>WNFL01145911.1_pt2 | contig 194942 bp, 213 predicted proteins | sample 5400361 | NCBI WGS metagenome assembly WNFL01 (sample SAMN13153351, study PRJNA577476) | soil metagenome | isolation source: 40 cm soil on Douglas fir-dominated hillslope | place: USA:California | collected 2013-09-17
AATCATTTTGTTTTGAAACCCGCTCGATTTCGGTCGGGGTCCATTAAACAATTTAAGCGCCTTCTAAGCCGCACTTTTGAGGGGATCCTAAAGAAGACTAACTAACGTGGCTGATGTTATTCATAACCACCATATTGTAATGTGGCTATTATATCAGACTGGGTCTAGCTTGGCAAGCTAGATTTGACAAAACTGACAAAAAAGTGCTTAACTGAACTATGGCTGGTTATTCAGAGTACGGAAAGGGCTACGGGAGTAAAATGCCTATGTGGAAATGGATTCTTCTTTATGTAATAGTCGGAGGAATTCTTTATTATTTAGTCTATTACTTCTTCTTTAGGCACACCGGAGGCACAAACTACACTCCTTATTCTTACTAAAGTTACATCTTAATCTCGATGGAGACACCTGCGGGAAGATCTAAATTACCTAGAGAGTCAACTGTGCGTGGGGATGGGTCAATTATGTCAATTAAGCGCTTGTGAACTAAAACTTCATAATGTTCTTGTGCGTCTTTGTCTGTAAAAGGAGATTCTTTGACCGCCATCATGGAGCGGCTTGTTGGAAGTGGGATTGGACCTACGATTTTGGCACCAGTTGCAAGAGCTGTGTCGATGATTTTAGCTGATGCTTCATCGATAACTCTGTGGTCATAACTCTTGAGTTTAACTCTAAGTCGTCCTGTTGCCATATGAATGTGCTATTAACTATGCTGTTACCTTTGTAATGACTCCGGCTCCAACTGTGTGTCCACCTTCGCGGACTGCAAATCTAAGTCCTTCTTCAAGTGCTACTGGTTGAATAAGTTTAACGTTCATTTTGGCATTGTCGCCTGGCATAACCATTTCGATTCCAGCTGGCAAAGTTGCCTCACCTGTAACGTCTGCTGTACGAATGTAGAATTGTGGTTTATAACCTGTAAAGAATGGTGTATGTCGGCCTCCCTCTTCTTTGCTAAGAATATAAACTTCTGCTTCGAATTCTGTGTGAGGAGTAACTGAACCACTCTTTGCCAAAACCTGGCCTCTTTCAACTTGATTCTTTTCGATTCCTCTTAGAAGTACTCCAACATTGTCCCCGGCTTGTGCGTCGTCAAGAGTTTTTCTGAACATTTCAAGACCTGTCACAACTGACTTTTGAGTGTCTTTTATACCAACTATCTCGATTTCTTCGTTAACTTTAATAATTCCGCGTTCAACACGTCCTGTAACAACTGTTCCTCTTCCTTGAATTGTAAATACGTCCTCAACAGGCATTAAGAAAGGTTTGTCTGTATCGCGAACCGGGTCTGGAATGTAGCTGTCAACTGCATCCATTAATTCTTGAATTTTCTTTTCTGCTTCTGCATCGCCTTCTGTAGCTTTTAAGGCTGATCCACGAATGACTGGGACTTCGTCTCCCGGATACTTATATTTCTTAAGAAGTTCACGAACATCTGCTTCGACTAAGTCGATTAATTCAGGATCATCAACCATGTCGCATTTGTTAAGGAAAACAACAAGTGCTGGAACGTTAACTTGTCTTGCTAAAATTACGTGCTCACGAGTCTGAGGCATTGGGCCATCTGCTGCTGAGACTACAAGAATAGCACCGTCCATTTGAGCGGCACCTGTGATCATGTTCTTAATATAGTCAGCGTGGCCTGGGGCATCGATGTGAGCATAATGCCTCTTTTTTGTTTCGTATTCTTGATGGGAAAGGTTAATGGTAACTCCACGCTCTTTTTCCTCTGGAGCTGAGTCAATATCTGCATAAGTTTTAGCTTTTGCTAAACCTTGCTTGGCTAAAACCATAGTAATTGCTGAAGTTAAAGTTGTCTTGCCGTGGTCAACGTGACCAATAGTACCAATGTTTACGTGTGGTTTACTTCTATCAAAATGTTGTTTTGCGTCTGCCATTTTTATATGCCTGAGCTTGTATTATATCCGAGGCTAAATATCTGTGTCAACAGGTGAATTATCTTTCCCTTAAACCCCGCTGAACTTCTTCTACATAGCCAATTGTGTCCATAAATGTAATTTTATCAAACACCCTAACTCTATCTCTAAACGGATTGATCTCAAAATGATCTGGATTTGAAGACTGGATCAAAGTCTTTAACCCTGTTTCTAAAGCAATCTCAACTATTCCTGCGGCGGTGTCATAGCCACCCAACTTCCAATCTGTTATCAATAAGTCAAAATTTCCCTCTTTTACCTGTTTTAAGCCTTTTTTTAAATTATCAGCTGTTTCCACTTCGTGGCCAACTAAAAGAGTCACAAAATCTTTCAAAACCTCTTCATCATCGTCAACTAATAAAATTTTCATAATGAAGACAATTAGTTTCCTCTCGCCATTGTAACCTTGCCTGCTTTGGCAACGATTGCGTCAGCTAGATTTCTTGGTACTTCCTCATAATGGGAAGGCTCCATGTAGTAAGAAGCACGACCTTGAGTAAGTGACCTAAGTTTTGTTGCGTAACCAGAAAGCTCAGAAAGAGGTGCTGCTGCATTGATTATAGTCATTTGACCTCTCTTTTCGGTACCTGAAACCTGAGCACGCTTACTGGACAAGTCTCCTATAACGTCTCCCATAAATTCGTCAGGGGTAGAAACTTCAACCTTCATAATAGGTTCAAGAAGAATTGGGTCGCTCTTTCTAAATGCGTCTTCAAGAGCCATCGAACCAGCAATCTTAAAGGCGATTTCACTTGAGTCTACTTCGTGGTAACTTCCATCTGTTACAATTGCCTTTAAGTCGACTATTGGGAAACCGGCCATAATTCCATTTTCCATTTTCTCCTTAATTCCCTTTTCTATTGGAGAAATGTATTCAAGTGGAATTGCACCACCCTTAATTTCACTCTTAAATTCAAATCCTTCTCCACGACCCATTGGTTCAAGCCTAAGGAGTGCGTGTCCATATTGCCCACGGCCACCGGTTTGCCTAATATATTTACCTTCACCGTTCCCAATTTTCTTGATTGTTTCTTTGTAAGCTACTTGTGGGGCACCTGTTGTAGCAACAACATTAAATTCACGCTTCATGCGGTCTACTAAGACCTCAAGTTGAAGTTCTCCCATTCCGCTAATAATGGTTTGCCCGGTTTCTGGATTACTTTTAATACGAAATGTTGGGTCCTCATCCGAAAGTTTACCTAAGGCTAGTCCCATCTTTTCTTGATCGCTTTTGGTAGCTGGCTCAATTGCAAGAGAAATGACGGGTTCCGGGAAACTGATTGAATCAAGTAAAATCGGATTATTTGAATCACAAATAGTGTCTCCTGTTGAAGTTTCTTTAATTCCTACAACCGCTACGATTTCCCCTGCATAGGCTTCTTCGATAAGTTCACGTTGATCGGCATGAAGTAAAACTAATTTTCCAACACGCTCATACTTTTGTTTTGTGGAATTGTAAATTTGCGCACCAGATTTTAATGTTCCTGAGTAAACCCTAACGTAAACCAAACGCCCCACATGTGGATCAGTAATAACTTTAAATGCAAGACCACTAAATAAAGCTTCATTTTTGCGTTCACGGGTGACTGGCTCCTGGGTTTTGGCATCAAAACCAGAAACAGGTGGTAAATCGATTGGGGATGGCAAATATTCAACGACTCCATCAAGAAGTAGTTGGGATTCTGCTGTACGGTTGTCTCCACCAAATACCGGGAAGAATTTGCCCGAAATTACGCCCTTTCTTATTGCACGTTTTAAAGTAACTTCATCGATTTCTGCACCCTCCAAAAACTTATTCAAAGCTTCGTCATCAAATTCACAGGCTTTTTCAAGAAGTTCTTGTCGGTATTTTTTAGCTTCATCCAAAAGCTCGGCTGGAATCTCGGAAACTGTTAACTCATGATCTGCAAAATCTTTAAAGGTTAAGGCTTTCATTGTTATAAGATCCACAACTCCTTTGTGTTCGTGTTCCTGGCCAATTGGGATGATAACTGGGGAAGCGTTTGCTCCAAGTCTTTCGCGAATGGAAGCAATTGAACCTTCAAAATCGGCCCCGATTAAATTTAATTTATTAAGAACACAAATTCTGGGAACCTTGTATTTGTCGGCCTGACGCCAAACTGTTTCTGATTGACTCTCTACTCCTGTACGGCCATCAAAAACCATGACGGCTCCATCAAGAACACGAAGAGAACGCTCAACTTCAGCTGTAAAGTCAATGTGTCCAGGAGTATCGATTAAATTTATACGGTAGTGGCCTTCGGGAACTGAGGTAGACTTTTTAAGATCCCAAAAAGCGGTAATTGCTGCCGAAACGATAGTGATACCGCGCTCCCTTTCTTGAGCCATCCAGTCTGTAACTGTGGTTCCTTCATCAACTGAACCCAACTTATAAGTTCTACCAGTCTCAAATAGAAGTCTTTCTGTGGTTGTTGTTTTACCTGCATCAATATGGGCGATAATGCCGATATTACGGATCTTTTCATATGAAACATTACGGTCCTTAGTGGCCGTTGTGACTATACTCGCCTTTTTCTTTGCTACTTCTGCCATTTGGATAATTTACTTATTTTTTCTCGAAGATTAGCTAATAAAACCTCAATAAGGCTATCCGGAGTCTCGTGAATTTTCAAGACTTGTTGACCAAACTCTTCTGTTCTATTAAAAATCCTCAAGCCTTCAACAATATGGTGATGTATGGGCACTATTCCGAAATCAATTTTTCTTATTTTATTCATCGTCTCATCTGTAATTAATTTGTATCTCGGATCTTCTTCTACAAATTTAGATGACGTCTCTCGTTCGTTCATTAATGACATAATGGATTATTTTACCACCTGAAGTGGCTGAAGGCCTTGTTAGCTTCCGCAACTTTCTCTACTTCTTGTCTCTTTTTAACAGAAACTCCTTCACCTTTTGCGGCGTCCATAAGCTCACTTGCCAACTTCTCAGCAAAAGTGTGGAATTCTGTGTTTGATTTCGAGTTAGCTGCAGCAACCAACCATCTAATTGCCAAGGAATCACGTCTGGGGCCCCTAACTTGCTGTGGAACTTGATAAGCTGCTCCACCAACACGTCTAGCTCTAACTTCCATTGTTGGTCTAATGTTTTCTAGAGCCTGTTCAAAGATCTTAACTGGTTCCTCATTTGTTTTTGCTCTAATAATTTCAAGTGCTGCGTAAACTTCTTTTCTGACAACTGACTTTTTACCGTCCTTCATGCTTCTATTGATTAATTTTGTCAGCATGACACTACCATAAATTGGATCTATTTCTATTTTTCTTGGTCTTATTGTTCCTTTTCTTGCCATCTTTTTATTTCTTGACTGCCTGTCCTTTCTTGGCGCCGTATTTGCTTCTACTATTTTGGCGGCCCGAGACTCCAGTTGTATCAAATTTACCCCTGACTATATGATATTTTACACCTGCCAAATCTTTAACACGGCCACCGCGGACCAAAACGATAGAATGCTCGGCAAGTTCGTGTCCTTCTCCTGGAATATAAGCTGTGATTTCTTGTTTATTAGATAACCTAACTCTAGCAACTTTGCGAAGAGCCGAATTTGGTTTTCTGGGAGTCATAGTTTTGACAGCCAAAACAACACCGCGTTTAAAAACCGATGGTGTATCTTTGAAAACCCTATCTTTAGCATTAAACCAAGTTTTTAAGGAAGTTGTTTTTGTTTTTTTAACTACTTTCTTTCTTCCTTTTCGGGTTAATTGATTAATTGTAGGCATATTAATTATCGTTTATCATTGCGCGCTCTGGAGAAACTGGAATCAAACGGCCAATGATAACGTTTTCTTTAAGTCCCATTAATTTATCTTCGCGGCCCAAAAGTGCAGCCTCGGTCAAGACGTCGGTTGTCTGCTCAAATGATGCTGCAGAAAGCCAGCTATCAGTATAAAGTGCGCGTCTTGTAATACCCAAAAGTACTTGTTGAGCACTTGCTGGTTCTCCTCCTGCTGCCAAAACTTTCTCGTTTTCTTCTTCAAAACTTGCTTTGCTGGTTAACTCTCCCGGCAAAAATGGTGTATCTCCGGTTGTTACAATTCTGACTTCATCACTCATCTTACGAATAATTACTTCAAAATGTTTATCATTGATCGGAATTCCCTGTGACTCATAAACTTTTTGAATTTCATGAACTAAATATTCTTGTGCTGGGCGTAGTCCTTTAATGGAAAGAATGTCTTTAATATCCAAAGGTCCCTTGGCAAGAGCTGTTCCAGCATCGATCAATTGGCCATTTTCAACATTAAGTTCAAGAGCACGGGGGAGAATATATTCTTTTTCCTCTTTTGGAGTACCTTTTGCGGTAACAGTTACTTTCCAACCCTGTTCACTCTCTGCGACACTAACTTTTCCTGCAATCTCAGAAAGGGCTGAAACGACTTTTGGAATACGGGCCTCAACCAATTCCTCAACACGTGGAAGTCCTTGTGTAACGTCGACTACTCCAACAGCTCCGGCTGCGTGCTTGGTCTTAAGAGTAAGTTGGGTTCCTGGTTCTCCAACTGATTGAGCAGCAACTACTCCAACTGGCATACCTATCTCAACCATCTTCTTGGTACCCAAATCCCAACCATAACACTTCATACACATTCCGTATCTGGCCTCACAAGTAAGGGGTGAGCGGATAATGACTTCCGTAACTCCTGCTTCATCAATTTTCTTAGACATTGCCTCATCAATCAGTTCTCCGGCTGCAATTATCACAGTCTTGCCATCTTTGGCCATAATATTGTTAACTGTAAATCTACCAAAAAGTCTGGCTGCAAATGCATTTGGTCTAACCTCTTTTTTGATTAAATAGCCTTCTTTAGTTCCACAATCTTCCTCACGAATCAAAACGTCGTGTGCAACGTCTACCAAGCGGCGAGTTAAGTAACCTGCGTCAGCAGTTTTAATGGCTGTGTCTGTTAGACCTTTACGGGATCCACGAGACGAAGTTACATATTCAAAAACAGAAAGGCCTTCTCTAAAGTTACTTTTAATAGGAAGATCGACAATTTTACCCAACGGGTCGACAACTAAACCGCGCATGGCCGACAACTGTTTAACTTGGTCTCTTGAGGCACGTCCGACTTTGGCATCAATAACAACACGGATTGGGTTTGTTTCTTCAAGAAGATCCCAGGTTTTATCAGCCAAGTCTTCTGAAACTTCGATCCAAACTTCTTGGCTAAGACGCCTTTTTTCTTCCATTGTAATAAGACCTTGATTAAAATTGTCCTCAATTTCGGCCACTTTGGCATCTGCTTGGGTAAGGACCTTTGTTTTTTCTGGGTAAACTTTTGCGTCAAAAATACCAAACGAGACTCCGGAAATTGTTCCACCGTAAAATCCTAAATCTTTAATGTCATCAACCATTTGTACAACACGCTCTTTGGAAACTGTTGCATAAGCTTTTACGAATAAACTTTTAATAACAGACGATGTTGAAGCTTCGTTTACAAAATCAAAGTTCTCAGGAAGAACCTCGTTGAATAAAATGCGGCCAACAGTTGTTACTACAATTTCCTCACCAATCATGACCTGAATCTTTTGTCTGATTTCAACTTTACCAGCCTGATTTGCAAAAATTGCCTCATCACGATCCCTAAAAATGGTGTTGTAAATCGGAAGTCTTGTGTCGTCACTTGTTAGGTAATAAGCACCGAGTGCAATTTCCTTACTTGAAGGGGTTGCAACCGGGCCTCCATCGGCTGGTTTAAGCAAGTTATTGGAAGGCAACATTAACGTTTTTGCCTCTTCAATTGCTTTTGTTGAAAGTGGAACGTGAACAGCCATTTGGTCTCCGTCAAAGTCAGCATTAAATCCTGCACACATTGCTGGATGAAGCCTGATTGCACTTCCTTCAATTAGAATTGGGTAGAAAGCCTGAATTGAAAGTTTGTGTAAAGTAGGAGCACGATTAAGTAAAACTGGGTGATCTTTTGTAATTTCTTCCAAGATATCAAAAACTTCTGGTGGCCTGCGATCCAACATGTTTTTGGCACTTTTAACGTTTGGTGCAATTCCACGGGTTATCATTTCGCGAAGAACAAAGGGCTTAAACATCTCAAGAGCCATGTCTTTTGGAAGTCCACACTGAGTGAGTTTAAGTTCTGGGCCAACTATAATAACTGAACGTCCTGAATAGTCGACACGTTTGCCAAGTAAGTTTTGTCTAAATCTTCCTTGCTTTCCACGGAGCATGTCACTTAAGGATCTAAGTGGCTGACGGCCTCTGGACTTTCTGGTAGCTTTTCTTTGACTAGCATCAATTAAAGAGTCGACAGCTTCCTGAAGCATTCTTTTTTCGTTTCTCAAGATAATTTCCGGAGCACCAAGTCCTATAAGATGTTTTAGACGGTTGTTGCGGTTGATTACACGCCTATAAAGATCGTTTAAGTCGCTTGTTGCAAAACGGCCGCCGGAAAGTTGAACCATAGGTCTTAAGTCCGGAGGAAGAACTGGTAAAACTTTAAGAACCATCCAAGATGGGTTGATTTTGGCTCGTTTAAGCCCATCAATAAGTTTTAATCTTTTAACTAATTTAACATATTTTGAACTACCACCTTTAATTCCAACTATTTCTGCTCGAACCGATATCGCAAGCTCTTCCAAATTCAATTTTTCAATTGCAGAAAGAATGGCATCAGCTCCCATTTTAGCGGTAAAGAAATTGGTTGCATCATGTTGTGCAATCTCATCAAATTCTTCTTCACTTAAAATGCTCAAAGGCTTTAAGCTCTTTACAACCGCTGCAAGATTGTCAAAAAGCTGTTCGGTTTTTAGGTCTGTTCCTTTTTCCTCTTCGTTAATTGCAGCTTCTTTCTTTCTTAAATTAAGCTCAATTTCGGCGGTTGCTAAGGAAGCTTGTTCTTTGTCCTTAATTTTATTTGCAACCTTTTCTTTGGCTTCTTTTTCTTCGATTTTAAGTGCGTCACGGCGAGACTTAAATTCTTCAGCAATCTCAGCAATTCTTTCAGTTTTTGCTTTCTCTATGTTTGCTATAGCTTCTTTCCTTTTATCTTCATCAACTTCTGTAACCAAATATCTGGCAAAATAAACTACTTGTTCGACTCCCCTTGGTGCCACTCCTAAAAGAAGAGAGATTTTGCTTGGCGCGCCTTTAAAGAACCAAACGTGTGCAGTTGGGCTGGCAAGAGTGATGTGCCCCATTCTTTCGCGCCTTACGCGAGCTTGAGTGACTTCGACTCCACACTTATCACAGATTACGCCTTTATATCTAATTCTCTTATACTTTCCACAGTAACATTCCCAATCTTTTGTAGGACCAAAAATGCGCTCATCAAAAAGACCGTCCTTTTCGGGTTTTAAGGTTCTATAGTTAATGGTTTCTGGTTTTGTTACTTCTCCACGGCTCCAGGCCCTGATTTCGTCAGGAGAGGCAAACTTGACCATTAAACTGGTAAAGTCTACTAAATTCTTAAGATCGTTTGATACAAGTGCATCCATAGGGATTGATTTTACGCTACAACCTCCTCAACTTCCATCGGACTTTCTTCTGCAATAATTTCGGCTTCTGAGGCAATTACTTGTGCCCCGGCTGCTTTGGCAAGTTCAAGTCCTTCTGCTTCACCCGATTCATCAACTTTAGCAACAGTTGCTCCACGAGGTTCGATTGAAAGACCTAGTGAATTAAGTTCTCGGACCAAAACCTTAAATGATTCTGGAATAGTGGACTCCGGAATCTCAACTCCCTTAACTATAGCTTCAAAAGCTTTGGCACGTCCAAGTACGTCGTCAGACTTAATTGTAAGCATTTCCTGTAAAGTATGGCTTGCACGGTGAGCTTCAAGTGCCCAGACTTCCATTTCTCCAAGACGTTGTCCTCCCATTTGTGCTTTACCACCAAGAGGTTGCTGTGTGACAAGAGAGTATGGACCGGTTGATCTGGCATGAGTCTTGTCCTCAACCATGTGGGTAAGTTTCAAGATGTATGAAACCCCAACTACTGTATCTTCCTTAAATGCTTCACCCGTTTTACCATCGTAAAGTCTTGTTTTTCCGTTAACTGGAAGGCCTGCGGTTTTTAGTTCATCTGCAATTACATCTGCATCAACTTTATCAAAAACTGGAAGTGCGCCTTTTTGACCCTTTGTACTTAAGGCCCAACCCAAATGGGTTTCCATAAGCTGTCCCAAATTCATACGGGAAATAACTGACAAAGGAGAAATAACTACATCAACCGGAGTTCCATCTGCCATAAATGGCATGTCAGAAGCTGACATAATTTTTGCAACAACTCCTTTATTACCATGGCGTCCTGCAATTTTGTCTCCAACTGTAATTTTTCTGATTTGGGCAACTCTTGTAATAACCTTCTTAATTACTCCCGGCCCAAGCTCATCTCCTTTGTCGCGGTCAAGAACTTGAACATCAACTACTATTCCGCGTTCACCATGTGGGACACGAAGAGAAGTATCTCTGACTTCTCGTGCTTTTTCTCCAAAAATGGCGCGTAGTAATCTTTCTTCAGAAGTAAGCTCTGTTTCACCTTTTGGAGCAATTTTACCTACTAAAATGTCGTTTGGACCAACTTCGGCACCAATCATAACTATTCCGTCTCCGGCTAAGTTTGCAAGTTCGGCCTCAGAAACGTTAGGAATGTCGTTTGTGATTTCTTCTGGGCCAAGTTTTGTATCAACTACTTCTGCTTCGTACTCTTCGATGTGAATTGAGGTAAGTAAGTCATCTTTAACAAGTTTGTCGGAAACTAAAATTGCGTCTTCAAAACCATAACCTCCGTAGTTAGCGTAAGCTATAACCATATTGCGTCCCAAACCAAGTTCTCCATCTTGGCTAGCTGGGCCATCAACTAACAAGTCTCCAGCTTCAACTTTTTGACCAGGAATAGCTCTTGCTACTTGGTTGTAACAAGTTGAATGTGCTGTACGCTTAAACTTACTTAATAAGTAGGTTTCTTTCTTTCCGTCTTCAGTAATTTCTACATCCTCAGAATTTTCCAAAGCACCATCTACTTTTTTGTCTAATTTAACAACGACTTTTTCGCTATCTATGAATTCAACAACTCCGGCGTGTCTGGCTCTTATAACTCTCTTCATTCCTTCAGAAATAGTTGACTCCATTCCGGTTCCAACTACTGGAGACTCAGGATTAACCAAAGGAACAGCCTGACATTGCATGTTTGAACCCATTAAAGCCCTGTTTCCTTCGTCATTTGCAAGGAACGGAATAAGAGAAGCCGAGGCTCCAATTACCTGTCTTGGGGTTACATCAATATATTCAACCAATTCTACAGATCCTTCAATAAACTGCCCCATGTGCCTAAGCGGAACACGCTTATCGGTAATAAAACCGGCTGCGTCAACATTTACTCCTGAGTGAGTAATATATCTATCTTCTTCATCATCGGCTGTTAAATAAACTATCTCATCGGTGATTCTAGCTTTTTTACCGACTTTTTCGATTTTTCTGTAAGGAGCCTGGATAAATCCAAACTCGTCTACTTTTGCATATAAAGCTAGGTAAGTAACAAGTCCAATGTTTGGTCCTTCTGGGGATCTTACTGGATCAAGTCTTGAATACTGGGAAGCATTAACGTCACGGATTGAGAAACTGGCTCGCTCTCTATTGATTCCGCCTGTTCCAAGAACCGAAACTCTTCTTAAGTTGTCGACTTCTGATAATGGATTAGTGTCGTCCAAAATTGTTGAAAGCTGGTTGCTTCTAAAGAATTCATTAAGGGAAGCAATTAATGGTCTTGCATTGATTAAGTTGGCGGGAAGCGGTTTGTCATCAGGTGAAATTAAAGACATTTTCTCTTTAACTGACCTTTCTAGGCGGAGAAGGCCTACTCTAAAAGCGTTAACAGCAACAAGTTCCCCAACGCGTCTTAAACGTCTGTTGGCCAAATGGTCAATATCATCAAGTTTGCCAACCCCGTTTTGCAAACCAATCAAATAAACCAAAGCTGCAACCACATCTTGTTTGGTTAATACCCAATTATTCTTTTCATTTGCTAAAGTTAAACCAAGTCTTTTATTGATTTTAAATCTTCCAACTTTACCAAGATCGTATCTTCTACCATCTGTAAACAAAGTTGCAAACAAAGTTTCTGCGTTATCAATTACCGCTGGCTCACCTGGTCTCATTTTTCTATAAATTTCTATAATTGCTTCCTCTCTTGTTTTTGATGTGTCTTTAGCTAAGGTTGCAGCGATGTATTTGTGCTCAGGGTGTTTGTCGGAAGCCTCAAAAGCATTTTGAATATCTTGATCTGTCTCAACCCCCATAGCGCGAAGCAAGGTTGTAGCCAAAACTTTTCTACGCCTATCAATTCTGGCATAAATAAGATCCCCCCTGGTAACTTCAAATTCTAACCAGCTTCCGTGTAGTGGACGTACTTCTCCGGTATAAAGGACTCGACCTGAAGTAGCATCAAGTTGACCTGAAAAATAAGCTCCTGGGCTTCTTACTATTTGATTGATAACTGCGCGTTCAATTCCGTTAACCACAAAGGTTCCGCGGGTTGTCATTTGGGGAATGTCACCCAAGAAAACATCTTGTGTAACTTCTTTACCCGTTCTTTTGTTGATAAGGGTGGCTCTTATCTTAACTGGAGATGAATAAGTAATTCCTTTAACTTGAGCCATTCTGGGAGAAATTGTAGGAGATCCTAAGGAGTGTTCACCAAGTCTAAGCTGCCAATTCTTGCCTGTAAAGTCGTCTATTGGAGAAATTGCGACTAATTCTTCTGCTATTCCTTGACTCAAAAATACTTGCCAACTTTCCCTCTGAACTTCGGACAAATCAATATGAGGAATATTCTTCTCTTCTTTGCCGAAATTTTTGCGGTTAGTTTTTGACGTCATTTTTGTCTTTTGTGCCCAAACACTAAGAAAACCCGCATGGACGGAAGCGGGACGAGCGTACCTATATCTGTACGCCTAATTAGGAATTATACAAACTAAGGAACGACTGTCAAGCAGTAAATTATGGGGCAACAACTGAGACCTCGGAGGTTGCATAGATTGCGGTACCGTTTCTTTGAGGTTCAAGTGCAAAATAATATCTTGTTCCCGAGTTCAAAGACCCAACTGTATAGCTGTAATTGGAGGTTTGTGGCATTGTGTTAACAGCATTTAGAACTCCAAAAGCATATTTGCCAGGCATAAGTCCATAAACAACACTGTATTTTTCAGTATCTGGATAATATCTTACCCAGCTTAAAGTTACCTGTCCTTTTTTAGGACCTGCCTTGGCTGTAAGTTGATTTCTGCCAACAGGACCCATAATTCCGACAACTGCAACAGGAGAAGATGGGGCGATAGCCGAGACTTCTCCGTCCCAACCTGCCGAAACTCCGCCAGTCTTAAATCCTTCAATTACAAAATAATATTTGGTGCCTGGGGTAAGATTATTGACTGTGTAAGTTGAAATGTAGCCAATGAGTGGATTTACAGAAGTATACCCTTTGGAAAGTGTTCCATAATGAACACTAAAATTTTCTCCATCTGGGAAATACCTTTGCCATTCAAGTGTAACCTGACCTACTCCCGGACCAGGATATGCTCTTAAACTATTTCTTCCAACAGGGCCACTAACGGCGCTTTTTGCTTCAGCTGTAGTCATCTGTTTTTTGGCTGCTGTAGGAGTTGCTGTAGCTTCAGAGTTGGTTTTTGTACTAGGAGCCATACTTAAATTTAAAGACTTTGATTTAAGAAGAAAGAAACCTCCAACCAAAACAACTAGTGCAACCAAGAGAAGTAACTTTCCAGAAGATTTATTTTGTCGGGCAGACATAAGTTTTGTAATGTCAGTATGTGATTTTAACAAGAAGGTTGTCAAGACCCACTTTATTTACTATTTCAATAAATAGAGTTTTATATTGGCGTTCTGCTCTTCCAAGGTTTTGGCATAGTGAATTGTGCCAGTAGCATCGTGCAAATAATACCAATAATCAGTTTTTATTGGGTTTGCTGCAGCCTGGAGGGAGATTAAACCTGGATTGGCAATTGGTGAGGCCGGAAGCCCTCTTTCTTTATATGTAATTGGGGCAACATCAACTTGAAGGGCCATGCCAGCATTAAGTCTATTCATTAAAATCCCGGCAACTATTGGCCGTTCTTCTATGCTTTTTGTCTCCTTTTCGATGATTGAAGCCAGAATTACCTGATTTTTGCTAAAATTCATGCCAGCTGTTCTTACATTAAAATTGGTCTTCATTTTGGCAATTATTGCCCCCGGGGTAGCGTTATTGGCTACAAGATAAGTATCCGGAAACAAATAGCCCTCATCGTTTTTTGAACCCAAAAGAAACTGGTCTATAAAAGGCTGGCCTTCGTCCAAGCTTTTTGCAAATTTGCTAGCAACTTCACTTCTTGTGAAGCCTTCCGGAATAGTAACCCTGACCTCAAGCGGGCTTTTGGCAAGTGCATCTACTATCTGAAATAGATTAAAACTTGGGGAAAGTCGATAATCACCAGCTTGAATACTAGCCGACATTCCTGAAAATTGAACATAATATCTAAATACTTGTGGATTTTTAATTAAACCCGATTTATACAAATTTGACCCAATTTGAGTGGCGCTGGCGCCGGGAGAAACGGTAAAATCAGTGTACAAAATTTTAGACCCAACAGGAGTTGTGTTTGTATACAACCACAAAACACCAATAGCCAAGGCTAGAACGAATAAAAAAGGCAGTATAGCTAACTTTTTCATTTGGATTTTATATTATATCTATACTTCCTCGAGAAGTGCACGCCTATATTTGTTAGTTTTTGGATCATGAATAAAAATGCGGCCACAAGTACAAACTACTTTTTTGGTGCCAGATTTATGATCAGAAAACTTGCCATCCGCAAGTTCACGCCCGCAGCCAACACAGCGTCCTTGAGACAAAAGCCAAGCTTGAATTGGAGAAATCACATTCTTAAACATCATATTTAAAGTATAACACAGAAACTACTCCGCCAAGGCTATAAAGAATTCAAATAGTTAAAGGGGGAATTAATTAATGACCAACTGTATAAGGTTCACTGGCGAGTTCTCATTCTGTCCATTTCTTTGTATCTCGACGCGTACATTTGGGTCCTTTGTGGAATATGATTGCATTTTCCTCTGACCACTCAAAATAAAAGTATCCCCTACTGTTTTGGGTTCTGGTTCAAAACCTAATTTTGACAAGTATTGTCCTGCTGAATATACCTGCTCTTTAAAAAGTGGAACCGATTTCCCTCCTGTTGTAAGTTGAGTGGAACTACCCGGTTTTGATAAAACTTTGGCACCAATTTTTTGGCTATTAAGAAGAATTACTTTGTTTCTTACCAGATTCTTCTTTGCTTTTTCCATAACAGCTTCTGGTATAGGGTCGGGGTAAACTCCATCGTTTTTTTTGAATGCATTTTGTAAACCCATTTTATTCTCCGGATCTATGCTGGCAGCTGATGGCACATCATCGAGATTGAGCCATTCAACAATCGCCATCGTCTTTTTCTCTAGGTTTTGGTTGTCTATAGATTCCATGGCCAAATTGTATCACAAATCTGGATTTACCAGTCTTTTTGTGTATCTAGATAATTTTGAAGCATTAAGGAAGCTGCATAGGCGTCTTCCATTTGATGGCGTTTTTTGCGACTAATTCCGGCTTCAATAGAAAGCTTTTGAGCGTCACGGGATGTAAGTGTTTCATCAAAAGTAGTAGCCCCTAATTCTTGTGCAAATTTTTTAGATTCTTCCCCCATTGCAGCTTCCGAAACACCAACCACAACTTTGTCTGGATTCTCAATCTCTATTTCTTTTTTGATTTTTTCTAGGGCATCGGCAAATGAGGAAACGCGAATAACTTTTAAGGGCTCCGATAAAGTTCCAACCCCAACTGCAATTCCGATTTTGCTTTGTCCATAATCAATTCCAAGTGTTTTCATATTAATATTTATTCAATCAATTTATTACCAAGTGTATACCCCAGATTTAGAGGCTCACCTTTCATTATATTATCAAAAATAGTTTTAGTTTCTACGCTTTGGTCAAAGCGACTTGCCATAATAATAGCAGCTTTTGCGTGTCCCATATCGCCTTGCTTATACTCAAGGATAGCAAGGTAAAGCCAAAGTCTGTAATCTTGAGGAAATTTTTTAAGTGTACCTTTAATGAACTCAATATTTTCTTTAGGGTCGCCATAAACCAATCCCAACCACGCAAGATTGTCATAAACTTTGTAACGGCTACCAAATGTCAGAGCTTTTAGATAACTTTCTTTGGCTTTTGGATAATCATTTAACCAAAAATAAATCAGGCCAAGTGTATTATAATTTTGTGTGTACGGGTGTATATTTATAGATTTTTCAGCATATATCTTAGCTTCTTCAAAATTACCTTGCCTTAGAAATTCAATGGCTATGGTATTTTCCAAATTATATGCCTCTTTTGACACCTTAATATCATGCGACGCAATTTGTAATTCGTTTCTCCAATCAAAACTTCTCACAAAAGTTCTTACTGAAAAAATAATCAAAATAATCGCTGTCAAAATAACGACATATCTATTTGTAAAATTTACTTTATAAATCTTCAATAAAATACCTATCATCCCAAGTAGTCCCACTATTGGAAAATAAAACCACCTTTCTGCAACGGTTGCATCAAGCGGAAAAATATTAAGATGGAGCGCAATACCAATAAAAAACCAGAAAGCAAAAAATATATAAGTCCTAAAATCTTCCTGCGAATGTTTTTTATAGATGACAGACATAAAGTAGAATACCGATGATATAAACAAAACGAATAGAAAAAGTGGCAACCAAAAATGGAGAAGGTCGGGTATCTTATAAACCCATTCATAAACTGATGCGAGATTAAGAGGATAAACGAATCCCCTAAGATAAAAGATGATGGTTGCCGGAATATTTATTAACCTAGTCAAAAGTCCTACCTGACCAATCAAACCTGCTGATGATTTGGTAAAAAGACCAACAGCGTTATTTTTTAGAAAGAGATAAAAAATCAAAATAATGAGTGAGAGACCAATAAAAATATAGGATTTTTGCCTATTTTTCATAAATAGATAAAGAGCATCCATCAGAATAAACATAATTCCAGTCTCCTTCGAGAATAGTGAAAACAGAAGAAAAATTAACGCGATTGTAAAATTTCTTTTAGAATATTGTGTTCCTACAAGTAACCACAATGATGATATCCCAAAGAAGAAAAATAATACATCTTGGGTACTTGAAATATAATAAACAGCTTCGCTATTTAATGGATGGACAAGAAAAATCAGAGATAATACAAGAGATAATCGTCTTTCAAAAAAGGATCTGAAAAGGAGAAACAGAATGCAGGCGTTGGCTATATGGAAAATAAGTTGAAAAGAGTGAAAGGCAACGTAGTTGTTGCCAAAAAAAGAATATATTATTGCAAAAAAAGTACTAACTAGGGGTCGATAATAAGCACCAATTTGTGCCCCACCTCCATTGAAAAATGTACCCCCAGTGAAAAAGAAAGGAATATTTTTGACATTGTGGATATTTAAGTTATCTACAATTTGCGACGGATCATCTAAAATAAAATGATTAAAGAGTCCGTTTAGAAAAACTAAAAACCCAATACAGATGATAATTGCCAGTGGCTTTTTGATAATGGAGAAGGGCTCTTTGATTACAGGGTTGTCATTATATGAAACCAACTTCCGCTTCAATTTTTCTTTTCGCTGAGACATGCCCTATGATAACCCCGAGTGATATCCCATTCAATGTTTATATGTTTGTAATAAAATTAATTTGTTGGGGGAACTACACGGGCGCGAACTATTAATCTTTTTGGATTACTTGGATCCCCTGGTGGGGTACAAGTAACTAAAGTTACAAATGAATCACTGCTATCTTGGTCCAAAACTTGAATATCAGTAGGGTGAACTTCAAACATTGTTTCAACTTTATAGACGTAGGAAACTCCATCGTAGTCTATATCAATTTCGTCCCCATTAGTAAGGGTTGGAAGGAGCGAAAACATAGAAATGTAATTTTTAGGATTATAAAAAATGGGCAAAATAGAATGGCCAAAAATAACTGTGTTACCGGGACGCCCCGGAAGCGCAGTTCCCGGATATTGAATTAAACTTTTATTCAAGTCCTCCCCGCCAATAGCAACTGAAGCACCTTGAATTTTTAATTTTGGAATACTGACTGTAAAGTACTTAACTTTTGAGGCACTAAAATCAGATGAAGATGCGCCTCCAACAAACCAATTACTTGCTCTCGTAAAATCGTTTACAGCTGAATCGGTAGTTGCAACTCCGGCAACATTTGGTTGAGCAATTTGGTTTTCGCTAATTGGTGAAACCAGTTCTGAAAAGTTTTTACCGTAGATTGAATTATAAGAAACTATTGGATAAATAACTCCAATTAAAATAATTATTCCCGAAACTCCAGAGATGAGTGCTGCAATCCGCAAAATTGTCTTTTGATCCATACATGAAATGATATCAGAAAAATTGAAGTTTGAGATCACCTATCGGCTGCAATTTCGATTGTAATATTTTTATTTATATGAGGCAGTGTTTTAAAAGGTCCGGGAAGACTTGTACTAAGTTTTACTTCTGCTCGAGTATAGCCCGGGACTGTTGATAGGTAGCTCTCTGCAGCTGGGACCGTTTTACCTAAAATTTGTTTAATTATGTCGTCTGAATTTGTCATTGGCAGAAAATTAGCACCAACATCGGCTGTATAGACTAAGTTGCCATTTTGTTTGCTGACAAATTTAAATTTAAAAGTTATCTGACTGTTTCTTATCGCATACCCTTGAGGTATTTTGTCTTTTAATGTATCTGCCGCATACTGTTCAAGTTTTGTTTTATCGGCAATTACTCCCGTTGCATTTATACTCAAAGAGAGCTTCAAGGTGTCAGCAACATCGCCTATCTTGTGATCAAAAACAGCCGAAGTTTCAGTCAAATCTGCTAGATCATCTACAAAAATCTGATTTTCAGAAGTTTTGCCCTGCAAGTCATTTACAACATTGCCTGAAAGTTCAGTCTTTAGAACTGCTTTAAGGTTTTTTTGATCATCGTCAGAAACCGCTGCAATTTGCTGGCTGCTCCCACCGGAAAAATCTCCTTGAGAAGTTGCCGCAACTTGAGATTTATCAAAAACTCCAACTTTAAATATTTCTCCTTTTGCAAGATTGTACTGAGCTCCAATGTCCCCCGCGGTTACAGCTAGTGTACTTGTACCAGGAAACCCGGGTGAAGTCTGGCCGGAAACAGAGGCCTCTATATTTGTAGTAAATTTAAGGCCAGAACTTGAAGTTAAAATTGTACCTGCCGCTAAATTGATGGGGCTACTGTTACCATTGGCAATTTGAACGCTTCCTGCAGCTTTATCTCCAACCAATTTAGCCCCAGTTGTTGACTTGGTTTTGTCGCCAGAAGATTGAGCAGTTGCAGTTATACCTGGAATAATTGCCTTTGATTCATCAAACACTCCATCTGTATTAAAAGAAATATTAAGCTGTTCCTGAAATGATTTTGGCGATACAAATATTACAAACCACCAATACGAAAGTCCTCCAACAATTAAGACCGCCAGTAACGCCAAAACAAAATACAAAGGCCTTTTATTGCCATAAGAATTGATAGTTGGGCCACGAACTTTAAATTTTGAAGAAAAACTATGAAATAAAGTTTTTGTTTTTTGTAAATATTCACCTATTTTTGGGGTGGGCGGCGCTTGGGACTTAAGAGCTGTTTGGATTGGGGGGGTAACCGGGAGCGGAACATATTCAGCCTCCGGTTTAGTTTGAGTTGTTACATCAGTGTTAACCGAAAATCCCAGGTCTTCCGCGGTTGTCGCAATATCTGGTTCCGTTACATTTTTTATTTCTGACTCAGGTGGGAGTTCATCTTGATCATTAAAGTCTTCTTCTTTGGAAGAAACTCCGGTCACATTTCCTATTTCGGCAGCTCCTGCCAAACTTGTGGCCAAAACTTTCCTACTACTTTCCAAAATTTCTGCTTTTGGAGTATGTAAAAACTTCATTTTGCCACTACCCTCCCAATTAGCACTCATTAATTCTTCTTTTGCTTCTTCTAATTCCCCGCCTTTTCCGTCAAAAACTATCATACGCGATGGCAGTGGTGTTGCCCCTTCAAAACGCGATAACCCTTCCGTCACATCCTCCGTAATAGAAATACTTCTGGCAACTGTTGTTGTTCCAACCAAGTTTCCCAATTTAAAAACAGATATCTCAAGATTTGTAGGTCCCAAGCCAATGACGATAGCAGAAAGCGGGGCGCCTTCTTCGGATTTATATAAATGAGCAATGGCTTCGGGAAGAACTACAAACCCTACAGGAGTCAGAGACAGGTCAGTACAAATTTTTTTAATCATCGCTAAATATTCATCTTGTATTTCTCCATTTTTAACCCAGGAAGAATTAACTCCAAAAACAGTTTTAGTTGGTTCAACATAATCTTCCGGAAGTTTTGCAACCGATGAGGAAAGAGCAGCATCACAAGCACCAATTAACTCTTCTTCAGCTTCCCAAGCTGCCCCGGGACTAATATTCAAAACTTCAGCCTTTGTGTCGCCAATATACCAAATTCCGGCTTGGACCCAACCCTTTTCAATCACTAAAGACCAATAAAGTTCAGGCGGTTTTTCGCGTGTGGTCAAAAAATCTTTGAGGTTCATTGTGTCAGTGCAACGTAGATCCTAATTATTCCGGATCCAATCTTTTCTTGCTTAATAATCTTAACATGTCCAATCACGCTAGTGTGTTCTACATGCGGTCCACCGCAAACTTCCTTCGAAAATTCTCCAATACTGTAAACTTTTACTTCCTTGCCATATTTTTCTGCAAAAAAGTGGAGTGCTCCTTTTTTAATTGCGTCAGGAAGAGTTGTTGTTTCAAAAGAAACTGGTAAATCTTTTTTAATTTGAACATTCATCAAGTCTTCAACCTCTTTAACCTCTTGGTCCGTTAATTTATTTGGGTGACTGAAATCAAACCTGAGTCTCTCATTTGTTATATGACTTCCTTTTTGTGAAACATGTTCACCTAAAATTTTTCTTAAAGATGCATGTAATAAATGGGTAGCAGTATGGAGTTTTTTGATAGTTTCATCTGCGGCGTTTTCCAGTCCCCCTTTAAATATTCCCGCCGACATGCTTCTTGAATTTTCCTTGTGTTTTTCAAATTCACTTTCAAATGAGTTTTTTTCAATTGGCGAAAAGGCAATGCCATTTTGCGAAAGAATCTCAAGAGTGAGCTCAAGTGGAAAACCATCATTTTGAAATAAATCAAAAGCAAATTTGCCATCAATCTCAAGCCCGTCACTAACCGCTTTTGTTAGTTTGGCCAAACCCCGTTTAAGAGCTGATTCAAATCTTGTTGCTTCGGAGATTAAATTCTCTTCAATAAAAGGCCAGTTCTTATCTATATTTGGATAATTATTTTTTAAATCTTGAGCAACAGCAGAAATCGTAGTGCCCGAAATACCTGTACCCAACAGATGAAAATGGAACATTGCCCGCCTTATAATTCTTCTTAAAACATAGCCATGGAGTTTATTTGACGGAATAACTCCTTCGGCTAAAAGATTGCACGAGGTTCGAAGATGATCTGCGATAATTCTAAAACTGCGGTCTTTTTTTGTATCTGATCCATAAGGGATGCCAACTTCTTTCTCAACTCTTTTAATAATCAGGTCAAAAACATCTATTTTAAAAATATCCGGACTATTATTGAAGGCTGCCACAATCCTTTCAAGTCCACCTCCAAAATCGACATTTCTCTGTGGCAACTCAGAAAGCGTCCCGTCTTCTTCTTTTTTATATTGTATAAAAACGGAATTTCCAATTTCAAAAAACTTTCCGCAGTCACAATTTGGATGGCAAAATTTACCATATGCCGGATCATGGGGGACATCGAATTCATAAAACATTTCAGAATCCGGTCCACCAATTTCCCCCGCCGGCATTTTAGAAGGTTCCCCAGCCCTACTCCACCAATTCTTTTTGGCATCATAAAAATGGATACGATCTTCGGGAACACCAATTTTCTTCCAAATCTCATACGACTCTATATCTTTTGGTACCTGATCATTCCCTTCAAAAACCGTTACATGGATCTTTTTAGGATCAAGTTTTAATTCTTCTGTAAAAAACTTCCAAATCCAATTTAGCTGTTCTTCTTTAAAGTAATCACCCAAGCTCCAGTTTCCTAACATCTCAAAAAGGGTATCGTGGCGATTGTCACCCACATCTTCCAAATCTTGAAGTCTTAATGCGGGTTGTGAGTCAACCAGTCTTGTTCCTTGTGAATGTTTTTCACCTTTAAGATATGGAACCATTTGCTGCATACCGCTTGAGGTAAAAAGTGTTGTTGGATCGTTTTCCAAAACTAGAGGTGAGGGTGCGATTTCTTTATGACCGCGCTTTTTGAAAAATTCTAAGTACTTTTCACGGATTTCCTTTGTTGTCATGGCTAAAGTATAGCATTTTTAGCCACCGTGGGTTTCTATTTTTTTATTTTTACCCAGTATTTCCATAACAGAGGTTAATCTTTCGGGACGAATAAGTCCTCCTCCCAAAATAGAGTCTTCCAAAATAGAATTGAGGCGTTTAATCGCTTTTCTCAAGTCAATAATAATAAGCATCACTTGAAACCCAACAATAACTAAAAGGACTGTAAGACTTATTACTACTACGACTAATAGTGTTTGTACGTTATCCATAATGATTTATCATTATATAAAATTCATCCTTAGAGATTCTTTGAATCGCTTAATCTCCTGACAGAATTTTATATGCTTTCTATTACTCAACCTTTATTTTACGCGAAATGATTGTTACTTTACCAGAGCGGGATGATGCAACAATCGTAACCTCTTTAGTTTCTTTTGTAACTTCAATAGTATAAGAGAATTTACCATCATCGTTGACTGTAATTGGTTGATTATTAATAACTATTTTGGCATCGCTATCGGTAGTACCAAAAACAACAACCGAACTGCCACTTACTGTCTGGTTTTCCTTTGGACTCTCAACAGTTAAAGATGGCGGGGAAGTAAAGCGAACATATTGAAAACCTAAATAACCAAAAAGGGAAATTAAGACTAAAGAAACCCCCAAGACAAAAGTTAACTTTGGACTCCAAACAAATTTTCGGCTAACATCAGGCTTTGGAACAATGCTAAGTTTTTTAGGCGGATAGTCACGTTTTAGAACCGCAACCGCTAATTTTGGATCAACCTCAAGCGCCATAGAAATACTTTTTACAAACCCGAGAACTGTAGGGAATGGCGGCAACTCGTCCCAGTTTTCCTTTTCTATCGAGTCAATAAAGTTGGACTTTATCTTGGTCATTCCCTCAACATGTATTTGAGAATAACTTTTTGTGACACGAGCACTTTTAATTATCTGGCCGATTGTATTCATAATATTTATATAGATATCACTGTTGGGCAGGAGGGTTACCTAGGGTACTTAAAAATTCTTCTGCGTTTGTAACTAATACTTCGCGGGCTTTACTGCCTCCCTCACTTGCAGAAACGACACCCGAAGCCTCAAGTTGATCCATAATTCTGGCAGCTCTAGCATAGCCAATTGAGAGTCTGCGCTGGAGGAGCGACGAGGAAGCTTTATCGTACTGGCAAACAACTTTTACAGCCTCTTTAAAAAGTTCATCAATGTCCCCTGTTACTCCACTTATTGTTACCGTTCCTTTTTTAGCCATCGTTGTAACTTCATCGGTGTACTGAGTAGGAATTCCCTGGTTTTTAATAAACGCTACCAAAGCATTTATTTCTTTGTCATTTACAAATGCTCCTTGAATCCTCATTGGTTTGGCTTGCTCCGGAGGAAGGAATAACATGTCCCCTTTACCTAATAACTTTTCTGCTCCTTGAGTGTCTAAAATAACGCGTGAATCAACTTGGGAGGCAACTGCGAATGCAATTCTACTTGGAACATTGGCTTTAATAAGTCCAGTAATTACGTCGACTGATGGCCTCTGGGTAGCCAAGACCATGTGAATGCCGGTGGCCCTGCTCATTTGGGCAATTCTTGTAATTGCATCTTCAACTTCAACTGGTGAAAAAAGCATGATGTCCGCAAGTTCGTCTATAAATAAAACTATATAAGGAAGAGCTTGGAAACCAGACATTTCGTTGTAGCCATCAATATTTCTTGCCCCAGCTTCTGCAAAAAGTTTGTAGCGTCTATCCATTTCTGCCATTACCCAACGCAATGCCGAAATAACTTTTTCCGGCTCTACAATCACAGGGGAGAGAAGATGCGGAATTCCGTTATAACCGGTGAGCTCGACCCGTTTAGGGTCAACTAAAATTAATTTAACTTCGGTTGGAGCTGCGCGGAAAAGAATTGAGGCAAGAAACGCATTTATACAAACAGATTTACCCGACCCTGTTTGGCCTGCAATAAGTACGTGAGGCATTCTTGCAATGTCAGCTACAACCGGTTTACCAGAAACATCTAAGCCCAAAGAGACCGCCAATTTTGATTTGTGTGAAGACATCTCTTCAGATGCCAACATTTTTCTTAAGGAAACAAATTCTGCGGATCTATTTGGAAGTTCAATTCCAACTAAAGAACGACCCGGAATTGGAGCCTCAATTCTTATGGTTCCATTTGGAGCTGCTAAGGAAAGAGCTAAATCACGCTCAAGACCAGTGATTTTACTAAGCTTAGTACCAAGTGCAACTTCCAAAGCATATTGGGTAACTGCAGGGCCCAAATTAACCTCAACCACCTTGGCGTCTATTCCAAAAGATTCCAAAGTTTTTTCGATTGTTGCCGCGTTACCTCTAATATCCCCACGCTCTGCCTTACCCATTTCGGTTTCACTAAGTAAATCTAAACTCGGATATTTCCAAATTAAATCTTGTCCAGGAACATTACTTACCAATTTTTGTTCAAGTGGCTCTTTGTTAGCATTACTTGCCGCAGTAATTGGCTTAGGAGAATTTACATTCATACTTCCGTCTCCGGAAAGTTTTAATTGCCCTTTAGAAAATGTTTTTGCACCAAGCCCGCCAATTTTCATTTGGCTTGTTCCAAAAATATAGCCGCGCACTACTTCCCACCAAGATTTAAATACTTTATAAACAGCTTCGATTGATGTATTAAATAAAACTATCAAGCCAACAAAACTGGTTCCAATTAAAATAATTGCAGCCCCAACTTTAGTGACTAGTGCAGCTATACCCTCCCAAGCTGTTAAACCGAAAACACCGGCACGGCCCAGGGTCATTATAGAAACAAAAAAAAGTAAGCCTCCAACAATTACATTTGGTTGACCAAGAGGGAATTTAATTTTGGTCATAAGAAACGCGAATGCTAAAAATAGGAATGGTAAAAATATTGAGGACCAGGAAAAATAAGTTACAAGGATGTCATTAAATTTAAGTAGGATTGCTCCCTGCCTGGAAAAAGAAATGAGAATGAGTCCCGCAACAGCAAAAAAGAATATTTGAGCAATAGAAAATGTAGTTTCTTTTTTAAGTTTTAACTTAAAACCCCGTTTTGTAAATCTTTGTCTTTTTTTAAGTTTACTCATGGCAGACACATTATATACATAGAAGGCAGCCAGTGGCTAGTCATTTGTTTTTGACAGGTTTTTAATTCTTCCAAGCGTCTGTAAAGACTCCATGCCGAGATGGGTGAGTACCAAAGAGCAAAAACTTGTTAGACGAGGGCTTGACCCGAGGAGAGGTTTTTGTATAGTACGAACGAATTGAGAAATGGATGATGAACAGAGAGCGCGTCCTTTCTTCCTAATACTTCTTTGGACGAGCAAAGAAGTATTAAATTAAAGTTTGGAGAAGCAAGAAAAGAAAGTTACACTTCAACAACCACAGGTAAAATCATGGGGTGACGACGGGTTTTATCAAAGAAATATTTTTCCAAAAACTGATTCGCGGTATTTTTAACAATTGCAGGGTTTTCTAATTTTTTACTTTGAAGGGACCTATCAAGTTCGATTGCGGCATCGTCAAGTACTCCACCATAGCCTGGTTCAAAAACAAATCCGCGGCTAGTAAGCTCCGGTCTGGCTACAATCTTTCCATTTCTATTAACTTTAATTGCGGCAACAACCACTCCTTCTTTGCCTAGTGCTGTTCTATCTTCAAGGACAACTTTACCAATATCCCCAATCCCAAGTCCGTGAACCAAAATCTCTTTAACTTGAATTGATTCCCCACGCCTAGCCTCCCCATTTTCAAAAATAACACTTTCTCCGGGCTTAAGCCTGAAAACGTTTTCGGTTTTTGCTCCAGTGGAAACTGCAAGTTTTTCGTAAGACTTCATGTATCTAATTGTTCCACCTGTTGGAATGTAATATTTAGGTTTAACAATCTTGAACAATTCTTTAATGTCTTCCTGGCCACCATGTCCCGAAACATGCAAGCCTTCATTCAAATCGTAATAATGAACATCAACCCCAAGGTCTATTAAATGGTCAACTATAAAATCCTGGCTTTCTTTGGAATAAGCGGGACCAGGGTCGGCAGAGAAGATAAAAGTATCGCCCTTTTTGGCTTCGACTTTTTCGTGTTCACCCAAAGCAAGTCTATAAACAGAACTGCCAGGTTGGCCATAACATCCAGCGATAATATATATAAGTTTACTTGGGTTATATTTTGAAGCTTCCTTTAAATCAATTATTTGATCAGGTAAATATTTTAAATAGCCAAGTTCGTGGGCAATATCAATTTTACTTTGAATAGACCTGCCAACAAGAATTACTTTCCTATTCACTTTTTGTGCAACGTGGAGCATTTGTTGGAATCTGCCAATACTTGAGCTGATTGCCGTCATATAAACCGCCTGATGCGCATCTTTTGTAATGTTAAATATATTGTCTTCAATTGGAAGTCCGCTTGGGGCCATTCCTGGAGAATTAGATCCAAGGCAATCCGACATTAAACATAAAACTGGTTTTTCTGCGGCCAGCTGTTTAGATTTTGGAATATCAAAACTCATCCCGTCGGCGGAAGTCTGATCCATTTTGTGTTCCGCAACATGGAAAATTCTGCCTTCTGGGGTATCAATTACAAGCCCAACTGTATCCGGCACCGAATGGGTCACACGGAATGAACTAATCTTAAAAGGCCCAACCTCAAAGACGTCCCGGTCAGGATTAAAAGAATTTAATTTATAATCCATAACTTTATAGTCTTTAAATTTAACTTTCAAAAATTCTCGAACGAGGGGGGTGCACCAAATGGGAGCGCTTAATTCTTTTAAAAGAAATGGCAAAGCACCAACGTGATCGTCATGACCTTGGGAAAGCACAATTCCCCTTAATTTACTTTTGTTTTTAACTATGTAGGAAAAGTCGGGTAATACAAGCTCTACGCCCGGCATTTCCAAATCCGGAAAACCAACTCCACAGTCAACGATCATCATATCGTCGCCGTATTCATAAACGTAGAGATTTTCTGTTACGTCAATTGTTCCCGAGAGGGCAATGAATTTAAGTGTGGGTTTCATATTAAATTTGTTTGTTCAGCCTCCACTATATCATCTTTTGGTTTAAATATCGTGGCCAGTATATTTTTGAGTTCAACAAAATCCCGTTTTTCCGACTCTAAAATATTTCCATTCCTAAGCGCCGCCGCAGGGTGATACATCGGGATAACTGTTAGCCATTTACCATTAAATGGTTTTTCAAACTTCTTGCCATGAACCCCCGAAATAAAAACATCGGGCAAAAACTTGGCCATTGAAAACCTCCCTAATGTGATTATTACTTGTGGGTTTATTATTTTAATGATTTCATCTAAATATTTTCCGTAAGCTTCAATTTCGTTAGGGAGCGGATCGCGATTTTCCGGCGGCCTATGGTGAACAATATTTGTTATAAATACGTTCTTTCGTTCCAAGCCCGCCAGGGGAAATAGTTTATCCAGAAGTTTCCCCGCCTGTCCCACAAATGGAATTCCCTGCATGTCCTCGTTGTGGCCTGGGCCTTCCCCAATGCATAAAATCTTAGCTTCCGTATTACCCACACCAAAAACTAATTTGTTTGCAACTTTTTTGAGAGGGAGAGAGTCATCCTTCTCCATTTTTTCTTTGAGTTTGTGAAGTTCTTCAAATTTGCTCATTCTTCGTTTACGAATTCTATTGTACCAGAGGTGGTCTCAAAAACTGCAAAATTAATTCCATTGATTATAGCCCCAGGCCTAACAAATTTTGTAAAATTCACCATTTTTTCTTCTTTGGAATGATAGTGCCCAGAAAAAACAAACTTAAATTCATATAATTTTTCGTTTTTTAAATTAGCTTGGTGAATAACTCCGATTTTAACGCCGTCCAAATTTAGTTTTAGAAGAAATGGATCAAATTTTTTGGCTTGGAATTTTAAAGTATCTTCAATGTTTGAGTCCACATCAGCATTCCCAAGAACCGCATAAAGTGGAATTCCAAAAGATGTAACAGTTTCGACTGATTCCTTGTTATCCCAATCACCGCAGTGAATAACTGCCTTAATGCCCGACTTCTTTGCAATCTCCATCACAGCTTTGAGATTGGCAATATTTCCATGAGAGTCTGAGATTATTAATATTTTCACTGATCTATTCTACTCTATTACGTAGGCAAGAAAGTTTTGACGTTTTCGGGGGTAATGTCCACCTCTTTTGCTTTACCTTCAACAATTTGCCTGGCAACTTTCCTTACAATGCCATCAATATTGCGCTCCAGTGTACGGATTCCGGCATCATAACCCAAAGGGCGCACAACACTCGCCCAAACGTCATCGCTAATTTTAAGAGTTCCATCTGGAAGGCCCGATGCTTTCATAGCAGCTGGCAAAATATATTTTTGGCCTATGATTATTTTTTCCTGATCAGAATAACTTGGCATGCTAATAGGCTCCAACCTATCCATAACTGCTGTAGCAATATTAGTTGTATTATTTGCGGTTGCAATAAATAAGGCTTCCGATAAATCAAACGGGAAATCAATATAGTGATCGTTAAATGCATAATTCTGTTTGGGGTCCAAAAGTTCCACAAGTACACCCATGATCGAGGCTCTACCTTGATCGGTAACCCTATCGATTTCATCTAACAATATTACCGGGTTTCTGCTTTGAGTGTCCCTTAAAGCTTTAATTACTTTTCCAGGTTCTGCTTCCGCATGCATTCTTGACTGACCTCGAAGATCCAAAGGGTCTCCCATTCCACCAAAAGGAATACGGGCAATGGGCCGCCCCAAAGCTTCCGCAATTGAATAGGCAATTGTAGTTTTACCAGTTCCAACCAAACCCACAAAACAAAGAATTGGAGCTCTATAAATATCTTTACTCTCACCTTTTTCCTGTTTTAACTTCATTACACTCATATATTCCAAAACACGCGTTTTAATATCATCCAAACCATAGTGGTGCATCTCTAGTATTTTTTTGGCGTTTTCTAAGTCCAAAGTATCTTGTGTTCTTTTATTCCAAGGAAGGATAGTAATCCAATCAATATATTTTTCTATGCTATCGAATTCAGGCAAAAATGATGGGGAATTTGTAAGTTTGGTTAATTGGTTTAAGCGGATTAGAACAATATCACGAAGTTTATCCGGCAGATCAGCTTTTTTAATTCTATCAATTAAAACTGTAATTTCTTGGGAGGCAGAATCCATATATTTAGTATACAACGAATGGGGTCATCGACCATCGACACAGGCTACATAAATGTAGCCGAGTGTATATGGGCCAATTTGCGGAGTTTCTCCCAAACCGATTCGCCTTGAAAAATCACTGAAACTATATGCGGCAGGCTGCTCCACAATACACCTTGTTCCAATAGAATTCTCAAAAGCTTTAATATTTATACTAAACCCATTGTCATAACCATAAATGTCCATCTTGGAAAATGATTTGTTAATTTTGAATCCACTTCTTTCAAAGGCAGATCCCAAATCTTGATATACTTGATTAACGTAAGGTATATTTTCTACGTCATACTTCCCGACATCTTCAGGTTTAAGGGGAACACCTATGTAAACATAATCGGATTTACTACTTAAGTCGATTTCTTTCCCACTTGAGTCGATCCAATAGAATAAATTTTCATGGTTGGGATCAACTAAATACCTACCGTTTAATAAATGTGTAATGTCAACAAGCGTTACTCCAAAGGCGTCTTGGCGGGTAAATTTAAAATTGCTTGGAATAACTGATTCATTAGATTGGCCTGTTGGAATTTTATATGTGTTGTTTACAAGATTTACATAGTTCTTTAATTCAGAATTTTGAATATATTCGTATATCGAAAATAAAGTTAGGCAAACAAAAACCAACACGTAAATCAATTTAAAAATTTTCTTATTTGCAGATACCATGCTCTAGTCTAACATCTTTGAAATCATGTATTGAAGAAGTTATCTGCTGAAGTCTTTACCTGCATCACTTGTGAGTCGTGAGGTTGGGAAATGTGGGCCACCACTGCCACCACGATCATCTCTATTAAATCCTCCACTTGAACGTCCACCACCAAATCCGCCCCTACTCGGGCCCCTGCTAAATCCACCTTCTCGTCTTGGTCCACCAAAACTGGTTCTTGGTGCGCCTCCCCCAAAACCTCCACGGCTTCCTCCACCAAATCCTCCGCGTCCACCACGATCGCCGCCTCTAAATCCACCACTTCTTGGTGGTCTATCTTCTTTTGGTTTGTCTTTAGAAGGATCCATGTTCATGGAAAGATTGATTCTGCCCATGTCATCGATTCTAACTACGCGAACTTTAATTTTGTCTCCAATCTTAACTACATCGTTGGCGTCAGCTACAAATTCCTCACGGCCCATGTCGGAAACGTGTACCATTCCGTCTTTACCTGGCAAAATATTCACAAATGCTCCAAAAGGCATGATTCTTACGACTTCTCCGTCATAAATTTCTCCAGCCATTACTTCTTTTGCAAACCCTTCAACATAAGCAACTGCTTTAGCCATTTGGTCTGGATCTACTCCACTAATTGCAACACTTCCATCGTCCTCGGTATTGAATTCACAACCTGTGTCCGCAGAAAGTTTTTTAACATTCTTGCCTCCTGGGCCAATAAACTCTCCAATTTTATCAACCGGAATTTTTACAACTTTAATTTTTGGTGCAAATGCTGAAACTTGTGCGCGAGGTGTGGCAAGAGTTTCTACAATTATCTTCATTACCTGGGCTCTTGCGTCTTTGGACTGTTCAAGGGCTTTACTTAAGATTTCAGAAGTTAAATTCAAAGTTTTAACGTCAAGTTGAAGTGCTGTAATACCTTTTTCAGTTCCCGCAACTTTAAAGTCCATGTCTCCGTTATAATCCTCAATTCCCATTATGTCGCTTAACACCGCGAATTCTTTTTCGGACTCAATGATTAGTCCCATCGCAATTCCGGCAACAGGGGCCTTAATTGGTACTCCGGCATCCATCAAAGAAAGAGTTGAACCACAGACACTGGCCATAGAAGTTGAACCATTTGAACTCATAACTTCAGAAACTACTCGGATTGCATAAGGGAATTCAGATTTGCTTGGAATAACTGGAACAAGTGCGCGCTCGGCTAATGCACCGTGACCAATTTCGCGTCTGCCTGGATTACCAAACTTTCCTGTTTCACCACTGGCAAAAGGTGCCATGTTGTATTGGTGCATGTAGTTCTTTTCTACTTCTCCTTCGGCGGATTCCAATAGCTGTCCCATTTTTTCAGATCCCAAAGTAGCAACGGACAAAACGTGTGTTTGACCTCTTTTGAAAAGTGCTGAACCATGAACTCTTGGCAAATAACCAACTTGTGCAGAAAGCTGTCTAACTTCTGTTAATTTACGGCCATCTGGGCGTTTGCCTTTTTTAAGAATTTGTTCACGAATAAAGTCCTTTTTAAGATGGTCAACTATTTCGAAAATCCATTTCGCGTCATCTTCTTCTACCTTTTCGGTAACTGCAGCTATTAAATCCTGAAGTTCGTTAGATCTTCCATTTTCAACTTGGACCAAGCTGTCAACTACTTGTGCCATTTTGTCACCAACTAATTTTTTAACTTTGGCTTCTAGCTCTTTGGAAGGCTTGGCCTCTTCGTAAACGTCTCTTTTAACTCCAACCTCTGTTGCCATATCTTCGATCAATTTAAGAACGGCTTTACTTTCTTTTTGTGCGAATTCAATTCCTTTGATTATTTCTTCTTCGGTTACTTCTTTGGCACCCGCCTCAACCATTAAGATTGCGTCTTTTGTTGAAGAAACTGTCAAATCCATTGAACTGGCGTCTAAATCTTTGGTAACTGGATTAATTAAATATTTGCCGTCAACAAGTCCTACTGTTAATGGAGCAACTGGACCTTTCCATGGAAGAGTGGAAACGTGAACAGCAGCAGAAGCTGCAAGTGCACCTAAAATTGCTGGATCGTTTTCCATATCAACGGCCAAAACGGTAACAATGATTTGAACTTCGCGTTTGTAAGTCTTAGGGAAAAGAGGCCTAATTGAACGATCAATTAAACGAGCAGATAAAATTTCTTCGTCGGTTGGTCTGCCTTCGCGTTTAACCCAACGACTGCCTTTAATACGTCCACCTGCATAAAGTTTTTCTTGGTATTCAAGAGTTAATGGGAAGTAATCAAGTTCCCCGCGAAGTGGAGCGGAAGCAACTGTTGCTAAAACTACAGTGTCGCCCATTCTAGCCATAATAGCTCCTGCTGCTTGTTCTGCGAGTTCCCCAGTTGTGAGGGTTAGTGTGCGTCCACCTAATTCTATGGACTTTTCAATCTTTTTCATTTATTTTTTTATAATTTATTATATGAAATTCATCCATTCGCAAACTTGTTTGCAAAATTTATTGATAGAATTCCCTATTTTTCCAATTTCAATTCTGATAGGAGCTGTTTGTAGCGCCCCTCATCCCGTTTCGAAAGGTATGAAAGAAGCCTTCTTCTTTTGGCTACCATCGAAAGAAGCCCGCGCCTTGAGTGAACATCTTTTTTGTGTTCCTTAAGGTGCCCAACTAATTTTTCAATTTGATTTGAAAGGAGAGCAATTTGAACCTCAGGAGAGCCTGTGTCGCCTTTTTCCCTTGCAAACTTTTTAATTATATCTTGTTTTGTATCCTTGGCTAGTGCCATATGTGTGTCATGTGGAACAAAGTGAAGCTATTTCAAGCTAAACCTTGTTAACATCTGTGGGAATAATACCATACCTTGTGGATAAGTTCAAAGGGGAAAGTTATCCCTTATTTTCACTAAATGAATCGGATTGGCCCATTGGTTGAGCTGCACCCTTAAAGACCTTTGGCTGAAGCCAATCGTCAGGCGGATTCTCAAGAACCTCTTCTTTATTCTCAACTTGCTCAAGAACTGGATCTGGATTTGATTCTGGAACCATTTGTGGGACACTCTTAACAGATCTTGGTTGACTAAAAGATTGTGTCGGAATAGATCCAGGTGGAAAAGCGGTTGAAACTAGATTTGTTTTTGGCAATCTTTGGCCACCGCTCCTCATTAACCAAGCAAAAGTTTCGAATGTACCTGGGGTAACCTCACTACTCATAAAACTTTCGCTTCCTTCTTCAATTCCAAATACAAGGTTTGTTGCAATATCGGCATCAATTGGCATGTTATTTTCTTTTATAAGATTGGCAACCAGTTCACTGGTTGTAGCTCCCGGTAAAGCAAATGACATAACATCGCGGTTTAGGGAGAGTGCACGATTGCCAATATGTGCAATTTTTGCGCTAGAAAGTTCGGTGGATTCAAGAATTGGAAAATGAGAACTATTGCCCCCACCGACAAGAATAATAAGATCAGCAGAAACCCCGCTAAAATTTAGATCCATTTGTTCTTTTTGTGGAGCTGTAAAACCAGCTTTAGGGACAACAGTCAAATTAAATTCACCGTTAACTATATCGTAACTGACTTTTTCAATATTGTTTGCGTCATAATCTTTAAACTTAATTGTTAAATTTTTGTTTCCAAGTTCTGTTGTAATCTTGTTTGCCCCAATAATACGGTTCACACCAACCATCATTGGAGTCGGACAAGAAATGGTTACGTTTTTGGTCTCGTGGATGGAAAGATAAAGTGAAAGTCCGGCGGCCACTTGGTCAAAATAAGGTTTTGTTGGCAACAAAACTAGAATTGAGGCGGCAGCATCGGTAAGAGAGGTAAAACTTGTGTCCATTGATCTAGCGAGTGGATACTAACACAACCATACACTTAAAATCAATGGAGGCCTGAATCTATCTTGAAGATAGTTTAAGTAAGTTTTCAAAAGTTTTATTTAAAACACTAGGAAACATGTCATTATAAGCAACGTACTGTTGTCTGGACTCATCGCCACCTGGAACAATGACATCTTCGTGATCCCATCTAAGAGTATTAGAACCATCAACTATAAGAATGGGGACGGGATTGATCGCAAACCCTGTTTTATTCTCCAAACACTAGCACCTTTCTTGTCTAACTCAGACATAAGAACTCTATCTTGAGATTTACCGACAATTAGTTCTAATTTAACCCCTCGGTCTATTAAATCAAATAAGGGCTGAGTATCCTCTATTTTTTCAACTGCATAACGTACAAGCCTCTTTGAACTACTAAGGAGATCTTTAAAATCCTCTTTTGCCAACTCAGAATCAATTGGCGCCATACGAACCCCAAGTCCCACACCTACTGGGTCTTTTAAAAAACGGGAAAATTCATGCAACATATTAGGCGTAATTAAAACATCTTCACGCAAAAGAGTCAATCGGCTACGGGGCAATTATCTACTTTGCTATAGACAAAAAAACATCACCTTTATTAAAATCAAGTTGGGGTTCCATTATTACTCCAAATTCCTCACTTTGGCCGACTGAGGTAACTTCATTCTTTTGCTTGCGAATAGAAACTGCTTTAGCGCGTCCTACTTCTTTTTCACCACGCATAATAACTAGTTTGTCACCTTTACTGATTCTGCCTGTTATAACTTTACTTCCTGCAACTGTTTTGTCGTTAAAAGGAAATGTAGCCAAAACTTCAGCCCGACCAAGCTCAACCACTTTTCCTTTTTTGAGAAGTTCATCGACGGCTTGTAATAATTCGTAAATAATATTAAAGCTTGCCACTTTAATACCCTCAGCATCAGCTAGCCGTGCAATGTCGTTTGTGATTTTTGTTTCAAAAGCAAATATGTAGGCATTGCCAGTTTTAGCATTAATAACATCACTACTTGTAATTTCCCCAACTCCGCTATCAACCACCACAATTTTTGGAGGCAGGGAAGCGATAATTGCCTCCAAGGCTCCGGCGTTACTGGCTTTAATTATTACCGGAATTTCATCATCCTTTAAACGTCTTAAATCAAAACCATTTTTAGGTGCAACTACTTCTTTTAGTGCCACTTGAGCTTTTTTTGTTACTTGGGAACCAACAACTGGCGCTTCACTAAAACCAATTATTTTAGCTGGGAAGCCTGGCAAAACTTCTTTTACAGATTTGCCTTTGTCATCAAAAATTCCCCTTACTTTACACTCAACTTCCTCTGTAAAAATAATGTCCCCAACTTTAATTTTGCCGTTACGAACAACAACAGTTGCAACTGTTCCCATTTTTTCTTTATTTGATTCAATTACAACAGCTTCGAGATCGGCCCCTGTGTCACCTTTAAGGTCAGCTACTTCTGCCATTAAGATAAGCATTTCAAGAAGTTCTGTTATTCCACTACCATTTCTTGCTGAGACTGAAACAAACGGAGTATCCCCTCCGCGGCCCTCAAAAAATATTTGCTCTTTTTCAAGCTGGCCTTTTAAGGCTTCGGCCGAAACTCCGGCAACATCGGACTTGGTTCCCGCAACAACGAATGGAATTTTAGCATCTCTAATAATTTGAATTGCTTCTTTAGTTTGTGGGGCAACTCCGTCGTCCTGTGCCACAACTAAAATTGCAATGTCGGCGACCTTAGCACCACGGCCGCGCATTTTACTAAAAGCTGCATGTCCGGGAGTATCGATGAATGTTATTTTTGCGCCGGTTTTAGTTTCTACTACTGAAGCCCCAATGGCCTGAGTAATTCCGCCGGCTTCACGCGCGGCAACTGAGGTTTTCCTTATGGCATCAAGAAGAGTGGTCTTACCGTGATCTACGTGACCAAGAACTACTACAATTGGTTGCCTGTTTTTCATAATTATTTTGGAAGAGGTGAATTATCATTTAAGTCCTGGGACTTTAGGTTTATCTTCAACTTCCTCTTCTGTTGGTTCCACTTTTTTAACTTTTTTGGCCTTTTTGACTGCTGGTTTTTTTACTTCCACTACTGGTTCAGGTTCTGCAACTACTTCCTCAGTTTTGGTTAATTCGCCGTTTCCTGCGACTTCGATTCTGTAACCTGTTAATTTGGCGGTTAAACGAACATTTTGGCCATCTTTACCAATTGCCATTGAAAGTTGATCTTCAGGAGCCAAAACTTTGGCGGTTTTTGTTTTATTGTCTAAAGTTACACTAACTTCCTCGGCGGGTGATAAGGAAGACTTAATAAGTTCAGAAACGTCAGCGTTCCAAGAAATAACGTCCACTCGTTCACCACCAATTTCGTTCGTAACGGCTTGTACCCTAACTCCTTTTTGGCCAACACATGAACCAACTGGATCTACCCCGGGTTGATTCGAAAATACGGCAATTTTAGTTCTTACTCCGGCTTCTCTTGCGATTGCTCTAATCTCAACTGACTTACTGGAAATTTCAGGGACTTCCCTGGCAAAAAGTTTTTCTACAAATTCCGGAGCACTACGAGACAAAAATATCTCTTTACCTCTTGGAGTTTCGTTAATAGCCTTAATTAAAAATGTTAATCTTTGATTTAAGTTAAGCCTTTCGTTTGGAATCCTGTCCTCAGCAGCCATAATAGCTTCAGTTCTACCCAAGTCCACACGAACGTTTGGCCCGTCAAATCTTAGAATTAAACCAGAAACCAAAGAACCAACTTTTTCTTCAAACTCGTCCATAATTGCGCCTTTTTCGGCTTCTCTTATCTTTTGATGAATTACTTGCTTTGCGGTTTGGGCTGCAATTCTACCAAAACCAGGTGGAGTAACATCGCGCTTTTCTTTTTTGGCTTCTGCCTTTTGTTTTTCTGTGGCGTCCTCTGCAGGAAGCGGCCAGGCAAAAACACGAGTTTCGCCGTTAACCGGGTCAAGAGTTGCATCATAATCAAAAGAATCGACTTCAATTCCCTGCTCCCTTGCATCCCTTTTATAGGCTGCGACTATGGCCTCTTTAATTGTTGAGAGAATTACATCAGGATCAAGTCCTCGCTCTTGAGCGATTGCTTTTAATGCCTGACTAAATTCTGTTCTTGGTGAGTTGTTCATATTGGTTAACAAAAAAGGCGGGCCTTATTCCCGCCAAATGACCCTTTCTGGTTTCAATTTTAGCCTAGAAGCTAACTTAAGTCAATCAAGCCTCGTTTCTTACAAGCATTTCGGGACCTGTAATTAAAACCGGAGGAATCAAATTTGTTTCGATTGTCATCAGCCAATCATTTAAGCGACGATCTGTAATCGCTAAATGTGGTTTGGTTAAAAAAATTTGGAGTTCTTTTAGGGCATTAAAAACTACTTGCCTATTCTCTTTCTCAACCCGAAACTCAAATCCAGTTAAAAACTCATCATCTGCAGCCACATAGCCATCTTTGACGCGTACTTCATTTATTGGACGGATTGTGTATTTATCGGGTCCACTGACTAATTTAATCTGTATTCTCTCTGCCATTAAATGTGGAATATACCAGCTGAGGCTACCTAATTCAAGGCCGAGAAGTTAAAGACCTGAATCCTTCATCTCATCAACTAAGTTTTTCTGATCCTTATTCAGTTTTTCTGGGATAATCACATTGATTCGAACATATTCATCACCCTTACCACGCCCATGTAAATGGGTAACACCCTGTTCCCTTAACCGCATCATTGTTCCGCTTTGAGTCCCTGGGCGAACTCTAATTTTGACTTCAGATTCAACAGTTGGAACTTTAATTTCCCCTCCTAGTACTGCCATGGAAAAAGGAATAGCTATTGTTACATAAATATCATCGTCTTGCCTCTCAAAAAGTTTGTCGGGTTTAATGTTTACAGAAAGTCTAAAGTCACCAAAGTCAATTGTTGCTCCTTCATAGATCCCTGCCGGGATCTTGATTTTTCTTTTCTTGCCGCCAATTCCAACTTCTTTACTTACACCCTTAATAGCCTCCATAAAACTTATACTAATAGAGTAGCGTTGTACTTGCTGACGGCGAGATTGTTGGCCAAAAGGACTGCCGCCACCAAAAAAGGATTCAAAAATATCAAATGGATCGCCAAAATCCATGTTTCCAAATGGATTTTCCCCACCAGTTGAATAAGTGTATGTAAAAGGTGATCCTTGGCCTCCTGCAAATGGATTGCCACCGCCGGGGAAGCCTTGTGGGCCTGCACTACCAAACTGATCGTACTGAGATCTTTTATTTGAATCAGAAAGAACTTGGTATGCCTCGTTTATTTCTTTAAACCTTTTCTCAGCCGCTACTTTATCCCCCTTATGAGTATCTGGATGCCACTCCAAAGCTTGCTTACGGTAAGCTTTTTTAATTTCATCAGCCGAAGCAGATTTAGAAACTCCAAGTATGTCGTAGTAGTCAGTCTTAGCAGCCATAATTAATTAGTGCTAATTATAGCCAGCATTGAAGATTTTGACAAATACCCTTTCCGTTGTAGAATCTAGCCATGACAAAAGAAACTGATAAAAAAGGCCATTCGAAGTTAGTCGAAGATCCAAATTACCTCGCGTACAAAAACCAAGAAGCACAATTAAAATTGGAGCACATGGGGAAATGGGTAGCATTTTCAAATGGAGAATTGGTTGGAGTACAAGATACCGAAGAAGAAATATTAGAACTGGCCGACAACATTCTCCCAAACGGTTCTGTCCGTATACATCAAATAGTTGAAATCCAGCCTGTAATAAGCCTTGGCGGACCAAAAATTAAATAAACTTATGAAAAGGGAAAGAATACAGAACACTCAGGAGCCAATTACTGCAGAGGAACTAATTAAGGCGATGGAAAGAATCAACTTGGGCCCTCAAGGAGAAGATGTAAACCAAAGCAATGCAGAAGTAATAGCCGCCCGCAGAATAGTTGACATTTTTATAGGTCAGGCTGTTGGTGACAAAGAAAGTAAGGAACGAAAAGAGATGGTGAACGATGCCCTAGGAATAGATGTTGTTGATCGATCAAGTGTTACTGAATTTACAATCGATGGTAAGAGAAAAACTGGAATAATTGCTACAACCAGCTACGGTACTGGATTGTCACGCCAAGAAAAAACTCCAAGAGATTTAAGTAAACGGATTTAGAAACTCCCAAAATATCATAGTAGTCAGTTTTTGTTGCCATGAAGCTATTTTATCGTTAATACCCAGAAGGAAAAGTGTCAAGGAGTGTCGTGTTTTTCCAATACTTGAGCCCTTCTTCTCCTGACTTCATTTCTCTCATGCCTTTCTCGTCTTTCTTCGATAATTCTTCTATGAGTTATTCTTTCTTGTGTTCTTTGCGTTATAAGGCTCGGGGTCACATCAATTATTGGTTTGTTTTCTAATTTATTGACAACAGATATCACAAATCTTGTAGCTCCATTTTTCCATGAAATTGACTGGCCTTCTATATTTTCCCGTAAAAAACTTTCTATTGACATTTTTACTCTACGACTTCGCCCTCTTCAACTTTCTCGTCTTTTTTGTCAGATTTTTCTTCTCCTTTGGACTCCTCAGGACCTCCGGCTTTTTCCTCTTTTCCTTTGTCCGCATACATAGCTTCTCCAACTTTGGAAAGCTCGTCGCTTAATTCTTTTGTTGCGGTTTCAATATCTTCTTTACTAGAATCTTCTTTTCCGACAACTTCTTTAAGAGTTTTTATTTTCTCTTCAACTTTTTCTTTAACATCTGCCGGAGCTTTATCTCCTGCATCCTTAAGTGCTTTTTCTGCAGTTGCGATTAAGGCGTCGGCATTATTTTTGGCTTTGATTGACTCAGCTTTCTTTTCGTCTTCTTCTTTGTGTTTTTCAGCTTCCTCCTGCATTCTTTTAACTTCGTCATCGCTTAGGCCAACCGCACCTGTAATCTTAATGTTTGTGGTTTTACCGCTGGCTTTGTCTTTAGCAGTAACAGTTAAGATGCCGGATGCATCCATATCAAAAGTAACTTCAACTTGTGGAACTCCGCGCGGGGCCGGTGGAATTCCGTCTAAAGTAAAAGTTCCCAGCGTTTTATTGTCAGCACTAAGTGGCCTCTCGCCTTGAGTAACTACAATTTGAACTTGTGTTTGATTATCTGCGGCTGTAGAAAATGTTTCGGTTTTACTGGTTGGAATAGTGGTATTCCTTGGAATCATTGGTGTAGCCACTCCTCCAAGAGTTTCGATTGCTAAAGTTAATGGAGTAACGTCGAGTAGTAAAATATCTTTAACTTCCCCGCCCAAAACTCCACCTTGAATTGCTGCTCCAACAGCAACAACTTCGTCTGGATTAACTGATTGGTTCGGGTCGCGACCAAAAAAGTTCTTAACTGTCTCAACTACTTTTGGCATACGGGTCATTCCTCCGACCATAACTACTTCATTAATATCGTGTGCATCTAGTTTTGCGTCCTTAAGACAAGCTTCGACTGGTTTAATTGTTTTTTGAATTAACTCTTCAACCAAGCTTTCCATCTTGGCGCGAGTTAGCTTCATGGTTAAATGAAGCGGTTGGCCATCTTTTTGAGTAATGTAAGGCTGATTAATTTCTACTTCGTTTGCGGCAGATAGCTCAATTTTTGCTTTTTCTGCGGCGTCTCTGACTCTTTGATAAGCCTGTGTATCGGCTTTTAGGTCAATTGCGTTCTCTTTTTTGAATTCAGAAACTATGTAGTCAACAATCTTGGCATCAAAGTCATCTCCACCTAAATGAGTGTCGCCGTTGGTTGCTTTAACCTCAATTACGCCGTCTCCAATTTCAAGAATGGAGATATCAAAAGTTCCACCACCCAAGTCATAAACCGCAATTTTTTCGGCCTTTTTCTTATCTAGTCCGTAAGCTAAGGCTGCTGCAGTTGGCTCATTGATAATGCGTTCAACTGTAAGCCCTGCAATCTCCCCGGCTTGTTTAGTGGCCTGCCTCTGGGCATCGTCAAAATAGGCGGGAACTGTGATAACTGCTTGAGTTACCTTCTCCCCTAAGTATTTTTCGGCGTCTGCCTTAAGCTTCATTAAAACTCTAGCGCCAATTTCTTGCGGGGTATAGTTTTTACCTTCAATTTCGATGTCGGCCATGCTGCCTTTGCCGCTAACTACTTTATAAGGAACCATCTCGATCGTTCTTTTGACTTCTGGATCTGTGAACCTTCTACCCATCAAGCGCTTTGCAGAATAAATTGTATTTTTGGAGTTTAAAATCATTTGCCTCTTGGCAACGTCACCTACTAAGTTTTTAACAGGTTCAACAACAGAAGGAGTGGTATTACGGCCTGTGTCGCTGGCGGAAATGACCACAGGCCTCCCGCCTTCCATTACGGAAAGTGCTGAATTTGTTGTACCTAAATCAATGCCGATTATTTTTCCCATCTTATTTTAATTATTAATTATAAACCTTAACTTTTGCAAACCTTAATATGTTACCGTCTTTATATTTCCAACCTGTTACCAACACTTCTGCAATCTTTCCTGATTCTCCACCTTCTACTGTTTCTATTACTTCCTCTAACTCGTGATTAAACTCATCCCCAACTTTGGGTGTTATTTCTTCAACCCCCTCTTCGTTTAAAACTTTTTTAAATTCTAAAGTTGCAATTGCTAAACCTTGATCTTTAAGGTGCTCCTGCGCCTTCTCGAGCATATCAAGAATTGTCAAAAGCTTGGTTATAATAGTCTGAGAAGAAAACTTTATCCAGAGAGTCTTTTCCACATCTGTTCTTCTTCTAAGATTATCGTAATCAGCTAAAGCCCTTGCAAGTTGGCTTTTTAAAGCCTCTGTCTCATTATTTTCGACTTTTTTGACTTTTATTTTGTTAGCCATTTGCTACTTCTTGTATTAAATTACCAAAATATCTAAGGATTGGAATAACTGTTGAATAATCCGCCCTTGCTGGGCCGATCACTCCTAAAGCGCCCGGATTACCATGAATTGTAAAATGTGTTGAAACAATCCCTGTCGGCATTAATTCCGGCCAACCAATTTCTTCTCCAAATAAAACGTCGAGTGGAGAGGTTGACCCAAATCCAAAAAACAATCTATCCATTTTATCAAATTCCTCAAATATTGAAAAAAGGCTTTGGCAAACTGCCATCTCCGAAAACTCAGGGTTATTAAAAATATAACTATGTCCTGCATGCCAAAATTTATCTTTTTTACCTTTTAGGGCGGCAACTGCCAAAGATTTGGTTCTAGAAGCAAGTGCGCGTGTCGCCTCATCCATTAGATCATCGATTTGATTTCTACTATCCCAAACTTCTTCTTTGGCTTTAACTTCGTCAACTAAACTCATTTGTTTTTCCTCCATAAGCTGATCAATATAAAACTTAAGAGCGATTGGGGTTGGAACACGGCCTGCAGAAGTATGAGTTTGTTTTAGATAGCCAGATTTAGTTAGGGCTACCATTTCGTTTCTGATTGTAGCTGGGGAGACGCCAAGATTGTATTTTTTGTCCAAATTTTCACTTCCGACCGCCTCAGCAGTTTTAATATACTCATCAATAATGGTTTTTAGAAGTGATGTTTGCCTGGCTGTAAGTCCGTCCGTCATATTGTGTGTTCACACTACTGTGATTAGCACTAATATACAACGAGTGCTAAAGAGTTGTCAAGTACTTTACTGGCCCTGAGTATCTGGGGTAATTGGGGTGACTGGCTCCTCTTCTTTTTGGGGAATTCCCGGAATATTTCTTTTAGTAATAAACTTTCTGATTGCATCAACAAAGTAACGGGCTTCATCGATTCTTAATATGAGTGCTATAACTACATAGATAGTCATCCCGATCAAAAATGCCAGTACCGTCAGAATCAAAACATTTATTGTGTAGCGGGTATCGAGTACAAAGTTTTCAAAAGGAATACTCGAACTCGCCTGAATTTGGTTTAGGAATGATAACCTCTTAACCCAAACTGACTGATCGAAGAATTTTATTAGAAAGAACATTGCAGATCCGGAAAAAAATGTTGCTACTGAAATCTTTAAAATGTGGATCCAGAAATTGTTATTTACAATCGACCCAATTCGTTTATGAATCAAGGTCAAAAGAATTATGGCTTCAACATAAGTACTAAACGCAAAAGAGGCCGCGAGTGCCCAAACAGGAAGATTAAAACCTTTAACTAAAACGAAGTCCCCCAACACCAAAAGCCCGAGGCCAATAAAAGAAACTATAACAGGAGTCTTTGTATCCCGTAGGGCAAAGAACGCTCGTGCCAAAATCGATATTAATGTTTGAGTAATAATAGCGATACCATAAACTGAAAGGATAGTTCCGGTTTGTACGGTTGCATCCCAATCAAAAATTTTAGTTCCATAAACCAAACGGACTATTGGGATTCTTAAAACAATTAAGGCTGCTGAAAGTGGAAGTGTTAAAAATATTGCTTGAAAGACACCGACATGTAAAATTCTTCTAAACTCCCTTTTATCCCCGTCTGCCCTAGACAAAAGCGGTAAAACAGCCTTGGCAAGAGAAGTTCCTATTAAAGTTACCGGTAAAAGTTGAAGAGTATTAGCAAAAATGTAATACGTATAGGAAGCTTGAGAAATTATGGATGATAAAAAAAGCTCAGTTGTTTTACCTATCTGGTCGAATGCCAAATCAATTATTCTTGGAAGGGCTAGTGTGCCAACTTTCTTTACGCCATTGTCGGGTTTTAAATCCCAAATAAATCTAAAACCAAGTTTCCTTGAAAGCGGATATTGAATCAAAAAGTGTGCTGCTGCTCCAATTACTACTCCAACAGCCGGAGCCATGAGGCCTAAATAGGGAGTTAAAAATATTGTTCCCAAAATAATGCCGATGTTATAGAAGATTGGAGCTAAAGCGGGAACCAAGAATCTTCTTAAAGATTCAAGTACACCAGTTAAAACATAACTTACAACAAAAAATCCCTGAGCGATGAATAAAACCCTGGCTAGCATTGCAATCTGTGTATTTTGGGAAGCGCTATAGCCGGGGGCAATAAGTGAATAAATCTGAGGAGCCCAAATTCCCATCATAATGGCAATTATTCCAAAGGCTAAAATCCCAATAGTTACAACTCTGCCGGCAATTTGCCAGGCACGGTTTTTACCTTCACGAATAGCCTTAGTAAAAACCGGTATAAAAGCAGATGAAAAAGTACCAAAAACTAAGATCTCAAAAATAGAGTCTGGAAGCCTGAAGGCGGCAAAAAATAGTGATAAATCTGTTGGAGCAAAATAGTTGGCTAAAACCCTCTGCCTAATGAGACCCAAAACACGGCTAGCAACAATCATAATCATAATTAAGGTTGCCGCAGAAAGAACAGTGTTTTGCTGCGAATTAAGAAGCTTCTTGCCTTTTGTAATTAAATCTTCCATTTTAGCTTTGTTTCGATTATACTGCGCTCATGCCAGTTACGAAAACAGCCAAAAGAGCTTTAAGGGGAAGCCGTGCAAAAGAGATAGTCAACAAACTTACCATAAGCAAGCTCGAGGCCGCCATTAGAGTTGCCCGAAAAACTAAAAGCCAAGACAAGGTAGTTAAGGCTGTTTCTTTGGCAGACCGCGCCGCTAAAAGGAAGGTTATACATAAGAATAAGGCCGCAAGAATCAAATCTCAAATGGCCAAACTGATGACTCTAAAAACTCCAGCAAAAACGACTAAAAAGAAGGTCTCTTCTAAGAAGGTTTAATTCGCTTCTAACACCTGTTTTCATATGCTATATTGATACTGAACTACGTTCCAAATTTTTAATTGAGCGTAGCGATTGGTATGGCAAAAAACAAATCAGTTAATTTATTACCACAAGAAGAATTTGATACTTCAGTTTTAGGCAGAACTCTGAAGTGGGCCATGGGGAGTTTTAGAATTATAGTCATATTAACAGAGATGATTGTTATGGCAGCATTTCTTTCCCGTTTTTGGCTTGATGCCCAAAACTCAGATCTCAGTCAATCTATTAAAAATGCTTCAGCCCAAATACAAGCGCAGAGTAATTTCGAAAAAGAGTTTAGAGGGGTTCAACAAAAATTAAATATATTTAAACAAATCGCAAGTGCAAAACCTGCAAGCGGAAAGGTTGAGCTGATTGCAAGTAAAACTCCGACCGATTTGACACTTTCTTCAATTAGCGTTCAGGAAAATTTGGCCCAAATAAAAGGTACTTCAACAAGCGAAATCGGAATTACACAGTTCATAAGTAATTTGGAAGCCGAACCTACCTTTAAAAAGGTGGAGTTGGGATCGGTTGGATCGTCCGAACAAAATCAGACACTAATAACTTTTTTTATTAGTGTTACCTTTTAAAATATGGCACTTGGATGGCGAGGACAATACTATCGTTATAAAGATTTTTTTCTAAATATAGTTGCGCTTTACAAAGAGAGGCGGGACTTGAGGGCGTTTTTGGAAGTAATTTTGTCTCTTTCAACAGTAATTATATTTATCATCTTTGCTCTTAAACCAACCGCTCTAACCATTATAAGTTTATATAACGAAATTAAGGATAAAAGAACAACTCTTGAAGCCTTAAATCAAAAGATATCTAATTTACAAACAGCAAATAATATTTTTAAACAAAATCAAACAGTTATCCCTGACATCGATGCCGCAATATTTGATAGTCCAGAACCAGATACTATTTCCAAACAAATTTTGGGTCTTAGCGCAAAGGATTCGGTATCTATAGTGGGGATTTCAGTTGGACAAGTGGTTCTTCTGGGGAAAAACACCCTTCCTAAAGCTACAACTGATTTAAAACCTCTTCCCGGAAACGCCCTGGCAATGCCCGTATCAATAAGTGTAAAGGGAACATACTCAAACTTACTTGCTTTTACTAAAGATTTTGAAAATTTAAGAATACCATCTAAGGTTGATTCTCTGGCACTTAACTCTTCCCAAACTCAAGAAGGGAGCGTGGTTATTGGTACTGTAACAGCAAGAGTGCCGTATTTGGGAGTAATACAATGAATAAAACAAAATTACCTAGCTTAATACCAATTTTAATACTTACCTTGGTCACAGTTGTGATGTGGGTTTCGTTTGATGTTTATAGAGCCTTTAATAAGCCTGTTGAGACTAAAATTCCTGTCACTGTTTCTGAGCCACTCACGCCATCCCTTGACAAAGATGCAATCAAACAAATTGAGTCGCGTAATTATTTAGATGATTCACAAATTCCTGAAAACATAATTAGTTCATCACCGATTCCAAGTACCAACTTACCAAGCCCTACCCCAACCGCAACAATAGAAGCTAGCGCTACTCCCACTAATGCGTCGGGTTCAGCAGTAACACAATGAAGAAAAAATCTACAATTCCAACAATTTTAGGAATACTTGTACTTCTTGTGGGCCTTTTTGCTGCTGTATTTTTTTTAAGAAATGCCCAAGTCTTTAGAATCGGGGCAAGTGCAGAGGCCGCTCCAAAAGATATTAGAGTAGGCAATATCACAGATAATTCGGCTACAATTTCTTGGACTACAGACAAGGCGACATCTGATTTTATTGAATGGGGAAATTCAGCCGGAAACACCGGTAAAGTTGAAAGTGAAGATTCAAACAATCAAAAATATTTTAGCCATAGCATTTCTTTAACAGGTCTTTCTGGCAATACAAACTATTTTTATAAAATAAATTCAGATGGGACAACTTTTGATAACGGAGGGATTCCTTGGCAGTTAACTACGGGTGCAAGTCTTAGTATTAATAAAGCGTCTGTTCTTCTTTCGGGAACTGTAATAAATGCAACAGGAACTCCGGAGAAAAAAGCTTTAATTTATGCAAACGTTGGGGGCTATCTTTTATCCACCCTAACTTCTGATACAGGAAATTTTGTTTTTCAGCTTGGGAGTGCACGAACGCCTGACCTTGCAAACTATGCCCAGATCAATATGGACAGTACCCTGGTTCAAATTTCGGTTGTTGCACCTCCGGATGGCGTCGCCTCAGCCCAGATTTTTCCCAAGTCCGGTAACCCGGTCCCCACAATCGTCATTGGCCAAGTTTATGATTTTAGAAATCAGGCTGCAAATAATCAAGGTGGAAACCCAAGTGTTAATCTAAACCTTCCTGAAAATGCAAGCTCTGAGTCAAAATTTAACATCACGGCCCCTTCAGAAACTCCAAAACCTACTAGCGTTATTCTCGAAAGTTTAAATGAGGGTGAAACACTAACTTCTACTCAACCTCAGTTTTTTGGCAAAGGCCCCGGGGGCGAAACAATTACAATTGAGGTCCATTCCCAAGACCCGATTGAGGCAACTGTGCAAATTCCAGCAAATGGGTCATGGAGTTATACGGTTCCCACAGACCTTACACCGGGCAATCATACTATTAAAATTTCTTGGATAGATGCCTCCGGAATTACCAGATTTTTAACCCGTGACTTTGTGGTTAAGGCGGGAGAAGCCCCTTCTTTTTCGGCATCCCAGTCAGCAGCAACGGCTACCCCAACCGTGACCCCAACAGCAAGCGGAAGCGCAAAACCAACGGCAACACCAAAAGTCACATTAACACCAAGTCCTGTAGCTTCCACCACAGCCATGCCAGTACCAGTTACTGGTGACTTGACCCCAACCTTAATACTCTTTATCATGGGATTAGCAGTTGTTGCCTTCAGTTTTGTCGTATGGAAAATAGCTGAGAATTAAATAAATGCCTAATCAAACTGACCCAAATAAACCAGCTGATCAACCGGTTTCGCCAGTAACGTCCGCCGGAAGTATGCCAATGCATACAGATCTCCCTCCCCTTCCCCCGGATTTTCAAAATGTTGTGCCTAGTGACTCAGGGTCAGCCCCTCCAATTAACTCTACAACCCCAAGTGCGATCGAGGAGCAATCAACCAGTAGTGGAAGTGCTGCACCACCCGACTTACCTCCAATGGTTACTTCCTCCCCCAAGAAAAAATTTGGATCAGGAAAAATAATCGCAACAATTTTAGGGCTTTTACTTTTGGTTGGTGGAGTCGGGACCGGGGTTTATTTAACCCAACAAAATCAAAATCCAAATTCAAAAGCATATTTGACCTGTGGTTCCTGTGATGCAGGAAAATCTTGCAATCATCAAACAGGTCAATGTGAAGCCAATGTAACAAATACCAATACCTCAGATCAAACAGGAGGTTGTGGTTCGGGATACTATGCGTGTAGTCGTGGTTGCTGCGCGGTAGGAGGTACAAGTCTTAACGGGCCCGGAGGGGGAGGGTGCGGTGCGGACCAACATTTGTGTACTTGCTCTGCAGGGGGTGCGTGTGTACCCAATGCAACAACTTGCACTACATATTGTGGGGGTAGTTATATTAGCGATAACACTACCCTTGGCCCCAATTCAAACAACCAAATTGACCCAAACACAGGTAACACCATTGACGGTACACCCAGTGGAAATTGTGCAAATAATCCAAGACACGCTGGAGACTGTTTTGTAACTACATCTATTGGTTTTGTCGTTGACCCAGTGACCGGTGCAGTGGGTGCAGCGTGTAACGGGCCGCACTACACAACTTGTGCAGCTGGTTATACTTGCAGTAACCAAGATTGTGTACCTAATACAACTACTAACAGTGGTGGACCAACACCTACTCCCCCGACCGCAGCTGGTTCGTGTCAAGCTGTTAAAGCTTATTCATCAACTTGGACTTTGTTAACTGGAGCAGACCTTTCTGCACTCCACTCTGGAAGTGTCATAAATTTCTGTGTAGCAGGAACTGCAACAGGAACAGGTGCTTTTGATAAAGGCAAGTTTACAATCAATACGGTTGTCCAGGCAGAAACAACAACAAAAGGTTCTGGGGCTGCGGTTAACGATTATTGTCAAAATTATACAATCCCGACAGCCATTACAACATTTAATGTAAGTGCACAAATCCATCATTCGGTTTTGGGTTGGTTCTAATAAATAATAAATGAAAAACTTTTTTAAAGGCAAAATAGCAACAGTAATAATTCTTATTGCTACATTTATTTTGGCAGGGGTCGCTATTTTTACAGCTATTAGACTTTATCAATTGAGGCAAACCTCGGTAGCTCCCAATGCACCCGAAAGTCAACCAAGAGCGCAAGAAGTGACTCCAACCCAACCTCCGACCAATAATTGTTCATTATCATTTACATTAAGCGTAACTACCCCAACTCCCACACCAACGGGATCAGGTTCCCCTACACCTACTGCTACTCCTCATGTAACACCGACACCAACAGTAACGGCAACACCTACCGCAACCGCGACTGCCACACCTATTGCCCAGTGTAACACTAGCTGTACAACAAATAGTGGCTGTCCATCAAACTTAATTTGTTCAATTCCTGCAGGAGCAACAACCGGAAATTGTAGGAACACTTCTTGCACAAGTGCCACCAACTGCGTCTGTGCAACCGCTACTCCACACGCAACTGCAACCGCTACGCCGGCTGCTCTTCCACAGTCTGGAACAGACTGGCCAACAACACTTGGTATTGGAATCGGAATACTTACAATAATCGGAAGCCTAATCCTAGCTCTCTAGTTTAGTTTTTTATCTCCAAGAAGCTACCCAATAATAAGATTTGTCGAGCCAAAGAGGAATTTGAAGTCCCGCCCAATGTGGATAGAAGTAAATAAAAGCCAATAAACAAATAAACAAATAAGTAGATATTAATTTTGGAAAACGGCGCAAGATGTACCCAATTGCTATACACATAAATGGAATCGATGGCAAATAGTGATATAAAAACATAATTCTGGGGGAGAGGGCCCAAGGTGTAAAAAATATTAGATAAGAAAATACAACAAGTGCTAGGTTTTTGTTTTTCTCAAGGTATGAATAAACAAAAGATGCAAGAATGGAAACTAGTCCAAACCAAAAGATAAATGGATTCCCCATTGCATAGATTCTTGCAACCATTCCCATTACCTCATCGCTTGTATAAAGATAGATAGGTCTGATTAAAAATGGCCAACTCCACCACATTGAAGAATAAGAATGAGTGGCTTTTAGTCCCGTATGATACCACCACATCTGTTCCTGCATTCCCCACCAAATAGATAAATTGTGCCCCGTTAAAAACATATCAAAATAGCTTCCAAGATAAACCGCAAGTGGTAAAACAAAAAACCAAACATAGCTCCAGGATAGCTTCTTTTTCCGCGATAAGAAGATTATTCCAAAAATTGGGATTGCCCAAATCGCACTCCATTTAGAAGCAACAGCAAGTCCAAAAAATATTGCTGATAAAAAGTTTTTATCTCGAAGATATAAATAAATTGCCAAAAGTGAAAAGAATAATAAATAACTGTCATTCATTCCAATTCGGCTCATTACGAGTGTTAAACCGTCCAAACTAAAGGCCGCGGCAGATAGAAGTCCGACAGCTTCGTCCTTAAAAATCTGGACAGCAAGTAAATAAACAAGTAAAACTGATCCAATCCCGAGTAGGGCTCCAGGGATTCTATAACCAAAAGAGTTTTCACCAAAAACAAGCATTCCAAGAACCATACCAAGTTTAGCAACAGGTGGATGCGTCCATTCGTATGCAAAGCCAGTAGGCGGCGTATTCCACCATTCCCAGGCTTTGGGGTCGCCGTGCAAGATAACTTTTGCCGTAAAGGCATGATAGACTTCGTCAAAATACTCGCTCGATGGACTTCCCAAATCAAAAAGACGAGTTATGGCTGCAAACAAAAGTATTCCAGCAAGAATTAGTCTTGCCGAATTTTTTGAAAGATGAATTTTCGGCAAGGGAATGACTTGAACCTTAGGTTTTTTAAAATTGGAAATAAATTTATTTCCAATTGAGAGCAATCTTTCCCAACTCAAATTAATATTTCGAACAAGTGTATAAAAAATAAAAGTTATTAAACCAATATTTATAACTTCAAAAAACTTAATAAAAAAGTCAGAAAATATTTGCCTAAAATTATAAGTGATCCAAATATATGAATAATATAAATTAGCTACGTAAGTTACAGAAAAACCAATGTAAGGAATTAAAAGATATGGATTCTCAACTGCCGCAACTACCAAGGGTGCAAAGATTGGTAGCAAATGTCTTTCGTGCATTCTAGTAAAGAAAATAAAAGTTGCTCCAAAGATAAAAGATAGAAAATAATATTCAGGATTTTTAACTTTCCAAAGTTTAAAGAAGAGGAAGATTGATGAAAATGTAACCAATACGTAACCTGCTAATTGGTAATATATATTGTCTGGTTTCCAAAAACCAACAATTCCCCAAAAATTAAAGGCATTTACTGAAGTGTTTTGATATTGGTTAAGAGACACTCCAAGCCGTTCATAAATAAATGAGATTAAATTACCATGATTCCAAAATGGAACAAAACCTAAAACGAAAACTAAAAGGCCGACAAATAAATAAGAAAGTATTTTTGCCAATTTCCATTTTTCTTTAACCATCATAAATAGTATTACTGGGAAAATAAATGCAGTTTGAGGTTTAACAATGGTACCAAAGGCAAGACTTGCTGCCGATAAAATAACCGAGGTCGGGAAAGTAAAAATAGAAAATAAAGAAAGAAGTGCGGTTAGTGAATCCACTTGTCCCCAAATTGCTGAGTTGAATATTATTGCAGGATTAAAAAGATAAATAATTGTTCCAAAAATTCCCCATTTTTCCCCTTTTGACTTTGCAATAATTTTGTAAATTAAAAAGCCAGTTAGAATGTCGGCTATATTGGCGGGAAACTTATAAAGAAAGGGTTGTGACACTATCCCGAGTAAATTTATTTTTCCTAGGCCCCAGAGTATATACAAATATCCCGGTAGATAATCGCTCCAACCATTGTAAAAACTTTTAAACCCATCGTGAACAAGAATGTTACTCCAAGCGATAAATGTTCCTTGATCAAGATGTAAGGTACCAAAAAAAGACAAAAAGAACCGTAAAATTAAAGCGAAAAACAAAATCAAGATTATATTTTGATTTTTTTTCAAAAATTGCATCATTTTAGAATTTTGTATATTTCCGTTCCATCCCGATTGTAAACCAGCTTCAGGCTTTTGCTAGCATCAAAAAGTTTGTAGGCTTCAGAGAACAAACCTCTTTCGTCCCCTCCATAAAAAACATAATCTGCATCATATTTTAACTTGACCAAACTAATATCTCCAGTCTTGTAAACTTCAGTCACATCGTCAACTCTTGAGAAAACGTTGTCCGGACCGGAATTAAAACCATGTGAATAAGGCCAATTTATATAAGAAATTATACGGAGTCTGCCACCAATGTCACTTGATGCAGAGTGAACTGTCGGCATAGTAACAAAGACTGATCTTTGATCTGTGTTACTTAAAATCCAATTTCCAACTTCATAGTCTGATAAAGAATATCCCTGAGTTTTACTTAGATATGAATGAACCAACATATTGATAGATGTTACTGATGAGATAATGGTTACCAAAATAAAAATAAAAATTGAAAGTTTCCTGTATTTAGATTTTGCATAAAAATAGGCAAGAAGAACACAAATGAGAGGAACCAAATAATAATAAAACTTAAGCATATCAAATTCGTAAATTGTGAATTTCATTATTAAAGGGATGGCAACTAAAACAATTGAAGTTATATAAATACCCAAAATTTCTATATTTTTCCATGGTTTTTTCATGGGAATTCCAAAAAGATAAATCAAAAAACCGATTCCCAAGTTGCCGAGTAGGAAATAAATAAACCAACTAAAACCATATTTTTGCCAAGGCCCCCAAGAAAAACTATCAATAAATATTGTTATTAATGATCTGCCTTCAACCTTAGTAAATCCAAATATTAAAACTAAAATTAGTGACGGAATTCCAAAAACAAATAAATATATAAATAACTTACGGATATTTATTTTCTTAAAAATAAAATTAAGACCAAAATAAATTCCAAAAAATATCCAGGAAATAATAAACCCAAAAAACTGGAATTTTAGGAGTGATGCTGTAATTATGCCGGCAAGGAAAATTTTAGAAACGTAGGACTGATCGGTTTTTTTGTTTTTTTGTAAAAGTAAGATTATTAAAACGAGCGCCGGAAGCCCAACCAACATAGGTCTATTCTGGAGGAAGTAATCTGCCATTGGAGTCATTTGTAAATACCCTTTATCAAAATTGAATGGATTTGTTGTGACAAGAGCTATGTAACTACCGTGAGTGGATATAAGTTCTTTGGCCATGTTTACAAAACCAAAATTACCATAAAGAACTGCACCAATTCCGGAAATTATAGAGAATATTTTCTTTTTAGTTATTGAGTAACTTAGTGCAAAAACTGAGAGGAAAAATAGCATCGCAAAAAAAGGATTTATAAGAACTAGGATTTCGGGAAAGAAATCCCCAAACATTGTATTAACAATGGCTGCATGGAAGTCGGAAAAATAATAATAAGACAGAGGCTGACCAGAAAAATAAGGCGCCTGTGGAGGAAAGTTCCCCTGAGTCAGACTTTGAATAATTGAAAGGTGCATAGCTGTATCCTGCCAATTTGGCCCACCCATTACAAAATAGCCATTAAAAAATTTAAATATTGCTGGGTAGAGAGAAATAAAAAATGCTAAATAAATCAAAAGTCCAATGAGGATGACTTGCCAGTTAGATCTAATACCAGGGCCAACATTTATTTTTTTCTTGGCCAAAATATAAACAAAAAGAGCCAAGAAAAACAAAAAACAGCCAAGTAGAGTTTCTCTGGTAAACCCAAAGACAACGGAGGCAAAGTAGGAAAAATAGCAGGAAGTAATAACGCTTAAAATTAAGTAAAGTGGAAATTTCTTAAAAAAAGCTAATTTTGGAAAAAATAATTCGACCAAAACAAATCCGGGCAATATAGTTGTATAAATAAGTCCTATAAAAAGAAAGGTATAATGGATCATGGTTGGCGCTCTAAAACAAAAGATCTCCTGGCACTTAGTTCTCTTTTTCCTGGCAGTCGCAATTTTTGTAATCTACTGGGCAACTTCAGGCGGAACTACTCCCTACAACTATTTTATCAGGCTGGCAGACTCTTTTTTACAGGGAAAATATTATTTAGATACAAACCCTTCATGGCTTAATGAACTTGTGCCAATTATGGCAGGTAAATTTGCTGTAGTTTATCCACCGGCACCGGCCATTATTTCCATTCCATTTGTTTTAATCTTTGGCAAAAATATTGATCAAACAATTGTTTCGCAAATCATGGGGACCATTGCAATTTTTGTTTGGGGGGAAATTGCCTATTTAAAATCCGGTAGAAAAATTGTTTCTCTTTGGATATTTTTACTGGCAGGGTTGGGAAATATCGTTTGGTTCATGGCCGGAAATGGGTCTGTGTGGTATATGGGACAGGTATCAGCTTTTATGTTTTTGAGTCTAGCTATCTATGAATCATTAAACAAAAAAAGGATCATATTTCTAGTTTTATATTTTGCTTTAGCAGTTTTTTCTCGCCTCCAAGTTGTCTTAGCACTACCATTAGTAATTTACCTAAATTGGAGCAAATTTAAAGACATTAAAAAACTTTCCTCATTCATTTTAGGTGTGTCATTTTTTGGAATAATTTATGGCATTTACAACTATCTGAGATTTGGATCCTTTTTGGAAACTGGCTACAGTCTTATTCCAGGTGTTCTCGCAGAACCTTGGTACGGCGGGGCATTATTCAAATATTCCCATATCATTTCCAACTTAAAAGTTATGTTTATGTCGATTCCTAGATTTAGTAACCACTTTCCTTATGTTACACCGTCGTGGGGAGGGTTATCTATTTGGATAACAAGCCCTGCATTTGTTTATTTATTCTGGGCAAAAAGAAACACACAAAACCTTATAACTTGGGTTAGTATTTTTTTAATAGCTTTCGTTATTTTTATTCATGGCGGGACAGGATTTACGCAGTTTGGATATAGATATGCAGTAGACTTTTATCCGTTAATTTTATTTTTAATAGTCGACTCTGTTGGCAATAAAGATATTAAATGGCATCATTGGACCCTGCTTTTAATTTCAGTTCTAGTAAATATTTGGGGAGTTATTTTTATTAACAAATTTGGCTACGTAGGTTGGTGATTTTACTGAAGAACAGAAGCAACCCACTTATTTATTTCTTGCCATTTGCCACTTCCCGCTTTTGGTATAAAAACTGACTGCATGTCATAAATCTTTGAGATGGGAGGGTTTGTCATTAGTTCAGCTGGAATTAAAAAACTATTGATTGAGTTTCTGTCGTTATAAATAAGTCTCGCCAAAATTCCAGCAGTAGGATAATCAATATCTGTTTGAATGGATTTTAGGACAACTTTCAAGATTGCAATATCACGACTTGGATTTTGGTAAGTTTTTTTATCAACCAGTTTATCTTTGATGGCATCAATTACTTTTGCCTGCCTGGCTTCTCTTGCGATATCGGTTCCTTCAACTCCAAGTGCATGGCGTGATCTTACAAATTTGAGCGCGGTATCCCCGTCCATCATCTGGAGGCCAGACGTAAAGGTTAATGTTTCATATCTGCACATAAATTTAGGGTCGTGCCCACCACAGGTGTCATTCTCACGACCGGCAATTGGATAATAATAATCAGTAAATGAATTAGGAACATCAACACTAATTCCACCAATTTCGTTAATAATGTCCCTAAATCCCGAGAAATCTATTACAACTCCATAATGTATTGGAACTCCTACAACTTCTTCACTAATTGCCTTAGCAAAGGTAATTCCGCCGCCCACGGTTTTTTGGTTTCCCCAATAATATGCGCTATTAATTTTGGCACGAATTTCTGGAATCCAAGTGTCACGGGGGATAGAAATAATTTTTATATTGGGGGAAGTTAGTGATACCGAAACCAGCATCATCGTATCGGTTAACTCTGGCCCATCGTGGACACCACCAGCCTTTCCCATTACTAGAATATTGGTTCTTCCATTAAAAGATGCCAGCTTCTCAACCGGAGCTTTAACAAAATTGTATGCAGTGTCAAAATAGAGTGGGATATTTAAAGCTCGCGCCCCTTTTACTCCAAAGGAAATAATTAAAAACAAAACTCCCAAGAAAATGGCGATTATAAAAATCCGAACGAGTAGAACATGACTTAGAATTTGTCTTTTGATTCTAGAATACTCAATCTTTGCCTTTTTTTGATTTTTAGGTACTTCGGTCATCTTTGAATCTGTTGTAGAATGTTCAGGCATGTTGAATATAGATAGTATAGCTGGTCTTAACGATAAACAAAAAGAGGCTGTTACTTATACCGATGGTCCTCTTTTAGTTCTAGCCGGCGCAGGAAGCGGTAAAACCAAAGTCCTCACTCACCGTGTAGCCTATTTTATCTCCCAAAACTTAGCCAAACCTGAAAATTGTCTTCTTTTAACCTTCACCAATAAAGCAGCCGCCGAGATGCGTGAGAGGATTAAAAAGTTGGTCGAAACAACTGGTCAACCTTTTGCGGGTACGTTTCACTCTTTTTGCGTTAAAGTTTTGCGAGTTGAGGGACATAATATTGGAATTCCAGACCATTTTGTAATTTACGACGACACCGATCAAAAAGATTTAATCAAACAGATCTTAGAATCCATGAATTTGTCTACCGATCAGTATAATCCGGCTGCAATTTTAAATGGAATCGGCGAAGCCAAAAATCAAATGATGACTCCAGCCGAATATGCAGGTTTTGCAAGAGGAGATTGGCAAGAGATTGTTGCTAAAATTTACGATAGATACGAAAAAACACTAAAGGAAAACGGCGCTTTAGACTTTGATGATCTTTTAATTAAAACTGTGATTCTATTTAAGGAGGTTCCTGAGGTCCTCGCAAAATGGCAGGGAAACTTAACTCATATTTTTGTTGACGAATGGCAGGACACAAATAAAATTCAGTATGCATTGGTCAAAATGCTGGTGGGTAAAAGAAAAAACATAACTGCCGTGGGGGATGCAAGTCAGTCCATTTATTCCTGGCGTGGGGCAGATTATAAAAATATAAATAATTTAAGCAGAGACTATCCAGACCTAAAAATAATTAATCTTGAACAGAATTACAGATCAACTCAAAATATTTTGGACGCCGCCAACTTTGTAATTTCGAAAAACACTAGCCATCCAATTTTAAAGTTATGGACCGAGAAAAATGCTGGTGACAAAATAAAACTTTATGCAGCGAGTAATGGATTTGCCGAGGCAGACTTTGTGGTTGATGAAATACGCCGCATCAATAAATATTCGGATGTTGCAATTCTTTATCGTACCAATGCCCAATCCCGTGTAATGGAGGAGGCGCTTCTTCACGAGGGTATTCCATATACTTTAGTTGGTGGAACTAGATTTTACGATAGAAAAGAAATCAAAGATGTAATTGCTCTTGTCCGCTATTTAGTGAATCCAAAAGATTCAGTTTCCAAAAAAAGAATTGAGAAAGTTGGTATAAGAAGATTTGAAAAGTTGGAAAGTTATAAGCAGAGCTTGGCCAGTCAAAGCCCTGGTAAAAACGAAGAACCAGATTTAGAGAACCTGACAACACTTGATATTTTGGATGCAGTAATTGCCAAAACAGATTACTTAGCTCTGTTCCAAAAAGATTCTGAGGAAAACATTGCCAGACTCGAAAACATTAAGGAGTTAAGGTCTGTAGCTACTGAGTTTCCTAAAATTAATGAGTTTTTAGAAAATGTTGCGCTAGTTGAGGCAGAACAAAACTCAAAAGGAAAATTGAGACGCGAAGCTTCGGGGGACGCTAATGTAGTCACTTTAATGACACTTCATTCAGCAAAGGGCCTCGAATTCCCAATTGTGTTCATAGTTGGCATGGAGGAAGGCCTTTTTCCACATAGCAGAAGTCTCATGGACAGCGCGCAGCTTGAAGAAGAACGAAGAATCGCCTACGTTGGTATAACACGTGCCAAAGAAAGTTTATATTTAACTTATGCCAATTCCCGTTTATATTTTGGGGAAAAATTAAGTAACCCACCATCAAGATTCATAATGGATATACCAGAAAATTTAATTGAAAATATAGGGGGTGGAAACTTTAGCGCAGTAAATGATTTTAAGTTAGATAGCGTAGACGACATCAAAGGCACCTTTGACGATATAATAGAAAAATACTTGGATAATTCCTAAAGAATTTTTCTCGATAAATCGTTGAGAAGTATCTACAAAATGACTAATCTAGATAAAATCGCAAGAGATTTAAACTTTATTTCTTCACTAACCAAAAGGGCAAAGGAAGTGGGGGTTAGGATAATAATTCATGGAGGTTATTCTGTAGATGGAACCTTAGGAAAAATCACTAAACCTCATAAAGATATCGATATGCAAGTTTATGGAAATTCCGACAACGCCAAGGAAGTTTTGCAAAACCTATTAAATTCCATACAGACCGATCAATTTGATCCTAAAGGAGTAAAATGGCGAGACAAAGGTCGCTCAACTTTTTATCATAATTTCCTTGCAGTTAAGGGTGATTTTTGTGCAGATTTTTACTACATCAAGGTTGAAGGAGATCCTTTTGATAAAGAAAAAATAATAATCAAAAGCGATGGTAGCAAGAACGAAACGCAAGAATATAGAACCCACCAAGTGAACTTAAATGGATTTTCTTTTGAAGCTACTTTACCTGAGGACGAACTAAATGATAAAAAAGAAAAGAAGCATAGAGAAGACATAGACCGAGATATTGCAAATTTGGAAGAATTTTTACATAAATGAACAATCTAGATAAAATTGCTACTCACCCGTTGCAAACTTCTGCTTGGGCAGTATTTAGAAAAGAATGGGGAAACGAAATATTAGAAACAAAATGGGGTCTTTTTACTATCCACAAACTACCGTTTACTGCAAATAAAATTGCGATTTTTGAAAAAGGCCCAATGCCGACAGAGGAAATGATAAAAGACCTTGTCAAAATTGGAAAAGAAAACAATTTAGTATTTATTAAACTTGAACCGAATTACCCTGTCAAAAAAGATAATATGGCTTGTGCAGATAAGGACAAGGCCATAAAACTTCTTACAAAATATGGCGCGGTTCCAGGGAAAACCGTTTTTACCCCAACAACTTTTTGGATTGACTTAAAACCAAGCGAAGAAGATTTGATGAAAAGTTTTTCTAGTAAAACCCGTTACAACATTCGCCTGGCTATAAAGAGCGGCGTTACTGTTAAAGAAGATAATTCAGATAAAGCGTTTGATAAATATCTTGAATTAACTCGTGAAACTGTAAATAGGCAGGGCTTCTACGCCCATACAGAAAAATATCACAAATTAATGTTCGCGATATTAAAAAATGCCGGAATTGCCCACCTTATGACTGCCACTTATAAAAAAGAAATTATTACAACTTGGATTTTATTTACTTGGCGCGATTTTTTATATTACCCATACGGGGCCAGCACTGAGCAGCACAAAAATGTTATGGCCAATAATCTTATGATGTGGGAAGCAATTAAGTTTGGTAAAAAACTTGGTTTAAAAACATTTGATCTTTGGGGGAGGGAAGAAGGTAAAGGTTTTACTAAATTCAAAGAAGGGTATAGTCCAAAAGTTATTGAATTCTTGGGCACCTGGGATTTGGTAATAAATAAACCTCTTTATAAAGTTTATAAGTTGGCAGAAAAAGTGCGCTGGCCAGTCCTTAAACTTGCCGCAAAATTCGGGCTCTCAAAAGCAAGTTTCTAACATGATCGATATAAGGCAAACTTCTGAATATGCTGATTACTTAAGGCGTGAAGGTTGGATAGTTGAAAGAGTAGAGGAAATAAATTACTTCATTAAAAAGTTTCCAATGGTAGGCTCTTTTCTTAAAGTTCAGAGACCAGAAATAATAGATTTTGAAGTAATAGACAAATTATGCCGAAAATACCGTATTTTTCAAGTTATTGTGGAGCCTAAAACAGATAAAGATATTAAAGTTTTAGCCTCAAATGGCTTTAAAGTAAGCAAATCTCCATATTTACCCACAAAAACACTCCAAATTGACCTAACCAAAAGCCAAAAACAAATTCTTGCTAGTTTTAAAAAAGATACTAGAAGGGTCGTGAAAAGGGGAGAGACCAATTTAATTAAATCTTACTCGTCCATAAAAGACATAAAAAAGTGGCACAAAGCCTGGAAAAATTCAGTTAAATTAAGCCGTTACGTGCCAAGTCTTAACCAAATTTTGAATCTACGCAAAAGTTTTCCTGGTAATAAGTCCCTATTACTTGCGTCGCACAATATATTTGGCAGAATTATAGGAGGAGCGCTTTTCACGACTTCTTTACACGACAGATCAAACTGTATCACTTACTATTGGTACGGATTTACAAATAATGAAGGTCGCACTTCCCTATCTCAAGCTCCACTTCTCTACCAAGCTATACTATGGGCTAAGAAACAGGGTTATAAAATATTTGACTTCGAAGGGATCTATGACGAACGCTTCCCTAATAAAAGTTGGTTGGGATTCACCCACTTCAAGCGCTCATTCGGCGGAACCGAAGTCCTCTATCCTGGTTCCTTTACAAAGTTTCGTTTGCCGTTGTAGTATTAATATATGAAGTCAGATAAAATTATCATGTTGGGTGCGATTTTCTCGCTTCTTGGAGTTGTTTGGCTTTCGTTCCACGATGTTTTTGAACCTCACAATATGCGTGATTGGTTAATACTTTTTTCTACAATCTTAGTCTTCTGGCACTTCGTAATGGATCTTTCCCGAAAAAAGAAGTAATATTTCTGCCATGTCAGTTAGCGAACGTCATTTCAGATCATTAGTCATCGCACCTGGTCAGGAAATTCGTCAGGAGGGAGGTTCTCAAACAACTCCATTCGGACCAGCATCCGAAACACTGGTTTCCGCAATCATGAAAGAGCTTCATATCCATACTAAGGGAGATGAAACCACTTTCAGTCTAGATAACCCGGTCGTGGGTGGACCTGTCGTAATATGTTTCGACAAAGAACAAAGAGTCCTTGTCCCAGGCGATCAGATAACACTTGATCGTAAAAATATAACAGTTGTTCTTAAAAAAGTTGGTCACATTCAGATGCTTATACTTGATTAAGATTTTTAATCCGTTTTACAAAAAAGCGAAAATTCACACCCCATCTGGCAGAAAATGTGATTGCTACATTTAAAGTCACTCTTCTCTATCTCTTCCCTGACTTTAAATATTTCCTTAATCGCTTCATCTAACTGTTTTGCAGTTCGTGTTGTAGAAATTTTTTCCTGGGAATCCAAATAATACAAAGATAATTTAATCTGCTCTGGTTTTTTACCAAATGGGAAGTCCTGAATTTTGGTAGCTGCTAAAGCGTAAAAAGATAATTGTAAGTTTTTATCAACCTCGCGCTGTGTGGGGATTGTTGCTCCGGTTTTGTAATCAATAATTTCGATTGAGTCATCCGGAAGTTTATCAATTCTATCTACTGTTCCCCCAATTTTAAGTCCATCCCCTAAGGGAAGTGTGAACTTTTGTTCCATCGCAATTGGTAAATTCTTTGCGTCGAAATTGTTTTTCAAAAACCCAACTAAATAATCTTTTCCCTTTTGCATGAATTCCCTTTCGTGAGATTTTGTTTTATAGCCCTCACTTATCCAATTTTTATTAAGTAGTTGATAAATTAATTTATCTGTTGGTTTTTCTTTTTTGGAAACGGCTTCAAAAAACTCTTTTAATGTTGCGTGCATTGCCGTTCCAAAGCTTTGTGATGCAGAGGGCGGTGTTGGCAAACTATAAATATAACGAAGTTTGTAGTGCATTGGGCAAGTCTGGAAAGTTTCTATTTGGGAATAAGAAAGATAGTTAATATGGAGTTTCTCACTTGCTACAATTACCTCTGGAATATTTTTTGTTTCGTAATCAAGAAAAGTTAACTGATCAACATTGGCGGAATATTTTTCCGACTCGCCTACTTTATTTCCCAATGACTCGAATATAAACGGTGAAAGTTTCTTTTCTCTCTTCCCTTCTCCGTAGTAATCAGCCGCAGTCAAAAAAAGTCTTTCCTTGGCCCTCGTCATACCAACATAAAATAAACGGCGTTCTTCTTCCAAATGGAAGTCCCCAATTGGTAAAACTTCTTTTATAAGACTCTCGGGAATTGGAATTTGCTCGCGCCTCTCCATACTTGGAAATCTTTGTGCAACCAAATTAACTAAGAAGACTACTGGAAACTCTAATCCTTTTGCACTATGGACTGTTAAAATATTTACTGCATTTATTTCTGTCCAGTCTTCGTTTGCAGCAAGTGGGGACTCCCCCAGTTCCATTGATAAGTCGAGCCAATCTACAATCGCAGTTACAGATGCATCTTCATGATCTGCCTCATACGACTTTAATTTGTCAAAAAGTTTGGAAATATTTTTGGCCCTTTTTTCTGCTTCTGCATTTTCTGGAGACAAAAGTTTTTGTAAAAGTCCAGTTTCTTCCAAAAAGAAATATAGAAGTTGCCCTGCTGATTCTTTCTTAACTTTGTCTAAGTTTTTATTGATTAACTCAGTTAACTTTGTAACTCTGTCGCTTCCTATTTTTTCTGCCGCTTCAAATAAACTTGTATGGTTTTTGCGTGCATAATTCCCTAGTTCAGCGACTTCCCGTCCCGTTATTCCAAAATGGTCGATTGATAATAATCTGTAAAAAGAAACGGAATCGGTAAAATCATAAAGAACTTTAAGGAACGAAATTAAATCAATAATTTCTGGTTGTTTAAAAAGTCTGCCTGGCCCCAAAAACTGAAACGGAATTCCGTTTCGCGACAAGGCTCGCATAATAGGTTCCGAATGGTTGTTGGCACGAACTAAAATGGCAAAATCTTTGTACTGGTATTTGTTTTCTTTTTGAAGTTCTAAGATTTTCTTGGCGATTTGATCAGATTCATTTTCAACTCTATCGGTATGAATAAATTCAACTGCGTCCGCCGTAGCATTTTGCAAAGGAGGATTTCCAGTTTGTGACATCAGCCTCTTGTCAATTTTTTCGACTACTTCCAGTCTATCCGGATTATTGTGTTCTATAAGATCGTGACTTCTATCCAAAATTTCTTGGGTCGAACGATAATTTTTGGTTAGTACTATTACTTTTGTTTTTGGAAATGTTTTTCTGAACTGTAGAATGTTACTTACAGCAGCACCGCGGAACCTGTAAACCGATTGATCATCATCCCCCACCACATTAATGTTTTTAGACTTCCCTGAAAGCATTATAGCTAATTCATTTTGAGCATAATTCGTGTCCTGAAATTCGTCCACCAATAAATATTTAAATTGTTTTTGATAACTTGCCAATATGTTTTTACGGTCACGGAAAAGTTTTAGTGTTTTAACAATCACATCACCAAAATCCATTAAGCCTTCTTTTGTTTTTAGTTCATCGTAAGCTTTGTAAGCCTTTGCTAGCTCTTCCCACTTTTCCAGTTCTATCTTATCGTTTTCACTTTTCACTTTTCCTTTTACCTTTTGCGCTTTTACCCATGAGGTGTAATCGCTGGGTGATACGTCTTCGTCCTGTAAACGCGAGAAATGTTGTAACATTCCACTTAAAAATTTATTTGGGTTCCCTAGCGGACGGAAATAATTAAGTTCAAGTTTAAATAAATTAGATCTTAGAAGTTGAATGCTCTCAGCTTCCGTCATTAATTTATATTTTGGATCAAGTCCAATATGTAAAGCTTCTCGCCGAAGTATCCGATCACAAAAAGAATGGAAAGTCATAACCCACATCTGCGTATAACCATATGGCATGGCAACATCTATCCTCTCTTCCATTTCCCTTGCCGCTTTTTCCGTAAAAGTTAATGCCAAGATTTCTTCTGGTTTGGCATATTTCCCAAATATTAAATATTTAATTCTCTCGGTTATAACAGTAGTTTTCCCTGTTCCAGCCCCCGCAATAATTAAAAGTGGTCCATCACCAAATTTAATCGCATCCTGCTGTTCTTTGTTAAGTTTTAGGTTTGAAGTCTTGTCCACGAAGAGATTGTAACATGAAGAATTGATACTTTATCAAAAGTTGCACCTAACCTCTAGCCATTTGATGCAATACTTCTCCAACTGCATACATAGTCATTAAGTCCATCACCCTTCCAAAATCTGGAGTCTCGACATCAAAAAGAAAATCAACTTGTGATCCGTAGTCTTTATCAAGCAGATCACTAGGTCTCGCAATATGTTCTACACCGTGGAACTGCCCAGGCCTGACCCTCTCCATTTTCTTAAGGTCAGAGTTAAAATTCATGAGTGGAAGTTCGTCAATTTTTACAAAAACAGCGTGTATTGACTCCATCTTCGCTGCTTTTTCAGCCTCAAATTTTCTCATTTCTTGTTCCAACTCTGGAGGTAATCTAAATTCAGTTCCGTTTGACATGTGGCTATTATATATTTCTGGGGCCTAGAAATCAAATTATAGGATGGAGCAAAACAAGAAAAATTACAAAGGTCGTGGCATGAAGAATAACTCGGTTCAGATAAATTTAACCATTTGTGGAAATTTTTTGAACCTTGGATCTGTATTGACTGAAAAATGCTTAGCTCCAAGAATACAAATCAACTTGCCTCCCAATTTCTCATTTAAAATTTTTACTTGCTCAATTGGCACATATGGGTCATCATCTGAGTAAATAAATATAAATTTCTTACAACTACTCTTAACTTTCTCCCAATCCCATTTAACATTGAAGAGCCTTACGTAAAATCTTTTAGGAATTACTCTGAATAGAGCTTGGTGTAAATTGTAATTTGAAAAACCAGCTACCATGATTGTTTTTTGAACTACTATTTTTTTGGGAAGATTATTTAAAATTCCCAGAGCCACACGCGATCCACTTGAATGCGCGATTATAGTTGTTTCAGAATTAATCAAATCTTTTTCAATAAGTTTATTAGCAGTTTTTTCAACATCCAAACTCTCAATAAAGTTCATTTGAGGAATATTCACAACATATCCTTTTTTAGAAGCAATTTTCTTGAGATATGGATACCAATTTTTATATGGAGTTCCATGGGATCCATGAAGCACTAAGATGTTTACCACAGAAGAATAATACCAGAAATCTTCCTCGCCGACACATTCTGCCGGCGAGGCTTGTGAACTACAAATTACTTAAGGGCTGACTCGACCAAATCTTTTGGAAGAGAAGCCGCAGATCTAAGTGCACTGCGCACAGAATTTCCTGCGTCGCCACCGATCTTGTCAGCAGCTTCAACTGCTCCACCGACTGCCATCTTAACTGCTTCGTCGGTACTCTTACCTGCTTTTCCAGCAGTTTCAATTGCACTTTCTACAGCAGAAACTGCAACTGCGCCAACATCTTCACCAACCTCGGCAGCCCCAGAAACCGCACCAGAGACAGCTTTCCAAGTTGCTGTCATTACGTCTCCTCCGGTGTCACTTACCGCCATTATTGCTGCAGAAACTACATTTTTGACTGCGTCAATTAGGGCGACACCAGTAGCTTTCGCTGAAAGGACTCCGGCGGCAACTACGTCAGTTACATCTTTCATTCCGCCTGTAATTTGAGTTTTTACTCCCTCACGAAGTGCAGTCAGCATGTCAGAAGCCCCTTTAATAGTAGCAATCATCGCATCTTTTAGTTCGTTAACCAAAGAACTTAATGCCATAAATAATCACCCCCCTTCTCCTACATATCTAGCTTAAAATATTTTGAATTAAAAAGTCAATTGTGGATTTATTCCAATTCTTTTTTCCCGCCCCCACCCAACTTTTGTATAGAATCAATCTTTTGACCTAGCTGATTGAACGAGGAGAAAACATTACCCATCATGTTGTATGCATTAGTTAAATGCTTCTGCATTACTCCCAGGTTGTCGTTAACTCTTCCATAGTCTTTGTGAATTGAACGAAGTGAGGAAAGAATGATTTTTGCTTGGGCTTCTATTTTTTGACCCTCAAAGCTCATTAAGATTGCCTTCATATAAGCGTAAAAAGTGCTTGGAGAAACGATTAAGATTCTTTTTTCTGATGAATAATCAAAAAGACTGGCGTTATTAATTATTTCGTAATAAATAGATTCAGAAGGAATGTACATTAAAGCATAATCAACCGTTCCTTCATCAACTAATATATATTTACGAGATATGTCATCTATATGTTTTTTAACATCATTCAGAAAATCGCGTGAAGCACCTTTTTTGAAAACTTCATCCCCGTCTCCAGACATCTTGCGGAAGTTTTCCATTGGGAATTTTGAGTCGACTGGAATAATTCCACCAGAAGTTTTAATAATTGCGTCCACCTTCTCCCCGCTCTTGAAAGTATATTGAATGGCAAAGGCGTGACTTGGTAAAAATTGTTTAAGAAGTTCTTTTAAAATTTGCTCTCCCATATTCCCCCTTAGTTTTGGGGAATTGAGAAATTCTTGCAAGTCTTTCATCCCACGGCCAATTTCAGAGAATTCCCCAATATTTTTTTGGACTTGGGAAATTACTCTTGCAGCATTGTCCAATCTTTCATTAACAGCTTGAGTATTTTTTTGGAGAGAAGAAAGTAAATCGCGCCTGTCTTCACGGGAGCCAGTTTGTAAAGTTTTTATAATCTCAAGTAACTCGTCGGATGGTTTTTGTGAATCTTTAATATCTGATAATTTTCTATTAACAAAAATTGCCAATATAACCAGGGCGGATAATACTATAATGAGAACAATTGCTGGATCCATTCGCCTATTATATGCCATGAAGAAAGAGTTAAGAAGAGAGCAAAAACTTAAACATAAAAATTTTTTACCTACCCTATTTGCAACAATAGTCCTTTGGCTTCTTATTGCTGGGTTGGTTTATTTTATAGATCCAGGAACTTTTGCAGCTATTCCAATATTTTTTATATTATTTTTTAGTGTTCTCCTTTTTACTTTCTCTCTAATTTTTGGCAACACCAGACGCGGAATTATTGTGTCTATCGCTCTCACTTTTTTTGCGATATTAAGCTACTTAGGAGTAGGAAATATTCTTAACATTCTTTTGATAGTTGCAATAGCGATATGTGTGGAGTTATATTTCGCTCAATGAACTCTTCCCTCAAAAGGCAACTCCTTAGAACTCTTAGTAAAATGCTCTCTGATTTAAAAAATCCGAAGGAAATTGAATTATTCTTAACAGATTTTTTTGATGATAATGAACTGGAAAAATATATAAAACGTTTAGCAGTCGCCTACTGGCTTAAAAAAGGCCGAGACGTAGAAAATATTAAAACAAACTTAGAAGCCTCTGTAAAAGAAATTACTGAAACTGAGAAGTTGTTAAAAACAAATGGCTTAAAACTGGCGATTAAAAATATTGAAGCCGATGAATGGGCAAATGTTTGGGATCAAAGAATCAAGAAATTCACCAAAGATTAATTTGACTTAATTAAGAAAATATTTTATAACCATAATCATGATTGATAGGCGAATAGTTAGTATCGGTATAAGAGTAGATGGTAATCATAGTACTTTTCGAGCAAGATATATGGAGAATACTCGTGGATTTGTCAGTGAACAAAGTGACGAGGGAAGAACTGACAACATGAGAGGCTTAGTAAGAGCTTTAGCTAAAAGAAACAATGTGGCTTATGGTGAAATAAATATTCCACGAATCAATGAACTAGTGGCCCTCCTCAAAATAAAAAATGAGTCTTCTAAACCAACTTCATAGGCTTTTTAGTCTCAAAAAGGGTACAATATAGGCATGCCTAAGAAATATTACGTCACAACTCCTATTTATTATGTGAACGACGCCCCCCATATCGGGAGCGCCTATACCACTTTGGCCGGAGATATTATTGCCAGGTACTACCGCGGAAAGTTTGGCAAAGAAAATGTCTTTTTTTTAGTGGGAACTGATGAACATGGCCAAAAAATTCAGACAGTAGCCAAAGAAAAAGGTCTTACACCGATCCAACTTGCTGATAAAGTTTCCCAAGAATTTAAGGAGGCCTGGAAACTTCTAAACATTGACTACGATTTTTTTATCAGGACAACAGATCCAAGGCATGAAAAAATAGTTAGTGAACTATTGCAAAAGGTTTACGATGCGGGCTATATTTATTCTGGAATTTACGAAGGACCGTATTGTATTGGTTGTGAAAGGTTTTACAAAGAATCAGAGCTTGTCGACGGCAGATGCCCACTTCATCCAAACAAAGAGATTTCGTATCAAAAAGAGAAGAACTATTTTCTAAAACTCAAAGAGTTGGTGAACGATAAGGTCTTGCCAAAATTAAAGTCGGCGGAATATAACATTCTTCCGGAAGAAAGAAAAAACGAAATCTTAAGCCGTATTGAGCAAGGAATTGAGGACGTCTCGGTTTCCCGAGAAGGAGTCACTTGGGGAATTCCACTTCCATGGGATAAATCTCAAACTATTTATGTTTGGGTGGATGCATTAATAAATTATTTTTCTGCGACAAAATTCTTAGAAGATAAAGAAAAATTCTGGCCAGCCGATCTTCACTTAATGGCAAAGGATATTCTTTGGTTTCATGCAGTAATTTGGGAAGCGTTACTTATTGCAGCTGGAGAAAAAATACCAGACACAGTCTTCGCTCATGGATTTTTTACAATCTACGGACAGAAGATGTCCAAATCTCTGGGGAACGTAATAACCCCGAAGCAGTTGGTAGATAAATACGGAGTCGATGGGGCCAGATATTTGATGATTTCCGCTGTTTCGTTTGGATCAGATGGAAATATTTCATTGAAATCTTTTGATACAAAGTTTAATTCCGACTTGGCAAACGGTTTGGGAAATGTTGTTGCAAGGATTGCTAAACTCTCAGAAAAAGTTGATGTTTTCACTGAATATAAACCTGCATTTACAAAAGAGTACATAAAAGATGTCGAAGAATTCAAGTTGGATCAAGTAATTGGAATTGTTCAGACAGAGATAAAATCCCTAGATGAGATGATTAATAAAACTGAGCCATGGAATATAAAGGATGAAACAAAGCTGAAAGATTTTCTTCAAATTTGTGTAGACCGAATTCGTCAGATCGGGTTTGAGTTAAAACCCTTCCTCCCAGAGACCGCGCAAAAAATTGAAAATCAATTCAAAGGGCCAAAAATAAAATCAGAGGCTCCGCTATTCCCCCGCCTACGCTAACAGCTTCGGCGGGCAAGGCCCGTCAAGAGCTATAATCTATTTATATTATATGAAGGACTATATTAGAAAACACGAAAAAGGAGTTCTTCGTCTTCTTGAAATTTTGCCGGGTTTTACTTCTTGGAATCTTATCCTCTTCCCCTATTGGGGAATTTTTGTAATGCCTCAAGTTGTTGCTTACTTTGTTTTAATTTTTAATATTTATTGGTTTTTCCAATCCCTTCAAATTGCAATCTCAGCAATTGTTGCTCATTTAAGAATTCAGGCTGCAAAAGTATATGATTGGATGGGTGACGTCAAAGGCTTTCCTGATTGGGAAAAAGTTGAGCATGTTGTAATTATTCCAACCTATAAAGAACCCATTCATACTCTTGAAAGAACTTTCAACTCTCTTGCGTCTCAAGAATTCCCTACCAAACAAATTAACGTTGTTCTTGCTATGGAAGGAAAAGAAGTCAGAGAAGACAGAGAAGAAAAAGTTAAATATTTAAAAGCAAAATTTAAAGGAATATTTAAAAATATTTTTATTACTGTTCACGAACTCGAAATGGGTGAGGTTGCAGGAAAAGCCTCAAACGAACGCTTTGCCGCAATCTGGGTCAAAGAAAACTATATAGACCGAGAAAAGAAAAACATAGATTACTTTACAGTTACTTCATGTGACGCCGATCATAAATATCACCCCAAACATTTTGCTTCCTTAACATTTAAATTTTTGGATAATCCAAACCGTTATAGAATGTTTTGGCAGCCTTCGGTTATGTTTTATAACAACATTTGGGAAGTTCCAGCAATTACCCGTGTCCCCAATTCCTTAATGTCTATATTAAATCTTTCTCAGCTTGCAAGACGCGATAGATTAATTAATACCGCTAACTATTCCCTATCTTTTAAGTTGTTGGATGAAATTGGTTACTGGGATGCAGATAAAATTCCGGAGGACTGGGGAATATTCTTTAAAACTTTTTACAAAAAGGGTGGTGGAATCGAAGTCGAACCAATTTACTTACCTCTTTTTGCTGACGCCCCACAATCGACTTCATTTTGGAAAACTGTCAAAAATCAATATCAACAAATTCAAAGGTGGGCTTGGGGGGTAAGTGACGATCCTTGGATAATTAAAAGTTATTTATTAACCGATATTCCATTTTTGGAAAAAACAACAAGGCTCTTCCAGGTTCTTTGGGCCCATTTCCTTTGGCCTGTTAATTGGTTCATTATTACAATCGGTTTAACCGTTCCAACACTATTGAACCCAGCTTTTGGAAGAACCGCTCTAGGTTACACAGTTCCAAAATTATCTTCTTGGACTCTTACTGTTGCGCTTATTTTTCTTCTAGTTATGATTTTTATTGATAATATTCATAAACCCGAAAGGCCAAAAGATTATCCGCTTTGGAGAGTAATACTTACTCCTTTTGAATTTGTTTTATTGCCAGTCGCTGGGTTTTTCTTTGGAGCTTTACCTGGAATTGATGCGCATACTCGACTAATGCTTGGCAAATATATAGAATATCGAGTTACAGAGAAGGTGTAAATTAAGGTTTAAAGAGATTTGTAATACTCAATAGTCTTCCCAAGTCCCTCTTCAATATTTACATTTGGCTCCCAACCCAAAACATTTTTTGCTTTTGTTATATCTGGTTTTCTTCTCATTGGATCATCTTGTCTAAAGGTTTCACTATATTTAATTTGAGAGCTTGCGGCGGTAAGTTTAATCACCTTATCGGCTAGTTCTTTAATAGTATATTCAACCGGGTTTCCTAAATTAAAGATCTCCCCGGTTGTCTGTTCCGAAAACATGGCTTTTGTTATTCCATCCACCAAGTCGGAGACAAAACAAAAAGAACGGGTCTGGCTTCCATCTCCGTCAATTTTTATATCTTGGTTGGTTAAAGCCGCATTAATAAAATTACTTACTACTCGTCCATCGTCTTTTTGCATTTTAGGACCGTAGGTATTAAAAATCCTAACTATCCTTGCGTCAATTTTATATTTATTTAAAAATATATAAGTAGCAGACTCTGCAAAACGCTTACTTTCATCATAACAAGATCTTGGCCCAAACGAATTAACATTTCCCCAATAAGTTTCTTTTTGGGGATGCTCAAGCGGATCCCCATAAACTTCAGATGTAGATGCTACCAAAATTTTGGCTTTTGAGTCACGCGCTAGTGCTAAAACATTTAGCGTTCCCTGAGAGTTAACTAACAACGTTTCTTCTGGGTGATTCTGATAATCAATTGGCGAGGCGGGAGAGGCCAGATGAAAAATATGACTAATTTCTTGATTAACAAAATTGTCTAAAGGTTTACAAACATCAGCTTCAATAAATTCAAAATTAGAGTTTCCCAAAAGTGGCTCAATATTTTTCTTAGATCCAGTTAGTAAATTATCTAAACAAATTATCTTATAACCTTTGTTTAGTAAAACCTCACATAAATGAGACCCAATGAATCCAGCACCCCCAGTAATGAGAACTTTTTGCATATAGGCAAATTATATCCTAATATAGAATGGTAATGAAATCATTCTGGAATATGCTTCACAGAGTCGGAGACAAATTACATCTTCCTGATTTTCCAGCTTGGGTCTTGGGAATTTTAGCACTCGTTTTGATTCTTAGGATTCCGTCTTTCTTTGAGCCCTATTATTATGGCGACGAAATGATTTATATGAGTCTTGGTCAGGGTGTGCGCCAGGGACTCACCCTCTATAAAGATATACATGACAACAAACCCCCCCTTCTTTATTTAACTGCGGCGGTTGCCGGAAACTTATTCTGGTTTAAGGCGATTCTATGCTTCTGGAGCCTAATTAGTATCGTCTTCTTTTATAAATTGTCAGCAAAGCTGTTTGAGAAAAATGAAAAGGCTCAGATGGTATCGACCTCAATTTTTGCGATCTTGACTACAATTCCACTTTTTGAAGGGAATATAGTCAATTCCGAACTTTTTATGATTGGTTTTACTATTATTGCCCTATTTATTCTTCTTTCAGAAAGCCTAAATTCTAAAAAAATATTTTTTGCAGGAGTTTTATTTGGGCTTGGCACTCTTTTTAAAGTTCCTGCGGCTTTTGATTTGCCTGTAATAATAATTTATTGGTTTATTACTAATGACTTTAAAAATTGGGGTAATGTAATCAAAAATACTATTATTTTAAGCTTAGGTTTTGGCACGCCAATCTTGTTTACCTTTGGTTGGTATTACTTTAGAGGTGCACTCCCAGAATATATCAAGGCTGCATTCCTACAAAATGTTGGTTATTTAAGCAGCTTTAGGCCAAGCGATGTTCAAAAACCGTTCTATGTTAGAAACGCTCCCCTTTTAATAAGAGCGCTGATTGTTGCTCTTGGTAGTTTTGCTTTATTTCTGAGTAGAAAAAAAGTATCCAGAAACTTTATTCTTTTTAGCATTTGGACACTCCTTGCCCTTTTTGCAGTTACTTTATCGGAAAGACCATATCCACATTATTTTGTCCAGGTGCTTCCACCTTTATCTCTTCTTTTTGGCATGTTTTTTGCTGAAAAAAGCGTTATGCAGTCACTTGCAGTATTACCCCTAGCTCTGACCTTTTTTGTGCCCGTCTATTATAAATTCTACTATTACCAAACAGCCAGTTATTATGTTCGTTTCATCAATTTCGCTACAGGAAAGACAAATAAGATGGAGTATTTTCAGGCCTTCGGTTCAACAGTTAATCGAAATTACGAAATAGCCAAATTTTTGTCGCAATCAAGTAAAGTATCTGACCGTGTCTTTATGTGGGATCCCGATTCGGCTGTTGTGTATGCTCTTTCCAGAAGGTTGCCTCCAATAAAATATGTTGCCGATTATCATGTACTCGATTATTCAAGCCAATCTGAAGTCGCTAGAGAACTTACAAACAATCTCCCTAAATTTATAGTATTAACTTCAGCCCATCCGTTTCCTGATTTAAATCCACTCCTAAGAACAAAGTATCTTCTTATTAATCAGATTGAAAACGCCAGCATATACGCCCGCATAGATTTAGCTCCAAAAAAATAGCTGCCGCGAGAACCTTGGCCATTTGTCTTGGCAAATGGTAAAATAGGCCTTGGATGTGGAAGAATATACCGTACAAGGGCTATGTTTACTTTTCTTTTGCTATTAATGTCCTTTCTATCCTAATTATATTGGCTTTGAAGACATTCCTTCCTCCTGTTGTGCCTCTTTTCTATGGCCTTCCCAGCGGCGGTGAACAACTGACACCAACTCTCGGGCTTATAACAGTTCCTGCAATTGGTATTGTCGTAGTACTTCTAAACATTTTTGTCTGCCGTTTTACAAAAGATCTTTTTTTGAAAAAAACTTTAATAATTTCCAGTGCCTTTGTCTCATTTCTTTTAACTGTAGCCGTCTTGAAGATTATTTTATTGGTTGGATTTTTTTAAATTATGTGGAACCTTTTTTTACCACCTTGGCTCACTTCGATGGCTATATCGTTTATAACAACTCCTGTTGTGATTAAATTTGCCGGAAAATTAGGAATTATAGACGACCCAAAAAAAAGCAGTCACCCAAAAACAATTCATGTTACCCCAACTCCAAGAGGTGGTGGAATTCCAATATTCATAGCCCTTTTAATTGCCACACTCATATTCTTGCCAATAGATAAACACATAATTGGCATTTTGGTGGGTGCACTTATCTTAGTGGTCATGGGAGTGCTTGATGATAAATATAATTTGAACCCATATCTTAGACTTGTACTCGGAGTTGTTGCGGCCAGTGCTCCAATTGCTGCCGGAATTGGTATTGCTTTCATTACAAATCCTTTTGGTGGTGTTATTGATTTAAGTCAGCCGCAAATAACTTTTTCAATCTTTGGAATAACACATCATATTTGGCTAATTGCCGACCTGTTTGCCATTTTTTGGGTAACTTTTTTAATGAATATGATTAATATGGGAGCAAAAGGAGTCGATGGCCAACTTTCCGGCGTAACAGTAATAGCGGCATTTGTAATCGCGCTTATTTCACTTAAATATTCTGCGGACATTACTCAGTGGCCGATCATTATTTTGGCAGCAATTACAGGAGGAGCGTATTTAGGATTTTTGCCTTGGCATATTTTTCCCCAAAAAATAATGCCAGGTTATGGAGGTAGTACTCTTGCTGGTTATCTTCTTGGAGTTCTTTCAATACTAGCAACTGCCAAAGTTGGCGTTCTTCTTGTTGTTCTTGGAATACCTTTAATTGATACAGGTTATGTTATTGTTAATAGGATATTAAAAGGTAAATCCCCTGTCTGGGGAGACAGAAATCATTTGCACCATAAACTTCTTGATGCTGGTCTGACTAAAGGCCAAGTTGCTATTTTTTATTGGACAGTAACGGCATTTCTTGGGATAATTGCACTTAATTTGAATACCAGTCAAAAGATTTATACAATGGTTGGAGTGGCAGTTGTACTCGGTGGATTTATTTTATGGTTAACTCAGAGATCAAAAAACCAAAAACCAGTTTAATTACGGCGGCAATTAAAGCAGCTCGTCCAATTCATTGGATTAAAAATATATCTCTTTTTGCGGCGGTGTTCCTTTCTGGAATTCTATTCGATAAGGGAGAGTTTAGTTTGGTCTTCCAAGGTTTTATTGCCTTCTGTTTTGCAACCTCAGCGACATATGTAATTAATGACATATTAGACATAAAACGTGACAGACTGCATCCAACAAAAAGGTTTAGATCAATTGCAAGTGGCGCTCTTCCCTTAGGGTTTGCAGTAACAGAAGCTGTATGTTTGGCGTTATTTGCACTCCTTATTAGTGCAAATCTCAATTCTTTATTTTTTTTCTTAGTACTTGGATATATTTTAATGCAAATATTTTATAGCTTAGGATTAAAAAATATAGCAATTGTAGATATTGTCATAATTGCTGCCGGATTCGTAATTAGAGTTTATGCCGGAGCCTTTGTAGTTAACGCGCATCTTTCGGTTTGGTTCCTGCTTTGTGTAATTTCAGTTGCATTATTTTTAGCCTCAGGTAAACGCCGTGCCGAATTAAATTTAGTTGGTCAAGATAATACCATGACAAGGAAAAGTCTTGGAGAGTATAAAAGAGAACTTTTAGATTCTTACGTAACCATGTTTGGCAATGCTTCCTGGATGAGTTGGGCTCTTTTTACATTTTTTGAAAGCCCGAAAGCCACTCTTCCTTTTTGGTTAGTTCTCGCCGAGCTTAGCAGAACCACAACTATAGATAAGCTTTTGATGTTTACAATCCCGGTTACTATTTTTGGAATCATGAGGTATGAGTCTTTAATTTTTGAAAATAGATCCGAAACACCTGAAAGATTGCTTTTAACAGACAAGTCTCTAATTACAACAGTCGCAATTTGGTTAATTTTAGTTTATTGGGTACTTTACTCAGGAGTTTCAGTTACTGGAGCTTCCTAATTATTTCAAGGTTGCACTCTCTGTTGAAATCTCAGCATATTGGTTAGAAACCCAACCAACAATCCCGTTTGGAAGCCCAGGAGCCGAGTCTTGATATTGGATTTTAAACCAACCAGAAGTGATATCTGCCTCTAAAAACAAATATTTACCGCCGGGTTTAAGTTCGGCAATTTCCTCACCTTTTGCTCCTGGTTCCGTTCTCATTCTTAAAAATCCAGTCGGGGTATCTTTAATCAAAATATAAGTTTTGCTTGTTTGGATAGGGCTTGGCTCTAAAGTTGGTGTTGGCTCAACTTCAGAAGTTTTTGCTAATTTGGCAAAGACAGTAAGCTTGTAACCAGTTTGTGTTTTAACGTCCATTGTCCGGTCCAAAAACCCAGCAGCTTTAACTGTAATTTGATGCGAACCTGTAGCAACAGAGTTTAGATTATAAGGAGAAAAACCCTGAGCTACACCATCCACAAAAATTTGGGAATTATCTGGATTTGAAACAACCACAAGGCCAGAAAGGTTCCCGCTTTGTTTATCAAAAGAAATGACATCCCCGGAAGAGGCGTCCTCTGTAGTTCCAAATTCACGTCTAACAATGGTTTGAATACCAGCTACTAAATTAACCTTTGTTTCATAAGGAATTAAACTTTGATCACTTACGTCTGGTATTAATTTAAGATTGATTTGGCCTGCGGTATCTGTGCCCTTGTATGGACTTTTACCCATAAGTTTTCCGTTTATGTAAACGCTTGACGTGGGTGTAGTAACAACCATAAGCCCACCCGGCTTCGGTTTAAGATAACCAATTAAGAAAAAGCCAGTTGTAACTACTACTGCCAGGGTAACAAGAACTACAAACACTATTTTTAACGTCTTCATTATCCAGCCTCGAGTTTACCATATTTATAATAAGCAAGCTTGCCACTCAGCTTTTGACAAGCCTCGTGGTAAAATAGCGTATCCCTGACCGGATGGCGAAGTGGAAACGCTGGGGTCTGCAAAACCTCCATGCGCGGGTTCGATTCCCGCTCCGGTCTCAAGAAACCACAACTGCCTAAAATAGATTAGAATGTAATAAGTATGAAGAAAACTGCCTTATTTGGCCTCGTTGTTATTTTTCTCTTTTTTCCTGCCAAGGTAGTTGCACAAACTTTCGATGCCAATAAAGCCTATGCTGACTACCAGTATCAACTGAGCATATACCAGGAGGATTATTCAAATTTCCAAGAAGCTAAAACATTCTATCTGGCTAACCCCACACTCCAGCTTAAAGAGGATGCTCGGCAAAAAACTTTAAAAATGTTAAAAGACCGTGATCAGCTTATGATTGTTTATTTAACTGCCCTCCGCATACAAATTGTTGAGACAACAGGCTTTGACGACAGCCAAAAAGGTGCCATTTTTGGCAAAATTGATTCAGAAGTTGATTGGTACAAAATCCATATCCCAAACTACAAAGACAGCGATGAACTTGTTGACCTATTCAACAAGGCCGATGAGGGTAGAAGCAGGAATGAAACAAATACAACCCCAATTGTTGATGAAGCACTGTTTGATATTGGCTTAAGTAAAGAAATAGGCATAAGAAAGGATCACGAGCAAATCTACTCAGATCTAAAAAATTACATTAACGATCAGGTCGCAAAAGGGACTTTAAAAATCGACCCATTTAATAGGTGGCTAAACGATACCGACGCGGTTCTTCAGTTGCTTAAAAAGAACGAGGCCTCGGGAGCTACTAAAATACAAACCATATATACTCAGAATTTTGGAACTGCAAGCACTTACAACGAAGCTATACAAATTCTCTCTGCCTCTTTAAGCCCACTTTCTCAGCTTAATAACTATTTGACCGAAATGTTAAATTCCATTCAAAACCAAATCAAATGATAGACCAAAATCAAACCGTAAACCAAAATCCAATTCCTATGCCGCAGGTTAATGTCCCGCCTCAAGAAACACCCAAACTAGGTTCAGATTTAAAATCTTTAACTGAAAAAATCAAGCTTTTGGCCATACGCGGCCTAAACAAATTCTATTCTAACAAAAAAATATTTTGGCCTGTAAGTATTTCTTTTGGCCTTATTCTTTTAATCATAATTCTGGGATTACTTTTTGGACGTAAAAATCTTGGTCAGAACATGACCCCAGTACCTACCCCACCTCCTGTTATAGAAAATACTCCAGAGGCCAGTTCATCCGGTGATATTCTTATTGATTCACAAAATAAACTTAGCAAATTAAAGATTCAAATAAATAACTTAGATATTAACGAAAGCCGCCTTAAACCCCCTGCTATAAATTTTGACATCAAATTCTAAAGCACTCCAGGAAACTTGACTTTTGAGCCTAAATTAAGGTAGAATAGCGGCTCGCCCGCTTTATAGCGGGTTTTTACATGCCTGACCAAGCCAAGTGGCAAGGAACGGACCAAACCCTGAGTTCTCGGGGTTATATGCGTAAATTTAGCCTTGAACTGCCAAAGTTCCGCCTTGTGCTTCATGCGAAGCTAGTTAAAAGGCGCAAACCTCTTGTGGAAGAGCCATTCGTGCCTACAGCTTCAATAATCAACAAAAAGTATAGGAGTGGTACATTATTGGGAAAAATTGCCAGGCACATGAGCGAACATAAAAGCACCAAAAGACTTGTGGCTACCAATATGGCGGCCTTAGCAATTATTGGTACAGTATTTCCGTCAAGCCAACTTAACGTCCAGGCACAAAACGTGACCACTGACCAAGCCATTATTGAAACTCAAAACACCCTTAAAACCGAAAAGGCAATCCAATACCCTTTTGCTGAAATTAAAATTAATCAGGGATTTAGTATTTTTCACCCTGGACTTGACCTTGGAGCAGAAGTTGGAACAGAGATTATGGCTATCAAATCTGGAGATGTAATCGAAGCTGGCTACGAAACAGATGGCTACGGAAACACTGTTTTAATTGACCATGGCAAGGGATTAACTTCTAGGTATGCCCACTTAAGTAAAATTGAGGTCAAAATTGGCGACTACGTAACAACTGAGACTGAAATTGGTAAAGTTGGTATTACGGGGCATTCAACCGGCCCTCATTTGCATTTGGAAATTAGACAAAACGGAATTCCACTTAACCCCCTTTCGGTCTTACCTAGGTAATTACCTGTTTTCGAGACTACGCCATAAATACCACGAGGCCACAGTTCTATAAGGCTTCCAGGTTTTTTCTGCAAATTTAGGAGAGTTTATTTTGTTCCACTTTTTGCCGGTTACTTTCTCAAATCCTTTCTTAATACCTAAGTCCGCTACAGGGAAAATATCGGGGCGGGCCAAAGAAAACATTAAAAACATTTCGGCCGTCCAACCACCAATTCCTTTGACTGCAACAAGTTCCTTTATCACTTCACTATCTGTGAGGTTTGCTAGTTTTTTAGTTTGAAGCTCACCTGACTTGGTTTTTTCAGCCAAGTCCTTAACATATGACACCTTTCCCCAACTCATCCCGCAATCACGCAGTTTTTGACCATCTACTTTTAGAATGGAGTCTGGAGTTACTTTTCCACCTACGGCTTTAATAAATCTTCCCTCAATAACGTCGGCAACTTTGCCCGAAAGCTGTTGACCAATAATGTTCCCGGCAATGTGCCCAAAATAGTCTTTGTGAGGTCGAAATTTTATGGTGCAGTGTCCCCAAGTTTTAATTAAAGGGCCAATATATTTATCTTTTAGAAGAAATTTCTCAGCATTTTTCCACATGCATTAAAGCTGATGATATAATCAACTTACTTAAAATGGAAGTACCCCTTTCACAGCCAAATGTAGAGCAAAAGAAGCCCGTTGAGCAATACGGGGTTTTTCCCAAGGAAATAAAGGAGAAAATGGGAGACAATTATTGGTTTATAACTCTTAGACCTGAACAAATGAAGGACTTAAAAGGAATCACTCTGTTGCCTGAGAATTTTATTAAAAAAGAAAAGGATATTGAAGATTATACAGACTCTCTAGATGAAGAAACTTCTCTATCAGGCCAAGTTGCAGTACTAAAAAACTTGGTTAGGGTTAGTTGGCATGAACCAAAAACTGCTGATCAAATGGAGGAATTAGTGGCAGAATCAGGAAAAAGTCTAAATATTAAAGGCGTGAGTGCTATTTTGGGCAATGCAACTACATATGCAAATATTTATTCGACTTTATACGAAAAAATGATAAAAGAGGCCCCAATCTTAGTAGACCTAACTGAATCAAATGGTCACCGGAATGAACTTCTACCAACAAAGTCAAGAACGAAGACTGGAAATGTTATTGATATGTCATCCAGTTTAGTTGGTGTTCACACAAAATTTGCCCCAAGGTACGTAGCCCACTTCTGGGAAAAATTTACTACACAACGACAGTATGATAGGGCTTTGCCTATTTTTGTTTACCAAGAACCCTCAAAAGCACAACAGGCTTAGTTTTTTTAATGAAGATTATAAAACAAGAGGGGGTTATATTGTATGATCTATTAACCCGGTTCTAACAACTGTATTAGCACCTGTCTGAGGAGTACCACCAATTCCATGCACCTTGCCGTAACCACGAGCAATATCTTTTGTATCTAAAATATCTTTAATTATCTCTCTAGCGGCTTTTGGAAGGTGAAGTTTTCTAACTCTTTTTTCGTTTCTTTTTGGATCTCTTTCCATTTTTAATAATCCATTCCACCCATTCCGCCTTGTGGCATTGGAGGGGCCTTTGGTTCTGGAATGTCTGTTACCAATCCTTCGGTGGTTAAAACCATCATGGCTACACTTGCGGCATTCTGAAGTGCGCTTCTGGTAACTTTTACAGGGTCAATAATTCCCATTTTGGTCATTGAGCCAAATTCGGAAGTAAGAGCGTTATAGCCAAAATCATTATCTTTTGAGGCCATTACTTTTTTAAGAACCAGTTTTTCATCATCCCCTGCATTTTTAGCTAACCATTGGATTGGCTCAGCGAGTGCATCATAAACTATATCAAGACCAATCTTTTCATCACCCTTTTCGACCTTAACTTTTTTGAGTACCTCACGTGCCCTAAGAAGTGCTGTTTCCCCTCCTGGGACTATTCCTTCCTCAACTGCTGCTTTTGTAGCCCCAACTGCATCCTTTACTCTTTCTTTTTTATCATTTAGCTCAACTTCAGTTGCTGCACCAACGTTAATTACGGCAACTCCACCCGCAAGTTTAGCTAATCTTTCTTCAAATTTTTCTTTATCAAAGTCACTATCAGATGCTTTAATTTGCTTTTTGATTGACTCAACTCTGGAATCAATTGCCTTTTTCTCACCTTTACCGCCGATTATTCTGGCATTGTCTTTATCGGCCCAGACTTTTTCGGCACGACCCAAATCAGTTACCTCAATTGATTCAAAAGTCATACCTGTATCTTCACTTATTACAGTTGCACCTGTAAGAATTGCAACATCTTCAAGCATTTCTTTACGCCTATCACCAAACCCGGGTGCCTTTATGGCTAAAGTGTTAAATGTTCCTTTAAGTTTATTTACAACAAGGGTAGCCAAGGCTTCTCCTTCTATTTCATCAGCAATAATTACAAGGTTTTTACTGACTTTTACGAATTTTTCAAGGAAGGGAAGCATATCCTGAATCGAAGTGATTTTCTTGTCGGTTAGTAAAATATATGGATTATCAAGTTCTGCCTCCATTTTATCCGCATTTGTTACAAAGTAAGCTGAAGCATAACCACGGTCAAATTCCATGCCTTCTTTGTATTCAATATCGATTGTTAAACCTTTGCCTTCTTCAACTGTTACAACTCCATCGCGGCCTACTTTATCAAGGGCTTCTGCGATTTTACTTCCAATTATTGTGTCCCCTGCAGAAATTGTAGCCACTTGGCCTATTTCTTCTTTGCCTTTAATAGGCTTAGCCATTCTTTTAAGCTCCAAGGTAACTGCTTCAACCGCTTTTTCAATTCCTTTTTTAACAATCATTGGGTTTGCGCCTGAGTCAATTTTAGCCATACCTTTTTGAGTGATTACTTGGGCAAGAAGAGTTGAAGTTGTGGTTCCATCCCCCGCGTTATCGTTGGTTTTACTGGCGGCTTCTTTAACAAGCTGGGCACCCATGTTTTCGAATGGATCTGGTAAATCAATTTCTTTGGCAACGGAAACTCCGTCATGAACTATATTTGGAGCTCCCCATTTCTTGTCTAAAGCGATGTTCCTACCTTTTGGCCCAAGTGTAGTTACAACTGCTTTAGCAACAGTATCGATACCTTTTAATAAGGCTTTCCTTGCGTCTTTAGAAAATTTTAATTGTTTAGCCATATTTAATAATCGACTGATTCTACTTCTGTATTTTTCTGATTGATTTTGTTTAAGGCAGATCTGTAGAGATTTGTATTAGCAACTCTTGCCACCTGAGCATCTAACCCTTTTAGTTCTTGACCCTTTAGGTGAGCATTTATAGATGTTGTTTGACCGCTTCTAACTGTAGCCACAGCAATCGCTTCTTTAGGTGTCAAGTCAAAAGTTTGTTGTAAATCTAATAAAGTTTCTGTTAAAGCCATATTATTTTTCTTCTACTGCCAAAACATCCTCAAACTTAACAAATAAATATTCTTTGCCTTCGATTTTGACTTCGTTTCCGCCCCATTTTTTGTAAAGAACTGTGTCGTTAACTTTTGCCGGTGCTTCAATTTTATGACCATCAGAAAGAAGTGCTCCACCAGTTGCTAGTACTTTTCCTTTTTGTGGTTTTTCACCGGCGTTATCAGGTAAATAAATTCCGGAAGCTGTTTTTGTTTCTTTTTCTAAAGGCTCAATAAGAAGATAGCCTGCGGTCGGTTTTAAGTTAAGTTTTGCCATTTTTAGCGAAAAAATAATGCTAACACTGTTAGCATTCGATCCCTATGACTGCTATTCTAAGCTAGGGTGCGCCGATATGTCAAGTAAGTCTTCCTAAAACTACTTTTCCCCAATCCTGAGGATGGAAAAGGGCACGGGTGGGGGTCACGATTTCGCGAGTAACTTTCTTCATCATATAATTTTTTTGCAAATTAAAAGCCAATTTTTCTATTAGATCTAAAGAAAAAACTTTTTCACTTTTCACTCTTCGCTTTTCGCTAATTTTTACTGAGTTGGGCCAGTAATCTAATAACCATTTATTTTTATGCAAGAATTTTTCGTAAGTTTTATCTTTGTTAACTAGTGGAATAATCTGGGCAATTTCGTGGGCAGTGTAGACATTTCTGTCCTTTTTGCTCCAAAGCAAATCTGTTTCATCTAGCCAAATATTCAAACAAAACTTGTCTTTTTGATTATTATCAGAGGGTTTTCGGATAGAAAGATTGAATAAGTAGGTAAGTAAATAAGTGAGTAGTCGGGTTATCCAAAGTGTACCTTTTTTTGTAACCATCATTAAATCAATATCACTTTCCTCAGCAGCATTTTCCATAGCCAAGGAACCCGTGACTGCAACCATCTTGATGGTAGGAATTAGCGCGAAAATCTTGGCAGAAGCCTTTGCGATTTTCATTTTTTTATCAGAGACTCTTTTTCTTAAAAGCCTTTTGTAAATAAGTCCTTCTCGGCCTTCCAGAAAATAAAAACCTCTTTTATTTGTAACCTGATTCCGTGCCTTGGTTACTTCTACTTTATTGCCTGATTTCCATTTTATTAAGTCGGAAAAACTTAGAGGGTAATCAAATAAATTATGATAGAGGATGGATGCCTTTTCTTTGTCGTCCAAATCTTCTTTGGTAGGTTCTTGATTTAAGGCAATAGAATACAGGTTTAGCATTTTACTTTGCAATCAGTTTATACTGGGCAAGTATTTGCGAAACACCTTGTGCGGCTGTTGCTAGAGCTTTATCGGCAGTTGAAGTTCCATTTGCAACCGCGTTAACAGCATCGCCAAAGTAATTAATCATTTGTGAGTTTATTCCAGTTGGGCCATCAAAAGTACGAGAAGCTAAATACCAACTAGTTGCTCCCGGGGCCTGGGAAATTATTGAACCAAGAACAGGGTGACTCGAAAGTAAACTGGCCATGTCGACTCTTGGATATGGTTCACCAAAACTTCTGACTTTGCTCTCATTCTGGTAAAGTTTGGTTAGCGAATCTTGAGTTGAAAGGAATTTTAAGAAATCCCAAGCTGCAGCTTTATGGGAACTCCCAGACCAAACTCCACTAGCCCAGTAAGTTGCATAAGTTATATCAGCTTGGCTTGGACTATCCTTAGGGAGTTGTGGGATAGGTACCGTTTTAAATTTCAAATTTGGATTTTGGGCTTGGATATCAAAAGCGCGCCACGAAGGGCCAATGTACATCGCTAGTTTTCCTGCTGCAAAAGATTGAGTTGAAGAAGGGAGGGTTGCGTCCCAAATTCCGTCAGTCGTTGAAAAAAGTGTAAAGTAGGTCAGTGCCCCTTCAGCACCTGGTCCCGTTGGATTACTTAGGCTTACTCCATTTTGAAGCATTAAAAGAGCTAAAATTTCTGGCCAATGATCAATATTTTCTGTTCTTCCCATTGCTGCTCCCGATTGAGTAATAACACCTTGATCATCTTTAACTGTGAGCTGTTTTGCAACCGATCTAAAATCATCCCAACTTGTCGGCGCGGTCTTACCTGCTTTATCAAAAATATCCTGGTTAATAAATAATGTTAAGGCATCATACTCCAAAGGAATTCCAACAATACTACTTCCAGAGGTTAAATCAGATGAAGTTATTGGATAAAAAGTCTTGGCAAAGTCTGCCGGGTTCATGACTGATGCGGGGAGTGAATCCAAACTTCCTTTAAACATCGGTACCCAAGAATTATGAAAGGTGAAGATATCGGGACCGCTGCTTTTGGCAAGAGAACTTGTTAAACGTTCGCGATAATCCTGGGGGGACTCTTTTATATAATTTATTTTTACTCCACTATGAGCAGTTTGATAGGCATCAATTAATGGTTGTACAGCTTTAGGATCTTCCCAAAGTCCCCACCAAGTAATTGTTCCTCCAGAAATTTTAGATGTTGAAGTAGAAGTTAGAATTTTGAAAATCGCAAAAATAATAATTAAAACCAAAACACCAATACCTGCAAAGATTGCTACTTTAGGAATAGTTTTCTTTGGAATCGGTGGAACTATTGGTGGCACACTCGGGACTTCCGAAACAGGAGGGATAGGACTAGCTGGTGTCGCCGGAATTGTATAAGTATTAGGGGGATTCTGGTTAGTATCCACCCTTAAATGGTATCATATCGGAATGAGCAGTGCGAGATCGATTGTAAATAAAAAACTGCCTAAAAAACCGAAAAACTTTGGTCGTTCGGTTGTAATCTTCTTCTTTTCAGTTATTGTTTTCGTTTTAGGGTTTTTCCTCTTCTATCAGGTTAAATACCTAGGCAGAATTTATCCAAATATTTATATTGCCGGTATCAGTCTTGGTGGGCAAACTCCTGCTGAGGCGGTTGCAACTCTTACAAATGAAGTTAAAATAGCAGACAAAATTAGTCTAGTAAGCACAAAAAAATCTTTTGATTTAAATACAAAAGACATAGATATAAGTTACAACTTTGAGGCTTCGGTTGATAGAGTTTACAACTTAACCAGAACAGGAAACTTTATTACTGATTCAATTACACAAATTAATCTTTTGAGACAGGGGCAAAACTTGGGTCTCACCACAAATATAAGTACCGAAAAACTTTCAAATATTATTGCTCTAATCGATAAACAAATTACAGTTAATCCGATTTATCCATCAATCGAAGTCAAAAATGGAAATATTGAAGTGAATAAAGGTGCGGAAGGGACGCTGGTTGACCAAGAACTACTTAAGGCAATTGTTGGACAGGTTTTGTCCTATGCAAGAACTGGTGACGTTCAAATTCCAATGCAAACAATTGATCCACGCTTAAGCGATCAAGAAATAATTGCAGCAAAAACCAGAGGAGAAAAATATTTGGACAAAAGTATTTCTTTAAAATTTGAAGTGGAAAGTTTTGACTATAACAAAGACCGTATCCTTAAATTCATAAACCCAAGTGGGGGCTATAACGATCAAGAAATAAATAACACAATCCTTGCAGTTTCAAAAAGCGTAAATAGGGAATCGCAAAATCCTAAATTTGAATTTAATGGCTTAAAAGTTAGTGAGTTTCAACCAGCACTTGATGGAATTACTTTAGACAATCAAAAACTTAAAGATCTACTAATAAATAGTCTTGATAAATTAGCGGATTCAACAGACAAAAATATTGCAATTGATGTTCCAGTAACAAGAACTAAGTCCGATGTCGCAACCAACGAAATCAACAACTTGGGAATAAAGGAGATGATTGGTCGCGGTACTTCCACCTATTTCCATTCAATTCCTGGGCGTGTTTTTAACGTAAATTTAGCGGCCAGTAGAATAAATGGTACATTGATTAAACCGGGTGACACATTTTCTTTTAATCAAACTTTGGGTGATGTTTCAAAACTAACAGGATATAAAGAGGCCTACATAATTTCTGAAGGCCGCACCATTCTCGGTGATGGCGGTGGGGTTTGCCAAGTCTCAACGACACTTTTTCGTGCAACACTTAATGCGGGACTGCCAATAATGGAACGTACAGCACATGCTTATCGTGTTGGTTATTACGAACAAAATTCCGCGCCAGGAATTGACGCCACAGTTTATGCACCTTCACCAGATTTTAAGTTTAAAAACGACACACCGGGGTACATCTTGATTCAAGCCAAAAATAATCCAAAAAATTATTCATTAGTTTTTGAACTTTATGGGACAAGTGATGGAAGAGTGTCGGTGGTTTCTAAACCAGTTGTTTCTAATGTTATACCAGCACTACCTACAATTTACCAGGACGATCCAACTCTCCCAGCTGGAACTCTAAAACAAACAGATTTTGCTGCAAGTGGGGCCAAAATTACATTTAACTATTTAGTAACAAGAAATGGAGAAAGTATTTATAAAAAGACATTTGTTAGTAATTACCAACCCTGGGCAGCTATTTATTTAAAGGGTACTGGACCTGCTATTTAAAAAGATTATGTCTTCAATAGCACTTTTTTTGTCAGAGTCTTTTCTTACCTTATTCATATCTTTTTCAGTCCCAAGTGAATACTTACCGGTTCTATAAAAAGTAAAAAGTTGCCGAGTACCATCAAAGTTCGGGTCAATCAAGTGAAAATCTACAATTTTACGTAGTCCTTCGTTCCAAACAGACATTAACTAAATTTAACACTTTTATTCATAATCCAACAACTAGGAGGTATAATGGCCTCATGAAGCTTGTAAACAATTTTGATGATTTAGACACGATTTTAAAAACACTTGAGGCTGGCGGGCTAGTAGTCTTCCCCTGCGAAACTGTTTACGGTGTTGCCGTGGACTCACAAAACCCCGAGGCTATTGAAAAATTAAGTAAATACAAAGAAAGACCATTAGGAAAACCTTATGCCATTATGTGTTCTGATCAAAAAATGGCCGAGGAATATGTAGAGTTAAACGACACCGCCCGAAATCTCTATAAAACTTTTCTGCCTGGGCCGGTTACAGTTATTTCCAATGGGAAAGGAAAAGTTGCTAAAGGGATCGAGTCAGAAACAGGAACCTTGGGAGTTAGGATTCCGGATTATAAAAATATGCTTAATTTGATTACCAAATTTGGCCGTCCAATTGTGGCAACCAGTGCCAACGCTTCATACCAAAAACGGCCATACAAAATTGATGACATCCTCAGAAATATTTCTGAAAAGCAAAAAGGGTTGATTGACTTAATTATCGATGTTGGCGAACTTCCTAAAAACGAACCCTCAACAGTAATTGATACAACACTTGATGACCCAACAGTTTTAAGACAAGGTGAAATAAAAATTAAGGATAAAAATGAGGTTCTTTCTCGTTCAGAAGAAAATACCCAAAACATTGGTAAAGAATTGTGGCAAAAATATGAAAATTATAAAGGCAAAAGGGCAATTGTTTTCGCCTTGGAAGGCCAAATGGGAGCAGGTAAAACTCAATTTACAAAAGGGCTGGCCCGCGCCATGGGAATAACTGAACTAGTTACCTCACCAACTTTTGCTCTTGAAAACGAATATGGAGAAGGCAGTAAAAAATTATTCCATTTCGATACTTGGAGGCTAGAAAATTCAGATGAATTAACAGCTTTGGGTTTTCCGGATTTAATTAAAAACAAATCCGTAGTCTCAATTGAATGGGCAGAAAAAGTAACTGACGAAATTCGTAAGTATGACGAAGAAGCAATTGTTATTTGGGTAAATATTAAGTCAGGTAAATTTGAAAACGAAAGACTGATCTCTTGGGGTGTGTTATAATCGCCACACCATGGTTGATCTCAAATTGAGACATGTCGATCAAAAAGAAGTACTTAATCCAAGTAAATTAAAGGCTGTTGTAATTCCGCTTGTAACTCCTTTTTCAGAGAAAAGTAAGAAACCCTTAGTTCAAGTAAAAGACTTGGATAACCTGGTGGCTAGTGTCGTCAACCACTCAGGCGCTTTATTTCCGGCAGGAAATGCTGGTGAAGGTTTATCTCTTGATTTAGAAAATTATAACGTTTTGTTAACTACTGTTATCAACAGTAGGGATAAGCATTCTATCAACAGAGTGCCTGTACTCGCAGGAGTTCTTAAAAAGGAGATGTCTGAAATTACCGAATTTGCAAAAACAGCAAATTCAGTGGGAGCAGATGGAATTATATTTGCACCCATGTTAAGTCGTGATCCTTACAAAGCTCTTGAGACAGTCCTAGATGCAACTAGCTTACCAGTTCTTCTTTATAGTAATCCAAGCATGACCGAAGGGAAGGAAATTCCATTTGATCTGGTTCAATTTGCTAAAGACGAGTCCAAAGGAAGAGTTGTTGGAATAAAGTCATCAAGTAAAGACATTCAACAGTTTGAGAGTGTTCTAAAATTAAAAAATGCTTCTTTCAAAGTTTTTCAGGGTAATACAGCAGATGCTGCAGACTCACTTGAAATGGGTGCGGACGGAATCGTTTCGGTTGAAGCAAATATAAAACCAAAAACTTTTGAAGGTTTATGGTCCACTTCAAAAACCCCAAACAGTGTTGCGTTTGAAGATAACAGACTTAAAATTGATGATATCTTGAGACACTTAAAGGCCGAGCGTAAGACAAATGGAATGGATTCATCTGAAATAGTTAAATATCATTTAGTTAAAATGGGAATATTCCATTCTTCAAGAAAGTATTAAGGTTAAATAGATAACGATGAAAATTCTCTCGATTGATACAAGCTGTGACGAAACTGCTGCAGCAGTAACCGAGGATACAAAAATATTAAGTAATATTATTTGGTCCCAAGCTTCAGCACATGCTAAATTTGGCGGCGTGATGCCCTCTCTGGCTCAAAGAATGCACGAGGAGCGAATCGACTTCGTCATAAAAAAGGCTCTTGGAAAGTTTGAAATAACAAAGGATATCGATGCGATTGCGGTAACGATTGGCCCAGGTCTTTCTATCGCACTTGGGGTTGGAGTTAATAAAGCCAAAGAATTGGCAATTAAATATAACAAAAAACTAATCGCAGTTAATCATTTGGAAGGACACCTTCTCTCCTCTTTTGCAAATCAAAACATTGATATTAAATTCCCAGCACTTGGGTTAGTCATTTCTGGGAAAAATACACAAATTATTCAAATAGATAAAATTGGTAATTACAAAGTTCTTGCAGAAACTCATGACGATGCATTGGGTGAGGCGCTTGATAAGGCTGCAAGAATGTTGGGTTTAGGGTACCCTGGTGGAGCAATTTTCGAAAAAATGGCAAAACTTGGTAATCCTAAAAAATACACTCTTCCAGTTCCTATAGCAGGCCAAGAAAACCGCAGAATGTTTTCGTACTCTGGCTTAAAAACTTCAATGATGAGACTGGTAGAATCAGAAAAACCTTTAACTAAAGAGAAAATATACGATTTAGCAGCTAGCTTCCAGGATGCCGCATTTACACACATTATTCGAGTTTTCCATTTTATTTTATCTAATGATTATCCAAAGACGCCTAAAGACTTATTAGTTGGAGGCGGCGTTGGAATAAATGTCGAAATGAGAAAAAGATTAAGAAAACTTGGTAAAGCATTTAATATCAATTTGCATTTTCCCTATTCGAATAGATTATACGGCGACAACGCAGCAATGATTGGCATCGCTGCTTACTTTAAAGCTGAGAGAGAAGAATTTGTAGATCCAGATAAAATTGACCGCAATCCCAGATTATCACTTTCCTAAATCTTGATTATCGAAACGGTTTAAATAAACCCCTATTCCGGCACCAACAATTGCCGCTGGTATCATTGTTACCAGGTAGGTAGGTACTTCAGTAGTTGGGATTTCCAAAAAAGTTTGTAGTATAACTCCTGTCATTAAAGAAGCACCACCTGCCATACCTATGACTATCATAGCCTTTTCAATTTTGTATGCCAACCGAGTGGACGCTTCCACCTGACTATTTTCTTTTTGTTCTTTGTTCATAATAAAAAAATATTATCATGATAGTTTGAATATCTGCAAAAATCAAACCTAAATGCTACAATACAAACACAGATCCACCCTCCTTCGCTATAAGCTTCGGAAGGGCACGGTAGTACTTAAATGGATAAAACTTATAATCATAAACTGTACGAAGAGAAAATTTATAAAAAATGGGAAACCTCTGGTTATTTTAATCCCGATAATTTACCGGGAGAGCGAAAGGAAACTTTTTCTATAGTTCTTCCCCCACCAAACGTGACAGGAACCTTACATTTGGGCCATGCGGCCATGCTTGCGGTTGAAGATATTTTAGTCCGGTACAACCGAATGCAAGGCAAGAAAACTGTTTGGATTCCGGGAACGGACTCAGCCGCCATTGCCACCCAAAGCAAAGTTGAAAGCGTTTTATATAAGGAGGAGGGCAAAACTCGACACGACATAGGACGCACGGAGTTAATGAACCGGATTGAAGCTTTTATCAAGGATAGCGAGAGCACTATTATTAGTCAGGTTAAACGGATGGGTAGTTCACTTGATTGGAGCCGCTATGCATATACCTTGGATGGAACACGCTATAAAGCTGTAATGGAAGCCTTTGTACGGATGTATAAAGCTGGTTTAATTTATAGAGGCAACAGGATTGTTAATTGGGATCCACAGTTCCAAACAACTGTAGCTGATGATGAAATTGAATACAAAGAGCAAATAGATCCATTTTATTATTTTAAATATGGTCCTTTTACAATCGGTACAGTTCGGCCGGAAACAAAATTCGGAGACAAGTATGTGGTTATGCATCCAGATGACAAACGGTATAAAAAATATAAACACGGTGACAAAATTAAACTCGAGTGGATAAATGGCCCACTGACCGCAACAATTATTAAAGATACGGCCGCTGACCCAGAAGTTGGGTCGGGTGTAATGACCATTACCCCATCCCATTCTTTTGTAGATTTTGAAATAGCCAAACGTCACAACTTAGACATTGAACAAGTAATCGATGAGAAGGGACTCTTACTTCCCATTGCAGGTGAGTTTGCAGGTCAGCACATTAAAAAGGCTAGACCTTTAATTGTTGAGAAACTTAAACAGAAAGGTCTAATCGAAAAAGTTGATGAAAAATATATTCATAAAATTGCTATCAACTACCGCGGAGGTGGAACTATTGAGCCCCAAATTAAACTTCAATGGTGGGTTGATGTAAACAAAGAAATTCCGGAGAGAGACAATAAAAGTCTTAAAGATTTAATGCGAGAGGCCATAAAAAGTGGTGCAACTAAAATAACCCCATCTAGATTTGAAAAAACATATTATCACTGGATAGATAATTTAAGAGATTGGTGCATCAGTCGTCAAATTTGGTTTGGTCATAGAATTCCGGTTTGGTACAAGGGAGAGGAAATATTTGTAGGAACAGAAGCGCCAAAAGAAAAAGGCTGGGAACAAGACCCAGACACACTTGACACTTGGTTCTCCTCAGGTCTTTGGACTTTTTCAACGTTAGGTTGGCCGGAACAAACAGAGGATCTTAAAAACTTCCATCCGACAAGCCTTCTTGAAACAGGTTACGACATTCTTTTCTTCTGGGTAGCACGCATGATACTTATGAGTTCGTTTCTTTTAGGAGAGGTGCCATTTAAGCAAGTTTATTTGCATGGCTTGGTACGTGATAACCAGGGACGAAAAATGAGTAAGTCTTTGGGTAACATTATTAATCCAGTGGATATGATTGATAAATATGGAGCCGATGCTGTTCGTATGTCCTTAATCATTGGCGCAGCCCCCGGAAACGATATTAAACTTTCGGAAGATAGGATCAGAGGATACAGAAACTTTGCCAATAAAGTTTGGAATATAACCCGTTTTGTAACAGAAAGCGAATCTATAAACACTAAATCAGATAAATCTGTAAAAACAGATGACGAATGGATTTTAGAAGAACTTAAAAAGACAACTCTATCCGTAACTAAAAATCTAGATAAATTCAAACTTAACGAAGCGGCTGAAGAGATTTATGATTTTGTCTGGCATAAGTTTGCCGATATTTATATCGAGAAAACCAAAACCAAAGACGGTGACAATTTTGGAGTTCGTGAAAGTGCGGTTCCTATTTTACAACAAGTCCTTGAGCAGTCTCTTAAAATTCTTCATCCTTTTATGCCATTCGTCACAGAACAAATCTGGCATGAAATGGAAAATGATGATCTTCTATTAATTACGGCGTGGCCAAAGGTGTAGCACTTGCAGAGGGGGAGGCGCTAGCACTTGGCGAGACCGCCGGAGTCACCAAAGGAATTGCTGAATCCGATGCTTGAGGTGAGACTACTGGAATAGGTGTATTTGTCGGTAAATAAGTTGGAATAACTGTTTGAGTTGTTGGGGTTTGAACAAAGAATTTTGTATAGACCATGTAGCCAATTGCGACAACTAAAGCGACAACTAATAGAATCATTGCGATTGTCATAACAGAGCTTCCTTTCTTTGGAGTTTCGACTGGAATATTGGGTGGCGCAGGAGGAGTATCCATTGGTTCAACAGAAGGAGTAGTTATTTGTGGCGGGCTAGTAGGTTCAGTGGGAGTCGGAGAAGGTGTTACCACAGCTTCTTGAGTCAATTTGTTTAAATCTTCTTCAAGTTTACCTAAGTTAGCGTTCTCTGTTTGTGGATTGTTATCAGTTGGATTCATGTCTAATATTAACATTATCACATGTTAAGTAAATTGGTCAACAAAAATGCTAAAGAGCTTTTTATTTACATTTCTTTCCTCGTTATTCTTCTTCTAATATCAATCAATTTTGATAATTATTTAAAGCCTAAACAAATCCGAGTGCTGGGAACAGAAACCGACAATAGTGAAGAGGTTTTTTGGAACGATTTTCTAAACAAAAATCCTAGTTATATTCCGGGTTGGATTGAAACTGGTAGTGTTGATAAAGCCAAATTAATTGATCCTAACTACGAAATAAAATAGTGGATTACTTTGCTTCTTCTTTTGGAGCTTCTGTGGCTTCACCTTCTGCTGGGATAGCGCCTTCGGCAGGAACTTCACCTTCCGCGCCAACTGCAACGATTGGAGCAACAACCTCTTCTTCTTTTTGAGGCGGATCGACTTTAACCACAATCTCTTCTAGATTAGTTTTAATTTCGATCTTTGAAGAATCAACTTTCAAATCCTTTACATGAATTGCTTGGTCAACTTCAGAAAGATTCGATGTATCAACTTCAAATTTCTCAGGAAGGTCAGCTGGAAGGGCTTCAACCTCAACCTCGTTTAAGTACTGAACAACAGTACCAATGCTCTGTTTTTCTGCAGGAGACTCACCCACAACCTCAACTGGAACCTTTGCAGAAACCTTAACTTTAAGGTCTACCTGCCTAAAGTCAACATGAATAGATTCATCTGTTATTGGGTGTTTTTGCACATTATTGACCAAAACTGGAAGTTCATCTTTACCTACCTGAAGCATAATAAGTCCTGTCTCCCCTACTTCTTTATAAACACTAGCAAATTCTTTTTTATCAACTTGAACTGAAAGCGATTTAATGTTTTTACCATAAACATTCCCAGGTAAAAAACCACCAACTCTGATAGTTTTTACTTTTCTACCGCTAATTTTTCTCTCTTCTGCTTTGAGTATTTTCTTATCCATTTTTAATGATTCCAAGATAGTCTGGCAAAGAAGTCTTGGCTAAGTAGCGTATTATACGTGTAAACACTGTTCCCGGTCAAGGAAAAAACAGGACGGCTTTCGATCTGACCAATACCTGTAACTTGAATGGACAATGGATCTGCCTCAACTCCTGCCTGTTTCCTGACAAAAAGACCATAACTGTTAACTTGATTTTGAGGCAAATCGTTTTGCCAAACAAACTCAATATTTTTACTTTGCCCAGGGGTTGTTTCAACCAAGACTCCAACTTCTTGGCGGCCCTTTTCTTGAGTTATTTCTGGTTTAAGGCTTATCTGAGTTGTCCCAGCCTGGCTATTTACACTAATCAATTTTGAGTCTGTCGGAATCATAATTCTAATATAGCTTTTGTATATTCCAGATACTCCGAGAGCCGAATTTGCAGAATTAGATAAAGCTATTGTCATCTGCCTTGTAATTTTTTGCGGATCAAAGGAAACATTAAAATTAAGATGTCTTTTTACAAAATAATTGGATTTATTAACCCCAACGTTTGCCTCAACGTCCCCAACAAAATCCGAGTAGCACTCGTCTCCGCACGAATAAGATTGAATCTTGCCATCCCAACCCAGTTTATTTAGAGCACTACTAACATTATTGTCATGTAAATAAACTTGCATGTGACGCCCTTCCAAACTTTCGTAAAAAGCCTTTAGTACCAAGACTCTGTCTTTTGGATTCATTTTCACTATTTGATCTATAAGTGTTCTTGATAAAGCTGTCAAAAAACTAGCTTTTTGCCTAGATCCCGGGAAAGAGTTCGCCTGGGCTTCTTCTTGTGTTTTTTCATATAAATTATCTGGAGTAATTGTTAAATTGTAATCCGGTAAAAATATTGGACCTGTGTAGTTTAAGATTGTTTTGATTGGTGACAAATCGATTGCAATAACACCATCCACTTTTTGGTCCATTTCTTTGTTTAAAAACCACTCTGCTCTTTCGGATGATGTGGGAAAATCAGGATCCCAATTACTATCTCTAAACCACCAATTTGCTTCATTTAGATAGTTTTTAATTGGAGCGGGGGGTTCTATATGCCCTTTAAGTTGTCCGTCTGCTGAATAAATATCATTAACAGTCAGACCGTTCATCTTTCCGCCTCCAAAGTTAATAACTCCATAAGAACCTATAAACCCACCAGTGGGCCTTAGCTCCATATTATTCTCAAAAAGTATTAAATAGTTTTTGTTCTCCTCAGTTCCAAGAATTGAAGGCAGATTGTTGGCTATTACGCCACCTTCATGTGAAAGATCTTTGAATTTATCAAAATCAACAAGTTCTTGAACTTGTTTTGCAGATAAAATACCAGACTCAACAGAATTTTTGGTCAAGATCTCAAAAAAGGAAAGTTCTTGGTAAATATAATCCAAATTTAATTTTATACGTGATACTGGCTCCTTTAGGTCAAATATTCCCCCACCCAGTACATTACCTAAAATTTGGCGACTATCCTCAGCTGTTGGAATAATGGCCAGTGACATATCTGTTAAGATTTCACCTGCTTCTGAAACATAGGAGGTTTCTTTATATACTCTACCCAATAATGGGATGTTGCCCAAAACCCCACTCACGGCTTTTCCAACAACAAAACTTGTTTTCGCAGATAAAACTAAATTTTGTGCATTACTAATTTTTTCAAGCAAAAATTGCTTGTATGAAAAATATAGAAAAGTTCCAGATATAAGTGATGTTATAAATGGCAAGAAAAGAATAAAAAGTATTGAGGTAATTACTGGGCGCAAAAATTTATACTTTCTTGGTTTTTTAACTTTTTCTTTTTGCTGAACGGTTTTTGTTCCAATTAACCATCTGTAAGTCTCGTTCAAGCAAATATTAAGGTTGGAGTTAATAAAATGGATATCGTACCCTTTTGGAATAAATCTTGTTTCGAGTTTTGTGTCGTAAAGAACTTTCAGGTCGGGGAATGATTTAAGGTTTTGTTTCCAAAAATCACTGCTAGAAAACTGTCTCCCCAAAAGGAAAGTGTCACGGCCGTAGGGCCCAAATGATAATAACCACTTAACAATTGTTTTTGCTGCATCAGTTATAAATACTGGATAAAATATTTCCCCCACAGGGAGAGTCACAGTTCTTTTAGTTAGCATTTCACTTATAAGAGTTGGCAGTAAAAGGTTACTATTAAGGTCAATTCTTGGACCCATAAGGTCGCCCAAATAGATAATCCCGGCGTTATCGCTGATAGCAATTTTGCTACTGATTTTTAAGGAGAATGTTTCAAATGGAAATATTGCCAGAGTTTTTGCGGTACCAAAGTTTTTATTTGTAATGAACTTCTTAAAGTCCTCAGTAATACTTTCTTTATTTAAAAATCCTCCACAAAAAATTGCGTAGGAAAAATTATCAAGGTTTTTATATTCTGAAATTTTTACAAACGAGAATCTGGAGTTGGTTGCGATTTGTTTGGTTCTTTCTTGCCATTTATTAAGATCATCGGAAACAACACTAACTAAACAATTTTTAGAAAGGAGAGTCTCTAAAATATTAATAGCCAAAAAGTTTGGATCAGAAAAGAGTATGACCCGCAGTTTTGAATCCGTGTTCATGTCTTGTATTATTTTACCGCAACTGCATGGTATTTAAATTAACAAACGGATTTGAGTAAACTTCTGAATATAATTCAGGACGTGAAACTTTCACACCGAAAATTGTACCGAAAAAAATCAGTGGGACTTGTCCAGTTCTAAATTAACTAAAAGGTCTGCCTCCTTGTTTTTTTCGCGTGGAACATTTTTGAAGACAAAACTATTTCCTAATTTTTTTATTAGCGTTAAAATTTCAAAAAATAGATTTCTAAGATTTTCATCCTTCACCTTATAAATTCCATTTATCTGTTTAACTACTAATTCCGAGTCAAGATAAAATGTTACTTGTGAAGTTTGTATGGCTTTCTCTTCTAACCATTTAAGCGCCAATATCACTCCACTGTATTCTGCAAAATTATTTGTTTTAGCTGCTAAATATTTTGAGGCTTTAAATATTTCGACACCATTTTCTTCAGCAACAAAAGCGCAAGCAGCAGGGCCGGGATTACCGCGAGACCCACCATCTGTATGAATTACTAGCTGCTTTTCCATGTTTTGTTATGTCGTTATTCTAAACGATAAACCAAGAAGAAGCGATACTAAGATCAGGTTTTGTTGAAGCGTTAACCAATAATGGTCAAAAAGACCTGTAAATAAAATAAATATAAGTGGCAGTAGCAAATATAGTTTATTCTTTTTTAAACCATTCATTAATACTTTATATATTAAATAACAAAAAGTTAAAAAGGCAATTATTCCCGCCTCCGAAAAGACCAAAAGATAAATATTATGAACCGGCTGAAGAATCCATGAGTAAGAAAAAATTCCTCTAAACATGGGTATGTTTATAATAAAAGTTCCAAGGCCTGCCCCAAGCAAGAAATGGTGGCTTATTACTTTACCTGCAATATACGAAAGATTAAGTCTCTCGGTTATGTTTTGAGCATTCAAAGCAAATGTCTTCAAAATCCACGGAGACATTATTGGTAATAAAAGGCTACCAATGATTGATAAAAAAAGAAACGTCAGAACTATAAATTTAAAAACCTTTTTATTCTTAGAAAACAGATAAAGAGCGAACGATAAAAATACACCTAAATAAGCAGAGATGGAAAAAGATAAAATAAAACAACTAAGAATTATTAATAGTCCTAAAATATTGCTTGGCGTCTTTCTTAATTTTCCACTTAAAAGTATTAAAAGAGTTATTACTCCCAAAAAACCCGCCAAAGAGTTTGGATGAGAAAATGTTGAGTATGCTCTAAGGTATAGGGCTCCTCCCAAACTAACAAGAGCAATTCCAGGGGAACCCAAATTAAAACTCCGCTCACCTAAATAGTAAAAGAGTCCACCAATTGTGCCACCTTTAAAGAATTGGATAATTCCAATCAGGGAGAAGAATATTGATGAATAAAATAAACTTTTAGTTATGGATGAAAACTCAACTAAATTTTGTTTAGAAAAATATAAAGTTACAAACGACATCTCAACAACCTTAAACCATTTGTAGACACTGACAGCAGGGGTGATTGAAAAAAGACTATTTATAATCACAAAAAGTAGTATGAAGAGTAATAGATTTTTGTACTTTTTAAGTGGCCTCAAAAAACCAACATCCCCAACAACTTTAGTTAAAAAGAGGCCAACTATTAAAATGTCTGTTAAATAAATACTTGGAGAAAGTAAGTCCACCCTTATTCCAAAAACAAAAGCCGATTGGGGCCAAAAATGGTAAGCAAGCTGGGTTGGAAGTAAAAAGATGAGAAAGAATACTAAATATTTTTCAAGGGATTTAACATACTTGATCACTTATTGGATTTTACTCTATTTGGAGGCTTTCACAATAGAATTTCTAGAATCTAGTGCCAAGAATTAAAGTTACTTTTTAATTCTTACAACTAAATATCTCTCTTCTCCCTCCCCTACTGATTCGGTAACAATTTCTTTGTCTTCTGAGAGAATCATATGGATTATTCTTCTTTGGTTTGGTTTTAAGTTATATAAACTTTGTGGTTCTCCAGTTTCTTTTGCACGGGAGGCGGCACTGTCGGCAAGGTTTTTAAGATAATCTTCCTCTTTTTCCAAATAGTCACCAACGTTGACTGTAACTCTCTCCCACTCATCAGATCCATTTTTAAGAAGAATGCCTAATATTGTTTGTAAACTCAAAAGTGTCTCCCCTTTTTTACCAATCAAAAGTCCTGTTTCGTCTCCCCCATCAATATTAACTAAGTATGATTTATTCGTTTCATCATATGACACGTTAGCGGTAGCTTTTGTCCCCATTAAGGTTAATAGCTCGTCTGTAATACCTTTGAGGTCTTTAACTCTTTTTTCCATTCTTGAGGCTTGATTGTAGCAGACCAATGCGGCGAATAAAAGGGGTCAGACTGCCCCAACCATTATTGGCAACCTGTTGCCAAACTGTTCCAATCGAAAAAACTAACCAATAAAGGGCCAGGCCCGATGGAAATTTATAACCAAAATACAAAGTCATTAAAGGAACTGTGTACATCATAGATGAACTCATGGCAAGCTGCATGTCGTCAGTTTCACTCTTTGTTGACTTGACAACTTTCTTTTCTGCTTCAACAAAAGGAGCTGTGATTTTAATTGACAAAAATTGTGAGATTGTAGCCAAAATCAAGAAAACTCCAGGAATACCAAATGGAAGGCTTGGAATATTAAAGAGGTCGGGCTTACTAATGTTTAAATAAAGAAAACTTGTATTAAGAGTAGATTCAGAAGCAATTTTAAGAGGTGTATATAAAAGCGCATTCAATTTGGCAATTGATTGGGCATTATTCGATAAAGAGGTGGCAAAAACTTGGTAAAAAGTAATTAATATAACCAGTTGTAAAATCTGAAACAAGCATCCGGCCCCCGGGTTAATACCCTTTTGCTTGTAAAGCTCGGCTTGAGCTTTTTGGAATGCCATTTTATCTGTCCCATACTTCTTTTTAAGTTTATCGACCAATGGTTGGACTGATTTAATTTTCTTCATTGAGTCCATCTGGGGTTTACTCAAAGGACGTGTAATCAAAAACAAGAATGAGCTAAATAAAATTGTGGCTACCCCCAAGTTGTGGCCAAAGAAGTTGTAAAAAAGAATCAAGCCATTGGCTAATGGTTGAGTTAATATGGTTGAAAAAATATTCATTTATTTGGTACCGGATCAAATCCTAAGCCTCCCCAAGGGTGGCATCTTAAAAATCTTTTAGCTCCAAGCGCGACTCCCCTACTTGCTCCAAATTTTTCAAGAGCCTCAATTGTATACTCGGAACAGGTTGGTGTAAACCTGCAAGCTTTTCCAAACAAAACTTCAAAAACTGGTGAAACAACTTTCTTATAAGATTTTATTAAAAAAATTAACAAAGCCTTCATTTATTTAGTTATTCCACAAGTCCGGACTGCTGTTCTTACTTCACGGACAATCGCGTCAGCCGGAATGCGCATTATGCTCGTTTTAGCTAAAAACACCACATCAAGGCCATTTTTTACTTCAGAGGTCATAAGTCTTACAGTTTCGCTCATATGGCGTCTAATTGTGTTTCTATCAACCGCGTCTTTGGCAATCTTGGTTGAAATAATAAAAGCAAACCTGGGTGGATTTGCATCCTTCCTATCTAAAACAGCTATACCAAAATTAGTTGATTGGAAGGTCGTGCCCAATGACTGAACTTTTGCAAAGTCCCCCGAACCTGTGAGTCTGTATTTTTTTGCTAACATTTAATTAAAATTGAAGATCAGACGGCTAAGACTTTTCTACCTTTAAGTCTCCTTCTTTTTAGAACATTGCGACCGCTAACAGTCTTCATTCTAGACATAAAACCGTGGGTATTTCGCCTTTTTGTTTTACTTGGTTGATAAGTTCTCTTTGTAGACATAACGCTATTATACCAATTAACCAATTAACTAATCAACCATTTAACAATTTGCCCCTTGACTCATTGTGGATAACTTTGTAAATAGTACAGAGTACAAAGCACATAGCAAAAGTAAAAACTGCTCCTTTCTCTTCTAAGTGCCTTGTTATTAACAATGAATATAGATCCAAAAACTTCCTGGAAAGACACTTTAGAAATAATTAAAGTTTCTGTGTCTCCGGCTATATTTTCTACCTGGTTTTCAAAAACGCATATTGCAAGCTTAAATGAGGTGGGGGACAGGGTAGTTGTTGAAATTGGCTGTCCGACCTCTTTTGCCAAAAACACAATAGAATCAAGATATTTTGGTTTAATCCAAGACTCTTTGAATAAGGTGGTGGGTAAAACGTGTGATGTCACTTTTATAGTAAAAGAGAACTTAGATAAAGTTGAGCCAAGTAAGGAAACCGAAGCGCCGTTATTTGAAAATAAAAAGGATGATAGAGAGTTTATCGAGGTTCTTAGAACGTCACGGATTAAACCAAGTTTTACTTTTGAGAATTTTGCAGTTTCGGGAAGTAATCAAATGGCCCACGCAGCAGCATTGGCTGTTTCTGAAAGCTTGGGAACGGCATACAACCCATTATTTATCTGGGGTGGGGTCGGAGTTGGCAAAACCCATCTTATGCAGGCTGTTGGGCATTCTACATTGCTTCGGGATCCACACAGTTTGGTTTTATCATGTACAGCCGAGGACTTTACGAACGACATAATTGACGGGATCCGCAACAAAACCACGCCCGAAGTCAGGAAAAAATACAGGAAACTAAACCTCTTAATGGTCGACGACATTCAGTTTATTGCAGGTAAGGAAACTGCACAAGAAGAATTCTTTCATACTTTCAATGCCGTGACCTCGGCTGGGGGACAGGTAATAATGACCGCTGACAAGCCTCCTTCTGAAATATTTAAGCTTGAAGACCGTTTAAGAAGCCGTTTTGAGGCGGGTTTAATAGTAGACGTTTCCCCACCTGACTTTGAGCTCAAATGTGCAATTGTACAGATCAAGTCTCAAGAAAGAAAAATTCCACTGGAGATGGATCAAATACAGATGATTGCTGCCAATACCGAAGGTGCAAGGAACATTGAGGGGGTTTTAATAAAAATAATGAACGAAGTTCATCTTAAAAAACTACCTATTACAAAAGACTTAGTCGAAGGAGCTCTAAGCCATAAGGAGGAAATAAATGGAAAAGCATCAAGAAGTACACCAGAACAAACTATCGAGGCTGTTTGTAAATACTATCAAATAGGAAAAAGGTTGATATTAAGTGACACCAGAGCACGCCAAGTTGCCCGCCCCCGACAAATGCTGATGTATCTCCTTAGGACCCAGCTTGGAATTGCCTTTGAGGAAGTTGGTAGGCTAGTTGGAAACCGCGACCATTCAACTGTCATGCATGCTGTGAATAAAATTACACAACTAGCCACAACAGATGTGCATATTCGTGAGGATATGTTGAAGATAAAAAACACACTTTGAGGATAATTTTAGATACTTATGCACTTATCAACAGATTGCGTATATTTATACACAAAGTTATGAACAATTTACTGAGGCTAGTATCAACACTAATATTATCCGAAAGGTAAACCCAAACAGTGAGTTTTATAAACTTATCAACCGTCTCTACTACTAGTACTACTAGTTAATATATAATAACTAACACAATATGAAATTAACGGTTTTACAGGAAAATTTAACAAAAGCGATAACTCAAGCTTCAAGGTTTGCCAGTACAAGATCTCAATTACCAATACTCGGAAACATTCTACTAAAAGCTACAAAAACAAAACTCAACATAAGTTCAACAAATCTTGAAATATCAGTTCTAATACAAATAGGCGCAAAAATAGAAAGTGAAGGGGAGATAAGCATTCCCTCAAAAGTAATATCTGAACTTGTGAGTAATCTTCCAAAAGAAAATGTAACTTTGGAATCAGAAAAAGAACAACTTAAAATTGAAACATCTGGTTTTACATCAAAAGTATTAGGAATGAATGCAACCGACTTCCCAAAAATACCGGAATCAGTTGTAAAACCTTTAAGTTTGCCTAAAAAAGAAATATTGGAATCACTTTCTCAAGTAGTTTTTGCTGCAAGTGCAGATGAAACAAGGCCGGTTTTAACAGGAGTCCTTTTTGTTTTGGATAAAGAAGGATTAACTATTGTTGCAACCGACGGCTTTAGGCTATCAAGAAAGAAAATAGCCTTAAAAAATAAAAAAGACCTGGTGGAGCAGAAAATTGTAATTCCTAAAGGGGTACTTGGGGAGCTTGGAAGATCTTTGGAAGACGTTTCAGAATTCCAATTTGAGATACAAGAGAAAGAAAAACAAGTTATTTTTGGACTAGGTGACATTGTTCTTTCTTCGAGACTTCTGGAAGGAGAGTACCCAGATTTTGAAAAGATTATACCCAAAAGTTCAACAATCACAGTTAGATTAGACAAAGAGGAGTTCTTAAGAGCGGTAAAACTAGCCTCAATATTCGCTAGGGAAGCGGCAAATGTTGTAAAACTCAAATTAGATAAGAATTCCGTGAAAGTTTTTGCGGAAAGCAGCAACTCGGGTAGTCAGGAGACTCAGGTCGAGGCTAAAATTGACGGAGAGGTGAAAGATTTTGAAATTGCTTTTAATTACCGATTTCTTGAGGAATTTTTGCACTCTGTAAGTGGTGAGGAAGTAAAAATGGAATTTACTACAACCGATAAAGCAGGGGTGTTTACAGATTCTTCGGATTCAAATTATCTTCACTTGATAATGCCAGTTAGAGTTCAATCTTAATAAGCACTGTCTTTTTCACCAACCGGAGTTGTTGCAAAATCCTGCCCCCAATCTTTGATGAAGTTGTCTATCGTAGTGGGTTCGAAATACCAAATCTCTTTTAGTGTCCCATCTGTTGCACCAAGATAAGCTATCCCATTTTGGGGATATACGTATAAATTAAAAACACTGTTCGATAATTTTTCATAAAGTGTGTATTGGGGCGCCCCGTAAATACTAGTTATTGAACTCGCGTCTTTGTTATCGTTTGAATTGACAATCTCCTTTATTAATTTAGTTGTACCATTTGTGAAAATTACTTTGTTAAATCTGTACTGATTGGTAGATTTATATTGAGAAGTTACTAGTCCATTTTCAGTTTTTGTGTCAATCGGACGGCCTAAAACATTCAAAACATCGTTTTCATTACTTACACCAGGAATAAGCGAACCAAATGCTGCGATTTTATTAATTGGTGTAGGAGTTGGTGTTACTGGTGAGATTGGACCTTTTAAAAAAAAGTTAATTACATAAAGAATTCCTGCTAAGACCAACATGATTAATATCCAATATTTTTTTATGAAACCTGTTAATTTTTTCATTTAACTATATTATGGTCCAAACATTACATTCTTTGCAAAATTGTAATGTTTAGGGTATTGTACTGCGTAATTTGTAACACAAGATGAAGCCCACGATGGGTGTTGATTCACAAACAAAGCATCTCCCTCAGCTTGACTTTCATAAGGATTACTTCCAGTGAGGCCGTATGTGCAGATTGGCCATTCTGATTGTGGTACGTTTTGTTCAAACAACCTCTCAGACCCTTTATTGATTATTTGAATATGGTGAGTTGTTTCGTGCGTAAGTATAAACAGTGCATCACTGGTCGACTTAATTCCACACTGATTGAAGTTGATATTACAATCTTTTTGTTCCACATCTTTGGCGTAAGTTGCTTGATTGCAGATACCAGCTTTACCCACAGGAGTCGGATTACTTGTAGTGTAACAAAGTTTAACCGTTCCGCCTCCACAAACCTTGGCTGCAAAGTTTGGGTATTGAGATGCAAGTTGGGCGGCGGCTTGGGTTAGGTTTGATTGTAAATTAGGCACAGAGCTCCAGGTCGGGCTGGAAAAATCAAAACAATTTAGAGGGCATTTTCCAAAACAAACCGATGCAGAGCCTGTTTCCGAAAGTTTTCCACCCTCGTTAGACTCTGCAGAAACTGTGATAGTGTCTGAAACAAGAGAATCTTGATATTTAGCATCGTAGTTTGATGTAAAGTTGAAAGAAAAAGGTGATCCGGGTGCAATCGAGGCTGTTGATGTAGCAATTTTTTCAAGCGAACTACAATCAATACTAGGGCCACTTTTTTTGATTGCTTTGCAATCTGTTTTAAAACTTATCCTAGTAAGAAGATCCTTTTTTGCGGTGACTGTAATTGTATAGGTTATTGCTTGCGGCGACCCAAGTTGGCCTCCGGGGTTAGGAACCTTTCGAACCTCGATGTATGGATTTGTGCTACTTAAAGTTGACTGACCGGGTGGAACAATTAAGGCACCCGAATTTATTATAAAAAGAAAAAGTGCTATTAAAAGTGGAACACAAAGAACAGCTAGGATGATAGGTAGAACAATCCCTTCAAGTACAAAATTCATAACCGAATGAAAGAATCCCAAGATTGGTGCAACAACATTGCCAAAAGCGGATCCACTAAGAGCTCTACCGGGATTTACAACAAAACCGGCAGCAGTACTACCAAAGCCAACCGATGTTAAAAGTGCACTACCCGAAGTTATTCCTGCAACCGCCACGGCAATTCCACCAACAATTAACCCTCCTTGGCTATTTTCCAAGCCTTTAATTGCAATTTTGCCTTTAGAAAAAAGATCAGCAAAAACCTTTGTTATTCCAGAAGCAGCCTGTCTTAGTGGAGCCGTTGAAATAGAAATCTTTGGTGTGCCAATTTTCTGAGCATTTATGTTTACGGACTTGGTGCTCGGACTAGGTTTAAAAGAAGACATTTGGGATCTAAAATCGAATCTGTCTGTTTGGCGAGAACTTGCTTCAAAATGCGGTCTACTTACACGATTAATAAAAATTGGCTGACTAGATCCGGTTCCTAAATCAGAAGTGTTTACTATGACTGTAGGCTCAGAGTTGATTAGTTTTGATACTGCATACGGGGTAAAGCCTTCGGTGGGAATATTTGCAACTTGTATAGATTCAGGAGTAGAAAAAATTCGATCCGTAATTCCCTTACCATCTTTACCGAAAGCGACTTCAGCAATGTTTTTACTAAACATAAAACTCTCAACTTGATACTGTGAATAATCTTTAACTATATTTTGTGCGGCCCCAAACTCTCCCGCAGCCCCAAGCATTCCTTTATCAACTGACTGTTTAGCAATAACGGCTTCGATTAGTGGGGAATTTCCTCCCAAAACGGCTACCATATTTTGAGCAGTTAATTCCGATGCACCATCTATATCTCCCTGAACACCAACTTGTTCAAGGCGGCTTTTTATATCGGCTGCAACCTGTGCTGTTAAGCCGTCTGGATCTATTTTTGCCTCTGACTTTAAATTGTTAATTTTAACTTCGTCATCTTGGCTAAGTAGGGACTCGTTAGCCTCTTTAACTTTTGCGTAAACATTTTTATTTTTAACTGATTCTTTAAACTCCCTTATTATTTTTGCGTTAGCAGCGGCTTTTACTTTGGCATCAAGTTCGGCTTGGAGTTTGACTCCAATTCTTTCTTCTCTTTCGATAGTTTGCGCCTCAGCCCTTTCTACATCTGCTTGTTGCTGTTCTCTTAAACCTTTATTGGGAAGACTGGCTTCGACAACAGTCTTTGGCGGCTCAACGATTTTTGCGGAAGTTTCAGCAAGCTCTTCTTGCCACTGAACTAGACGTCTTTCGGCATATTTAATATTGTCCTCACCCGTTACTTCGAGAGTATATTTTTCTAGTTGTTCGGGGTTTTTCCAAGAAAAATAATCTGTTTTAAGAGTTTTTTTTGCCAAAACATCACTTAGGCCAAGCTTTTTGGGCAGCATTATCTGTAGAGCCTCAATTAACTCTGTGGTTTTTTGAAAATTAAAGTCCGAAGGCGGATTTTTATTTTGCTTCATATGCGTTTGGACTTATCTTTGCAATTTCTTGTGGTTTGGTTGTAATTAGTTTGTTTTCATCCTCAGATGCAACAACCCTAATTGGAGCATGGTGCGGGCCTGCAAAAAATATTCCCTCACCAACGTTTGCTGCTAAGAGTAACTGTTTTTCCCCCTGGCTTAAGTAAAATATTTCCCCGATTTTATCGATTGCAGCTGGGGACTGTTTAAGAAGCACCTGCATGGCACTGTTGGTGACAATTGCTTTACCAATATCTTGGCCCAAAAAGTCTTCCACATCCTGAGTAATCGTTGTTAAACCTAAATAATATTTCCTAGCCCTTTTAACGACACTCCATAAAAATTGGGCTGTATCTGGGTACTTCATCATTTGCCAGGCCTCCTCGGCGATTAAGATGCGTTTCTTGAGGTCTTTTTTAACTCTCGTCCAAATGTAGTCTAGGATTATAAACATGGCGATGGGCCTTAGAACATCCTGCAAATCTTTAACCGAAAAAACAGTAAACGGATTTGTGATGTTTATGTTTGTTTGTTTATCAAAAATACCAACAAACGAACCTCTGACAAATTTTTCAATTCTTGCTGCAAGGTCCAAAGCATCTGGTACTTCCATGCCAATTAAAGTTTTATACAAGTCTTCCATTAGGGGCGGTTCTTTGCCCTGGGTGTCTGGATCCATGGTTATGCCTTTGTTCCTGTAAGTCATGACAAGTGCACGGTCAAGTAAGGCCTCTTGGGTGGGGGAGATTGTTCCCATAATAACCTTCATTAGAGAATGGAGTGAAAGAATCTTTTGTCCAAGCTGGTTTTCACCCTCTTCTCTAATTTGAGCTAAATCAAACGGATTAATTTTGGCAGGGGAATTAAAGGAAAAAGAAATATATTCACCCCCAACAGCCTGTGCTAAGGGTTTATATTCACTTTCCGGGTCAATTATTATTACTTCTGTTCCAGTCATTAAAGAACGAACGGCTTCGAGTTTAACAAAGTAAGATTTTCCGGCACCGCTTGTAGCAAAAATAGTCATATTTGCGTTTTCCAAAGAAAAACGGTCAAAAATAATAAAAGATTCATTTTGTGAATTTATTCCGTAAAGAACCCCGCGGTCACTAGATAGTTCAGTTGAAGTTAATGGAAAAGTTGTGGCAACAGAGGTTGTATCCATGTTTCTTGTAATGTTTAGCCTGTCTATTCCAAATGGGGCAGTGGACAAAAACCCGGATTCTTGGTCGAGTAGCGCATGCTTACTAACAATTAAAAGTGAACCAAGTTGTGACTCAATCTGCTTGGTTACATGGTTTAGTTCTTCAACTGAATTTGCTGGGATTGTAATGTAGAAACTAAATTCATAAAATCTTTCGATTCCCTTAACAAGTTGTTCTTGCAAATTTCTGGCGTCTTCCAGTTTTGCTTGAGTTGAGGGGTCAACAATTCTGCCGCGCTCAATGTCGGTCGAAAGCTCGGCCTCCATTTCTGCAATTTTGCGTCTCAGGTCATCAAGCACGGTTTTACCGTCAACCGGATAAACGTAAAAAGAAATGTCTAAGGAGGAATCAAAATTAACAACTGGTTCAAGCCAACCCGGGGCCACAAATCTTGGATAGCCGCCAATAAAAATTGTTCTAAAATAAACGTCGTTTATTTTAAAATAGTCAAAATCTTCCTCGATGGATTGCGGGGCAACAACATCCAGTACGTTTAATCCTTGGGAAACAGCGATATTTGGACTTCCGATTTTAGGTTTGCCTTGTTGTTGAACTGTCGGTTGGTTAGTTGGTTGGTCTGGTTTCATTTGTGTTCAAGAATCACTTCTGGCTCTTTTTTAACCGCTGGATGCTCGGGGTTATAGATTGAATAAAACAAATCAGTTAACTCACGAGTTGTAAGTTGTCTAAATTTAATTCCAAGTCGGCCAGCCTGGCGCATTAAATGATCGCGTCTTGGATAAAGAGTGATTTTGGCTTTTTTGATTACGTAAGACTTGGTAAAGGGGAGAGTGATTCCGCGTTTGGTGACTGCCGCAATTGATTTGCCAACCCCAAGCTCAAGAGGCGATAGGTAAAGAACCACATAAAATCTTTTTCCAAGAACATTTTTCTTTTTAACCGAGTCCATTATAAAGGCCCTGTATTCACCCATAAGCTTTTGTAGTAGTGGGTGAGTTAATTTTTTAGCTTCTTCGTCAATGTAGGTTATATAGTTACTTATATCTTTCCTTTGGGTGCGAACCATAATTTGTATAGAAAAAGAAAGAGAATTAATCATTGCAGCATAGGCGGCAATAACAGCAGCCTGTTCCTTTTCGCTTAAGAGTCCAAAGTTTAAAGAAGTCGACTCCATAACAAGCGCCGCCCCACCGTCTTTATAGATAACAATGTCGTTTGTGACGTCAGCTATGGGTAAATGACTTTGAGTAGTTGAAGTGATTGGTGCATCCGGAACCGACAGGTATGGAATTTTGGGGATTTTTAAAGATGTTAAGGAATTCTTCATGTTTAGTTAATAGAATATGCAGGTTTAACAATTCCGGTAGGTACCGGTTCAATTATTGGTGCAATTCGTTTTCCTTGAACCAAAATTGGCGGAATTAAGTTGCCGTTGGCGTCAAAACTAACTGCAGCGAATTCATAACCATCTTTCTCGGTAATTATTTCGTAATGGCCATTATCTAGCTGTGTAACCGTAATAAAATGTCCGGCTCGATTACTTCTTAAGGCCCTTATTGGGCGTCCCATTGAGTCTCTAATTTCCATAATTGCGCCTTCTACGATTTTCCTATCCTGATCAACTATTTGGCCAACTACAACATTGGGTTGACTGGGCGGGCTTGGAGGGGCCGCATCAATTGAAAACATTGCTTGTTTTGTAGAAATCATCTCATTCCCTGCAATAATTGGTGCAACCTGGCTTGTTGAAAGCTCACTTTGAACCGTTTGAATAGTTGGTTTTTCTTCAACCACCAAATGTGTTGCATTAGCTTGAATTCTTATGGGCTGGGTTTCCGGAATTTGCATCTCCTTTGATTTTTCCGGAACAAGAGTAGCGGCAGGGGTAATTTGAGTAGCGGGAGTAGGATTAACAATTCCAGAAAAGAGTGCGGTAAGTTTTGCTAAAAATCCATTTTCAGCTTTTTCCAAGTTTCCTAGCGCTCCCGATACTTGAGCGGTTGTGCCCAAATAACTTTTAAGTGCCAAATCTTGCTGTGGAGTACTACTAGTTGGGCTTTCGTCCTGAAAAAATTTGGGAGGAGTTGCGGCTTTTTGCCAGGAAAAAATAGTTGGTGCATAAATAGCTCTAAAAAATGCAAATATCCATTTTTCTAAAGGCCGTTCTTCAAGTGGCAAGAAAGCAAGGCCAATACCAAGTAGAACAGAAAGAATTGCAAAAGGCCACTTAATAATTCCTAAAAGTGGTAGAGAGTAAATAATAATTGCAACCAAAATTCCACCAGCGAGTTGAAAAAATTGCTTAAGAGTCATGTCCCCAACCAACTTAAATTGGTACGAAGATACGTTTTGCGGTATGGCGTGTTGTTCCATGGACAGATAAAGTATTACTACTCTAATGTCAGCTTACTGCGTGAAGGGATCTGTGCAATATGGAGGTGTTTTCACAAGTGAATATTTTTTATAGGCTACGGCCCACTCAAGTCCAAATAAGGACCTGGTGATATTATATACATATATTTTCTATTCGTAACAACACTTACCAAATCTTCTGCAAAAACCTCAAGATTTGTTTTGTCTAAAGTTTTTTTAGTTGCTCTATCGCTATAATTATATGCACCACCAAATGAATAACCAAAAGTATTATCGGGAAAAACTGAGATTCCAAACTCAACATAAGAATCATTGGTTCTATCACCGTGAATTTCTACAGTAAACTTTTTTATAAGTTCATCTATTTGATTTACGGATTCGCCATGTAAAAAACGAACGAAACTGGATTTTACCGTGTTTGCATACAAATTATCGTTTTTATCAATATCTCCCAAGAATTCAATAGAAAATTTAGCACTTCTTTCCAGTTTTCTTCCTCCCTCTTTTTGTTCAATAGCTAAAACAACATCGTTGAAAAGCTCTAAAACTGCCGGCACTTGCCCCCGTTGTAAAAATTCCATTTTTGCTCTTTTCAAATCTGGCACTATTCGATTGTCAAACTCTGATATGAGGCGTTTATCTTCGAGATCTCTTTTTTTAATTCGTCTAAAGCTAGAGCCTCACTCTTCGCTTTTTCAGAGTTGGAAGCAGCAAGGAGTTTGCGAAAGAGGCCTTTTGGATTTTCTTTTCCCATCTTGCTCGCGAGTGTAGGACTTTTTCGGCCCATAGTCAAGTTTTTATGCACAACCCACTCAATACTCTCCATGTCTATTTTGTGCTACAATTTTTGTATGGCGGATAATCCTTTTAATAATGAATTTGGTACTCCTCAAGATCCCAGTTTTGGAATAGACAAGGGTAGTCAACCTCGGCATTACGAAAGACAAGGACAACAGAATAATGATTTGCTTGGAGCTAAAGAATTTATGGCAAACCCAGCCGGGAAAAAGAAGGAACCCGAGGGCGACCCACAATTAGAAGAAGCAAACAGTAGGCAGTATAGAGGTGGTGAGTCTCTTAGGATGGAAATGATTACAAATGCTGAATATCCATCTGAGTTTTACTACGGTTTAAGAAAGTTTGAAGCTAGGATTGAGAGTGGAACGATTCCCCGCGAGTTGGCTGACCATTACACACCCACAAGAGTTCTGGATGTAATGATTGATAGAGCTGAAGTTTTAAATATGACAATTGAAGATCTAAAAGAAAGGGGTTGGCTTGAATCTTATGATCCAAATACTGGTATTGGAGAGCCCAGAAAAGCTAAATTTGGATCCACAGCCCTATCGGTTGATCAGAAGGATATTCGGATGAATGGCCAGGTGGTTGGATATAAAACTGAATACAATTATGGAACTGATGAAGATAGAACAGAATTGGCCAACGCTTACGAAAGAGGTATATTGGAATTTGAATCTAGGATAATTTTGGATTCGAGAATAGGAATTAGACTTCGTTTTAGGGATGATTTAAATGGGCTTACCGAATCAAATCACCTTGGTGCCTCTAAACTTAGAGTCGAACATATTGAGGAATTTTTAAATTTACCCTCCGAAAAAGAACTTGTGCGTGAAAAGGCAATACACAACAAAGAAGGTAAGCGTTTACACGAACTTGGTGATCAAATAGAAGAAGCAATATGGTGGAATCTGGCCATGCTTAATAGTGAGACACCTGAACAAATGCAGGCATTTATCAATAAACCGGCAACAGAGGGATTAATGATTAAACGCTTAATGGAGAGAAGGGGTTTGAAATATGATGAAGCTTGGGAATTTCTTAAAGAACAATTGGGCGATTGGAAAAAATGGACCAAATCTATTGATAGAACTCTAAAACCAGTTAAGAATGAAAAGACGGGTAAAGTGATCATAACAGAAACATTAGATCAAGAGAACCGGGGTATACGTTTTGTTCCGAGAAAAGATGAAAAGGGAAAAATTGTTGAGTATGTAGAAACTCCCAATAAAGTTATCAAGAATGGAGTTGAAAAAATACAAAAATTAAGAGGTCCAGTAACAGAGCTTGGAAATATTGCAGGCAGGGGGAAACTGAACCTTAAGAAGGAAAATGGGTTTATAAAGTATATAGGTGAGCTTGTTGGTACAGGTAAAATCGACCGTAAAGGAAAAGTCGAAAGTATTGATGAGGCTTCATGGTTGGCGGCTACCTTTTTAAGAGCTGCTGGAGTTTACTCCTCTGAAGGTTATGTGTATTTTGAAAACGGAGAGTTTGCTTTGGCACTTGGGGAAGGACAGTTTATATCCTCAGACGATCTTGGAAAGTTTCTTGTTTACCTATGGAACCTTAAAGAGGGCCTTGCCGGTAGGCCTTCCGGCCTAAAGGATCTAATTGGTAGAATTCCCGATATGGCTACAAGCCTTATGGACTTTTCCCAAGTGGCTATGCTTAATGAAGATGGAAAAGAGATAATGGACAAAGATAGTGAGGGTAATGATAAAATAAGAACAAGATCTCTTTTTGATGCCTGGCTTGGAACAGCGGCTGGAGTTAGAACAAATCTCTTAACTGGGGAGCCTACGAATATAGAAATTCCAGAAGAACCGTATAACAGATTGGGAGATTTAAACTTTGAGTCTCTTCAAAGGGATTTTCATGGCAACTTTGACCTAATTCAATGGCTTTCTGGAAGAGACGAAAGGGGTGTTCTAGACGCTTTAATAAAGGTTGATTTTAGATTAGAAGATTTCTCATTGAATGGACTCAAGAAGATGTGGAAATACTTTAATATTGTTTACAATGTTTTGACACTTACCAAAGGGTCCATGCACAAATACGACATAAGTGATGATAAAGATAAAATTGTTGTTAAAAATGTCTTTGACAACATGAACGCGGCTAGGATTAAAAGTGCCTCTTTTGCAACCAATGTTTTGAATAGTGTGGTTAAATTGTTTAACCCAGATCTTGGCCAAAACAATCTAGAGGATGTATCGGCTGCAAGAATTGCTGAAATAAATATACAAGCAGTATCGGATGGCAATCCTAAAACTGAGGAAGAAGTAATCAAGAATTTTGAGGACGAAAACAAGAAATTTAGAACTACAAAGCCACTTGCGAAAAATGGAGAAGTTATAGCTGATGCAGAAAAAAGACTAACTAAACAAGTGGGGATCTTTATAGGTAAGAAGAAGTAAACTTTAATCTTCAACTAGAGAATATATCAAATAATATTTAGGTTCCTGTACGACCTCTTAATCCTGACAACCATCTATTAAATGAATCTCTAAACTGTGTATTTCCAGTGTATTCACCAAGGCCACGTTGGAAGGTTTCACCCAGATTACTAAATTCTCTTGGCAACTGAATCTCTGCAGCTGACCGCTCCATCATTTTGTAAACAATAGATCTGATGTTAGGTAGGATTGACCAAACACCAACCCAAATCATTATCTTAAAAATATTGGCATTGAATCCCAAATAGGGTGGGCTCCAGGGTGGAGTGCTTGCAGTCGTACTTAAAGCTCCATTGATCAATGATTCGGCCAAGAACAGTAATCCTACTGCAAGAAATACTAAAATATCTGCAATAACCGATCTCATCCAGTCCACAGCCGATGCTTTAATAAATGGAATAGCTTCGGCCAAAATTATTATTGGCCCAAACACCAAGTTCATAATAAGGGACAGGTAGGTTTGAGCAAGCATAATAAAGGTTTTTATAAAAAATATTATTCCAGCAATTAGTATACCTATAACAAGAGGAATAATAGCCGGCCCTATTGGTGTAAAAACCAAAGCAATCAGCCCAACAACAACTCCTACAATTCCAACAGTTCCGCCGGTACCGGCTGTCGTAAATATTTTTGTAAATAAGTTTCCGTTAAGAAAATTATTCAATAAATCTGGAGCACTTACACCCGATGCCAACACACCTGATTGGTTCCCAATCCCGTAGACTATTGCTCCAAAAATTAAATACATTAAATCAATTAAAAATCCTACAATCGCATAAGAGAAAGTAACTAAAATAAGCGTAGTTGCAATTTTTGGAAGTGCACTTTGGACAGTAACAATCACCTGGGGACTAATTTTTAACCTAAACATTACAGCGAAAGCAATTGCCAATAAAATTAAAACTATTAACGTGTAAGCAATATTGCGTGAAGCACTCCAAAGAGGTTCAAATATTAAAAGGGATGAATAGCCAAAGCTGTTGGCTGGTGCTGCATAAGCTTTTTTAACCAAACTAAAGTTATTTATTTTTTGTGATAGCCAATATCTACCAGAAGCAGGTGGAGATGAATAAAATTGGCTAATTATTGTAGTAAACGGATCATTGATTTTTGCAAGGCTATTACCTTGGTCTAAAAGAACGCTTGTACCATTCGGGTTTGATTGGACCTGTTGAAGTATGTCATGAAAAGTGCTGGCGCTAATTCCTAAAATTGCAAGGGGAAGTGATTCTATAATCCAAACCACTTGGGCATAAGTGTACCTTTCACCAAAAATATCGTTATTACTTGTGTCAAATACTTTACTGTAAAATTCAAAAAGACCAGGGCTATACCAAGTTGCAGTAGAGGTAGCTGAATCCGTTGCTGAATTACTAGCAGCCTTAACAGATAAAAAGTTCGGAGTAATAGAAGTAAAAACAACTAAAAAAGCCAAAAATGAAAACAGAAATTTTTTAAACACGTCAGGCATTAAGTTTATTCTAGCGGGTTGAGGTAAAAAATCAAAGGGGTTTTACTTTTTATTTCCCGATCCACCACTTGTAGATACATCAAATACACAGGCATTGTGACTAGTGTTTCCAGAGCTCCCCAACGTTTCACAGTTATCTCCACCTGGACAAAGCGAGCTTGTATAGTCGCTTCCCGACGCAATCCCTGATTCACAAGTCCCTGGAGTTGTAAGACATGTTTTTTGTGAGGCAACATCGTACTCGGTTCCTATTTCCCAAACTCTAATTGCTGTTTCGTATTGACTATTGTCCCATGAACAAGAACCGGGGTTTGTGGAAGTCATAGGGATTCCGTAGCAAGAGTTTCCTGTTATTGATGCTGACCCACCTGCATTATCGTGCAAATCTTTCGCCAAGCCAAAAGTAGCGTCCAACAAATTACATGGGTCTGCCTTTGTTTTTTTGGGATCAATTTTCTTTAAGTCCGGTAAAATTTCTTTTGCCAAATTGTCCCAATAAGGCTTAATAAAAGGAACAATACTTTTAATTTCACTCGCGTTTGCATTACAGTTCGGAAGCGGTCTACAGGACGCAAAATCTTTTACATTGGCCTCATTTTTGTAGAAATTTGTATTAAACACACCCTCCCCATACATTACTCCCAAAATAAGACCTGGTGGCACTTTGTATGTTTGAGCAGCGGCTTCAACGACCGCCTTTAATGATGGAGCAACTACACCAATCCGGTTTAGTGACCCCCCTAGGGCACAGGACCCAGAGGCTTTTGGCAAGCCCGATACAGGAGTACACATATTGGTATAACAAAGTTGGCCGTCAACGATCGGATCACTATAACCTTTTGGTCTTAGCGCAGCCTGAATTCCTTTTAAGAAGTACTCATAAACACTTCCTATATGGGGGAAAGTGAGTTGATTACTACCAGAAGCTCCGTCTTTGGGATTATTCCTCACTTTAAATGTTTGATCTCCGCCTAATGGTGGCTGACTTTTACTAGAGTCATAAGTCACGTCGGTTACTGTTGGAATATCAGCAATGCAGCTTATTGGGGATCCTTCTCCAACCTTTGGATAAATTTTCCTAAAAGTGGAACCAGAATCGGCTACCGTTGAACTAAAAAGTTCATTTGCAGAAGGGGTTTTGGTATTTGTAATAAGTGTTATTATGACTTCTGCGTTGCACTCTAAGGTTTTTTGTATACACATAGTTTTTCCGTCATATTCTGGGTTATTGTGATTTTTTATACAAAGACTTTCTTTAACTGTTTGCTTGCATTCAACAGAACTTATTGTGTAAGTAACACCCGGGACTTGGATTTCGTCAGGGTCGCCTGGGAATAAATTGTCCCCGGCGTTAGTTCTAACGTTTACAATACTACATTCATTTTTTTCTGTTGTTGCGGGGACGGGCTGACTTTTATAACCTTTAGGAGTATAGGTTGTATTAAGCAAATTAGAGGAATCTGATGTTTCTTGTGTATGGGCGAAATATAAAGGAGCATTTCTGGCAGGGTCGTAAGTTTTTGATGACAATTCAGTTCCTTGCGATGGTTTTATTTGGACATCCGCGACATATTCAGCACCTTTTTTATCAGGAGTAACTGCAAGTGGAACATATGAAAAAAGGTCGGCATATTCATTGGTGACTCCAGGATTATCAAAACAAAGAGGAACGTTTAAATAGGGAACAATTATGCAGCTTTTACCCCTCCACTCGTTGTAGGCTTTTAAGTATAAATTTGAGGAAGCGAAGGGTTTGCCGGTTCCATCCCCAACATCGTCCCAAGGAAGCGGAGGTGTCTTTTTGTTCCAAGCTTGCCCACTAAACAAATTATCAATTACTGTTTGAGTAATACCGGGATAGAGGCGAAGAAAATCCTTTAATATCTCTGATGTTGTGCGGGCAAAAGAAAGCGTTCCTTTATCCCATGTTTTGAGTCTATAGATTTCATTTTCCGGTGCAGCGGCTGATCCATCACCTTTATAACAAGGATATGGATGAGTGCTACCAATATAAGGATTATTGATCCCTAATATTTGTTTATTGGCACAAACTACAATTTGGTTATGCGTTTCCGGACCCGTAACTATCGCATCTGCCTGGCCCTGGGTGTCACTTTCTTCAGGATATCTTACAAGATTGGTTGCCTTATTAATTGATTGGATGCGGGCATTGTCTTGAATAGCACCCGGTAAAAGCTTTTTAAGTGGACCGGAATAGTTTACGACTTGATCATTAGTTGAAGCCCCATTTTCTGCATGGCCTGTAACGCCACTTAAATACCAGCTAACGTATTCATTAACTTTAGTTGCGTCGTCAAGTGAATCGCTACTGTTTTGGCTATTTTTAACTTGTTCTGTGTTGCCCTCAATAGGGAACTGTGAATTGTCGAGTGTTACATAAAGAGTATGTGCAGGAATGAGACCTGAACCTAGACCGCCATTTAATTTACAAGTAAAATTTCCTGTTCCAGCAGGTGCTTGTCCACCACATTGTCCGGCAAAATCAAAATCCTCTGTAAAAATTAAATCATTGCTGCAATAAAGAGCTTTACCTGCGTCTCCGCAGGGGGCGGCTTGGTAAGGTCTTAAAGAGTTAAATTCAGGATTTTTCCCATCATCTGTACAAGGAAGTCTTAATTTAGGAATCTGCGCGTTTACAACCCCCGGTTGTAATACAGGGTATAAAAAGCAGAACACAAAAGTGAGAAGAAAAAAAACAAAATAAACAAATTTGGACAGCTTTTGCATGAACTTATTATAGCGCATCAAACTTAAATTCCTTTAGGATCCTTTAATCTCCCCTAGAAATACTTTAGACTAAATTATGCCCAACAAAGTCGTTCAGGATCTTATCGACAAAACTTTACGCGAACTTTCCCAAACTTCAAAACCAATTGAGCGTTCTCGAGTCTCTAATACTCCAAACGGTTACATTTTCTTAGTTGCCTGGTCAAATGCAAGCCTTCTTAGAGTTTTAATCCGAGAATATACAAACACTCTACCTAAACTTGAATACAGATTAAAGGCTCAACTAGATGATGCTGCACGCTCAACCGTAGCAAACATCGAAGAGGGTTTTGCAAGGCAGACAACCTCCGAATATATTAATTTTTTGGGTTATTCTCGGGCAAGCTTGGTAGAAGTTAAAGGAGATATTCAAAGGTCTTATCAGGATGAGTTTTTAAAATCGATTCCAGGATCCAATTTAAAAGATTTAGAAATTGATTTAGTTAAATGGCATGAGGCTTTAAAAAAGTCTGTGATTTCGAGGCCGGATGACTTTAGGGGAAATTACAGGAATTTAAAGGAATCTAGTCAGCCATTTAAATTCCTCTACAATCCCGTAGATTCAATTAAAACTGAAGACCTGACTTACGAAATACTCATTGAGCTTATAAACAAAACTGATTAGAATATTAGAAAACTAATTGAATCTCTGGAAAAGAAAATGAATAAAGAACAGAAATTTTATCAAATTGAAAAAGCACGGGTAAGAAATAACTTAAAATTAAGGTAATGTCACTTTAAACTCAGTAACGTTCACTCCTGTAATTGTTTTGATTAAAACTAGAATCATATAGGAAAGAAGAATCAAGACAAGTCCACCAATTGCATAAGTGATTGTCTTTTGCGCAGCCTCAGTAGCTTTTGGGTCACCCCCTGAGGTTAAATATTTAATCCCGCCGGAAAGAATCAAAATAAAAAGAACAATACCAGCAAAACCCAAGATAGCTTGGACTATATTACCGAATATTCCTTCTAAATCTGCTATTTGTGGAGGTAGTGATGCAGCCATAAAGTAATTCTAATCTAGAGAATAGGTTTCGGCAAGCCTAATTTAACTATTAGCCCGCGGTCGGAAGTGAAAGATTGAAGATATTAACTCCAAAGAATACTTGAATAAGCTGGACTATAGCCCAAGCCGCAAAGACTATTACAAGTCCTACCAAAGCTGCAGTTATTTGGTTTCTTGCGCCTTCTGTGGCGCCTTTATCGCCACCTGAAGCAATCCATTTAATTCCACCAATAACTAAAATAAAGAAAAAGACTACAGCTGCAACTACTAATGCACCCCTAATCATTCCGGAAATTATTGAAGGCAAAGTAAGAGTTGTAAGAGAACCAAAATTTTGATTGTTTTGGCCTAAATTTTGTAAATTAATTTGCGCGAGGTGAGCTTGCATATATGTATTATCGAATTACCAATGGGCCTATGTCAAGTGTCATAATTTTAATATTGAAAAATATATGAATAAGATCAAGCACCGCAAAAAGTGAGAAGAGTATTATAATTCCAACAATTGCGCTTGAGATTTTGCCGCGCGCACCTTCTAAAGCTCCTTTATCCCCTCCGGCCGTAATCCACTGAATTGCTCCGATGATTAAGATAAAGAAAAATATGATTGTTCCAGCTACAAAACCCAACCCAATAAGACCGGGAATAAAGTTCTTAAAAAACTCTACACCAGATTGTTTGCCAATATTACCCAAAGCCGGATTTGTAATCATTTGTTTAAAGAATTAATTAAAGTTCCGATATCTAAAATATTTTTGAATCCTAGCAGGTAGCCGACTAAGTTAATTATAAAGATTGCGGCAACCGTAACTACAAGTCCAATTATTCCATTTACAATCTTTTTTCTTGAACCCTCTAGTGCGTTTTTATCGCTTCCAGCGCCAATTATACCAATTGCACCTGCTATAAAAGTAAACACAAACCAAATAATGGCAATTATGGTCATTAGTCCTACAATAGAGGAAATAAATTTACTAAATACACTTACGCCATTGCTTCCCGCAGTTCCCAAAGGACCAAAACCAGTAAAACCACCCTTTGGTGCAATTTGTAAACCGCTCTGTGCTTGTGTCAATAAATTATTCATTAAAGTGGTGGGATGGTTGGATTAAGTATAAACGTTGGGTCCCCAAAAATTAATTGTCCAAAAATCGCAGCCAGTACAAAAGCCCCTGCGGAAATTGCTAAACCCAACATTGTTTGCCAAATCATTGCCCAAGCCCCTGCGACTTTTTTACTGTCGTCCCCGGCAGCCATAAAAGAGTAGCCTGCTAAAACCAAGTTAATCAGTGCATAAACAGATGCACCAATAATAAGAAGCCAGATAACAAGTTGGATTAATTTGCCAATTGCCTGTTCCGGAGAACTGTCACTAAATGCTGATTGGGGAACAGTTACCTGTCCAAAAGGGTTTTGTGCGAGTAAGTTTTGCATTTAAATAATATTTGGATTCTTCAATAGTAACTGTCCAAGTAATTTTACTATCCAATAGGCAGTAAACACAACTACAAATCCTATAACAGCCGAGGTGATGGTTTGTTTTGCTTGCTCTGCTGCCTTAGCATCACCCTTTCCGGCCGAGGAAATCATGCCAATTCCACCCACTATAAAATAAAAAAGAAGAATAAGCCCGGCAAGCGCAAAAGAACCCCTGACGATAAGGGTAACAAGTTCACTAATTCCAGTCAAAGCTGTAAACTTTGTTACATTTCCACCTGCTCCAAAAAATGCGCTTTTAATATCCATATTTTTATTGATTCATTATTCTCCCCATTGGCACGGTGCCAAAGATTGTAATGATTGCATTAACTCCAAAAATCCTAGCTATAATATTTACTAAAATATAGGAAAAAAATATAATTACAAAACCAATTAAAGCATTTGTAATTTTTGCTTGGGCCATTTGCACTCCCTTTGGGTCACCCCGCGAGGTCATTAGTTGCAACCCTCCCATAACTAAATAGATCAAGAGCATTAGTGCGGCTGCACCAAAAACGTATGGCAAAACATTAGATATTAGTTCTCCAATACTTGTAGGGATTTTAGCACCTGAAAGGCCGGTAGACTGAATCGTATCTAAATTTTGTGCAAGCATGATTATTATTTTTTAAATCCGGCCGCGCCACCCGGAACAACAGTTTGACTTCCAAATCCTGGTAACTTAAGTATATCAACTCCAATTACTCGTAGTACAAATATAGATAAAATTAAAAGAATAATCCCAGAAATTGCAGAGGTCATAAGTTCCTTACCTTCTTTTAGTCTTTCGGGGTTACCCGCTGAGGTCATTATTAAAAATCCTGCAAAAATAATTAAAAGAAATGATATTCCTCCGCCAATTCCAACTGCCCACTTAAAAATTGTCCCCACAAAGTTATCTGTGTTTTGAAAACCAACACAGCCAATAGCTGTATTTATTGATCCACTGTCACATCCAATTGTTGGATCTGTCTTGTATTCTTCGCCTCCCGGACTTATTTTTTGCTGACTTGATCCTGGGACTTGGCTACAACTATTTCCGCCTGCAAGTTGACCACAACAGCAGTGCGTACCATTGATCAAATTGCAAACTATTTCTCCTCTACCACATTGCACACTACTAGATTCTCTACATGCTCCACATGTCTGAGCGAAAGTCTTTTGTGGTGAAAATAAAGCTAGGGAAAATAAAGTTACAAAAATAGACAAACCTAGAAATATTTTTTTCTTCATTTATTTAAACGTAAGTTATTTTAGCACCACAGGCCGTAGTTTTCACTTGGTATAATGATTTACTTGCAGTAAATCTAAATAAGCAAATGAAAATTACATCACAAAGACTAAAAATGGTAGTTGTTGGTATACTTTTTTCCGCCTTTACCCTTTACTTTTTACCTTTTACTTTAGTTAAGGCCCAAGACTGCCCGGCCTCTGACTACGATTGCCAGATTAAAGCCATTCAAAGGGATATCGATGCTCTTTCCCCAGCCCAGGAAAAAAATAAGGCAGACCTCGCTAATCTTAATAAACAAATTGCCGACCTAAACGCAAAAATCACCAAATTAACAACTCAACTAAAAGCACTCGCGGGGAGTATTGCAAAAAGGGAAGAGGATTTAGCTTTTACCAAAGAAATTTTTGAAGCCAAAGCCCGCGATCACTATACGTTTTTAAGATTATACGACCCCATTACACCATTTTTATTTTCGGATACCGCTTCCCAGGCATTTCAAGAAATTGCTCTTCGTCAAAAGGCGGCTGACGAAGACAGAAAAATTATGGAAAAATATGGCGATGACCTTTCTAAACTCAAAACCGACAAAGACACTCTAGAAAAAAATAAAGTTAATTTATCTTCTCTCCAGTCCCAGGTTTCTGAAAAGCAAAAGTTTTTAGCAGGTGAAGTTGCAAAAGTTGATAGCTATTTATCAACTCTTTCTGCTAAACAAAACGAACTAGCTGCAGCAAAAGCAGGGGGATTCTCTACATCAGTAGGAGATGTTCCTCCTTCAGTTGAGCCTTGTAGCGGTAAGCCAGGTGCCGGTAACTTTTGTGACCCCGGTTTTAGGCCCGCCTTTGCCGCATTTTCTTACGGGGCGCCGCATAGGAAGGGGCTTAGCCAGTACGGGGCCTATGGCCGCGCTAAAGCAGGGCAGGATGTAGAAACAATCCTTCACGCTTATTACGGCGGCATTGAAATTAAAAAAGATTATGCAACAAATATAAATATTACAGTTCAGGGTTATGGAACCACCGACATTGAAACTTATGTTAAAAGAATTTATGAAATGCCGGGAAGTTGGACAGACAACAATTCCGCCGCCCTAAAAGCTCAGGCCGTTGCAGCACGTAGTTATGCTTTGGCTTATACAAATAACGGCGCCAAATCAATTTGTGCTACAGAGAGTTGTCAAGTTTATAAACCAAGTAATAAAGGTGGGGCTTGGGACGCAGCGGTTGATGCTACACGTGGCTGGGTACTTGTCTCGGGAGGTGCTCCTTTTTCTGCTTGGTATGCTTCAACTGCGGGGGGCTATACTTTTGGTTATTCTTCCCAAGGTTATGGAACCCCAAATCTTTGGGATACACCAAATGGCCAGGGCGGTTGGCCAAATAGTGCATACGAAATTACAGGTGGGTCTCCCTGGTTTTATAAAGGCTGGTTTAAAAGTAGAAGCGGGGCTTCCTGTGGCAGGAATAACCCATGGTTAAATACCACTGAGATGGCGGACATTTTAAATGCAGAGAACGTTCTTGCTGGTGGGGGCGACGTTTCCCGCGTTTCACCAGTGGGTGATTGTTGGGGGGGCAACCCCTATTCAGTATCTGAACTTGCCGGAATTGGCGGATTTACTTCAGTTTCTGGGGTTTCTGTTGTTTATGGTGGTGATGGAGCTACAGCCAGTTTAAATTTCTCAACCAATAAAGGATCAATCACGATTTCCGGATCTAAATTTAAAGAAGCTTTCAATCTTCGGGCTCCCGGCTACATTGGACTAAAATCCACCTTATTTAATATAGAAAAGTTGTAAATAAGAAATTCGAATATCGAAATCCTAAACAATATCTAAGTTCCAAATTTTGAAATTTTAAGCATTTTGTATTTCGAATTTGTTTAATATTTCGAATTTGGTGTTTAGTGCTTGCCGATTTGCTATAATCGGTTGAAATGCCAGATGTATTCGTTTCTAAAGAATCTCCCTCTGTAGAAATTCCCAAAACTGAACATCAGAAAATAATAGTTCAAGGCCATAATCACAATAGATTAAGCGCGTTTTGTTTATACCCTGATGACATTGACTTTGAAACAAGACAAAAAGAGGAAAAAATAATACTACTTTTACGTCAGCACCCAATTATTAATGTTAAATGGATAGTTGTTACCATACTAATGTTTTTTGTGCCCGGAATTTTGCGGGCTTTTGGAATTTTTGATTCACTTCCAACTGGTTTTGGTTTAATAATCACCTTAGCTTGGTATTTAATAACCATGGCCTATGCTCTTGAGAGTTTTTTGAGTTGGTATTTTAATGTTTATTTTGTAACAACCTTAAGAGTAATAGATGTTGATTTTTACAATCTTGTTTACAAACAAGTATCTGATGCCAACATCGACAAAATTCAAGACGTAACATATAACATGGGAGGAGTTATCCGTACAATTTTTAATTACGGCAATGTATTTATTCAGACAGCCGCTGAGGTATCAGAATTTGATTTTTTGGCGGTCCCATACCCTGACAAAGTTGCAAAAATCATTGAAGACTTAATCACAAAGGAGGAACAAAAATGAGTGTTCACATATGATGATAAACCCTATTTTTGGAATTTCGGTTTGGTTGGTCGTTAAGTTTGCAGCCCTGATTTTACTAGGGATGTACCTTGTTTTTGCTTTGGTCATGGTTCGGCAAATTAAACTTTTAACAGACACTCTTTCTTTAGGATTTGAAGCCCCAATCGTAATGCTTGGGTACATTCATTTGGCTTTTTCTGTTTTAGTATTTTTGGCAGCTCTTGTGATTCTTTAAAATGCTGACTTTAGTTTCCTCAAAACTTACTGGAAGACCAGGTGAATCGGGCTGGGCTCAAGTTCATGAATTTACCCCAACCGAACCTACCAAGCTTAAACTTCGAGGACACCTGTTTTTAATAGTTTCAACAAGTCACATAGAGGGTGAGATTGATACAATTAGTGCCGGACGGGAACTTTTAACCAGATACCATGAAGAATATTATGGAAATTTAGAAGGCAAACCCTTTAATGTTTTGAGGGATGCAACACAAAAAGTAGCAGATGAATTTAGACAGTCTTGGGGAGATGTAGAAATTGTAGCGGCAGCAGTAATAGATAATGTTGTCTATTCTGCAGCGGTTGGTGGCGCCGGAGTCATGATCTTTAGAAATGGCGCTCTAGGTAAAATTCTTGAAAGCGAAAAAGAAAACGTAATTGCTGCTTCCGGCTTTCCAAAAGCACATGATGTTATTCTTTTAGCCACCAAAACATTTTTTAGTAAAGTTCCGCAGGGAGTAATTAAAGCGGCTCTTTCAGAAAAAACTCCAAGTGACGCAACAGAAACTTTGGGTCCCATGGTCCTTGGGGCAGATACATTGGGGAATTTGGCAGCAACAGTTATTAAATTTGAAGAAAAGTTAAACGAAGAAATTACACTTCCCGTCGAAATCAATAAACCCAGTATTAAAAGTCCAATGGTTTTGGCTGAAAAACTTCAAGACACATTAGGCAAGTTTTTTACAAAGCTGCCTCAAAGAAATATTTATTTAAAGACCGAGCCAATTGAAGAAGTCTCTCCACAAAGCAAAAAACTTACTTTTACGGTTGCTGCGATTCTTTTAGTACTTCTTGCTGTGAGTATTGGTTTTGGAATAAGGCAGAAGAGTATTAATGATTCAAAAAATAAATATCAAGGGATTTTAACTTTAGCAGATAACGAAGTTGACCAAGCGATAAGTTTGGCTGGAGTAAGTATAGACAAAAGCCGCGAGCTTTTTATTGATGCCCAGCAAAAATTAACTCAAATTGAGGCACTTAATGTAAAAGACGCAAAAATAGATGCTTTAAAAAAGAAAATTGACGATAGTCGTGCCGCAGTTTTAGGTGAGTATGCTTTGGCTCCGCAGATGTTTTTGGATTTAACTCTGCTTTCATCTGGATTCAAAGGTGACACTGTGGCTTTTTCTGGAGGACTTGTTTATGTTTTTGATAAATCTGGACAAAGAATAGTTAGTGTAGATATTGCAACCAAGAAAAGTAAAGTTGTTGCGGGGCCCGGGGTAATAAATTCTGCGGTAGCAATTGCGGCCTATGAAAATAAGGTTTTTACTCTTCAAGGCGATGGAGTTTATGAAGTTGATTCTGGGGCCACTAAAATTATAGATAAAACTTGGGCAGGGGACGCCTTAATATCTGCCTTTGCCGGAAATATGTATATTTTAGACAAATCCGGAAACATGATTTATAGGTATGGAGGCAGCGATGGAGCTTCCTTCGGAAATAAACAAAATTGGCTCTCGGTTGGTACAACTGCAGATTTTAGTAATGTTAACCAAATTACTATTGATGGAACAATTTATGCACTTTATCCAAATTCTAAAGTTTTAAAGTTTAGTCAAGGTAGTCCTCAAAATTTTAATATAAAAGGAGTGGTTCCAGAAATTGGCAATATTAACGCTATTAATGCTTCGCCCGACAATCAATATGTCTATTTGTTAGATAAGGCAGGGCAAAGGGTAGTGGTTACCGATAAAAAAGGTGCCTATAAAGCCGAATATGTGGATCCGCAAATTTCCGAAGCTATAAACTTAGTAGTTTCAGAAGCCGACAAAAAAATCATACTTCTAACAGGGGATAAACTCTACTCAATAGATATCAAGAATTAAATCAGGCGCTTGTTTCTGAACGCAAAACCTGAACTAGATTTTAAGTACTTCTCAAATTTTATTGCCTTTACCTTGTCAATAAACGATGCGTAAAAAATTAATTTTATCGAAGTGCTTGTTTTCGTAGTATTTACCTTATGCGATTTATGATAATCAAGACGTTGTTTTAGATTTGAAGAATGGCCTATATATAAGGAATTGTCTGACAATCTCAAAATGTAAGTGTAATACATCATTGTCCCACTTCGCGTAAAGCTACGCGGGACACACTCCTTTTCTTTTTTTACAAAGTTTGGCTAGTCAAAAAGATAGTGGCCTGCCACGCGAAGCTCTTTTGATCAAAAAGAGCGAAGTGTGGAGACGGCGGGAATCGAACCCGCGTCCGAAAAACGTGATAACAAAAATTCTACAAGCTTGTTTGGTTTTTAGATTTCCCTTGAACTTATCTAGCCAACAAGAAATTTCAAGGTAAGATGTAATTGTCTTTTGTGGCAGCCTCTAAATCATAAAGCTGACACAGCATCTCGAATGGTTTACACCTATTTAATCCGATCGAGATTCAGATTAAAAGATGCCTACTTAGGGGTGGCTATTATGCCATCGCGAAAGATGGAGCAAAATCGTTAGATTGAGCTTTTGTTTTTTGACCCTTATCAAAGACGTAGGATCAAAGTCTGCTTGCTATTTTGTCAAAGAGCTTCCCGTCGAAACCGATCGTCCCCTCGTTGAAATAAGCTTCACTTTCCGGTTTATCGCTTTCGCTTCAACCTTTTCGCTTCGCTATTTCTCCTCTCAAATTGCTACTGCAATTTGGGTCTGAACTCCTTATCGATATCCCTTTGGATATCTTTCCGCTTAATTGCCTCCTTCTTCTCAAACTGCTTTTTGGGCCTGCCTAGCTCCAAATAGAGCTTGATTAAGCGAGACTTATTATACAGCCTCACAGGCACAATTTGCAACTTTTTCTGCTTCATTTTGGTAGACATTGAAAGTATTTCTTTGTGGTGCAAAAGGAGCTTTCGGCTGCGCGTTGCGTCATAGTCCTTAATACCTTGAGCGGGGATGTTGGCATTCATCAAAAACATTTCATTGCCAATTATTTTGATAAAAGCCTGGGTTAGGTCACCATGCCCTTCACGAATACTTTTAGCCTCAGCCCCCTTAAGAGCTATACCTGCCTCAACTCCTTCACCGGTTAATTCATATTCAAATTCTGCCTTTTTGTTAAATAAACGCATATACTTGTATTGTACCTCATAATGAGCCTAATTGATTTAATTTTTCCTAAAAATTGTCTTAATTGTGGTAAAAGTGGCAAATATATTTGTGATAGTTGTTTAAGTAAAGTTGGAGTTTTAAAACCTGCTTGTCCTTACTGCGAAAAGCCCTCAATTGATGGTTTTACCCATATAAAATGCCAAAAGAAATATGGTTTGGACGGCCTTATTTGTCCTTGGAAATATGAGGGAATTGTCAGAAAAGCTATCCCGGCACTCAAATTTAAATACGCTACAGAAGTGGGGAAAGAACTTTCGGAGAATTTTGTCAGTGCTATCAAATCTCAATATATAAAATACTACATACCAAATACTGGTGTTTTAGTGCCTATTCCCATCCACTGGCACAGGGAAAACGTTAGAGGATTTAATCAGTCGGTAGAAATTGGGAAACGGGTTGCAGCTGAAATGGGATGGGGATTTACCTCTAATTTGCTCATTAAAGATAAGCCGACAACTTCTCAAGTTGAATTATCTGTTGAACAAAGAAAACAAAATCTAAAAGGTGTATTTAGCCTCAATACTGGCACTAGTTTACCAAATTCAATTATTCTTCTTGATGATGTCTTTACAACAGGCTCTACGCTTCACGAGGCTGCAAAAGTGCTTAAAAAGGCTGGTGTAGAGAAAGTTTGGGGACTGACTATCGCGAGATAGCTAATTTAATTAGTATTTATACCTAAGGACTTCAGTTTCACTACCAAATCATTAGAATCATGAAACAATATACCTCTGATACCAAGTTCTTCTGCACTCTCAACATATTTTAGTTTGTCATCAATGAAAATCGTTTCTTGGGGTTTGGTTCCTAATCTTCCCAAAAGAATATTGAAGATTTTGGCTTCAGGCTTTATGGATTTTTCTACACAAGAAAAGGCTACAGAATCGAAATATTTTTCGTAGCCATTGTCATAAAAATACTCTGTTGTTGGAATTTCGGTGTTAGACAAAAGACCGGTTTTGTATCCATTTGATCTCAGTTTTTTGACAAGTTCGTAAACTTTTTTATTATCTTTAAAAACGTTATCAACAGCGTTTCTCCACAACGAGGAAGCGGTAGGTTCCTTTATTTGCAAATGACTACAAATTTTTTTCCACAAATCAGTCTCTGAAATTGAGCCTCTTTGAAAATCAGTCATAATTTTTGAGAGCTCGGATTTTAATATGTCGGGACTAATTTTTAGTGAGGATGAACAAAATTCTATCAATCCATCGGCAGGGTTATCGATTAGTACCCCTCCCCAGTCAAAAACAATTGCATTAATCATCCAGCGGAGAGGGAGAGATTCGAACTCTCGGTATCTTGCGATACGGCGGTTTAGTAAACCGCTGCACTAGACCACTATGCGACCTCTCCTTAAGCGGTGGGCACAGGGGTCGAACCTGTTAGAGCTTGCGCTCACGAGTTTTCAAGACTCGCGCATTACCGTCCTGCCCGCCCACCAGCAAGCTCAATTATATCAAAGCTAGACTAAATTAACCTCTTTTTGAGGAATGCTCTTCCAGAGCCAGATTTGAGGTATTTTTCGAAGTCAAAAGCCTTGTATTTGTTGGAAAAGGCGAAATAAGATTCCAACTTTATTGGAAGTCTGTCTTTTGTGGCTGGAACTTGTCCATTTTTATGTCTTTCAAATCTTTCTTTTAGGTCGGATGTACAACCCGTATAAGGTTTCTCATCTTTACAAAGCAAAATATAAACGTAATACATTTTGCGAACCTCTCCTTCGCGAACTATCTGCGGACTTCGTCCGCCGTAGCTCGCTTCGGCGAGCGAAGGCGGAGGATACAGGAGTCGAACCTGTCAGTCGCTTGCGCGACATTGTTTAGCGAACAATTGCCTTAGCCGCTCGGCATATCCTCCAGCTTCGCCATTATATCAGCTTTAGGACTCTGGAACGAAATTCAGATTTAAGGTATACTACGCTTGATATGGATCCTGCCCAAGATCAAAAGTCCGAAGACCAAAGTACATTAAATTCTGAAGCCTTGGCAGTTGTAGTTAGACGTGAACCAGAGCGTGATTTGGTAACCTGGACAGCACCAGCCAGGCCATTTAAGAGGCATGATAGGCAATTTTATACAACTGTTTTTGCAATGGCTGGTATAATTAGCCTCGTTTTGTTCTTGGCGGAAGGCATAATGCCGGTAATTTTAATAGTAGCCTTGGTATTTTTGTATTATGTTCTCTCAACAGTCGAACCGGAGAACATTGAATATAAAGTAACGACTAAGGGAGTCAAAATTGGCGGCAAATTAACCAACTGGCAAGCCTTGATTCGTTTTTGGTTTGGAACTAGGAGTGGTAGCGAAGTTTTAATTTTTGAAACATACGGAATTCCAGGCCGGATCGAAATAATGACAGGTCCTGAGACTCACGATAAATTGAAGAAAGAAATTTCAGCGTATATTCCATACGAAGAAGTTCCGGTGACTGAGGTGGAGAAATTTACAGATTGGTTTACAAAGAAGGTATCTGGGAATAGATAAAAGCTAGCACCCGTAGCTTAATGGATAGAGTATGGCCTTGCGGAGGCTGTGATCCCAGTCCGACTCTGGGCGGGTGCACTTATATGGAGGATGGGCGGGACGGCAACGCGTTGGTTTCGAAAACCAATTCTCGAAAGGGATAATAGGTTCGACTCCTATATCCTCCGCACAAAAAAGGAGTAGAATAGCAAAAATCGAATGAAAAACGGAAAAAATCAACAAATTGTAATAGGGGGTGCGGTAATTTTTCGGGAAAACCGCGGTAAAAGACAGTACCTTTTAGTTAAACAAAAGGAAGCTAAGGACTGGGAAATACCAAAAGTGACTGTAAGAAAAGGTGAATCTTCTGTTCGTGCCGTAATCCGCTTGGCTAGTGAACAGGGTGGAATGGCTGTTCGCGTGCTTGAAGAAGCGGGTAGGTCAACAGGAACTACAATTGTTAACGCCAAATCAATTCCGCAAAAATTTTATTATTATTTAATGTTTCAAAAAGGCGGGAGCAGTGATTTAATTGGTTTTGATGAATTTAAGTGGATGGAGCATGCCGATGCTATGAAAAAGTTGGTTGTTAAAAAAGAAAAGGATATGCTTAAAGCGGGTAAAGATGTTCTAAAAGAATGGGAAAAAACGCACAACCTCAAAAAACAGGAAGTAGTAATGTTCTAAAATCACCCGTAACTCGCGAGTTTTCTTCAGGTGGAGTGGTTTTCAAAAAAACAAACGGTCAAGGACTTTGGTTGATTAGAAAAACCACGGCCAGTGAACTTTACCCAAATCAGTATTGGATGCTTCCTAAGGGTAGAATTGATGATGCAAAAGATGATGAACCAGGGCCTATGGCGAAAGGACTAATTAAGGCTGACACAAAATCGCTTGAGAAGGCAGCTTTAAGGGAAGTTAAGGAAGAAACAGGAGTTGAAGCTAAAATTGTCAAGAAAATAGGCACATCAATATATTCTTTTACTGATCCTAAAGTTGGCAAGATTGTGAAATTTGTCACCTTTTATTTGATGGAGTACGTTAAAGATTTACCCCAAGGCTTTGATTGGGAAACGGCGGAAATCGTCTGGCTTCCTTTTGACGAAGCCAAAAAACAACTTTCTTTTGGTGGAGAAAAAGAAATGCTTTCTAAAGCTAGCGAGCTTCTTTGATATAATACAGTTTCTGGAGGGGTCGCATAGTGGCCTAGTGCGCTCGATTGGAAATCGGGTATAACCGCAAGGTTATCGAGGGTTCAAATCCCTCCCCCTCCGCCAGCTTCATCTTTTCTTCGGGTGTGGGTGATATAATTAGGTACAATGAACGATCAAGTTGCCGAAGTTAAAAGTAAGACAGACATAGTTACAATTATTGGCGAGCGAATCGAACTCAAAAAAGCAGGCAGAAATTTTAAAGCTAGTTGCCCCTTTCACGGAGAGAAAACTGCCTCGTTTATGGTTTCACCCGAACTTCAAATTTTTAAATGTTTTGGTTGCAGTGAGGCCGGCGACGTCTATTCGTTTCTAGAAAAATTTGAGGGGATGGAGTTCCCTGAAGCCTTAAAATATTTAGCCGATAGGGCAGGAGTAAAACTGGTACGCGGCAATTCTGATGCTTCTTCAGAAAAAGAAAAACTGATTGAGATTCATTCCCAGGCTTTAAAGTTTTATAACAACATGCTTTTAAATGACCCAGCTGGTAAAAGGGCACTGGACTATTTACAAAAAGACAGAGGATTAAAAATAGAGACCATTAAGGAGTTTCAAATTGGGTATGCTCCGGAAAATTCATATCCACTAAGTAATTTCTTGATTACTACAAAGAAATTTAGTCCAAAAGAAATTGAACTTGCCGGAATTGGAATTCCAAGTGGACAAAATGTTTACGATAGATTTAATGGTCGGGTAATTTTTCCACTTTATGACCACAGGGGGAACCCGATCGGTTTTGCGGGAAGAATATTGCCCTGGGATAAACGCGAAACCGGTAAGTATATAAATTCCCCGGAAACGCCAATTTATCACAAAAGTAGCGTCTTATTTGGACTTAATATAACTAGGCCTTTTATTAAGAAAAAGGGAATTGCGATTGTAGTTGAGGGGGAACTTGATTTAATTTCTTCATACCAAGCAGGTATCAAAAATGTGGTTGCAATTAAGGGCTCGGCGTTAACCGAAGAACAAGTTCGACTTCTTTCTAGGTTTGCTCAAAAATTTATTTTAGCGCTTGATAGCGACATGGCGGGGGATGCTGCAGCCCGGCGTGGACTTACTCTTGCAAGTAACTCAGGTGTTGAAGTAAAGGTTGCAAAGATTACAGATTTTAAAGATCCGGACGAAGCGGCTAGGGGCAACATTGATTCATACAAAAACGATTTAATTCATGCAGAAGGTGTTTGGGATTTTTTAATTGACTCAGTTATGAATAGGAATAAAGTCGAAACGGGGGCGGGTAAAGCCAAAATTTCCAAAGAACTTATTCCCATTCTCTCCTCAATTGAGGACAAGATAGTTCAAGCTCATTACGCCAATATTGTTGCCGAAAAGTTGGACGTTCCACTATCAGCAGTTAGTGAACAAATTGGAAAGTTGGAAAATCCAAATAGAGAAACAGAACAGAAAAAAGAAACCCCTCCTACGCCAGAGGCTACAGAAGGGCGAAGTAGGCATGATTTACTTGAAGAACGCTTATTAAGTTTGGCTTTTCAGTCGGATCCCACAATACTTCTTATCCCAAATGTTAAAGAGCTGATTCATGCCCCCTTAAATATTAAGATCCTTACCGAACTTAATAAGTTTATGGAGGCAAATAAAAACTACGAAGCTTCGGAATTTGGCAAAAGTTTACCCCCTGAACTCTTTGACGGTTTTGCCAAAATGACCCTTAGTGAAAATTTGGAATTTGCCGATAAACCCGACGAATTAAAAAAGGAGCTTGATTTAGTTCAAAAAGAGCTTAAAATACTAGGAATCAAGGAAAAACTTAAATCCCTGACTCGTGAGATGAAGGAATTTGAGAAAAATGGCGACACAAGCAAGCTTCTTAAAGCTCAAAATGATTTTAATCAACTCGCCAAAAACCTTGCTTCTTTAGGTGCCGCTACAAATAGCGGTATAATTTTTAGTGAACAATAATGATTAGAAAACCAGTCTTAGAATTAATTAAAAAAGGTCGCGAGCAAGGGTTTTTAACCCAGGAAGAAATCATGGAGATTTTTTCCGATGCCGAAGAGCGTATTCCCGAGCTTGATGAGCTTTATGAAAAGCTTCTGGCCGAAGGAATTGACGTTTTTGAATCAGTTACACCGGGTGAAATTGAGAGCGATGAAAAAGCAAAAGAAAAGTTAGACCGCGAAATTGAGCTTCTTACAAAACTTGAAGGAATCGAGTCCACCGACCCTGTTAGGCAGTACCTACGTGAAATTGGCCGTGTCCCACTTCTTTTGGCAGAGGACGAAATTGAATTGGCAAAGCGCTACGAAAAGGCAGATAAACGTGCAAAAGACAAATTAACAGAGAGTAACCTTCGTTTGGTTGTTTCCATTGCCAAGAAATATATTGGCCGCGGACTTTCCCTCTTAGATTTAATTCAGGAAGGCAACCAAGGGCTAATCAGAGCCGTAGAAAAATATGATTGGCGCAAAGGTTATAAATTTAGTACTTACGCCACTTGGTGGATTAGGCAGGCTATAACTAGGGCTATTGCAGACCAAGCACGTACTATCCGTATTCCAGTCCACATGGTTGAGACAATCAACAAACTTTACAGGACAAGTAGAAGACTTATGCAAGAATTAGGCCGTGAACCTACCCCTGAGGAAATTGGAGAAGAGTTGGAGCTAGATGGCGACCGTGTACGTGAGATATTTAAAATTGCTCAGGAAACTACATCTTTGGAAGCTCCGGTTGGGGAAGACCAGGAAAGTTTCCTTGGAGATTTTATTCCAGACGAAAACACTCTTTCCCCGGTGGACCAAGCCAGTAAACAACTCTTGAAAGACCATCTAGAAGAAGTTTTGGGAACCCTTAGTGAACGCGAAGCAAAAGTCCTTAAACTTAGGTTTGGACTTGAAGCTTCTAAAGCCATGACACTTGAAGAAGTAGGAAAAGTTTTTGGAGTAACACGCGAACGTATTAGACAAATTGAAGCCAAAGCACTTCGTAAATTAAAGCACCCAAGCCGCAGAAAGAAATTGCAGGATTATTTAGACTAAGAATTCTTCTTTAGACTCTCTTGCATAGAAGTTTTCAGATCTGAAAGTTTTTTATCAACATTTCCCAAATCATCTTCTGTAACCGATATTGGTTCGAGTATTGTTAATTTTATTCCCTCATTAGGATCGAATATCTGACAAACAGGAAGTATTAAAAGCTTTAATTTGGCTGCAACCACAAAAGTTCCTGAACGGAACACATCTAAATCGTATGCACCACCATCATTTCTTTTTCCTGTTGTACCCCCTTCTGGATACATGACAACTGCAGTCCTTTCCTCCTTTGTATTTAATTTTTCGATTGAGTTTATAAGTTTTTGTGTTCTTCCTTCTCCTGAACTAGGGACAACCACAATTCCTGCGGCATCTTGAATTTTAGAGAAAGGTTGCGGCAGTTCAACAGCACATTCGAAAATTTTATTTCCAGTAATTTTTTCTATAGCAACAAATGGGGCATGTCGTATTGGAAAAGGTTCAATTTCCTCAATTGGACTATCCACGACTAGTTCTGAGCTTGGAATTCTTGTCATTTTGGCACTTCCAAAATGGTTTGTTGCAATTATGAAGTGTTTTTCACTCTTTAATTTAGATAGATTTTCTATTCCACTAACTATATGAGTTTTGGAAACCTCAGCCAAATTTTGTAATAGGCTTCTATATGAATTTTTGATTGAATCTTTGTCATCCAAATTCTGAAGGCTATTATTTAAGAAATCTTTTTGTAAAGTTGTTAATTTTTGAATCATCAACTTTGATTCCTCGGTTGAAGCAAGACTGTCTAATATGGATCTAATTCTGGTTTCTTGAGGATCTGTCTTATTGGGTTGTCTTGAAATTGTTGGATCCATATTTCTCGCTTCATTCATGAACTAGATTATATCATCTTGTGAGGAGTGTCCTTGTTTGACCAAAAGAACTGGGGAAGGCGGTATTTATTACAGCTCGTACCCCAGGTCTTAGTGGACAGTACCTAAATAACTCCTAATTACTTCATTTTACTGCAAATTTTGCAGTCAGTCATATGGGTGAGTGCAGAGTAAACTGCTGAAACTCCAACCAAAATGTAAATCAAGGTGACCAACATTGGCCACATTCCAAACAACATTTCAACCAAATTATAATTAAATAAACCCACCAAACCCCAGTTAATACCACCTATCCAGAGGAGTATGTAAGCTGCTATGTGTAAATTTTTCATAAATCTCACCCCCTTCACGCGATCTTAATTATGTATGAGCTAATGCTAACGAAGTGTCAATAGTCCTTTAGAGGCTGAATTTTACGGTGATTGTTGCTATAATTCAGTCGATAGTAAACATTCCCCTGTAGCTCAGCGGTAGAGCGGGATCCTGTTAAGATCAAGGTCGTAGGTTCGAATCCTACCGGGGGAGCTGAGCGTAGCGAAGATCAACCGGCAAGGTTCCCTTACCGGGGGAGCAAGAATATGTCATATCAAGCGTACTTAGATAATATAGAAGAAAAAACCGGTAAAACTCCACAAAATTTTATTGATGAAGCAGCAAGGAAAAATCTTACTGAATTTAAGGATATTATTGCCTGGCTTAAAAAAGATTATAAATTAGGGCTTGGGCACGCAAGGTCGGTTGCCGGGCTTATCCGTCACAAGGATATGCGCTCACGAGTTACTTTAAGCGGAAAAAAGAGGTAGGGTAGGTGAAACGATAATAATATATTGACAAACGATAAATAGTGTAGTAATATACATCTATATATGAAAAAAGGTTCCACTTTATTCCTAAAAGTCGTACTTAGTTTTATCACTATCGGCGTTTTTGCCGGTTTGCTTTGGTTCCCTAAGACGGAAGGAAGAGCAGTTAACCTGGACCTGGTCAGTATTTATACAGATCCGTTTATTATCTATATCTATATAGGTTCAATTCCATTTTTTGCAGGCTTATACCAGGCATTCAAATTATTAAACCTAATTGGCGCTAATAAAGCCTTTTCCCAGGGGGCTATTAATGCACTCAGAAATATAAAATTTGCCTCTTTTAGCCTTATCGGTTTTATTGCATTAGCTGAAGTCTACATTCGTTTTTGGGCTCACGGGGACGATCCAGCCGGCCCTACAATGCTTGGAATTGTCGTAACTTTTGCTGTTGCAGTAATTGCAACCGCGGCCGCTGTTTTTCAAAAACTTTTTCAAAATGCGCTAGACCTAAAAAAGGAGAATGATTTAACGGTCTAAAGGGAATTATGGCAATTGTAATAAATATCGATGTAATGCTAGCTAAGAGGAAGATGAGTGTCACGGAACTATCAGAAAGGGTAGGGATCACGATGGCTAATCTTTCTATATTAAAAAATGAAAAAGCAAAGGCTATCCGTTTTTCGACTTTGGAAGCAATTTGTAATGCGTTAGATTGTCAACCTGGGGATATTTTAGAATATAGAAAGTGACCAAAATTTTAAAAATTGCTTCAGGAACGGTTCACAAATTACCGGAAGATTTACGAAAAGAGCTTCTTTCAAGTCCAAAAGCACTTAAAGCTTGGGAAGATATAACCCCGCTTGCCCGCAATGAATGGATCTGTTGGGTAATATTTGTCAAAAAGTCCCAAACTAGGAAACAGCATGTTGTGCGGGTGCGAACAGAGCTTGTAGAAGGGAAAAGAAGGCCTTGTTGCTGGCTAGGTTGCCCTCACCGCATAAAAGGAAGTTAAAACAAACTTTCAACCTCTTCACTTGCCTTACCAATTTCCTCAAGTCTTTGTTTTATTTGCCCGGCAGTAAGCTTAGAAAAATCTATATTGGCTTTTTTGGCCTCAACCAAGCCCATTATGTATTGTTTTGCAACTGTGGCCCTTTTGGGACTAAGGAAAGATATTGGCCGCGGTTTTTTAGCTAGCCTTTTAACTTCAAATTCCATTGCGGCAAAAAAGAGCCCGCGGTTAACTCTAATTGTCAAAAGATCCTCATACATAATTGGGAAAATTCTTTTGAATAAAAACTCTTTTCTTACGATTGTAACTTTGTTTTCATCAATAATAATTTTGTCTGGGAAGAGTTGGAAGGGAAATACGGAGCAAAGCTCATAAATTACATTATTTGTTCTATCTATAATTTTTCCAAGCTTATCAACCTCTTTTATTACATCATTAACCTCTCTCTGCTGGGACTCCTTTTTAGTTTCCTTCTCGGGACTAATATAAACAGTTCCATTATTTGGCATATTGGTTTGCTTACCCATAAATTATACCATTCCGGTTCATTTTTTTAGTAAAAAAGAAGACTTTTGAAGTTATTTACCCTTTCCTCTAGCTTCGGTTCTCAAGTTCATCATATGAACAACGTCGGTGATTAAGTAACCGACAAAAGAATAAGTAACGATTGCAAAGATTGCAGAGAATTCAAGAGTTAGTCTGGGGGCAATATCGGGGGAAGGGAACATGCCTTGGAACGGGGCAAGTAAAGGTTTTGTTGTATCGTAAATCCAAGTTACAAAAGGAGCTACTGTTGAGGCCCCAAGAAGTTTTAAAATTATCCTAAGCCCCAAAAGGCTTACTACAACATCTGTTACAAAACCAATAAGTTGTGCCAAGAACCTCGATACAACCATGCATACATTATACCAATTTCTGTCAAATTCCTGAAGATTTCAGGAGAACCAGGCGTACAAATGGCCAAGTATGGCAATTACTAAGAGGGTAACTCCCCAACGGACAGGATGAATTCCAGCAAGCGGATTGGCTATTAAAATTCCAACCCCAATTCCGCCAATAGCATGAATAGTTGCATGGTATACAGGGTATTTTTTCATAAAAGCTATTGCCTTTTTCATAGTATTCTAAATTAACTGTAGTATTAACTTTCTTATGAGTCAAGTTTGCAGGCTCTGATATACTTCAGATATGAAATCAGGTGACTTTAAAATTATTTTTGTTCATGGTTATACTGCTTCTTCTAAAGAAAATTGGTATCCGAATATTGGGAAAGAACTTACAAAATTAGGAATTGATTTTGCGGTACCCGATTTGCCAGGTGGGGAACATCCGCATGCTTCTGAATGGTTAGATAAAATCCACCAAACAGTTTTAGAAACAAATAAATCCTTGGTTTTAGTTGGGCACAGTCTTGGAACCCGTGCAATTCTTTTATATTTAGAAAAATACCAGCCAAAAGTTAAAACTGTGTTTTTGATTGCTGCATTTGCCAATAGATTAGAAAATGCACATAAATATGATAATGGCAGTTATGCTGACTTTTTTGAACACAAAATAGATATTCAAAAGATAAAACCGCTCGTGGAAAAGTTTGTTGTCATCCATTCAAAAGATGATGAACTTGATTACGAACAGGCAGTAGAGATATCAAAGGATTTGAATGCAAAACTAATTACATATCAAGATAAAGGCCATTTTACTGAACCTGAGAATGCAAATATTGTATTGGAGGCGTTGCGCGAAGAATTAAATTTCTGATACAATCTAATTATGGCGAGGCCGAAAATTGTCTGGAACAAAGTAACACCATTTTCCAAATACCTAGCCTTATCTCTTTTTATTCTTTTGCCTATTTTATTCTTCCTTCTTGGTATGGAATACCAACGAATGCTTCTGGGTTTGTAACTTTTGATATACTTCAGATATGAAACTGCCGAAAAATGTGAGGGTAAAGTCGTGGATCTGGAATATAATTCCCTGGACAAATAGAACCGCACAGGCAATTTATCCTAATATTTATCTTTCAAAATTTGATTATGATAGCTTGGTTAGTAACCCTAGCCCTTGGCACATCGCGCATCTGACTCATGAACAAGAACATCTCAAAAGACAAAAAGAATTTGGTCCCAAAAAATGGTTTTTGAAATATATTTTTGTACCCAGGTTCAGATTTGAGGAAGAAATAGCAGCAGACATTCCCAAAATGAAGTTTTTGAAAAGTAAAAAATTAAATCCTTATATTGATAAAAGAGCCAAACAACTTTCTGGCTGGCTTTATTTCTGGCCAGTTCCCTACAAAACCGCAAAAGAGGAATTGGAAAGAGTTTGGGAAGAATTATCTACTTAATCTATCTCCCAATTTACCCAAGATTTCTGCCGCGATTCCCAAAACTAAGCCAATAACGGTTCCTTTTATGGCGTCTGTCTCAAAGTTTCTTGTAAAAAGACCGATCAATCCTCCAATAATTAAACCTAAAGTAACACCTCCCCAGATGGCTGAACGACCTTTCATAAAATCATTATACTAAATCTAAATTACGGATTTGCAGCCTCTGGTATAATTCGGGTATGGAATTGTTACTTTTTTTGATCTGCTCTCGTTTCTTTTGGGTCAGCCTGTTTCAAGAACTTGTTTTTTGGAATTGGAAAACACAGATTTTTAACTGGAATCCTCAAAATAGAGAAATGGATAAAGTAACTCTAACGTCTAATCGTGTAAATTTAAATAAAAAAGATGGTAAAGAACAAGACGTGCACGAATGGAGGGATATCAAGGATGTTTATAGTGAGGCCCCATTGGTTTGGAAAATTTATCGTTTTATACTAGAACTTGTTGGAATTTTTGTTGGTTGGAACTTGATTTATTTTGCGGTGATGAGATTTATCCAACTACAATATGAACAGGATATAGGAAATTTGTGGAATTTATTATTAGCTCTTATCTTGGGTCTAATTGGAATTGCAGGAAGAATCCCAGTTATAGTTGACTCTGTGCAAGATTGGTTTAAACGGTAAAATACATGAATGAAACCGGATCAATAGTAGAATTTTTTTATAATATTGTTCCTGGTAGTTTGTTTATATTGTTTTTGAAGCTCTTCGGTATTGATATATCTTCACTGTTTGCATTTAATGATCCAGGTGTTTTAATTTTTCAAACAATAATATTAAGTCTTTTTTTTGGCTTTTTGTTTCAAAGTATTGTCAAGATATGGAGAGATGAAGTTGGGAATTCAATTATTGAGAGTCAAGTCGTACTTAAAAATAAAGATATATTTGATCGAATATCACGACAAATTAATGGTAAAAATTATAAAGATGTGGACAAAGGCCAGACATTCAAATTGATGGATGCTTACCTGAGGGGAAAAATTGCTGCATTTTTGCCTACTCATTTTTCTTCTAGATTTGCTTTTTGGTCAAACTTAGCAGTGGCTTTATGGGTGATCGCACTCTTACAGTTTTTTATGACATCGTGTTTCGACGGATGGACACCATTGCTTGTACTTGTGGGGATAATGTCAGCCAGCTTATCTAAAAAATACTTTTATGGATATCGAGATTCTACATTAAAAGTTTACTATATGTATGTATTAAAAAACCGTAAGATATAATTAATTTATGCCAAAGGCAAAAACTGTTGATGAATATATAAAAAATGCCCCAGAGGAGGTGCGGGGGAGATTAAAACAAATTCGGGCTGCTATTAAGTCCGCAGCGCCAAAAGCAGGAGAAAAAATTAGTTACGCCATGCCATATTACGGCTATAAAGGCCGTTTGGTTTACTTTGCTTACTTTAAAAACCACATTGGAGTTTATTTAACCCCGCCAATTACCCAAATGTTTAAAGACGAACTAAAAGATTACGAAACTCATATGGCAACAATCCGCTTTCCCCACGATAAAAAATTACCTTTGGCTCTAATTAAAAAACTGGTCAAAGCTAGGGTTAAACTAAACCACGAAGCGGCGAATAAAAAATAAGATTATTTTTTTGAGAAAGTTTTCTGTTAGTGCTACACTAGTATTGTAATCAAGAGTGATGGGGAGAGAATTGGCTCTACGATCCATCCGGCAACCGATCAGTGTTGAAACGGTGCCACACCCAACCCGATAAGGGAGGATTAAATATGACCTCCTTTCGGGGAGGTTTTTTTATGAAGTAAATAAAAAATGAACTTAGAAAATAAATCACTGCAGTTATCCGAAGATGTAAGGGAAAAATTGAGAGAAGCAAATCTTTTTGCCAGGGAGCAAGACAAACGGATAAAAGAACTTGAACCTGTTTGTCCGGACGATTCTGGAGAAATTGGCAAATTTGACCAAGAAGCATCTGATCTTTTAGGTGGTATGGCAATCTATAAAACAGAATCGGGAAAATACTTTCATTGGGTCGATACTGTAAAAAAAGGCAAGATTTTTGACTCAAAACGCTTTGGTAAAAAATAAAGTCTAATATGGAAAAACCACCACATTTTCAATTTTCGCCGGAAATAACCAAAGAACTTCAAGAGACAGAAAGGATTATTCAGGCTGCTAAAAAACGGGTGCGTGAATTGATGCCACTTTGCCCGGATGGTTCCGAGGAACAAGGAGTTTTTGATACCGATTCTCAAGAAACACTAAAGGAAATGAGCAGGGAATCCGAACGACGAATGGAAAAATTAAGAGCATTAAGACCAATCGCGCCTGAGGAGTCCGGCGAGCAAGGAATTTATGATGAGGTAATTTCACACGTGGTTCGTAGGCCCGCCTTTAGAACAGAAAGCGGTAAACTTTTCTATAAAGTTGAAGGTGGGTACGCGATGCTCGATGGAAAGCTACTCGAGAAAGTGAAGGAACACATAGAAAAATATAAAATATGAAAGAACAAGACGATAAATGGAAGATGACTCCCGAGCTCGCAGCGCGGATTGTGGAAATACGAGAAGAAATGAGACAGCATAGGCTTGATCTATTAGAAGAAGCTAAAAAGTGGGGCAATGAACTTGATGGAGAACTTGTGGGCGTGTGTGGACACATGACTGGCGGCATGGGTTTTAGACAATACCCTGTGTATAAACAAGAAGATGACAAGCATTTTATAAGTCATGGACCAAAGGACCAGCTATATCTCTTTGAGGGAACTCTTGACGACTATATAAAAGTTCAGGAAGAGGTAAAAAGGAAATGCGAAGAAGCAGGCAAAGAAAGGTTACTCATTATGAAACCTAATGAAAATTATGAAGAAAGAAATGGCAGGATGATTCAGTTTGTAAACCCAAACTACATTTTTGGGCGTAAAATGCAGTCAATTAAATCATGGATGAAAGAATACACTTAAATTTCTGTATAATTATTTTTATATGACAAAACATATTAAATATCACAAAGATGGAAGTGTTTGGGCCAAAGGCGAAATTGAGAATGGAATAATGGTGGGGTATTGGGAGTGGTTCAGGAAAGACGGAACCAAAATGCGTTCCGGACACTTTAGATCCGGAAAACAAATTGGAGAGTGGACTACATATGACAAAAAAGGTGGAGTAGTTAAGAAAACCAACTTCTCTTAGGCGTTTTTGAGATCTTCAATAACAAGCTTGTGCATTTTAAGCATTGCTTGCAAAGCTTCAGGCTTACTAATTAACTCAGGTAAATTTTTTGGAACTATCTGCCAAGATAAGCCATATTTATCTTTTAGCCAACCACACATAGACTCTTCGCCCCCATCATCTATAAATTTATTCCAAAAGTAATCAATCTCTTTTTGATCTTCACAGCTAACAAACATAGAAATTGCCTCTGTAAATTTATATTGTGGGCCACCATTTAGTGCTATAAAATCCTGTCCATCGAGATTAAATGAGGCTGACATAGGATTAGTGTCAGTTACTTTTGAATTCTTAAAAACTGAAACGTAGTATTTTGCAGCTTCCCCAGCTTCTTTATCAAACCATAAAAATGGAGTAATTTTTTGCATACGGTTTTAGTAATCGTCTCCCGTTGCAGTAGTCACCTTAATTAATTCGACAATTCCAATTGCTAAAACCAAATAAACCAATATCGCAAAGATTGTTGATGGTTCAAAAATCGAAACCATTTCAAGTCCTTGGGCTGTGGTAGGGCTAAATATTCCTCTAAAAGGGGCAATTAATATTGCAGATAAAGAATATACAAAACTAACAAAAGGACTTACCGAGTTTGCGCCTAAAATCTTGAGCGTGAAACGAAATATTAAAAGTGTTTCGATTACCCCGGCAAGATAATATACAAACCTATTAATTGACCAAATGGTAACAGCATCTTCCATTTCGGGGGAGTTAACCTCTGTTTTTTCTCGGACTATGCTCCTTCCCCCTGGGGTTATTCCTGCAGATCTTTCACGAATTACCTCTCGTGTTTGTGCCATATTTAAAAACCGGAAGTATCAGAATTAAGTCCGGAGAGCCCCGTGTCAACATCATTCAAATTCGTGCCATCAAGGCTCTTTGATGCGGTATCCAAATCCCTACTATTGTCGATCGATTGCATCGCTGTTTGTTTTGGAGCTTGGGGAAGAGAGTAGCCTGATTTAATTAGCCACCAAAGCCCCAACAGCACAACTACTATTAAAATTATGACTGCTACATTACCTTTTTGGTTTTTCATAGTATTTATGGTGTTGCTGTCGGCGTTGCTTCAGGTTTTTCAGTTTCTTCTGGTTTTTCGGTCTCTCCCGGCTTAGGGGAAGGAGACATTGGCCTCACAGCTACAATTAAGTTTTTGATCGATGTTCTGTAATTTTTGAGGCTCGACTTAACCTTTTGCATATCGAGTCTGAATGTTGTTAATAGTCCTTTTGGATCATCTGTTGTACAGCTAAAAGCATTAACATCTGCCTGAGCCTTGTTTAGATCGGTCGTTACAACATCTTTTTTCGTCTGAATATCTGCAACAAGCGCATCGTAATTTGAAACAGTCTTTCCACTTGGAAGAACGGTATTTGTATAGAAGTCTTTTACTCTCTGAGCAATTGAGTCAAACTTTTGTTCCATGTTTGTAGTTAACCTGATTAAACTAGTCATTCTATTTTTAACGGCATCCTCTCTTGCCTGACACGAACGAAGATGTAAATCTGTTAAACCGTGCTTAAAAGGAGGAGTGCCAGTTGGCCTTGCGCCCTCTGCCAAAACTGGAGTAGCTAAAAGTAAAAAAGAGACAATTAAACCTGTTGTTATAAGTTTATTTCTCAACTTAAATTAAGTTAACAATATTAAATTAACATGTCAAGCCCCTTTTACTGAGGGAAAATTTTATTGGCGAAGATGTAATCAGCTATAGTTTTACTGATTAAATCAATGCCTTTTTTAGAAGGGTGAACAAAGTCATCTGAGATGTAAGTTCTGTCAACCTCACCATTTGGCTTTAGTGAGGCTTCGTATACATCAATTATAGGAATACCTTTCTCCTGGGCAAATTTTTTGTGGTTATTAATATATGCAACTCTTTCTTCTACCCACTGTTTTCTTACTGTTGGGGATAAGTCGCGTGTTCCCATGGCAAAATGAAGAGGATCAAGGGCAATTGGGGTCATAAAAGCTAGAGCTGCATTTGGTTTAACAGATAGAATTGCCTCTACACTTTTTTCTAACTCATCATTTTGTTTTTTAAGCCCTTCTTCTAAAGGGAATTGGGAGAGTGGGTTATAACCAAAAGATTCTATTATAATTAATTCAAACCCTTGTTTAAGAATGGCTGGATTTTCGGCTGAATCGTTTTTTGTTTTTTGTGTCAGCCTTTCGTATAAACTTAATACATTGGTCGAAGGATAGCCGTAGTTATATGTTACAAATTCACTGTCTGGATAATATTTAATTAAATCTTCTCTTAACGTATTTGCATTTAGCCCTAATGAAGCAACAATTGAGTCCCCGACAATTACAATTCTATATGACCGATTTTTTGGAATAACCGGATTTTTGTATGGAAATTGGTACGGGGCAGGACTATTAATAACTGTTTGAATAAGATCTTTACTTTTATTTGAATAAAGAAAGTAAACAACACCAACAATTAAAAGAAGAATCAAAATAGAACTAAATCCTTTATTTCTATTCACAAATTAATTATAGCAAGAGAAGACATTATAACTTTGGATCTTTTTTAAATATGATACAATCCGGATTATATGAAGGTCACATTGCAAGCTGCAAGAATTTTCTCAAAAGCAGCAGAATATATTAGATGTTATGGTTGGCAAGAGAGTGGTATGGGAGTAGATGGTGCACCAAGGTGTTCAATGGGTGCCTTAGCTTCCGCCAATCCCGAAAAAATATGGAATAAAAAATTAGGATCTTTAATGTACAACACTCTTTATAAAGAGTTAAACGGTGAAAGCTTAACTGAATTTAATAAGCGCGTTAAAAGTGGCGAGAAAGTTGCCCGTTTGTTCGAAAGAGTTGCAAGTATGTTGGTAGGGTCAGAAAGTGTGAAAGTTACTTCACAATTTTTGTTTTCTTAACTTTTGGAGCTTTGACTTCTTCAGTAACTACTGTACTTTTAACTTCAAGAAGACTAATTATTTTGTCTAATTTAGCGTTTAATGCATCAAGTTGGGTATTATTTTGGTTTTGAACCGGGGCCTGGGGTCTAAAATCTGACCTTTCTGGTCTTCCTGAATCCCTACCGTTGCCCATTTTTTCGAAACAATCTGAACAGTAAACTGGCTTGCCGTTTGTGGGTCTAAATGGAACTTGGCATTCCTTACCGCAGTTACTACAAATTGCCGTGAACATTGGGCGATCTCCGCGATCATTACTCCTGCCACCACCAAAAGAAGATCTGTTACCTCCAAATCCACCTCTGCCTCCACGATCATTTCCACGAAAACCTCCACGGAATCCGCCACCTGATCTGTCGTCTCTGTTAAAGCCACCCATAGTTTTCACATTGTAGCACACTTTATCCCTTAATGTTGGGGCATTAATGTTGTAATCTTAATATATGGAAATATATTCATCCCTATGAGAATAAAATTTTTAGGGGCGGCTGGAACCGTAACAGGCTCATCCTACATTCTAACTTCCGGGAGCGGCCGATCAGTTCTTATTGATCTTGGAATGTTCCAAGGTCCTTCGGAAATTGATAAGTTAAATTACGAACCCTACGATTACGATTTAAGTAGTCTTAGTGGGGCCGTTTTGACTCATGCCCACCTTGACCATTCCGGGCGACTTCCGATTCTTTACTCACACGGCTACAAGGGAAACATTTGGATGACGCCTGCAACACGCGATTTAACTGAAATTTCTCTTTACGATAGCGCTAAAATCGCTAAGGAAGACAGACACCCCATTTTATACAACCATGACTTGGCGGTACAAACCGTCTTAAGGTTTGAGACTGTTGACTACAGAATTCCAAAGCAAATGGGTGACTTTATGATTACATTTCGCGATGCGGGACATATTTTAGGGTCGGCAAGTTTGGAAATTACTGATATGCGTCCAAATACAGAAATTAAAAAGATTGTTTTCAGCGGGGACTTGGGCAACTCTCCTGAACCCTTAGAGGCACCAACTGAATTAATTGATAACTCAGATGTCGTTGTGATGGAATCAACCTATGGCGATAGGCTTCACCCCAAGGAAAGTCCCATAGAAAAGATTCAATCTGAAATAAATATTATAGAGGAGACAGGAGGAGCTCTTTTGGTACCAACGTTTTCTCTTGATAGAACACAGGAACTTTTGCACGTTATTATGCATCTGAAAAAAGCCGGAAAAATTAAAAATGAAACTCCGGTTTATTTAGATAGCCCAATGGCCCAAAAAGCTACCCAAGTCTATGTTAATTATCCAAAATATTTTAATTCTGAAATTCAAGCAGACTTAAAAATAGGGGATGTATTTAATTTCCCAGGACTTATAACTATAGAAAAGTGGCAGCAAAGTGTAAAAATTCACGAGACTGAAGGACCAAAAGTTATTATTGCCGGAAGCGGAATGATGACAGGGGGAAGAATTAGGGGGCATACAGCATTTTATATGCCTATGCCAAACTCAAGGCTTTTAATAGTTGGTTACCAGGGAGAAGGGTCTCTGGGCAGACAAATAATCGAAGGCAATAAAAATGTAAATATCGATGGCGTCACTGTGAATATAAAAGGGGCGGTAAGTGATACCCATGGACTGAGTTCGCACGCAGATCAAGCTCAGCTTATTGCATGGCTAAAACACATTAAAGGCACCAAAAAAGTGTTTTTAACGCATGGCGATGAAGAAGCGCGTGTTGCCCTTTCCAAAAAAATTGTAGAAGAGTTGGCTATAAAAGAAATAGAACTACCAATAATGAATCAGGAGTTTGAAATTTAGGAAGTAATTAAAGTTCCAAATGAATAGTCACCCTTAATAATGTTTGGAATTTTGTCCAAATCTTTTATATCAAAAACAAAAATTGGTATTTTTGACCTGGCACACATTGCAAATGCAGTTTGGTCCATTACAGCTAGTCCTTCAACTAGAGCTTTTTGGTAAGTTATTTTTGAATACCTTTTTGCATCTGTGTTCTTTTTAGGATCAGAATCGTAAACACCGTCAACAGTGCTTGCTTTTAATATGATTTCGCATTGAAGCTCATCCGCATACTGTGCTACCGCTGAATCTGTTGAAAAATTTGGAAGACCTAATCCACCTGCGATAACAACCATACGGTGATTATCAAGATGGTGCAGCCCTTTATCGGGTATAAATGGCTCAGCAAAAGTATTTATTCCGATCGCAGTCATAAGTCTTGGATCCTTGGCACCATTTCTTACAAGCGCTTCTTTTAAGCCTATACCGTTTATTATTGTTGCCAACATTCCCATATGATCGGCTTTAGAATGATCAACCTGAGAGTTTGCTTCACGGCCGCGAAAAATATTTCCTCCACCCACAACAATAGCAAATTGTGTTCCGGTCGTATTTGTGATTTCTATAAGTTGTTGGGCAACTAAATCGTACTGGGGGAAACTTATATGATGCTCTTTATTACTAAAAAGCTCTCCGCTAAGTTTTAGAATTGCTCTATTAATCTCTGCTGACACTTTGAGGATTTTAGCCTGAAGGGACTCTTAAGTCAAATTTACGGTTTTATTTTTCCACCTTAAACCAATCAATTTCTGTCATGTCATCGGGCTCACCGTTATAGTTAATTAGAATTTCTTCGCCCTTTTTAATATCTTTTAACGCTTTGTACTCCATGCATTCAGTTTTGAAATTCTGTTTCCAGTCAGCATTTGGATCAAAAGAATGATTGTAAATTGAGCCATAACCCAACGACAAGGAAGCCCCAAGAGTGCTCCTCCAAGGATATACATAATAGTTTAAGGAAGTCTTTTCTAGTATTTTTCTTTCTTTAGGAGTAAAAGTTAAAACAGGACAGCTTTCTATTAAATCTCCTTTTTTAAAGTTTTTTAAAGCAAAAACCCCACGGCCTTTTTTACTGGTACCTTTAACAACGACGTTGATGTTCACAGATGTATAATACCCTAGTATGAAGACTTGGCAAAGAATCAAAAATAATCCCGAGTTACTTGATAAGTATCTTGTCAGAGAAAAAGTAACCGACACAATCCGCTCATTTTTTAAGAAAAAAGGCTTTCGTGAAGTATCTACTCCAATTTTGGTATCAATTCCTTCAATTGAACCCAATCTGGAAGTATTTCAAACTGAACTTAGAACTTCAAAAGGTTTGAAGCGTGATGGGTTTTTGATAATGAGTCCTGAGTTTTCGATAAAAAAACTCTTAGCAGCCGGGATTGGCAACTGTTTTGAAATAACTAAATGTTTTAGAAACGAAGAGGAAGTAAGCCGTTTGCATAATCCTGAATTTACAATGCTTGAATGGTACAGGGTAGGGGCTAATTACAAAGACGTTATGCAAGATTTTGAAAATTTATTTATCGAAATCATCGGTAAACAAGAACTTAATTATCAGGGTCAAGTTTATGATTTAAGCCCTCCCTGGCCAAGGGTTAGCGTATCAGAAGCTTTTGAAAAATATGCGGGAAAGAAAATTGAAGATGTAACCGACTCCGATTTTTACAAAATCTTTTTTAACGAGGTGGAACCCATGCTTCTAAAAAATAAACGACCATTTTTCCTTTGTGATTACCCAATTTCCCAAGCATCACTAGCCAGGCCAAACCCAGAAAATCCTAATTTTGCTGAGAGGTTTGAAGTTTTTTTGGCGGGAATTGAACTCGGAAATTGTTTTTCGGAGTTAACTGACGCAAAGTTACAAAAAGAAAGATTTGAGAAAGATTTAATAGAAAGAAAAGCGCTTGGCAAAACCAAATACCCGATCGACAATGATCTCATTGAAGCCTTGGAGTCTGGTCTTCCGGTTGTTTCCGGGATTGCTGTGGGGGTTGATAGACTTGTAATGCTCGCCGCGGACGTTCCAAACATCTCTGATACTTTATTCTTCCCAGGCCAGGAGGCCTTTGACCTATAGGCAGGTCTTGCCGTATAATTGGCACAATTATGGTTACAGTCAACGCGGGAAACATTACTAAAGGGATGTACCTTATATTTAAAGGCAAGCCTCATTTGGTTACAAAAACAGAATTCATGTCTCCAGGAAAAGGGGCTGCCGTTATGCGTGTTAAATATAGAAGTATAGAAACTTCGGCGGCAATTGAGTTTACTTATAAAACCAACGAACAGGTTGAAGTTGCGGAAGTACAAAAACGCGAAATGGAGTTTTTATACCGTGATGGTAACGATTTGGTATTTATGAACTCAAAGACTTACGACCAAGCAGCAATTCCAATGGCTTTAATTGAGGATCAGGTAGGGTTTTTAATACCGAATTTAAAGTGTTGGGTTCTTTGGTATAAAGATGAAGCAATTGGAATTTCACTTCCTCCGAATGTTGTTTTAGAAGTTATCGAGTCACCAAATGAGGTTGCAGGGAACAGAATTAATGCCCCCAAAAAATTAGTAAAAGTGGAAACCGGAATGGAAGTAATGGTGCCAATTTTTATTAAAACAGGGGAGAAGGTTTTAATTGACACAACGACAAAGGAATATTTGGGAAGAGTAAAGTAATTGTGTTAGGATTTATTAGTGAAAAGAAATAATGCCCACGGCTTCGTTTTTGCAATTATTCCGATAATTATAATTATTTTGATAATTGTTGTGATTTTTTTGCCTAAGATACTTCCCACGTCATTAAATATGGTTAGTCCAAGCCCGACAGTTTCGGCTTCACCTTCACCATCTCCTGCTCCAACAAAGTCCCCAACCCTGGTTCCTGTAGCTACATCAACAAAGTCCCCAACCCCAAAACCTGTTGCTCCAGTTGTTAGTGGTCCACCCGGAGCAGGGTATAGTTCTGTCACAGTTCATACAGAAAGAGGAGATTTTGCTGCCCGTATTCTTTTTATCGACTTAAATTCTGCAAGAATGATTACAGATACAGGTAATGACAGTGAGTGTGGTTCTAACTGTCTTGCCTTATCCCTTTCCGATTATGTTGCAAGAAACGGTGGTTTTGCTGGAGTAAACGGAACTTATTTTTGTCCAGCTGAACCTGCATACACATCCTGTGGTGCAAATAATTCGTATGACTTTCCTGTTTGGAATACGCGCCTTTCCCACTGGATAAATGGTGGAAACTTGGGTTGGAATGGGAGATCTATTTTCTATACAGACGGGAGCGGTGCTCATTACAATCAAAATGCAAGCGGTTTTGGTGGTGGACTCAATGCAGGAATAGTTAATAACCCAGGTCTTGTTGACAATGGTAATGTACAGATTGATGACTCCCAGTCTGGGTTAAGCGATAAACAAAAGTCAGTTGGTTTAAAAACTGGAATAGGACTAGTTGATCAAAAACATGTAATGATCGTAATGGCCACAGGCGTTAATATGCAGCAATTTGCCTATGTTTTTAAGGCCCTGGGAGCTAAAGGTGCCATGAATTTAGATGAAGGCGGCTCAACCGCACTTTACTATAATGGTAAGTATTTGGCCGGTCCGGGAAGAAATATCCCAAACGCAATTATTTTTGCACATTAACCCTGTATAATCACAATTATGGCAATGCATAATACAGACCGGGATTTTTACGGCAAGCAAACTGATGAGAAAATCCTTTATGTAGTTAGACCCCACCCTCTGGCAACTACTTTTGGCCTTCTAAAGATTTATTCGGTAGCAGTGATTATTTCTCTTGTTCTAATTATTTTAGGTACTGAGATTCAAAGTTTGACAGGTCTTTTTGTGTCCATTGCCCTAATTTTATTTGTACTAATAATAGTTGTTGGTACGAAAGTTGTTTTGGATTGGCAAACCAGGAACATTTCTTATATTACGGACCGCAGGCTTGTTCACTTTGAACCAACCACACTTTTTGCAACAAACAGTAGAACCCTAGCTTGGGACGAAGTTGTAAAAATAAAAACTTTTCCGCCAAATGTTGTTTGGAAACAGCTTGCAATAGGGAATGTTGTGGTTCATGCCAGGACTCCGGTTCACCCAAGCGGGGAGGACGATGCACAAGGCATAAGTGTTGACGACATTGAACTTAAAAGTGTTTATTTGTACCGCGACTTAGGTAACTATATAGATAAAATTCTTTACACTTATAAACAGCGCCCAGCAGAAATTGCAGATATAAGACCATTTATTCCAAGAGCAAGAGGGGAAAGATACTGAGGCAATTTCCAATTATCAATTTACAATTTAGCTCCGTTTTCCATGCCTTTTCCAACAGGGTTTACACCACCCACAAGCTACACCATCAGACGTTCCACATATCCGACAAATCTTACCATTCGACTCGATTGCTATTTGCTTGATGTTATTAACAGAACTCATGGCTTGGCTTTCTGTTGTTCCTCCTCCGTTACAACCCGGTATTTCTCTGACTTTTTGCGCCAAAGCACGGTATTGATCGAGGCCATCGTTATAAAAATTGTGAGGATGGATACCTTGATATCTATTTGAATAGTAAGATTTTGGTTTTTCTTCAGTTAAGGTTTGTTTTGCTAAATCAAGAACCGCCTTACCAACTTCTTTAGCAAGTATCTTTATATTTTGTAGACTTAAATGTGTGATGTTTTCGTTTAAGAAACTAGTTAAATTATCTATTATTTTTTGCGCATCACTATTCAAAGTAAACAAAGTATCTTTATTTCTTATCTCAGTTCTTATTTTGTCAAATGTCTGCCCTGAGATTTGTTCGATTAAATCTAAAACTCCTTCAAATCCGTTAATTTTTTTTGAGATTGGATTACTAACAACTGTTTTTAGCCTATCTTTGATTGATCCCTTGTCTTTATTTATTCCAACTAATTTTTCACTAGTTTCTAGATCAATATTAGTGCGAATTGTAAGTGCCTCCAAATTCCCCTCACTGTTTATCCAATAAACATATGATTGATTATCGGGGTAAACAATCTCTTTCCCTTCTCTTGTTAAGCCCGACCAACCTTTAGGGCTATTTAATATGACAATTGTTTCTGGATCAGAGTTAATCATTATCTCAACCGCTTTCTTAACACCTTCAATAAGTGCACCACCTCTTTCGTCAGGAAGGGTTACACTTTCCAACGTTTCACTGTATTTTGGTGCATAAACGACTCGTTGATTGTTTTCATCTATCTGAAATTCAACGTTGATTGGAAAGATGTCTTGCTTTGATAAATATTCGTAGTAAAAACCAATTACATCCTGAATTGTCTTTTGAATTAACAGGTGTCTTACCTTTTCAAGTGATTCATTTTTGTCTAAGGCGTTTTTATATCCATTGATCCAACTTTCTAACTGTCCATCCATACTAAAACCTGAACCTTTAAGTAAAAAGACATTACCTGGGTCATTTTGAAATAGTTGTTCTAATAGAACTTGAGGTCTTTGATCAAAAATAAATTGAGTTTCCGGATCTGGAGATACTCTAAATTCACGGCCAGAATTGATTTGTTGTAATTCAGCTAGCATATTTCCTGCTCGGGCTTTCTAAAAAGATTGCTAGTTTTCCGACTTTACGGTTGCGGCACAGTGTGGGAATTACACCCCTCTTCCTTAAACACAATCTTTACCTCATGAATGGATGTTTATATGCCATTCAATTTGGTCTCCATTTTTAATAATATATTTATCAGCGCTGGTTTTTGAAGAAATTCCATTTACAAAAAGTTCCCAGAATTCCTTTTTATCATCGCGTGCCGTATACCCGTTTACTGATGTGATTTTGGAATCTTTTAATACAACCTTGCCTTGAGTTGCGGTAAGAGTAGCTTCAAGTACGGACTTGCCAAGGTAGGGAGTTGCGTCAAAAAAAGTAGTGCTAGTACCATTATTAATGGTTAAAGTCGGTTTAAAGTCACGAGTAACTTTTTCATTTGGAATTTGAGTATAGTTGCTTCTTTCCTTTAGGTAATTATGAACTAAGGCTGCAAAAATTAGTAAAAAAACAATCAGCGCAATACTTTTATATTTATTCATATCTTTTTGTAATTTACTTTTAAGGCTCTTCTGAGTCAAGTACTATCCTCCTTCGCCGAGGCTACGGCGGACAAGGGCGGGGAAACTGCGGTAAATATGCGGTAAATCTATACACTATTTATTTGACAAACTAAAAATGAAGTGCTATTTTTAGCCACAAGTGAAATCAAGAGATATAGTTATTGGCTTTATTTTTCTAGTAATTTTAATTGCAGGCGTTTTGTGGATTTTTAAGTCTAAAAACAAGAAAATTGTAAATACACCTCTTCCAACTCCCGATATAGTTCAAAGAATCGATAATGCATTTCCAAATATTCCAAATGGAGTAGAAAGAGCAAACTTAAGTGATGTAACTGGTGGAAATTCTTTAGGAGTTGCAACAAGAACAGAAGTTGTTGCCAACCTTCCGGAATTAACAAATGGCGAACATTATAATGTTCTAATCGAAAATTCATCTGGAAACAGTATAAATTTGGGTAATATGAGGATTTCTAAAAGTGGTTATATATTAGAATATAGTTCCAGCAGGTACCAAAGTTACAATAAAGTGATAGTTAACAAAGGAAATACCCACATCCTTGAAGGATCATTCTAACTCCAGTAGAATGAGGTTATGCAAATACTCATTTATTCCACAACAACTTGTCCTTTTTGCAAAATGCTTAAGGATTATTTAACCAGTAAAAGTATTGCCTTTACTGAAAAGCTTGTAGATATGGATGAGGCAGCCCAAAAAGAGATGTCTGCAGTTTCTAATGGATTTTTAGGTGTGCCTTTTGTTGCTATCACTAAGGATGACGGAACCCTAGAAACCGTACTTGGATTTGATCAGGGCAAATTAAATTCTGTTTTGGGAATTCAATAAATGATATTTGTTAACTATAAAACTTATGAGGAGGCGAGTGGAGATAAAGCCGTCGCTTTAACCAAAATCTTAGAAGAAGTTGCCCACGAGACTCAAATAAAAATAATTCCGGTAGTTCAAATTATTGATGCCGAAAAAATAATTGCTTCAACCACTCTTGAGGTTTGGATTCAACACGTTGACCCTGTTACTTACGGAGCGCATACAGGCTGGACTTTGCCCGAAGAAGCTGCAAAAGTTGGTGTTTCTGGAGTATTTTTAAATCACAGCGAGCATAAATTTGCTAATTTTGATGACCTTTACACGGCAAACGAAAAAGCAATGGCTGCAAACTTAAAAACTTTAATTTTTGCTACAGATGTAGACGAACTTAAGAAAGTTTGTGACTTGGCCCCAACTTATGTTTCCTACGAACCTGCGGAACTTGTAGGTTCAACTACAACTTCTGTAGCACAAGCTAAGCCAGAAATAATTTCGCGCGCTTCCGAAACTGCAACATCTTTTGGAATACCATTAATAGTTGGCGCTGGAATTCATTCACAGGAAGATATTAGAAAAAGCTTGAGCCTTGGGGCGGTTGGCTTTGCAATTGCTACAAACATAGTTAAAGCCGAGGACCCTAAAAAAGCTCTTTTGGAACTAGTGGAGGGATTTAAGTAAGCGAAGCTTATTAGAATATCATGAAAATTTTTCTTGGCGCTGACCATAGAGGATACGAATTAAAAGAAAAAATTGCCAGGTGGCTTTTTGAAATGGAACATGCATTCCAAGATTTGGGTGCCCAGTCCCTGGACACAACTGATGACTACACAAAATATGCAGAAGAAGTTGCTTCTTTGGTTGCTAAAAACGAAAACTCACGTGGAATCTTGCTTTGTGGAAGTGGGGTGGGGGTAGATGTTGTTGCCAATAAATTTGATGGGATAAGGAGTTCGATTGGAAAAAGTGTCTTACAGATTGAAGCAGGTAGAAACGATGATGACATGAATATTCTTGTAATTGCCGCCGACTTTACAACTGAGAAAGAAGCTAAAGCTATGTTAATTGCATTCCTGGAAACTAAATTTTCTGGTAAGGAACGATATAAAGATAGATTGGAAGAGATTGAGAAAATTGAAGCCAATAACTAAGTTTTAACTGGTGATACAAAGACTGACGGATCTCCTTTAGAAAATTTTTCCAATTCCGATTTGAGAAGTTGTGTGTCTGGAGTTTTAACATTTATTATTCTCCACAAGTTTGATTTCCATTCAGGGGAAATAGGTTGTGATCCGCTCTTTGTTAATACTTTGTCTGCATCGGAAGCTATCATTGACCACGCCGTCCCTTTAATGATATTTCTAATGCCATCGTCGTACGCATCTGCAGATAAATCAACTAATTGCCCCGATACTTTTCCGTATGCCTCTCTTGTCATCTTTTGAAGCTCTGTTGTACCATGGGTTTTCTTATACGTTTCACTATTAAGAATATATGACATATCTTTTGTGAAAGTATCTCTCGACTTGTCGAATGTTTCTATTCCATTTTCACTTTCTGTTATACTTCTGGCACGCAACATAAGCGTTGCCGAATCCGCCCAAATCATTTTTGGCACATCTACTTTAGCACCCATTTTGTCAAACCAGTCATTCATAACCTCAGGCTCCATGACTACTCTGGCAACCTTTCTCATCATGGAGCGAAATGGGCTGAGTTTTTCATTTTGAGGTGTTTGTGATTCTGGTCTACCAATATCTCCCATAGGCAAATTATATGTATTGAGATGCAGATGTCAATGAAAAATAGACGGCGAAGCTTTTTAACTGTTAAACTAAAGACATGGACTTGCCCAAACTCGGATCCCTTGGTGTCTCTGGAAAAAAAGTTCTCCTGAGATTGGATTTAGATACCAACCCGGACCCGAACGACTTAAGAATAAAAGCTTCATTTGAAACTTTGGATTATCTTAAAGAAAAAAGTGCATTAGAGATTATTATATTGGCTCATAAAGGCCGACCTACGCCAGAGGCTACGGCCGGTGAAACCACCCTAAAGAATCCGGATTTAAGCCTCAAACCTTTCCAACCGATTTTTGATAAATGGGGAGCAAAAGTAGAAGAAAATCTTCGTTTTGATCCAGGAGAAGAAACGAATGATCCAGAATTTGCTAAAAAATTAGCTTCTTTAGGAGATATCTATGTTAATGACGCTTTTGGTTCAAGTCACCGCGAACATGCCTCAATTGTTGGTATTCCAAAACTCTTGCCTCACGCAATTGGACTGCATTTTGCAAAAGAAGTTGAGAATTTAAGTAAAGTTTTTGAGAGTCCAAAAAGACCGGTTGTAATTTTAATTAGCGGAATAAAGAAAGATAAACTGGATATGATAGAACCACTAAGCGCAATTGCTGACAAAGTTCTCGTGGGCGGAAGACTTCCTGAGTTTTTGGGGGATGCGGGTCTTGAAAGCGTGAGACTTCAGAGCGAGGATAAAAAAATAATCATCGGGAACCTAAATCAGGACAAGGAAGACATTACACTTAATACGATAGAAAGATTTACAAAAGAAATAAAACTGGCAAAAACTGTTGTTCTGGCCGGAGTTCTTGGAAAATGTGAGGATGCAGGCCACCGTATGGGAACAGAGAAAGTTTTTACTGCTGTCGCCAGTTCAGATACGTTTAGTATTGCAGGAGGTGGGGATACTTTGCATGTAATAGAGTCAATGAATTTGGAAAATAAATTCGACTGGGTAAGTGTTGGCGGGGGGGCGATGTTAGATTTTCTTTCTAAAAAAACACTACCAGGAATTGAGGCCTTGTTATAGTTAAATAAAAAGTGCTAATGTTAATCGTAGAAAGAAGGTGATTTTTATGAAATTAAAGACACTATCTAAATGGTTAGTTATATTGGGAGCCGTGGAAGTTGGATTTATGTCTGTACTCAACTTCGATTTGGTTGGAATGGTCTTTGGTAGTTGGCCTTGGCTTGTAATGGTAATTTATGCCTTGGTTGGACTTTCAGGACTTTGGGGAGCATATGCCATGCTTTCCATGAAAAAGAAAAAGTAAACATCTTCCCCAATCCATTTCGAAAATGTATACTTAAATTAATGCTCAAAGTTGGAATTAATGGTTTTGGAAGGATTGGGAGACTTGCTTTTCGCATTGCGCTTCTGAAACATGCCGATGAACTTTCTTTTGGTGCAATAAATACTACTGGCAGTATGCCGGCTTCAGGTTGGGCACATTTAACCAACTACGACACTATGTACAGGGAGTTTCAGTACAGGGTACAAAGTGAAGAACTAAAAACTCTAGATCAGATTACAGATGAAGATCCACTAATGGGTAATCTGTTAGTTTCTGAAAAAAATGTTAAAGTTCCCGTTTTAGCACAAAAAGATCCCGCTAAAATTCCGTGGAGTAAATATGGAGTGGACGTTGTAATTGAAGCTACAGGGCATTTTACAGATGAAGAAGGGGCCAAAAAACATGCAGTGGGGGGAGCCAAACGTGTTGTAATTTCAGCTCCCGCCAAAGGGGGAAACGTAGGTACTTATGTTTTGGGAGTAAATGAAATGGAAGGAAAAGAACCACAAGGAATGGTAATTAGTAATGCTAGTTGTACTACAAATTGTGTTGCCCCCGTTGCAGCAGTTCTTCATAGTGCATTCGGAATAGAAAAAGCCATGATGACCACAGTTCACAGTTATACCGATGACCAAAATTTGCAGGACTCTTCCCACAAAGATTTAAGACGGGCGAGGGCTGCTGCAGAAAACATAATTCCAACTTCTACAGGTGCCGCAATAGCAACAACAGAAACCATTCCAGAACTTAAAGGTTTGTTTGATGGCATGAGTTTAAGGGTCCCAACAGCAACGGGATCTGTTACCGACTTTACTTTAATTTTAAAGAAAAGCGTGACAAAAGAAGAGGTAAATGAGGCTTTCAAAAGGGCAGTAGAAAATCCCTTGTATAAGGGTATTTTGGCAGTTTCCGAGGGAAATTTAGTTTCATCGGATATCATTGGGAGAAGCGAATCTGCGATCGTTGATTTACCTTTAACGCAGGTAGTTGCGGGAAATATGGTAAAGGTTTTTGCTTGGTACGACAATGAATGGGGTTATGCCAACAGATTAGTAGAACAGGTAATACGTGTTGGTCGAAGTCTAGAGAGCAACTCCATTCCGTCAGACCCTATTACCCAATCATTTAAACCATAACCACATGGAAGAAAAAAAATATGCTGAGAAAAAGTACATAAAAAATATAGCATTCTTTGGCGATGCAGACATTAGTGAAGCCGATGAAACATATAAGCAAGCTTTTGATACTGCAGAACTTCTTGCTAAAGAAGGATATGTGATCGTTGATGGTGGAGGGCCAGGAGTAATGGAAGCCGCAACAAGTGGTGCCACAAAAGGAGGTGGCAAAACGATATCGGTTACTTTTGATCCAGTAAACGCTCCGGGTTTTGAAGGTAAATATATAGGGAATGTTACAAATCAAGAGGTTGTGACTACAAACTATATTGAACGTATGTTTAAGCTTATGGAATATAGTGACGTATTTATTATATTTAAAGGCGGAAGCGGAACAATTTCTGAGTTTGGAACTGCGTGGGTTTTAGCAAAACTTTATTACGGTCGCCATAAACCATTTATTTTATTTGGTGAGTTTTGGATAGAAATAATAGACGCACTAAAAAAGAATATGTATATAGATGCAAAAGAAATGTCTGTATTCGAAATTTGCAGGACAAAAGAAGAGGCTTTGGTTGCTATCAAAAAGTTTGAAGGTAAAATTTCGGCTAGAAATCACGAAGATAGAGATAAAAACGATAAATATGACAACGCCTTCACTAAATAAAAATAAGCAAATATGTGAATCTGCAAATAAGCAAATAGGATGAGAAAAACTTCAGAAGAACTAAAAGAAATTTCACTTCAAGTGAGACGCGATATCATTGAAATGATTTATAAGGCTCAGACTGGCCACCCAGGGGGCTCCCTTTCCGCCACTGAGATTTTGGTGGCAATGTACTTTGAAATCTTAGGTGAAAACGACAAATTCTTTTTATCTAATGGTCATATTTGCCCTGGACTTTATTCTGTGATGGCCGAAAAGGGTTTAATAGACAAAAATTTACTCTCTACTTATGCAAAGTTCGGGTCGAGTCTTCAGGGGCACCCTGAACGCACAAAGCTTCCCGGAATCATGAATACTTCAGGTCCTTTAGGACTTGGTTTGGCCCAGGCCGCAGGTTACGCTGCAATCAAAAAAGACTCTTTTATTTACTGTATGACAAGTGATGGAGAACACGATGAGGGTAATCATTGGGAGGCTGTTAACTTTGCGGCTAAATATAAACTAAATAATTTAATTCAATTTGTAGATCGCAATAAAATTCAAATTGAAGGAACAGTTGAGGAAATTATGCCTTTAGGGAACCTGAAAGAGAAATATGAAGCCAGCGATTGGAACGTAATTGAAATTGATGGACATAATTTTGAAGAAATTTTCCAGGCTGTTGAGAAAGCAAAATCAAACAAATCTAGTCCAACCGTAATAATTGCCAATACCGTTTTTGGTAAGGGAATTAGTTTTATGGAAAATAATCCGGATTGGCACGCACGCGCTCCGAGCGCGGAGGAATACCAAATGGCGCTCTCGGAGCTTGAATTATCAAATAAGCAAATAAGCAAATAAGCAAATGGAAAACAAAAAACTTAAATCGATACGCGACGGATTTGGAGAGGCTCTCGCAAAGTTGGGAGAAGAGAACAAAGATGTTGTTGTTTTGACGGCTGACTTGGCTGACTCAACCCGAGTAAAGCAGTTTGCGGAAAAGTTTTCTGACCGTTTCTTTCAAGTTGGAGTTGCCGAACAGGCACTTGTTACGGTTGCTGCTGGGATGGCCGAGGCCGGCAAAATTCCATTTACAACTAGCTACGCAGTTTTTTCTCCGGGCCGCACTTTTGAGCAAATAAAAGTTACAGTGTGTTTAAATAATCTGCCGGTAAAAATTATTGGTGCACATGCAGGGTTTGGTGCGGCAATGTATGGGGCTACTCACCAAAGCTTAGAAGACATTGCTTTAATGCGTACTTTGCCTGGAATGGTTGTTGAAGTGCCTGGGGACTTTGAAGAAGCAAAAAAAGCAACAGTTTTAATTGGCGAAAATGGCAAGCCTTCGTACCTTCGGCTCGCAAGACAGGACTCGGAAGTATTTTCTAAACCAGAAGATGGTTACCAAATTGGCAAAGCAAAGATTTTGTATGAAGGAAGTGATCCGCAGGTAGCAATAATTGGTTGCGGGCCACTGCTTTCCGAAGCTTTAGCTGCTTCGGTTGAACTATCCAAAAATGGAATAGAAACTATTGTAATTAATAATCACACAATTAAACCAATGGACGAGCTTGCAATTATTCGTGCTGCAAAAACTTGTGGAGCGATAGTAACTATTGAAGATCATCAAATTCATGGTGGAATGGGGAGTGCTGTTGCTGAAGTTTTAGCTGCCAATTTTCCTACCCCAATAGAATTTATAGGGGTAAACGACATGTTTGCAGAATCAGGAACAACTGAGGACATGAATAAAAAATTTGGTCTGAAAAAAGAAAATATTGTTGAGGCGGTCAAAAAAGTAATACTTCGAAAAAATAGTTAAGGAGTGAATTTAAAAGTAGACAAAATTTGTTGAAATGTCTCTTCTAGTCCGGAACCACCCACAACATACGCTAGTTGAATAGTAGGCTGGGATATTGTTTCAATCACATGGACAGGCTCGTTTAGTACAGAATCGTTGACAAAATAGCTTTTTGCCACTTTACCCCCAAGAGTGGTCTGTTTAATTTTCTCAGGCTGTCCCCAAGAGGAAGATCCAACAAAACAATTTTCGGTGATAGGACTATTGGTGGGGCAATCGGGTATGTTTGTTGTGTAATATGGTGTTTTTGTTATCAATAATCCAGGTTTTGAAGATGCAACTCTATTTTTAAATGAGTCATAATCTAAAACTGGAATCGATGGATCACTAATTTCAAAGGAGATTCCAAGTTGTGGATTACTATACGTTTTTAGGCTATTTGTTTGCCCCAAAAACTTAAAAGTGGAGAGGATTTGATCAAAAGTTTTTTCCTGGTTTGGATTTTGATAACTCCAAGTAGTAATTTCATAACAACTTTTATTATGTGTAACAAGTATGTTTCGTCTTGCGTGTTGCAAATTGTCAGTATAGTCCAGTGTACCTTGAAGAAGATTCGCTTTTTCGCCTGATAATGTAATCTCTTTTTCTACTAAACCCTTCCAATTATAAGATTTGACTGTTTTTTCTTCAGGCTGACAATAACTAGAATCATAATAGGAAACTGTGAAATATCCATCTGGGTATTTTGAACTAGTATCATTGATGGTGGAACTGTTTTGTGGCCCTTCACAACTGGCACAAGGTTCAGTATTTTTCCAACTATCGGGATAGGAATATTGGTATTTACCTTCTTGGTTAATGTATGTTTTCCAATCTGCAGTTGGGTCGGCAGTGGCTAATGGAGTAGATGAAGAGCTCGGTGCTGTTAATAAACTAATTTGTTTTTGGAGTTGATAGTTTTGGTAGCCAAGAAAAGCAATTATTCCGACCAAAATAATTAAAGAAAAGGAAAGAATTACTAGTGCAGAATTATTTTTAGGTTGCGGTTCAACTGGGATCGGTGAAGTAACAACATTTTCAACTTCAATTGGGCTGGGGTTCAAATTATTATCTTCCATTTTTAATATCCGACAGGAATGCCCGACGATGTACTAACCGGGGTAGTTTTCGGGACTGAGGAAGGTGAAGCTGAGATGAACTTAAAAGTAGAGAGGATCTGATCAAAAAACACTCTATTTTGTGCATTTATTCCGTTAGATTCATCGAGTGGCGTCAAACCTAAATTATATATATAACCCTCATTTTTGAAGCTAACATAATGGGTTGGTGCATTTTTATATGATCCAATCCATTCGATTGTGGATAAAGTACCAACAGTTTTTGTTATTGTGGTTGGAGAAAGATTACTATCGTTTAATTTAGAAACATAGTCAGAGAGTAACTGATTTGATTTTTCTCTAAATAAAACGAAGTTATTAAACTCTATAGAACCGTCGACGCTTAAAGAATCGGATTTTATTATAGAAGTATCTGGATATTGAAAGCTAAAAGTTTTTTTTGAATCAATATATGTTTTCCAATTTGCAGTTGGGTCGGTAGTTGCAACAGGAGTGGGGGACGCAACCGGAGTTTGGTATCCTGCCAACATGTTTTTAAGTTGTTGGTTTTGGTAATAAAGAAAAACAATTACTCCTAAGGACATTAAAACAAACAAAGCCATGCTTGCTATCGTAATCCCATTGGGATTACTGGTTGATTTGTTGACTGGTGAATTGGTTGATTGGGAAAATTCGGGTTGAACTTCAGGGACATTTGGTTCTTGGGGATCCATATATAAATATTGTACACGATTTTGGTTGATTAGAAGAATGGATAAATAGATAATGGATAGATGGGAACAAAGACCTTCAGAGATTTAGAAATATGGCAAACAGGTTTAGAACTTCTTGTTCAAGTATATAAAATCTCCGCAAAGTTTCCTAAATCAGAAATGTATGGATTGGTTGATCAGGTAAGAAGATCTTCAAATTCTGTCATAGCTAATATTGCAGAAAGTCAGGGAAGATTTAGCTTTGCAGATAGAACAAGAGTTCTATATCAAGTAAGGGGTGAGATATTTGAAGTTCGTTCCCACTTGAGCGTAGCACATGAATTAAAGTATATTAATAGTGTCACCTTCGAGAAACTAGATAATAGTTACGAGATTTTGGCAAAACAAATAAACTCGTTTATTTCCTATTTAGAGAAAAGAAAACATGCCTGACCCAAATCAACCAATCAACAATTCAACTGGTCAACTTACAGAAGTTGTTAAACAACTTCTGGCCCCAGGTAAAGGTCTTTTGGCTTTAGATTGGAGTACAAAAACAATCACACAAAAGTTTTTAGATGTTGGCTTAACTTCCACGCCGGAATTAAATAGAGTTTATAGACAAATGCTTTTGACTACTCCCGAATTATCAAATTGCATAAGCGGTGTTATTTTCCATGACGAAACTGTTAAACAAAAATTAGATGACGGTACAAGTTTTCCGGAATATTTAAATCAAAAAGGAATTATTCCAGGTATTAAAGTTGATTTGGGTGCCGAAAAATTTGTAAGTAGTGACGAAGAAGTAACTTTGGGACTCGAAGGTCTCACCGAAAGATTAAAAGAATATTCTTCTTTAGGGCTTAAATTTACAAAATGGCGTGCGGTTTTTAAAATTTCGGATACTTACCCTACAAAAGACTTCTTAGAAGAAAATCTAAATAGGCTTGTCGAATATGTAAAATTATCAATTCAAAACGACATGGTTCCTGTGATGGAGCCTGAGGTGAGTATGAAAGGCTTGCATACAACAACTAGATGTGCAGAAATTACATTTGATGTTTTGAGTCTTCTTTTCCAAAAATTAAAGAATTCAAATATTGATTTAACTCAAACTATTTTAAAAACCAACATGATTCTTCCAGGACAAGATAACGGAATTAAAACTGCTCCCTTGGAGATTGCAGAGGCAACACTTAGGGTTCTTAGAAAAGCGGTGCCGGCGGAGCTACCCGGAATAGTTTTCTTATCTGGCGGTCAAAGTCCCGAGGAAGCCATTATGAACTTGAATGAAATTATTAAAAGGAAAGCTGATGCTCCTTGGCAATTATCTTTTTCTTACGCAAGGGCATTACAAAGTGAGGCATTAAGCACCTGGGATGGTAAAGAAGAAAATATAAAACCTGCACAAGAAGTTTTTGCCAAAAGGCTTGAGATGGTTAGTAAAGCAAGAAATGGACAACTTTGACCTTCTTTCCATTGGAGACGCAACAATAGACACTTTCATGACTCCTCTTGAAAGTGAAACTCTATGCAGGTTAGATTCAAAAGAATGTTTTATTGCTTTTTCTTATGGTGCCAAAATCCCCGTAAAAAACTTAGAATTTTCTATTGGGGGGAACGCCGCCAATAATGCGGTCGGAACTAAAAGATTGGGTATTAATACTTCAATTGTTTTAACTTTAGGCCAGGACCCGGTTGGAGAAATGATAGTTTCAAGGCTAAAACAAGAAGGGGTTGATCCAACTTATGTAATTGAACAACCGGGAACCACATCCAACTATTCAACAATTATTAATTATTCGGGTGAGCGCACTATTTTTGTTTATCATGCGCCGCGTAGTTATGAATTTCCAGTTAAACTTCCTTTGGCTCCCTGGATTTATTTAACAAGTATGGGGGAAAGCTTTTTACCTTTTTACACTCATATGATTGATTGGTTAAAGGCCAATCCAAATATAAAAGTAGCTTTTAATCCCGGGAGTTGGCAATTAAGGAGTGAATATAAGAATATAGAGCCAATTATGACACTTTCTTACTTGATTTCCGTGAATAGGGAGGAAGCCGAAAAACTAACAAATTTTGGCGAGTCGGACGGGCGCGAACGAGACTTATTAATTGCTTTAAATAAACTTGGACCAAAAGTCTGTGTAATTACAGATGGTAATGCCGGGGCATTTGCTTACGATTCGGTTAACGGCAAATTTTTTAAAGTTGGAGTTTTGCCCGTTGATGCATATGAAAGAACCGGAGCGGGGGACGCATTTGGTTCCGGAGTGTTATCTGCTTTGATTCATGGAAAAACATTGGATGAAGCACTCCTCTGGGGGACTTGCAACTCTGCTTCTGTTATTGGCTACACAGGGAGCCAGAAAGGTTTACTAAAAGAAACTGAAATGCCAGTTTGGTTAGAACGGGCAAAAAGTAGCGGTGTAACGGTAAATTCACTATGAAAGTTTTTGTAACAAGACAAATTCCCGGAGACTCTTTAGAAAAATTAAAAACGAGCGGGAACGAAGTTATTATCTCCGAGTTTGGAAGGCCGCCTACCCCCGAGGAACTTTTAACAAAAGCTAAAGGAGTGGACGCAGTTCTTTCCCTCCTTACCGACAAAATTGATGCTGAGGTAATGGACGCTATTGGGCCGCAGCTTAAAATTATTAGCAATTATGCAGTTGGCTTTGATAATGTTGATGTAAAGTCGGCCTCTGAAAAGGGAATACTAGTTACCAATACTCCTTCTGAGGAAGTTGACGAAGCAGTTGCTGAGCATACTTGGGCATTAATATCAGCGCTCTCTCGCCGCATAGTTGAGGCCGATGAAGCGACAAGGCGGGGTGCGTATAGAGGCTGGGAACCGGATATTTTTTTGGGAACAAACTTGATTGGAAAAAACCTGGGAATAATTGGTTTGGGGGGAATTGGTAAAAAAGTTGCAAAGAGAGCAAAAGGATATGAAATGAATGTAATTTACAATAAACACACACGCGACATGGAATGCGAAACAAAAATGGGGGTTAGGTACTGTGATTTGGATTCACTTTTTGCCGAAAGCGACGTGGTTACTTTACATGTTCCATTAACAGAAGAAACCCGGCACATGATTAATAAAAATACGCTTTCTAAAATGAAAAAAGGCGCATTTTTAGTAAATACCGCAAGAGGCCCAGTCGTTAACGAGCGGGACTTAGTTGAAGCCTTAAGGTCGGGGCAAATTGCTGGAGCCGCACTTGATGTTTTTGATAACGAACCAAATATAACACCTGAATTATTTGATATGCCAAACGTAGTTACAACTCCTCATATTGCTAGCGCTACAGTTGAAGCCAGAAATAAAATGGGGGAAATGGCAGTTGCCGCAATCTTAGATACTTTGGCAGGAACTAAACCACAAAACTTGGTTGACGAAACAGTTTGGGAGAAAAGGAGAAAATAATGGCAAAACTTAAAAAAAGTAAAAAATGGATATTACTTTTACTAATTACTTTCGGACTAGCTTTGCTAATATTTTTTTATAGGCATCCTCAGCATGTCGACGCTCCTGTAGTGCGTTTCAATTTGGACAAAGAAAGTGGTTGCCCAGGTTCAGATTATTTGACCAATTTATTTGAAAGACAAATTGGTTTGGGACACAATCCAAAGTTGCAGCAGATTAATGAAAAATATCCAGGGATTTTTTATTGGAAGCTAGATAAAGCTTTACCAGCATTTGGTTATCCGATTCGAAGTGGTTTTTACGGCATCGTTGGAACATCCAATGAAAATGTATTAACCATCTCAGATTTATTTATCCATAAAATAGAGCCAGAAATATTAAAAATTGGTTTTGTAAAAAATGAGTTGAATACAAACAATCTATCAAATAACTTATACGGATACGAGAAAGGAGACACAATGCTTACATTTAAGTTAAGTCAGGGTGAAATATATGATCCAAACATAGGGATGAGTGTGAGTCTCTCGTGTGGAAAACATTCAAAAGAAGAGGATTCTCACTATTTGGAAATCTCAAAATCAAACGAGATTATCGCCTTTTTAAAAAGAGATCGACATCAGAATAAGATTTCTGATTTGAGTATATATTTAGGTTTCTACTCAAACGATCTAATTAGTATTTTTGGTGATTCAATCACATGGTTTTATAAAAAGGACAATAAATGGTTAGAGATTTATAGTAGCCAAGATACAATTCCATGTTCTATTTTGAGAAAATATGGGGTAGGGAAAGGGGTTGATTGTTTTAACTAAATATGGCATTTTTAGGAATTGGAAAAAAGAAAGAAGAGGATTTTGACGAAGAAGATGGTTTTACTGAGGAAGAAGAACTTCAGGACAGAAAATTAACAAGAAAGTTTAAGGATTTATCCCCGGAAAACAAAAAGAAAAGAAAAGAGCCCCCCAAGCCATGGGGGAAGAAGGAAAGACTCATTATATTAATTGCGATGTTGATTACAATTTTAATTTCCGGGATTTTATTTTTAATGTCAAATAATAATTTTCAATTTAAAATTGATAACTTACAAATTTCAAAACCAGATTTTTCCCACTTTAATATTTTTAAAGAAGAGACTATCGAAATTAGGAAAAAATGAGTACAATTACTAGTATGAATAAGCTTTCCTCCCCAATTAAATTAATTCAAGATTCAATAAAGATTTTTTTTGACAAGAAAAATCTACTTTATCTTGCTTTGATTTACTCAGTCCTTGTGCCACTTCAAGTTGCTTCATATTTTATCGGCTCTCCAGTTGATCCAAGCACGGGGAACATTAAAAACCCAACGCTTTTTGCAGTTTATTTAGTGGTTGGAATTTTATATATTCTTATTTCACTTTTAGTTTCGGTTGCCGGGGTTGCCGCAGTAAAGCGCGTTGTTAGCGGGGGAGCATTAAATATTAAAGAAACATTTAGTTTTGCTCTTAAAAATCTTTGGAACTTTTTACTTTTATCATCTTTAGTATTTCTGGCAGTTTTAGGTGGCACAATTCTTCTAGTAATTCCCGGAATAATTTTTGGAATTTGGTTTTCTTTTGCCAAATTTGTTTTTATTGATCAAGGTCTTCCCATAAAAGCTTCAATGGCTAAAAGCCATGATCTTGTACGTGGAAGATTTTGGGCTGTTTTGGGAAGACTTTTTGTTTTTGGGCTTTTTGGAAGTTTGGTTGGAGCTATAGTCTCAGCGATACCTTTTGATATCGGTTCAATATTGGTTGCACTTGCGGGTGGCCTCTTTATGCTTCCGGTATTCCTTCTATATAAAGAACTTAATGGTTAACAGTTGAGGCTCCAGTATCTAAGATTAGATTTATTTTTGCAGGCGGAGTTTCCGTTTTTTGTACCTGATCGGCGTTGCAGGCTTTTGTAGGTTTACTCTCATCCAAAAACCATTCCTGACGAGTGGGACAACTGTCGCAAGGAAGGGTTCCGGTTAGAGTACAAATATTAATTTTACTAACCCCGTCTGGTGTTTTCCAATCAACGGATGGCGTATTGGCAAGAACAAAGGACATGATTTTATTCCAAATGGGAGAGGCACCTGTAATACCTGATGCAATACGACTCATGGGTGCATTGTTATTGTTACCAACCCAAGTAAGAACCAGAAAATCTTGAGTATATCCTGCTGCCCAATTATCCCTTAAATCATTGCTTGTACCAGTTTTAACTGCCACTTCCGGATGATCTTTAATAACTAAATATGAATTTAAACCAAATTCCGGAGCGCGAGAATTGTTATCTTTTAAAATATCGGTTATGGAAAACGCTACTCTTTGATCTAAAACCTGAGTATTGTTTGGTTGGTTTTTTTCCAGGACATGCCCTTTATAATCTTTAATCTGGAGGATTGGCATTAAGTCCGGGCGTTTTCCATAATTGGCCAAGGTAGAATAAACTTTAGATAGATCAAGAGCGGTTACGGCGCCACCCCCAAGAGTCAAAGAAAGGCCAAATTTACTTGGGTCATTCCAGGAAGTAATTCCCATTTCTTTACCTTCTTCTACCATTTTGGTAACTCCATAACTCGCTAAAACTTTTACAGCTGGAATATTTCGACTTTGAGCCAAAGCGCTTCTAAGAGTTATGTTTCCACGAAATTGCCCGTCATAATTTACTGGAGAGTAGGGGGGGGAACCTGGGGATACGTATGTGATAGGCGAATCATTAATAATACTTGCTGGGGTGTATCCTCCTTTTGACAGTGCATACGCATAATTGACTACTTTAATAGAAGACCCGGGTTGCCTAAGTCTTAAGGTTACATTTACATTCCCGTCTCTCGCCGGGTCAAAATAATCAGCGGAACCAACCATTGCTAATATCTCGCCGGTCTTAGGATTAATTACAAGTGCATCACCATTGCCAACGTTTAAGTTTTTAAGTTTAGTTACTTCGTCTTTTACAATTTTTTCAGCAGCCTCTTCAGTCACTAAATCAAGACTGGTTGTAACTTCTAGGCCTCCTTTTTCTACCATCTCTTCACCATATTTTTGCACCAGTAACGACCTTATATACATCACAAAATGGGGTGCTTTTATGCCGCTTTTATTTGGAATAAATGCCAGTTTTTCGTCTTCTGCTGATTTTTCTTGTTCTTCCGTAATAAATTTATTAACTGCCATTAAATGTAAAACCTCATGCTGGCGTTCAAATCCCGCTTCTGGGTTTGGGCCATAAGGTGAATAAAGAGTTGGGCTTTTGGTCAGTCCCGCCAGATACGAAGCCTGGGCAAGATCAATGTTCCCAACATTAAGCCCAAAATATTGTTCTGAAGCCTCCTCTATTCCATAGGCTGTCCCGCCATAACTAATTTGATTAAGATACATTTCAAGTATCTGATCTTTTGTATAATTTGCTTCAACTTCAACAGACAAAACAATCTCTTTGATTTTTCGGGTTAATGTTTTTTTTGGAGAAAGTAAAACATTTTTTACTAATTGTTGAGTTATAGTTGAACCGCCACTTAGCGAACCAGTTTTAATATTTTCGAAGAAGGCTCTGCTAATTCCTTTTATAGAGAAACCAGGATGGTTATAAAATTCTGCATCTTCAGCGGCAAGAGTTGCCAACCTCACATGTACTGGAATTTGTGTTAAAGGAACAAGAGTTCTATTTTGATCTTTATAAATTTTGTAAAGTACTGCACCGTTTCTATCATATATTTTTGTAGATACCTGTGGCTCTCTTTGGGAGAGTTGGTTTGGAGAGGGTAGCGTGCTAATAATAAATATATAAAAATAGCTAGCTAGAGCAATGATAATAATTAGCAAAGAAAAAATAAAAATTCTTCTTTTGAGTTTAAGTTTCTGAAATCTTGTAATTTTTTTACTGAAAAATCTTTTTAATTTTTCAATTATTTTTAATTCAAAAAGAGAGAATCTTAGGCTCCTTAATTTAAGTACTTGCAGTAAATTAGGAAACTTTACTTTTGGAAACGAAAACTTTGGAAAGTTGAAAACAAATCTTTTTTGTTTTCTTTTGACAATTTTTTTATTTACTGTCTTTATCTTAATTAATTTATTTACCTTTCCAGGAATAGAATTTATTGTGTGTCCGATTTTGTAAAACACAAAAATAAAAGCAAGAACAATGTAGGTAAAAACAAAATAAATGGGTTTACCAATTGAAGAAAGGGCCCAGGCAATTAATTCAACTGGGTTGAAATTATTGTTTTGGGCATTGTTTTCATTTTTGGTTTTTGTGGCCTTTTTTGCCATTCGGGTATTCTAACCCTACTCCGTGCTTAAAACAACATATAAGTGTTGTCGGTTTTTTATTGAAACAGTGGATATTTTATTGTTGCTGATGCAGAGGCAATTGGACAAGTCATACAATATGTCGCTCCGGTAGGATCTTTGTAGATCGGTTTGTTTTCTGTATGAACCTGATCTCCTGGTTCGTTTGGACTTGCAATCTGACCTGTTGCATTGTTGATTATTATATCTTGGTTTACAACAAACGAAGTTGTTGGAACTGTTCCTGTCAGGAAATACTCAAATCGGGTAGGGCATCCCGGATTCGCAGGATCACTTCCGGGCAAGCCCCCAGTATCTGCACAAACTGTTGCACCAACCACTCCATCGGGCTGATGTGGCCAGGAGTGTCCGGTAACGCTTGTGTCATAGGCTCCTTTTTCTGCTTTATCTAAGGTCGCCTTAATTATTTTATTCCAAATTGGTGAAGCACCAGAGACTCCAGAAACTGCGCCGCTCATTGGAGTGTTGTCGTTATTACCAACCCAAACAACTACTAAGGCGCTAGAAGTGTAACCAATGGTCCAATTGTCACGTCTGTCGTTAGTTGTTCCGGTTTTAACTGAAACTTCGGGGTGCCCTGAAACATTCAAATATGAGCTTGGTCCAAAAGCTGCTGTTCTGGCGTTATTATCAAGTAAAATATGGGAGATTAAAAATGCAACAGAGGAGTCAAGAATTCTACTTCCGGTTAATTTCGCTTTTTGTGGATCGTTTTGTTCTAAAACTTGTCCTTTCCAGTCAGTTACTTTTGTAACTGCAACCAAAGGTTCTTTAATTCCACTGTTAGCAAAAACTCCGAAAGCTGTTGCCATGTCATATGGCCTAACCTCACCTCCGCCAAGAGTTAACGAAAGTCCATACTGAGCTGGATCCGTAAAAGTAGTAATACCCATATTTGTTGCAAAATTAATAAAATTATCAAGTCCATTAAGAGCTAAAACTTTTACTGCCGGGATGTTGTAAGAATTTCCCAATGCAAATCTTGATTGAACTAACCCATGAAAGTTGCCGTCATAGTTAACCGGACAATAACTTGGTTGTCCTAAAACCTGAAAACAAGTTGGGATATCGGCAAAAGCTGTAGCCGGAGTTATTTTTTGATCTTTTAAGGCGAGTGCATAATTTAAAGGTTTGATCGAACTTCCTGGTTGGCGTTTGGAAAGAACTACATTAACTTTTCCGTCTTCATCCTTGGCAAAATAATCTTTTGATCCAACCATTGCCAAGATTTCACCAGTTGCCGGATTTGTAACAATTGCTGCGCCATTTCCTACATTTTGTTTTTTAAGTTTACCTACCTCTGTAGCTACCGCTTGTTGAGCCAAGTTTTGAATATCAAGGTCAAGTGTTGTGTAAACCCGGAGGCCCCCTTGTTCAACAGTTTTATCCCCATATTTATCTGCAAGTTGTTCTTTAATCCAAAGCGCAAAATGTGGGGCTTGAGGTGGAGAGATATTCGCATAGATAAGGGTTTCCTTGTCTGCTGCATCTGACTCTTCTTGGGTAATATATTTATTTACAACCATTTGTTTTAAGACTTCTTCTTGTCTACTCTTGGCAAGTTCGGGATGGGCTCCAAAAGGGGAATAGGTCGAAGGCCTTTGTGGTAGTCCCGCCAAAAGTGCTGCTTCTGCAAGATCTAGATTTTTACTTGGCTTTTTAAAATAAGTTTGACTAGCTTCCTCGATTCCATAAGTTGTACCGCCGTAGGGGATTGTGTTTAGATATGTTTCAAGAATCTGGTTTTTTGTATAAATTCCCTCAACAAGAACAGTGAGAATTAATTCCTGCGCTTTACGTCTGATTGTTCTCTCGTCACTTAAAAGTGCATTTTTAACCAACTGCTGAGTAATTGTTGATCCTCCCTGAACTTGGTGTTTGAAGATAGTGTTAAATAGGGCACGAGCTATACCTGTATAAGAAAGACCTTGGTGTTTATAAAAATCTTTATCTTCAATCGAAATCGTTGCTTCCGGAACAAATTTAGGTAAATCAGATAAGTTTATTGGGGACCTTCTTTTTTCGCTATAAATTTCATAAATCAGTTTGCCATTTCTGTCTAATATTTGAGTAGATACAGGTTGGGCGTTGGCAATGTTAACTGGGAGTGGAATTCCCCAAAACATATAAAGCAAAGTTACGGTAACAACTATTATAAATATAGTTCTTTTTCGGGCCCAAGTTGAGTTAAATTGATTCTTAAAAAGCTGCCATATTTTCGCAAAAAGATTACCCATACGCTAAATTATATCAGAACCCAAGAATGCCAGTGCTCTCACTGGCCTGAATTGGATTCTGAAATATAACTGTTAGATTTTATACTGTATGAAAGCTTTTGATCAAAAAGTTTGATGGAATTACTTGGGTAAGGATAGAAAAATCTTACATTTTGTTCTAATATGACTATATGACTGCCAAGGTTAGCAAAACTTCGATAATTAAAGACGTAACTATTTATATAAGTTATCTAATACTTGTCTGGGTTTTTTATAGATTTCTTTTTAAGTTTCCCGATGACATTGAAGAACTTGTTATTAAACCAGTCCTTTGGCTAGTTCCTATTTTTTACTTTATTCGTAAAGAAAAAGAGGGTCTTTCTTCACTTGGAATTACCTTTAAGAAATTCTTTCCGGCAGTTTACCTTTCACTCGGGCTTGGAACAGTTTTTGTAATTGAAGGCTTAATAACTAACTATTTAAAGTATGGAAGTTTTAATTTTGGTGCAAATATTGGTAACCTTCCATTAATGTCTTCGTTGGGACTTTCCTTTGCAACTGCTTTTTCCGAAGAGACAGCTTTTAGGGGATACATATATAGTAGGCTCGGGTTGGTTTTTAAATCTGATTGGGTGGCAAATTTAGTGCAGGCAACTGCCTGGACCGCAATTCATGTTCCAATTGCATTCTTCGTTTGGAAGTTAAATTTATCAGCAGCTCTTGTTTATTTACTGTTAACTTTTATTTTTGGAGTAGGTTCGGCATTCATTTTTGGTAGAACCAAAAATGTTTTTGGCTCCATTTTTCTTCATGTTCTTTGGGAATGGCCAATTATTCTTTTTAGATAGGTTGACACGGATTATTTAGAGAGTTATTATTCCGGTTAATTATGGCAACACTAGATTTGAGTAAATTGAGTATTGAGTTTGCAACCAGTAAAAATTCAGGTTTAAGAGATACTGTACCGAACAAGAGACTTATTAAATCTAAATTTGAATGTGATCCAAAAGCAATACCGCTTATTAATGTACTTGTTGAAAAAGCCAAAAAAAGTTCTAGAGAGCTAACTTTGTATTATCCTTGGAATAACCGTGAAGAAATATTAGTAATAGGCGTTGGTTTCCGTATTGAGAATGATCAAACAGAGCCTGGAGGATTTAGGAGTGATTATCTAATCGATCAAAATGGCGAAATGTCTATGTTGCACAATTCTGGTCGTACTGATGATAATTTTCTACACACTGAAGTTAAAAAGGTCGACCCTCGAAAATTTAAAAATGCGCTCGAGCATTTTTTAGAATATGGAAGTGGTAGTAAAGAATGGGGCGATCGAGATTCAGACAAAAACCTAGAATTACTAAAGAGCGCTCGCGGGCGCAGGCTCTAGATCTTCATATAACATTTTTGTTTGCACCAGTTGACCTCATGGTATAAAATGACAATTACCTAAAAGATGAGGAAATATTTATACGGAGTAGCCTCTTTTGTCCTTGCTTTCGTAATTCTTTCGGTTTCAGTTGTTAGATCCGCCGCCGTTTCTTATGGCTATTCTGCACCTACCCCAACAACAAAAATAGTTCCAACTCCTACCCCCACCATTAATTATTTTTTGCCCTATCCCGGTAAAATCTTACCAGATAATTGGCTTTGGTATTTTAAAGCGATTCGCGATAAATCCCAATATTTGATTACTACGGATCCACTTAAAAAAGCAGACCTTGCCCTTCTTTATTCCGACAAACGTCTAGGGGGAAGTGTTACTCTTTTTGAAAACAAGAAACCGGACATTGCAGCCTCAACCCTTACAAAAGGGGAGAAGTATTTAGAAGAGGCTGTTAAGGATGAAGAAATTGCAAAAGATAGAGGTATTAATACTAACGATTTCTTAATTAAACTTGCCAACGCTTCTTTAAGACATAGGCAGGTGATTGAAGAACAGATATTGCCGCTCACTCCGGAAGACATGAAGCCGGTTGTGATTAAATCGGAAGATTATGCAAAAAACGTCTATAAAACATGTCGCGATGCTCTAAATTCCGCCAGTATTACTCTTCCAAAAGACCCGTTTAATGGGCAATAACAGTATGTTTCGTCTTCATTTTTTGTACTCCAATTAAATATCTTAAAATTTTAGTAAAATTTATTCCCGCAAAAACTTCAGGAATTATTAAAAAATTGCTTGTTTTTAGCCTCAAATTGCCAAATTTTGATACCCTCTGACACAAATCTTGGTAGTTGACTGTTTTTCAGCATTATTCGAGAATCACTAACATCCAGAAAAACTGGTAAACATATGTCCAACGTAAACTTAAAACAACAATTAGTAAATGAGCTTAAGGTAGTGAAGCATGATGCCACAAAATCCAACATTGGCCTCGATCATATAAATGGTAAAGCAACACTTCCTTGGCCTAAGGTTACAGTGAAGCGTGATGGTCACGAAGAAGAATTTAATCCTCAAAAAATATTGGTAGCGATTGAAAAATGTTTCCAGGATTTAAAAATCACTCCCAAGACTTCAATAATTGATTTAGCACAAAGAGTTGTGAATATAGTTTCAGTACGATTTGCAAAACCAACCGTAGAAAATATTCAGGATATGGTTGAGTTTGTGCTTCAGTCCTCAGAGGAATTCGAAGCAGCCAAGCACTACATACTATATAGAGCAGAACATGCCAAGATGCGCGAAGAGCGCCCGGTTCCTTTAAAAGTTAAAAAAGCTTTTGCAGAATCAGATAAATATTTCCCAACCCAACTTCAGAAATTCCAATTTTTCGATAAATATGCAAGGTTTAATTATGACCTCGGCCGCCGGGAGACTTGGGTTGAGACGGTTGATAGAGCAGTTAGTTTCTTAAAAGAGATTTCGAAAAACAAACTTCCAAAATCTGATTACGACAGAATCAGAAAATCTATTCTTGAAATGAAGGCGACTCCTTCAATGAGACTTCTGGCCTCAGCAGGGGAATCTGCCAGACGTCAAAATATTTGTATTTATAACTGTTCATATTTACCGGCCGACAGCGTTGATTCATTTTGTGAGGCCTTATTAATTTCCATGAGCGGCTGCGGAGTTGGGTTTTCTGTTGAGTCACAATATGTTGAAAATTTGCCAAGAGTTAAACGCCAAACTCAAACAGGAGAACCAAAAACTCACGTAATTCCAGATACAACTGACGGATGGTACGAAGCTCTAAGGCTAGGAATGAACACTTGGCTTGATGGACGCGACATTAAATTTGATTATTCAGTAATTAGGCCAGCTGGGGCAATATTAAAAATAAAAGGCGGCAGAGCGTCGGGGCCGGAACCTTTGAAAACGATGCTCGACTTTGTACAGGGGAACTTTCTTCGTTCAATTGACGCCCACGACATAATGTGTATGGTAGGTTACGCCGCAGTTTCTGGCGGAGTCAGAAGAACCGCCATGATTTCGCTTTTTGATTGGGACGATATGGAAATGAGACACGCTAAGGATGGCGACTTTGAGCGCGATAATTGGCAAAGATGGAATGCAAATAACTCAGTTGTAATTCCAGACCGAGGTTTGTCACAAGAGGAATGGGTAAAACTTATGTTAGACATGCACCAAACTCAAAGAGGTGAACCTGGAATCTTTAATAGGCCAGGTGCTAATAAATTTAGGCCAGAAAGAAGAGCAGAAGCTGAATTTGGTAGTAACCCCTGCGGCGAAATTAATTTAAGGCCATATGAGTTTTGTAATCTTACAATTGCAATTGCAAGAGCGGAAGATACATATGAAAGCTTAAAGGACAAAGTCGAAGTAGCAACAATGATCGGAACAATTCAGGCTATGGCAACGGACTTTCCGGGCCTTCGCCCAATCTGGAAAAAGAATTGTCAGGAAGAAAGACTTCTTGGGGTAGATATTAATGGCCAAATGGATTCGCCAGTTGCCCAGGACCCTTCAGTAATGGCCAAACTAAGACAAGTTGCTGTTGAAACAAACAGGATTTATGCAGAAAAACTTGGAATTAATCCAGCAGCAGCTGTAACCTGTGTAAAGCCATCCGGAAATTCATCTCAACTCTTTAATTGTTCAAGCGGAATTCACACAAGGTGGTCACCTTACTACATTAGAAACGTGAGAGTTGGGGCTTACACTCCATTATTTAAAGTTATGAAAGACGTTGGAGTACCAATGGATCCAGAAAATGGCCAAGTAGCCGAGACCGCAAACACATGGGTTGCACATTTCCCGGTTAAGTCACCGGAAGGAGCAATTACCAGAAAGGGTAGAACAGCAATTGAACAATGTGAGTACTGGTTGAATAGTAAAATTTTCTGGACGGAGCATAATCCAAGCGTAACTATTACTTATCAACCCGAGGAAGTAATTGATTTGATCAAATGGGTTTGGGAACATAAAGATTTAATCGGGGGAATGAGCTTCCTACCAGCTTCTGACGCCAAATATGCCCAGATGCCTTACCAGGAAATTACTCTGGAAGAGTACGAAAAAGCAGCAGCTAAGTTTCCAAATATTGATTTCTCAAAACTTTGGAGATATGAAGAGGAAGATTATACAAAGGCATCACAAGAGTTGGCCTGTGTAGCTGGAGCCTGCGAAATAGAATATGTTCCAACAGGACTTGAGACAACTGCAGTTAAAGTCGCCGAAGCTTCTCAAACAGCTACTACATGAAGTCTAAGAAAATTCTTCTTTTAGATATGGATGGTGTAGTAATAAATAAAAGTGAAGTCTTTAGTATCAGGATCTCCGAAAAGTTAAATATTTCAATAGAAGAAGTTTTGCCTTTTTTTAAGAATGAATTTCAATTGTGTTTGGTTGGAAAAGCTTACTTAAAAGAAGAGCTTAAAAAATATACTTCGAGATGGGGATGGAAAGATTCAATCGAAAACTTATTAAAATTCTGGTTTGATGGGGAGAAGGAAGTGAACCAAGATATTCTTGATAAAACATCAGAACTAAGAAAAGAAGGCAATAGAGTATATCTGGCAACAAATAACGAAAAGTACCGAGTAGATTTTCTATGGAACAAAATAGGTTTAAAAAACTACTTTGACGGGATCTTTTCATCTGCCGAACTTGGTTTCAAAAAACCGGATCCAGAATTTTATTTAAAGGCATTAGCTCTCTTAAAAACAAAACCAGGGGATGTTATATTTTTTGACGACGATGAAGAAAATGTGATATCTGCTAAAGAAGTAGGAATGGACGCCAGATTTTATTCTGGAATAAACGATTTTAAAGTTTAAAATAAACTGTGGGACTTAAAGATTCAAAACAACTATTACAAGATTTGGAAGAGTTAAAGTCCAAAGTAAAAGTGGGGGATAAATATTCACATTACAAATACCCCGACAATCTTTACACGATTATTTCTCTTGGATTTATCGAAGCGAGTGAAGAGTCGTGTGTGGTTTACCAAGCAGAATATGGAGATAAATTGGTTTGGGTAAGAACAGAAAAAGAGTTTTTTTCTAAAGCAAAGTTAGGAAATGGAAAAGAAGTTGCTAGATTTACAAAAGTAGGTTAAATTACCTTCGTGGCTATATATACAAAAACAGGAGACAAAGGAATAACAAAAGTTTTTGACAAAAAAACTGGTCAACTTGTTGGAATACGTAAAGACTCATGCAAAATAAAATCAATTGGAGCAATTGATGAACTCAATTCTTTCCTCGGAATTGCCAAATCTTTTACACTGAACACCAAACTTCAGAAAAAATTGGAAGAAGTTCAGGCAAATCTTTTTGTCATCAATTCAATTTTAGCAGGGGGCAAACTTCGTTTTAGTAAAACTAAAATAAAAAAACTAGAAAAAGAAATAGATATTCTAGAGGGGACACTTCCTGTTCAAAAACAATTTATTTTTTACGGCGGTACACCGGAATCTTCTTTAATCTTTTACGCGCGTGCACTAGCAAGAAAAGCGGAAAGATCGCTTGTAGCTTTTGCCAAAAAAGAAAAAGTTCCTGAAGCAGTCTCAAAATACATGAACAGGCTTTCAGATTATCTCTTTATATTGGCAAGAGGAATTAATTTTGAAAATAAAATAAAGGAAAGATTTTGGAAGATATAAACAGATAAAAAATGGGGCTTAGGGCTTTGGCTGTATTTTTGGATCTGGTGCAACTTGTCCCTTGAGCGAGGATAATACGACTTTTGCCTGTGTAGCCTTTACTATTTCTGCAGCTTCAGCATAAACAGGTTCTTTCAAGCCTTGAGGAACATGAGGGTCATTACCAAAATGTGTGTGCATTAAAACTCTGTAAATTTGTTTTACTGCGTCAGCTTCAGTTGTCATGCCTGTATTTTACTCCCATCTATAGAGAAATCAAATTTTGAACGTGTTAGAATGGATTATTATGGCTGCCACACCTGAGACACTAAGACCTGAAGTTCCACAAATTCAAAATGAAGTTCGTGAACACGCAGAGGAATTTCCAGAATCAATTCAACAAATTCAGGGAGCAAAAGTTGTGGTTAAAAACTTTAAATCTCAAGTAAAAGATGATAGTGGGAGTCCCGTAATTCAAACACCACCAGCACAAGTAATCACTATTCAGCCGCCGGCAGATACTGCAACACTCACTCAACAGGCGAAAGGCTCAAAAACATCATCCGTTACTTGGCTTGCCGCTTTTTGGCTTCGGATTATTAAAAAGGCAATGCATTTTGGCTGGCAAATAGTAGGAGGACAAAATGTATCTTGATAGCATTAATTTTACCGGCATAATAATCGCCGCAGTACTTATTGCTGTTTTAGTTTTTCTGTTAGTTGCTGCTGGGTATGTTGTCTTTATTTTCTTTAAAAATAGGAAAAGGGAAGAGTCTTCAATTGACTCAGTTCTTCTTCAGATAGCGGTGCCCAGGAATAATGAATTCAAAATTGATGTAATGGATCAACTTTTTTCGAGTTTGTATTCAATGAAAAAAGGTGGTTGGCAGCAAAAGTTTGATATTCAACCAACTGTTTCTTTTGAAATAGTTGCAAGGCAAGAAGATATAAGGTTTTATGTTTCAGCCCCTAAAAAATTAAAAGATTTAGTTGAAAAACAAATTCACGGCAGTTACCCCGATGCAGAAGTTTTGGAAGTTGATGAATACAATATTTTTACCAGCGACGGACGTGTTGCTTATAAATCTTTCCAACTTGGAAAAAGTAATTTTTACCCGATCAAAACTTTTAAAGATTTAGCAACAGACCCAATGACAGGTATTACAGCATCCTTAGCTAAAATGGGCCCCGGGGAAGCAGCCGCTATACAAATTGTGATTTCTCCTGCGGAAAGTGATTGGCAAAAAGAAGGTGGAAAGTTTATTAGTGACACTAAAAAACAAGAAAGCGATCCAGAAAAAGCCAAATTTGCTACGAGCGCAAAAACTCTGGAAGCAGTTGAAGCGAAGATTGCAAAGCCAGGTTTTGAAACTTCCGTCCGTGTTGTTGCAGTTTCACCGGACGAAGCCATGGCAAAAAGTCACATAACCAATATCAGTAGTTCATTCGCCCAATATGCGGGTGACTTAAACAGTCTTAAAGGTCGTAAAGTTTATAGTAAAGGCGGATTCATGGAGGATTTTCTTTACCGTTACCAACCTATGTTTAATTTATTTAGTAACCATACTTCTGTATTAAATAGTGAGGAATTAGCAACAATTTTCCACTTTCCAAATAAACAAGTAACAACGCCACATTTGTTTTGGCTGAATGCAAAAACGGCTCCAGCCCCTGCCCAAATTCCTAATGAAGGCTTGTATTTGGGGGTTAGTACATACCAAGGAGTCAAACGCAAAGTTTATTTAGGGGATGAAGACCGCATGCGCCACGTTTACATAATCGGTAAAACCGGAACAGGAAAGTCCGAAATGCTCAAGGATTTAATTTTGCAGGATATAAAAGACGGTAAGGGAGTTTGTTTTATGGATCCCCATGGAGATGCTGTTGAGGACATATTAAAACTTATTCCACCGGAGCGCGCTGAAGACGTTATTTACTTTAATCCAAGTGATACAACCCGCCCCATGGGAATGAATTTACTGGAAGCCAATACCGAGGATGAAAAACATTTTGCGGCCACAAGCGTAATCAACTTAATGTACAAACTTTTTGATCCTTATAAAACCGGAATCGTAGGCCCTAGATTTGAACACGGAGTAAGAAACGCCATGCTTACAGCAATGAGCGTTCCCGGAAACACTTTTGTTGAGATCATGAGAATAATGACCGATGCTAGATATGTTCAGGAACTTCTTCCCCATGTTGAGGACCCGATTGTTAGGCGTTATTGGACAGATCAGATTGCTCAAACTTCCGACTTTCATAAATCAGAAGTTCTTGATTACACAGTTTCTAAATTTGGCCGCTTTGTTACCAATAAATTAATCAGAAATATAATTGGCCAGTCTCAAAGCTCTTTTGATATGAGAAAAATTATGGATGAAGGTAAAATATTTCTTATTAATTTAGCCAAAGGCCCCTTGGGGGAGGAGAACAGTAACTTTTTAGGGCTTCTTTTAGTACCACGTATTTTAATGGCCGCAATGAGCCGGGCCAATGTTCCAATGAAGGACAGACGCGATTTCTACTTTTATGTTGACGAGTTCCAAAACTTTGCTACTCCAGACTTTGCAGTTATTCTTTCTGAGGCCAGAAAATACCGACTGGGGTTAACTGTTGCAAATCAATTTATAGGTCAGGTTGAGGAAGAAGTTAAGAATGCTGTTTTTGGTAACGTTGGTACAATTGTTTCTTATCGTGTTGGAGTAACTGATGCTAATTACTTGCAGCATGAATTTAGCCCAACCTTTGGTGAAGATGATTTATTAAATGTAGAAAGATTCCATGCATACATTAAAACAATTGTTAATAACGAACCAGTTTCTCCATTTTCGGTCGACACAACCAAAGATATAAATAAAATTAAAGCCAGCGAAAGCGAAAGAGTTGCTGAGATTATTAAAGAAATGAGTAGGCTTAAATATGGCAGGGATGTAAAACTAGTCGAAGCCGAGATTGCCCGAAGGAGTAACCTGTGATATTCTTCAAGAACAATGAATAAGCAAAGCTCATTTGCAGCAAATAACATCGGTGTTATTGGCTGGGGATTTGTAGGGCAGGCAACAGGAATGGGTTTTGAAACAAACCCTAAAAATAAAATCTTCTGGTACGATAAATTCAAAGAGTCTCAAAATAGTCTTGATGAAGTTATAAAAAACTCCGAATTTATTTTTATTTGTGTTCCAACCCCAATCTTTGAAGATTATTCAGGAATGGATATGAGTATTGTTACAGGGGTAGTAGATGAAGTTGCTCCAAAAGTTGCAGGTACAAATAAAGTCCTCATCATCAAGTCGACCTCACTCCCCGGAACTACTAAGAAATTAATGGCTAAATACTCGAATGTAAATTTTGTTATGAATCCTGAATTTTTAACCCAAAAGAATGCCAATCGAGATTTCTTAAACCCAGCAAGAACTGTAATTGGAGCAGAGTCACCCGACGTTGCCGCAAAAGTAGTCAATCTTTATAAAACTATTTTAAATAAAAACCAGGAATATATTACGACCGACACAACAAGTGCAGAAGTAATTAAATACATGAGTAACTTAATGCTTGCCAGTAAGGTTCTTTTGGCTAACGAGTTTTATGAAATGAGCAAAGCGGTTGGTGCTAATTACTTGGATATTCAAAAAGCGGTCGAGAGCGATCCTAGGATTGGAACTCATTTAGGGGTTCCGGGGCCTGATGGGGATATGGGTTTTGGGGGAGCGTGTTTCCCGAAAGATATGGTAGGGTTTTTGGGCCTCGCCAAAAGTCTTAAAGTTGATGTTTCAGCCCTCGAGGCTATTTGGAAGAAAAACTTAAAAGTCAGGAAACACCGTGACTGGGAAGAAATGCCTCAAGCCTTCAAGAAAAAATAAGTAAATAGACACAAAACAGGTTCGAAATGTTATAATTGCCCCACTGGGATCATTCGTTCATCGGCTAGGATGGTACTTTTATAACAAAAAAAACGGGCTTGTCGTTCAATGGTAGGACGGTACTCTTATAAAGTATCAACAATGGTTCGATTCCATTCAAGCCCACAACTTTAACTTGACTCCAAATTATAAAGTATTAATATAGCCTTATATGCTTCGTAAAATTGACCCTGCAAGTAAAGTTATCAATAGTCTAAATAAACATTATTCTTCGATAAGATATAGATTAAGCATTCTTACAAAGAAGGGACAAGCCGTTACTTTTGGAATGAATAAGATTGAGGATGGGACACTTGGTGGACAAGGAGAAATGGGTTTGGGGACACAAAACTTCACAGCTAGTCCCGAGGGTGATTTTGTACATCAAGAGCCAACAGAGGTGAAGCCACAAGGTCGTGAGAGGATGTTATAACTCGATTAGGATTTGTTTCTTTCCTGGCTCAGTTATTTGAGCCAATTCCAAATATCTTTCGGTAGTAGATAATCTTTTGTGTCCGGAAACTTGGGAAAGTAAAACGATATCCACTCCATTCTTAAGATTCTCAACCATAAATGTGGTTCTTAAATCGTTCACTGAATAGTTGGGGAGTTCGGCCCTTTGCATGTATCTAGCAATTGAAGCTCTAATGTTTCTTACGGCTAATGGTTTACCATTTTTACTAATAAAAACATAAGGAGAGTCGGCTTTTGGTCTAATTCTAATGTAGGCTTCAATAACATCTTTAGCTGGTTTATTAAGAGGGATCGACCTTTGAGGTTGGGTTGCATAGGCCTCAATTGTCATTTCCTGGTCTTTAAGGCAAGCAACTTTCAAAGCAGCCACTTCAGAGATTCTAAGCCCGGTTTGTAAAATAAGCTCAACTATGCCTGCAATTCTGGCATCTGACCTTGTAACATCCCTTAAAGCTCTGTATTCGAGCTGATTTAAGAACTTTGGCAAAGCATTGTCAATTTTTGGATGTGCCACTGAACTACTAGGGTCGCTTGTAATTACGTTTTCAGTAACCATCCATCTAAAGAAAGTTTTAACTGCATTAAGTTTGCGGCTAACCGATTTAGGGGTATATTTGTCTGCTAAAAGTGTGTCGCGGAACGAGTCTAAATCATCCGGACGAACCTGGTCAGGAGTAACTTTTTCCTTTTTAATTAAGAATTCCACTAACTGTTCAAGATCACTTCTATAGGCAAGGACTGTTGCTGGAGAACGGCCTTTTTCTTTAAGTGATTCTACGAACTTTGGGAGTAAGTTTTTGATTGTATCTTGTGTCATACTATACGTTTAGAGGCTAATTATAGCTTCTTTTAGGGAATAGTCAACATATTACAGGGTATGAAACGAATATTTAACAAGCTTGGCGGGTACGCAATTTGGCTTTTAATTTTGCTTTTGACAGTCTCAGTTATTAAAAGTATCAAAAGGACGGCCCAAATTCATGTTCAAATTGAGTCTGAAAAGGCAAAACTTGCCAAAATCCAGGCCGACAATAACAAGTTGTCTGCTGAGCTTGCCCAAACCCAGAATCCAAATTTTATAGAAAGACAAGTTAGGGATAAATTGGGCCTAGGCAAGATAAATGAGGCTATTGTGGTCCTGCCTGATGCCGAAACCTTAAGGAAACTCGCGCCTTATATGGAAGTTGTGGCCGACACTTTGCCGGACCCAAACTGGAAAAAGTGGGAAAAACTGTTCTTCTAACTCTTGTTGCGGAGCCGGGAGTTGAACCCGGCCTGGAAGATTATGAGCCTTCCGTGCAGCCGTACACTACCCCGCATGTATCTAACAGGAGCAATTATAGCATAAAAATGTTAAAATAGGCTCGTTGGCTAATGTCAGGGTAGCTCAGTTGGTTAGAGCACGGCAATCATAACGCTGAGGTCGAGAGTTCAAATCTCTCCCCTGACACTAAACATAGCCATAAACTTGATTTTTTGGAAGGTTTTTGGTATCATTTCAATAGTTAAATAAATGCTTTGAGGGAATCGGTTGGGATTTCCAAATAGCTGGCGAGGCTACCCGCAAGGGATGTTAAGCACAGAGGCAAAACTGTAAAAAGATAGCAACATTTGTCGCATAAGCGGAGAATGTCAGAAATAAGATTTCCTTATTTTGATTTCCTCGATTTCGATCGGGGATTTTTCATTTTAGGGGAATAGAGCAAGGTGGTACCGCCAATTGATGGCCCTTGTAAATTAACGATTTGTTTCGTTGGTTTGCAAGGGCTTTTTTGTTGGAAAAATAAATATGTCAAAAGAAGATTACTTAATAAACATGGATATAGCTTTAACAAAGTTATCTCCGACTAATAGAGTTTTAGTAGGTGAGACTATGAATCTTTTTGGGGAAGATCATTGTGTAATGGAAAAACGCGGAAGATATTATCTCTCCGAAATCGACAGTGTCGTAATACTTATCCAAGAAACAACGATGAATAATCCAACTGTTCGAATGGTAAAAGTATCAAATGGTGAAATAGTGGAACTTAGTGGTTTTTGCGAAGGTTTAACGGACCTCGAGAAAAAAGAAAAAGCGGCTGAACTCTTTATGGGTTTTGCAACATGTAGAAGGTTTTTTGAGATAAGCGACAAATAGAAAAGTATTCGGAAAAAAATATTATTTATGGAATTAGAAAAAGATAAAAAGACATCTGAAGAAATAGAAAAAGAAATAATACAAATGGAAAATTTGTTTGCAGAATATATAGAAAAGAGAGTTGAACACCATGAAGTAATGGTTGGTTTGAATCGTAGTTTTCATCTGAATCAATTAATTGAAGATTTGTTAGGGGAAATTGATGAAAAATAAAAAATGATAAAAAATAAAAAAGGTTATTTTGGACAGTTTGGTGGTCAGTTTGTGTCGGAACTATTATACCCGGCACTTACGACCTTGGAAAAAGCATTCAATATGGCTATAAAAGATAAAAAATTTATTAAAGATTACAAAAGGCTTTTGACTGATTTTGCTGGACGACCAACTCCTTTGTATTTTGGACAAAATATATCTAATGAAATTGGTTGCAGAGTCTATTTTAAGCGAGAAGATTTGGTTCATGGTGGTTCACACAAAATGAATAATGTATTAGGGCAAGTTTTACTTGCCAAATACATGGGCAAGACACGGGTTATAACTGAGACTGCCGCAGGGATGCATGGGGTCGCAACTGTTATGGCTGCAAATGTGCTTGGTCTTAAATCCGAAGTCTATATGGGAGTAAAAGATATTAAAAGACAAAAATCAAATGCTCAAAAAATTGAACTTCTGGGTGGAATTATTCACCCTGTTACTCGTGGGAACGGAATACTAAAAGATGCTGTTTCTGAAGCACTTGTGGAATATATAAAAACAGCCCCAACAACACATTATTTAATTGGATCAGCTGTCGGTCCACATCCATTTCCAACAATTGTTAGTTACTTCCAATCTGTGATTGGAAAAGAAATTCGAAAACAAATATTAAAAAAGGAAAATAAATTACCAAAGACTGTAATTGCATGCGGAAGTGGGGGAAGTAACGCTATTGGCGCATTTTCATCTTTTTTGAAAGATAAAAATGTAGAACTTGTTTTTGTAGAAGGTGGAGGAACGAGTTTAAAAGGAACTCATCACGCTGCAGCTTTTACAGAAGGGTCTATTGGCATTTTTCAGGGAACAAAAACCTATTTAGTACAGGATAAATATGGAATGGACAGGAAAACTGAAAGCAGAAGTACAGGACTTAATTATCCTGCCCGTGGTCCACAAATGAGTTATTTGTATGAAACAAATAGAATCAAGGCAAAACTTGCGACAGATGATGAAGTTCTTGCAACATATCAAAAAGTTGCACGAATGGAAGGGATTTTACCTGCATTTGAAACTTGTCACGCGCTCGCAGAATTATTTAAGAGAAGAGACAAATATAAAAAAGACGATATTGTAATTGTTAACTTTTCTGGACGAGGAGACAAAGACATGGAAACAGCTTTATCACTTATACATATATGATAAAAAAACTAATGACACATTTATATTATGGTGATCCAACTAATGATTTCTCATTACAGCTTGCAAAAACTCTGGTCAATTCTGGCGCAGATATTTTAGAAATTGGGATTCCATATTCAGACCCAGTCAGCGATGGAGAAGTATTTCAAAAAGCTAGTAATCGCGCCTTAACTAATGGCACAACACCTTTTGATGTTTTTGATGGGATAAAGAAATTAAGAAAATTAGGTATTAAGGTTCCAATATATATAACAAGCTATTTTGGACCAGTTTATAAAATGGGGATAGAAAAGTTTATACAGAAAGTTGTAAAAGTTAATGCTCAGGGTGTAATTATTCCAGATATCTTATTAGAAGAACAAAATGAATTATTATTTTTATCTAAAAAATACAATATTTCTATAATTCAATTTGCAACATCATATTCTTCGGATGAAAGATTAAAACAAATTATTTCAGTCTCGAGCGGATTTATTTATTGTATATCAGGGCCGAACGTTACTGGATCTAAAAACACACTAAATAAAGATACGATATTGCTTATAAAACGCATTAATAAACTAGAAAAGGAAATGGATAGAAACATACCAATATTTGTAGGGTTTGGTATTAGTACCCCAGAACAGGTAAAGTTGATATTGAATTCTGGAGGAGATGGAGTGATAGTCGGAAGCGCTATTGCTAAAATCTATCAGGATTATTTAGATGTGTCGCTAAAATCATTGTCCAAGGTTGTAGGGTTTATTAAGATATTAAAAAAGGCTACATATGTTAAAATTAAGAAAATATGAAAAAACGAGTTTTATCTGGCATAAGAGCAACAGGCAGACTCCATTTGGGGAATTATCTTGGGGCCGTAAAGGGTTTTTTGGAACTTCAGGACAATCCTGAATACGAAACTTTGTACTGTGTTGTTGATTTGCATGCTACAACCACTCCATACGATCCGAAAACTCTTAAATCGAACTCAAGGGGCATAATTATGGACTACTTAGCTTGTGGACTTGATCCCACTAAAAGCGCTTTGTATATCCAATCAGACTTAGCAGACCTTATTCCTCAACTTGCTTTCTATTTTTCAACTGCAGTTTCTGTTGCCAAAATGCAGCATTTGCCAACTTTTAAAGAAAAAGTAAAGCAACATCCGGACAATGTGACGATGGCACTTCTAAATTACCCAATTTTGATGGCAGCCGACATTCTTATTTATAAAGCTAGTCTTGTTCCTGTTGGAATTGACCAGGAACCACACCTGGAAGTAGCACGCGAAATTGCCAGAAAAATGAATGATGTTTACGATACCAATTTTCCGGAACCTAAAAGGTTTGCGACAAGCGGTGATTATGTTCCATCGTTAACAGGAGAGGGGAAAATGAGTAAAAGTGTTGACGGAAGCTTTATTAGTTTAACTGATAATTTAGAAGAAATAAGAAGAAAATTATCGCGTACACCAACTGACAGTGGTAAAGGTACTATACGAAAAGAAGATCCTAAAAAATATGATGAAGAATATATTAAAAAATATATATCGCAACAATCGTCTGAATCTATGGGTGTTGCTGTATTGATGGAATTTGTTGAGTTGTTTGAAGGAATCGAAAAAAGAAAAGAATATGAAGATAAATATGTTGGGGATGGAATAAGATACGGTGACTTAAAAGAAGAACTAGCAAAAGCAATTTATAAAGAACTAAAGCCGATTCAGGAAAAAAGAAAGTATTTTGAACAAAACCCGGCGGAAGTTAATAGAATTATAAAAGAGGGGGCCCAAAAAGCCAGGAAGATTGCAGAAGAAACGATTGAAGAAGTTAAACAGAAAATGGGCTTCATTTAAGATCATGGATACAATTTCTTTTGAAGATTTTGAAAAAACAGACATAAGAATTGGAACTGTTACTCGCGCCGATGTGCCAGAGTGGAGTCATTGGGTAATGCGGATGACAGTAGACTTTGGGGAAGAGATTGGCGAAAAAATATGTTTTTCCGGAATAATGAAGTTTTTTAAGCCGGCGGAGATGGAAGGAAAACAATTCCCATTTGTTATTAATTTAGTTCCCCGCACAATTGGTCCGGAAAAAGAATTATCTGAAGTCATGATGATCATGGCAGTTCCCAAAGAAGACGAAGAAACTCCAACAGTTCTTTTCAAGCTCCAGAAAAAAGTTCCCAATGGGACCAAGGTTCGTTGAACCTAAATTCGAAATTTAAGTGCTTCGGGTTCGAGTTATATGATTTTTCCTGCTGTAAGCAGGACCTTGCTTCTAAAAGAAAATCATATATCAGGTTCAATTCATCTCCGAACATCTACTGTTCGGAGTTTTCTTGAAATCTGTTATAATCCCCCATATGGATCCTAAGAAAAAAGAGACTGTCAGTAAAACTGGTAAAAAACAATTTCAATTTAAATTAAAACTTAATCTCTGGACAGTTGCTCTTTCAATCCTTGCAATATTTTTTATAGTCCCAGTAATTGTTGCTGGTGTACAAATGGTTGGTGGAAGTAACAGTGTTGATGTTTCGCAACTTTTAACAGATATAAAAGGAAATAAAGTCGATAAGATTTTAATAGAGAGCAATAAACTTGTTGTTACTTATAAAGATGGAACAACAAAATTTTCTACAAAGGAAGATGTGGAAGGGTTCTCGACCCTTCTTAAAGATTCAGGAATTGACCCTTCAACAGTAAAATTTTCAATTGCCGATCAGTCTGTTACAAAAACTTTGGGTGATGTTGCTGGAGTAATTTTGCCACTCATTCTTATGGCCGGCCTTTTTTATTACCTTCTTAAAGCACAAAACAAAGGTGCACAAGATATTTTCTCTTTCGGTAGAAGTCGCGCAAAGATTTTTGCAAAAGGCAGACAAAATACAACTTTTGCAGATGTTGCTGGGGTTGATGAAGCCAAAAAAGAACTAGAAGAATTGGTAGATTTTCTTAAATTTCCGGCGAAATATAGAAAAATGGGTGCAAGAACTCCTAAAGGTGCGTTATTAGTTGGACCCGCCGGAGTAGGTAAGACTTTACTTGCCAAAGCTGTGGCAGGCGAAGCGGGAGTTCCATTTTTCAGTATGGCTGGGTCAGAATTTATGGAAATGTTAGTTGGAGTGGGTGCATCTCGTGTACGTGACCTTTTTGGACAGGCAAAAGCCCAAGCGCCGTCAATTATTTTTATAGACGAGATTGATGCAATTGGCAGGCAACGTGGTGGCCGAGGAATGATGGGGGGCCATGATGAACGCGAGCAAACCTTAAATCAAATTTTAGTTGAGATGGATGGCTTTACTCCAAACGATAATGTTGTCGTTTTAGCCGCCACAAACCGTGGTGATTTACTTGACCCTGCACTTTTAAGGCCTGGAAGATTTGATAGACGAGTGGTCCTTGATATGCCGGACAAAGAAGGACGTCTGGCGATTTTGTTAATTCATGCCAGAGGCAAAAAATTTGGTAAAAAGATTGATTGGGGTCGTGTTGCCGATAGGACTGTTGGGTTTTCCGGAGCAGACTTAGAAAACATGCTTAACGAAGCTGCAATTGGCGCAGCACGCAACGACAAGAACACAATCTCAATGGCAGACATTGAGGAATCAGCTACAAAAGTAAAATTAGGCCCTGCTAAAAAACGTTTACAAAGCGATGAAGACAAAAAAATTACTGCATATCACGAAGCGGGCCATGCAATCGTTACTCACTTCTTAAGTAAAACCGATCCTGTTCATAGAATTTCAATAGTTGCCCGTGGAATGAGTTTAGGGCACACCTTGATTCCACCTGCTGCTGACAGGACTCACGAAACAAGAGGTAGACTCCTTGAACAAATTACTGCAATGCTTGGAGGGCGCGCCGCCGAAGAAACTGTTTTTAAAGAAATGACTAGTGGCGCTGCAAACGATATTGCTCAGGCCACAAAGGTAGCTAAGGCAATGGTAACTGAATGGGGAATGAGTGATTTGGGGCCAATTAATTTGGGTGACGATAGTGGAATGGGAGACTTTGGACAAATGGAGTGGTATGAAAGTGCAAAAAACTCCCAGTCATTTTTGGAGAAAATTGATAACGAAACAAAAAAGATATTGGATACTTGCTATAAAGTATCTGTGAAGATGGTTAAGGACAAAAGAAAACTTTTGGATAAAGTCTCAAAAGCATTGATTGAAAAAGAGACTTTAGATAGAGATGACTTTGAGAATATTGTTGGAGGCAAGAAGTCTTAGATAAGCTCCTTTTTTGCTAAGCCTCATGATAAAATAGCTTCATGATAGGTAAATTAGTTATTATTGATGGGAATGCGGTTATGCACCGGGCGTTTCATGCCATGCCACCTCTCACGACGACTAAAGGCGAACCTATTAATGCAGTTCACGGATTCGTTTCCATGCTTTTAAAAGTTATTCAGGAAGTTAAGCCCACACACCTCGCCGTAGCTTTTGATCGTAAAGAAAAAACGTTTCGTCAAAAAGAGTTACCAAGTTATCAAGCCCAGCGCCCAGAGATGATGGTAGAACTTTCCTCACAATTTGAAAAAGTAAGAGAATTTTTAGATGCGGCCAATATTCCGGTTTACTCAAAGGCTGGCTACGAAGCAGATGACGTTATTGGAACAATTTCTAAAAAAGCTAAAAAGGATGTAGTGATAGTTACTGGTGACCGAGACCAATTGCAGCTTGTTGACGATAAGTCAGATATTAAACTCTACATGCCTGTTGCGGGTCTAATTAATGCCAAGCTCTACGGAGAAAGTGATGTAATAGAGAGAATGGGAGTTCCGGCAACACAAATAGTCGACCTTAAAGCCTTAACTGGTGACGCATCAGATAATTATTTTGGAGTCCCTGGAATTGGGCCTAAAACTGCTGAAACCTTACTTTCAAAATATAAAACTTTAAAAGAAATATATAAAAATTTAGATGAAATATCCGGTAAGGTTAAAGAAAAATTAATATCGGGGAAGAAGTCGGCTGAGCAGTCTTTTATGTTAGCGACAATTGTACGGGATGTTCCGATCGAAATAGACTTTAACAAAATGGATAAATGGGATCTTGGAAGTTCAAAAGTAATAAATTTATTTGAAGAAGAATTTGGATTTAAAACTTTGACTGTAAGAATTAAAAAAATAGGGGAAGATATAGAAAAAGAAAAACAGGGAAATTTATTTTAATTTATATGAAAATTGCAATTGTTCATGATTATATAAAAGAATTTGGAGGGGCAGAAAGAGTTCTAAAAACTCTAACAGAAATGTTTCCGGAAGCGCCAATTTATACTGCCTTTAGAGTTCGTGGTTCAACTGCCGATAAAGAATTTACCGGAAAAAAGATAATTGAAAGTTGGCTTAGCCCTATCCTTAAAACTGGTAATTTGTATTCGCCTCTAAGATTTTTGATTCCTGTTATTTGGAGTAGTTTTGATTTATCTAAATATGACCTAGTAATAACTTCGTCTAGTTGGTATGTGACGCGTGGTTTTAAGGTTGGCCAAAAAACAAAGGTGATTAACTATTGCCACACTCCACCAAGATGGCTTTATGGCTTTGAAACTTCGGTTGGATTTATAAAATATTGGCCAGTCAAACTTTATGCCAAAATTGTTGGCAATTATATACGCCGGTATGACCTAAAGACTTCACAAAAAGTTGATTTTTTTATAGCCAACTCCAAGAATGTCGCAGGACGGATTGAAACTTTTTATGGAAGAAAGTCTGTTGTAATTTACCCGCCTGTAGACGTTGAAAAAATAATTACGGACACAAAAGAGGTTAAAAAAGAAGATTTTTATTTAATCGCATCTCGTCTTACAGGAGCGAAAGGAATTGAAAAGGCGATTGAGTTTTCTAAAGGTCTTGGTTTCAAATTAAAAATAGTTGGTGAATCATCTGGGTATTCTAGTATCGAAAGAAACAACAAAAATAATATTGATTTTTTGGGTCGCCTAGGCGACGTAGAACTTTACAAAACCTACGCCAAAGCGAAAGCTTTGATTACCTTAGCCCAAGATGAAGATTTTGGAATGACGGCTGTTGAATCCCAAGCTGCAGGAACGCCTGTTATTGCTTTTAATGGCGGAGGGTTTAAAGAAACAGTTATCGATCGCGTAACCGGAGTTCTTATAAACGAGGTTACAGAAAAATCTTTTTCTGAGGCAATAAAGAAAATTAGAAATACAACGTGGGATAAAGAGAAATTAATTTCTAATGCCAAAAAATTTTCCAAAGAAAAATTTAAAAAAGAAATGGCAGATTTTATTGCAAAAAATGTCTGAACTAAAAACAAAACCATCTTTGAATCTCGTCCATCTTCAAACAGTATTGTTTTTAGTTGTCTTTTTTATTGTCTCAAACGCCTTAGTTGTAAACCTTCTTCTTAATCCGAACATATATACATCTTTCTTTGGAGCGTTAACCTTTGGAACAGTATTTGGTTTTATTTTCTTATATTTATTTAATCACAAAGATTTTTTTAGTTTTATGGGAAAGTTTGAATTAGAAGAAAAGGATAAAGAGAAAAAATACTTAGATAAATTTAGCAAGTATGGAAGGCTTGCTGCTAGTATTTTAGTTGGTGCCATTGCTGGTCCAATATTCTTGGCATTAACTGTAAGGTTTCTTTTTCTAGAATCTGAAAACAGATATTTAATTGTTTTTATTTCGACATTAATTTCAACAATCTTTGTGGTAGCATTTGCAAAGGGAGTTTTTAGTTTTTTCTAATATGCCAGAATTACCGGAAGTAGAAACAATGAAATTGCAGTTGGGTAAGTTTTTGGCTGGACATAAAATTGTTTCAGTCGAAGTCAGAAATCGCCACATTTTTCCTGGTGATGAAAATAAAATCATAGGCGCAAAAGTAATTGGAACAAGGAGGTTTGGTAAAGTTTCTGTAATCGATCTCTCTAATAATTATTCAGTTCTTACACATGTAAAGCTTACTGGCCAATTTATTTACAGAGGACCAAATTTGAAAGATTCAGGGAAATTATCAAGTAAAGTAACTGGGGGAGTTCCTGGACCACATACTCTAGTTATCTTTAAATTAGACCGTGGTGGAGTTCTCTATTACAACGATGTAAGGCGTTTTGGCTGGATAAGAATAGAAAAAACAACCGACGTAGAGCACGAAAAATTTATAGTCAAACTTGGTCCGGAACCCCACGTCGCCAAAGGCTTTGCAGGGCAGGCCCTTACTCTTGATTACTTCAGACAAATCTTAAGTAAAACTAAACGGCCAATAAAAATTGTAATAATGGACCAAGAAAAAATGGGTGGAGTGGGGAACATTTATGCAACAGATGCCTTGTGGCTAAGTAGAATTAATCCCAAAAAGCCATCTAATGAGTTAACTTCCGCGCAAGCAAAAGAATTATATGATGCAATAATCACTGTTCTTAAAGCCGGGCTTAAATATGGGGGAGCATCGGAACTCGCTTTTGTTACACCAGATGGTAAAGAAGGAGAATACCAAAATCACACCTTAGCATATGGCCATACAGGTGAGCCTTGCGACAGATGCCACAAGGCAAAATTTGAAAAATATTTCTTAGGTGGACGTGGAACTTATTGGTGTCCGAACTGTCAAAAATAAATTTATATGTTAAATCAAGCAAACCAAATTAATCACATTTTCGGACTTTTATATAGTTATAGTTATCTTGTACTCTTCCCATTAGTTGTTGTTGAGGGGCCTGTTGTTACAATTATTGCCGGATTTTTGGTTTCCTTAGGATTCATGGATTTTACTCTTGCCTATATGACAATTGTTGTTGGAGATTTGGCTGGGGATATGCTGTACTACTCGGCAGGAAGATGGTGGCTAAACAAAACCTATAAAAGAGTTTTTAAGTTTTTAAGAATTAACCTTAACTTATTTTATAAACTTGAATCTGCTATTAAGAAGAATAAAGGGCCTTTTCTTTTTTTTGGGAAGTTGTCACATGCAATAGGGGGGTTAGTTCTCTTTGCATCTGGGTCCGCAATGATTCCGGTTCGTGAATTTTTATGGTTTAATTTTTGGGGAACTCTACCTAAATCATTAATACTAATTGCAGTTGGTTATTATTTCGGCAGCACCGTGAGCAATTTTAATAGGGCTTTAAACTTTACTGTTTTAGGGCTTTTTGTATTAACAATTATTTTAATCGGTTTGTATTTTGGAGTCAGTTATTTGTCGGATAGATTCATTAATAAGCTAGAGAAGTAGTAAAAATATATCAGACTTCAATTTGGAAGTTCTCTCTTATGGCATTTGGAATTTATGCTTATTCCAATCATCAAAGCCGATTTTGGTTAAATCGTCTCCCAAAAAAAATACCCCTTTTGCACGCGTGATTAATTTATAAAGTTTATCCACCTGTTTCATACTAAATCCGTTTGACTTTGAAGACACTAAAACATCAGGGTCTATATGCCATATTTTTGAAAAATGTTTTCTATATTTTAAGTTTCTTTCAAGTAGAGATAATCTTCGGGAGTTAAAAAAAATATTTATCGGCCAAATGTTTTGCAAATATGGATTTACAATGTCTGCACTAATTCTCATTGCATCAACCGCACCAGCAGCAGGCCCCAATGGGCAACCGCAGCCAATTGTATAAACACTAGGATATGTTTTTCTTATCCATGTTAAAAATTCATTAAGAATTTTATCTGGCACTTCAGGGCTTTTATATTTGGGGTTAAAGTATATGGAATTTAAGAAATCTAATTTGATAAGTTCGAAACCCCAATCTTCGACAATAACTTTTATACAACTTTTTAAATATGAAATAACTTTTGGGTTTTCCATGTCCACAATGTATCTGAATTTAAAAAATGGAATAGAAAAAGGAAGAATGGGGAAGCCTTCTACAAACCTTTTTGTTTTTACGATCCACTCAGGATGTTTGTTGGCAAAGTTCGACTTTGGGTCTACCCAGAAAGGTGCTATCCACAAACCAGGCTTTAAACCCATATTTTTTATTTTTTGAGATAAATTTTTCATCCCTTTTGGGAGTTTTGTTGCGGAAGAAATTTTCCAATCGCCACACTTTGTCCAGCCGTCATCTATAAGTACATATTTTTCATTACTATTAGAAAAAAAATCCTTTATTTTAATTGCGTTTTGTAATATT
>WNFL01256934.1_pt1 | contig 194234 bp, 176 predicted proteins | sample 5400361 | NCBI WGS metagenome assembly WNFL01 (sample SAMN13153351, study PRJNA577476) | soil metagenome | isolation source: 40 cm soil on Douglas fir-dominated hillslope | place: USA:California | collected 2013-09-17
CGAGCACTTCTTGAAAACGACCACCTTCACAAGTTCCTTTCTTGACCGTTATGGCTATACTGCCATTTATCCGATGTTTATTTGATTAGCCCATTAGAACAGCCATCCGCCCCCCAAGATTTATTTTTTTGATTTGTGCGTGCCCTAAACTCAAAAAATACCCCCCTGGAGTAATGGTTTCGGGAGGAGTTGGGGGCCAATTGCATGGGATTGGGTATGCCATTTACGCACTTGTATTTTTTGTTAACCCTGAATGGATGGGGCCAATTGGGGATATTCAAATCGCGATTCAAGTAGTCAGTATGACGTCAATTACAGCTGCCGCATTGCTTATTCCATATTGGCTGTCCCAAAAATATCCGTACAACGAATAAAGCCAATATTTGTTCATAAACTATCAGCGGTAGTGAGTACAAAAAGTCCCGAAGGGCCCCACAGCCCTCCGGGACTTTTCACTTTTTACTCGTTACTTCTTCCTGCTCTTACTTGTCTTCCTTCATCGCCGTGCCGGAATATTTCAGCGCCACGTGTGAAGCCGCCAGGCGCGCGATCGGCACGCGGAAGGGCGAGCAAGAGACATAGTTGTTGCCGATGATATGGCACCACTCGATCGAATTAGGGTCGCCGCCGTGCTCGCCGCAGATGCCTACTTCCAGGTCCGGACGGGTCTTGCGGCCATCGTTCACGGCCATCTGCATCAACTTACCGACGCCATCGCGGTCGATGGTCTGGAAGGGATTGACCGGCAGGATGCCCTGTTCCACATACGTAATCAGGAAGTTGCGCTCGGCGTCATCGCGCGAATAACCGAAGGTCATCTGGGTCAGGTCGTTGGTACCGAAGGAGAAGAACTCGGCCAGCTTGGCAATCTCACCGGCAGTGACGGCGGCGCGCGGGATTTCGATCATCGTGCCGAACTTGTAATCCAGCTTGGCAACCTTCTTCTCGGCCAGAACGGTCGCGGCAATACGCACGAGGCGCGGCTGGATCCATTCCAGTTCCTTGACCGTGCCGGTCAGCGGGATCATCACTTCGGGCTTGACCACGATACCGCGCAGAGCGCAATCTGCGGCGGCTTCGAAGATGGCGCGCACCTGCATCTCGACGATCTCGGGCATGGCAATGCTCAGACGCACGCCGCGCAAGCCCATCATCGGATTGGATTCGTGCAGGCCTTTGATCGCAGCCAGCAGGTCTTCCTTTTCCTTCAGGCTTTGTCCTGAGCCTGTCGAAGGGCCCTTGGTATCGCCCTTGACGCGCATGGTGACGACTTCTTCGAACAGGGCCTCCTCGTCGGGCATGAACTCGTGCAGCGGCGGGTCGATCAGGCGGATGATGACCGGATGGCCGTTCATGGCTTCGAACAAGCCGTCGAAATCTTTGCGCTGGCTGGGCAGCAATAAATTGAGCTGCTTGGTACGCTCTTCGCTACTATCGGCCAGAATCATACGCTGGACGATTGGCAGGCGTTCGGGTTCGAAGAACATGTGCTCGGTGCGGCACAGGCCAATGCCCTGGGCGCCGTAGGAGCGGGCGCGCTGGGCATCCTTGGGGTAATCCGCATTGGCCCACACCTGCACACCAGGCGCCTTGCGCCCATCAGGCAGGATGCGGATGTCTTTGCGGGCGGTAATCTCGTCTGCCCAGGTGAGCAGGGTCAGCAGCTCAGTCTGCTCTTCAAGCGAGGGGGCTGTGGCGGAAATCTTGCCGATGAAAACCTGGCCGGTCGTGCCGTCCACAGAAATCCATTCGCCTTCTTTGACAGCTTTGCCGTCGACTTCCATGACGCGCCTCTCGAGGTCGATCTTGATCGCGGAAGCGCCCACGACACAGGGGATGCCGAACTGGCGGGCAACGACTGCCGCGTGAGAGGTGGCGCCGCCTTCGCTGGTCAACACACCCTTGGATGCGATCATGCCATGCACGTCATCCGGCTTGGTGAAAGGACGCACCATGATGGTGTCCTGTTTTTCTTCCTTGGCCATCTTCTCGGCCTTGTCGGCATCGAAATACGCCTGGCCAACGGCCGCGCCCGGGGAGGCGTTGACGCCTTTGGCCAGGAACGTACCGGCCTTCTCGGCCTCCTTCTTGGCCTTGTCATCGAACTGCGGATGAAGCAGGGAATCGACGTTTTCAGGGGTTACACGCTGGACGGCATCTTCCTTGCTGATCAGGCCTTCGTTGGCCATATCCACGGCGACCTTGACGGTGGCCTTGGCGGTGCGCTTGCCGTTGCGGGTCTGGAGCATGAACAGTTTGCCACGCTCGATGGTGAACTCGACGTCCTGCAGATCCTTATAGTGTTTTTCCAGCTTGCCGGTGATCTCCATGAACTGGCCATAGACTTCGGGCATGTTCTTGATAAGATCCTCGATCTGCTGGGTGTTGCGGATACCAGCCACCACGTCTTCACCCTGGGCATTCATCAGGAACTCACCCATCATCTTCTTATCGCCGGTGGACGGGTTGCGTGTGAAAGCCACGCCGGTACCTGAGTCATCGCCCATGTTGCCGAAGACCATAGTCTGGATATTGACCGCAGTCCCAAGGTCATCCGAGATATTGGTGGCCTTGCGGTAATCGATGGCGCGCTTGCCCATCCAGGATTCGAACACGGCCTTGGTAGCCAGTTCCATCTGCTTGAGCACATCCTGGGGGAAGTCGGAACCGATGTGCTTCTTGTAAACTTCCTTGAAGGTGCCAACCAGCGCCTTCCAATCCTCGGCGCTGATATCAGTATCGAGTTTGTAACCCTTCCTGGTCTTGAGTTCGGCCATCGGATGCTCGAAGATTTCGTCGTCCAGGTTGAAGACGGTAGTGCCAAACATCTCGACCAGGCGGCGGTACGAATCCCACACGAAACGGGGATTGCCGGTCAACTTGATCATGCCCTCCACCACCTCATCGTTCAAGCCGATGTTGAGGATGGTGTTCATCATGCCAGGCATGGAAAACTTGGCGCCGGAGCGGCAGGAAACCAGCAGTGGATTCGACGGATCGCCGAACTTCTTGCCGGTCTGCTTCTCGACCTGTTTGAGCGCCGCAAGCATTTGGTCCCACAGACCATCGGGGAACTTGCCAGTCTTACGGAACTCATTGCACGCCTCAGTGGTTACCGTAAAGCCGGGCGGGACGGGCACGCCCGCGCGAGTCATGTCTGCAAGGCCGGAGCCTTTGCCGCCGAGCAGCCCGCGCACGCCTTCCCAGTTACCGGTATACTTCTCTGCTTCGGCAACTTCTTCGAACAAATAAACCCATTTCTTAGCCATCTGGCCTCCTATAAGAAAGATATTATGGCAAATGCATAACAGGGGAAGTTTACCATAAACAAGGTTTTGAACGCGGTGAATTTTCGACGATTTTGAGGTTTTTCGCCGCTTCCTGGGGCCTGTATGGACACACAATTTGAACGGTCTCGACACCTGCACTGCACCAAACGCACACCGCCCCGGTGCTCCTTCGGGGGTGCGGTGCAAGTGTACGGCAAAAATCAGCCTGCTCGACCGGCTTTTTCTACTCTGAATACAGACCGTAACTATTTTTTCGCAATTGAGCGTATACTACTCAGCAGATGAAAATCCGAACTTTCGTAACCCAAAAGTGGATAAATTGCGACCCTTTTTGATGTAGAATTCCACACAGCACACGAAAAGTTGTAAATCATATGCAAAGTGGAAATGAAGAAAAACCTGAGATAATAAGGAACAGAGGTCTTCACTATGCCACTTAAAGTATTAACCATTGACGACGACGCCGCCATGACCGAACTGATTGGCCTTTTACTGCGCAGTTACGGCCTGGAGGTGATTTCCGCGAACGACGGTGAGACGGGGCTAACGATGGCTCGCAGAGAGAATCCGGATCTTATCATGCTCGATTTAACGATGCCCGGCCTGGACGGCTGGCATGTTTGTAAAACAATCCGCTCTTTCAGCAAAGTGCCCGTGATCGTCCTTTCTGCGCTCGACGACCCTGCGATCATTTCCAGCGCTCTGGATGCAGGCGCGGATGATTATATGGTAAAACCCGTTCCGAGCAGCGTGATGATCGCGCACATCAATAACCTGACCCGCCGCGCTCACGTGGAAAACAACAAGTCCACTTTGCTGCGGCAAACCGGTGCCCTGAAAAAAGATAACGATTCTTTTAATATTGAACAAAAGCCTTTGCAGGCCTAGCCTCACGCGGTACAATACGGCCACCGCACATCATGCTATCGCAAAATGTGTAGGAAATAACCGCTCAGGAGGCTGGCCTTGCAAACCTGTTCGCGCTGTAACGCGTCATCGCCCGATACTGCGATCGAATGCGTCAATTGCAAAGCGGACCTGCATGAATTCTCCGCAAGCGCAGTTGCACTCAAACACTTCAAGGAAAATCCGCGCGTGACGTTTGTGCGCATCAACGTGGCGGGCGATGCCTGCCCGTTATGTTACGAATCGCGCGGGACATTCCCCAAGGATGCCGTGCCGGCCCTGCCCCATGAGGGCTGTTCGCACAACAACGGCTGCCGCTGCATCTACGAACCGGTCCTGAACGACATCTACCCGTAACGTTACCCCGTAAAAGCTCCTGCCCGCCAATTGGCGGGCAGGTTTGATTCTATTCCAGCAAGGATTGTTCAATACGCGCTGGCAGCCGACGCAATGTCGCATCGATCCAGGCTGCGGTTCGGCCAGCCGCGACCTTGAACCACAGAATCAGGATAGAACCTTCTTCAAAGCCTGCGCCGTTTCAGCGGGCGCCTCCAGCATCGGTGAATGGCCCACATCAGGCAGCTCGGTGAGAACAGCCTGCGGTATGAATGCCTTCATCTCGCGTGAGCGATCGACGGGGATCAGCGCGTCTGCCAGGCCGTGCACGATCGCAACCGGGAATTTGAAGGTGGCAATCAGTTCGGTCGAATCGGGACGCTCGGCCATGGCTTTCAGCGCGCCGATGACCCCGGCAGCCGGCTGGCGCAGGATCGACTCCCGAAGCGCCGGAACCTGGTCCGGGTTGGCCGTAAGCTTGGGGGCCATCGCATCCGCCACGACACTGACGCCATGCGTAGCAACCTGCTCTGCAGTGGCATAACGGCCGGCTTTGCGTTCGGGAGCATCGGGCAAAGCCTGGGTGGAGATCAATCCCAGCCCGGCCAGGCGTTGAGGATACGCGCGCGCAAAAGCCAGGGCAACGTAGCCGCCCATCGAATGCCCTACAACCACGACCTTTTGGACCTGGAGCGCGTCCAACAGGCTAACAACATCGGTAGCCATGTCCGCAACCGTATAAGCTCCTTCGGGTGCGCCGGCATGGTTAAAGTCGGACTGGCCCATGCCGCGCAGATCCGGCAGAATTAGATCTACCTGGCCTTCGAGGTGTGGGACCAGCGCGTCCCAGGAAGTATGGTCGAGCGGGAAACCATGCACCAGCACCATGGGCGTACCTTTTCCGCGGCGTTCGTAAGCAATGTTGACACCATTAACCATTTGTTTTTGCATAAGACCTCTCATTTTGGTTTTAAACGATCTTTATGGAGTTGTTCACTGGCCAACCAGCCGCGTGCGAAGGCCAGTGCTTCCTCGCGCGTGGAGAAATGTCCCATCACCTGCTCTTCCTTGATGAGTTCAAGCAACCGGCCGATTTCAGGGCCGGGAGACATTTTAAGTTCGGCGATCAAGCCATCGCCGTTGAGCAACTGCGGCGGCGTGACCATTTCATCTGCTTTTTCATACCAGGCTTCCAGGAAGAGACTGCATACATCCAGGCAGGCGCCCCAATCCTCCTGCGTGAGGGTCTTGTCATAAATGGCGCGGAAATCGGCTAACGCCAGCAGCACCAGGTCCACGCCCGATGCGCCGCTATCCCGGAAAAAGCGATAAACGGCCTTGCGGCTGGGTTCTTTGCCTTCATTTATCTTGCGGCTGGTGTGGAAGTGAATGCGCATGTGGTTGCGGATGATGATTTGCAGCCGCGCCAGCTCGTCATTGCTCAAGCGCAGGGCCGCACCGCGTTTCACAGCCACTTTTGCGCCCTGCTCATCGTGTCCCAGAAAACGGATGCGCCCGCTCTCTTCCACCGTCTGGGTGTGCGGCTTCGAGACGTCGTGATACAGCGCGGCAAAGAACAATAAGGCCCGCGCCGAACGGTCAGCGTTAAGGTTTACGCGCAGGTGTTCACCGACCTGCCTGCTGTAACGACCCAGGCGCTGCACAAGCAGCCCGTTGAGCGAGTCGGCGTTTTCCTGGCTTTTCTTCATGCCGTCTTCGGGAGCCAGGGCATTTAGAATCCCTTCCAGGTGACGCAGCACAGCCAGCGTATGCATCCAGACGTCGTAGACGTGCGGCGCAGACTGCTCGACGGCTTTCAGCGCGGTCAGTTCGGGCAGCAGCAGCGGCAGAACGCCCAGCAGTTCCAGGGCATGGATCGAGTCGTCCGGGCGGGGCCCTTCCAGAATCTTGAACAACTCGTCACGCTGGCGTTCGGATGAGACTTTGGCTAACAGCGGGACCGCCGCTTTCATCAACTTGCGTGTTTCGGGTTGGATGCTGAAGTCCAGGGCAGCAGCCTGGCGAACCGCGCGCAGGATGCGCAGCGGGTCATCACTTAGAGATGTTGCCGAGCAAGCGCGGATGCATCTCTCATGCAGGTCCTGCGCACCGTCCAATGGATCGACGCCTTCACCGCTATGGACATCGATGGCCATGGCGTTAACACTGAAGTCCCGTCCGCGCAGGTCGGCTTCGAGATCGGCGCCGCGGAAGCCGGCAAAATCCAGCATGTCACGTATCCCGTTTTCCCGCTGGACGACGATCCGGGCGGTATCCGTCTCATCGTCCAGCGGGAAAAAGGCTCCGGGTAGTTTGTCTGCAACCTTCCGGGCCAGTTTGATCGCCCCGGCGGGCACGGCAAAGTCCAGGTCGTGTGTACTGCCTCCGAGCAGGGCATCCCGTACGGCGCCACCCACAAGATACAATGGTTGGTCCGCGGGCACGAGCTCGCGCACGGCTTTCAGCAAAGGGTGATCGAAAATTGGTGACATAAACAGAAGCTCGAGCTTTTCCTTGGGGCGCGAGGCGCGCGCGGTGTTATATGCTTCTTCGCGGGTTGCGCCCTGGGCAACGACTTTTCCGCGCACGCGCGCCACCCAGCGGCCGGCGTAGTAGCGACCTTCATTATCACGGACCTGACGTTTTACAGGCATGGCTACTCTTTGGGCTTGCGATACTTGCTCAGGTCGGCGCTGGCGATGAAAGGCAGGTGGCGAAAACGCTCATCGATATCAATACCATAACCGAAGATAAATTGATCCGGCACGTCGAAACCGACGTAGTCGCAAGCGACGGGCACCTCGCGGCGTTCTTTTTTATCGAGCAGCACGCAGACCTTCAGGCTTTTGGGCTCGCGTGTGCGCAGCATCTCCAACACATGCGCCAGCGTGCGCCCACTGTCAACGATATCTTCGACCAACAGCACATTGCGGCCTTCGATATTGGTCTTCAGGTCCAGGTTGACGCGCACGTTACCGCTGGATGTGTAACGCCCGCTGCCGTAGGACGAAAGCGACATGCAGTCGAGTTCATGCGAGATACTGATGTGCCGGGTCAGGTCGGCAGAGAAGGTAATGCCACCGCGCAGCAGGCAAACGATGAGCAAGTCCTGTCCGGCATATTCGCGGCTGATCTGCGTGCCGAGTTCGCGCACGCGCTTTTCGATGGCGGCCTCGTCTACCAGAACTTTATCGATAAACTCGCGGTAATCCTGCATTGGCTTATACCTGCCGTTTTTATGATTGTTCAGATCAATAATCCGCAGGTTACGCAGATTTTCAGGTTCTTTGGTTTATCTGTGTATTCTGCGGATCGGCTTTGGCTCTTCGGTATTGGAGGTGGAAGATACATATTTCTTCAGATCGACAACCGCCACGAAAGGCAGGTTGCGGTAATACTCGTCCAGGTCCAGGCCGTAGCCGAAGACGAATTTATCGGGGATGCTGAAGCCGCGGTAATCGATGGGGACTTCCACTTCACGTCGCTCTGCCTTGTCGAGCAGCGCACATACCTTAAGCGACCGGGGCCGGCGTGTGCGCAGCATTTCCAGCACGTGCGAGATCGTGTGGCCACTATCGACGATATCTTCGACGAGCAGCACATGCCTGCCTTCGATGTTGGTCTGCAGGTCGAGCGTCAGGCGGATGTTGCCGGTCGAGCTACGCTCTCCCATCCCGTAAGATGAGATCGCCATACAGTCGATGCCGTGCGGGATGCTGATCTGTCGCATCAGGTCGACCATGAAAACCACGCCGCCGCGCAAAATACAGATCAGCAAAAGCTCTTCACCGAGATAATCGCGGCTGACCTGCTCTCCCAGTTCGTGCACGCGCTTCTGGAGCGTGTCTTCGTCGATCAGGATTTCGGCAAGGATGTCTTTGTAGTCTTGCATAGGCCTCGTTGAATTAACCCGGCACGAAAACAGGCAGATGCACGGCGCACCTGCCTGTTAAGTTTACCTGATATTCAGAATTGGGCAAGCCGTTTCACGATCCGACTGCAGAATTCCTTAAGCGGCTTCTTCGACCGCGCCGGGGACTTCGTAGCCCAGCGCGCGCAGTTTCTTTTTGCTGTCGATCAACGCCTTGCGGCCAAAACCATCGACAGCCAGGATAGCGTCTTCGCCTTCGCCCAGCTTGGCCAAGAACTGGCCGACGGTGGTGATACCGGCCTTGGCCAGTGCAGCGGTCGGGCGGGTGCCCAACTCTGCCTCGGCGATCGGGCGGTCCGGGGAGGTCTTGGACATTTCCTTGGCCGTCTGCTGTTCGACGTATTCGTGCCGGGCCTGGAGCTTCTTATAGAAGCGGTCCACCTGGCCTTCCATATCGAGCATACGCGACTGTTCTCCCGTGAAAAACGGATGGCAGTTCGAGCAGACTTCGACGTGGATGGTCTTGCGCGTGGAGCCGGTGGTCCACTTCGTACCGCAAGACGCACACACCACCTCGGCGTCCGTATAATAAGTTGGATGAATGTTCTCTCTCATTTTTATTCCTTCGGCCCTATTTTGCGGCCGCAATGACGTCGCCGTGGCGCCGTGGCGACACTTCTTCGGGCAGAACGTTGACGCGCTTGTGGCCATGCACAACATCATAAACCACCTGGCCGTCAATCGTGGCAAACAGCGTATCGTCTTTTCCGTGACCCACATTCGCGCCGGGATGGATGCGCGTACCGCGCTGGCGTACCAATATATTCCCGGAAAGAACAATCTCGCCTGCATATTTCTTAACGCCCAAACGCTGGGCATTGCTATCACGTCCGTTGCGGCTAGAGCCGCCACCTTTTTTATGAGCCATGGTTACTTCTCCTCGCTCTCGCTCTTCTTGGTCTCGAGCTTCTTGATCTCAAGGCGGGTATACTGCTGGCGATGGCCGGTCTTCTGGCGAATGCGTTTCTTGGGCTTGTAGTGAAAATTGACGGTCTTCTCGCCCTTGAAATGCTCGATGACTTTGGCATTGACGGCCATGCCCTTGATCGTGGGCGTGCCAACGGTGACTTTGTCACCGTCCACCAGCAGGAGAACTCCTTCGAGCTTGAGGCTCTTGCCGGCTTCCAACTGTAGGCGGTCGACTTCGATCGTCCCACCCTCGACAGCTTTATACTGTTTGCCGCCGCTCTCAACAATAGCGTATTTCATATTTTTCTCCTGGTCTTCGCTTCGCCGCAGTTCTCGCGTCAGACCGCCAGAATACGGGGAAGCCGGGATGATACACGCAACTGCCCCGGTTATGCCGGGACAGGGCGAGTTCGAATTATACACACCTGCCTGAAAGCTGTCAACCGGAATTTGGCGCTTTCTTCCGGGATTATAATACAGCAAGAATCGGGTGGTGATGGGTCGAAGAGGTGCGTACAATGCAGGCAAGAAAGGAAAAATCGTATGAACACCTCAGTAGAAAATTATCAACAACTCAACGAGGACTACCTGCGCATCGAGCAGGCGATCCTGTATCTAGAGAAACATTACCGGCACCAACCAGAACTCCATGAGATCGCCGGGAGCATCGGCCTGAGCGAATATCACTTCCAGCGCCTGTTCACGCGCTGGGTGGGTATCAGCCCCAAGCGCTTCCTGCAGTTCCTGACCAAGGAGGGCGCCAAAGACCTGCTCGACCATTCATCGAACCTGCTGGATGCCACCTACAGCGTGGGGCTTTCCGGCCCGGGCCGCCTGCACGACCTGTTCGTGAATACCGAGGCCGTCACTCCGGGTGAGTACAAGGCGCGCGGCGCAGGGCTGACCATCCGCTACGGCTTCCACCCTACCCCGTTTGGCGAATGCCTGCTTGGCTTGACGGAGCGCGGCATCTGCCATTTGGGGTTCGTCCACACCATCCCGGCGTCCCTCCGGGAGAATGGCCGCGAGGCGGCCCTGGCCAACTTGCAGGCCAACTGGAAAGATGCCGGCTTGCACGAAGACCCTGCCGCCACCGGGGCACTCATCACCCCGATCTTTTCTCTGGACGCATCGTCCCGAAGCGGTTACGGGAACGAATCTGCGCCAATGTCTTTGTTCCTTAATGGGACCAACTTCCAGTTGAAGGTCTGGGAGGCTCTGCTGAAGATCCCATCCGGGAGCGTGAGCAGCTACGAGCAGATCGCCGCCCAGATCGGCCAACCGACCGCCGTACGCGCAGTGGGGAATGCGGTTGGGCGCAACCCCATCGCAGTGCTGATCCCCTGCCACCGTGTCATCCGCAAGATGGGTGAATTCGGTAACTATCGCTACGGATCAGCCCGCAAGAAGGCTTTGCTGGGCTGGGAAGCAACACAGCAATTAGTAACAACTTAACCTGTCAGCAATACAAACCTACAACTCGCAAAATTGGTGCTTGACTTTCGATTTTAAATCCTGTATACTCTCTCTACAGATAACACGTGTTACCTATTGGAGTACATAAATGCCTCGCACCCGCAGAGCAACGAGCTTCGATGTCGCAAATTTGGCAGGTGTATCGCGCACAACTGTTTCATTTGTGCTCAATAAGGTCCCCGGCGTAAACATCAGTGAGGCCACCCGTCAGCGCGTGTTGGAGGCCGCACAAAAATTAAATTATCAGCCCGATGCAGCCGGGCGGAAACTTGTCAGTGGAAAATCAAATACGCTCGGTCTTGTTTTACGGCAAAGCCCCGCACAGGTATTCGCTGATGCCTTCCTGCCCCAGGTATTACTCGGTGTCGAACAGGCTGCGACCCAGGAAAATTTTCATGTTTTGTTGAGGGCATTGGCCCCGGAAGACAGCACCGGCTATGCCCGTTTAATCCGGGAGAATCATGTTGATGGGATCCTGCTCTCGGGGCCTCGCAAAGATGACCCCGAACTCCTGCACTTGAAGCAAGAAGGCGTGCCGATTATGTTGATGGGACAACTACCGGATAGCAATATTCCTTATGCCGATATCGATGCAGTTAGCGCTGCGGAACTGGCCGTGCAGCATCTGATCGGCCTTGGCCATCGTGAGATTGGCATGATTACGAATGCCCCGCTTGCTTATGTTTCCGCCCAGCAGCGGCACGAAGGATATGAAAAAGCATTGTTGGAAAATGGGATGACACCAAATTCAGGCTTTACACTCGAGGGTAATTACACACCAGAAAGCGGGTTTAATGCCATGCTGGAGCTCCTGAATTTACCCGAAAAACCATCGGCGGTTTTTGTGGCCAGCGATGTCGTTGCAGTCGGCGCGATCCGCGCGGCAAAACAGGCCGGGGTGCGCGTACCGCAAGACCTGGCGATCGTTGGGTTTGACGATATCCCCCTGGCGGCCTACTTCGACCCGCCTTTGACCACAGTCCGTCTGCCGGCTTACGGGCTTGGATGGGCTGCCGGAGAACGATTGATTAGAATGATTGAAGGCGAAGAAATAGATCAACCCAATATTCTACTGGCTTCTGAACTCGTAGTACGTGAATCGAGCGGACCCAAGTAGATTTTTTTATTCCATTTTAGTAACACGTGTTAACAGCCATTATGAATCCCCTTTTTGGTCGAAAGGAGAGGCCGCACAAAATAATCCACGAGCATCTTACCGAAAAACGTATTTCTAAAAAAAACCAACTCAAAAATATGTATGGAGGATACGATGAACACCAAACTTTTCAAACTCACTACCTTGTTGATGGCCGTCAGCATGCTGATGGCAGCTTGTGGCCCCGCTGCAACTGCCACCGAAGCGCCAACAGCCGTACCGCCCACCAAAGCCGCCACCACGACCACAGACACGCCTGCAGCCAATGCATCCGCTATTGACTGCATGGGAGCCAAGTCTGGCGATGAACTGACGCTCTTCTACCAGTGGAGTGGCTCGCAGGAAGAGACTTTCAACTCCATTCTCAAAAATTTTGTCGACGCTTGCGGAGTTAAGATTTCCGCCCAGAGCAGCCGTGACAACGCGGTTCTGGATGCGGCGGTCAAGAGCACCCCACCCGATGTTCTCATGTGGCCAAACCTGACCCCGCTTAAGATTTATTCTGATAAGCTCCTGGCGCTCGATACAATTGGGGCCAATAAGGCCAACTATGCCTCCTATTGGTTCGACATGGGCTCCACCGGCGGGAAATGGGTAGCCATCCCGGTCGGAGCTGACGTGAAATCGATCATCTGGTACAGCCCGACTCAATTTACCGCCCTGAACTACAGCGTGCCCACAACCTGGACCGAACTTGATGCCCTGGTGGAAAAGATGAAAGCCGACGGCAACGTGCCGTGGAGCATGGGCGAGGAAAGTGGTGCAGCTACCGGTTGGACCGGCTCGGATTTCATTCAGGACACCCTGCTGGTGACGAAGGGTCCTGATTACGTCAACAAAATCATCTCCGGCGAAATTCCTTACAACGATCCGGCCGTGCTGGACGCTTATACAATCTACAGTAAATGGGCCTCAGACCCGAAGTATACGGTCGGGGGATCGACCGGTACGGTCAGCACCAAATTCCTGGATGCCGTCTACAAAGTTTTCTCCAACCCCCCCGAAGCAATGATGGTCAAGCAGTCCGGGTTTGCCGGAGGCGAGGTTGCCAAACAATTCACGGATCTGAAATATGGCACAGATTATGATTTCTTCCAGTTCCCTGGTGTCCAGGGCCTGCAAGGCGGCGCAGACTTCCTGTATGCTTTCAGCGACAAGCCGGCTGCCAAAGCGCTGGTCGCTTATCTGACCAGTGACAAAGGCGGTGTGGACTGGGCCAAGGCAAACTTCGAAGTGTCTCCCAATAAGGCAGCTGCCGGCAACTATACCGACGTACAGATGACCAAACTGGGTGATATGCTCGCGAATGCCAAGGGCTTCACCTTCGATATGGGCGACGCCATTGGCTCGCCGTTCTCGGAAGCCGAGTGGAAAGCCGTGGTTGTCGCCGCCCAGGCTGGTGACATGAAGGCAGCGCTCGACGCCGCAGCAGCAGCCCAGGCTGAGGCATTGAAAAAGTAATCCACTTAATATAAGATGAGCGCAGGGCGTGTCTGTGACACGCCCTGCGCGATCCTCACTGATAAGACAAGTGGAGGGAATATGGTACCGATGGTGATGAAACAAGGTCGTTTGGCACCCTGGCTATATCTACTGCCAGCCCTGATTCTGATCACTGTGTTTATTGTGTATCCAACCATGCGCACCGTGCAACTGAGTTTTTTGGATGCCCACGGCAAGGATTCCGCAGCAGGCAATTGCGTCCCCGGTGAACCCTGCTGGGGGGCGCTCGAAAACTACCGCTACGCACTGACCAACCCTGAAATGCTTGCGGCGTTGCGAAACAACGCCCTGTGGTTGTTATTAATGGTGCCCGGGACGATCCTCGGCGGATTGTTCTTTGCGGTGCTGGCAGACGGCGTGCGCTACGAAAGTCTGGCCAAGTCGATCATTTTCATGCCAATGGCCATCTCCTTCGTCGGCGCGGGCATCATCTGGCGCTTTGTTTACACCGTGCAATCCGGAGGCGGGCCACAAATCGGGACCTTGAATGCCATCATCGTCAACCTGGGGGGCCAGCCGGTCGCATGGTTGAGCAACCCAGACCCGCTCGTCAATAACGTCAGCCTGATGCTCGTCGGGGTATGGCTGTGGGCCGGCTTCTGCATGACGATCCTATCCGCAGCCATTAAGGGTGTCTCCTCCGAAATGCTGGAAGCAGCGCGGGTGGATGGCGCCAACGAGTGGCAGGTATTCTGGAAAATCGTGCTTCCCAACATTATGTCCACCGTTCTTGTCGTAACGACTTCCATGTTTATCATCATCCTGAAGGTATTCGACGTCGTCTTCGTGATGACCGGCGGGAATTACGGCACCGAGGTGATCGCCAACCGAATGTTCCAGCTCATTGTCACGAATTCTGGCCGTTCGGCTGTCATCGCCGTTTTGTTGATTGCCGTAACGATCCCGATTATGATCCTCAATTCGCGCGCAGTTCGCCAGCAGGAGAAATCGCGATGAACCCACTCGGACGCCTTAATCGATTTCTAGGAAGGCTATCTGTCGTTCTGGCCCTGGTCATTATGTGTGTGTTATGGCTGATCCCGACCCTGGGATTGTTCATCACCTCCTTCCGCCCACGAGAGGCCGTACGGACGACCGGTTGGTGGACCGTTTTTTTACCCCAGCCCAGGACCGGAGAAACCGAATACAAAACTTACTGCGCAGCCTGCCACGGAGCAGACGGTAAAACCATTCCCGGCGCGGACCTTTCCAACCCACAAATCGTCGATAATTTTCCCCGTGCAGCCAACATGTTGGTGATGTTGAACAAGCCGGTCAACAGCGGCCCGCATCTTGTAAGCCCACCCTTGCCTCAGGCTCCAAAAGATGCCTTGAATACGCTTTCGCCGATCGTTACATACCTGCAAACACTCTCCGGCCAGAATGAGGCTGCGGGTCTTACCCTCAGCAACTATGTGGACGCATTGGTCGGCTATAAAGGCACACGAACTTATCAGGAAGACTGCCGGGACAAGATCGGCAGCGCGCTGGCAAAGTATACCTGTGACATCAAGAATGATTTGCTCAACCAGGAAGGTATGGGAGCAGCGTTCATCAACACGCTGATTGTGGCAATACCGGCCACAATATTACCCATCTTGTTTGCTGCATTTGCTGCCTATGCCTTTGCCTGGCTCGATTTCAAGGGACGCCAGTGGATACTTGCGGTACTGATCGGCCTGCAAATCGTGCCCCTCCAAATGGCGCTGGTGCCCATCGCTCAACTGTATACCAGCCTGAACATGCAAAGCACCTTCTTCGGGATTTGGCTTTTCCACACTGCCTTCGGGCTGCCCTATTGCATTAACCTGATGCATAACTTCATGGGTTCGCTTCCACGTGAGCTCTTTGAATCGGCTTATCTGGACGGCGCGAACCACTGGTCGGCCTTCCGGCGCCTGGCATTGCCTTTGGCCATGCCTTCCATCGCATCGCTGGCGATTTTCCAATTCCTGTGGCTGTGGAACGACTTCCTGGTCGCAAAAATATTCCTTAATACGCATCCGGTCTTAACCGTTCAGATCACAAATTTGATCGATCCCCGCGGCAGTAACTGGCATATCCTGACCGGCGCGGCTTTTCTGTCGATTATTATCCCAATGATTGTATTCTTCGCCTTCCAACGCGCCTTTGTGCACGGCAGGCTGGCGGGCGCTGTGAAAGGGTAATATCAAAATAAACAATGAAGCAGAATCTCTGGTACAAAAATGCGATCTTCTATCAAGTGTACGTACGCGCCTTTTTTGACAGCAATGCCGATGGCCACGGAGATATTCAAGGCTTGACGAGCAAGCTCGATTACTTCCAGGAGCTGGGCGTCGACTGCCTGTGGGTTATGCCCACCTACCCATCCCCACTCAAAGATGATGGCTACGATATCGCCGATTATTACGGAATTCACCCGGATTACGGCACACTGGGCGATTTCAAGGATTTTCTGGATGGCGCTCACCGGCGCGGCATTAAAGTCATCACCGACCTGGTGCTGAACCATACCTCCGATCAGCACCCCTGGTTCCAGGCCGCCCGGGCGGACCGCAACTCACCCTACCGGGATTACTACGTCTGGAGTGATGATCCCAACAAATACAACGACGCCAGGATCATCTTCGTCGACATCGAAAAATCGAACTGGACCTGGGACGAGGCTGCCGGCCAGTATTTCTGGCACCGCTTCTATAGCTCACAGCCGGACCTGAATTACGACAACCCGGCCGTCCGGGCGGAAATGCTCAAGGTGATCCAGTTCTGGCTGGATATGGGCGTGGACGGTTTTCGTGTGGACGCTGTGCCATACCTGTTCGAACGCGAAGGGACAACCTGCGAGAACCTACCCGAGACGCACGCCTATATAAAAGAGATCCGCCGCTTTATCGACACAAATTACGAGGGCAGGATCCTGCTCTCCGAAGCCAACCAGTGGCCCGTGACGGTGCGCACCTACATGGGAGACGGCGACGAGTTCCATCTGGCATTCCACTTCCCGATCATGCCGCGCATTTTTATGGCCCTGCAGCGCCGGGAACGTTCCGCTCTCGAATGGGCGCTCGAGAACACGCCGCCCATCCCCGGGAACTGCCAGTGGTGCACCTTCCTGCGCAACCACGATGAACTGACCCTCGAAATGGTCACGCCTGAAGAGCGCAGTTGGATGTGGGACGAATATGCGCCCTACCAGCGCATGCGCCTGAACCTGGGCATCCGCCGCCGGCTCGCGCCGCTGTTGGGGAACGACCCGCGCCGCATCCTGCTGGCCAACTCGCTGCTTTTTACCCTGCCCGGTTCGCCCGTGATCTACTACGGCGATGAGTTCGGCATGGGCGATAATATCTGGCTGCCCGACCGCACCGGCGTCCGCACACCCATGCAGTGGGATAACAGCCTGAACGCCGGGTTTTCCAGTGCGCAGCCGGAAAAGCTGTATGCTCCCATCGTCAATGACGAGCTGTTTAGCCAGAACAAAATAAATGTCGAGCAAGCGCGCAAGAACCCACAATCCTTATGGCATACAATCTGCAAAATGGTTGCGGTGCGCAAACAATATAAAGTCTTTGGCTGGGGAGATTTCCAGTGGGTAGACTGCCCCAACCAGGCGGTCGCCGCTTACGCGCGGGCTTTTGAAGGCCGGCAGATCCTGGTCGTCAATAACCTGAGCAATCGCCAGCAGGACGCCCACCTGGCTTCCGCTGCGCCGCTGGTCGACCTGCTGAGCGGCGCAGCGTTTACCCCTCAAGATGGTGTGCTCAATCTGGCACTCGAGCCATACGGCTGCCGCTGGCTGATGAAACAGGCCATATAAGACAGGGTCCCGTCTGAAGAGACGGGACCCTGTCTTATTATGCTTACCTACAAAATCAGTCCTCGTCCGCAATTTCAGCCGGAAACTGACCCACCTCGATGCCGGCATTGATGGCCTTGGCCGCCGCCGCAGAACGGGTATGCACATCCAGTTTTTCGAAAACCGCTTTGAGGTGACGCTTGACCGTGTTGGTCGTAATCACCAGCGTCTCTGCAATTTCCTTGTTGGTCATACCCCCGGCCAACAAGGCCAGCACCTCGCGCTCACGGTCGGTCAGGTTTTCAAGTTCGCTGGCAATGAAATGAGACGAATGCGCTTCGGCAACGGCACGGCGGAAAGCGGTGCGGTCGAAGGTCTGCTTTTCAAGATAGGCAAAGATGGATTGCTGGTCATAAGCACGCTGTATATCATCCACAGCAACGACCCCGCTCACGACGATGGTCGGAATCCCGGCCGCCTTGGTTGTAGAGAGCAGTTGGTAACCCTCCAGGGAAGATTCAGACCCATTTGGGCTGGATAACTCAGTACCCGTCAATGAAAGATCGACGACGGCAATATTATATTTTTCACGGCGCAAACAGCCCATCGCTTCGCCAAAACTATTACACAGGCGCACCTGGTAACCCGAGTCGTCAAGCAGTTCCGCCAGAATGCTGCGCCAGCCGGCGTCATCGTCCACGATCAAAGCCCGGTTTTGCACAACCGGGCTTGCAGAGCCGGCTTCCCGCCCTGAAGATGTCTTGGATTCAGGTAAATTGGAGCGGCCCGCCGTTGAAGATGGGGCACTGATCAGGATGCGATTAATCAGGTCGCGGAAGCGGGCACGCTGGAAGTTTTCCTTGCGCAGGAAAGTAAACGCACCGTATTCCGTCAATACACTGACTGCCAGCTCAACCGTCGCGAAACCGGTCAGCAAAATTGTACGGCAAGCCGGGTCCTGGCGGCGAACAGCTTCCAGCACACGCAGCCCGTCCCGGCTGCGATGGTCGCTTTCGGCGAGTGACAGATCCACAACGGCCAGGCGATGCGGGGATTCTTTTACAAGCCGCAATGCATCCTGCAGGTTACTGGCAAGGTCCACGCTCAAGCCAGCGTCCGTAAGCATTTCGGTCAAAATTTGCTGCCAGGAACGGTCGTCTTCCACAATCAGGGCACGCGTGACAACGGTATTCATGCTCCGCCTCTCTTATCTGGTTCCTGAGCGCGTGGCAAACGCAACTGGAAAGTTGTTCCGTGCACCCCGTCGCTTTCCACGCTGACGAAGCCACCCAGGCGCGTCATGAGCGTTTTTACCCACCACAGGCCAAACCCGAGTTTGCCAGGGCGGGTGGCGCCGCGTCCGGAGAAATCCAGTTCAAAAATATGATCGTGCAAATGGGGCGGGATGCCCGGCCCGTTGTCGCTGACAGCGATATCCACCCAGGCATCGCTGGCCGAACCACGGATGGTAATCACGCCCTGCCCGTCCATCGCATCGGCAGCGTTATCGAGCAAATTCGTAAATACCAGCGAGAGTGTATTCCCGCCCGCCATGACCACCGGGAGCGTATCGAGCGCTTCAGTATTGACATAAACCGTCGATGGAAGATTGGTGGCATTAATGGCATCGAAGACGCGCGGGGCAATCAGCACCGGCTCCATGCGGATCGGGCGCAGGTGTGAAAGGCTGTCACGCACGCTCTCCATGGCTTCCGTAGCACATCGTCCGATCTCTTCCAGGTTATGCGCCAGGTAAGGGCTGGTCGTCAGGGCGTCCTGGCACTTATCCTCGATACCCTGAATGCGCACCGGAATGGTGCCAACCTTATTATTAAGTTGGTGCAACAGGTTCGAGGCAATATCGCCGACGGCAGCAAAGGTCTCGGCGACTGAACGTTGTTCCTGGGCAGCCAGCAGGGCCTCCTGGCGGGCAGCATTCTGATAGGCCAGCACGGCATAATCCGCCAGGCAGATCAGTACTTTCTTATCCCATTCCGAATCGGCAAAACGCCCGGTAGCGGCGCTGGAACTATAAACGCTGAAGGCTCCCAGCGGCGCCTCGTGATTGCCCGGCAAAAGCGGAACGATCAGGGCATGTGACCAATTTTGTGACTGGGCCAGGTCGGGCCTGTGGAAGCGGGTATCCAAGCGAACATCATCGGTAACAACGGCCGTCCTGCTCAAGACAGCCTCGCCGGTCAGGCTTCCTTTCACTGGAATACGCTGTCCATGTTCGTAGCCTCCGCTGGAGACTTCCAGGACCAAGTCTTGGTCTTCCAGGGTCCAAATTGCACTGGCAGAAGCATCCAGCAAGTCGCAGGCCAGTTCGGAGAGATGCGTAAGCACCTTCTGGTAAGGCTGAGTCAACAACAAGCGCGCAACTTCCTGCAGGGCATCCAGCAAGCGCACTTCCTGAATGGCAATCACCGCCTGGGTCGCCAGAGCCTGCAACATGCGGCTGTCTTCCTCACCGAATGCGCCAACGGCCGGACTCTCCAGGTTCAGGACTCCCTCCAATCGCCCGCTTGCTCCGATGATTGGAACAGCCAGCTCCGAACGCATGCGCAGTTCAGCATCCAGGGGATAATAAATCTGCGCCCAGGGTTCGGTATTCAGATCGGCAATGCAGATCGACTCGCGGTTGCGGGCCACCCAGGACATGACGCTGTTGCCATTCACCGGCAGCGTTTCCACCATCGGGCTGTCCATATGCTCACCGGCAACGGCGCGCGTGACCAGGAACTCACCGGTGCGATCCAGCAGGCGAAAGATGCCATATTGCGCGCTGGTCACTTCCAGCGCCATTTGCAGGATCGCCTTAAGCGTATCTTCCAGACGCAAGCGAGAAGAGATCAGCAGCCCGGCACGTCGCAGACGGATCAATTCGTCGTCCTTGCGGGTCAGGTCACGCTGCATCCTGGTCAGGTTATGGGCGTGATAAATGGCCATGCCTGCCAGGTTGACGAAATTATCGAGCATGAGCAGCTCAAGCTGGCTGAATTGGCGATCGTCGCGCAGGTAAACATACAGAACACCCACCGGTTCGTCCGCCACGATCAGCGGGAAACAACACATTGATTTTGCCCCGGCAGCTGCCCGGGCGGGGTGAATTTCTATGCCGTGTTCCTCATAGGAAAGGACACGGCTACGCTGCATAATGGCACGCATGCCCAAGCCATTGGTGCGCGGCGCATCCCCTGCAGCAGATTTATCCCATTTCCCGGCCGAAACGCGCGAGTTGTGGTCAAAATCCTTGCGGAGCTTGTCATAGGTGTAAATCACAGCCGAAGCGCTCGGCACAACATGCGTGGTGCTCTCGACGATCATATTCAGCGTCTCTTCAACGCTGATGGAACCATTCGAGCCGATGTGGTTCATCGTCCCGCCGATCTGGTTCAGACTGGCGAGCACTTCAAATAAACGAGGGTCAGTTTCTGGAGAAGCCATAATATTATCCATACTGAATCGATTGTATCATTCCAGGGAATGATGCCAAAGGTGCGTTGCGCCCGGTTCCTGAGTAAAAAAACCGTTAAACGGAGTTTGTTCTCCCCGGGCAAATCCCGTTTAACCTGATCCCGCAGGTGGATAATATACCCTGTGGGCAGGGTGTGCGGCGCGTTAGCATGCCTGTTTTGTGCCAACTTAAATCCAAACAACATACGGCTTTTCGCCGCCGTATTTACTGGAAAGGCCGAGGAATATCCTCGGCCTTTCCGTCATTCTTATGTTGGCCGGGCACGAGCAGAAAACTTTGCTCTTAGCAGTCGAAGTAGAGGGTGAATTCGTACGGGGTTGGGCGCAGGCGAACGGGGTCGAGTTCGTTCTTGCGCTTGTAATCGATATAAGCCTCGAGGAAGTCCATCGTAAAGACATCACCCTTGAGCAGGAAGTCGTGATCGGCTTCGAGCGCATCGAGGACTGCGCCGAGCGAAGAAGGCACCTGCTTGATCAGCTTGGCTTCTTCGGCGGGCAGTTCGTAGAGGTCCTTATCGGTCGGCTGGCCGGGGTCAATGCGGTTCTGGATGCCGTCGAGACCGGCCATCAAAATGGCGGAAAAGCACAGATACGGGTTGCTGGAGGGGTCCGGAGCACGGAATTCAACCCGTTTGGCCTTGGTGCTCTTGGTAACCGGAATACGGCAGATGGCCGAGCGGTTGCGCTGGGAATAAGCCAGGTTGACGGGTGCTTCAAAACCGGGCACCAGGCGGCGGTAGGAATTGGTGGTCGGTGAGGTCAAAGCCAGCAGGGCCGGAGCATGCTTGAGGATGCCACCGATGTAGTATTTGGCGGTGTCAGAGAGGCCGGCATAACCGCCCGCATCGTAGAAAACGTTCGTCTCGCCCTTCCACAGGCTGGAGTGCACGTGCATACCGGAGCCGTTATCGCCATACATCGGCTTGGGCATGAACGTAACTGTCTTGCCGTTCTGGCGGGCAACATTCTTGGCCAGGTATTTATAAAGCAGCAGGTTGTCGGCCATACGGGTCAGGGTCGTGAAGCGCATGCCGAGCTCGGTCTGGCCGGCGGTGGCCACCTCGTGGTGGTGGACTTCCATCGGCACGCCGCAATCCTCGAGCGCCATCAGGATTTTGCTGCGGACGGACTGCAGGGTATCCGTCGGCGGGACGGGGAAATAACCGCGCTTGGCCGGGATCTGGCCACCATAATTAGCCTGGGTCGCGTCGCCACTGTTCCACCAACCTTCAGCGCTATCGACGTGATAGGATGATTCATTCGTGCTGTTGGTGTAACGGACATTATCGAAAATAAAGAATTCGGCCTCAGGGCCAAAGTAGGCAGTATCAGCAATGCCGGTTGATTTCAGGTAAGCTTCAGCTTTGGTGGCAACGAAACGCGGATCGCGCTCATAAGGCTGGAGTGTGATCGGGTCGTGGACGTTGCAGGTAAGGACCAGCGTGGGGATTTCAGCAACGGGATCGATAAATGCAGTATCAGGAACCGGCAGCAGGAGCATGTCGGACTCATGGATCTCCTGGAAACCGCGGATCGAGGAGCCGTCGAAAGGCAAGCCTTCCTCAAATAAATCCGCAGTCAGGCGGCGCACCGGGACGGTGAAATGCTGCCAGGTGCCGGGCAGGTCGACAAAACGAATGTCCACCATTTTGACGTTCTTCCCCATTTCAAGGACTTCTTTTACTGTCTTCGCCATTGAATAATCTCCTTTTGTGATAAGCTCTTAATTTATGAAAGGGATTATAGAATTGCGCCCGAAGAGGGTCAATTACCCAAACGGGTAGTGTTTCACCAAACGGGTAAGTGCATACAACAAAGGCGGGCCGCCGGCAAAAATGCATCCGGCGGCCCGCTGTGAAGCTTGAAAAAAAATACCCTAATACCCTGACAAATATTTTTTCAGTTCCCAATCCGTGACTTCCAGGCGGTAATCTTCCCATTCGACCCGTTTGGCATTGATGAAAACCTCGTGGGTGTGCGCACCCAGGGCATCACGGATGACATCGTCTTCTTCCAAAGCCTTGAGCGCCTGGTTCAGGGAACTCGGCAGGACTTCGTGGGATGACTTGTACGGTTTATCGAGAAGATAGATATTCTCTTCCGTGGCTTCAGAGACGGGCAGCTCCCGGCGGATGCCATCCAGGCCGGCGGCCAGCATGACTGCAAAAGCGAGGTAAGGATTGCAGCTCGGGTCGGGACAGCGCAGTTCCAGGCGTGTCGATCCACTTTCAGACGCGCGCGGTACGCGGATGAGCGCGGAGCGATTGATGCGCGCCCAACTGATATATACCGGAGCTTCATAGCCCGCCACCAGGCGCTTATATGAATTTACCAGCGGGGCCAGGATGGCGCACATCCCGCGTGCATGCGCCAGCTGGCCGGCAATAAAATGTTTGGCAATCTTCGACAGCCCGTGCGCATCGCCGGAATCGGCAAAGGCATTCTTGCCGTTTGCCAGATAGTTCAAACTCTGGTGAACATGCATGCCGCTCCCATTCAGACCGCGTATCGGTTTGGGCAGGAAGGTGCAGTACAGGCCATTCTGCTGCGCAATGACTTTCAATGCCACGCGCAGCGTGACGGCGCTATCGGCCGTCGTGAGCGCATCAGAATAGCGGAAATCGATCTCATGCTGGCCGGGCGCGCCTTCATGGTGCATGGCTTCCACCTGCAAGCCGAGCGCTTCGAGCGTGGTGGCCATCTGCCGCCGCAGGCCGGCAGCCATGTCGGAAGGTGCATCAAAGTAGCTGGCGCTGTCATGCGGCACAGGCGGGATCAGGCTTCCATCAGGATTCGGTTTGAGGAGGAAGAATTCAAGCTCAGGCCCGGTGTTATAGCCAAAACCCATCTGGGCGGCATCCTCAATCACCCGGCGCAAAATAGAGCGCGGATCGCCTGGAAACGGCTGGCCGTCCGGTGTGTATACGTCACAGATCAGGCGGGCCGTGGCCCCCTCGCCTGTCAACCAGGGAATAAGTGCAAAAGTCGAGGGGTCTGGCCGCAAATGCATATCACTCTCGGCCACGCGGGCAAAACCCTCGATCGAGGAGCCATCGAACCAGATGCCGTTTTCCAATGCCGCCTGCGTTTCATGCGCCGGGATAGTGACATTCTTCACCACGCCCACGACGTCGGTGAACTGCAAATCGATAAACTGGATGCCGTTCTGCTTTACACGGGCAAGAAGATCAGCAATGGGGTCTGATGGATTACTCATGGCTGCCTTTCTGCAGAAGACCAGTAGTGAGGTGTCATCCCCGTAGGGGCATCGGGGCGATGCGCGAGGAGCGTTATTCCCTGGCACAGACCGCACACCCCGCGCAGTTCACGGGGCAGGTGACGGTGTGCGACGAAGTGTCGCCACGGCGTCACGGCAGCGCAATCTCGTATTTGTCGGGAAAAATTGGCAGCGCCACCCTTCGACTGCGCCACCAGATCCTTCGACTACGCTGCCCAAAATCGGCAGCTCCGCTCAGGACGACGCACAATGGCATGTTTGCAACAGAGCATTTCATAAATGTATTATATTATCGATGAATTTGCTGCAACAAAAATGCGAGCACAACAAGCGCCGCCATGATCCCCACGGCCGTCATAATTCCTTTTACGGTCTGCATCTGTGCCAACGATGGAGGAGGAGAGACCCTCGATGTTTTTAATTTATCCAGAATGCTCACATCCACATTTTCGGGGTGATCGAGCGCCTCGATCAGGGCAGCCATATCCGCATAGCGTTCGTCCGGATTACGCGCCAGGCAGCGGGCCACAATTGCGGACAGCTGAGGAGAAACGGAAGGGTTGACGCGGTCGAGGCGGGCGGCCATGCCGTTCAGGTGCTGTGCCATCACGGCCAGGTTGTTATCCCCGGTAAAAGGCGTTTTCCCGGCCAACATCTCGTAGAGGATGGTGCCGAGCGCATACACATCGGTGCGCTGATCACCACGCTGACCCTCGATCTGTTCAGGCGCCATGTAATCGGGCGTGCCCATGGTGGCACTCAGGTTCGAATAGGTCACACGGTGCGCACCCTTCGTCAGCGCCAGGCCAAAATCCATGATAACGGGCTGGTTATCCTTCGTAATCAGGATATTTTCAGGTTTGAGGTCGCGGTGGATGACCTCGTTTTTATGGCAATAGGCCATGCCGTCGGCGATTTTACGGATAAGGGCAACAGCTTGCCCGGGCGGCAACGGCGCGGAGCTTTCGATCAACGTCCTGAGCGACTGGCCATCAACAAATTCCGTGACCAGGTAAGGAATGCGATTGTATTTTCCGGACCCGAGTCCCTTGAGGATGGTTGGATGGTCGAGCGTTTTCATTACCTCCAACTCGCGCTGGAAGCGTTCGAATTGGGCCGGGTCGCCCAGCATGGATTGATCGGGAATCTTAATCACCACCTCACGGTGGTTTACCAGGTCGAAAGCCCGATAAATGTCACTCATGCCCCCTTGGGCCATATGCGCCTGAATCTGATAACGGTCGAACTGATCCCCGATTTGCAACATCTTACCGGCAATTATAGCATAGGTACTCATGGCACCATTTTCCTCAATTTTTGGAACCAATTATTGCTTTTCTGATGGGATTCATGGTCCATTGGAGCCGGCGCCAACTTCTTTAAATAGAAAACAACCACCGAGGCGTTGTCGTCCGTCTCGTGGCGCAGAGCCAGGTCTACCAGTTCGCGGCTGATCTCGTCGGGTGAGGCATCATCGGCGACGCGGGCAAACTCATTATCCTCGATCACCGACCAGACGCCATCGGAACACAGGACCAGACGGTCGCCCTCCTGCAGCCGGTGCTGGATGATATCCGGCTGAAGGAACAGGCCCAGGCCAACGGCCTTTGTCAGGACCGAACGCTGGGCGTGCGTGCGCAGCTTGTCTGCGGAGATCAGCCTGGAACGCACCAGGTCGCCAACGGCGGAGTGGTCCTCGGTCAGGCAAACAGCGCGACCGTCACGGATCAAATAAGCGCGGCTATCGCCCACATGCGCCAGATATAATGTATCACCAAGGACATACGCCGCGGTAAGGGTCGTACCCATGCGCCCGGCCCCCAGGCGTTGTGCAGCTTTATAAACCTCAAGGTTAGCTTTTTCCACACCACTGGCCAAGGCCTTCGGATTGGGGGTCTCCCTGTCAAAAAGTACCTCTACCAGCGCTTCCAATGCCAAAGAACTGGCGACTGAGCCGTGGGTATAACCGCCCATACCGTCAGCTATCGCGTAGAGCAGGCCCATTTCCGGGCCGTAATCTCCATTTGGCAGATGAATAGCATCCTGGTTATCCTCGCGCACCGGGCCGACGACACTCAAACCGCTGCTTTCAATTTCGGGTACGTATTTTTGCAATGTGAATATTCTCTCATTCCGGGCTGCGCCAGTTCACGGAACAAACCTTGGGAGGCGCACAGTCAATACCGTCGTAAAACAATGCTTCCACGAGCCGCACCTGCCTCGCAAAAGTCCCGCTTTGGCCTGTGCAACTCGTGGAAATGGATGAGCTAAATGCTGAATATCTTACTACCGGGTAGTCATTTTTTGATCCTTAATCAATACAATCAAGGTTGACTACATTCTATGGGGACGGCTACCCGCGCACCAGTACCCAAACGGGGCATTTAGAGGCATATACCCATAAAACGCCTGTGAAAACAGCCGGATTTTGCAAGCAAAACTACCCAAATGGGTACCTGTATGCTTATTGCATAGCCCATTTGGATCTCGATGAAGCCTGCCAACCTAACTACGCTTGCGCCTGACGAAGTAATAGGCCACGCTGACCAGCAACCACACTCCGGCCAGACCAAACGCAATCAGGCTGGCCTGTGTGGTCGCGCCTCCTGCGCCCAACCCGATCACGGCCGCAGCAATCACAATGCCGATGTTAATCAGCAAGCCGATAACCGGCAACACGACGTGGCGAAAGATATTGAAAGAAGGATCTTCGAAAGGATCCCCAAGAAAAGTGACAATCATCAGGATGCATAACAGTGCATACAGCGAGAACGCGCCCAGATTGGAGGCCAGGATAATCCCCATCAACACGGGCAGACCGCCGATGATCCCGGCTGCGCCGATCATCGCCGAAACTGCGCTGAGCAGAACAACCGCAAAATAAGGCGTGGCGTATTGAGGGTGCAGCAGGCCGAGCACATCGGGCATTTCCGCGTCCATCGCCATGGCGAAACTGATGCGCACGCCGTTATTGATGGCGGTCAACGTCCCGCCCAGCAAAGCGATCGCGACGGTAAAACCAATCACGAGCATCAAGGTGACGCCGTAACCGCCCAAAAGCAGGTCGCCGATCTGCAGCGCCAGATCGCCGAGAGGAGCATGCGAAACCGCCGCATCGATATGTACGTTCAGGGCAAACCCGGCGGCAAAGTAGCCGAGCAGATAGGAAAACAATCCCTGGATGATGAGGGCCAGGATGGCACCGCGCGGAATATCACGCTGCGGATTGGAGGCGGAGGCCCCCAGGACAGTGGACGACTCAAAACCGACCATCAGGATCATCGCCAGCGCCGCCTGGAACAGGACCCCGTTGAAGCTGTGCGGGAGCAAAACCGATGTGATGGAGGGATGGATCCAGTCTGAAGGGGCCAAGCCACCCGGGTTGAGGACGCGGAAAGCAATCGCCAGCGCGGCAAAAACAAGCAGTGTCGTCAACTGGATGGTATTCAGCACCACGCTGCTCGTCGTAGTCCCGGTAATTCCGCGCAGGGCCAGGAAGCCGATAAATGCGGCAAAGGCAGCAGCCAGCACGGCTTCGCCAAAAACAGTGGGATGATAGCCAAAAAAACGCAACAAATAATCCGCCAGGATGCCCATGAAGGCAACCATCACGCCCGGATAGATCCAGTAATACAGATGAGCGGCCCAACCGGTGGCGAATTTTGCCAGGCGCGCCAGGCGGCGATAGCGCGGATGCTTCTGCTCGGCGAAGACCCGGTCGGCAAAGTGATAAGCGCTGCGAAACCCGGCTTCGGGGTAGCGGCGGGCCAGCTCGCCAAACGACAGCGCGGTAATCAGCGCCCCGGCCAGGGCCAGCAGTATACCCGGCCAGATATCCGCCACACCGCCGACACCCGCAGCCTGCGCCTGATACAGCAGCCACAGGAATGCGCCCGGCGCAGTCAGCGCCATGGCATTGATGGTGATGCCGGTCAGCCCCAACGTTTTGCGAGCCGGGGTGGGATTGGTCTCAACGGTCATGCGGTACCTCATCATTGCCAGGCGATTTCAGCCAGGCTTCAAGTTTTTCGAGAAACAGTACCAGCGGCCACAACAGCACAATCCGGGCGGCATCCACCAGGAATTGCAGCCATTGCAGCCAGGTGAAACGGCGGGTACTGGTGCCATCCAGCAGGATGCGGGCAAGCACCAGGCCCATTCCGATATAGATCAACGCGGGGGGAGAAATGATCGAAGCAGTTTCAGGCATTGTATCTTCTTGTCGATGTTTTACACGTTCTATGATCAGCAGATGATTCTCAGGGTTCCGCGGGACGGATGTTTAGCCGCCCGTCCCGCGGAACCCCGATACCCCATGGCGAATGGCTGTGCCAATCGCTCGATTGAAGATGATCCCAAGCCGGACCGGCATTCTACCATTAATTGTTTGCCTTGCTCCTGCGAGAGAGACTTTTCGGCAGAAGAACCGGCCGGCTTGAGCTTAATCGATCATTAATTACATCGCGTCAGCGGGAGCTTCCCAGTCAACGGGGTAAGCCAGCGAGCCCATTTCGGGCATATCCAGGCCGGCCAGTTCGTCCGCGCGGGAGACACGCATGAGACCCATGCCATGGCAAATCTTGAAGAAGACCCAGGACAGGCCGAAGACGGCTACGAAAATGGCGATCACTTCCGTAAGCTGGGCAAGGATTTGCGTGGAGCCGCCATACAGCAAACCGGTAACAGCGCTCGACATACCGTTCCAGGCAGCCGTGTCCGGATTGGCATTGGCAAAGATACCGACGGAGAGCACGCCCCAGGCGCCGTTGACCATATGCACGGGTACTGCGCCGACCGGGTCGTCGATATGCAGCTTCTCGAGTGCAAATACGGCCAAGGCCACCAGCACACCGGCAACGAGACCGATCACTACTGCGGCCCAGGGATCAACAAAGGCGCAGGGCGCGGTGATGGCTACCAGGCCGGCCAGCATGCCGTTCACGGACATGCCCGCATCCGGTCTCTTGGTCGGGCCGAACAGCCACATATAGGTCATGGCTGAACAGGCGCTGGCGCCGCCCGCCAACAAGGTATTGACTGCCGCAATGACGGCCAGGTTGCGGAAAGCGCCGGTGAAGCCCAACGACGAGCCGGGGTTGAAGCCGAACCAGCCGAAGAACAGGATGATCGTGCCCAGCACACCGATCGTAATGTTATGACCCGGTGTGGGGTTGGCGGAGCCATCTTTATTGAACTTGCCAATGCGCGGGCCAAGCACCACTGCGCCTGCCAGGCCGACACAACCGCCGATCATGTGAACGACGCCGGAACCGGCGAAGTCGACTGCGCCATTCCCCCAGCCGACGATACGGCCCAGGTTCTGCAGCCAGCCCCCGCCCCAGACCCAGCCACCCACCATCGGGTAGATGAACATACTGACCCACAGGCCCATCAGGACGAAGCCGATGAACTTGACGCGTTCGGCCATCGAGCCGGTCGGGATGGTGGCAGCCGTATCCATGAAGACCATCTGGAACAGGAAGAAGGCAAAAATGCCCGCTGCGGTAGTTGGAATGCCCATCAGCATGAAACCGCTGCCACCGAGCAGGCCGAACTGGCCAAAGCGCAAGAGGGGTGAGGCCATCAAACCGGTCCAGTCGCCGAGCGTGATCGGGGAGTGCGCCCATTCGCCCGCGACCGCGCCCGCGGTGGTGACTGCCGGGTAGGCGGCGTTGACTGCGCCGAACTGGAAAGCGAAGCCGGTCAGCCAGTAACCCAACGCGCCAATACCGAAGACCATCATGTTCATCAGCATGGTATGGGTCACGTTCTTGTTGCGGGTGAAGCCCGTCTCCACCAGCGCAAAGCCGGCCTGCATGAAGAAGACCAGGAAACCGCCAATGATCATCCACATGATGTTGATACTGAGGGTGGCATCAGCCGCCGAAGTAGCAACTGTCTCCACGGTCGGGCCGCCCGCCTGGGCGAAAGCCGGGGTGGCCACCGCCAGGGCCAAAAGCGCCACGAGCGGCAAAACAAACAACAAACGTTTCCTCAAATATTTCATTTCTTATTCTCCTTTGACTTATGAATTGGTAGACGGAACTTTAATATGTCGTTCAACGTATTGCAGCACATTGCCCATCTCGGCGGGTTTGACGAACAACGTGAGACGACCAAAATAGGAAGGATGCGCCAGTTCCAGGCTGGCCTGATTGGCCTTGAACCCGGAAAAATCGCTCCACGGACGGAATAACATATCGCCAACAGCCACCCCTTTGGTTGTCAGGGTATAGCGCATGGGCAGCAACACAACCACCAGGGCGATAGCGCCTACCATTGCAGCGATGTAAAGCGGCAGCCAACCGGTGGCAATACCCAGCGTGCAGCCCGTCAACAGCGCCAGCAAACTGGAACGATGCGTAAACAATTTTGGGAGGAAACCCAGCGGAACGGTCTGCAGGGTTTTTCCGGGCGGCGGCGTTTTTTTCCACGGGCGCGCTTTTGCCATCATGCTCATCAGCAACAAGGCAATCAACAAAAAACTGATCATCTGAAGAATAACCATGGCAGTTCCTTTCTCGATAATGAGGAGCGGCTGGTCAATACCAGCCGATATAACCCTTGAGGACGATCAGAAGTGAGACCAAAATCATGGCCGCAATCGTGGGCGGCACGGCAATGAGCAACCAGCGCTTCCAGCCGATCAGGCCATGATTGTGTTCCATGTACGAATAGGCGATTACATTGGCCGAAGCCCCGATGGGAGTCAGGTTCCCGCCAATATCCACACCCAGCGCCAGCGACCAGACCATCAGCCCCAGCGCGGGCATGCCCGGGATGGCCGCCAGGTCTTTAAGCACGTAGGTCATTGCCAGGGCGAGTGGGACATTGTCGATAATGCCACTGACAAGGCCCGGGCCCCAATGCAGTGCCAGCACCAGGGCAGTGGGGTTGGAAGAACTGATCTGCGCCAGGCCTTCGGCCAATCCCTCGAAAACGTGGACTTTTTCCAACCCGCCGATCAACACGAACAATCCGGTGAAGAACAAAATGCTTTCACCATCCACCCGGACGAGGGTTTTCTTGCGTTGGTCGTCACGCATGGCGATCAGCGCCAGGCCTGCGGGGATCAGCGCAGCCAGGGCGGCATTGATCGGCAGGCCGGTTAATGCGCTCAATGGAATATGAAATGCCAGCAAAAATACTGCCATCAGGAAGCCCATCAGACCCACACGGGTTAAATGAGCATGCACCGGCTCGTTATGCAGTCTCTCGATTTCTTGAATGCTTTCTTCGGTCAATGCCTTGTGAGCGTTTTGAAGCGCCTTGCGATTGGCCAGGTAAAAAAATGTCACCAGGAGTAACGCCGCAGCCAGAGAAATCGGCCCGGCATGCGTGGCAAAATCCGAGAAGCCGAAGCCCAGGGTCGTGCCCAGGATCATATTGGGCGGATCACCCACCAGGGTCCCGGCCCCGCCGGTATTGGCAGCGCACACCTCGGCGATGATCAGGGGCACGGGGTCGATCCCCAGCAGGCGGCAAAGCTGCAGCGTCAGCGCTGAAAGGAACAGCATGACGGTGATACTGCCCATCAGCATCGATAGAAGCGCCGACATGAAAATCATTACGACGAACAATGCGGCCGGGTGATAATTGACCCTTCGGACGGCAGTCAGGGCCAACCAGGCGAAGAAGCCGGCCTCATACAGAATCGAGAGCAGCACAAACATTCCGGCGATCAGGCCCAGCGTTTCCCAACTGATATACGTCATTGCTTCAGATGGGCTGAGCACGCCGAAAATAATCAGCACTGCTCCACCCAGAAGGGCGATCCAGTGGCGCGGGAATTTCTCGCTCATAATCGCAAGGTATGCCAGGGTAAACACGATCAGGGCCAAAATCACAAATCACCTCTAAACAAATATCGATAGAATAGAATATAAAAAAATCATAAAAATCTAATGGTTCATATTTTACGGGAGCAGGGTCAAAGCTCCTATTACCCCTATGGAGAATTTCATAAGCTTAAAATGGGTCATATGGGTAAGAAAAGTGGGTAATACCTCACCCTCTCATTACCCAAATGGGTCACATTCCCCTGGAAACCCTCCCGTCGTGAGATATATCAACGCAAAAAAGCATGCGGGCCAAGACGGGCGGACCAGCAAACGAATATTAATACGTTCCGCACTTCAGCGCAGCAATGCGCTCAATATGCCTATAAGTGCTCCGCCGGCCACGAGCCAGGTCGAATTGATCCTGAAACGCAGCAACAGCATGATCGAAACCAGGGCAATCATAATGGTAAGCGGATCGATCAGCGACGCGCGACCCAACTGAAGGGTAACGGCACCCATCAAGCCGAGAGAGGCCACGTTGACGCCATCCAGCAGGCCACCGACCCAGGCTGAGTTGCGTAGCTTGGGGATGAGCGGATTGCTGGCAGCCACGAAAACAAAAGCCGGCAGGAAGATAGCCAGGGTAGCCAGTAAAGCTCCCGGAACACCGCCGAGCAGGAAGCCGATAAAAGTGGCCGTTGTAAAAACCGGGCCGGGCGTCACTTGCCCGACCGCAATCGCATCGATCAATTGTTGGTCGGTGAGCCAGCCGAGCCGTAACACAAAATCTGCCCGCAGAAAGGCCAACAGCACATAACCGCTGCCATACAGCACGGCTCCAATTTTGAGAAAAGTGAAGAACAATGCGGGCAGGCTAAAAGAGGCCGCAATCAATGTGGGCACATTCAATACTGTCAGTGGAATAAGCAAACCGGCCGTACCCACGCGTTTCAAACGTTTCAGGTTGGTGGCAAGCATGACGATCAGCCCGCCAGCGAACAACAGCGCAATTTCGTTGACGTTTAGAAAATACAGACTGAAAACAGCCAGGCCAACACAGGCGGTAAGCGGCCCCTTGGCGGCCTTCCTGCCCAGGTCCCAGAGCGCCAAGACGATGATGGCGATCACCACCGGTTTGATGCCGTATAGCAACCAAGCGGCAGCCGGGGTGGAGCCAAAGCGCACGTATACCCAGGCCAGCGCCATCACGACCAGCATGGCCGGCAGGATGAAACACACCCCGGCAACGATCAAACCCGGCCAGCCTGCCCGCAGGAAACCAATATGGATTGCCATCTCGGTCGAGTTCGGGCCGGGGATCAGGTTTGTAGCGCCCAACAAATCCAGGAAATGCTGGTCACTCAACCATTTACGCCGCTTCACAACTTCGGTGTGCATCATGCCGATATGAGCGGCTGGCCCGCCAAAAGCGGTCATGCCAAGTTTGAGAAAAAGTGCGGCAACTTCGGCCAAGCGCTGCAATAACGGCGGGTCAGCCTGGGAGGCCAATGATGTACTCATGCTTTCGACAATACTCCAGTTTTCTTCCCCCGGAATAGAGAGGCCCGGCAGGAAAAAACCTGAACCAGCAAAGGTTCAGGTTTTTGCGTGGGCGCCCTCACAGTTCAGACCTCGGCGCGTAGTGCCAGGCGCGCTTCGTCGTCGAAGATCTGGATGGTGCGTTTGTACAGCGCATCCGCTTCCTCGGCGGTATCGGCAATGGCCGTCAGGCCGCAGCGTCCCCGGTCACTGATGCTGCTAAGCATGTGCATGACAATGCCCTTCTGCGCCAGGTGGTCGAAGTGCAGGCGGTAGCGGCTGACGATGTCGAAGAGGTCGTCCGGGGTGAAGGCGCGATAATCGTCGTTCTCAAGATGGTCAGTGGCGACGTAGTATTTGGTATGGCCGAGCAGTGTATGGAAGCTGCCCTTGGCGGTATCATACGTGCCGTCCGTCAGATACTGCAGCGTCAGGAAAGGATGCGTGGTGCCGCCCTTGCGTAAATTGATCTCGATCGCGTACGGCTCCCACTCGCCGTCCTGCGAGCGCACCACCACGAAGTCGAGCGCGAAGCGGCCGATGACGCCCTCACGCGCCAGGCGCGCGCCGACTTTGACCGCCTCACGTACGATCAGCTGGCTGTAGGCCGGGTTGGCAGGGAAGCGCGCACCCAGGTAGCTTTGCCCGCCCGGGCCGCCGAGCATCTGGTCATGGGTGGAAAGGATCTGTACCTCGCCCAACGGGCTGACGCGCAACTGCACGCTCGGGCTGAAGAACTCGTCCCCGGCGATCAATTCTTCGGTAATGCCGCCGCGCTCCTGCATCTTGGCCATAAAACCCGCGTAAGTCGCATCCGACAGCTCAAAACGCATGGCGCGCACGCGCTCTGCCACGGCCTCGCGCTCACCAGATTCCCTCGGCTTCGACAGGCCCTGCAGGTCGACGACCGCGTTGCCTTCGCCGGAGACACCCTCATTGAGCTTGACCATCAGCCTGCGCAGGTCCGGCCTGTGAGCGCGCATCCCGACAATCGCCTCGACGAGGTCATCCTCCCCGGTGAGATCCTCAACTCCGATGGGATACGGCACGCCCTCCTCGGCAAAGATGCGCCGGCCGCCGCTCTTCGTCCCGAGCGGGAAGAAGTGCGGGTCGGCAGCATACATGGGTACCCCCAGGCGCACGGCCAGCTCGAGTTCGAGCTCGGTGGTGTTGTACGGGACGATATGCGCCAGGTCCAGGTTGGGGATCAACGAGCGGATGTGCTGGATCAGCCGTGGGCGTTCCAACAGCTTAAGGCTCAACGGGCGGGATGAACCGTCCAGCGGCGAGACCAGGAACAAGCGCTTGCGCGCGTTCCCGATCACCACGCCAGGCAGGATGTGCAGGTAATAGTCGATGATGCTGGCCTGGATCGGCTGCGAGGTAACGTAGATGATACGGATGTTCGGCTGGCGCAGCAGGAAGAGCATGAACAGCGAACGTTCTTCGTAGGCCTGCTGCTCGGAGCCTTTGAAATCCGTATCGATGGTCATGGAAGGGATGACGACGATCGTGTTCTGTTCCTGCTGGTGCTCGCCGCCGGGCCGGTCCGGCTGGCCGATGGCTTTCCAGAGCGAGGGCAGTTTACGCTGCAACGCGTCGAATTTGGCAGTGATGGCAGTATCCATAAAGTAGTCTCCTTCTTCCTTCGATCACCGGGCTGTATTTTTACACCCGCTAAGCATACAAGAAAACCCCCATCCACGCAACCTGTCAGTTTGGGGATGGAGGGTTATTACAAGTGTCGGGCTGCGTGCTGCGAAGGCGACATTCTCAGGGAAGTGGGTGCCAGAGCAGCGCGAGCAGCACAGCCAGTGCAGCGAGCAGCGCGCCCAGCGCTGTAAAAGCCACGCTGATCTCGGTGGTCTGGTGCTTGACGATCAGGTTGGTGGGCAGGTTTTGAAAAACGCTTTGAAGATCGCTGGCGCTTTCAGCCGAGTAGTAGACCCCACCGGTCAGCGCGGCGACTTGCTTGAGCGTTTCCTCGTCGATCCCGCGGCGGAACCCGCCTCCGCCAAACCCCGGGCCACCCCCGCCAAAGCCCGGACCGCCTGCGAACGGCTCGCCGCCCAGAAGCTGCTGGCGGCAGTTGGGAAACCCCGATCCGTTGGCGGTACCAAACCCGATGGTATAGACGCGCACGCCGCGGTCAGCGGCCTGCTGCGCGGCATCCAAAGGTGAGGGACCTGCATTGGTGACCCCGTCGGTAAGCAGGACGATAATATCCGGCGCGTAGGCGCCTTTCGCCACCGGCGTCGGCTCGAGCCCGGAAGAAAGATCGTTCACGCTCGGCGCAACGTTCTCGTCCACCTCGGCAATCGCATCCAGCGCTTCGAGAATACCACTGCCAATCGCCGTCCTGCGCCCCGTGGTCAGGCTCTCGATGGCCGCCTCCAGGGCGGCCTGGTCGCTCGTGGGCGCCTGGACCACTTCGGCGAAACCGGAGAAGGCGACGACGCCGATAAACCTGCCGGCATCCTGGCGCCGAATGAACGATAGCGCTGCGGCCTGTGCCGCCTCGATCCGGCTGGGCGGGATATCCGTCGAGCACATGCTCCTCGAGACGTCGATCGACAGCAGCACGGTGGTCTGGTCGGTAGGCACGCTGACGATCATCACCGGGCGCGTCAGGGCAAGGGTCAGGCTGGCAAGGCCAAGCAGCAACAAAATAAACGGGAGGTGGCGGCGCAGGCGCGATTGTCGCGGGAGCGCCTCGCGCACGAGCGACAGGCTGGAATAGCGCACTGCCAGACGCCGCCGTCGCAGCATCCAGATATACACCGCGACGATCAGCGGGATCAACGCGAACATGAACAGGAATCCGGGCCAAAGCAAGTCCATCTCACTACCTCCGGAGAGCCATGTAGGCCCTCATTAAGGAGACATTTCTAACACGAAGGACTCAAAGGAAAAGCAGTCAAATGGTTTGTTTTGGCTCCCTTGGTGTCCTTCGTGTTAAAGATTTCAGGTCTTACCATTTTACAGATGGAAGAGCCTAAAAGATCATGGCAGGCGGCTGAACCACAGCAGCGAAAATGCGGCGCCGACCAGCAGAAAGAAGATGCCGGCGCCTGCAAAAATGGACGTGACCTCGGTATCTTCGGGTTTGATCACCAATTGTGTGTTGATATTCTCGTAAATCTTGAGCAAATCCTGCGCGTTATCAGCCTGGTAGTAACTGCCGCCGGTGAGTTGGGAGATTTTTTGCAGCGCCAGCTCGTCAAGCTGCGTGTGCAGGGTGAACCCGTTGATGTGCAGGTTCGTGCCTGCCGTGCTGCCGATGCCAACGGTATAGATGCGCACCCCGCGCTGCGCAGCGGCCTGCGCGGCGGCAAGCGGATCCGGAGACTCGTTATTGTTGCCATCGGTGAGCAGGATGATCACGCCGGGGGTGTATGTTCCCTTCGGAACGGCCGTCGGCGTGGGCGTGGACGCAGGCGTCAGGCTGCTGTAGAAGTGAGTGTCGGGGCCGCCGACCGTGGCGATCATTTTGAGCGCAGAAAGAATGCCGTTTGCCAGCGAGGTACCGCGCTGCGGCGTCAGGCGCTTGATCGCAGCCAGCAGGGCATCCCGGTCATCCGTCGGCGCCTGGACTGCAACGCCGCTGTCGCTGAATGCCACCGCGCCGATCTGCACAGTGCGCGGCTGGCGCTGGATGAATTCCTGCGCAGCGGCTTTGGCCGCTTCCATGCGGGTCGGCTTCAGATCGTCGGCCGCCATGCTGCCCGAGACGTCGAATGCCAGGACGACCGTTCCCACCACCCTGGGCAGGCTGATCACGGTCTGGGGCCGTGCCAGCGCCACGAACAGAATAGCGAGCGAAAGCAGAAAGAAGGCTGCAGGGATGTGACGGCGCAAGCCAGGCCCGGGTGCCTGGGAATGTTGTAAAGGCCCAAGCGTACCGTAACGCGCAACGGCCCGCTGCCGGCGCATGAATAACACGACATACAGCCCAACAAACACAGGCAGTAGCAGCAACAGGGAAAGCATCGCGGGCCAGATGAATGACATGGGGAAATCCAGGATCTCTTCTGTTGAGGATGTTTTGCGCTAGCGAGGGCTAGGCCTTCGCTGGCGCCAGAAAGGAATTACCTTCTGCGCTGCTGCCTCAGGGTCGCAAAGCGCACAATCGCGCGCACCAGGTCTTCCTCGGTGGAAATGGACAGCACATCCACCCCGGCATGCTTGAAGATCTGCTGCAGGCCGGCTTCGCGCTGCCGCGCCGAGTCTTCGAAACGCTGGCGGAACCTGCGGTCGTGCGTATCCACGTACAACTGTTCGCCTGTTTCGGCATCTTCCATAATGACCGGGCCGATATCCGGTAGTTTGACTTCGCGCGGATCCCAGACGCGTACCGCCAGGACTTCATGGCGCTGGTTGAGCAGACTCAACGGTCGTTCCCAGCCTGCCGCGCTGATGAAATCCGAGATGATAAAGATCAGCGAGCGCGTTTTGATGGCATGCAGCCCGCCTTCCAGCAGCGGCTTCAGGTCCGTGAACGGCGCGCGCGCCAACTGCGGCTGCTTGAGCAGATCGTTGATCAGGCGCAGCACCTGGTTGCGGCCGCCGCGCGCCGGGATGGTGCGCTCGACGCGGCGGCCGCCGCTGGCAAAGACGGCCCCGACCCGGTTGCCGTGACGCGTCAGCAGCCGCGCAAAGGTGGTCACGAAATCGATCAGCACGCTGCGCTTGAGACCGTGCGCCACGCCAAAGTCCAGCGAGGGGCTCAGGTCAAGCAGGAACCAGGCGGTAATCTCGCGGTCTTCCACGTACTGGCGCACGTAGGGAGTATCCATGCGCGCGGTCACGTTCCAATCGATGTAGCGAATATCATCTTCAGGCTGGTACTCGCGCAGGTCGGCAAAATCCACACCGTAGCCATAGAACAGGCTGCGGTAATCGCCCTGCAGCAGGCCATCGAGGCGACGGATGACTTGCCAGTCTAGGCGCTGCAAGATGCGTTCAGGCGTTGTTGCTGGCGTTGGCGTGTTCATGCAGAGGCACCACCGGGATGGGAATACGATCGAGAATCTTTTTCAGCAGGTCGTCGCCGGTCATATTATCCGAGAGCGCTTCGTAAGAGAGCACCAGGCGGTGGCGCATCACGTCGAAGGCCATGTCCAGCACGTCCTGTGGCAGCGCGTAATCGCGCCCGCGCACGAAGGCCAGCGCCCGGGCAGTCAGGATCAGGTTGATCGAAGCGCGCGGGCTGGCACCGAACATGATGTAGTGCTGCAGCTCCTTCAGGCCGACTTCCGCAGGCTTGCGTGTGGCGGTCACCATACGCACGGCGTACTCGATCAGCGCCGGGTCCACGTAGACTTTGTCAACGTCCTGCTGCAAGCCGGCCAACTGCTCGGTGGTCAACACTTTTTGCACGGCCTGCAACATGCCGGTCATGCGCTCGACGATCACGAATTCTTCCGTCCCGGTTGGGTAACCGACCAGCACCTTGAGCATGAAGCGATCCACTTGAGCTTCAGGCAACGCATACGTGCCCTCGGTCTCGATCGGGTTCTGGGTGGCAAGCACCAGGAAGGGACTCGGCACCTTGAACGTTTCGCGCCCGATGGTTACCTGGTGCTCCTGCATCACTTCGAGCAACGCGCTTTGCACCTTGGCGGGTGCGCGGTTGATCTCGTCCGCCAGCAGCAGGTTGGTAAAGACCGGGCCGAGCGAGGTGTTGAACTCACCGGTCTTCTGGTTATAGATACGCGTGCCGATCAGATCGGCGGGGACAAGGGCCGGGGTGAACTGGATGCGCTTGAACTCACCGCCGATCGCTTCGGCCAGCGTTTTGATCGCCATGGTCTTGGCCAGTCCGGGCACGCCTTCCACAAGAACGTGCCCGCGCGCCAGCAGCGCGACGACCAGTCGCTCCAACAGATGGTCCTGCCCGACGATCACCTTCTTAACTTCGTACAGCACACGTTCCATCGGCCTGCGATTTTCAGGATTCACGTTTTCATCCATCGGGGGTCTCCTTCTAGGATACTCAGGGCCTGTAAAAGTATAACTCCGCACTTTTAGGTATCTTTGTTTTATGGCAAAGATCAAACCATTTACCACAAAGGGACACAAAGGACACCAAAAGATCTTTGATTTTGCCTTAAACCTTCGTGTTCCTTTTTTTCCTTTGTGGTTAAAGCTTTAAAGCAGTGAATTTTGTGTCATTCTTTAGACAAAGAATCTGCGGGGTTATTCTTTTACAACTCCTCAGTAAAGTGTAGTAGCGACTTCAGTCGCTTGGCATACACAGCGACTGAAGTCGCTACTACGGTATCAATCGATCGGCGAACCGCCGAAAGCCGAGAGCGCGGCGTCGATCGGAACCGCAAAACCAATGCCGACAAAGAAATTCTGGTCGGTGGGGTTGGCCAGCCCGGTAACGATGCCGATCACCTGGCCGTCGCGGTTAAGCAGCGGACCGCCGGAATTGCCCGGGTTGACGGCGGTATCGATCTGGATCAGGCCGTGCAGTTCCTGAGTGCCATTGGTTGGGTGAAAGGAACGATCGAAACCGGAAATGACGCCCGCGCTCATCGAACTGTACAGGCCGAACGGATTGCCGACCGCATAAGCCTCATCCCCAACGTGTACGTCGCCCAGGTTTCCCAGTACGGCAGGCACAAGCCGTGCCGGAGGCTGGCCCGCACGCATCACGGCGATATCGTTGTCTGGCTGCTTGATCGTCACTTCCGCGCTCGACTCAGTGCCGTCTGCAAATGTGACCTTGATCTGTGCTGCGCCTGCAACGACGTGCAGGGCGGTAAGAATATCGCCCTGATCGTCGATCACGACACCGCTCCCCAGGCTGTTCTCCTCCTTGCCGTCCGTATCTGTGGATTGCGTCTGGATCAGCACCAGCGAGGGCTGTATGATCTGGTAGACACGCGCAGAAAAAGCGGGCGGCGGTGTGGCGGAGGCAAGTGCATGGGCAATCGAGTCGTTGACTTCATCCGCAGTCAATGGATGCGGGCCGGGGAACAGCACGCTGTACAGCAGCAGCGCGGAGAGCGCAGCCAGCACACCGGCAGCAAACGGCGCAGTGCTGCGTACGAATGCACGCATACGCTGCAAGCGTTCGCGCCACAAAACCAAAGGCTTGCCCTGAGGGTTCGTCTCGCTGTGCGGCTCACCGTGTCGAACGGTTGAAGCAGGTGGTTCGTTCATGTCGTTTTTGGGGCTTTTATAGGGAGTACAAGCCACACTCAGCGCAAAATAAATATTTCGCATGTGGCCACAAGGTCAATATAATAGGCATCTAATAGTATAGGACTTTTTCCTGAGATAAAAATGAGATTATTGTTAATGATTTCGAGAGAAACAGCGCGGCCAATCAACGCAAATGACCGCCGTGAGCGGAATTGGCACAAGGAGGGGTGCCTGGTGAAAATTCACCTTCCGAACGGCGGTCATTGCTTCCCTGGAGGGAAGGAGAGAAAGGAGAGAAACCGAAAACAGTCAGCCTCACGTAGGATTAACCTTCCCGCGGCAACAGGAGGTTAAACACGTGTAGGATGTCGATATTCTACGCGAACGGAGGGGACGTTGCTATTACCCAAAGGGAGAATTTTGTCCGCCAAAAACAGGCCTTGCGAACAATATCCAGCCCGGGGCCGGCGCGCTTTACTACCCATACGGGTATGGGCGCGTTGGCGCTGCTCGGTATGCATATCTTCTCCCGGGCCGCTTTGCCCTTTCCGGTATAATCCTGTTACCCGAACTTACTGAAGATGTAGGGCAAGTCGCGCTTGAAACACAACTATTCATCCTACAATCTTATGTTGGCCGGGCATTAGCCAATGGACCTTCCCTATCCCGCCGAACAAATCCTGAATGGCTCCCTGCCTGAAGAAGCCGCGCAGGCGCTAATCGCTGCGCTTGGGTTCGCAGACCCGCCGGCTGGCGTGCGGCGCTTGCAGCATATCGCCGCGCAAAACGCAGACGCACAGCAAGCATTGGCCAGCCTGCTGCCTCATCTGCTGGCCGCGCTGGCCGGCTGCGCCGACCCGGACCAGGCGCTGATCAACATGGAGCGCTTCGCCAGCGGGGCACACGCCAGCGAGACTTTCAGGCAACTGGTCGAGAACCCGCGCACGGTGGAAATCCTGATCACCATCTTCGCCGGCAGTCAGTTCCTGACCGAGATCCTGCTGCGCGACCCGCAGCACCTGATGGTGCTTACCCGGCGCGAGCGGCTGGCCCGCCAGAAAAAATCCGACGAGTTCCATAATGAAGCCATGCAGAGCATGACGCCAGCGGGACAACTCAACAGCCTGCACCGCTACCAGCGTGGCGAAATCCTGCGTATCGGCGCCAGTGACCTGCTCGATCTCTACGACCTGCCTGCCGTCACCAGCCAGCTTTCCAACCTGGCAGACGGTATCATACGCGCCTGCCTGGCTTACGCAGGGGCCCAGGCGCAAACGGATACAAGCAGATTCGTCGTCATGGCCATGGGGAAACTCGGCGGCGAGGAATTGAATTACAGTTCAGATATCGACCTGCTTTTTCTGTGTTCAGACCGGGCAGCGGATTATTTGCGCCTCGGCCAGCACCTGATCGAGGCGCTTTCGAGCATGACTGCCGAGGGCTTTTTATACCGCGTCGATATGCGCTTGCGCCCCTGGGGCCGCGACGGCGCACTGGTCACCAGCCTTCAAAACTACCTGACCTACCTCAACCGTAATGCGCTGCTGTGGGAAAAACAGGCCCTGCTCAAAGCCCGGCCGTCTGCAGGCGACCTGTCTCTTGGCGAAGAGGCCCTGAAACAAATCGGGACGGCCCTCTTCGGAGCGAACCCAGAAACGGTACGCGCCAGCGTGCATGCCATGAAACAGCGTACCGAAGAGATCCTGCGCGCCAAAGGCCGCGAGTGGGGCGAAGTCAAACTGGGTGAGGGCTCCATCCGCGACGTGGAATTCGTGGTGCAGTTCCTGCAACTGGCGCACGCCGGCCAGAACCCGAACCTGCGCGAGCGTTCCACGCTCAGGGCCCTGCCCCGCCTGCAGCAGGCCGGCCTGCTGACCCCGCACGAAAGCCGCGTTCTGGCGGACGGATACATCTTCCTGCGCACGGTGGAACACTACCTGCAGATGATGCACTACCGCCAGACATACACCCTGCCCGCCGAGCCAAATGCGATCAACCTGCTGGCCCGGCGCCTGGGCTTCCGCGGCAGGGCCGAAGGCTTCCTGGAGCCGAAGGCCATCCAAGCATCGGCAGATGCCTCACCAGAACAAGCTCGCGAGCATTTCCTGGAACGCTACCACCAGCACAGCCTGGCCATCCGCGCCATTTATTCCAAATACGTGGGCGGGGTGCAGACTGCACCCACATCTGAAATCGCACTGGTCGAGCCGGCGCCCGCCATCGCCATCCAGCAGCACCTGGCACGCATGGAAGCCTCCTACTCGACCACGTTCAGCGAAGAGGAGATCCGCAGGCATGCCATGCTGGCCGAACAGTTGAATGACGAGCAGCCCGTCAGCGTGGATGTACAGCCAATCGGCGAGGCAAGCTGGCGGGTGACGGTGGTTGCCTATGACTACCTCGGCGAGCTTTCGCTGATCTGCGGCCTGATGTTCGTCTACGGGCTGGACATCCAGGATGGGCAGGTTTTCACCTACGAGGCGGAACAAAGGTCCGAAGCCGAATCCACAGCCAGGTACCGCCCGCGCCGCGCCCACTCAGGGCGGCTACTCAAACCCACAGCGGACGAGCGCTCGCAGTCCACATCCGCCCGCCGCAAAATAGTGGATGTTTTTACGGTGAAGTCAGTCAATTCCGCGGCGCCCGTCTGGGAGCGCTATTCAGAAGAACTGCGCAGTCTCGTAAAAATGATGCAGGCCACGAAACGGCGTGAAGCGCGCAGCGAACTGGCCAAGCGCGTGGGGGCCGTATTCCAGGACATGCGCAGCGTCGATGTGCCGCTTTACCCGATCGAGATTCTCATCGACAATGAGACTTCCGAGCGCTATACCGTTCTGCACATCGAAACGATCGACACGGTCGGCTTCCTGTATGAATTTACGAACGCGCTTTCGATGACTCATACCTATATCTCACGCATGGTGGTGGAATCCAGCGGCAAGCACGCCAAGGACCTGCTATATGTCACCGACGAGAATGGCAGGAAAATCACATCCCCCGAAAAGCAGCGTGAACTGCGCGCCGCCGCCGTGTTGATCAAGCATTTCACCCACCTGCTGCCTGCTTCGCCCAACCCGGCGGCAGCCTTGCTGCACTTCCGCGAATTCCTTGCGCAGCTCTTCGAACGGCCAAACTGGCCTGACGAACTGGCTTCACTCGAACGCTCCGAAGTGCTCAATAACCTGACGCAACTGCTCGGCGTGAGCGACTTCCTCTGGGATGATTTTATGCGCATGCAGTATGCCAATTTGTTCCCGGTGGTCAGCGATGCAAACGCGCTCAACAGCGCCAAATCGCGCGCGCAGTTGGAAGGCGAGCTTGCCGCAGCTCTGCGCCCCGTCCACGACGGCCCCCAGGCGCCTCGCGAAGATGCCCCCTGGCGCAAGGTGCTGAATGAATTCAAAGACCGCGAGATGTTCCGCATCGACATGCGCCACCTGCTGGGCTATACCGCGGAATTCTGGGATTTTTCGGAGGAACTGACCGACCTGGCCGAGGTCGTTGTCAATGCCGCCTTTCATCTCACAACCGAAGACTTGCGCTGCCTGCACGGAACGCCGCACCTCGCCAACGGAAGCATCTCCCAGATGGCCGTGCTGGCCCTCGGGAAATGCGGCGGGCGCGAGCTGGGCTTCGCTTCGGATATCGAATTGATGTTTGTCTACAATGGGAACGGCCTGACCGACGGGCCGGAGGTCATCTCCTCGGCTATATTCCACGAGAAGGTCGTGCAGCATTTCTTGAGCGCCATCCGCGCCCGGCAGGAGGGCATCTTCCAGGTGGACTTGCAGTTGCGTCCATATGGCAAAGCCGGAAGCATGGCCATTCTACTGGAGGCCTTCGAGGCCTACTATGCCCCCGAGGGCCCGGCCTGGGCTTACGAACGGCAGGCGCTGGTCAAGCTGCGCCCCATCGCCGGGGATCAGCAACTGGGCCAGGAGTTATGCACGTTGCGCGACAAGTTCGTCTACAACGGCACACCCTTCGACGTGACCGCCATGCGCGCCATGCGCGAACGCCAGGTGCGGCACCTGGTCAGCGCTGGGAAGTTCAACGCAAAATACAGCCCCGGCGGGCTGGTGGATATCGAATACCTGGTGCAGGGTCTGCAGATCACATACGGAGCCGTTAACCCGGCCTTGCGGCAGACCAATATCCGCCAGGCTATGGCCGCGTTGAACCACGCCGGCATCCTTTCAGATGAAGACTACAGCAAGCTGCACAAGGCCCACACCTTCCTGCGCTGGCTGATCGACGCCATGCGCGTGGTGCGCGGCAACGCCAAAGATGTCACCGTGCCCGGATACGGCAGCGAAGAATTCACTTTTCTGGCGCGCCGCCTGCGTTATGGGAATGACATCCAACGCCTGCGCGAAGACCTGCTGCGCTACCAGACGGATGTGCAAGAGATCAATATGCGCCTATTACAATAGGAAGACGTTTGCCGTCTTTATCCGTGATACAGTTTATCGAAGGAACTCACCATGAACTCCCATTACCGGCATTCCCGTTTAACAACAGTCCTGTTGATCTGTATTCTGAGCGTTTCCTGTTCGGCCAAACCGGACCTCCGCGCAGGCCAAAGCGTCCAGATGGCTTCGTACACCGATCCGCTCAACGATGTAGTTGTCTCCGTTCGGCTAAGTTACGCCACAGACGGCGCCTTTCTGCTCGCAGCGACCTTTACACCCCCGGAAGGCTTCCACCTGTACAGTAAGGACCTGCCACGTGGCGGCTTGAACGGCCAGGGACGGCCAACCCTGCTGGAACTCGCCACCGGCTCGAAAATGCAGCCGGCCGGCATGCTGACCGAGAGCGTCGGCGCAGAACTAGCAGGTTACCAACCGGACGGACTGCTCGTCTACCCAACCGGGCCGGTGACCTTGACCCTGGCCGTCAGCCTGCCTGATCAAACCGGATGGGTGGAGGACACGCTCAGCCTGACCTACACGGCTTGCACAGCCTCCGTATGCCTGGCACCGACCGTCGGAAAGTTGGTCAAGGTAACCATACCGGGCAAAGGATCCACCACAAAATAACGCCTGGAGGACGTATGCTCAAAAAAATCGTAATCTTTTTTCTGCCATTGGCGCTTGCGCTGCTGGCCTGCCGCACGCTGATCCCGGATGTGGGCACATCCGGGCCGGTTGCGACAATTGCGCCGGTGGCCACCTCGGAGGCGGAGGCCACCGCATTCGCTCCCGGGCAGGATTTCACACTGGTACGTATTTATCCGAAAGACGGCCAACTGCCTGCCTTGCTGGCCGCCGAAGTAAAAAAAGCGCGGGCACTCGGGCAGGCGCCCTTTGTCGAATTCGACGCCACCTGGTGCCCACCCTGCCAGGCGATTACCGCCAGCCTGGCAGCCAGGAATGAGTTGATGCTGAACGCATACAGCGGCATTTATCTCATCCACGCCGACGTAGACGAATGGGGCTGGGACAATTCCGGAGCAGGCTTCCCAATCATCAAAGCCATCCCGATCTTCTTCAAGCTGGATAACGACGGCAAACCCAGCGGCGCGGTCATCGATGGAGGCGCCTGGGGAGCAGATGTCCCGGAAAATTTCGCGCCGGTCCTGACGAAATTTTTCCATCCATAATAGCAGTTTCCGCGTATCAAAAAATAGGACTTTTGGCCTACACAGCTTGCAATAAGGATAAGAACTACATTCATCCTCTGACATATAATATCTACAAATATTATATTCTCGGAGGATAAACATGTTTAAACGATCGGCTTCAATATTTGTAATCTTCATAGTCACTTTTTTGCTTGCCACGCCCGCGTTTGCGTCTGAGCAGGGCCCGAATGATGCCACCGCGCCGGAAGATGGAGGCATGGGCGGCGTCGTGGTGCCTCAAGGACAGCAGAAAATGCTTCCCGAGCTGGGAGGCGGCAATTTGATTTACCATAACGGCCCGGTGATGCACACCAATAGAACATTTGCCATTTACTGGGTACCGGCGGGTTACGGCGTCAGCGCTACCTACAGGGCGCATATCAATCAATTCTTCAAGGATGTTGCCGCCGCCAGTGGCGCCACATCGAATGTATACTACAGCCTCACTCAGTATTTCAGTCTCCCCGGTCCGAGCTACATTACCACCAACTCATCTTTTGGCGGCTACTATAACGACAGCCGCACTTTTCCCGCAGATGCCTGCGCACTATATGCCGGTGTTACGAAATGCTTGAGCGATGCCCAGATCCGGGCTGAAATCAAGCGCGTGATCACGCTGAAAGGCTGGGTTGCCAATACGACCAATCTATTCTTTATGTTCACCCCCAATGGTGTTGGCAGTTGTTTTGGAAGCGATTGCGCTTTTACTGAGTTTTGCGCATACCACAGCTACGCTGGCGCAATTATTTACGCCAACCAGCCTTATACCTATACCGTCCCCGGCGCTTGCGGCGTTCCCGCATCCCCCAACGGTGATTTTCCATCCGACTCGACCCTCAATGTTGTCAGCCATGAGCACAGGGAGGCCATGAACGATTATCACCTTAATGCCTGGTATGACAATCTGGGTTACGAGGGCTCCGATAAATGCGCCTGGATCTTTGGTCCGCTTACCATAGGCTATAACCAGACCATCAACGGCCATCACTACGTTCTCCAGAAGGAGTGGAGCAACGCAACCAGCAGGTGCCGTCTGTCCGGCCATTAAAGTATCCATACATGTTCCCAACAGGCAACTGTCTTGGCTGGCCAAGACAGTTGCTTTCTTTAAAAGGCCAAATGTGCAATAAAGCGCAGCAATAGGGCGTTATGACATCAAAATCGACCCACCCTCACGAATCTTAACAACTCACCTTACGCACTTTTTGCTCGCGGAAGGGCTGTGCCCCTGCGATTTTCCTTGCCAAACACGGCGGGCACAGCCCGCCTTTGAGCATGGCAGCGTAAGGTGAGCTAACAAGATAAAGTGTTTCTCGATAACCATTGCGTGTAATATATCGAATTCCCAGGGTTAGCCGTCTGTTATTGAAGGAGTGCTACATTCGGCCGCCAGCCGTTTTTTCGGCATTGGATTGCATGAAATTTTCTACCCAGATCGATTTTGGAGTGAAAATAACAGCCCTCGATCATTATCGTTAAATTTTATGAGAAGAGGCTATCTCGGATAGTTTTTTTCAAGCGCTAAATTCTGCGCAAAACGTTGACTTTCGACAAGGAGACTCCTATGAAAATCACAACACTGGAAGGCTTGCTGGCAGACGAGTTGCAGGATATCTACAGCGCAGAGAATCAACTGATCAGGGCATTGCCCAACCTGGCCGAAGCTGCTGACTCAGATGATTTGCGCAGGGCTTTTGATGAACACCTAGAACAAACACATCGCCATGTCGAGCGCATCGAACAAATCTGTAGACAGTTGAATATTAAGCCAAAAGGCAAGAAGTGCCTGGGTATGGAAGGTCTGCTGGAGGAAGGAAAGGAAGTGCTCAGCAGTGAGATGGACCCTGACCTTTTGGATGCGGCCCTGATCGGAGCTGCACAGCGTGCGGAACATTATGAAATCACGGCCTACGGGACGGCCCGCGCCCATGCCCGCCAACTGGGTTTGCTCAATATAGCCGACCTTTTGAACCAGACTCTTGAAGAAGAAAAGAGGACCGACTTACGGCTGACGGGACTGGCCGAAAATAGGATCAACGTTCAGGCAGCCATGAGCGAGAGCCTGACTGTGTAGAAAGGAGCTCAAGATGATTAATTTAACTCAAAATTGGTGGCTGGTCGTACTGCGCGGCGTGGCAGCAATCCTGTTCGGGTTAGCTGCATTCCTGTGGCCGGGATTGACGCTGCTTGTCCTGATCGTGCTCTTTGGAGTCTATGCACTGGTGGACGGCTTCATCGCAGTGGTCACGGGATTAAGCCACACGAAAGACTCGCCGCGCTGGTGGGTTTTCCTGCTTGAAGGCCTGGTCGACATCGGCGTTGGCGTCATCGCCCTGTTCTGGCCAGGGATAACAACACTGGCCGTTCTTGCCATGATCGCGGCCTGGGCGATTCTCACTGGTGTTCTGGAGATCGCAGCAGCCATTCGACTGCACCGCGAGATAGCGAACGAATGGCTGCTTGCGCTGGGTGGTATCCTCTCGGTTGGTGTGGGTACCCTGCTGATCCTGCAGCCACTGGCCGGCAGCCTGGCGATCATCTGGACGATAGGTGCCTACTCGCTGATTTTCGGCGTCCTGCTGGTCTCGCTCGGCTTCCGCCTCAGGAATCGCGACACAACCAGTGAGCCTCACGGAGTGTTTCATCCGATGTAAAAAGGTTTGCACATGTTGAGACTTTAAACCAAAAGGAGGCAACCCGTTGGGTTGCCTCCTTTTGGTCATACCTGGAATGGATTGAAGTTCGTATCCCTGTCATAGTGGTCCTCGCTCTCAGCTTTCTTGAGCGCATTGACGACCAGATAGGTCAGCGGCGTGACCAACACTTCATAGGCCACTTTGATCAACCACTGGGATAGTATCGCCTGCCCGATTGCATCTGGGGGGAATATGCCCATAAAAGCGATTGTGATGAAGACCAGCGAGTCCGCGCCCTCGCCCAGGACCGTGGATGAAATCGTGCGCAGCCACAGGAAGCGCCCTGCGGTGCGGACTTTGAGCTTGGCCAGCACAAAAGAGTTCAGGAACTCGCCCACCAGATAAGCAATGAACGAGGCGAGCAGCAGGCGCGGGGTAAATCCAAGGATGGCAGCATAGGCCTGCTGGGCCGCATCCGGCGTGGAAAATGTTCCAGCCGACCAGAACGGCGCAGCGGGCAGCAACCCGCCAACCCAGATGGCCAGGACAGCCACCAGGTTGCAGAAAAAGCCGATCCAGATCACTTGGCGCGCGCGGGCGAAACCATAGACTTCGGTCAGCACATCGCCAAAGATATAGGCCAGCGGGAACAGGATGACCGCCGCCGGGACAAAAAGGCCGAAAATGTTGACCAGTTTGACAGCAATGATATTCGAAATGATCAGCGTAGTGACGAAAAGCGCCGTCACAAAGGGCAGCCAGCGATAGGCTCGCCCTGCGACCGCAGGGAGTGTCGAAGCGGTGCGATTCGGTTCGTTCATCGCACTGCCTCCTTCGCTGCCATGGTTTTGACCTGCTCCGCTTCGACGGTGATGCCGATGCCACCACGGATATTGAATACCCCGCTCACCTTGCACCAGTGCGGGTCGAGCACGCGCACCAGGTCATCAAGAATTGTATTCACCACGTGTTCATGGAAGGCACCTTCGTTGCGATACGACCACAGGTACAGCTTGAAGGATTTCGATTCGACCACTTTTTGGTCCGGCACGTATTCGACCTTGATGGTGGCGAAATCGGGCTGCCCGGTCATCGGGCACAGGCAGGTAAATTCACTCGTTTCAAGTATTACCCGGTAGTAGCGCTCCGGGTTGTGGTTTGGAAAGGCTTCGAGCTGTTTATTCGGTTCCGCCTTGTGGCCCAACAGGGTCAGGTCTTTCAGATCAGATTCTGGTGTAACCATACGAACTCCTTTGTTTTGGTTGGTCCCGGTATAAAAGCATTTCCCGGGACGAGCGGGAACTTCGACCGCCGGCCTGCCAGGAACGCAGGCACTTACACTTGCGTGGCAAGTGCTCGCAGTTTTGGTGAGCCGGGAGCTGTGACCGGCACTTTCGCTAATCGCCAGCAATATCTGACGGTTGCTTCCTGTTCATCTTCTCGATCATCCTGCAGAAAGAGCATTCGCCTGTGGACGAGGTGGGCTGGCCACAGGTGGGACAGTTATTCAACACCGGCCGCACCTTTTGATGTTCGACAAACAGGCCGTTGCTTTTGGCTTCCAGGAATGAGATGTAGAAAATCATCTTCGCGCCCGGGCGGTCATTTTCGAGCCTGTTGAGCAATTCTTTATAATAGATGGATGTCGAGCCTGTTGCAAACGGGCACTCTTCATAGATATAGTCAATACCGCGCAGGATGGCATACGCTGTCATCTCTTTTTCATAGAAACGGCACAGCGGCTTGACTTTGCGCGCCAGCCCGTCACTTTCTGGCAGCACCGGCCCCTGGCGCAATAGAAAGTCCTGCGACCAGGTCAGTGTATTGCCGAATAGCACGGCGGCTTCGTCGTCGAGGTTGTGGCCCGTCGCCAGCACGTCATAGCCCATGTCGCGCGCGATGCGGTTCATCTCGTGGCGCTTGGTCAGGCCGCAAACCGAGCAGGGTTTACCCTGGCCGCGCATTGTTTTTTTGGCCAGCATTGGGATGGAATGGCCATAGGTCTTTTCGACATCCACTACGTGCAGCTTGAGCCCGCGTTCGGCGGCGAATTTTTCGGTTAAACGGTGCGATTCGTCCGAGTAGGAGATTCCCTCGTCAATGCCCAGGCCGAGATACAGGCCGTCAACCTGATAGCCCAGCCGCCAGAGGATATCCCACAACGAGAGCGAGTCCTTGCCGCCCGAGACCGCCACCAGGATCTTCTCGTCGGGGCCGAACATCCAGTATTTTTTAATGAAGCGCGCAGTCTGCTCCGGCATCCATTCCAGGAAATGCTCTTTGCACAGGGCCAGGCGGTGCTGCTTCAAATTGACGGCGGCTTTCCCGCCACAGGTTTTACATTTCATAAGAACCTCGATGGTAGAAGGTAGAGAATAGAGAATGGGGATTGATTTCTCTACTCTCTATTCTCTGCTCTACCGATCCCCCGGAGATAACAGCAATCAGTTTAATCACTTCGCCATCTCTGAGAATCTCATCTTCCAGGATCAACTCCCCATCACGGGAAGCGATTACAGATTCGGGCAAAATCCCGGTTTTTTTGAGCGAGTCCAGCAGGGTCATACCCGGCTTGACCTCATATTCTTGATCGCGTAACACCAGTTTAACGGCCATACCAACTCCTGGGTCGTAAATTCTACCATGAGCAGTGCTATAATTTTGGACAAGCTTTAGAAACTTTGAAAAAAAATGGATCGAATCGAATTCACCCGCAACTGGCGAACGCCAAACTCTGCCTGGAATGCGGGATAAAAAACACCGGAATAAGCTGACCCATACAAAATTCCCCGGAGATGATAACGATCTGGCTCCCATTATTATTCAAAATCACTTCATTACGTCGCACACGGTAATAGTTCAGGAATTTCTTTTCGCCCTGCTTGAAACTTTCAAACGGAGTCACTGATGCGCATTGCTATGATGGCAGATGTCTATAAGCCGCACATCAGCGGAATTACGAATTATATTGAACTGAATAAACACTACCTCGAAAAAGCCGGCCATGAAGTATTTGTCTTCACGTTTGGTGACCAGGACTACAAGGATGACGAGCCGAACGTTGTCCGCTCGCCTGGCCTGCCCCTGATTGATACTGGCTATTACTTCTCCTTCCAATATAACCGCAAAGCCAAAGCTCTCCTGCAAACGATGGATATTGCCCACGCCCACCATCCCTTCTTCAGTGGGCAGCTCGCATTGCGCTATTGCCGTCCGCTTAATATTCCCATTATTTTTACCAACCACACACGGTACGATCTATATGCGCAGGCTTACCTGCCCGCATTACCGACTGAAGTCAGCCAGACTTTGCTCGAAACCTATATGCCTGATTTCTGCTCCGCTATCGACATGGTGATATCACCCTCAGCAGGCATGGAGCGCATTTTGCGCAAATTCAAAGTGGATGTTCCTATCGCCATCATCCCGAACGGCGTGGAAATCCAACGCTTCCTGAACGTATCCAATCCTGCTGGACGCGCGGAACTGGGCCTGACATCCAAAGATATATTATTGGTTTATTCCGGCAGGCTGGCTCCCGAAAAAAACCTGGTTTTCCTGTTGAAAGCCTTCGCTGGTGTAGCCCAGGCAATCGAAAATTCGCACCTGCTGCTGATCGGCGATGGGCCGGAGCACGAAAAACTGGAGGAGCAAATTATCCACAGCAACCTGACCGGGCGCGTGCATTTCATCGGGCGGGTCCACTACCACCAGTTACCCGCCTATCTGTCGATGTGCGATATCTTCGTCACCGCCTCGGTCAGCGAAGTGCATCCACTCTCGGTGATCGAAGCAATGGCCTCCGGGCTGCCGGTGGTGGGCATTCAATCCGTTGGCGTGGGTGATACGGTTTGCGATGGCCTGACTGGTTTCCTCGCCAGCGAAGATCTGCCAGCTTTTGCCGCCAAGCTCACCCGCCTGTGCCTGGACGCCGCCCTACGCCAGAAAATGAGCCGGGCTGCGCGCAAAGAATCACAACGCTATGCCATCGAACAAACCAGTACAGTAATGATCAGTCATTATGAACGACTGTCCATTGAAGGCAAGGCCCGCAAACATGGCCTGCGCTTTCGCCTACGCACTTTTCTGGAAACCTTACACGAATGACGCATAACCAGGCAATCGGACGCTGGGGTGAGAAGGCCGCGGCTGAATATCTGCAAGCATGCGGTTATGAAATTGTGGAAAAAAACGCCCGGACGCCTTACGGTGAAATCGATCTGGTCGCGCGCCGTGACGGGGTGACCGTCTTCGTGGAGGTCAAAGCGCGCACCTCCCGTCGCTTTGGCCTGCCCGAAGAGGCTATTACGCCCCGAAAACGGGCCCATATGTTTGCGGCTGCTGAGCACTACGCCGGCGAACATGAGATCGACTCCTGGCAGGCAGATGTGCTGGCGGTAGAAGGCGTGCCCGGTAAAACGCCAGGAATCGAACATTTTGAAAATGTCCTCTCTTAAAGCACCCCTGGTGCTGCTGGTAGGCCCAACGGGGGTTGGCAAGACCGAACTCGCCATTCAACTCGCTCGAAAACTTAATGGCGAGATCGTCTCGGCCGATTCGCGCCTCTTCTATCGTGGCATGGATATCGGCACCGCCAAGCCATCCGTTGCTGAACTGGCGCAGGTGCGGCATCATCTCATCGATGTAGCGGACCCGGACAAAACCTGGTCGCTTGCCATTTTTCAACAGGCCGCGCGCACGGCCATAAACGATATCCTCTCACGTGGAAAATTGCCTTTACTCGTCGGCGGCACCGGACAATACATTCGCGCAGTCACCCAGGGCTGGACGCCCGCTGAGGTGCAGCCTGATCCCCGCCTTCGTACTGTGTTGGAAGGACTTGCGCAGCAACATGACATATACTGGTTACACGACAAATTGAAAGTTATGGACCCGCTCGCCGCGCAGAAGATTGACGCCCGCAACCTGCGCCGGACCGTGCGTGCCTTGGAGGTTATTTTCACCAGCGGACAACTCTTTTCCACGCAAAGGGGCAGGTCAGACTCTCCATACCGGTTGATCGGCATCGGGTTGATGCGTCCCCGCCCCGAGTTGTACGAACGGATCGACAAACGGATCGAATCGATGTTCGAGAATGGCCTATTAAGTGAAGTCCAACATCTGCTCGAAAAAGGCTATTCGACTGACCTGCCAACCATGTCGGCGATTGGCTATCGGGAATGCGCTGCAGTTTTACAAGGTGATATGACAGTGGAGCAGGCCAAGATTCAGATGAAACGGCTGACGCGCATATTCGTCCGGCGGCAGAGCAACTGGTTCAAGGACGACGATGCTGAGATCGAGTGGTTCGAGATGGGGACGGAAACGGGTCGGGGTGTGGAACACTATTTGCGCAAAAGGTTGGCATAAAAGCATTGTATGGAAGCAAGTTTTAGAATATAGTTTGGTCTACAGCCTTGCAAGAGCCCCTCTTTCATTCTGCTCATACAAAAAAGGAGTCCGTAATGAGTATTCGGTTTTCAGGCCGTTTGTTTTTATTCCTCGCTGCATTAACTCCGATCGTTTTTAGCATCTCATGCAGCCCGGGGCTCTTTGCCCCCACCAGCACCCCTGCCCCAACAGCTACACCCACTCCCGAATGGGCCCGCCCCGGCTGGGAATTGGTCTGGCAAGATGAATTCAAGGACCCGCAGATCGACAAAAGCAAATGGGGATTTGAGATCGGTGGCAACGGCTGGGGCAATTCCGAATTGGAATACTACAGTGATCGTCCCGAGAATGCGCGCATCGAGAATGGGCACCTGATCATCGAGGCGCGCAAAGACAGTTATATGGGCAGTCAATACAGTTCGGCCCGCCTCAAGACCCAAAACCTGGGCGAATGGACGTATGGGCGCATTGAAAGCCGCATCCGTATTCCGGAGGGACAGGGGATCTGGCCGGCCTTCTGGATGCTAGGTAATAATATCGGCAGAGTTGGCTGGCCCGCGAGCGGCGAAATCGATATCATGGAAAATATTGGTAAAGAACCGAACCGTATCCACGGCACCATCCATGGCCCCGGTTACTCAGGCGCGCAAGGGCTCACATCACCTTACGAGCTCAAAAGTGGCGCTTTTGCGGATGATTTCCACGTGTATGCCATTGAGTGGGAAGCAGCCGAAATCCGCTGGTATGTGGATGATCAGCTTTACAAATCCATCGGCCCCGAAGATATGCCGGGAAAATGGGTGTTCGATCATCCTTTCTTCATCCTGCTGAACGTCGCTGTAGGAGGCGGCTGGCCCGGCTATCCTAACAGCACAACTATTTTTCCACAAACCATGCAGGTGGATTACGTGCGCGTTTACAAGAAATAACCCCAGGCGGCCAGACCCGGCATAGGCAGAGCGAACCGGAGCATAACCTAACAACTCAGTAATCGCCAATGCATTGACTTTTGATTTTTTCTCCTCTATACTGGATTCATCGTAGAAGATACAGCCTACACCATGAGGAGCAAGTATGACAGACGAGCGTCCCTGGTTAAGGAATTACGACGAAGGAGTTCCACAATCGATCAATTATCCCAAAGTGCCGCTGTTCTACTTCCTTGAAGAATCGGCGCGCAAATATCCCAAGCGCCCCTGCACGATCTTCAAAGGTGCCGTCATCACCTATCAGGAGATGAACGAGATTACCGACCGGATCGCAGGGGCGCTTGCGTCTTTGGGTGTAAAAAAAGGTGACAGAGTCGGGATTTTCATGCCGAACACGCCTCAGTTCGTGATGGTCTATTTCGGCATATTGAAAGCCGGGGGTGTTGTGGTGGCCACCAATCCACTTTACACTCCCAGCGAAATAGAATACCAGGTCAATGATGCGGGCGTCGAAGTCATGTTCGTGATGACGAACTTTTACAAAACAATCAAGACTGCCCAACCGAATACCAGGCTTAAGACCCTGATCGTGACGAATTTAAAAGAGACGTTACCCCCGCTTCTTCGCGTATTGTTTACCCTGGCACGCGAGAAAAAAGGCGGCTTTCGTATTGAGGGCGGTCTTCAAACCGGTGATCTATGGATGCAAGATTTGCTAGCGAAATTCAAGCCCTCCGACCGCCCCAAACTCGATCTTGGCCCCGAAGATACTGCTCTATTTCAGTATACGGGTGGAACAACTGGCACATCCAAAGGCGCGGTCGCCCTGCACCGGAACGTGGTTGCCAATACCTTGCAGGTGAAGGATTGGATGAGTAACATCGAAGAAGGGGCTGAAATCGTACTAATGGCTATCCCGCTCTTCCATGTTTATGGAATGGTGGCAGGCATGCTCTTCGCAGTGGCCGGCGGGGCAAGCATGGTGATGGTTCCCAATCCGCGCGACTTGAAGGATGTATTGCATAGCATCGACAAATACCGCCCCACGGTTTTCCCCGGTGTTCCGGCGCTCTACAACGCGATCAACAACCACCCGGATGTTGCTGCCGGCAAGTATGATTTGAGTTCTATCAAAGCCTGCATCTCCGGCTCGGCCCCGCTTTTACGGGAGACGAAAGAAAAGTTCGAGGCGCTAACCGGGGGAGTAGTCTTTGAAGGCTTTGGCCTGTCTGAAGCACCCACCGCCACGCATTGCAACCCCTTGCTGGGGAAGAACAAGACCGGCTCGATCGGCATGCCGATGTCGGATGTGGAGTGTAAAATCATCAGCCTGGACGATGGCGTCACCGAATTAGCGGTCGGCGAAGTCGGCGAACTGGTTCTCCGCGGACCGCAGGTAATGAAGGGTTATCATAATATGCCCACCGAAACCGCCAATACCCTGCGGATACTGGGCGATGGCGGCGATCCGTGGCTATTTACCGGAGATATCGCCCGCATGGACGAGGACGGCTATTTCTACATCGTGGACCGCAAAAAGGAAATGATCAAGCCGGGCGGTTATCAGGTTTGGCCGCGTGAAGTGGAAGAGGTCATTGCCGCCAACCCGAAAGTGCTGGATGTAGGTGTGGCCGGCATCCCGGACCCCTATCGCGGCGAAACTGTAAAGGCCTGGATTGTTGTCAAGCCAGATCAGACTTTGACAGAAGAAGAGATTAAAGCCTGGTGCAAAGAACGCCTGGCGCCGTTTAAAATCCCAACCCACGTCGAGTTCCGTAAAGAATTGCCCAAGACGACTGTCGGCAAAATATTACGACGTGAGTTGGTGCGCCAGCATAAAGAAACCATAAAATAACACTGTTCTCGATGTGTGCAAACAAGAAAAACCGGACTTCGGTCAAGTCCGGTTTTTCTATCCCATAAATATTTATGCGCTTTGAGGTGTGCCGCTCGTTTTGGGAATGGGCGGCGGAAATATTTTCTCGAACTCTTCACGAGTAAGCGATTCGACTTCCAGAAGTTTTTGGGCAACAGCATCCAATTCTTTGCGATGATGCCCCAAGATCTCGAGCGCCCGTTTGTAAGCATCATCTACAACCTTGCGGACTTCGCGGTCGATTTGTTGGGCGACCGCTTCAGAGTAGTCTCGCTGCTCAGAAATTTCGCGGCCGAGGAAGATTAATTCTTCCTTTTGTCCGTAGGTCATCTGGCCAAGTTCTCCACTCATGCCGAGGCGAGTAACCATCATGCGCGCCGTTCGGGTTACCTGTTCGAGATCGCCGGACGCGCCGGAGGTGATATCGTCGAAGACAATCTGCTCTGCGGCGCGTCCGCCGAGTGAACCGGCCAACTGTGCCAGTAATTTTTTACGTGAGGTCAGCGTACGATCTTCTTCCGGGCGAAACCAGGTCAAGCCGCCGGCTTGTCCGCGTCCGACAATGGTAATTTTCTGCACCGGGTCAGCTTCAGGGATCGCATTCATGACAACTGCGTGACCAGCTTCGTGATAAGCGATGATGCGCTTCTCTTCGCCGCTGATCAAACGGCTCTTACGTTCAGGCCCCATGACCACACGCTCAATCGCCTCTTCCATTTCGCTCTGGCCGATGCTTTTCTTGTTGCGGCGGGCGGCCAGGATCGCCGCTTCGTTAACCAGGTTTTCAAGGTCAGCGCCAACGAAACCAGGGGTGCCGCGGGCAACTGTGCCCAGATTTGTTTCAGGCTCGACCGGTTTGCCTTTGATATGCACGCGCAGAATAGCCTCACGGCCACGCATATCAGGACGGTCCAGGGTCACACGCCTGTCGAAACGACCAGGGCGTAGAAGAGCCGGATCAAGAATATCGGGGCGGTTGGTAGCCGCCATTATGATGACATTGGTATCTGTATCAAAACCATCCATCTCCACCAGCATCTGGTTCAAAGTTTGCTCACGCTCGTCATGCGAACCACCCAGGCCCGCGCCGCGCTGGCGGCCTACGGCATCGATTTCATCCACAAATACGATACAGGGTGAATGACGCTTGGCCTGATCAAAGAGATCGCGTACACGACTGGCGCCGACACCCACGAACATTTCCACAAATTCCGAACCGGAGATGGAGAAGAAAGGTACGCCAGCCTCGCCCGAAACCGCTTTTGCCAGCAACGTTTTACCCGTACCGGGAGGTCCAACCAGCAGCACACCTTTGGGAATACGCGCGCCCAATTGAATGAACTTTTGCGGTTCGCGTAGAAATTCGACGATTTCCTTGAGTTCTTCCTTCGATTCTTCTGCGCCAGCCACATCCTCAAACGTGACAGTGGGATGGTCGCCGCTAAACATACGTGCGCGCGATTTTCCAAAGGACATGGCCTGATTATTCGAGCCTTGCGCCTGGCGGAAAATCCACCAGAAAAGGATGCCTAAAACGATAAAAGGCAACGCATAGCCCACGAAACTCAAGATAGTCAACCACTGGCTTGGCGGCTGGACATCGATCTTTACATTTTCAGGAGAAAGCTTTTCGGGAGAAACCCCCAGCGCCACCAACTGCTCCACAAGCGTAGCGCCGTCTTCCTTCTGGACCGTCTTTTCCTCCGCATCATTTCGATAGATCACACGCAAGACATTATCGGTATCGATCTTAATGCGCGCAACCTTACCATTCTGAATATCAATTGCAAGCTGATTGATATACAGGTTTTCCGGAGAAGCAGCCGGTGGGCGGAGATTGGTAGCTACAATCGCCAGGATCGCGATCAGCAATATTCCATAGATAATGAACGATTGACTACGTGAATTATTCACAAAGACCTCCTCTTCAGGTCAACAAGATTATATACTAACCTGCCAATTTTAGTGCCAACCTGAGGAATATTTTATACGATACTCTTATATATTTCATCAGATTATTGCTTTTTGATGGGTTTAAACGCTTTATAGTACAATAATTCGTTAAATTATCTTCTTGAATACGCGCTCACCCAGGCGCGTTGGGCCGCATGTTCCACTTGGAAAGTAGATATTGTACAGCAAAAAATCTGCATGACGCGTGCGTATTATGCATCCCTCAACGTCAAAGTGGGGCTTCCCTTTTTGAGCCCCCTGCCCGCTACGGCGCGCATGCCTTTAATATTTCAGGTGGGGATTTTCATAATATCATTGGGTCTAGCTTTGTGGTAAACTAGGTTAATCTATTTTCTTCCATTTCAGGATTTTATATCTATGGCCGAAAAAACCCGTCACATTCTATGCATCGAAGACGAACCAGAAATGATCGACCTGATTCGCCTGATCTTAAGCCGCAAAGGGTTCGAGGTCTCGGGCGCTTCCGGTGGCCAGGAGGGCATTTATAAAATCCGCAGCGAAAAGCCGGATCTGATCCTGCTCGACCTGATGATGCCTTTCATGGACGGCTGGGAAGTATATCAGCAAATGAAGGCAGACGAAGCCACAAAGAATATCCCGGTGATCGTCGTGACGGCAAAGGCACAGAGTATTGACAAGGTTCTGGGCCTGCACATCGCCAAAGTGGACGATTACATTGCCAAACCTTTCAGCCCAAAAGAATTGATCGACAGCGTGGAACGCGTCTTCGCCAAAAAACAAGAGAACTAATGCCCAAACGCGGGGCGGTGGCGCCGCGGCGCCACCGCCCCGTTTTGTTATCCCCTTTTTTTATCTATGAAAGATCATCCCCTTACACTGCGCAACAAAAGCAACCCGGCCATTAAACCAATCAAGGTTCAATGGTGTGAATCGTTTCTAAGCAAGCTGCGCGGCTATACGTTCCGCCACAGCCTGAGCTGGGACGAAGGCCTGCTGCTCGTCGAGCGTCGCGACAGTCGTGTGAACACTTCCATCCACATGATGTTCGTCTGGACCGACCTGACTGTTGTCTGGATCGACTCCTACAACCTGGTAGTCGATACGGTGCTGGCAAAATCCTGGCGGTCGTTTTACGCCCCCGCTCAGCCTGCACGCTACATCCTGGAGATCCATCCCGGGCGTTTTGGCGAATTCAAAGCCGGAGACATCGTTGACTTTGACAATGCTTAAGCGGATCATCCCCCTTTTTGTGACAATTGCATATCTTCTGTGGGCGCTCCCGGTTGCGGCGCAAGACTCGACTCCCACAGTGACCCCCACCTCCTTGCAGGAGGCCTCCCCACAGCCGGCCTCCGGGCCGGTTTATATTATCCAGCCTGGGGATGGCCTCTCGAGTATCGCCAGTAAATTCGGTGTGACTCTGAGCGACCTGATGGCCGCCAATGGCATTACCGACCCAAACAATATTTCGGCCGGGGCGAAAATCATCATCCCCGGCCTGGAGGGGATAACGGGCATTCTCGACACCGAGATCATTGGCTATGGAGATACATTGCACAGCATCAGCCGCCGTAATCAGATTTCGGAAGACCTGCTGCGCAAGTTGAACCATATCACCAGCCCTTCAGAACTATACGCCGGGGTTAGCCTGGTATATCCTCAGAAAGACAACTTCAGCCCGCTTTCCAACCGCGTAAGCCTGGTAGTAGGCGAGACTCTGCTCGAAGCTTCTGTGCGCGCCCAGGCCGATCCATGGACGCTGGTGACGCTCAATAGCCTGAAAGGCAGTTGGGCCGCCACGCCCGGTGATGTTTTATACACCACCGGCGAGGCTCCCGCGGGAAGTCCAGAGCCAAATGGCATGCCCTCAGCCTTCGCGAGCGTCACCGTCTCGCCCCTGCCAATGAAACAGGGCGGCACATCCGAAATTATCGTCCAGGCAGCATCCGGTGTCACCCTGAGCGGCACCCTGGTGGATAAGCGCCTGCACTTCTTTCCACTCCAGGATGGCAAACAGGTTTCCTTACAAGGCATCCACGCCATGCTTGACCCGGGACCTTATCCGCTGATCCTGGAAGCGACTCTGCCCGATGGCAGCAAACAAAGTTTTGAGCAGATGGTAATCGTCCAGTCCGGTTATTATCCCAACGACCCCGTTTTGACAGTGGAGCCGGCCACCATCGACCCCGCCGTCAATGATCCTGAGTTACAGAAGATTACCGACCTGACTGAACCTGACACTGCACAGAAATCCTGGCAGGGAATTTTCAAAAATCCGTCGGTCTTCCCAGATTGTTTCACCTCACGTTATGGCAACCGCCGTATATACATTGGCCAGGGGACGGACGAAAAATTCCACTCATTCCACAGCGGCCTTGATTTCTGCGGCGGCCTGGGCCTGCAGATCACCGCGCCGGCAGACGGAGTGGTAATCTTTGCCGGGCCGCTCACCGTGCGCGGCAACGCCACAATTATCGACCACGGCTGGGGCGTATATAGCGGCATCTGGCATCAGTCAGAAATCGATGTGCAGGTCGGCCAGACCGTCAAGGCGGGAGATGTAATCGGGCTGGTGGGTGGAACGGGACGGGTTACCGGTGCACATCTGCACTGGGAAATATGGGTCAACGGCATCCAGGTGGACCCGATGGACTGGTTGGAAAACATTTACCCTTAAAGGCTATTAACGGGTTAAACGTTTTATGCTACACTAAATTAAAGTAAATTTGCTGTGGAGGTATAATGGGCGAAATTATTACATTTTTGAAACAGAGCGATATTTTCTACCAGTTCACCCAGACGCAGCTTGAACTGGTGGCGAATCTATGCGCCGAAAAAAACTTCCACGCCGGTGAAACGATTTTCGAGGAAAACAGTGGCAGCAAGGAGTTATATCTAATCGCGCTGGGGGAAGTCAATATTCTGGTCAATCCAGGAATTGTTGGCACAAAAGGAAAGTCGGAAAAGGTCATCATCGCCACATTACGCCGCGGCCAGTCGTTTGGTGAAATCGCGCTCGTCGACGAAGGATTGCGTTCGGCCACCGCTGAGGCAAAGAATAAGGATACCCGCCTGCTTGTAATTCCACGCGACAAGTTGATTATGCTGTGCGAAACATATCCTCAATTAGGCTATCGGCTGATGTACAACCTGGCCGCGGATCTTGCCATGAAACTCCGCAACACCGACTTGCGCATCCGTGAAAAAGTTTTGTACGGGCAGCAAAAATAAGAATGAAAGCCCTCTTATAAAGTTGCAATCGTTTCTTGGTTTTTCGTGCAAAAAAGGTAGATCATTCCTTCGATAAAATACTTTACAGTCAAGGAGGTGATGTCCATCCACCCTGACATTGTCTGCCAGGCTACCCGACGCCGGTGAACCGGCAAAGTTTCCAACTATGCTCAAAGGAGATAGAATGATTAAACGCCTGTATATTACTATTGCCATGCTGATCATTGCAAGCATGGTATTGTCCGCTTGCGGTGCCGCAAGCAGCCAGCCCGATGCCTGTAAGTCAGACGCGCTTGGCTGTGCCACGATCAAAGCCGGCCAGACCGTCAAGATTGGCATGGGTGGTCCCATGACCGGCGATAACGCAGCGTACGGTATCGATTCGGCCCAGGCTGCAAAGATCGCAATCAGCGATGCCGGCCAGTTCAAGGGCTTTAGCTTCGAACTGGATGCCCAAGACGACGGTGGTACGCCTGAAGGCGGCGCTGCAGTTGCCAACAAGTTCGTCTCCGATTCGAGGATTGTCGCCATTGAAGGCCACATCTTCTCGGGTGCTACCGGCGCTGCCATGCCAATTTACGAAAAGGCCGGCCTGCCTATGCTCTCCCCATCCGCAACCAACCCGGGGCTGACCCAGAACGGTTCCAAAGTCTTCAACCGCGGAGTGTTCACGGACGCAGTTCAGGGCAAATACGCTGCTGAATACATCCACAACACCCTGAAATTGACGAAGGTGGTCATTATGCATGACGGTACCACCTATGGCCAGGGTCTGGCCCAGGTCGTCAAGGATGAGTTATCAAAGCTTGGCACAGAAGTACTCGCATTCCAGCCCATCACCCCTGGTGAATCTGATTACAGTTCTGTACTTGCCGATTTAGCTTCGAAGTCCCCCGAGATCATTTTCTACGGTGGGTACGCAGCCGAAGCCGCAGTGATCGTGAATCAGATGAAACAGGCCGGCCTTACCAATACGATCTTCTTCGGGGACGATGGCACATATGGAACGGACTTCATTGACCGCACCAAAGCCAACGGTGAAGGTAGCTATGCCACCTCTCTCGTTCCTCCAGGCTCTGAAGCAGTCACAAAATATAATGCTGCTTATGAAGCCGCTTACGGGCAGAAACCCGGCAAACTTTCACCTTATAGCTGGACGGCTTACGATGCTGCGGCAGTACTGATCAAGGCCATCGAAAGTGTGGCGATCGTAGGCAGTGATGGAAATCTATACATTCCCCGCAGTGCGCTGATCGCCGCCGTTCGCGGCACCAAGGATTATCAAGGCCTTTCTGGCATGATCTCCTGCGACGCAACCGGCGAATGCGGATCATCCGGCCCGGTCTTCTACATCGTGAAAAACGGTGATTGGGTCGAGGCTCCCAAATAAATTGAAGGGTTATCCGCTCATATCGAACTGAGTGAAATGGCGGGGATCATTCCAACCGTCATTCAGGGTCTTTTGTACTGCTTTTCCATAACGTAAAGGAACAAAAAATCCGTATGGGAAAATCAAATTTTATCTCCCCCAAAAAGCATCTTAGCACTTATCGTATTATTCAGACGGTTCTGGGAATTATATTTTCTGTTTATTTGTTATGGAGGTTTTACCAGGTTTTCATCGCCAATGTGACTTATGGCCCGGATACCTGGGCGCGCTTTGCAATTGCGGGGTTGATTTTAGGGAGCGTATACGCGCTTGTCGCCATTGGGTATACGCTTGTATATGGAATTTTATTTATGATCAATTTCGCTCACGGCGATATTATGATGATCGGCGCTTTCGGGGGTTACTTTGTCTTTGAAGCGCTCAAGCTTGTTCAATCCCCAACTGCGGCAAACCCTAACGAAGTATTTCTCAATGCGCATCCGATCATTTCGGTACTTCTTGCTTTTCTCGTGGGAATGGGTATCGCGGCGCTAAGCGGATATTTTCTTGAGAAAATCGCTTATCGGCCTTTGCGGGGCGCGCCACGACTTGTGCCGTTGATTTCAGCAATTGGTGCCTCCATTTTTCTGGAAAACGCCGCCCAATTGCTGTTCGGTGCGCAACGACGGGATTACACCAACCCAATCCAGATCACACGCGGCGAAGGCTGGGGAATCCCGATTGGGGGTAGTATAGTCATCCTGCCTTATACCGGCGTGTTGACGATTGTGCTTTCCATTATCATAATGATTGGCTTGTATCTGCTCGTCAAACGCACACGCCTCGGGAGGGCCATGCGCGCTGTTGCAGAGAATAAAAGCGTGGCAGCCTTGATGGGTATCGATGTAGACAGAATCATCAGCCAGACTTTCATTATCAGCGGTGCGCTGGCAGGCGCCGCTGGAGTGATGTGGGGTATTCATCTTGGGTTGGTCTATCACTTCGTTGGTTTCCTTCCAGGAATCAAAGCATTTACATCTGCCGTCCTGGGCGGAATTGGTAATATACCGGGAGCCATGCTGGGTGGTCTCTTCCTGGGAATGGTAGAGACGATGGGCCCGGGAATCCTGGGAATAGATTTTCAGCTAAAGGATGTGATTGCTTTCAGCATTCTGGTGCTGGTGCTTGTTTTCCGGCCCACCGGTATCCTGGGTGAAGTCTTGAATGAGGAGAAAGTCTAGAGATGTACAGCCAAATCCGCAAGGGACTTCAAACCGGGCTTATCTTTGGGATCATTGTCACTTTTTTATTTCTCATCGGATTCACCGCTACGGCAGCAACACTATTCGGTAACACGCTTCAAGACAACGCTATTCAGCCAGGGTTCGGCCTGACAATAAAAATGGTCAACATGCTCCTCTTCCTTGGCCTGGTTGGGGCCTGGGCCGGAATCAGAGGCAGCTATAAACCCGCAGGCGAAACCAACAGCCTCCGCGAAGCACTTGCCGGAGGGACTGCCGCCGGGCTTTTACATGGCCTGATGATCGGCGGACTCGCCTATCTGGTGGGGACATTGAATGAAGCAGGCATCCGCATGAGCGAATATCTGGCCCAGATTCTGCCGGATGCGATCAAGCTGTTCTTGCTGGGAAAATCCCCAGCAGAGGCGGCTTTATGGCACTTCACTCTTCTTCTGTTTACCGGAGCGGCAGGAGGAATAATTGGTTTTTACATAGGCCAGCCAGGCTGGCGTAAAGACTTCAAATCCAAATGGGGTGAAGTGTTAAGCCGTATCGAAAACAGGCCTGCCCTGCGTAAAATACGCGCAAGCCGCGCCTTCCGCCCATCAATGAATGTCTTATTATTAATGATCCTGTTCATTTTTCCCCTGGGACTCGGACAATACTGGAATTACACGCTCGGAACGGTTGGGATTTATGTTTTGCTTGGCCTCGGCTTAAACATCGTCGTAGGGCTGGCCGGGTTACTGGACCTGGGCTATGTTGCTTTTTTTGCTATCGGAGCATACAGCGTTGCCCTGCTCACCGCGCCAACCCCCCACCACCTGATGTGGAATTTCTGGGTCGCTCTGCCCATCGGGGTTGCGCTGGCGGCCCTGGCAGGCATCCTGCTTGGCGTTCCGGTTTTAAGGATGCGCGGCGATTATCTGGCGATTGTCACCCTCGGGTTTGGAGAAATCATCCGTATTCTAAGCAAAAGCGATATCCTTACCTGGTTTACCGGTGGGCCAAAGGGCGTCTTGAATATTGGCGGCCCAAATTTTTTGGGTCAATTTTTGAGCAGTGATATCAGCTATCTTTACATTATTATCCTGGCCGTTTTCCTGGCAATCTTTGTCACCGTACGGTTACAACACTCACGTGTTGGGCGGGCGTGGGAAGCCATGCGTGAAGACGAAACGGTTGCCGGCGCAATGGGGATCAACACTCTGCAACACAAATTGATGGCTTTCGCCATCGGCGCAGCGTTTGCCGGGTTGGGCGGCGTACTCTTCGCCTCACGCAACCAGTTTACCGGCCCCGAAGACCATAATCTGATGGTTTCCATCAACGTACTCGCGGTCGTCATTGTAGGCGGTATGGGCAGCATCCCTGGTGTCATTGCCGGGGCCTTCATCCTCAAGGGACTCCCGGAAGTATTACGCGAGATGGAAAATTATCGTGTGCTCATATTTGGCATGCTGTTAGTAATCATGACGCTGATCCGCCCTGAAGGTTTGTTCCCGTCTTCGCGGCGCAAGCTCGAAATGCATCAGGGAGATACAGAACAGCCGGACAAACGCGAAGGGCTGCAACCATGAACGTAGCCCTCGAAACACGTGGATTAAAAAAACAATTCGGCGGACTGGTGGCTGTTAATTCCGTTGATATGCTTGTGCCTGAAAATTCCATCTTTAGCGTCATCGGCCCAAACGGTGCCGGGAAAACCACCTTCTATAATTGTATTACCGGCTTTTATACGCCCGATGCCGGCGACATACTATTCTACGGGAAATCGCTGCTCGGGCTGGCCACGGATCAGATTGCTCACACCGGTATTGCGCGTACTTATCAGAACATCCGCCTGTTTGCGAATATGAGCGCACTCGAGAATATCCTGGTCGGTGAGCATAGCCGACTGCGCGCCAATTTCATCGAAGCCATTCTGCGCACACCTCGTTTACAAGCAGAAGAAAAAGAAGCGCTGCAAGAAGCGCGCCGGCTATTACAATTTGTCGGGCTGGCCGGCCTGGGGGATCACCTGGCCCGCAACCTGCCTTATGGTGCGCAACGCCGCCTTGAAATTGCGCGCGCACTGGCCAGCAAACCCAGGTTACTCCTGCTCGATGAACCGACTGCCGGCATGAATCCCAATGAAACTGCTGAAATGATGGATTTCGTGCGTAGCCTGCGTGACGAGCTTGGCATCACCATTCTGTTGATCGAACACGACATGCGCATGGTCATGGGCGTCAGTGAAAAAATCATGGTGCTAGACTACGGCGCAAAAATCGCCGAAGGTTCACCGGCAGAGATTCAACATAATCCCAAAGTAATCGAAGCCTACCTGGGGCGCGGAGCGGCCTCCGGCTTACAGGACGCTACGCAAACCGCGTAAGAACCTGTGTAAAAAAAACTTCCATTGTTAGGCATGTAGTTGCACTGCATCCCGCCCCCAGCGCAACTGCGGGCGAACAAAATGTAAGGAATCTGACCATGGCAATGCTCGAGGTATCTGACATTCACACTTATTATGGAAATATTCACGCACTCAATGGCGTTTCTCTGACGGTCGAAAAAGGTGAAATCGTCACGCTGCTGGGCGCGAACGGCGCCGGAAAGACCACCACCCTGCGAACCATTTGCGGACTGCTGAAACCCCGCCAGGGTCAGATCAGACTGGACGGCGAAGCTCTTACAGACTTCAAAGCGCATGAGATCGTTTATAAGGGAGTCGCCATGGTGCCCGAGGGGCGCGGCATCTTCGCCCGCCTGACCGTGACCGAAAACCTTGACCTAGGGGCATACAGTCATAACAACCGCGCCAGCTTCCCGATCGACCTAGAGCGCGTCTTCAGCATCTTCCCGCGCCTGAAGGAACGCCAGAAGCAAATCGCCGGGACGCTGTCCGGGGGCGAACAGCAAATGCTTGCCATCGGTCGCGCCATGATGGCCCACCCACGCCTGCTCCTATTGGATGAACCGTCAATGGGACTTGCGCCGATCCTGGTCGAAAGCATCTTCGAAACCATCAAAACCATCAACAACGAAGGCACCACCATCCTGCTGGTGGAACAGAATGCGCTGATGGCCCTTTCGATTGCCCACCGCGGTTACGTGCTCCAGACCGGGCAGATCGTGTTGAGCGACACGGCGGAAAACCTGAAAAAGAACGAAGAAGTACAGAAGGCTTATCTGGGGATAGAATAGTGAGAGACGAGAAGTGGGAAGATAAAAGTGCAGAAAAGAACTCTCTATACTTTCGGTTGATTTATATTCCCGATACGCAAATTCCAATCTAGCAGGTACAATATCCATGCCCACCGCTTCCAAATCTAAAATCCGGAAACTAAAACCCAATCATGCCATCCGCTGAAATCATCACCATCGGTACAGAAATCCTGTTGGGCGAAATCATCGACACCAACTCCGCCTACCTTGCGCGCCACCTGCGCGACCAGAACGTGGACGTGTTCCGCACCTCCACCATCGGCGATAATACGCAGCGCATCGCGGAGATCATCCGTGAGACGCTCGAACGGACACAGATCATCATTACCACGGGCGGGCTTGGCCCGACCGTGGACGACCCCACGCGTGAGGCGGTGGCCCTGGCGTTCGGCGTCGAAACGGAATATCGCCCGGAACTTTGGGAGCAGATCGTCGAGCGTATGCAGCGCTTCGGGCGCACACCGGGCGAGAACCAGAAGCGCCAGGCCTACGTACCGAAAGGCGCCATCGCGGTCAGTAATGCGGTCGGCACGGCCCCGGCCTTCATCGTCGAACAGGGCGAGAAGTGCCTGATCTCCCTGCCGGGTGTGCCGCGCGAAATGGAATACCTGGCCGAAAACGAAGTCTTCCCTTATCTGGTTAAACGCTATCAACTGACCGGCACGATCAAGGCGCGCGTCTTGCACACGGCCGGGATGGGCGAATCGCTCATCGACGAGCAGGTTGGTGAACTCGAACTGCTCGCGAATCCAACCGTCGGGCTGGCCGCGCATTACGGCATGGTCGACGTGCGCATCACCGCCAAAGCCGACAGCACCGCAAAAGCCGACGAACTTATTGCCGGCGTGGAGCAGACCATCCGTGAGAAGCTGGGCCGGGCCATTTATGGCGCAGACGAGCAGACGCTGGAAGATGTCACGCTGGAGGCCCTCGCCAGGCGCGGTTGGACTCTCACGGTGGTGGAAGTCAATACCGGCGGGGAGCTCTCGCGCCGGCTTTCTGAAACCAAACACCCGAGCTTCGTTGGCGGGCAAGTCCTGCCGGAGCTTGGAAAAGGCCAAAGTCTCGCCAAGGCCGTCGCGGCGCAGATGAAGACCAGTGGGGCCGGTGCAGCCCTGGGCTTAACCGCCGAACTGTCCGCAGGCAGCCTGCAGACAGAGATCGTCCTCGTTACGCCAGGCGCCAGCGATCAGACCATCCGTACCTATGGCGGGCATCCCAAAAATGTTCCGGCCTGGGGCGCAAACCTGGCGCTCGACATGCTGCGGCGCGAGCTGGATAAATAGATGGCGCGCAAACAGCTCAAAGGTCTGATGACGGGGATTTGGATTGCAAACATATTGATCCTCCTGACGGCGGCGGGAGTGTATGCCTGGTATAACGGCTCGGCGGCGGCCCAGGCGGAAGAAGTCCCATCTGGAGAGGCCTCGCTGTTGGCCCCACGCAAAACTCTCCCCCCCAGGCCGTCGATCACGCCGGTACCGCCGCCAACACAACGGCCGACCATCACACTTTGGCCGACTCCCTCTCCCGGGCCGAGCCTGACGGCCATGGCCGTGCGCCCGGTGAATATGCAGATCATTGGATATACGCTCGAAAAGCGCCCCCTGGAAGCCTACCGCTTTGGCAACGGGCCTGTGCACAAACTGATCGTGGCGGGTATGCACGGCGGGTATGAATGGAACACGATTGCATTGGCCGACGAGTTGATCGTTTATTTGAACGACCACCCGGAACACGTCCCGGCGAATACGACTTTGTATGTTCTGCACGACCTGAACCCGGACGGTCTGGCGCGCGGCAAAACACCGGACGGGCGTGCCAACGCTAACAACGTGGACCTGAACCATAACTGGCCTTACAACTGGGCAGCAGACTGGTCGCGGGACGGTTGCTTCAACGAGCGCATCTTGAGCGGCGGAAGCGGCCCAGGTTCAGAGCTGGAAGTGCAGGCGCTAACCGTGTTCATCAACCAGATCAGGCCGGCCGCGCTGATCAGCTACCACAGCGCCGCGCTGGGCATCTTCCCGGGTGGGAACCCGGATTTCCCTCCTTCCAAGAAACTGGCCAAAGCCGTGGCTGAGGTCAGCGACTATCCCTACCCGCCGATCGCCACTGGCTGCGACTACACCGGCAACCTGACCGATTGGGCAGCCAATACACGCGGCATCCCCTCCCTGGATATTGAATTGACCAATCATCGTGATACTGATTTCGATCAGAATTTGAGGGTCTTGCAGGTATTCTTGAGCTGGAGCCAGTAAAAAAAAAAGAGGCCCTGCTTTTGAAGCTGGGTCTCTCGCTTTGTCATGGTCTTCGCTTTGTCGGGGGCTAAGCCCCCGACAAAACATTGGCAAACATTGGCGATCACCATCTGATTTCGACCGTTGTGCCCACATCGGCCCATTCGTACAACTCTTGCGCTTCCTCCACACCCAGCACGATACAACCAAATGAAATCGGCGTGCCCAGGTAGCCGGCCCACAGACGCGAACCGTTCGAAAGGATCGGCAGCGCATGGATGCCGTTTTCCAGGCTGCCTGAATAGTAGATCCCCAACCAGTTTGGCATCCACAAATCCCAGGTAGCGCCATAGGCATTCGGGATTTTATCCAGTACATGGAATACGCCGACGCTGGTTGAGTTATGCATGCCGGTGGAGGCCACGAAACTATAGACGAGTGTATTGCCTTCATAAGCATATAAATGCTGCTCGGAGATATCCACGAGGACATATTTTTCAGCACCGGAAGGCGAGGGAATATCGGTTGCGGGCGCAGGCTCGGTGACAGGATCAGGGATGGTACCACCCTGCGGGATGCCCAGCACCTGCCCGGCGTAGATCGTCGTGTAAATGCCGATCTGGTTGGCGACGGCCAGCTCATCGACGCTGACGCCGGCCCGCAGAGCGATGCCAGACAGGGTATCGCCGGATTGGACGGTGTAGTTCCCGGCCAGAGGCACCGCCGCCGGCAGTGGAACATCTGTTGGAGCCACCAAGACAGGCAGGTCGGTGGGTAAAGCCGTCGGCGTGGTAGTTTCCGTGGGTGTCAGGGTCGGGAGCGGCGTGGCGCTGGGCTGGGACGTGGCCGTAGCCACGGATGTGTAAGTCGGTTTGGCAATCTCCGCCAGCGACCAGGCAGGGCCGCCCGCACCGGAACCCGCGCCGCTGCGGATCAGCGCCAGGGCGGACGAAGTGCTCCCCGGCCAGGCTGCCCAGGCCATCACGATGCACATCAGGATCAGGAACAGGGCCGGCATGGACAGCCATTTGACTAATGCAGGCAACTTCTTGCGCCGGGCAAGCTTGGCCTGTGGGCGATGTACGGGTATGGGTCTAGTGATAGAACGGACCGGCTGCGTGGCAGACATCAAGTCCGCCGCCGGCGGCGGAGCAGGCAGTTTTGCCAGCCGGGCCTCCGCCCAGCGCAGACCGTCCAGGGCACGCTGGCTGCCAGGGTTCGCCAGCAAGGCCTGCTTCAAATATTCGATGCTGACGCGCGGGCCGGAAACCGCAGCCAGGATCAGCCAGGGCTCTTCGGTCCCCGGTGCACTGGACGCAGCGATCTGTGCCCAGTAACGGGCAGTACGCTTGTCGCCGCGGTGCATGGCTTCGGCGGCGTTCTGGATAATTTGCTGGATGGGAAGGGTGTTCGCTGGCATGGAAATATGACTGGGTTGGAATGAGTTTTGTTCCACCGCGTTCTGCGGCACACGATTATTTTACACGCAATGGCGAAAAGCAAAAATTGCTTTTGTATAGCACTTTGCAGATTGTCGATCGGGAGGGCGAAAAATAATAATAGGAAAAATGGCTAATGCTTTCAACTTCGAGGGGACGTATAATTCCATAAAATAATGCCTCTGCCATCATCAGAAAAGGACAATCAATATGAGCTCCTCTGCCAAACAGGAAGAATACCTGGCCCTGGTCCAGAACGGTTTCGCGGCCAACAACCACAAACCAAAAAGAGTGGTCATCGTTGGGGCCGGGATGGCCGGGCTCGTGGCCGCCTATGAGTTGCTGAAGGCCGGGCATGACCCGATCATCCTGGAGACACGCCAGCGTGTGGGCGGACGAGTCTATACCGTGCGCGACCCGTTCTCAGAGGGGCTGCACGGCGAAGCGGGGGCCATGCGCCTGCCGCTCGGCCACAAGCTGACGCTGGCGTATGTGGAAAAGTTCAAGCTCGAGACCTACCCATTTACAATGGGCAACCCGAAGGCTTATATACACCTGCAAGGTAAGAAGGTGCGCGCGGCCGACTTCGACCCGGCGCACTACGACTTCGACATGGCCCCGAAGGAAAAAGGCAAGAAGCCCCAGGAAATGGTGGACGCAGCCGTCCAGCCGCTCAAGGACCTGCTGGCAAAGAAGGGCGAGGCAGCCTGGGACGAGATCGTGGCCCAATACGATGAGTTCTCCACGCGCGAATTCCTGGAACAGGCCGGTCTGTCGGAGGGCGCCATCGAGCTGTTCGGCATCCTGAGCAACAACGAGGCGCGCATGAACTATTCGTTCGTCGAGTATTTCCGCTCGGAGGTGGAACACGGCTTCAGCCACATGGTGCAGATCAAAGGCGGCACGGATATGCTGCCGCGCGCCTTCCTGCCGGAACTGGGCGGGCGCATCCGCTACGGGGCCAAGATGACTGCCATCGAGCAGTCGCCCACCTCTGCCACCGTGCATTACCAGACGCGCGCCGGGATGTTCAGCGAAAGCGGCGACCACGTCATCCTGACGGTGCCCTTCCCGGTGCTGCGGCACGTGGAGGTCAACCCGGCCTTCTCGCACCGCAAGCAGCGCGCCATCCGCGAGCTGAACTACGACGCTTCGGGCAAGATCTTCTTCCAGTGCCGGCGGCGCTTCTGGGAGGAAGACGACGGCATCTTTGGCGGCGGCACGCTCACCGACCTGCCGGTGCGCAACATCTACTACCCCGAGCATGGCCGTGAGACCGGGCGCGGCATTTTGATTGCCAGCTACACCTGGGCCCAGGATGCGCAGCGCTGGCAGTCGCTCTCGCGCGAGGACCGCATCGTCCAGGCCCTGGACGACGTGGCCGAAGTCCATCCGCAGGTTCTGAAGGAATTCGAGGTCGGCTTCTCGCAAATGTGGCATGACGACGAGTTTGCCGGAGGGGCCTTTGCGCTCTTCGAACCCGAGCAGCAGACCCTGCTGCACGAGTCGATCATCCAGCCCGAGGGGCGCGTGCACTTTGCGGGGGAACACGCCGCGCTCTCGCACCGCTGGATCCAGGGCGCGGTCGAGTCGGGCATCCGCACGGTGCTCGAGATCCACGAGGCGGTGGATTAGGATTTCCCTACCACGTAGTAGCGACTTTAGTCGCTCTCTCAGTAAGCGACTAAAGTCGCTACTACGATAAGCGTCCCGCAGATTCGTCTGCGGGACGCTTATCTAATATTTCAGGCCGGTTTAGGGCGCTTCGATCTTGATACCGTCATAATCGAAAAGGCGCGTCTCGATCACCGTGCGGGTTTCGTCTTTGGCTTCGAACTTGTTGCGCACGCCAGTGGCCGGATCGATCCAGGTCTTCTGGGAATAGACGACCGTATCACCCGACTTGAAGGTCAGCTCGTATACACACGAACCGAAGAAAGCCACCGGATCATACCCGACCAGCCGCCCCTCGATCTTTGGGTTGGCAATCCCGGATTTGGTCAGTTGTGCCAGCAGGTCGGCGCCAGAATTTTTCTTGGGTGGATCGATGAAGGGCTGCATCATGATGGCTGCCATGGGATTCAGCACAGGCACCTGCTTCCAGGTCGGCTCGGCGGAACCACGCGCGTAGGCCGTGCCTCCAATGGACATGGCTTCATCCCAGACACCGCCCGCTTCGCTGTGCCAGAAGAAACGGTCCGGCTTGATGAACTCGACCGTCTGGATGGCTTTGGGCGTCAGGATCTGGATGCGGATTTGCGCCTGGGCATGCTCCGCCACCTGGGCGTTGTAGAGGATATCGCCCTCGTCCGCAGCGGTTTTGACCGGCGCACAGGCGCTGATCTTGGTGACAGGGGGCGCCGGCGCGGGAGTATCCGTTGGAGAAGTAAACTGGTCCGCGATGCTGCAGGCCAGCGTAGCGGCCAGCAAGATGGAAAAAGCAAACAGTGCAGTTGCGAGTTTCATCCTTTTTTTACCTCCGGAAAACCTGATGCATGATTATCCAATTTTTCTGGCGGCGCCGCAAGTACATCATTTGGGGATACCTGCCGCCGCGTGCGCAGCTTGACTTTCCCACCATCCAAGCTCATAATAACCCATTATTCGCTGACGCTTAAGGAGCCCTCATGACGAAACCCGCCGACCTGCTGCTTACAAACGCCCACATCCTCACGATGGACGACGACATGAACCAATACCACCCCGGAGCCGTTGCCGTTAAAGCGGAGAACATCCTGGCGGTTGGGCCAGAAGCAGAGATCAAGGCAAAATATTCCGCCGCTGAAATGCTGGACTGCGGCGGCAAGATCCTGATGCCCGGGCTGGTCAACGCGCACACACACATCCCCATGACCCTGCTGCGCGGCCTGGCGGACGACCTGCGCCTGGACGTCTGGCTGATGGGCTACATGCTGCCGGTCGAACGCGAGTTCGTCTCGCCCGATTTCGTTCGGCTGGGCAGCCTGATCGCCTGCGCCGAATTCATCCGCTCAGGGGTCACCAGCTTCGCGGATATGTACTACTTCGAGGAAGATATCGCCAAAGCCGCCGTCGAAGCCGGCCTGCGCGGTGTATGTTCGCAGACGGTCTTGAAATTCCCTTCGCCGGACGCCAGGTCCTACGAAGATTCGCTGGCCCTGGCGCGGGATTTCATCCAGCGCTGGAAAGGCCACACACTGATCGTACCCTCGGTAGCTCCGCACGCCCCCTATACCTGCACCGCCGAAATCCTGCAAGCGACCGCGCAGCTGGCAACCGAGTTCGACGTACCTCTGCACACACACCTGGCCGAAACCACTTTCGAAGTGGGAAATATGCGCAAGGAAAACGGTATGCCGGTCATCCCGTACGTCAAGAAGCAGGGCTTGTTCGAGGCCAAAGTGCTGGCGGCGCACTGTGTTCACGTGGATGAGGGCGAGATCCGCACCCTGCGGCGCTATAACGCGGGCGTGGCGCACAACCCGTCGTCGAACATGAAGCTGGGCTCGGGTATCGCGCCTGTCAACAAAATGCTCGCAGCCGGCCTGAACGTAGGTATTGGCACCGACGGCCCGGCCTCCAACAACGACCTGGACATGTTCGAGGAAATCCGCCTGGCGGCATTCCTGGCCAAAGGTTCCAGCGGTGATCCGACTGCATTACCCGCGCCGACTGTACTGGCAATGGCTACTCGCATTGGCGCGCGCGCCATGCACATCGGCGAGCTGACCGGCTCGCTCGAACCCGGCAAACGCGCCGACCTGATCCTGGTGGACACCAGCCCACTCCATAACTCCCCGCGCTTCGAACGCGATCCGAATAATGCTTACGCGCAACTTGTGTATGCATCCAAATCTACGGATGTCACCGACGTGATGGTCAACGGCAAGTGGCTGATGCGCGCCAGGAAGCTGCAGACCCTGGACGAAGCCGAACTGCTCCAGCAGGCCGCCGGTTACGCCAAACGGATCGATACTTTCCTGATGGCGCGTGAACAATCGGTGTTGTCGAAGCTGATTGCGCTGGGCGGATCGACCGAGGAGGAAAGTTTCGAGGTGCAGATTAAAGTCAGGGTTAGCGGCCCGGCGACGATGTTCGACGCATCAAAGAAGCCAGGGCTGGAGATCATTTACTGGAAACATTATCGCCAGTACGACACTTATTTCTTTTTCGACGACCCGGCCCAGGGGCGCCTGCGCTACCGCGAAGACGACCTGGTAGACGAAAAAGAAAACGTCAGCAGTGTGCGCACACGATTGACGTTGATCGGCGAGAACCGCGAAGACGAACTCGAACACGACGTGCTGCTCTCACGCAGCCGCTACCTGGCCCCCGCCGGCCAGACCCTGCGTTTCTACCGCGAATACTTCAAGCCGGCCTCCGAGAAGAACATCGAAAAAGATCGCCAGCGCTGGCACGTCAAATACAAAGACGTGGAGTTTTTCATCAATGCGGATACGGTCGAGCACCCCAATCTCGGTACGTTCCTGGAGATCAAGAGTCGCACCTGGAGCCGTCGTGACGCCGAACGCAAAGCCCACCTGACAGCGGAACTGCTCAATCTACTCGGCGCTTCCGGCGGGGAGCCTATCATCCATGACTACGTTGAATTGACCCCGTAGGAGAGCGGCGCCGTTGCGCCCCTGTGCCACCATTCGAGACGATGCATAACAAGAATAACCCGAATCTGACCTGTTTACAATTGCGCCACGAAGACCTGGTCGCGCCCGGCCTCTTTGGCGCTGTAGAGCGCAGCGTCGACGGCTTGCATGATCGCTGCGCGCGTCGAACCCTGGCTCGGGAACACGGCAACGCCCAGAGAAAGGCTTAACGGCCCAAGCGGCTCACCATACAGATTCACGCTCAAGCTCCTGGCCCCCATGCACAACGTCTCGGCGCGCTCCCGGGCAACATCCAGGGATGCGTTCGGCAGGATCAGGACAAACTCATCCCCACCATAACGGCAGGCAATATCCGTGCCGCGAACATGTTCGAGCAGGAAGCGACCCAGTTCACGCAGCATGGCATCGCCCGCCGCATGCCCAAAGGTGTCATTGACCTGCTTGAAATGGTCGATATCAAGCATGATGATACTGATCGGCTGCTGGCTTCGCAGCGCGCGGTGTACTTCCCGTTCGAGCATCTCTTCCATATAGCGCCGGTTGAAAAGCCCGCTCAGCGGGTCGTGGACAGCTTCCTGGCGCAGGACTTCTTCAGCGTTCTTGCGCGCGCTGATGTCCATGACGGCCCCAAGGATGCGGGTAGGCTTACCGGCGTCATCATGGATGATATAAGCACGGTCGAAAACGTCAGCATAACTGCCGTTGACGCGCTGGAAGCGGTATTCCTTGGACCAGAATTTCTCACCGCTGTCGATGGCAGCGCGCAGGCCCTCGATAACTTTTTCACGGTCCATGGGGTGGATTTGGGCTTCCCACCAATCCATTTCCGGGCCAATCTGGTCGGCCTGATAACCGAACAGGCGTTGAATGCCCTGGTTCCTCCATACCTGGCCGGTTGACAGATCCCAATCCCAGACAACGTCACTGGTAGCATAGGAGACCAGGTGGAAACGTTCCTCAGCTTCGCGCAGGGAAAGGCTTTGTCGCTGGATCTCATGCTGCTCATATTGATGGATAAAGGCCGCAGCGACGCCCAGGATTGAAATGCCGCCAACAAGAATCAGCAGGCCCGTCAGTTGAGAAAAAGGCATGATAGCGGGGAAAAGTAGCGCTGCAAGCAGGATGCCAGTTAGTTGCAGGGCTATCAACAAGGCTGTCACGCGAGGCGAGAGCAGCAAGCCGGATAATATAATCGAGACGATTACAAAAGAAAGATCCCCTGCAAAAGAAACAGAGGCCGAGGCATGCGCAATAGCAAATACCCAGGCAGCCAATGCGCTCAGAAAAACGCTGAACAGCGCAGCCCAGGTATAGTATTTTGTGCGCGATAGGCCGTAGGCAAGCCCCCATAATACGAATGAGGCAACAAAGATCGGGGATTGGCCTGCGCCGTGAAAGCCGGGGATCGGCAAGACAAGCGCCAGCAGCATGCCGAGGCCGAAGAGCAAAAGCAGGCCAGACAACCAACGCCCCTGCAGGCGCTGCGGTTCCGGGAGAGAATCGGGCGGTTCCAGGAGCCAGCGCAGCAAATTATTCAGTCTGGTGGAATTTTTGTGATGTTGCTGTATCGATACGGGAGTTTTTGGATCGATAACCATAATCCATTCTTAATCTAATCGATCTTGTTTCTTGATAACACTCGTACTGTAAAACCATTATACAACTTGCATAAAACAAGTGCTGATTTTGATTTTCGATTGCAAGGTAAGAGGAAAGTACGCTGCCGGCGGCAGGAGAATCAATTTTTACTCCCACACCAAAACCTGCACAATTAGCAAAGTTATGTGCCATAATATCAAGTATTGGCGCATCTCAACGAAAAAGCCGGCCCAACAGGTTGGCCTGAATCCACCTTTTATTCACCTACAGGAGAGCACATGCAATTCCCCATCGCGTACCCCTTGGCACTTTCATTCAAGATCGTTGCCCTGGCGCCCCAGTTCTCGATCAAAAACGCTAATGGCCAGACGGTCGCCTACGTCAAACAAAAGCTTTTCAAGCTCAAAGAAGCCGTCACCGTTTTTTCCGACGAACGCCAGACCCAAGCTCTATATACCCTCAAGGCAGATCGGATCCTGGATTTTTCGGCGCGCTATCATTTCGCCGATGCGCAAGGGAACGACCTGGGCTCGGTCAAGCGCCGTGGGATGAAGTCGCTTTGGAAAGCAAGCTACGAAATCATGGACGGCGACAACGTGGTCATGGGCATTAGCGAGGAGAACCCCTGGATCAAGGTCATCGACGCCTTCTTTAGCGAAATCCCCATCCTGGGAATATTTTCAGGCTACGTCTTCCACCCGGTCTACCTGGTGACACGCTCAGATGGCTCGGTGGTGATGCGCATGGAGAAGCAGCCGGCTTTTTTCGAAGGAAAATTTGCAGTGGAGAGGAAAGGCGCGCTGACTGAACTCGAGGAGCAGCGCGTCTTACTGAGCCTGATCATGATGCTGCTACTGGAGCGCACACGCGGCTAACCAATAAAGAACGAATTTTTCAAAAAATAAAACATATCCGCGGGCCGGTGGTTTCTTCCCAATCACCGGCCTGCTTTTATTAACTGACCTTACGCACTTCCGGGATTTTAAACCCAAAGAGCTTTAACCACTAAGGACACCCCGTAAAATCATCAGGGCAGGCGAAGTAGCACGACACCTGTCACCTGCCCCGCCGGACTTCGGCGGGGTGCGCGGAAGGTGCCAGGGAGAAGACCAAATCCTTGGGCTTTTAGCCAAAAAGCTCGATGTTCTTAAGATTTCCGTCGCCGTGGCGACACTTTGTGTTCCTTTGCCCGTCACCTGCCCCACGCAGTTCGTGGGGTGTGCGATCCGGGCCAGGGTGGTTAATGGTTTCTCTTTTTCAGTGCTTTGCGTAAGGTGAGTTATTAACTGACCTTACGCAACAAAGTCACAGAGTACACACACAGTCCCAGCCTGCCCTAGGTTTGTCCCCAAAGAGAATGCTATTGGGGTGTCCCTTTGGGAGAGAAAACCAGATTAAGAAACTCGGTGTTCTCGGCATCTCGCTGGCAGATCTTCGTTATCCATTATTCGCGTGTGCTGCATTTCTACTCAGGGGCACTCGTTCTGCAGCTGTTCATCAAAGGTCTCCGCAAAGGCGTGCCGCCGCGAGTCGTCGCAACGCGCGCGGAAGAAATAATAGGATGTCTTGGCCGGGTCGGCTACGGCCCGCAGGGCGCTCAAGGATGGGCTGGCGATCGGCCCGGGCGGCAGGCCCAGGTTTTTATACGTGTTATAGGGTGAGCTAATCTCGAGATCAGCCAATGAAAGCGGCGATTTCCACCAGGCATTCGTGGCCGGGTCAAAGCCAAGCGCATATTGTATGCTCGGGTCGGCGCCCAGGTGCATCCCTGCAGCCAGGCGGTTCAGGAACACCGAGGCAATGATCGGCTGCTCATCATCCTGTACGGCCTCACGCTGGACGATCGAAGCCAGTGTGACCGCCTGGTAGACGCTCAATCCCTGGCGCGAGAAACCATCGCGCATCTCGAGCGTCAGCGCCAGTGAAAAATGGTCGATCAGCAGGCTGACCAACTGCCCCGCCTGCATACCGCGTGGCAGGGTATATTCATCCGGGAAGAGAAATCCTTCGGCGCTGGCTGCCGAGGGCAGAAAGTCGAGATTTGCGCGCGGGTCGCGGGCCACGGCCAGGAACTCCTCTGGCGTGATATCCAGGCCGGAAGTCGACAGGGAGGCCGCGATCTCCTCCATGCGCCAGCCAGGCAGGATGATGAACTTGACCTGCTTGGGCGTGGCATCCTGCAGGCGCTCGGCGATCTGCATCGGCGAGAGCGCCGGGCTGAGCGTATATTCCCCGGCCTGGATGCCAGTATCCAGGCCGCTGTAAATCAGATAATTACGGAAAGCTCCGGCGCTGCGGATCAGCCCGGCTTGCTCCAGCCGGGCGGCAACCGAAGCAGCCTGCTCTCCAATCGAAATGCTAAAATCCTGCTCCCCGGCCGCCGGGTCGGCGGGCTGGGTTAACTGGCCGTCATGCCATAACACCAGCGCAGAATACTGCAGGCGCTGCAGCACGCCCAGCGCTTCAGTCGGCGGTCCGTAGGTGTGTATGGCCAATGCAGGGATGACCAGATAGGCCAGAATTGCCACGCCAAGCAAGATCAGCGGGACAATGCAGCCTAATGGCAGGTATGGACGTCGGCGTCGGCGGGGGGACATTTCAGGTTTCCATAGGGCGGATGGCATACGCCCATTCAATTACGAGGCTGGTGATCGAGATAATTTTGTAATAACAGCGCGGCAGCCACGTCGTCAAGATGGCCGGCGCGTTTTTTGCGGCTGGACCCCATGGCCAGGCGTACGGCGCGCGCATCCTGCGTGGTCAGGCTTTCATCCCACAGGATTACCGGCAGCGCGGTCTGCTGGCGCAGGGCCTCGGCAAAACGCGCGGCGGAATGGCCAACCGTGTTGAGCTGGCCGTCTTCATTATAAGAGACGCCGACCACAATCAGGCCGGCGTCATGCGACACGGCCTGTTCCGCCACCTGGGCCGCATCCACCACGCGCGAAACGTGCGGGACAATATGCAGGGGCCTGGCAAGCGTACCAGTCTCGTCGCTCAATGCCAGCCCAATGCGTTTGTGGCCATAATCGACTGCCAGGATTCTCATCTCAACCTGCCACGTTAATCCGGAACGGGAGCGCCGGGAGCCACGGCCAGAAGAACGGCTGGATGCTGATCTGCGGCGCGGATTCCAGCCCGAAGGTTTCCTGCAGCAGGCTGCCCGCGCGCCCGGCAGTTTTGCCCTGCACGAGATAGATGACCTGCGCCGGATCGATGCGCGCACGTAAGGTACGTGTTGCCTCGACGTGCCAGCGCATATTACCATCCGCGCCGCCGAACAAGGGCGAGGCCGGTTTCACCGTCAACGTAGCGTCCAGGGCATCGTACCCGGCCGGTAAGGAGGCATCCAATACCCTGGCAGCGAGCTGGTTCAAGTCAGCGGCGGCGGCATAATAGGCATGGAATGCAGCCCGCAAGGTCAGGCTGAGCTTGCCGCCCGGCTCGTTGGAACCGGGCGTATAGGTCTCAGTAACGACTTTGGAGAAGGCAAACGTGGATGGGAAAAACACATCCGCGCTTTGCAACTGCGCCGGGAGCCGGCTTTTGGCGTGATCTTTGATCTTCGCCAGCAGGCGCTCGCGCAAGGCCTGCCGGTCGGCATCGGTGGGAGCGGCCGCCGTTACGTCCGTGCCGCCAGTCGTGCCTGTTGGGTTTGTGACCGAAAGCGAGAGGCCGAGCGGCCCCTCGAAAGCCAGGATCGAATCAGCCGGGACGTTGCCGCTTGAACCGGGCGACAGGGCATGCACATGCGCAAGCACGCTGGAACCGTTCCCGGCCGGGATTTCGGCCGCTTCAAGGGTGACGAAGCGCACGGGTGGGTCGGAGCGGGTCAGTAAAACCGTCCCGGCCGGGACTCCCACCTGCGCAGCCGTCAAATTGGTAAAACCGACCTGCCCTTGCGCAGTTTGATCGGGCGAAATGGTCCGGCCGCTCGAGAGCATCGAATCGCTTTCTTCGAGCTCAAATACCACTTCGCGCGCAGGGATGACGCCCGAGAGGGAAATTTTCGCAGCGTCCGTCTCGGCGCTGACGGCGATGTTAACGCGCTGCGCCTGTGTGGGCGCGGTCATATGGATCTCGGCAGAAGGGATAAAAACCATCACGATGACCAGCATGGCCAGCACGCCGGCCGCAAAGACCGCCAGGCGCATGCCAGGCTGGCGAGAAGCATCGAACAATTCCGCGGCGGGCAGCGCCGCGCGGACTGCCCGCAGGTCAAGGCGCGCGAAGCGCCGCGCCGGGTGAACGAATGCGCGCGCGGGCCAATGCCTGCGCTGGGCTTCGCCGGCGCTGGAGAAAACCGGCAAGTTCATGTGACGTGCCGCGGCACGGATTTCGCCATCGTTTGTGACGAGACCCAGTTCGGCGCCAAGCGAAACGGCATGCCGGCGCAGGAGCTGCAAATCCAGCGGGCGCACGTCCACATGTGCGGCGCGCGGCCAGGCCAGCAAAATGCGCGGGGTCTTGGCCCAGGACATTTTGTCACGGATGGAGATGAGGTCGTCATGCGATTCGAGCTGAACGAGCTGCGTTTTCATAATCCTATTGTGTTACCACCTTCAAGTCACTTCAACTTCTCATCAATAATCTCTATGACTTTGCCAAGCGCACCTTCGTGATTGATCGTCTCAGGCAGACTGCCTTGCGCCATGTTAGGGCGTCCGCCTCCGCGCGCGCCAATAGAAGTAATCAGGTCGCCTGCTTTCAAGCCTCTCTTCACAACATCCTCGGTCAAGACTGAAAGAACCGTTGTACCAGAGATGATAACAATGGCTCCATTTGTTGGATATCTTTCACGGAATTTATCGGCAAGGGAACGTAATGTATCCACGTCCGCATTCGAAACTTCAGCCACAAGAAAATTTACATCTTTTATGACGAGCACGTTATTCAGTTCAGTATAAAAATCATCCAGCGCCTGTTGTGTGCGAAGAACCGAGATCTGCTTCTTCAAATCAGCAATCTCACTTTGCAGTGCTTCCGCTTTGGACGGGACATCTTCCAGGCCGGATTTCAACGCAGCGGCGATGGATTTCAACGCCTTGAAGCGCCTCGCCACGAGTTCGTACGCCCCGCGACCGGTGACCGCTTCGATGCGCCGCACCCCGGCTGCGGCCGAGCCCTCGCTGACGATCAGGAATATGCCCGCGTCACTGGTGCGCTCAAGGTGCGTGCCGCCGCATAGTTCGTAGGAGTAGCGCTGCTCTTGTTCAGTGGGGGCTAAGCCCCCACTAGAGCCAACGATGGTGATAGTGCGCACCACATCGCCGTATTTCTCGCCGAAGAGCGCCATGGCGCCTTCGGCAATGGCTTCCTCACGCGATTTTGTTTTCGATAGCACAGCCATATCCGCAGCGATGGCTTCGTTGACGATTTTCTCGACCCGCTCGATCTGCTCGGGTGTCATGGCTTCGGGATGGTTGAAGTCGAAACGCAGGCGCTCGGGCGCCACCAGTGAACCGGCCTGGCGGGCATGCTCGCCCAACACCTGGTGCAGTGCAGCGTGCAACAGGTGCGTGGCCGTGTGGTTGCGCATGATGTCGTGCCTGCGCGCCAGTTCCACTTCAACCACAGCCTTATCACCGACCTGTGGTTTGCCACTGACAACTTCGCCGATATGCGAGATCAATCCGGCCGACGGGCGGCGGACTTCGCTGACTTCGATCTCCCAACCCCCCTCTTTCTCTGCCCCCATTTTCTCCGAAAATGGGGGCAGACGGAGGGGGGTCCGGATGGAACCCGTATCACTGACCTGCCCGCCCGATTCGAGATAGAAGCCGGTCTTGGGCAGGATTACTTCCACTTTGTCGCCGAACTGCGCTTCGCTGACAGACTGCCCGTCCACGACGATCGCGAGAACCTCGCCGTCTACTTGTGTACTTGTATACGGGTCATACTCCACGCCTTTTTCGCCCAACTTGCCGGCTGCCTGCAGCTCCTTGAAGATGCCGGCGAAGAACTCCGCGTCCGAGCCGCCCATGGCGCCCATGGCTTTGCCGCCCCCGGAGGCCAGGCTGTGCTGCTCGCGCGCAGCCTTGAAGCCGTCCTCATCCACGTCCAGGTCCTGTTCGCGGGCAATATCACGGCTGATCTCGAGCGGCAGGCCGTAGGTGGCGTACAGGTCGAAAGCTTTATGACCGTCCAGCACGGATTTGCCTTCCCGCTTGAGTTCGTCGAGCATACCCTGCAGGTAGGCCGTGCCGCTCTCCACGGTGCGCGCAAAACGGAGCTCTTCGCGCGTCAGCGAGTCCAGGATGGATTGTTTGTGCTGCACCAGCTCCGGGTAGAAGTCGCCGTACTCGGCGATCATGGCATCCGCCACCTTCGCCAGGAAGGGTTCGGTCAGGCCGATCTTCGTCCCAAAGCGCGCCGCGCGCCGGATGATCATGCGGCAGACGTAGTTGCGGCTGGTATTGCCCGGCACCACGCCGTCCGCGATCAGGAAGGCCGCGGCGCGGGCGTGGTCGGCCACCACGCGGTAGGGTGTGAAATCCGCATACATCTGCTCGCGCGTCTTACCCGTCAGCGCAGAGAGCACGTCCATTGCGCCCTTGAACAGGTCGGTCTTGTAGTTCGAGTCGACGCCCTGCAGCACGGCGACGATGCGTTCGAAACCCATGCCCGTATCGACGTGTTTGGCAGGCAGCGGTTCGAGACCGCCGCCTTCGAGCATGTTGTACTGGATGAAGACGTTGTTCCACAGTTCCAGGTAGCGTGTGCACTCGCCGTTGACGCCGCAGTGGTGCGGTTGGCCGTTCAGGTTATCAAGCGCCTCGCCGCGGTCGAAATGAATCTCGGAGCACGGGCCGCATGGCCCGAACTCGGCCATCTGCCAGAAGTTTTCCTTGCGCCCGAAATACAGCAAGTGGCTGGGGTCGAAGCCGGGCTGCTGCTTCCAGATCTCGGCGGCTTCCTCGTCGGCAGGGATGTCGCCCTCGTCGTCCTTGAAACACGTGGCGTAGAGCTTGTCCTTGGGCAGGCCCCACACGTCGGTCAGCAGCTGCCAGGACCAGGCGATGGCTTCCTTCTTGTAATAATCGCCAAACGACCAGTTGCCGAGCATCTCGAAGAAGGTGTGGTGCGTGTCGTCGCGCCCGACGTCGTCCAGGTCGTTGTGCTTGCCGGCCACGCGCATGACCTTCTGCGAGTCAGCCGCGCGTGTGTAGGGGCGTTTGTCGGTACCCAGGAAGACGTCCTTGAACTGCACCATGCCCGAATTGGTGAAGAGCAGTGTGGCGTCGCCGCCCGGGACGAGCGAAGCCGAAGGCACAATCGTGTGCCCGTGCTCTTCGAAGAAGTCTAGAAAGGTCTGGCGGATCTCGTTGCCGGTCAGTTTCTTGGTCATGCGTGCGGTGCTCCGTTTTCTGCAAAGTCTGTGAATTATACCAAGTTGGTTGAAAGTTGCAGGTTGGAAAGAAGCATATTGGAAGATATAATTTGAGCAGGAGAAACAGATCATGTCTATCCTGCCGATGTTTTATGGCATTATTATCCGCATGTACTTTGCGGACAATAAACAGCATCATACCCCGCACATCCACGCAGAGTGCGCAGGCGACATAGCCGTGTTCAACATCGTGGATGGAGCCATACTGTCAGGAAAATTCTCCAACAGCAAGGCCCGCCTTGTACAAGCATGGATTGAAATTCACCGGGAAGAACTCAACGCCGACTGGCAACTGGCAGTCAACGGTGAAGAAGTATTCAAAATCGAGCCATTGAAATAGGAGTGCCGCATGAATCCTTACGTCAAATCCTTTGATCAGCGTGGACAAAAAGTAAACTATCAATATAATTTTGCTGGCAATATTAATTTGGGGCAGCCAAAGGATAAAAGCGCCTTGATTTTATGTTTTTTGTCGTGACCCTTCTGTTTGAAAAGAGCCATCCCGCGTAAAGTTTTTATCCCCACGCCCAACCAGGAGACCCCATGAAAATCGCGTCAGACGTCACCGAACTGATTGGCAATACCCCGCTCGTGCGCTTGAACCGCCTGAGCAAGGGCGCTGTAGCGGACATCGTGCTTAAACTTGAATTTTACAATCCGGCGCACAGCGTAAAGGACCGCATCGGGTTTGCCATGATCGCTGCCGCGGAAAAAGACGGTACATTGACTCCCGACAGAGTGATCCTAGAACCCACCAGCGGCAACACGGGCATTGCACTGGCGATGGTAGCAGCGGCCAGGGGCTACAAGTGTATTCTGATCATGCCGGATACCATGTCGAAGGAACGCCGCATGCTGCTGCGCGCCTATGGTGCGGAATTGATCCTGACCCCCGGCTCGGAAGGCATGAACGCCGCCATCCGCAAAGCCGAAGAAATGGCCGCCGCCGACCCGAAATATTTCATCCCTCAGCAGTTCAAAAACCCCGCCAACCCCGAGATCCATCGCAAAACCACCGCCGAAGAGATCTGGCGCGACACCGACGGCAAGGCAGATATATTGATCTCAGGCGTTGGCACGGGTGGGACGATCACCGGCGTGGGCGAAGTGCTCAAGTCGCGCAAACCGTCCTTCCAGGTGATCGCCGTCGAACCGGATGCTTCGCCGGTGCTCTCGGGCGGCGTGAAAGGCCCGCACAAAATCCAGGGCATTGGGGCCGGATTCATACCGGACGTGCTGAACACGAAGATCTACAACGAGGTTATCCGCGTCAAGGATGAGGACGCCATGGAAACTGCCCGAGCCATGGCGCGCGAGGAAGGCCTGCTGGTCGGCATCTCTTCCGGGGCAGCCACCTGGGCAGCTTTGGTCGTGGCAAAACGCGCCGAGAATAAAGGCAAGATGATTGTGGTAATCATCCCATCTTTCGGCGAACGCTACCTGTCCACGCCGTTGTATCAGCACCTGGCTGATTAATCGTGTCTGTTCTAAGGCGGGCTGAACCCGCCGGGGTTGGGAGAAATCGCAAAAGGATGTTCATATGGCCACAGAAAGCGTAGCCGTCAACCCGATGATCCGTCCGTTCAAACACCTGTCGAATTATTTCGCCATGATCCGTCGCGACATCGACTCGGTTAAACAACGCGACCCGGCGGCCCGCTCCACATTGGAGATCCTGCTGGTGTACTCCGGTCTGCATGCAATCTGGATACACCGGATCACACACTGGCTGTGGAGCCATAAAATCAAGCTGTTTGCGCGTTGGATTTCCCAGTTCGCACGCTGGGCCACCGGCATTGAAATCCATCCGGGTGCGACAATCGGCCCTGGTTTTTTTATTGACCACGGCATGGGCGTGGTCATCGGTGAAACGGCCGAGATTGGCGCGGACGTAACCATCTATCATGGCGTCACTCTGGGCGGGATCAATACCAATAAGAGAAAACGCCATCCGACCATCGGCGATCGGGTTGTGATTGGTGCGGGGGCTAAAGTTCTGGGCGCGATCACCATCGGCGAAGACAGCCGCATCGGTGCCAACGCCGTGGTGGTAAGGTCTGTACCCGCCAACTCGGTCGTCGTGGGCGTCCCCGGACAAATCGTCAAGCGCAGCCGGAAACACCAGGCAGCGGATGCCCCCGACCTGAACCACGCCTCCCTGCCGGATATCGTGGGCGTATCGTTAAAACAATTGCTCGAACGTGTCGAAACGCTGGAAATGCAGGTGGAAGGTCATAAGAGCGAGAAACCGCACGTCCATGCGCCACAAGGCGAAACCTGGGACGGCGAGGATTTCTCGATCTAAACCTCGACGATAGACCGTAGACAGTAGACCGTGGACGGTGAGTCGACGGTCCACCGTCTGTCGTCCACGGTCAGGGTTTCCCTGTAAGGCATTTTGCGTACAGGCCCGTCTTGACATATCAACTCCGGATAGTATAATAACTATCAATAATTTCTAGTATATTCGATGGAGCATATGATGAGAGTTTGCTTGTGTATGGGGCGGGGTTCGTAACCACCGCTCTTTCGTGAAACTTTCGGATTGACCTTCTACGGTCAACTGTGAATGAAGGACGGTTAGGCGACCCCGCATGCGGAATAAGTTATCGCATGGCGTTTCGCACGCCGTTCTTTTGTTTTACCCTCCCAGGTGAGTGCTATTGTTTCGGAGCAGTGAATGACGTTGACGAATTTTTCTGAGGCACAAGTGAATATGAAACGTACGGGCGGTATCGAAGACTATGTAGGCAATACACCGCTGGTTTCATTGCGCCGCATCAGCAAAGGGCTCTCCCCGAACGTGCAGGTTTTCGCCAAGGCGGAATGGTTCAACCCCGGCGGCTCGGTCAAGGATCGTCCGGCCCTGAACATCCTGCGTTGCGCCATTGCCGATGGCATGCTGACTCCCGGCAAACGCCTGCTCGATTCCACCTCCGGTAATATGGGCATCGCTTATGCCACCCTGGGCGCATCGATGGGCATTCCCATCACCCTGACGATGCCCGCGAACGCCAGCCCCGAACGCATGGCCATTCTCCACGTGCTGGGCGCAGAGGTGGTCCTGACCGACCCGCTGGAAGGTTCGGATGGTTCGCGCGTAGTCGCGAAACAAATGGCCGCCGAGCGCCCGGAGTTGTATTTTTACGCCAACCAGTATGACAACCCGGCCAACTGGCAGGCGCACTACAAGTCCACCGGCCCGGAAATCGTGGCCCAAACCGATGGTCGCCTGACGCACTTCATTGCCGGGCTGGGCACCTCGGGCACGCTCACCGGTGTGGGCCGCTATCTACGCGAGCACCACGCGGCCGTCAAATTACTGGCATTCCAACCGGATGCTTCCTTTCATGGCCTGGAGGGTCTCAAGCACATGCCCAGCGCCATCCTGCCCGGCATCTATGACCCGGCCATGGCAGAAGAGACGCTCGAGATCGGCACCGAAGACTCACGCAGCATGGTGCGCCGCCTGGCGCGCGAAGAGGGCCTGTTCGTCGGCATCTCTTCCGGCGCGGCAGCCCTGGCGGCGCTGCAGGTTGCGGCGCAATTGAAATCTGGCGTGGTCGTGACCGTTTTTCCGGATGCCGGCTATAAATATCTAAGCGATGCAGAACTCTGGAATAACGAGGAGTAGTCATGCTGCAAATTTCGACAGAAGTACTGGCCCAGATTTACTCCCACGGCGAAGCCGCTTTCCCCGATGAAGGCGCCGGCTTCCTGCTGGGCACCGACGGAACTCCCCGTCGCATCACCGCCATCCTGGGCCTGCCCAACGCCCGCGAGGACGCCGCGCGCCACAACCGCTTCCTGATCACTCCCGAAGACTATTTGAAAGGCGAATTGGAAGCCGACCGCCTTGGCCTGAGCGTGCTAGGCATCTTCCACTCTCACCCCGATTCGCCCAACAACCCATCAGAATATGACCGGGATTGGGCGCAACCTTTTTTCTCCTACATCATCACAAGTGTATACGCCGCGAGAGCCGTGGAAAGCCGTTCCTGGCTGCTCTCGGAGGACCGCGCACATTTTGATGAAGAGAAAATTGAAATCACAGGAGCTTAATATGACCATACTCGCGCTCCAAAAAGTCGATCATTCTGCACTAAAAGTCAACCAGATCACGATCATTATCCTGAACATCGTGGCTTTCATCTTCAACCTGCCCATCCTGACGGTCATCGTGGCCGCCTTCCTGGGGGTGGGAAGTTTTCTCAAGATACCCGCTTTCGGCTTCATCTACAAGAACGCCCTGAAACCCTGGGGCTGGGTCAAGCCGGACGTATTGGACGACAATCCCGAGCCGCATCGCTTCGCCCAGAATATCGGCTTCGTCTTCGAGACGGCTGCCGCCATTGCCTTGTACCTGAATGCCCCCGTGTTGGGCTGGACTCTGGTTTGGATTATGGTGGCGCTCCCCGCGCTGAATGCCTTTGGCGGTTTCTGCGTGGGCTGCGCCGTCTACTATTGGCTTGGGAAGCAGAATATCGTCCCGGCTTTTTCAAAAGAACCGCCGGCCGGTGCCTTCCCCGGCATGAAACCAAAGGCAGGAGGCATCCATGAATCCTGACATCCTCTTCCGTTTCGCGCTGACCCTGGGTATCATCGCCGCAGGCCTCGGCCTTTACTGGCTGAACAACCGCGTGATCCTGGGCCGCGCCCCAACCGATTCCTTGGGCACTGCAATCATCCGGGCCGGGAAACCAATCATCCTGTATTTCACCACCCCTACTTGCCTGCCCTGCAAGACGCTCCAGAAACCAGCCATCGGGCAGATCCAGGAAATGCTGGGCGAAAAACTGCAGGTCGTCGAGATCGACGCCACCGAGCAGCCGGAGCTGGCGCAACGCTGGGGCGTGTTGAGCGTACCGACCACTTTTGTGATAGACTCGCGCGGGCACGCCCGCCACGTCAACCACGGCGTGGCCCGCGCTGAAAAACTGCTCAAACAACTTCACGGACTTTAGGAGAAATTGTACATGGCAACTTTGCGTATTCCCACCCCCCTGCGAGCCTACACCGGCGGCCAGAGCGAACTATCCGTCAACGGCGGCACGGCCGGCGAGGCCCTGGCCGAACTGGTTGGTCAATTCCCGGCGCTCAAGCCGCATCTGTTCAAGGAAGATGGCGAGCTGCGCATGTTCGTCAACCTGTTCAAGGGCGAGGAGAATATCAAGGATCTGCAGGGCCTGCAGACGCCGCTCGGGGCTGCCGATCGCCTGATGATCATCCCCAGCATTGCCGGCGGTTAATGATTTGGTAGTAGCGACTTCAGTCGCTCTCTTGCCACGAATAAGCGACTAAAGTCGCTACTACGAATTTACAGTGGAGCCTAAACATGTTACCTGAACTTTCACGCGACGAAATCCTGCGCTATTCGCGCCACCTGCTGATCCCTGAAGTGGCGCTGGACGGGCAGAAAAAACTCAAGGCTTCCTCCGTGCTCATTATCGGCACTGGCGGTCTCGGTTCGCCCGTCGCGCTCTATCTGGCAGCGGCCGGCATCGGCCGCATCGGCCTTGTGGACTACGACACCGTCGATTCGTCCAACCTGCAGCGCCAGGTGATCCACGGCACCAGTACGGTCGGCAAGCTTAAGGTCGAAAGCGCCAAACAGCGCATGCTCGACCTGAACCCTGACATCAAAGTGGACCTGTACAACGAGCCGTTCACATCCGAGAATGCCCTGCGCATCGCCAAGGACTACGACCTGCTGATCGACGGCACCGACAACTTCCCCACGCGCTACCTGACCAATGACGTGAGCGTCATGCTCGGCAAGCCCAATATTTACGGCTCGATCTTCCGCTTCGACGGGCAGGCCAGCGTCTTTTACGCCAAGGAAGGCCCGTGCTACCGCTGCCTCTTCCCCGAGCCGCCCCCCCCCGGGCTGGTGCCGTCCTGCGCCGAAGGCGGCGTGCTGGGTGTGCTGCCCGGCACGATCGGCACCATCCAGGCCACCGAAGCCATCAAGCTTCTGCTGGGAATCGGCTCGCCGCTGATCGGCAAACTGCTGCTCTACAACGCGCTGGATATGAGCTTCGAATACGTCAAGCTCAAGAAGAATCCCAACTGCGCCATGTGCGGTGAAAACCCGACCATTACGGAGTTGATCGACTACGAGGCCTTCTGCGGCGTGCCCGGGCACGACCACGAAGAAGTGGAGACCGTTTTCAGCCACGACATCGACGCCCCAACGCTCAACGCCAGTTTAAGCGGCGCGAACCCGCCCTTCCTGCTGGACGTGCGCGAACCGCACGAACTGGAGATTTCCGCCTTGCCGAACGCCAAGAACATCCCGCTCGGGACCCTGGCCGCGCGCCTCTCGGAGCTGGATACGGCCCAAGAGATGGTGGTCTTCTGCAAGAGCGGCGGGCGCTCCACGCGGGCGCTCGAACTGCTGACCAGCGCCGGGTTCAAGAAGGTTAAGAACCTGAAGGGTGGCATCAACGGCTGGGCCAAGGAAGTGGACACGAAACTGCCGGTGTATTAAAAAGTGTAGAGTATAGAGATTAGAAAAACGGTCTCGGTGAACCTCCTGCCGGGGCCGTTGCATTCTCCATGAGGCATGTGGTTATCATCCTACCTGTACCCGGACTTTCTAAGAAATTGTTTAAACAGTTTCTAACTGAAATATCCTTAAGACAAAATCTTTTGTGTAACATTTATACAAGCGAATCCAGTACAATAAAGACAAAGAAGGAAGCTTACTTGAAACTTGTCAAGATTATCGAAACCGCACGGGAAACCTCTGCCCGGTTGGCAACTCTTTCCGAAAAAGACCGTACAGGAAGCAGCGGCAGGCGCGTTATGGTGAGCATCCGGCTCGACCAAAGCCAAACCTACCAGACCTTCGAAGGCTTCGGAGGCGCCCTGACAGAATCGGCAGCTTACGCCTTGAACCATCTTGCCGAGAAAGATCGGCAACAGGTTATTGCAGGCTATTTCGACCCTGTCATAGGGCATGGCTACACCATTGCTCGTACCCACATGAACAGCTGCGATTTTTCCCTGGGCAACTATGCCGTGGCCGACACCCCCGGCGACATCGAACTCAAGAACTTCGATATGAGCCGCGTCGACGAGTACCTCGCGCCTTACTTGAAAGCCATCCAGAAATGCGTCGGCAAACCCTACCGGCTGATGATCACTCCCTGGAGCCCGCCGGCCTGGATGAAGACCAACGGAAATATGAACCATGGCGGCAGACTCAAACCAGAATACCGTTCTGCCTGGGCCCTTTACTACGCCAGGTTCGTTAAAGAATTGAACAATAGAGGTCTCAACGTCTGGGGAGTGAGCATCCAGAACGAACCTGAAGCCATCCAGACCTGGGATTCATGCATCTGGACCGGAGCGGAAGAAGGTGAATTCGCCGCCGGCTTTCTCGGCCCAGAATTGGAAAAACACGGCCTGGGCGACCTTAAGATCTTCATATGGGATCACAATCGCGACCGGCTCATGGACAGGGCCAAGGACTCGCTCGAGATCCCCGGAGCTTCGAAGTACATCCACGGCATCGCCTACCACTGGTATACGGGCGCAAACTACGAAAACGTGTGCAAGGTCAGCCAGGCCTATCCAGACAAGTACCTTTTTCTGACCGAGGCTTGCGTCGAAGGAGGGCCACGTCCAGGCGCGTGGTTCACGGGAGAGCGCTACGCCCACAATATCATCAACGACCTCAATCAAGGCTGCCAGGGCTGGATCGACTGGAACCTGGCTCTTGACGAGCAAGGCGGCCCCAACCACGCGAAGAATTACTGCGACGCCCCAGTCCTGGTCGATACCAAAGCGGGAACCTTTTCCTACCAGAGCTCCTATTACTACCTGGGACACTTCAGCCGCTACATCCGGCCAGGTTCCATCAGGATCGGGCTCGAGCTCGTCACTGGCATGGTCCCCGCGGCTGCGGATGGAGTAGCTGAGGACTTTATCGAGGCCTGTGCCTTCAGGACGGAGAACGGCGGAACGACCGTCGTCGTGCTTAACCGAACGGAGGCGGAGCTCCACTACAGCCTCGACAGCGGCGAAAAGGCCGAAAAACGGCAGTTGACCTGCCCCGCGCGCGGCATTCAAACCTTGGTTTTCAGGCAATAAATATACAGGAGGACGCCGCTTGACATCAAGCGGCATCCTCTTATTAACTCACCTTACGCACTTTTTGCTCCCGGAGGGGCGATTTTCCTTGACAAACACGGCGGGCAACCCTAAAGGGCGCAAAGAACGCGAGCTCGCCTTTGAGCATGGCTGCGTAAGGTGAGTTTTTAAGTTACCTTCCGACAACCATACGAAAATCGCTTGCATTCCCGCCAATTCCCTGTATCCTCTACGACTGCGCATCCTGATTTTTCACGACACCGGAGTTTTGACTTTGAAAGACCATTCACTGATCACGACACTGAAGAACCTGCGTGGCAACCCGCGTGGATGTGTTTATACCGAGCCGTTGTGGGGTATCCCTTTTAACCTCTACGCTCCCTATATCTCAATTTACATGCTGGCGCTGGGCCTTTCTGACAAACAGATCGGCCTGATCGCCAGTATCGGCGCGGGCTTCCAGGTTGTCCTGGCGTTGCTCAGCGGGGTGATTACCGACAAGCTCGGACGCCGGCGCACGACCCTGATCTTCGACATCCTGTCCTGGAGCGTACCGGCGCTGATCTCGGCCGTGGCGCAGAACTTCTGGTATTTCCTTGCCGCGGCCGTGGTCAACAGCGTCTGGCGCATCACCCATAATTCATGGACCTGCCTGCTGGTGGAAGATGCCGAGCCGGAACAACTGGTGGATATCTTTTCCTGGATTTATATTGCCAACCTGATGGTCGGCTTTGTCGCGCCGCTGGCCGGGCTGCTGATCGGCATTTTCACCCTCATCCCAACCGTGCGCGGACTATACCTGTTCGCGGCGGTCATGTTCACGGTCAAGGCGGTGGCGACCTACCTGATGACAGAGGAGACAGCCCAGGGCAAGGTGCGCATGCTCGAGACCAGGCACCAGAGCATATTGGCCGTCTTGAGCGAGTACCGGCACGTCTTGCATGAACTTCTACGTAGTCCGCAGACGCTCTATACGGCCGGGATTATCCTGGTCTTGGGTATCAGCATGCTGGTAAGCGGGAATTTCTGGGCCATCATCGTAACCCAGAAACTACACGTCCCAGACCAGGCATTGTCGATCTTTCCCTTCGTCAGATCGGCGGTCATGATCCTGTTCTTTTTTGTGGTCGTGCCGCGCATCGGCGCCATGCACTTCAAGGCTCCGCTCATCGTTGGTTTTCTGGGCCTGATCGCCAGCCAGGTGGTGCTGATCACAGCCCCAGAACAGGGATATGGACTGCTTTTGGTGAGCGTCGTCCTGGAAGCGTGCAGCTTTGCAACCGTCAGCCCGTTAATGGACCGCATGACGGTGCTGACCATCGACCCGAAAGAACGCGCCAGGATCCAGTCCATCCTGTACGTCGGGATCATCCTGTTCACCTCGCCCTTCGGCTGGATCGCCGGGACGCTCTCCTCGCTCAACAAGGACCTGCCCTTCGTCCTGAACATTGCCCTGTTCAGTGTGGGCGCGCTGCTGGCTTACCTGGCCGGGCAAGCTTCCGAGAAGGCGATTGCGGCCCAGGCAGCAGGCGAGGTGATTGCGTAGGGGGATTATAGAAAGGGCATTAATTCCCAAAGAACCGAAAATATCCCTATAAACGTCACAGCCGATGGGATGAATCCATCGGCTGTGTAATTGAACTGGGTTTCCCCTGGTATGGCAAGTGTTGGTTTCGACAGCTGCACTTGCGCCAGGTGCAAGTGTACGACGGGAAAATACCGTCTGCTCAACCAACGAAAATCACTTGCGCCGTGAGACCTGCATGTACAGCGGTTTGGTCGGGTGGGTCGTCCCGGCAAACTCAGCGGGGATGATCTCGTCTGTAACCTGCTTCAGGTTGAAACGCCTGGCGACCATCGCAAAAGCGTAGACCATTTCCATCAACGAGAAACTGTTGCCGATGCATACGCGCGGACCGGCGGCGAAGGGAATGTAGGCGAACTTCGGGCGTGCCGCAGCAGCTTCGGGCGTGAAACGTTCGGGGTCGAAACGCCCGGGGTCAGGCCAGTAATCCGGATAACGGTGGACCACATACGGGGAGAGCGAGATGAGCGACATGGGCGGGATGGGGTAACCGCCAATGACGTCCGCTTCGATATTCTGGCGCGCGAGCAGCGAAGTCGGTGGGTACAGACGCAGGGTTTCGTCAACGACCATACGCGTATAGGTCAAACGTTCCAGGTCGGCGCTGCTGACCGGGCGCCCGTTTGGCAGGACGCGGTCCGCTTCTTCAGCCAGTTTTGCCATCACTTCAGGATGCCGGTTGAGCAAATACCAGCCCCAGGTGAGCGTGCGCGCAGTCGTCTCGAACCCGGCGAAAAAGAGCGTGATAACTTCATCCCGCAACTGCTGGTCGCTCATGCCCTGACCGGATTCCGAGTCCTGAATCTTCAGCATAGTCGACAGGAAATTTTCACGGTCAGGGTTACGACGGCCTTCTTCGATTTGATCATAAATAAATTTGTCGATAATCTTCAAGCTACGGTTGAAGCGCAGGTGCGAGGGCAGCGGCACGGACATGGGAACAAAAGGATTCACCGAACGCTTTGGGATAAAAGCAAAGGCTTCATCCATGGCATGGCCGGCCTCGGTCGGCTCTTCGCCCAGGTCCAGGCTGAACATGGCGCGACCGATGATGCTCATGGTCAGGCGCATCATCTCGAAATCCATCTTGAGCGGCTGGCCCTGCTGCGCAGCCTTGTCCCAGCGAGCGAGCATATGCTCGGTCGTCTCAGCCATCATATCCGAGAAATCCAGCACGGCTACAGGCGTAAAATGGGGACTCATCATGCGGCGCTGGCGCTTCCATAGATCGCCCTCGCTGGTCACCAACCCCTGCCCGACCAGCAGGCGGAACCCGTTATAACCGATACCTTTGACATAGTTTTTCTGGTTGGTCACCAGCACGTGATAAACGTATTCGGGGCTTAAAAGCAGATAGTTACGGAGCGGACCCAACTGCGTAAAAACGATATCGCCATACTGCTGCCTGGATTCCAGCAAGGATTCCAGCCTGCGCATATCTCCCATGCGCGACAGGGTTTTCAAGAATGAGCCGGTAGGGCCGGGCGGTGTCCGATCCGGCGGATTACCTTTTGATGTGACTGCCTCTTCAACTGTCATTTTTTCTCTCCTTCAAATACCTGATCAATTCTTCCGGCCAAGGATAACACGAAATCCCGGGGCCAGATGATAAGATGATTAGAACACGGAAAGGTCAATCTTTACTCTGCAAACCGAAAACAATTATTTATTCCCCCAGGCTGCGCATGACCTGCTCCAGTACATTGACCGAAAACTGGCGTCCGATCACGGCCGCAACACGCAGCGTACGCTTTGATTCTTCGGGCAGGCGGTCGATGCGCGCCAGCAGCAGGCTGTGCAGGTTATCGGGGATCTCGACCGACTCGATCGAGTTGCCTGCTTCCCAGTGCCCGTCTTTTGCAATGATCCCGCCAGTGTCGATCAACATACGGATGACTTCTTCGACGAAGAAAGGATTGCCTTCGGCTTTTTTCAGGATGACATCCCGCACCGACTCGGGCAGGGCTTCGATCTCGAGCAGGTTGGAAACCAGTTGGCGGCTGTCCGTCGAGGTAAGCGGCGAAAGCGCCAATTCCACCAATCCACCAGACTTGCGCGCCTCGCTCACCAGGCGCCAGCCGGGAGTCTCCTCGTCCGGGCGGGTGAGCATGCAGAACAGGACGGCTAATTTTTCCGTCAGAGGCAGCAGGTGCGTGAACAGTTCCACCGAGGCGGGGTCGGCCCAGTGGATATCGTCCAGCACTAGCACCAGCGGCTGGCGGGCCGAGAGGGCCGAGAGCAGGCGGCCCAGGGCTTCGCGGTACTGACCCTGCAGCATCTGCGGATCCAGCGTCTGCACCTGTTTGAGCGCCTGGCCCTCCAGTTCGAGCGAGAGCATATGCCCGAGAAACGGGTAAATTTCCGGGGCCGAATCATCGCCAAACAACTCATCAAGCATACGGCTCAGCGCCAGCTGGATTTCCGCGTCGCTAGCGGTCGGGTGGACACCAAGCAAGGAGCGGACGACGTCAACCAATAAGTGATAAGCCAGCCGTTGGCCGTAGGAGAGACAGCGCCCGTCCACCCATTTAACGGATGTATTCTGATCGACAACCATGTTCTTCCATTCGGAAAGCAGGCGGCTTTTCCCCAGGCCTGCCTCGCCAACGATCACAGCGATGCCACCCCGACCCGCGCTCAAGTCGCTGCTCAGTTTGGACAGGGAGGCGAGTTCCACATCGCGACCCACCATCGGGCTGCTCAGGCCGGCCAGCCCACGCAGCTTGCCCGGGTCGGACTTGATCCCCGTTACTGTGTAAATTTGCACCGGCTCGGCTTTGCCCTTGACTTCGATCTGCCCCAGGTCTGCAAAATCGAACAGCGGGGCCACAAAACGATGTGTGTTCTGCGAGATCAGCGCGGTCATCGGCTGTGCGGCGGATTGCAGGCGGGCCGCCAGGTTGATGGCATCCCCCATGGCAGTGTATTCATACTTCAGGTCGCTGCCCACGTCACCGACCACAACCGGGCCGGTATTGATGCCGATGCGGATGGCAAAATCCATGCCATATTTATCTTTGACCAGGCGTGCATATTCGCGCGTCGTTTCCAGGATTTCGAGTGCAGCGCGGATGGCCCGGGCCGGGTCGTCCTCGTGCGCGACGGGGGCGCCAAAGAACGCCAGCATGGCATCCCCCAACAGCCGGGCAATCGTGCCCTCGTAGTGATAAATGCTCGGGGAGAGACGGTCGAAGGCCCCGTTCATCATGGCGGTCCAGTCCTCGGCGTCCATCTGCTCGGCCATGGCCGTCGAACCGACCACGTCCGCGAACAGCGCCGTGACGACCTTGCGCTCGCCACTCAGGCGGGCCGCAACCATCTTCTCGGCCAGTGGTTCAGGGACGGCAGCCGTCAGACGCGACAGGCGCGCATCATCTGCCGTGGTACCGGCCTGCTCGACAGGCTGCCCACAGAACATGCAGAAGCGCGAGCCGGCCGGCAGTTCGGAGTTACAGTGAGTGCATTTCACGAGGGTATAGTCTCATTTTGTGATCGGAAAATTAAGACGTCTTCAACAGCGCTGCCACCGCCGGCAATTGCAAAAATGATTCATGCAGATCGGCAGGCGTATGATCGAGCAAAAAATCAAGATATTCCCTGGCTTTGCGCCGAGACTTGTCGGCTCCGGCGGGATCACCAGACTCAAGCTCCAATTCGCTCAGCAGTGCATACACCTTCCAGAGTGAGCGGCGGAAATTCAAAGGAGTGTAGGTGGATGCTACTTCTTTAAGTACAACGATGGCTTCGTCCTTGCGCTTCAGCGCAACCAACGCCTGAGCTTTTGCCAACAGGTGTTCAGGCAGGCTGAAAATTACGCGCTTACCATAGAGCACTCCGATATATTTATCCAAACATGCCAGCGCTTCAAGATGGTCACCCTGCGCAGTGTATATTTCATACTGCGCGAAAGTCACAAAAAGCGGGGAGAAGGTGATGAAATTCTCCGGGTCATAATTTTCCAGGGCCTGATCGAGGAGCTTTTTTGCTTCCATCAGATTTCCTGAAACCAATTCGAGGCGAGCCCACGAGGCAAGTATGGGAGGTTTATAGCCGGACTTCAATCCTTTGGTACTCTCGGATATTTCATGGACAACCTTATACGCTTTCTCTATCTGGCCAAGTTCCAGGTATAGATCTGAAAGAATGGCGCGCATAGCGATCTGGGAAGGCGGGAAGGTCTGGCCTGGATCAAGCAAGAACAGCTCCTCACCTGCCTGCACAGTTCGGATCACATCCCCCAATTTCGAGGAAATCATGGCTGTAATCATCAAACTGAATGCCTGTCCCCAAGCATTGTGGATAGAGTGGGCGGTATTATATGCCTGTGTAACAAGCGCCAGTCCTTCTTCAAGTTTCCCGCCCATCAACAGCTGTACAGCATAGGTATTCAGATTGTCAACCAACATAGGAATATTACCCAGCTTTTCCCATAAGAGACGCGCTTCCAGATTGGCCGCTGAGGCTTTTTCAAGCAGTCCGGCTGCACCATAACAGCGCGACAGGTCGTTCAAGGTAAAGGCCAGGCGTTCGGGGTTATCGATCGCGCGCGCAATTTCAAGCGATTGCTCCCCATACGATATAGACTCTTGAATGCGCCCATCGAAGAGAAAAGCCAGCATCAATATCCAGTAAATTCGACTTTGTGCCTCCGGGTCACCCAATTCACTGGCAATCGCCAGCGCCCGCTCCGACAAATCTTTAGCCAGGTTTGTATCGTGAAGAGGCGTGGGAGTTGAATGGATGATGCTGCGTGCCATGAGTGCCACCAGTTCCATGCGAGGGTTTTTCTGTCGAACCGCCTCGGTACGCATCCGATTGTAAATTTCAATCGCCACATCAAAACGCCCGGCCAACTCCAGTACGCGCCCATACTGGCTGTAGAGGTGGATCAGGTCATCTTCGGAAAAAGATGTTGGGACCAGTTCCAGCGCGTGACCAAAGAGTTCAATGGCTTCGTCGACGGCATACACCCGCGCAGCGGATTCGCCGGCGCGCGTCAAATAGTGAACGGCCTTTTCATATTCCTCGGCTTTTTCGAAATGCAGCGCCAGCGTGGCGGCGATCTCGTCCAGCCGCCCGGCGTACAGGCTTTCCAGTGTCTGCCCGACGGCATGATGCAGGCTGCGCCGGTCGGCTTTGAGCAGGGATTCATACGTGGCATCCTGCACCAGCGCGTGCCGGAACATGTATTCCAGTTCCGGGTCCACCTGTGCCAGGCGGATCAGACCGGATGATTCGATTTTTTCGAGCTGGGTTGCAAGTGTCATAATTTAGGGATCGAATGGGAGGCCATCATACTGAATGATTATATTCCAGAAGCAGCCGGGTGCGCGTGCTTTCTCGCCAGCATTCGCACGTGTAACCCATTTGATATTTTGATTTAAACGGTCAGGATTTAGCCGCGCGTCCGATCATGCCCAGGTGGGTATGCTCAAAAGAATCCGGATATTTCAAACCATAACCAAGAATCCTGTCGAAGCTCGAGTGCGCCAGCAGGATCAATCCTGCAAACATTACCGGCGTACTGCCAATCAGCGCGCCGGTAATGTATACCGCCACTGCCACGGCTTTGTGGTGTGCGAGGTTGTAGCCAAAAGCGCCCACGCGCGGGCCGGCCAGATAGGCCAGCATGCTGAGGTCCGGCGCAAGCAGGAACAGGGGAAACCACCACCAGGCCAACTCCAGGGAGCGGAACAAAAATACGCACAACAAGCCAAGAAATAGCTCTTCGATCACAATCAAGTTTTTCATGGTTCCATCCATTATTAGTCGAAAAGATTTTTGATTTATTGATTATACTTGCCTCGTCCAATACACAGGTCAAAAACCCGATCCAGCTTTTAAATCTGGCGTATAATCCCACCCGGAGATTGCTCATGTCAAAAGAAAGACCCGTCATCTTATCGGTACTGGCCCACCCGGACGATGAATCGTTTGGCATGGGCGGCACGCTGGCGCTCTATGCCAAACGCGGCGCGGACGTCTATCTCATCTGCGCCACGCGCGGCGAGGTCGGCACGGTGGACGCTGAACACATGAAAGGCTTCTCATCCACCGCCGAAATGCGCGAAAGCGAGTTGCGCTGCGCCGCGGGTCACCTCGGTTTAAAAGATGTCTTTTTTCTGGATTACCGCGATTCAGGCATGCCTGGCTCTCCCGATAACAAACATCCGGATGCCCAGGTGGCCCACCCGGTTGACGAAGTAGCCGCGAAAGTGGTGAAATATATCCGCGAGCTCAAACCGGATGTCGTTTTGACTTTTGACCCGATCGGTGGATACCGCCACCCGGATCATATCCATATTCATAATGCGACCGTGCTGGCCTTCGAAAAAGCAGACGACGCCTCCTTCCACCCGGAGACAGGTTCGCCGTTTAAAGCGGGGAAACTCTACTTCCACACCTTTCCACGGGGCTTATTGAAACTGGCCGTGCGGATCATGCCGCTCTTCGGCAAGGACCCGACCAAAGTTGGGCGCAACAGAGATATCGACATGAGGTCCCTGGCTGAAGTGGATTTTCCCACGCATGCAAAACTTGACATCCGCAGCGTGACCAGCGTCAAAGCCGCTGCCAGTGCCTGCCACGCCTCGCAGGGTGGTGTCGGCATGCGCCAGGGATTGATGGGGTTGTTCACCAAAATCTTCGGTGAATCCGAAAGCTATACGCAGGCCTACCCGCCGGTCCCGGCGGGTGCAAAAGTCAAAAATGATTTATTGAATTGATCACCCGCTTTCTTAAAGCGATGAGTTTTTTTCGTCTTATGCTATAATAACTTTATGGCAGAATCTGCAGCAAACATCGGCACCCCTACTCCAGCATCAACCCCGCCAGATCCGGAAGCCCTGCGCCAGCAGCGGCAGATTATGATCGTTGTCGGCGTGGCCACTGTCGCAATCCTGATATTTATTATTGCGGCAGGCTGGTTCTTACTCCAGCCCAGCACACCGACGGACAAATGGCGCGATATGTTCCTGATCTTCATGGCGCTCGAATCGCTGATCATCGGAGCGGCCCTGGTGGTGCTCATCGTCCAGATCGCCATGTTGATCAATTTGTTGAATAATGAAATCAAGCCCGTTCTCGAGGCAACCAACGAAACCATCGCCACCCTGCGCGGAACGACGCAGTTCTTGAGCGAAAACCTGGTTGAGCCCGTCATAAAACTCAATAGTTATATTGCCGGTTTGCAAAAAATGCTCGGCATCTTCAACTTAAAAAAATAGGTTCTCACGGAAAGGAGAATTCCCCATGTCTGACAACGATGAATTTGGTGCTTTTCTCGTAGGTTTTATCGTAGGCGGCCTGGCGGGCGCTGTAGCAGCGCTGCTCCTGGCCCCGCAATCTGGTGAGGAAACGCGCGCAATCATCAAGGAACGCTCCATCGAATTGCGTGATAAAGCCGGCGCCGAGGCTGAAGAAGCCTGGAGGCGCGCTGAAGCGATCGCCATTGACGCCCGCAAAAGGGCCGACGAACTCGCCAGGCAGGCCATGGCCCAGGGCGAAGAAATTTCGCTCAAAGCCCGTGAGCGCGGCAAGGAATTGGTCGAAAGCGCGAAGGAGACTGCCAAGAAAGTTACCCCTCGCAAAAAAGGCGGCAGCGATCTTCCTGCCGCGTAATCACATCCACATAAATATTTATAAAACAAGGCTTCGAACTCTTGAGAGTTCGAAGCCTTGTTTTATTTTGCAGGAATTTTTGCCGCTTTGGTTCTTATCATGCTGCCGCCAACCCTTTTCAATAGATTTTTCCGACTAAACATATGCTTGCAAAGCATAATAGGCGTTCTCGCCTGCCCTCCCCGCCTGGGTGGTCAGTTCACCCGGAAACATTGCAAACCTGCAATGATAATTGTCAAGGTTTCCTGACAGACAGGAAACAGCCCTCAACTTACAATGAGATCAGAATAATCCTAATCTATCGCAAGATTCATATCGGAGAAGAGCATGCACAACAAACTCAGCATTTTCAACAAGTCTTTCTGGGGCCGGGCCGCGGGGGTGACAATGGTCACCGCGCTGTTGCTGGCCGCCATGCCAGTGGCCTCGGCATTGGCCGCCTCCGCCATCATCGGCTTTTTCGCCCCGGGCACTGCCAACTCACCTGGCCGCGGCTGGAGCAATGCCACCAATGTATTCACCTCGAACAATGTGTACGCAACTGCTATAAAGAGCAATAAAAAATTAATCAGCAGCAATTTTAACATCACGGCCATCCCAAGCGGCTCCACGATTGACGGCATCGAGGTTACCGTGGAAGGCCTGATCACTTCGGGCTCGGGATTGCAAGCCAACGTGGCCTTGGCGTACGTCGGCACCACCACGTATACCACCGGCACCGGCGGCCCCAACCCCGGCGTCAGGCCGACAGTTTTGACCAGCACAGAATTGACCTATACACTCGGCGGTGCCACAAGCACTTGGGGGCGCACCTGGGCTGTCGGCGATTTTACCAATGCCAATTTCGCCGTAAAACTTACCTCCACCGGTTCTGGCGGCACAATCTCCGTGGACCAGGTTAAGGTCAAAATTTATTACACCCTGCCCAACAGCACCATTACCCAGACCGCGGTCTCCGGCAGCTACGGCGGCACAGCCAGCATGAGCGCCACACTGACGGATAGCACGACAACCCTCCCGATCAGTGGACAAACGATCTCATTCAGCCTGAATGGCGCTTCCGTTGGCAGCGCTGTGACCAATGCATCCGGCGTGGCCACCCTGGCCAGCGCCAGCCTGTCCGGCATCAGCGCCGGCGACTATCCCACCGGTGCGCTCGCCAGCTTTGCAGGCGGCGGCGGCTACGCTGCCACCAGTATCACCGCTGACCTGCGTGTCATCGGCACAGCCACTGTATTGACGGTCAGCCCGGCCAGTGGAACCTACACCGGCGATACCGGCACTGGCACGGTCAGCCTGAGCGCGACCCTGACCGAGGGCGGCTCACCGCTCAGCGGATACACGATCGACTTTACCCTGGGTGGCGTCTCACAGGGCAGCGCCACAACCAACGCTTCCGGCGTCGCCACTGTTACCGGCGCCTCAGGCAACCTGGCCGGCTATAGCGCCGGCACCTTCACCGGCGAAGTAGCGGCCAGCTTTGCGGGCAGCAGCAGCCATGACATGAGCAGCGGCGGCGCTGCGCTGACGGTCAATCCACTTACCCTGACTGTCTCGAGCACAGGCCTGACCCCCGCCAACAAAACCTACGATGCCGGCACGGCCGCCACCTTGACGATCGGTTCGCCCACGCTGAACGCAGGTGTGATCTCCCCAGATGTCGTCAGCCTGGATAGCAGCGCGGCCGCCGGTACCTTCAGCGATGCGAATATCGGCACCGGCAAAACCGTGCAGATCTCCGGGCTGACCCTGACTGGCGCAGACGCCGGCAATTACTCCCTCACCCAGCCCACCCGCACGGCGAACATCACCACCCGCCCGATCACAGTCACCGTCGACGCCCAGAACAAGACCTACGGCGCCAGCGACCCCTCTCTGGCCTACTCGATCACCAGCGGTACGCTGGCCGGCTCCGACATTCTGAGCGGCAGCCTGACCCGCGCGGCTGGCGAGAATATTGGCACGCACGCCATCACGCAGGGCATACTCACGGCCGGCAGCAATTACAGCCTGACCTACGCCGGCGCGAACCTGACCATCACCACCCGCCCGATCACGGTCACCGCCGACGCCCAGAACAAGACCTACGGCGCCAGCGACCCCTCTCTGACCTACTCGATCACCAGTGGCACACTGGCCTTCAGCGACTCCCTGAGCGGCAGCCTGACCCGCGACGCAGGCGAAGATGTGGGCGCCTACGCCATCACGCAGGGCACGCTGGCACTCAGCAGCAACTACATCCTGAACTTCACCGGCGCGAACCTGACGGTTGGCACGAAGAGCATCGACGTCGCAGCCGATGCCAAAAGCAAGACCTACGGCGCTTCGGACCCGGCATTCACCTACATCGGCGACGCGCTGGTAGGCTCCGACTCCTTCACTGGCAGCCTGACCCGCGACGCGGGCGAAGATGTGGGCGCCTACGCCATCACCCAGGGCACGCTCACGGCCGGCAGCAACTACGTCCTGAACTTCACCGGCGCGAACTTGACGGTTGGCACGAAGAGCATCGACGTCGTAGCCGATGCCAAGAGCAAGACCTACGGCGCTTCGGACCCGGCATTCACCTACACCGGCGATGCACTGTTGGGAAGCGACACCTTCAGCGGTTCACTGGCTCGCGACGCGGGTCAGAACGCCGGTACGTATGCCATCACCCAGGGCACATTGACTGCCGGTGGCAACTATAGCCTGAACTATACTGGCGCGAACTTGAGCATCACGAAAGCCATGCTGACAGTCGCCGCAGACAATCAGGCCATCAATGTCGGCGACTCCGACCCGACCTTCAGCTTCTCCTACAGCAGCTTTGCGGGCAGCGACGACGAAACCGTAATCGATACCGATCCGGTCTGCAGCGCTCCCGATCCACATCCTGGTCCAGGCGTTTACTCCATCGTCTGCTCTGGCGGCGCGGATAACAACTACGACTTCACCTATGTCAATGGCACGCTGACGGTCAATGCGGTCAACTCCCCCACGATCACCGCTACCTTCAAGTCGCTCAGGCGTCAGGATGGCTGGGTGCTGGAATCGAGCGAGACCAGCAACAAAGGTGGCACCTTGAATTCCACATCCACCACCTTCAACCTGGGTGACGATGCGACCAAAAAGCAATATCGGGCGATCCTGGCCTTCAATACCTCCACCCTGCCCGATAACGCCATCATCACCAAGATCACGCTCCAGATCAAGAGCGCAGGTATCGTGGGCATCAACCCCTTCAAGACGCTTAAAAAGATCGCGGTGGACATCCGTGAGCCCTTCTTCGGCCTGAAATCGCTGCTAGCACTAGAAGACTTCTCAGCGAAGTCCAGCAAGAATAGCATAGGGTTGATCTCGAAGACTCCGGCGGCCGGAAAAGTGTACTTTACCAGCCTGAGCACCGCGTCCTTCCCCTTCCTCAACCTGGCTGGCCTCACCCAGCTCCGGCTGCGCTTCCAGAAGGACGACAACAACAACCTGGTTGCCGATTACATGAAGTTCTTTAGCGGCAACGCAACCGCGGCTTCACGGCCGACGCTGATCATTGAGTATCATCTGCCATAGCACGCGCTGCTTTCAGCAGTCACAACGACCTGCCCCCTCTCCAAAGTGGAGAGGGGGCATTCTTTTCGGGGCAACAGAACCAGGCGGTGCCTGCCCGGGTTTCGCCTGGGAAAACCAGAGTTTTCAGACCTGCAATGTCTTATTGCAGAATCGAAAGGCAGATTTAGGGGAATCCAGCGTACAATGTAACTGTAAAAGCAACCGAAAACGCAAACCCGGTGAAAACCGGTGACGCAAAGCTATGGGTCTACCGTCACGAAAGCACAAGTGACCATGACCGCCAGGCCGCCGAAGTTCATCACAGAATTTTGCCTCAGCTTTCTTCCCCCGGCGGGCCTGGATTGATCTCAGGCCCGCCGTTTTTTTACTCAGCACCTTTCTAAGTTCGTATCGATAAGGGCAAACCCGGTGAAAGCCGGCGACGCAAAGCTATGGGTCTACCGTCACGAAAGCATAAGTGACCATGACTGCCAGGCCACCGAAAACGATGAGACAGTTTGCCTCACCGCGCCTCCAGAAATTGGGTGCCCTTATCAAGGAAAAAACTTGATGGCACCCAATTTTATTTCCAAAATCACTTTACTCTCCTTAAGCCTGGTGCTGTGTTTTGCAATTTTGCCTGCTCCAGTACTGGCCGCTTCCCGTACCGACTTACCCACAGTAAAAGAACATGTCATTAAGTTTTACCTTGACCCTGCCCTAATTCCCGATATGGAATTTGCCAAAACCGTGCTGCCCAAATACGTCGCCGATATGAACGCGATTTTGGCAAAGAACACCAACCGGCATTTTGTGTTTGATCCCGAAACAGGCATACTCCTGGCCAGCACAAAGCCACAAACGGATAGCGCCAGACCCCCAATGCCGACAGAAGGCTTTGAAATCTGGGCCTATGCAATCCGCTCAGACCAACAAAACTCCTACGGGGGCTACGCCGGGATGGACAAAAGTGGCGCAGGCGTGCTGGCGGGGTTACGTTGGACTCGACTGTATGACCCGGACAATCTGGCGCCCGGCGACGTGTTCGATTATTCGATCCAACTGAACAATATGCTGCACGAACTTGCCCACATTTTCGGGGCCGGGATCGGTGAATATTACAACCTGGCACACATTACAGATACAACTGCAACGGCCCCATTCATGAACATCGATCTTGATGACCACAGCGATGCATTTTGGAGCAATAAAGCCGATTTTATGGCCGATCCGTTGCTTCAACTCACCCACGCCTCCACCCGCGCCGCATATCTGGCAGCCGTACGCTATTCCAACCTGACGGCGGCGATTATGAACGGGGATTATCGCAATGGCATCCCTTCCTTCAACCAGTTCACGGTGCAGGTATTGGACGAGAACGGCCAGCCTCTGGCAGATGCAAATGTCAAAGTCTGGAGCATAAGTGGCAACACGCCTTACCTGAGCGGGCTATTATTGGACGGGCTGACGGACGAGAATGGGCAGATTGTTTTTCCCTGGGGCGGGATAGCAGATGCGCACAATACCAATGATTTTTTGCGGCTGATCAAGGTTTACAAAGACGGCGTTTCAGTGGCCCAACCTCGCTATATCTCCATCTTCGATATGGATAACGCGAAGTTGGTTTCCCAAAGCGATTCGTACCTGGCGACCTTCAATCTGAGTGCCACGCAGAGCAAAACATTCACATCGGCAAGCGCGTACGATGGCTGGCTACTGGAATCCAGCAGAACGAGTAACAAGGGCGGGTCGGTCAACACCAATGCCAGCACTTTCTACCTCGGCGATGATGCAGCCCGGCGCCAATATCGCTCCATCCTGAGCTTCGACACCACGTCTTTGCCCGATAACGCCATCATCACCAAAATCACCCTTAAAATCAAACGCCAGGGTATCACGGGCGGCAACCCTTTTAACACGCATGGCAACCTCTTGGTCGACATCCGCCAGGGTGCCTACTCAAACTCTCCCACTATGCAGCCCGGAGACTTTCAGGCAAACGGCAGTGGCAACAACGTCGCAGAAATCCTGAATACCCCGGCAGCCGGCAACTGGTATACTACTAATCTGAATACTTCAAGTTTCACATCCATTAACCTGGCCGGCGTCACCCAGTTTCGCCTGCGCTTCAGCCTGCACGATGATAACGACAAGGTGGCCGACTACATAAAATTCTTCAGTGGCAATGCAGACGCGGCTTCCAGGCCGGCGCTAATCATCGAGTACCACTTGCCATAGAATGTTTCAAGAACGAGTACCCGAACTTTCTAAAGATGTAGGGTAAAGCACTCTTGACCCCACGGGGAGCGCCCTGACAAAAATCTTCAGGACAGGCGGGGCCGGGCGGAGCCGACCTTAAGGGGCCTTCGGCTCAGGCCTCCTATGGGCGAGTAGTGGGCAGAAACAAGGTTCAGGCGCGCTCCAATACGTATCCTGTTTTATTCCCTGATGAAACTTTTGCGCTTTCTTTTCTATCATTTCTATCACGCCTTCGCTTGGACCTACGACTTCGTCGCGGCGCTGGTTTCCGTTGGACACTGGCAGGCATGGGTCCTGACCGCCCTGCCTTACCTGGACGGGCCGCGCGTACTGGAAATTGGTCATGGGCCCGGGCATCTTCAAGTCGCGATCCGGAAAAAAGGGTTGATCGCATTTGGACTGGATGAGTCGCGCCAGATGGGAAAAATGGCTTTTTCGAGACTACTCCATGCCGGGCTCCCGACAGCACTATCTCGTGGTTACGCGCAGTTCCTGCCCTTTGAGCTGGGCTGCTTCGAAGACGTCGTGGCGACATTCCCGACGGAATACATCTTCGACGTGCGCACGCTGGCGGAGGTGCGACGCGTACTGCGCCCGGGCGGGAAACTGATCGTCATGCCGATGGCGTGGATCGGCGGGAAAAGATTCACAGACCGGGCAGCGGCCTGGCTTTTTCGAATTACCCACCAGAACAGCGAATTAACGGAGTCAGCGCGGGATAGGCTCGAAGTCTATTTTACGGAAGCCGGCTTCGAGGTCCAGATCGAGATCGTAGAGAAAGGGTCCAGTACAGTACTGGTCATCGTGGCAAGAAAACCGGGCAACTACGCACTCCCGGCGAATTAGGCCGGGAACATCGCCGCTACTGCTTAACTGGGGTAGAATCGGGGGTATGGAAGTGCAGATCGCAGCCGCAAAAATCAATAAATACGCCGTCTCTGAGAGCGGCGACACGCTGGAGGTGGTGGAACGGCCCCACGGCGGAATTTCTGTTGTGCTGGCAGATGGACAGACTTCCGGGCGCGGCGCGAAGGCTGTTTCGATCCTGGTAGTGCGCAAAGTGATCGGCTTGCTGGCCGAAGGTGTGCGCGATGGCGCTGCAGCCCGGGCGGCCTCGGACTATCTGTTCACCGAAAAAAATGGCAAGGTATCCAGCACGCTCAACATTATTTCAGTGGATTTGCATACGAAAACAATCGTATTGACACAGAACAACCCGGTGCCTGTATTCGTTGTGCACGGAGAAGAAATCGACCGCCTGGAGGCAAACAGCAAGCCGGTGGGCGTAGCGCGCAATACGCGCCCATCCATCACTGAAATCCCGCTTGAAGGCAGGTTAACGATCGTTGTCTATTCCGACGGGCTGGTGCACGCAGGAGAACGGCGCGGACAGCCGATGGACATATCCACGACTTTACGCGCGCTGCTCGATGATAGCGACCCCTCTCCGCAGGAAATCGCCGACACGCTGCTGGCGCAGGCCGTCCGCCTGGATGACGGCCGGCCGGTGGACGATATCAGCGTGGTTGTCCTGCGCGTGATGCCGCCCAGGGGCGATGACGTACGGCGCATGACCATGCGGCTTCCAATCCAGCTAGGATAATCAATGCCTCATCGAAAAACGGAACGTTTTCGATCGGCCAGCCACTTGCGCTATCACTGGCGCGCCAGTCTGCGCGATACCCTGCTTTTAATGGGAGAGTTCCGCACTCCATTGACGCTTTTCAGCGCAGCAATGGTGGGGATAGGCCTGTTGTATTATTACGCGAGTCACCAGCTTGGTGAGCCGGTGGGCAGCCTGGCAGAAGCAATGTATCTGATGCTGACGCTGACCTTTCTGCAGCCGAACGGGAATTTTCCCGCACATCCCTTTTTACAGCTCTGGTTTTTTCTGATGCCGATCATCGGGGTCAGCACGCTGGCACAGGGCCTGGCCGATTTTGGCATCCTTTTCTTTAATCGCCGCGCACGCAGCAAGGAGTGGGAAATGGCAGTCGCCTCTACGTTCAGCAAACACAGCGTCCTGATCGGTATCGGCCATCTGGGTTACCGGGTGGTGGAGAAATTGCACGAAATGGAAGAAAGCGTGGTCGTGATCGAACTCAATCCGAGCGCGGATCTGACCGCGGAAGTCCAAAAAATGGGCATCCCGATCATCCATGACGACGCGACGCGGCCGGCGGCGCTGGAAGCCGCAGGAATCCAACGCGCGAATACGGTCATCCTGTGCATGCAGAACGATGCAGTCAACCTGCAGGTTGCGCTCAAGGCGCGAAGTATGAACCCGGGGATCCGGGTCGTCATCCGCATTTTCGACGCAGATTTCGCAAAGGCGCTGCATGAGCAATTTGGCTTCACGGCTTTGAGCGCCACAGAGATGGCCGCGCCTGTGTTTGCCGCCGCCGCAGCCGGGGCAGACGTGACCAATCCTATCTCGATCGAAGGCCAGCAGTTGAGTCTGGCCCGCTTGACGGTCACCTCGAATTCCGTGCTGGCCGGGAAGACCGTCGGTTTTGTGGAAGACAACTATCACCTGAATGTGGTTCTGGTTCGCTTCGACCACCAATCCGAAATGCACCCCACCGACAGCCGGCCGATCAATACCGGTGAAACGCTCGCAGTGCTGGGCGGGCCGGAAGAGTTGAGCCGCTTGATGCACGACAATGAATGATGGCGCTGATAGACAAAATGGATGATGACCGTAAGAGGCTCCTGATCGGCGTGGTGGGAGTATGCGCAGCGGGAAAATCCACGCTGATCAGCGGGCTGGCAGCGCACGGATATCGCGGGCGGCATATTGCGCAGGAACATTCCTACGTCAAAGATATGTGGAAGCGCATTACCGACCCGGACGTATTGATCTTTCTGGATGCCTCCTACCCTGTGACCACACAGCGGGGCCAGCTGAACTGGCGCGAAGCGGACTGGGAAGAACAACAGCGCCGTTTACTGCATGCGCGCGAACATGCCGACTGTACCATCCAAACCGATGGCCGAAGTCCTGACAAAGTTTTGGAAGAAGTGATTACATTCATCGAGGACTTTCTGGCAAACAGGCATTCCCCCTGAAGTTAAAAACAGGTATAATCCGTCCCTGCAATCAGCGTATGCTGCGCGATGAAATCAACCGGGATAATCAATGCCCCTGTAATCTGCAAGTTCCAAGTTCAACGATTTTTGCAAAGAGCAGTAAAGCCAGCCTCTGGCTGGTATTTTTGTGAGTGGAGAGCGCACCATGACTCGTAATCCTTATTTAAGACTTGCACTGATCCTTATCCTGGTCGCAGCTGCAGCCTGGATCGATCTGAGCAAGACAATCAGCATTCCCAACCCGGTTTCGCCCGGCGCCTCGTTTGAGCGCAATGTCGATATCCAGTTGGGCCTCGACCTGCGCGGTGGCCTGCAAACGCTGCTGGAAGTTCCTGAGGGAGTCAGCGTCAGCACACAGGACCTCGAAACCGCCAAGACGATCCTTGAAAATCGCGCCAACGGCCTGGGCGTCAGCGAAGTCGTCATGCAGGTTGCCCCGCCGCGTCGTATTGTGGCCGAATTCCCCGGCGTCACCGATCCCGAGAAAGTGGTTGCGGCGCTGAAGCAAACCGGCTTGCTGGAGTTCGTCGATCTCGGCGCTACTCGACTGGCAGAGGGGACTACCATTCAGACGGATTATCTGAAAGAGACCAGCACTGCCGCCCCAACTGTGCTGCCGAGTGCTACGCCCGGAGCCACGGCAACCCCCGGTACCACACCAGAAGTTGCTGCTACCCCTACCACCGCCGCACAGGTTTATCATACCGTCATCACCGGTGCAGACTTGCAGAGCGTACTTGTTCAACCGGGAACAGCCGGCGGCTACGAAATCTCCTTCGAACTAAAACCCAGTGGCACCAAGATATTTGCCGATTATACGAGCAAAAACATTGGCAAAATCCTGGCAATCGTACTGGACAAGAAAGTAATTTCTGCACCCAGCATTAACGGCGCGATTACCGGGGGCCAGGGTGTGATCACTGGTAGTTTCACGCAGGCTGAAGCCAACGCCCTGGCGGTCCAGTTGCGCTACGGTTCCCTGCCAGTGCCGATCCAGGTCGCCGAAAGCCGCACGGTCGGCGCCACCCTGGGCGCGGAATCGGTGCAAAAGAGCGTGCTGGCCGGCTCAATCGGCCTGGCCGTTGTGATCCTGTTCATGCTGCTGTATTACCGCGTTCCAGGTTTCGTCGCCGACCTGGCGCTCATTACCTATGCACTGCTCTCGCTGGCAATTTTCAAATTTGGTATTCCGCCGTTCTTTACCTCCATTACTTTAACTTTGCCCGGTATCGCCGGTTTCATCCTCAGCATCGGGATGGCCGTAGATGCCAACATCCTGATCTTCGAGCGTATGAAAGAAGAGTTGCGCAACGGCAGGACCCTGCAGCAAGCCATTGACTTGGGGTTCAGGCGAGCGTGGCCGTCCATCCGTGACTCGAACACATCCACACTGATCACTTGCGTAATACTTTATCTTTTCGGAAACGCTTTCGGCGCAAGCATGGTCAAAGGCTTTTCGGTGACCCTGGCGCTGGGCGTATTAGTCAGCTTGTTTACAGCCACCTTTGTCACTCGCACGTATCTGCATGTCCTGTTGGATAACTTAAAAACTGCCGAACACCCGCGCTGGTTTGGGCTGTAGGAGGCTATGATGAATATTATCAAAAACCGTTACCTGTACTTCGCCATTTCCCTGCTGGTCATCATTCCCGGCCTGGTGTTCATGGGCATCCACTGGGCGCAAAAACCGGCTGAGGGGCCTCTGCCGCTCGGCATTGATTTCACCGGTGGCTCACTGTTGGAAGTCCAGTTCGATTCTGGAGTTCAGCCGCCCACTGCGGATATCAAGGCCCTTTATAACGATTTATCAACCCCGGACGAGCCGATCAGCGACCCCGTTATCCAGCCGCTTCCCCCGGACGCAGTCTCGATCCGTTCCAAATTCATGAGTGAAGAGACCAAGGGCAAAATCGTGGCCGAAATGGAAAAACGCTTCGCCACCAAAGTGACCCTCTTGAACTTCACAACCGTCAGCGCTGCTGTTGGCGCAGAAGTAACCAATACTGCCGGGCTGGCAGTGGCTGCCGCAGCACTGGCCATTCTGTTCTTCATCTGGTGGGCCTTCCGCGGTGTCCAGCATGCTTTCCGCTATGGAACAGCAGCCATTATTGCCATGCTGCATGATGTGCTGGTTGTGCTGGGCGTGGAAGCAATCCTGGGCGTCACGCTCGGCTGGCAAGCTGACTCGCTCTTCCTGACCGCCCTCCTGACCGTGATCGGTTTCTCAGTGCACGATACAATCGTGGTGTTCGACCGCATCCGCGAGAATCTGGGCACCTATCGTCGTGTGGATTTCGAAACCGTCGTCAACCATTCTGTAGTGCAGACCCTCGACCGCTCCATTAATACACAGTTGACGGTTATGTTTACGCTCTCCGCACTGGCGCTCTTTGGCGGCGAAAGCATCCGCCATTTCGTGATCATCCTGCTGGTCGGTGTTTTCAGCGGTACATACTCCTCCATTTTCAACGCTTCGCCGATCCTGGTCGTTTGGGAAAACCAGGAATGGAAAAACTGGTTCCAGAAACCCGTCGAAGCCTGATTGTCGCCCGTTACCTTTGGTCAAATGGCGCATCAAGCGATGCGCCATTTTTATTTTGCTGACGACGCCCACCAATTAAAACAAAACCGCCCAAAGATGGGCGGATTTGTCAGGCTGGGGGCAAAGGATTCGAACCTCTACTGGCTGCTCCAGAGGCAGCAGTCCTGCCATTAGACGAGCCCCCAATTCTTTAGCGGACGGTATTCTACCATGCCCCCGGTAAACAGGCAAGGACAAACCCGGGCCTGCCTGCAAATTCATTCATTTGCGCGTGGCACGGCGCGTATTGTCTTCGATATCGAGCAGGATCAACATGACTTTCCCGAGGCCATACAGCAAGGCAAACAGGACGCTTCCCTGGAGGATACGCAAGATGGTTCCAAAGACAAAGGAGAAATCAATGGAATAGTTGTTAATAACCGCAGTCGTGACAGCCTGGTAGGTCGAGTAACCCGCATCAATAATGTAAGCGGCCAATACGGCCCAGGCAATGACGCACACCCAACGTTCAAAGCGCAGTACCGAATCCTTGTCAAAATAAGTGCCCGAAAAATGGGTGTGGCCTTTTTCTTCCATGAGCGACTCCTGACAGCGGTTGGCTTTAATGAACCCGCTATAAGGCGATTTTATCACGGCCCGCCCGAAACAGCATTTGATATAATAGCTTGATTAAATAAAGTAGCAAAACTTTCTTTCAAGGAACTGATCATGTCGATTGACGAAACATCCAAGCCCGCCGATTTTATCCGCGAAGCTGTTGCGGAAGACCTGAAATCGGGCCGTTACAAAACCGTCCACACCCGCTTCCCACCTGAGCCAAACGGCTACCTGCACATTGGGCACGCCAAGGCCATCTGCATTGATTTCGGCATCGCGCAGGAGTTTGGCGGGAAATGCAACCTGCGCTTCGACGACACCAACCCGGTCAAGGAAGACGTCGAGTACGTGGACGCGATCAAGGAGGATATCCACTGGTTGGGGTTCGATTGGGAAGAACGCGAATTCTATGCTTCTGACTATTTCGACCAGCTATATGAATTTGCCATCAGGCTGATCAAAAAAGGCAAAGCTTATGTGGATGATCAGACCTCCGAAGAACTTAGCAGGAAGCGCGGCACATTGACTGAACCTGGCAGCGACAGTCCTTATCGCAATCGCTCGGTGGAAGAAAACCTGGACCTGTTCACGCGCATGAAGAATGGCGAATTCCCCGACGGCTCGCGCGTCCTGCGCGCCAAAATTGATATGGCTTCCGGCAACCTGAACATGCGCGACCCGGTCATGTACCGCATCCTGCATGAACCGGCGCACCACCGCACAGCGGATAAGTGGAACATCTACCCCATGTACGATTTCGCCCACGGGCAGAGTGATTCGCTCGAAGGCGTGACCCATTCGTTATGTTCGCTCGAATATGAGGCGCACAGGCCCCTCTACGATTGGTTCCTGCAGGAGCTTGATATCTATGCCCCACGGCAGATCGAGTTTGCGCGCCTGAAGATCAACTATACGGTGCTGAGCAAGCGTAAGTTGCTCAAACTGGTCCGAGAAGGTCACGTACACGGCTGGGACGACCCGCGCATGCCCACATTGGGTGGCCTGCGCCGCCGCGGCTATACCCCTGAATCTATCCTAGAGTTCGTCAACCGTGTTGGCGTCGCCAAAAACGATAGCATCATCGACGTGGCCATGCTTGAGCATTGCCTGCGCGAAGACCTGAATAAGCGCGTAGTGCGCCGCATGGCCGTCTTGCATCCGCTCAAGGTGGTGATCGACAATTATCCCGACGGCCAGGTCGAAGAGATGGACGCGGTCAACAACCCCGAAGACCCGGAAAGCAGCACACGTAAAGTACCGTTCTCAAAGATTTTATACATCGAGCAGGAAGATTTTCAAGAAGTGCCCCAGTCCAAGTACTACCGCCTGTTCCCTGGGAACGAAGTCCGTTTGCGCGCAGCATACTATGTCAAGTGCACGGACGTCGTCAAGGATGGCGCGGGCAACATCCTGGAAGTCCATTGCACGTATGACCCTACCACCCGCGGCGGAAATTCCCCGGATGGGCGCAAGGTCAAATCCACCATCCACTGGGTCTCGGCCAAACATGCGATAAAAGCCGAAGTGCGGCTCTATGACCGGCTGTTCAACCATCCCGACCCGGATGCTGACGACGATTTCCTGGCCCATCTCAACCCTGACTCGCTGACTGTTCTGGACGAATGCTACGTTGAACCAAGCCTGGCAGATGCCGGAGCGGGTGACCGCTTCCAGTTCGAACGCCAGGGCTATTTCTGTGCTGACCCGGATACGGCTCCCGGCAAACCGGTCTTTAATCTGGCGGTGGCGTTGAAAGACACCTGGACAAAAATTCAAAAAGTCTCACAGGTCTAAAGAGTTGACAGGTCTTACAGGACTTACTTCGACAGAATTTCAATCGCTTTTTTCAGCCGTTCAAGCACCTTCTCACGACCGATAATCTCCATGCTCTCAAACAACGGCGGGCTGACCTTTTGTCCGGTTATCGCCACGCGCAAAATACCAAAGACCTGATTGACCTGCAGGCCCAGGTCTTCCACAAGCTGGCGCAGGGGTGGCTCGACTGCGGCATGCGAAATTTCCGGCAGGCCCGCCAGGATGTCATACGCCTTGCGGGCGATGTCGGCGGATTGGGCCGGGCTCAGGTCTTTGCCGACCAAATCCTCACCGGCAGGATTGACCGTGTCGTTAAAGAAAAACCCGGCAAAGGCAACGGCATCATCCAACGTAACGAGTCGTTCGCGGACAAGCGGCACAATTTTCAGCAACTTCTCGTCGTCCACAGCAAAACCTGCCTTTGTAAAGAATGGCTTGATACGTGTCGCCAGATCCTCGGTTGCCATCAGACGGATATGCGTGCCATTGAAATGGTCGAGTTTGGCGAAGTTGATTGCCGCGGGTGAGGCCGTCAGGTGCTCGATATCGAAACGTTGCACCATCTGGTCGAGGCTCATCACATCCTCCTCGGCCACTCCCCAGCCCATCAACGCCACCCAGTTCAGCACGCCTTCCGGGGTATAACCCAACTCTTGCAGGTCTGTGACGAAGATGGAGTGGCCGTCGTTGAGCGCCTGGGCAGCATCGCGCTTCGACATCTTACCCTTGCCGCTCGGCTTAAGGAAGAGCGAGAGATGCATCCAGGCCGGTTCCGGCCAGCCGAACGCGCGTACGATGCTGACGTGCAGTGGGAAGCTCGGAAGCCACTCTGAACCACGAATCACGTGAGTGATTTTCATCTCGTGGTCGTCCACCATGGCTGCCAGATGATAGGTCGGCAGGCTATCAGACTTGAGAATGATAGCGTCGTCCAGGTCTTCGTTATCCCAACTGATCTCACCGCGCATCACGTCCACAGCCTTCGTCTGGCCCTCATAGGGCATCTTGAAGCGGATGACGTGCTTTTCCCCGGCAGAAACGCGCTGGCGGGCTTCTGCGACATCCAGGCGCCGGCACAGGCCGTCATAACGGAAGGGGAGCTTCTGTTTTTGCTGCTCCTGACGGACCTTTTCGAGGCGTTCAGGCGCGCAGAAGCAATAATAGGCCTGGCCGCGCTCGATCAGTTCAGCGGCCCATTTATGGTACAACTGCTGGCGCTCTGACTGTCGGTAGGGAGCATAAGGGCCGCCGATCCCGGGACCTTCGTCGTAATCCAGCCCGAGCCAGCGCAGACCCTCGATCAATTCCTGTTCCGCGCCAGGGACGAATCGCTTGCGATCGGTATCTTCGATGCGCAGAACAAACTTCCCGCCGGTACGGCGGGCAAGCAGGTAATTATATAACGCAGTGCGGGCACTTCCAAGATGCATGCGCCCTGTCGGGGAGGGTGCAAAACGCACCCGGGCGGGTATGGAATCCAAAATGTCCTCCAGATCAGAGTTCAAGCGCCTTATGGCGCATAATAACACTTTCAACCAGGCCGACCGCAATTAGATTCGCCAAGATGGAACTGCCTCCATAACTTGCGAAAGGCAGGGTCAGGCCGGTAGCAGGCATAAGATTAAGATTCACGCCGATATTAACAATCGCCTGGAATGCAATCAACGTAGCAACACCATAGCAAATCAGCGACCCGTACGAGTCGCGCGAAATGCGCGCTGCCCATAAACAACGGTAAACGATAAATCCCACCAGGACAATTACCAGGATGGCGCCAACCAGACCAAGTTCATTGGCAATCGAAGAAAAGATGAAGTCCGACCAGCGCACTTTCAAAAAGCGTAACTGCACCTGCGTGCCGTGTCCATAGCCTTCCCCGAACCAGCCACCCGAGCCGATCGAGATCAACGCCTGTTGGATATTATAAATATCACCGTAACGGGCGTTTGGATCCGGCGCAATAAAATTAAGAATGCGTTTTAACTGGTAGTCCTGAATTACGTTCAATTGAATCAAGGCAGGCAGCGTGACCGCAACCATGACCAGTCCGGCAAGGATATATCCTATAAGGTACTTGATCGGCAGGCCAGCCATCCACAATAAAACGGCCCATAATACGACCAGCACAATCGAGGTGCTCAGGTTTGGCTGGAGCAAGACCCAAATTGTAAGGCCCATCATGCTGAAAAAACTGATGAACGTCCATTTCGGATTGTCCATTTCATGCATGTGCTGGGCAAAATAATAGCCGAGGACAAGGATCAAGACAATTTTGGCGAATTCCGAAGGCTGGATATTTACCAGCGCGGTCTGGAACCAGCGCGCAGAGCCGAACAAACTATTCCCAATGATATTCAGAGCCACTAATGTGACGATCATGCCCCAATATAACTGGCGGTTGATCGACCCCCATAAATGGTAATCAACGGATGCGGTACCCAATAAAACCGCAAAACCGATCAACGCAAAGATGATCTGCCTGCTAACCAGGTCAGTGGTTGTGGTCAGTTCGATATTCCCGGCTACCGCCGAGCGGATCATCGTAATCCCAATGATAACCAGGATGGTCACCGCCCCCAGAAGCCAGAAATCAAAATAGCGCCAGAAACCGCCTCGTGACATAGTTGAATAACTCTCTGAATCTTTCTGTCATACAAAGTTCACGTGTACCTGGTTGAGCCAACGGACCCCTGTGGGTGGGTGGGCGGTGCAGGCAAAACCTTCACCACACTGGCCCGGATCGCACACCCAACGAACTGCGTGGGGCAGGTGACGGGCGAAGTTCATGAAGGAAGAGCTCATAAACTTTTTGTTTTTTTCTATTTACTTCGCCATTATCCTGCCCGCCGGCGGGTGGCCTTTTTCAGGGGAATATCCGCCACCAGGCGCTGTTCACGACCCTCGTGGGTTACGTCAATGTGAACACTGGCAGGATCAATATCGATATGTTTCGAAATCACCAGTAACAATTCGTCTTTCAACGCCGCCAGGGCAGCCGGGGTCAGGTCAGTACGGTCATGGATAAGCACCAACTGCATGCGCTCCTTGGCGCTACGAGCACTTTTCTTCCCGGTGAGACGTTCGAAGAGACTCATGTTACCTCCTTCCGCCCGTCATTTTCGACAGACGCTCCCAGAGACTCTGCGCTTCCAGATCCATGAAGGGTATCTCTTCGCCATTAAGGCGCCGGGCAATATTACGAAAAGCCTGCCCGGCCCTGCTTTTCGCTTCCATCGTCAACGGCGTGCCCTTGTTCGAAGCCACGATCACGCTTTCATCTTCGGGCACAATCCCAATCACATCGATGCGCAAAAGGTCATAAACGTCATCCACCGAGAGCATATCACCACGCTTGACCATGGCCGGATTCAGCCGGTTAATGATCAGGGAGGGGGCGGATTTCTCTTCAGCTTCAAGCAGGCCTATCACACGGTCCGCGTCACGTACGGCAGACATTTCGGGGTTGGTAACGATCAGGACTTTGTCGGCCGGGGCAATCGCATTTCGAAAGCCACGTTCAATTCCTGCAGGTGAGTCGATCAGGATCCAGTCCATTTCCTCGCGCAGTTCATCGCACAACCGCACCATGTCGCTCGGCGAAAGGGCATTTTTATCGCGCGTCTGCGCAGCCGGGATCAAAAATAACTCGGGCAAACGCTTATCGCGGATCATGGCCTGGCGCGTACGGCAACGGCCTTCCACCACATCTACAACATCGTATACAATCCGGTTTTCAAGGCCCATGACTACATCCAGATTGCGCAGACCGATATCTCCATCGATACAGACAACCTTTTTCCCATCCAACGCCAGGGCAACGGCAATATTCGCAACGGTGGTCGTCTTACCAACACCACCCTTACCAGAAGTCATGGTAAGCACTTTTCCAGTCATCCGATTCTCCCGATCAACTCGATGTCCATGGTTCGGCCTGTAAACGGCCATCTTTCAAACGAACGATTTCCGGCTGAGGCTTGTCGCCTCGGGCCGGAGAAACGGCGATCTCATCGGCAATCCGCAACTGCGTGGGTGATAAATCGAGGGCGCACACGACCGCATCACGGTTTCCCTGTGCCCCGGCATGTACCACGCCGCGCAAGCGCCCCCACACGATGACGCTACCACCGGCCACGACCTCGGCTCCCATATTCACGTCCCCAAAGATAATGACGTGGCTGGCAAATTCAATCCGCATTCCAGAACGCAGTGTCTTATTGACCCACAGGGCTGTTTCATCATCGATACCTTTGGCAGCTTGTATTTCCTGCAGACGCGGCTTGTGGATTCGTGTGGCCAGGCCAAGGATTTGAGACGTATTTTCAGTTGTTGGCGAGTTGCTCATGACCGCCCAGAGCGTGATACCACGCTCTGAAAGCTGGTCGCGCAGGGTGGTCAATTCCGCCACGTGTAAAACCTGATTGCCGACATCCAGCGCCAGGCGTGCTCCCTGGAAAAAAGACGGCTGCTGCTCGATGCGTTCCATCAAGGCACGCTGTAACACCGGCCAACTGGCATCTCCGAGAGAGACCAGCAAACCTTCACGCATTCCTTTAATTTGCACAAGGGATGATTCAGCCATAGCCATTGGTCACCTTGACTTTGAAGAATTATAGCACAGTGAAATTATTCGCATCCGGTCAGGGTAGTTGGATTCAGATCAACCGATTTCAGGCAAAAATATGCATCCATCACCTTACGGACGATCGGAGCCGCAACCGTTGAGCCTTCATTGCCATTATAAGCAAAGGCCACAATCACAATTTCCGGGTCATCGAACGGAGCATAGGCAACCGTCCAGGCATGCGCGGGCCACAGACCAAAATCGCAGCGATGGTTCGCCCGGGCAACATCATCGCAGTATTCGGCAGTACCGGTCTTCCCGGCCACGGCGATGGGCATATCCGCAAAGTGATCGTGCAGGGTACCGAGATCTTCCGTTACCGCCAGGCGCATACCTTCCTGAACTTTCTGAACCACCCAACTCTGGATGGGCTTCTTCTTGTCGAGATACGTGCAGTAACCGCCCTCACACTGATAATCCTTGATCACGTTATCAACAGTGGCATCCCATTTCATGTGTCCCTGCTGGAATGGGGAAAGCTGCCAGGCGCCCTTTTTGAATATGGATTTTGCAGGATCCTGTTGATCGTCGAGGCCGCACCAGCCAGGAACAATTTCATCGTTTTCGTCTGGCCCGTCGCAGAGGCTGTATACGATCTTGTTGGTAATGTTGTAGTCTGTATCGCACCAGCCGGAAACAGGTTTTCCATCCTTATCGGTCACACTGCAGGGGTGGTACAAGTCGCCATCCGTATCGCGCCAGATGGTGAGTGCCTTGCCATTGCTGTCGCTGATTTCGCGTACAAGTGTGGGCTGCATTAATTTACCGCCATTTGCAATCGTCGCGGCAGACATAAGCACCTGCAACGGAGTCGAGAGCACATACCCCTGCCCAATCGTGGCGATATAAGTATCTCCCGTCGACCAGTTTTCGCCCTTATTGATACGCTTCCATTTCGGGGTCGGAATCAACCCCTTGGCTTCACCCAACAACTCGATGCCAGACTTCTCGTCATAGCCAATGGCATGGGCATATTCGCGTATGCGGTCAACATCCAGACCTTCGGGAATTTCAGTTTTAAAACCCCCGCCCAACTTATAGAAGCAGACATCACTCGAGTAAGCAATACAGTGCAGGAAATCCAGGTGGCCAAAACCTTCCGGATTCAGCACACCGTGCCGGTTGTAAACCCAGTCGACGAATTGTCGCTCGAAACCAGGATCGTTCGGAGAAAATGTCTCTTTAAGCGTAAGAAGACCTGGGGTCTGGATAATCGTGGTTGGCGTAACAACCCCCTCGTTCAAGACGCCAAGCGCTGTGGAGAGCTTGAAGACCGAGCCGGGCGGGTATTCGTCAGATACGGCATGATTCAAAAGAGGCTTGCGCGGATCCTGGGAAATTTGATTGTAATAATATGCAGGGATGATGCGGGCCATACGATTGTTTTCATACGTCGGATAAGAAACCATCGCGAGCACTTCACCGGTCTTAGGATTCATGGCGATGACCGCACCGCTCGAAATCTGGATATGTCCAAAGTAGGCATTCCAGGAGTTGATATCGCCCACCAGCGCAGTTTCGGCGGCTTTCTGCAAACGAGTATCAATCGTCAGGGTCAGGTTGTTTCCGGGTTGAGACTTGATCGGCGGCTCCAGGTTCCGCAAAACCTGACCGGCTACATCCACTTCAACCACATTTTTTCCGGGCGTACCGGCCAATTCGGTATCAAAATAAGCTTCTACGCCAGAATAACCGACTTTATCACGATTTGGTAAAAAGCCACGATCACGGTAGATTTGCTCAACCGAAGCCGGGATCGGGCCAAGAAAACCGATTAGATCAGCGGTCAAAGAACCGGTTGGAAAATCGCGGACGGGCTCAATTTCCACACTCACGCCCGGCCAGTCAACCGATTTCTCACGCACGGTGCGGGCCATCTGCTCACTGATGTTACAGTCAATTCGAACAGGGCTGTATGGCGCTAACGAATTACCCAGGTCAACCCATTGCGCGATCCCGGGGCTCGAAGCGCAGGCCGAAACCAATTTGGCATCCTCTACCGTTCCATTATTCACGGGAATTCCGGTCAGAGCAGAAAGCTGGCGATAAATTTCCTGCACATCGGCCGGATCATCTGGTAAATTTGCCGGAGTAATGACAATATTAAACGATCCAATATTTCGCGCCAGAATATATCCCCGGCGATCATAGATAATTCCCCGCGAAGGCGGAACGCTGATTGTGCGAGTGCGGTTCTCGTCAGCGCGGGCTTTCCAGGTGTTGAACTCAATCACCTGTAAGCCGAACAGCCGGAAAATCAACGCACCAAACCCGGCAGCCAGCGCCAGGTAAAATAAGATGGCACGCCAGGGTTCATAATGCATACGAGGTAAAGTCGGAGCACTCATACCATTTCCTCCACAGGGTACACCCACAACGCCAGGTCACGGATAAAGGAATGTACAGGAATGGCCAGCAAAAAATTCAGGAACACGCTCGGAAGCACGATAAGTGCCAGCACATCTCCGAAAGGCAGGGGCGTACCCGCAATACTCAAAACCAGATACGTAACTAGATGATACACGAGAGTGCTAAAGAATGTAACGCTGAAAAGCGCCAGGATCGGCGATTGCCAGATTTGACGGATTACAAAACGGGCAAATGCCGCCGCCAGCAAATACCCGACGATCGGTATAACCGGAGGCGCTGCGGAGACAAACCCGACCAATAGCCCGGCCAGGGCAGCCCAATGCCAGGTAGACTCAACCGATTCCTGCAGGGCCCAGGCAACCAGCACCAGCAAAATTAGGTCCGCGGCGCCTGAAAGCAGGGTAATACGGCTGATCACCGCCGTCTGGAGCATCAAAGCCAGGCCAAGCACCGGAATAGCAACCAGGTTTTTCATTGTCAGGGTGTAGGAATTAGAGGAGTAATGTCAACCTGGCGGAAATCAGTAATGATCAGGACGATTTTGAGCTGGGTGAAATCCACCACAGGTTGGATGGTTGCCTGTTGGAAGAGATCGCTATCGCGTTTACGAACGCTGAGCACCTGGCCCACGATCAGATCCGTTGGGTAACCACCGCCCAACCCGGAAGTAAGCACCACATCTCCTGGTTCGAGCGCAACATCCTGCGGAATCAAATCCAACGAGAGATCGCCAGAAATGTTACCCACCAGCACCGCTTCACGGCCGGCTTTTTCGAGACGGACATTCACCACGGAAGCGGGATCCGTAATCAATTGGACCCGTGCCGCACTGCTGATCACCGCGTCAACGCGACCCACCAGCCCCTGGTCTGTCACGACCGGCATACCGCGCCTCAGGCCATTATTGGAGCCTTTATTAACGATGATGTAATGCAGGAATGGACTTGGGTCGCGTCCGATCACGGATGCCGCAGTGTAGGAACTTTCCGGGTTGGAGCGTGAAAAGTTAACCAAGGCTGCCAAAGCCTGCGTCTCGGATACCTGTTGCTGAAGCTGGACGACCTGTGCTTGCAAACGAGCCACGTCCGCTTGCAGAGATGCGTTCTGCTGGCGCAGGGCAATGACGTCACGAGGCACGGTCAGAAAGTCCTGGATGGCCACAAAGCGGCTGGAAATCCAGGATTGGGCAGAGACAAGCGAATTGTTGAAATTCGTTGAGACAAAGCTGAAATAACCGCCCAAGGCAAGGGCCAGGATGCCAACCACGACCAAAAACAAGATGGTCGTTTGAACCGAGCGGGAAAAGAAGTTTTTCATGTCAGGGGGGGGTATGTCAAGACAAAACAGCGGGCAGGGTGCTGCCACATCATCCCAGCCTACCCTAGGTTGGTTGGGGGTGTCCCCTTGGGAGAGGTGTTACGAACGATGGCGCGTGGAACCTCGTTCGAGGCCGACCAGATAAACACGCATCGCTTCAAAATCATTCAATACAACGCCGGTACCGCGCACCACACAGGTTAGAGGGTCTTCCGCCTGCCAGACACGCAAGTTTAACTCGTCGGCAAGACGATCCGCCAACCCTTGCAACAGGGCGCCGCCGCCGGCCAGGCAAATACCCATGTCCATCAGGTCAGCGACGATTTCGGGCGGAACTTCGTCGAGCGCATCGCGAATCGTATCCACAATCACCTGCACCGAACCGGAAAGCGCATCGCGGACTTCGACAGAGGAAATCTCAACGGATTCCGGCAGGCCGTTCACAAGGTTCCGGCCGCGGACTTCCATCGTTTTTTCCTGCGGCAGCGGGTAGGCAGAACCGATCCTCATCTTGACCAATTCAGCCACACCTTCGCCAATCAACAAATTATACTTATTGCGAACGTACTGTGATATGTCCTGATCCATTTCGTCGCCAGCGACGCGCAGGGAACGGGAAACGACCACCCCACCCATCGACATCACTGCAACTTCAGTGGTGCCGCCGCCGATATCTACGACCATCGAGCCGCGCACTTCATTAACAGGCAAGCCGGCGCCAAGTGCCGCCGCAATCGGTTCCTCGATCAAATGAGCTTCGCGCGCACCGGCAGACATGGCCGCGTCGTATACAGCGCGCTTCTCCACTTCAGTCACACCAGCGGGAATCCCGATCACAACCCGCGGGCGAGGCAAAGGTACAACGCTTTGATCGTGAACCAGGGCGATAAAATGTGTAAGCATGATCTCGGTCACGTCGAATTCAGAAATGACCCCATCGCGCACCGGGCGCACAGCAATCAAATTCCCGGACGTACGACCCATCATTTCCTTGGCTTTCAGCCCAACTGCCTGGGGTTCGCGCGTTCTCTTATCCAGTGTCACCCAGGATGGTTCGTTAATGACAATCCCCTTGTTCTTAACATAAACCAGTGTGTTGGCCGTGCCAAGATCGATACCAATGTCAAGAGAAAACAGGCCAAGAAGCCAGTTGAACGGGTTGAAGGCCAAAGTATGTGCTCCTTGTGCCCGGCCAACTTAAAAATGTGGAGTAAACATGGCTGATTTCAAGGCCACATTACTCTACATCCTTAGAATGTCCGGGTACTCGATAAAAAACGATAATTGCTGTAAAATACTTGCAGGTATTATACCACGCGCAAATCCCTGGGCTTCCTCAGCGCCTGTATGCCGCGCAAGTACAGCAGGTTGAAAAATTTTAGCATTAAATCCAAGTATTTTTCATAAAAATCTGTTCAACCCGGAGGAAAGCTATGAGCAAAGTTGCTATCGTCATCGATAGTACTTCGTATATCCCCAAAGAATACCTGGCACGCTATAACATTACGCTGGTACCACAGGTGCTGATATGGGGGCAGGAAACTTTCGAAGATGGCGTGGATATCCAGCCAGATGAATTTTATCGCCGCCTGGCCACCGCAAAAGTCATGCCGACCACCTCGCAGGTATCGGTCACCAGTTTCCAGAAGGCCTTCTCTGGTTTACTGGAACAAGGCTACGATGTGCTCGCCATCATCGTTTCATCCAAACTTTCCGGCACGCTGCAGTCCGCTATCCAGGCACGCGAACTGCTTACCGAGGGCAAGGAGAAAGTCGAGATCGTCGACAGCCTGTCCGCTGCGATGGCTATGGGTTTTCAGGCGATCGCCGCAGCGCGCGCGGCCACAGACGGCGCTTCACTCGCAGAGTGTAAAGCGCTCGCCGAGAAAGCACGCCTGTATACCGGCGTTTATTTCGTTGTCGATACGCTTGAATTCCTTCACCGGGGCGGACGCATTGGGGGGGCACAGCGTTTTCTAGGCACGGCGCTCAACTTGAAACCCATCCTGGCTTTACACGACGGCAAAGTGGAACCGATTGAGCGCATCCGCACCAAGCGCAAGGCCATGGACCGGCTGGTGGAGATCATTGCCGAACAATGCGCCGGGAAAGTTCCCGTGCGGCTGGCGACACTGCACGCCAACGCTCATGACGATGCCCAGGAAATCCTGGACAGCGCCTGCCAGGTGCTCAATGTGACCGAGAAAATCTTCACCGAGGTCAGCCCCGTGGTTGGCGCCCATACCGGGCCCGGAACCATCGGCCTGGCGTATATGGCCGGCATGTAAAATGGTATTCGCAGCCGGGGAGCAGATTTTCTTTCCGGGCCTGTAGTGGCCCGCATCAACACCCGGGTTCGCTCACCGCAATTCGCCGTGAGAGGCCATATTCATTGTAAGCTTCCACTGCATAGACGTAGATCTTCGCGTTCCTGGGGTAATCCAGGGTGAACGTGACTGCCGCAGGGAAAGTTCCGATCAATTCACTGTTGCGATACAGGCGATAGCCCTGCTCTGCCGTAACATCCGCCCATTCGATCCGCAGGATATTTGTACCACCGCAAGTCTTCCGGGTGACGGAAATCAACGCGGGAGCATCGGGCAGGGTCTGGTACGGAATTACGCTTAATACATTCGCGTCGCCAAAATCCTTTACAGCAGAAGTTGCAGCCCAGCAATAATCCCTGTCATTGTCGATCCGGACCCACAACCAGGTTCCATCTCCATTCCGGCCATCGATCTCTGCCGTATCACCCACGTTATATGAAACAACCGGATAATATCTTATCCCGGGACCTTTACGACAATTCGCGTTTTGTGCAAAAGTAACGACAGGGTACATTTGGGGAGTTGGCGTTCCGGTCGGGGTCGGGAGTTGCGTTGGTGTGGGCGAATCCGTCGGGGGTAAAGTGTCGGTCTCTGCCGGAGCGTTTGTCTCTCCGCCCATTGCTGTATCCGCTTGCGCCGCTTGAGTCAATCGAAATCCCCGGCCACCGCCGGCCGCAAATCCACAGCCTGATGCAATCAGGGCAAATAACACCGTGATGCAAATTGCCTTTTTCATAACCCTTTCTCCATCGATGAAATTACAGTGAATCTTCTTCGAACTCGAACAAGTTGATCATACCAGGCAACTATGCAGAATTTATGCAGATGTTGTAAGTTTTTGCCTGATCAATCGGATTAAAAAGTCCCTCCGGCTTCGGAGGGGCTTTTCGCGAAAGTGAATCTACTTGCAGGCCGTGACAGTTGTTTGCAGCCGCTCCGAGGCGCCATATTCGTTGAAGGCCTCGAGCTCATACAACAGGTCCTTGCCCAACGGCGCGCTGGCATCAACGTAGAACGTCACGTTAGCGTCAAGCGTTGTCAGCAACGTACCGTTCCGGTAAAGATGGTAGCCGCTTTCATTCGATACGTCTGCCCAGGTCAACTTGACCGACAGGCTTTTCAACTTGATCACACAGCTGGCCTTATCGCTGAATGTGGCGGGCGTATCGGGCAGCGGTGGGGTCGGAACGACCGGCAGGGAATCCAGCCCAACATTGGGATCGAGCGTGGAAACCGCCACCCAGCAGGAGGCCGTTGTGCCAGGCACGGCCAGGTACACCCAGGTGCTTTGATCGTTGCGGCCTGTCGCCTGGACCTGTTTGCCCTGCTCGAACGATGTGACGATATTGTAGGCCGTCCCGGGCCCCTTGCGGCAGTTGGCATTTTGAGCGAAAGTCACCTGCCCAGGCGCCTGAGGCGTAGATGTGCTGGTCGGCAAGGGGATGATTCCGGTGGGCGTTGCGGCCGAGTCTGATTCAGCTACGAGCGCCGGGCTGAACTCGTAAGCCCCAACATCACAACCGCCGCCGACCGGCCGAAGCGCGCCGCGCTGATCCACATCCGGGCAGCCCCTTCCAGCCGCGTCGATCAGCGGGCTGCCCTCCAGTAGCGCATGAACGAACGTCCCGGCCTGTGCCGTCAGCGCACTGACGTGCAGCGAGGCCGCGGTCTGGCTCTCGTTGCAGGCAAAATCGCTGCGACCGGTAATACTCCCACCCGAACCGCTCAGGCATTCTTCCGCGGTGTTGATCGCAACCAGCGAGCGTTGGAGCGTTACTGCGGCTCCCCCGGACGAAATCCCGAAGCCTTCGTTGCGCATAATGGTTGCATCCTGCAGCAACAGGCTGCCGCTTGTCAGGTGCAGGCCCCCGCTGCCGGCAGCCAACGCAAGATTGTTTCGACTGAAGGTGGAATTCTGGATCGTGATCGCGGCATTCCCTTCGCCGAAAAGACCCTCCCTCTGGCTGCGGATGACGGCAGAGCGATTCATGCCCAGCGTGGGCGGCGTGTCGGCAGCCTGGATCCAGATGCCGGCGCCGGCGTTATCGCGCACCACGCTCATATTGAGCTGCAAGCTGCCGCCACTGAGTTCGATCCCCTCCGCAAGGTTGTCGTGGATCACGCTGTTGGAGATCGTCGTGTGGCTGTTGATACTTGAGATGGCGATCTGCTGCGTCCCTGTCACATCGACCTGATCCAGTAACATCGAAGAGGTCTCGCCACTACTGCTGACTGCCGTCCCAAAGTTATCCTGAAAGCTGCTTTCCAGGATACGCATGTGCCCGCCTGAGCCATTAAAAACTGCGGGGGTGGTCGCTCCGGGCGCGATCCGGCCGCTTCCGATCACCGTGACATTCGTCATGCGCACCGTGCCATCGTTAGAGATTGCACTGGCGTTATTTTGAAATACGGTGTCGCTGATGCTGGTTTGTGAGCGGTCCAGGTTTGTGTTCTCGATGGCGACTCTGTTGCCGGCGAAGAGACTGTTCTCGATGAGCAAGAAGCCGCCTTCGTTCCTAATACCCTTGCCATAATCGTGCCCAAAACCCCGAATGACGCAATCGTTTACATCCACGATCATGCGGGGCTGCATCCACAGGCCGTAGAAACTGTTGTCCGCCGCGGTGATCCTTGCGCCGGAAAGCGTCAGGCTGCGCATGATCAGCCCGCCGCCGGTCACGACATATAGAATAGACCCTCCGGCCATGCCGCTGGTCATATACAAAAAGGTCTGGGTTTGCCCGGCGCCTTCCAGGATCACAAACCTGCTGATAATGGCCTGTGCGGCGGGCACATAGTCGCCGGCGGCCAGGTGGATCGTCCCGCCGGTTTGAACGCGGCTGAATGCCTGCTGAATGCTTGCGCAGGATGTGGTGGCGCTGAGACAGTCGTTGCTGTCACTGCCGCCCGGGCTGACGTACACGTCCGGGGCATAGCCCGGCATATTGCAGGACTGCAGCAGCAATGCCAGGCTGCACAGGCAAACAAGAAAACGAACAGGGTGTCGAATCATTTTTCACCTCTCGAAAAGAAATTCGTTACAGGCGGCCTTGTAATTTACGAATTGTCCTTGCCATTGCAGTTGCTGTCGACTTTATCATCGGGGGTCTCAGGCGCGCCGGGATGGACCTTGGCGTTTTTGTCGTCACAGTCCTTGTCGAAGTCGATGCCGCCTTAAGTTCTCGCATTAGCGACTGGTAATCTCGGTCATCAGTTCCGCGCCTTTCAGCCCGTCGTGGTAGGCTTTCATAGCGGCGACATAGGAAATCTCGTCATAATCGAATGTCTGGATGCCGGCGAGATGAAAGTTAAAAGTTATCCTGCTCTCATATTCGGAAGACCGGCTGGAGCCCAACTGACCCGCCGGGATATCAGCGATAATGGCCAGCACCTGGGCCGCCCGGTTGCCAAGGGCTTCCTTATCGTTCAAATCGATTGCCACGATCTTGACTTCAAAAGTTGTACCCAGGGGCGTCCTTTTCGTAACGGCGCCCGTTTGCGGGTCCACGCAATCGGAAATGGAAGTCGTAGCTAGAATCGTGACGTTTGTCAGCCCGGCATCCCGGACCCCAGCGAGCAGCGGCTGATTGATTTCAGGCACACGGTAGTACTTCGGAGTAGACGGACACGGCTGGTCGTTCAGCCCGCGCCAGAGCGCCTCGCCATCCAGGTGTTGCTGCTTGCGCAGGTCTTCGAGTGCAATCCGGCCGCTGAACGCGACTTCCACCTTGTCTGTTCCGGACTCGAAGATAAAGGTGGTCGTGCCCTCCTGCCAGTTGGGAGGAGCCGGATACGGCATTTGCTCTAACGCGTCAAGCAATCGACCGGAGAGTTTGCCCAACGCCTCGACATCGCTCAAATCTGCGCTGCGCAGGGAGATGGTCAGATCCGTTGTCCTGACCGAGGGAACGGGAGGGGTGGACGGGCAAGTCGACTGGAGCCATTCACCTTCTCCCCATGCCGCGGCGCCGATAATATCGAAACCGGCCCCGGTCAGGTAATTCTCCACCGGTGCAGATGGGATATCGAGGGAGGGTGCTTCTGAATAAAAATCGGCACATGGATTCTCAGTCCGCGTCGGCGTCGGCCCACCTGTCAGGGAGCGTCCGGACGAGTTTCCTGCGGGCGTGAAAGCCACGGGGAGACCACAGGCCAGGATGGCCAGCGCCAGGGCAAGGATCAGTGCTTGAAATGGACGTACGCTTCTTCTGGTATTCATACTCTTCTCTCCTCAAAAATAATCAGCGGTGTTGTGGTTTACGAATCGTCCTTGCCGTTGCAGTTGGAGTCGACCTTATCATCAGGAGTCTCGGGTGCGCCGGGGTGGATTTTGGGGTCCTTGTCGTTGCAGTCCTTATCGGACGGATAACCGTCACCGTCATAATCCAGCCCGCCGCCAGCTTTGGGCGTGACAGTCGGCGTGGGCGGGGCCGGGATGATGGGCAGAAAATTCGGGTCGCCGTCCAGTGTCCCGGCCGCGAATGAGATCCAGCAATGCTGGCTGGAATTGGGGATTAAGACCTGCCACCACCAGGGCGCTATCTCGTTACGCCCATCGACCGTCAGGCTCTGCCCCTCCAGGAAGGAGGTATAGGTCTCGTAGACCGTGCCTGGCCCTTTGCGGCAGTTGGCATTCTGGATGAGGGTTAGCACGAGCGGGACAGGGGATCCAGCCGGGGTGGGGCTGGCCGTCAAGGTAGTTGTGAGGGTTGGGGTGAACACGCGGCTGGCCTTGGACTCCCACGCCCCACGATCACAAGCCAGGCCCATCGGTCGGAGGGTGCCGAGCTGGTCGGATCTACCGCATCGAGTCGGGTCGGCAGAGTCTAGGGCCGGGCTGGGTGCGTCAACATCGAAGGTATGGATCATGGTGCCATCGATCATCGTGAGCGGCTCGAGCAGTGGGTCGGTGTGGCTCAGGTCGCCTTCCCGGTCGAAGCCGCAGCCTTCCGCGCTCTCGATGTTGTAACCCTGCGAGGTCACCGGCCCTGTACAGTTGCCGTCGGCATTTCCGGCGAGGACAGAGTTGTCGATCCTCAATGAATCTGGGTCTCCATACAAACGGATGCCGTAGCCAGTGTTGTTTGCGATCGTGTTATAAGAAACGACCAATTGATGCGTTGTGCTATTTGAAATTCCCCAGCTGTTCCCACTCAGGGTAACATTATCGACCTTCATTTCGCCGTGATTCGCGATACCAACCGCAAACGTCCTCCCGGTGTTATTGACAGATGCACTATGTGAGAAATTTACCATTCCGTCTGGACCATTATACATACCGCCCTGTTCATTATTCTCGATAAGCACTTTCTTGGCATCGAGCCGGCCGTTATTGAACACACCGCCAATATAAGGGCTCTTGTTATCCTGAATGGTTCCCTGATCAAGCACCAACTCTCCAAAGTTGCCGATTCCCCCGGCGAATCCTCCCCGTGAATCGTTAGCCATTACCACGAAGCGTGTAAGCTTGGCGCGGGCATACAGTGAAAGACCTCCATCCTGGTCACGGGCCCCGTTGTGGTCTATTGTGCTATCGGTGAGTTCGAAGCCTGGCAGGCTGGCATAATCTAATGTAGGAACAGGAATGTCCGTAGGCGTTTGAGTAAGTGTCGGGCCGAGGGCGATGGTGGGCGTGGAGATAGGGGTGAAACCCGGTGTAGGTGTTAAAGTTCGCGTGGGCGTAACGGTTTGTGTGGATGTGACCATGGGCGTGACCGTAGGCGTATCGGTGCTTGAGGGAGGGGAGGTAGTTTCTTCACAATAATCAGGAGCTACCATGATACCGCCGCCGATTGAACTGGAATTCCAGTTTATCTCGCTATGATCAATGGTCAGCAGCGGGCCTGCGCTACAGATTCCTCCACCGTCTCCCCAGGCGCCTTCGCCCGTAGAGTTATGGGAAATGGTACTGTTGTGGATGTGCAGGGTGCCATGATTGAGAATGCCACCGCCATTATCAAGAAGCAGACCGTTTTGAACAAGCAGGCCGGTCATGTCCACCGTCGCCTCGACCTTGATGTCGAAGATGCGGTCGCTATGGTTTCCATCGATGACGGGGGTTCCCTCACCGATGATATTGACGCCGTCTATGATATCCAAGTCGCCGGTACGGTTCAGGTCTTCGTAGGCGCCGGTAAGGTTAAGGACGTAGGTGCCTGCCGGGATGCGGATGGTCTGTATGCCAGGGCAATCGTTTGAGGTCGTCACGGCCTGGCGCAACGAGCAGTTGCCCGAGGCGCACAGCCCGCTGGGCGTATCGTCAGTGCGGCTGACCAGGATTTCCGGAGTATCACAGGCCCGCCCGATCGCGCGAATGATCGTGTCCAGCAGACTGCAGCCCGAGTTCAACAGGGCCAGGGTCACCAGCACGCCCACGAGCCTGAAGGGCAGGGCATTTTTGTTTCTCATGGAATTTTCTCCTCCGGATGACTATCTACTAATTTAAGAATTGTCCTTGCCATTGCAGTTGCTGTCGACTTTATCATCAGGGGTCTCGGGCGCGCCGGGATGGACCTTGGCGTTTTTGTCGTCACAGTCCTTATCGGAAGTGTAGCCGTCTTTGTCAAAGTCGATGCCACCTGCTTCAGGGGTGATCGTTGGTGTGGGCGGCGCAGGGATGATGGTCAGCTGGTTCGGGTCGCCTTGCAGCGTGCCGGCAACCGACGAGACCCAGCAATGCTGGCTGGAATTGGGCAGCGCTACCCGCCACCACCAGGGCGCCATCTCATTGCGCCCGTCGACTTGCAGGCTTTGGCCGCTCAGAAAAGAGGTCAGTGTCTCATACACCGTGCCGGGGCCCTTGCGGCAGTTGGCGTTCTGGATCAGGACCACTGTGATCGCGCCGAGTGTGGGGGTGACGGAAGCGGTCGGCGTCTCACTGGGGAGAATCTCGATGATGCCGGGAGTTTCGGCTTCCAAGTGAAGGCCTGCGCCGAATTCGTACGCGCCCACGTCACAGGCACGCCCGTAGGGACGCCTGTAACCGCGCTGATCGACGGCAGGGCAGGCGCCGCTCGCCCGGTCTATGGCCGGGCTGCCGGTTTGCAGCGGGTGGATTTGCGTCCCATTGGCAAGGTCTAGATCGCCAAGCAGCAGGTAATCGTTGGTCAATGTCGCATTACAGGCCAGGCTGGCTCCATCCTGCGTGATCGGCCCTCCGGAGCCAGAGACGCAATCCGAGCCGGGAGCATTCAGGGCAACAATTGAATTCTGCAGATTGGCACTTGCGTCACTATTATCCAACTGCACTCCCCAAAGCGTGTTGCGCGCGATTGTGCTGTAGGCCAACGTCAAATTCCCATGGGCAATTCTGATTCCGGCAGTATTACCACTTGCGGTCACATTTGTAAGGCGCGCAACACCGTTTCCCAGAAATAAACTGCTGGCGGTATTCATAATAAACGCGGTTTGGGTAATCTCTGCCACCGAATCCAGCGGCGGGTTGATATCTTCAATATCCACACCGCGTCCTTGATTGTGCGCGACCTCACTGTTTCCAAGTAATAACACGCCATCTGCATTAATCAGGCCGGTTCCAGCATTCGTGTCGATGGCAGACAGGTTGACCGTAACGTGACCGCCCTGATTAATGACGCCGGTACCAGCATTATTTGAAATGGTGCTGCTGGTGATTGTCAGCGTACCCGGATGATCGCCGGATACATCGGTGGTTTTGGAATTTAAAATCGCCTCGGGGCGGTTTTGTTCCAGCAGGCTCATGCCTTCAATAACAGCAACGCCAGAATTGCTAATGGCCGTATTGGCATTTCGGCGCAATACCGAATGGGTCACTTGCAGTACGGCATTCGAAAAAATGCCGACGTCGCCATTATCCGAGATCTCGCAATCATTGAGCATGACCGTACCGCCAAAGTTCATAAGACCTGCATGTGCATTATTGCGGATGGTCACGCGAGTCATCAACAGGGTGCTCGCCGCATTGAAGACCGCAACGTGATTTGTAGCCACAAAATTGGCGATCGCCAGGTCTTGCATATGGACTTCGGCCGGATATCCGGCGGCGCTAAGGATTTGAAACACGCCGCCGCCGGCTGAGGAAATAATCGTGCTGGCCTGACCGGCGCCACGGATCGTCAATGGAATACTCACATGCACAACGCTTCTTTCGGTAAACGTTCCGGCGCCAACGATGATCGTGCTGCCGGCCACGGCTCTGCCCACGCCGCCTGTGACGGTACGGCAGGCCTGGGCGAGCGTGCGGCAAGTGTTCGCGTCATTGCCGGTTGTGGCCACATAAATATCATAGGGTGACGGAACCGTTGGCACCGAAGAGTAGGGAGGTACGGAACAAGCCAGAATGGAAACGAACAGGGCCAGAACCGCTGCGTGCAACTTGAATAAATAATTCTTGGAATTCAAGATATTTTCTCCTTGGAATAGTCGCTCAGGTTGAATGTTTCTATTTGTTTCCGATAATTTACGAATTGTCCTTGCCATTGCAGTTGCTGTCGATGCCGTCGCCGGGGGTTTCGAGTGCGCCGGGATGGATCTTGGCGTTCTTGTCGTTGCAGTCCTGGCCAAACGGGTAGCCGTCTTTGTCAAAGTCGATGCCTCCGCCGGGTTTGGGCGTGATCGTCGGCGTGGGCGGAGCCGGGATGATGGGCAGCCGGTCGGGGTCGCCGTCCAGTGTTCCGGCGATGGACGAGAGCCAGCAATGCTGGCTGGAATTCGGGATCAAAGCCCACCACCAGCGCGGCAGGTCATCATTGCGGCCGTCGACCTGGAGACTCTGCCCTTCCAGGAAGGATGTATAGGTTTCATAGACTGTGCCAGGTCCTTTGCGGCAGTTGGCATTCTTATCGAGCAGGAACATGACCGGCCCGGGAGTGGGCGTGACCGATGGCGTCGGGGTATCGCTTGGGGTGATGGTAGGGCTGGGAGTAGGAGAAGCTTCCAATGTGGAGGTGCGTCGGGCGGAAAGCTGATTGAACTCCTGGGTCAGGGAAGCAGAGGTCGCTTCGCGGCCGGGGGGCGTGGCCTGCCGCGGGCCCATTTCCAACGGAAAGCGGCCCCACAACAACAGCGCCGCCAGAACCGGCAGGATGAGCACCAGCCCGGCGAAGCCCAGCCCCCACAGCGCTCCGCTACCGCCGCGGCCATTGCCTTCCGGTCGCCCTGCCGGCTCATGGGCCGCCTCTGTGCGCAGACGCCTGCGCACCTTCTCCATCCAGCCGTGGCTGGGGAGGAACGGCGGCAGGCTCAGGAGAAGCGCGCCGACCTTCTTCATTTCTTCCTGCGTCGCGCGGCAATCCTCGCAGGTGGCAAGGTGCTGCTCGACCGACTGGCGCTCTTGAGAGTTGAGCTGACCGTCGTGATAAGCCGAGAGCAAATCACCAAGCACATGACAGCGCGGCACGCCCGCGGTAACCGCCAGGGTAAATCCATATTCGTCGCGGAAGCGCAGTCGCGCCCGGTGCACCAACTGGCGCGCGTTCTCGGCGCTGCAATCCAGCGCGATGTGAATTTCTTCATACGAAAGACCGTTCAGCTCGCGCAGCACCAGCGCCTGACGGTACAGGGTGGGCAGCGTTCTCAGCGCTTTCCAAACCTGCCGTTGTTGCTCGAGCCTTTCCACCTGCCGCTCGACGGGTTGTGTACTGCCTGGCAATTCCATCTCAACCGCCTCGTCTGAGCTGTCTACGCTGATATAGCGGCGCTCGCGCTCCAAATGATCCATCGCCAGGTTTGTGGCAATCCGGTATAACCAGGATTTGAAATCCCACGGAGGCCCGAGCTGCTCCAGGCGTTGGTAAGCGCGTAGAAACGCATCCTGGGCCAGGTCCTCGGCCTCCTGGCCATTGCCCAGCGTATGATAAAGGTAACGCAGCAAAGGCTGATTCCAGCGGTTGAACAGCTCGGCAAATGCTTCCGGGTTACCCTGTTGTGCCTGTTGGATGAGACGCGACTCATCAGCTCTGCCTGTTTGCATGGTTTTTTCATTCATATCACACCTCTATAACAGCAAATAAGACCGCTTTGTGACAATTAACGGCTACGAATTTCAGAAGTGCCCGCCGCCTGCCGATAATCAAAGACCTGTCAGGATGGATATCCTGACAGGTCCAATACACAAAAAAAATACCTGAGCCGCCCGTTTCGCAAATTCTTAGGCTTGAGCACTCTCGTCATGTCCGGCATGTTCTTCATGGCTTTCATGCCCGGATTCTTCTTCCTCTTTGAGCCAGCCCTTGCTTGCTACCAGCCAGCCAAGGATCACCATCACAAAAAATACAGCCAGAACAGCCCAAAGCACCCACTGAATGCCAGGATCAGTTCCTTCGAGCAGAGCGGTCGAAAACATATTTTCCTCCTCGCAGATTGTTTAGGCTACTATACGCCAATCAAAGGCAAATGTCAAAGGCCCATCCGTTCGAAACAGAAACTTTCAGAAAACCAGTAAAGAGCGCCACCAAAACTTGCGGGGCTGGCGCATCCGGCCATTTCGCAGTATATTCGCGCCCATGATTGACCAGCCACCCGCAAGCAGAGCACTCAGTGCGCTCGGACTCCCTCACACCGTTTTCCGGCATACGGGGTCTGTTTCCTCGCTGGAACAGGCTGCCAACCAGCGCGGAGAAAGTCCCGGGCAGGTTATTCGCAGTATTCTCTTCCGCCTGGGTGAGGGCAATTTCATCATGGTGCTGATGGCCGGGCCGTCACAGATCTCGTGGCCGGCCTTGCGCAACTACCTGGGCCAATCGCGGCTGACGATGGCCAGTGAGACAGAAGTGCTCGAAGCCACCGGTTACCGCATCGGGGCCGTCTCGCCACTGGGCCTTCCCGGCCCGATGCGCATCCTGGCCGACGAGAGCGTCTTCATCCACGAAGAAATTTCGATCGGCTCCGGCGAGCGCGGCATAGCCGTGATCCTGCGCAGCGCAGACTTGCGGAAAGCATTGAGCGAAGTGGAAGTCGGGCGGTTTGCAGAAAAAAAACAGGACTAAACAACGCTCTTGTTCCATCGGGGGCTCCCTGGCACCGCCCGTGATTTGCTAAGCAAATCAGGCAGGTGTAGCCCCCGATGGAACAAAGTTTCAATGTTTGAATTGTGTTACAGTTGCCGCCAGCGCTTTGACTTTTGGCCACGTTTGCATACAATAGTTTACACACGCACTGGAGCATGTCGTTTATGAAAGCCGCTCAAGCTATTGCAATCGATCAATTGATGGAGAACCTGCCAGACTATTACACGCCTGTAGACCGGGATATCGTTCACCGCGCCTACGAAGTGGCAGCCGAGGCGCACGCCACCCAGAAGCGCCAGTCCGGCGAGCCCTACATCAACCACTGCGTGGCCGTGGCTTCCATCCTGGCAGAGATGCGCATGCCCGCCGAAGTGGTGGCCGCCGGGCTGCTGCACGACACAGTCGAAGATACAACCATCAAGCTGGAAGATCTGCACAAAAAATTTGGGGATGCGGTCGCAAACCTGGTCGACGGCGTCACCAAACTGGAGAGCCTGCCGCGCGTCTCGCACACAGACAAGGACAAAAACAAGGATAAGAAGGATGGCGAACGTCACAGCGCAGACCAGGATTCGCGCCGCAAGCGCCAGAGCACGATCGAGGCCATGCGCAAGACTTTCCTGGCCATGAACGACGATGTGCGCGTGGTGCTGATCAAACTGGCCGACCGGCTGCACAACATGCGCACGCTCGGTTTTACCCCACCCGAAAAACAGAAGCGCATTGCGCAGGAAACCCTCGATATTTATGCTCCGCTGGCAAGCCGGCTGGGTATCTGGCAGACCAAGTGGGAATTGGAAGACCTTTCATTCAGGTACGTGAACCCTGAAAAATACAAGGAGATCGCCGAACAACTGGCCGACCGGCGCTCCACGCGCGAAGAACAGATCACGGAGATCGTCGAAAAGCTCCAGCACTTGCTCACACAGGCCGGCATCAAGGTGGAGATCAACGGGCGCCCGAAACACATCTATTCCATTTATAAGAAAATGGTCGCGAAAGGCAAAACTTTCGAGATGGTGCGCGACGTACGCGGCGTACGCCTGATCGTGCCGGACTTGCCCTCCTGCTACGCCGCGCTGGGCATCATCCACAACCACTGGCGCCCCATCCCCGGCGAGTTCGACGACTATATTGCAGCGCCGAAAGATAATTTTTACCAGTCCCTGCACACCGCCGTGATCTATGATGACGGCAAGCCACTCGAGGTGCAGATCCGTACGCCCGAGATGCACCAGAACTCAGAATACGGGATCGCCGCGCACTGGCGCTACAAGGAAGGCACGCGCCGCGACCAGAAATATGAACAGCACGTGCTCTGGCTGCGTTCGATGATGGAATGGCGCTCAGACGTGCAGGACGCCCAGGAATTCGTCGACTCGATGAAGTCAGACGTGTTCGAGGACCGCGTCTACATTTTCACCCCCAAGGGCGATATCTACGACCTGCCGGCGGGTTCCACCCCGATCGATTTTGCCTACCACGTCCATACCGATATCGGCCACCGCTGCCGCGGCGCAAAAGTGGATGGGAAGCTCGTCACGCTCGATTACGTGCTCAAGACCGGCCAGCAGGTTGAGATCCTGATCTCCAAACAGGGCGGCCCCAGCCGCGACTGGCTCAACTTCAGCCTGGGCATGGTCAAGACCCAGCGGGCGCGTTCCAAGATCAAGGCCTGGTTCAAGAAGCAGGACCGCGAACAGAACCTGACCCAGGGACGCCAGATGCTCGAGCGCGAACTGCACCGCCTGGGCCTGAGCGAGATCAACCTGGAAAACCTGGCCCGCCAGTTGGACTTCAAAAACACCGACGATATGTTCGTGGACCTGGGCTGCGGCGACCTGCCGGTCAGCCGAGCCATCCATTTGATCGCCGAGCAGGAACTGCCGATCGAGGAACAACTGGTCGCCTCCGGAAAGAAAAGCGACCTGAACTCAACCGATGCCGTTTCAGTGGTGGGCCTGCGGGGGTTGTTGACCGCCATGGCCAAGTGCTGCAACCCGATGCCCGGCGACCCGATCGTAGGCTACATCACGCGCGGGCGCGGCGCCACCATCCACCGCCAGGACTGCCCGAATATTCTGCGCGCCACCGAGCGTGAACGCCTCGTGCGGGTTTCATGGGGCGAGCAGATGCGCACTTACCCGGTGCCGATCCGCATCACGGCCTTCGACCGCCAGGGGTTGATGGGCGATATCTCCACCCTGCTCAATACCGAAGGCGTCAACATTGTGAATGTGAACGTGCGCGTCGACCACGACAAGGTCAGGGCAGACGTGGCCGATATTCGCCTGATCGTCGAAGTGAAGGATATTGGCCAGCTCAGCCGCATGCTCAACCGCATCGAGAACCTCGCCAACGTGCTGGACGCCCAGCGCATGCGCGGGGGGTGATGACTTGTAGTAGCGACTTCAGTCGCTTTATGCCACATCCTAGCGACTTCAGTCGCTTTATGCCACATCCTAGCGACTGAAGTCGCTACTACGCCTATCGAGGACACCATGCTCAGCGTTCAAGAGGCGCAGCAGCGCATTCTTTCCCAGTTTTCTCCTACACACGAGACCATCCTGATCCCGCTCGAACAGGCCGCGGGCCGCGTGTTAGCTGCCGACGTGCATGCGGATACCGACTTGCCGCCTTTCGACAATTCCAGCGTGGATGGGTTTGCCGTGCGCGCAGAGGATATTGTCTCGGCCGGCAAGGATAACCCTCTGCGCCTGCCGGTCATTGGCGACATCCCGGCCGGCACACAGCCCGCCTTCCGCCTCGATCCCGGCCAGGCCGCGCGCATCATGACCGGCGCGCCGCTGCCCGCCGGTGCGGACGCGGTCGTGATGGTGGAAGACACCGATTTCGACAACCGCGCCGCGGGGATTGCCGCACCGCAGAACGTTAGCGTGTACCGCACCGTTAGAACGGGTGAAAACGTGCGCAGGCGTGGCATGGATCTAAAAAACGGCCGGCAGGTGCTCTCAGCCGGAATACGCCTGCGCGCACAGGATATTGGCATGCTGGCCATGCTTGGGGTCGCAAACGCGCCCGTGCGGCGCGCGCCAAGGGTGGCAATCCTTTCCACAGGCGACGAGATCCTGCCCGTCGCAGCGGCACTTACGCCAGGGAAGATCCGCGATACGAACGCGTATACCCTTTCGGCCCTGGCCGCCAGCGCCGGCTGCGAAGTCATCCGCCTGGGTGTGGCGGCCGACACGCGTGAATCCGTCCAGCAGAAACTGGATGCCGCGTTCGAGGCCAGGGCAGATGTAATCATCTCCTCGGCTGGTGTCAGCGTGGGCGCCTTCGATTATGTCAAGGAAGTGGTGCAGGCTGGCGGGGCGCTGGATTTCTGGAAAGTGGATATGCGTCCTGGCAAGCCGCTGGCTTTTGGCGAGTACCGTGGCATCCCATTCTTCGGTTTACCGGGCAACCCGGTTTCGGCTTTCGTCGGATTCCTGGTTTTTGTGGAGCCGGCTCTCGAACGGCTGAACGGCCTGCAAACGGCGGCAAGGCCGCGGGTGCACGTGCTACTGGCCGAGGGCCTGGAATCGGACGGGCGCGAAAGTTACCTGCGAGCCTCCGTTACGCTTGAGGCCGGGAAGTACGTCGCCCGTTTTCCGGGCAACCAGAGCTCCGGAAATTTGTTTTCATTGGTCGAGGCAAATGCTTTACTGATTATCCCATCTGGTGTAAAATCCTGCCCGCCTGAAACAGAAGTGGATGCCTGGTTCCTTCCATAAATGGAGAATTGACTTGGACAAGAAATTATACTGGGCAAGTATCGTTTTCACCGTGATCGGGTTGGCCGTCTCGATCTACATGACCATTTATAAGCTGACCGACAACAACCGCATGTGCCTGGGCAGCGGCGATTGCTCAACGGTGAACGCCAGCCCGTATGCCGCGATTCAGGGTATTCCGGTTGCTGCCATCGGCGTGGGCGGTTACCTGGCAATTCTCCTTGCGCTGATGCTTGAAGTAAAAGGCGCGCGCGTTTTCAAAAAGAACGCCACGCTGATCACCTTTGCCCTGACGCTAACGGGCTTTTTGTTCACGCTTTATTTGATCTATCTTGAAATTTTCGTTATTAAAGCACTGTGTCCCTTCTGCGTGACTTCGCAAGTTGCTATGACCATTTTATTTATTCTATCGGTCATACGGCTGGTAAAACAACCGCTTAATTAGGAGATCAATATGCCCCGTATCCGCTGTCACTACACCGACTGCATTTTTCTTGACGAAGGCTATTGCAGCGCCGCCGCAGTCGAAATCGATCCCGATACCGGCTGCGCCACCTATTCCCCCGGCGATGGCGCCGTGGCCGAAGACGAATGGGATGAAGAAGAAGAACTGGAAGAGTGGGAAGAGGACGACGCCGATGAGGAAGATGACGACCTGTGGTCGGACGAAAAGGAAGATGAATTCTAGCTGCCTTAATTTATCCGCCTATTACTTTGGTCCAGTCACGATAAAAAAACTCCGCTGCAAGAAAAACTTGCCAGCGGAGTTTTTTTATCTCTCTACCGTACATTTGAGAAAATAGAACGCGGACGTGCCCACCCACCCACAGGGGGCCGTTGGCTCCAGGAGGCCTGAGCCGAAGGCCCCTTAAGGTCGGTTCTGCTCCTCGGGTATTGGCGGAGATTCGTTTTTCGTTTTTGTGTTTTTTTAACCGTCATCCCTTTAGCGCGTAAAGCAATACCCCGGCTGCAACGGCCAGGTTGAGCGAAGAGGCCCGCCCGCGCATCGGCAGGGAGACCAGCTCATTGCAGGCAGCCATCTGCTCAGGCGAGAGCCCTTTTTGCTCACTGCCCAGCAACAGGATCGCCGGACGCTCATCCAGCCTGAGTTCACGATAATCCAGGCTGCCATGTGCGGATGTACCGATCAGGCGGTAGCCGGCCTGTGTTACCCAGCCCAGGAATTCATCAAACGAGGCCTGCACGAACGGCTTCCAGAACAGGGTTCCCATACTGGCGCGCACGACCGAGGCATGGTAGGGGTCCGCGCCGCCATCCAGCAGGAACAGGCCATCCGCCCCAACGGCGTCGAGCGTGCGCAAAATCGTCCCAACGTTGCCGGGGTCCTGCGCTGAGGCGAGCGCCGCGCCGAAGCGGAATGTTTGCGGCGAAAATGTCTCCAGGCTGCGGCGCTTCTGGCGCACGAGCGCCGCCAGCCCCTGCGGATTCTCTTTTTCGACAAACGACTCGAAGGCTGAATCCGATACCGGCTGGCAGCGGACGCCGTTACCGGCAAGTTTCTCCACCAGTTGGCGGCCGAAAGCACTCTTGAGCCGCTCCGGGGCATACAGCAGCGCCTCGAACTCCCAACCGGCCTCGGCCGCCTCGCCGACGTGCAGGATGCCCTCCACCAGGAAAAGCCCGCTCTCATCGCGGGCCTTTTTCTGGCGCAAGGCGCGCGCCTGTTTTATTAATGGATTGGATGGGCTGCTGATAAGTTCGGGCATAACCTGATTTTACCGTAGAGCATGCAGTCCATGGAAAACAAAACAGAATACGGGAGATCCGTATTCTGTTTTGTAGACTCTGCGTCATGACTACGTCTTATGGCGCAGTAACGATCAGTTTGCCAACCATACCTTTCTCGATGTGGCCGGGATTCCCGCAAACAACTTCGTACTCGCCGGGTTCAGTAGGAGCGGTAAAGGTGCCGGTCTTTTTCGTGCCTGCGGCAACCGCGTCCAGCTCCCAGAAAATATTGTCTTCATCCTTATCACCCCAGGGCGCTACGACAGTCATGCCTTTTTTCATGATGACAAATTCATGCTCAACTGCGTCTTTATTGTTGGCATTCAGTGTAACCACTGCGCCCGCCGGAACGGTATATGCGGTTTCAGCGTAAACCATGTTATCCATGATCACATTGAGCGTGGCTGAACGCGGGCCAGCTTTTCCGCAGGCAGTCAGAGTCAGAGCCAGGCTTAACAGAACGATGATTAAAACAGTTAATTTTTTCATATTTTTCTCCTTCGTGATAGAAAATGTAGTCAGTACTATACTGATCATACTGAGTCTACAGGTATCACGTTAGAGGTGTTCTGCTCTATTAGAGTAGGGTAAGTCTGCCCTGTTTTACCCAATTTGTCGGGTTTACTGTGCGCTGCGCAGCAGTATTTTCTACAAACCGGAAAATACGGGTTATTTGACAATCAGCGTGGCAGTCATCCCGGCCTGAAAATGACCGGCAATACCGCAAATGACCTGGTATTCGCCTGCTTCGCTTGGAGCCATAAAAGTAAACGTCTGCGCTTTGCCTGAATCCAGCACGGCATGGAAATAAACGTCATCCATCTGTTTTTCAGCATCAAATTTTCCGGGGAGAACCACGCCTTTTTTCAAGATGATAAAGTCATGCCGGATCGAACCGCTGTTCTTCAGTTCGAGCGTGATCTCCTTACCCGCAGGCACGCTGAAGCTTGTCGGGGCAAAGGAAAACTCGCTCATATCCACTTTCAGGCTTGTCGAGACGCCCCCCGCGCCGCCGCCCGCGCAGGCAGTAGAGATGATTGCAAATACCAGCAGCATAGCACTGACAATAGAGAACTTCTTCATGACTGCTCCTCTTCGATGGTCAAAGTGATTTTCTTACCGGTCGAAATTTTACCCTTACAAAGCTTGTATTTGCCTAATAGAATCATTAGAATGATGGGACTGACCCGGAGCAGCCCTTTGGCCACCCTTATCGAGAAACCCACCACGGACCGTCTCTTCCAACTTGCCCTGTACCTGGGGCTCTTCACTGTATTCTATAATACCCTCGAAGGGTTGGTCTCGATCTATTTCGGCGTCTCGGACGAGACCATCACGCTGTTCGGCTTCGGTGTGGACAGTTTCATCGAAGTTTTATCCGGCGTTGGCATCGTTGCCATGGTGCTGCGTATCCGCCGCAATCCCAACACGCCGCGCTCGCAGTTCGAGCAGACCGCCCTGCGCATCACTGGGACGAGTTTCTACCTGCTGGCTGCGGGGCTGGCCGTGACAGCCGTCTATAACATCTTCACCGGCCACAAACCCTCCACGACGCTGCCGGGCTTGATCATCAGCCTGGTCTCGATCGCTGTGATGTGGGCTTTGATGGCAGGCAAGCTCAGGATAGGCCGCACACTCAATTCCGCGCCCATCCTGGCGGACGCCAACTGCACGATGGTGTGCATCTACATGTCTGTGGTTCTGCTGGCCGCCAGCCTGGTCTACCAGTTCACCGGCTTCGGCTGGGTCGACAGCCTGGGCGCGCTCGGGCTGATCTATTTCTCGTACAGCGAGGGCAAAGAGTCTTTCGAGAAGGCTGCGGGGATGGAATGCGAGTGCGAAGATGATGGTTGTGAGATCAAAGAGAATAGGGAATAGGCTTCGCAGCCCAGAGCGCCGGTAGTAGCGACTTTCTTGACGCCGTCTGTGAGCCGAAAGCCCCCTAGAGCCGACCTTAAGGGGCCTTCGGCTCAGGCCCCCTGTGGGTCGGTGGGCAGGACAAGGTTCAGTCGCTTCCTGCCACATTTCCCCTGGCCCGTCGCAGCATGTCAGCTACCAGCGCTTTCAAGGCGCTCACATCCGCTGCCGCCGGTTCGGAGGGCGTTAACTCCTTTTGTATTTCCCGGCCGTCTGCCGACTCAACGGTCAGCGTGTGCCAGCGCGTGCCGCGGAAGCTCCCGTCCGCTTCGAGACGGCCGCCCAGGCTCTCCTGGCGGTATGTGATGAGCGTGTCACTACCCTGCGTAGTCTCAGAGCGGTACAGGACCAGGTCAGAGGCGCTGATCGGTTGGCCGTCTCCGTCGAGCACCACCAGGAGCATGCGCAAACCATCGTAACCCGCCGAGAGTTCGAGCGTCAACTGTTCCCAGCCTGCAATCGCGGCCCCTTCGGGTTTCGCCAGGGTTTCAGGCGGCGCGACAGGCTGACGGCGCGGGATGGCATCCGCGGGCAGAGGGGCGAAGAGACTGTGCCAGGGTGGCGTGCCATTGGGGGATTGATCCACGGGTTTCATTTCTTAGCTCATTTTTACACAGGTGGCTTATAGCGCTCCGCCTGCATGCTGAACATCTCGGCGTAGCGGCCCTTGAGCGCGACCAGCTCGGCGTGGCTGCCCTGCTCGACGATGCGGCCTTTTTCCATATACAGGATGCGGTCGGCCATGCGCGTGGAGGAGAGGCGGTGCGAGATGTAGATGACGCTCTTGGCGCGCGCGGCCTCGGCCATGTTCCGGTTAAGGCGGTACTCGCTCTCGGGGTCGAGCGCGCTGGAGGGTTCATCTAGGATGGCGGCCGGGTTGCTGCGCGCGAAGACGCGCGCCAGGGCGATTTTCTGGTTCTCGCCGCCGGAAAGATTGACCCCGTTCTCGTCGAATTCGCGCGTGAGCGGTGTGTCCAGGCCGAGTTCCAGCTTTGCCAGCCGTTCGCTGAAGCCGCTCTGGTGCAGGGCGCGCTGCATGGTCGCTTCGTCGGCGTTGTCCGCGCCGGGCAGATCCAGGACCACGTTTTCGGCCAGGGTGGCGGCGAAGATCTGGAAGTCCTGGAAGACGGTCGCGATCAGCGCCCGGTAGGCCTGCGGGTCGAAGGAGCGGATGTCGATGCCGTTCAGGCGGATGCCGCCTTCGGTCGGGTCGTACAGGCGCATGATCAGCTTGGTCAGAGTAGTCTTGCCTGCGCCGTTGTGGCCGACGATGGCGATCTTCTCCTGGGGGCGGATGCTCAGGGTGATGTCGTTCAGGATCGGCGCGGCCGAACCGGGATAGGCGAAGCTGACGCCGGCCAGGTCCAGCTGCCAGGGCTCCTGCGGCAGCGGCGTGGGGTGGGCCGGGGCAACGATGCTGGGCTGCTGCCCGGAGAACTTACGGATGGCCTGCACATACAGGCTGTCCTTCTGCATGTCGGGCAGGAAGAGCAGGGTATCCTGGATCGAGCGGACGATGTTCGAGACCGCATTGGTGAGCGCCACCAGGTCGCCCAGGCCGATCTGTTTCCAAACGGCGGCGCGGATGATCAGATAGCCGAGGTACAGGCCGCGGAACAGCAGGGTAGGCAACACGAAGGACTGCAGGAAGCTCAGCCAGCCCAGTGTCCCAGCGTGGCGCTTGATGCTGGCTTCCATCCCGCCGACGCTTTCATCGTAGTCGTGCGAGAGCTTTTCAGACACGTTCGAGAGGCGCAGCTCCTTGGCGTGGTCGGCCAGGTAGAAGATACGCGTCAGGTAGCCCAGCTTGCGTTTGTGCGACAGGCTTTCGACCTCCAGCGCGAACTGGCGCTTGCCCTGGCGCATGGCGGCGTATACCGAAAGCCCGAGCCCCAGCATGGCAAAGAGGAAACCGACCGGGTCGAGAAGCAGCACGAAGATCACGGCCGTCAGGGCCGAAACGGTCTGTGCGCAGAGCTGCTTGACGCGCTCCATCATCTCGTCGAAACGCTGCGGCGCTTCGTTGATGGCCAGCACGAAGTCGTTGTAATAGCCAGGGTCGTCATAGCTGGCCAGGTCCAGGCGCGCGGCCTGGGCAAAAAGCTCCTGCTGGATGCCGCGATGCACCTTCTCCCTGGACTTCAAGGCGAAGTCTTCGTCCAGCCAGGCCTCCAGGGCAATGGCGATGGCAACACCGCTCGCGACCATCGCGATATAGATCACCACCTGCGAAAAGGGCCCGTTGAACTGGACTGTGTCGATGATGAATTTGATGCTGTAGACGTGCTCGAAAAAGATCACCACGCGGTGGAATATTTCCACGGCGAAGGTGGCGAACATATAGCCGCGCGCGTACTTCCAGCCGAACCTGAGCATGTAGAGATAATTGGCGACCACGGAGGGGCCGCCTTTGGGGTTTGCCGTTTTCATGCTTCCAGCTCCGCGATGGTGCTGTAGTTATCCTCCAGGTAGTTCTCGGCCTGCATGGCGAACATGCGCGCGTAGACCCCGTTGCGGGCCATCAATTCCTGGTGGCTGCCGGCCTCGATGATGCGGCCCTGGTCGAGCAGCAGGATGCGGTCCGCCAGGGTGGCGGAGGACAGGCGGTGCGAGATGAAGATGACGGTGCGGTCGCGGCAGACCTCCTTGATGGTGCCGTATAAACGATATTCCGAGAGCGGATCGAGCGCGCTGGAGGGCTCGTCCAGGATGGCCAGCTCGAAATCGGTGGCGAAGGCGCGCGCGATGGCGATCTTTTGCAGTTCGCCGCCCGAGAGCTGTGCGCCGTCGTCGGCGAACTCGCGGGTCAGGATCGTATCCAGGCCTTTGGGCAGGCTGAGCACCTTCTCGAGGATGCCGCTGTGGGCCAGCGCCTGGCGGGCGCGTTCGTAATCGTCCGCGTCGCGGGGCGAGCGCAGCAGCACGTTCTCGGCCACCGTCATCGAAAAGACGCGGTAGTCCTGGAAGGCGGTGCCGAACAGCCCGCGGTAGGAAGTCAGGCTGAAGTCCTTGAGCTCCTGGCCGTTGTACAGCACCTGGCCGGAACCTGGCTCGTACAGGCGCATCAGCAGTTTGACCAGGCTGGTCTTGCCGGCGCCGTTGTGCCCGACCACCGCGATCTTCTCGCCGTGGCGGATGGTAAAGCTGATATCGTTCAGCACGGCTTTGTCCTGGCCGGGATAGGCGAAGCTGACGTTGCGGAATTCGATGATCTGCATCGGCCGCGGCGCAATGACCACGCCGGGGGCATCGGCGATCAGCGGCCGGTATTCCAAAAAGGAGCGCAGGTTCTCGATATACAGCGTATTTTTGAACAGGTTGATCACACGCTCGGAGAGTTGCAGCAGCATCCAGGAGGCGCTGACGGTAGCCGAGGCCAGCACGGAGAAGGTGCCGATATCGATGCTCTTTTTGACGATCGCCAGCCAGGCCCCGTAAAGGAAGGAGCCCTGGAAGGCGAGCAGGAAAGTAAAGGCTGAGAACAGGAAATCGGCGCTGATCGTCCGGACTTTATAGCGCTCGACGACTTTGAACAGATCGGAATATCCAGATTCCAGGTGACTGATCAGCAGGCGCAGCACGCGCGAGAGGCGGATCTCCTTGGCGTAATCAGCCAGGTATAAGACGCGGTTGACGTAGGCGATGCGCCGGCGCGCGCCGGTGCTTTCGACCTCGCGCCGGTATTTCAGGTTGTTCATCCAGGGCCCGAAGACAAAGTTGCCAATAACGGGCAGCAGCAGGAAGCACAACAGCCACGGGTCGATCTGTCCGAGCGTGACGATCATGAATGCCGAGGCCACCGCCGCTGTAATGCTGCCGGTCAGCTGCTTGAGGAACTCGGGCAGGCGCGTCTCGGCTTCCTTGATGGCCAGGCTGTAGCGGTCGAAGAATTCCTCGTCCTCGTAGCAAGCCAGGTCCACACGCACGGCCTGGGCGAACAGGCGCTGCGAGAGCGCCGCGCTCATGCGCAGGTCCGAGAGCGGCCGGTAGCTGGCGCTGTACCAGCTAAAAAAGATGGCAATCAAGCCGAGCAGCGCCAGGGTGAGCCCTAGCCAGGTAAAGATACTGCCCACTGGCACATTCGCCTGGATCGACTGTAACAGATAGCGCAGGAAGAAGACCGCAAAGAAGATCCAGACGCCGTAATTGATCGCCTGCTCCAGGAATTGTAGCAGCACGCGCAGCGGGTCCAGCGCGAGCGCCAGTTTGAACAGATAAACGATATTGGCCCAGGTGCGGGGTTTGGTTGGTTTGTTTGCGTCCATGCGGGTTCCTGTGAGGTTGATGGCCGATTATACAATGCCGTCAGAAGTATGGAACCCCCTCCGGCCTAACGGGCACCTCCCCCAAATCCACAAGGGGAGTTTTATTGTCAAGCAATCGTCTGGTCGTGGATTTGGGGGAGGCAGGAGCGGGTAGGCCAGTCCGCAGAAAAAAATTCAGTACTGAACGATCGGAGCTTTTCCAATCCAGGCATCATTGTTTAGCATTCCAAGCATTGCACCGGCGCAATCGGAAAAACTGATTTCTGAAAATCCGTTGAACGGATTAAATCCCACACGGTAGTTTCCGGTATGCGCGCCTGTTTTCATTTGCAAAGGTCGCACACCGATCCAATCTACGTCGCGATTTTTATCCAGTAGTGCGAACTGGTTCTCTTTATCGAAATAACGCAGCGGAAGGAAAATCCTTGAATACATCTTCACAAATTTCGCGCCGAATCCAATCTTATCTTCCGGCACCAGAGTACTTCCCCCGCCGCACCAGACCAAACGCCCAACATTTTTCTCGCGCATTATTTTCAGAATGTGCCTCGTGACATCCGTACAAAGGTTTTTTGGTGAGTTCTTGTCGACACCAATCGCAAACAGTACTGCGTCCGTTCCTGGAAGAACAGCCCTGTCAACGTCAGCGTATTCAAGCGCATTGCCGGTCACGACGTAGATTTTTCCTTCCAATTCCGGGCGCAGTTTTTTGGGATCTCTGACCAGTACAGACAGTTCATGCCCGGCAATCAGCGCGAGGCGAACGCACTCGCTGCCGAGCGCTCCGGTTGCTCCAAATATTGCAAGTTTCATTGCGGACTGCTCCTTCTCGCGCATTACAAGTTCGAATTTAAGTATAGCATGGCCAAAGACCGAATTCGGCCGTCAAAATCGGCTTGAACTACCTGAAATGTTTTCCCCAGGAGCACCCACCCCGCTCCTGTACGTCCGTTTGTATAACAACTGTACACTAATCCTCCTATCCCTGACTGCGGCATTTTGGTTTAATGGAAAACGCGCGGAAAGGAGGTGGCCGGTAGTTCCATTTGCGCTGACTGTCGCGAGCTTCAGGTTGCACGAAAATTTTTCACCTATCCATTAATTTCATCAAGGAGAATTGTTATGTTACGAGTTAAATCAATGAGTATCCGACTTCTAGCGGCGCTGCTGGTTGTGCTGACGATTAACGCACCGGTGGCAGCCAAGTCACTGCGCGATTCGGGCCAGCCGGACTTCGGCCCGAACGTGATCATCTTCGACCCGAGCATGACGACCAGCCAGATCCAGGCCAGTGTCAACGCCATCGCCGCCCAGCAGGTCAATAACGAGATGGGCACACAGCGCTATACACTGCTGTTCATGCCCGGCACCTATGGCAGCACCGCCCAGCCACTCACCTTCCAGGTGGGCTACTATACCGAGGTAGCCGGCCTGGGCGCCTCGCCTACCGACGTGACCATCAACGGCCACGTCGACGTCTACAACCGCTGCCTGACCCCCAGCAACTGCATCGCGCTGGTCAACTTTTGGCGCTCGCTGTCGAACCTGACCATCCACGTCATGGGTCTCTCGGGCTGCCGCTCCTCGGGCGACTTCTGGGCCGTCTCACAGGCAGCGCCGATGCGACGGGTCAAAGTCACCGGCGGCAACATCACGCTGATGGACTACTGCACGGCCGGTCCGCAATACGCCAGCGGCGGCTTCATCGCCGACTCCCAGACCGGCTTTATCATCAACGGGTCGCAGCAGCAGTTTCTCGTGCGCGACAGCAGCATCGGCGGCTGGTCGAACGGCGTCTGGAACCAGGTCTTCTCGGGCGTCGTGGGTGCCCCGGCCCAGTCGTTCGGCGGCACGCCGTATAACCCGCCTCCGTACACCACGCTGGCCGCGAGCCCGGTAACCCGCGAGAAGCCGTTCCTGTATGTCGATTCGTCCGGCAACTACAACGTCTTCGTGCCGGCGCTGCGCCACAACTCGGTGGGCACCACCTGGAGTGGCGGGCCGGCCGCAGGGATGTCCATCCCGATCGATCAGTTCTTCATCGCCAGCCCAACGGACTCCGCGAAGAAGATCAACACAGCGCTCGCCGAGGGCCGCAACCTGATCCTGACCCCCGGCATCTACCAGTTGGACAGGACCATCGAAGTCAAACGCGCCGATACCGTGGTACTGGGACTGGGCTTCGCCACGCTGGTGCCGGACCACGGCATCCCGGCGCTGACGGTCGCCGACGTGCCGGGCGTGAAGCTGGCCGGGCTGCTGATCGATGCCGGCCCGCAGAACTCATCGGTGCTGCTGCAGGTGGGCACCCAGCGCGCGGATGAGAGCCAGGCCCGCGAGCACAACCAATGGAGCGACGCGGACGACCCGACCTCGCTGCAGGATGTGTTCTTCCGCATCGGTGGAGCCACCCCCGGCAAGGCCACATTAAGCCTGGTCGTGAACAGCGACAACGTGCTGCTCGACAACATCTGGGCCTGGCGTGCCGACCACGGTAACGGGGTGGGCTGGAGCGCCAACACAGCCGACAGCGGCGTGGTGGTCAACGGCAACGACGTCACGGCCTACGGACTGTTCGTCGAGCACTATCAAAAGTACCAGCTCATCTGGAACGGCGAGAACGGCAAGACCATCTTTTTCCAGAACGAGATGCCCTACGACCCGCCCACCCAGGCAGACTGGACGCACGACGGCGTCAACGGCTTCGCCGCCTACAAGGTGGCCGACACCGTCAGCACGCACGAGGCCTGGGGTATGGGCAGCTACTGCTTCTTCAACGTCGGCCCGGATATCCATGCTACACGCGCCTTCGAAGTCCCCGTGACCCCCGGAGTGAAGCTGCACGACATCCTGACCGTCTACCTGACAGCCAACGGCGGCATCGACCACGTGGTCAACGATACCGGCGCTGCCGTGAATTCGAGCAACCAGGTAACGAACATCGTCAGTTACCCGTAAGCTGAACTGATCAGCCGAGCGTGAGCGCCGGCGGGCGGGAGCAAACATCCCTACCCGCCGGCGTAATATTATGCAGTCGTCCTGAGCGGCAAAGTCCCCGGCATTATCGGGGGAGCGTTCTCCACGCGTAGTCGAAGGATCAGCGGGCCTCCGCTCAGGACGAAGTACATTTGGACAGGAGAACATCCCGCAAGCGGCTGCGCGCGCATGCCATGAAATGAATCCGTGCTATAATGGCGCTACGTAGAAGTTCAGGAGCATATAAAATGACGGATAACAACCTGTAGAAACCGCGTAATATTTCCGGGTACGACCTACTGTGATGATTCCATCCGAGGGCGTCTGCCCTCGGTTTTCGTTTTTAATCTACAGGATGATCCATGCTTACTGCACACCAACTCACCAAATCCTACGGCATCCAACCCGTATTGCAAGACATTTCCTTCAGCCTCAGCGCCGGCGAGCGCACCGGGCTGATCGGCCCCAACGGCTGTGGCAAGACCACGCTCATACGCATCCTGGCCGGTCTCGAACTGCCGGATAACGGTAGCGTAGCCCAGACATCTCCCGGCCTGCGCATCGGCTACCTGGCCCAGGGTATGCACTTCACCCCCGGACAGACGATCGCATCCAGCCTGGACCTGCCTGCCGTTTCGACAGAATCGCTCGAAGCCGAGATCGCCTCCCTGGCCCGGTCCATTTCCAAAACCCCCGGCGACCCTGCCCTTCAAGCCCGGTATGATTCTGTCCTCACGCAACTCTCCACCGTCCTCAGTCCTCCGTCCACGGTCCTCCTTCCGCTTGGCCTTGCAGACATCGACCCGCAGACGCCTGTAGCCCACCTGAGCGGCGGCCAGAAGACGCGCCTGATGCTGGCGCAGGTATTGCTCAAAGACCCCAACCTGCTGCTGCTCGATGAACCGACCAACCACCTGGATATCTCCATGCTCGAATGGCTGGAGCGCTGGCTGCAGGGATTCCCCGGCGCAGTCCTGATCGTCTCGCACGACCGCGCCTTCCTGGACCATACCGTCACACGCATCCTCGACCTGGTGCCCGAAACGCATTCGCTGCGGGCGTATACGGGCAACTACAGCGACTACCTGGAACAATACAACCGCGAACGCGAGAAGTTGTCGCAGGCTTATGCCAACCAGGTTGCCGAAGTGCGCCGCATGGAACAGGATATTGCCCGCACCAAGCAACAGTCCCTGCGCGTCGAACTGAGCACCACCCCGCGCCAGCCCGGCGTGCGCCGGATTGCCAAAAAGGTGGCCCGCAAAGCACTCTCGCGCGAGAAAAAACTCGACCGCTATCTGGAGTCAGACGAGCGCGTGGAAAGGCCGCGCGCCTCCTGGCAGATCAAACTTGATTTCGAAGCGCCCGCCCACCAATCGAAACACGTGCTGGTGACCGAAGCCCTGGCCGTCGGCTATGCCGGTCATCCGGCGCTGCTCAGCGGGCTGAACCTGGAGATCCACTCCGGCCAGCGCATCGCCCTGACCGGCCCCAACGGCGCCGGGAAAACGACACTCGTACGCACCCTGGCCGGGAAACTGCAACCGCTGGCCGGCAGCTTGCACCTGGGCGCTTCCGTCAAAGCGGGCTATATGACCCAGGAGCAGGAACTGCTCGAACCGGCGCTCAGCCCATTGCAAAGCGTACAGCGCGAGGCGACTTTCAACGAGACCGAAGCCCGGCACTTCCTGCACCTCTTCCTGTTCGGCGGCGACGACGCCCTGCGCCCCAGCGCGGAACTCTCCTACGGCGAACGCGCGCGCCTGCAGTTGGCGCTGCTGATTGCCCAGGGCTGCAGCTTCCTGCTGCTCGATGAGCCAATCAACCACCTGGACATCCCCTCGCGGGCGCGCTTCGAACCGGCGCTGGCAAACTTCCAGGGCGCCGTGCTGGCCGTCGTCCACGACCGCTATTTCATCGAACACTTTGCCGGAGAGGTATGGACTATCCGGGAAGGGCAGGTGAAAAAATGGTAATCCGGCCCACACCCTACCCGGAGGTCAACACAGTATTGGGCCTCCTGCTGCCCAGCGTCGAAGAGATCCTGGGAAATCAGTTTGTCGGCATGTACCTGTACGGGTCGCTTTCCAGCGGTGATTTCGACCCCGCCAGCAGCGATATCGATTTTGCGGTCGTCACCGAAAACCTGCTGCCCACCGAAATCATTTCCGCGCTGGAAGTCATGCACAAAAGCCTGCGCGCCAGCAGCCCGAAATGGGCCCAAAAGCTGGAAGGCTCCTACATCCCGAAAGACCTGATCCGCCAGCACGACCCGCACGGCCCGGCCTGCCCCACCGTCAATGAAGGCAAGTTTTACGTCGACCAGCGTGGCAGCGACTGGATCATCCAGCGCCACGTCATCCGTGAATGCGGCGTGATCGTAAAAGGCCCGCATCCGCAGACGCTCATCGACCCGGTCTCTGCCGATGAGATCCGCCAGGCGGTGATGGGCACCCTGCACGAATGGTGGTTCCCAATGCTCGAAGACCCTGCCTGGCTGCGCGAGCATGACAGTCCCTACCATGCCTTCGCCGTGATCACCATGTGCCGCGTACTGCACGCGCTCGAACACGGCACCATCGTCTCCAAACCCGTGGCAGCAAAATGGGCCCAGGCCCAGTTCGACGGGCGTTGGAATCCATTGATCGAAAGGGCGCTCGCCGTACGCTCCGGCGGCACGAGGCCCGATTTCCTGGATGAAACGTTGGGTTTCATCCAATTCACAAAAGACCGGACGGAAAACCGCCGCTGATCGGCATGCGCCCCAACATAAAATGTGAAGTAGAATTATCCCTATGAAAACCCTTTTCTGGCCGCTGCTGACGCTGCTGCTGGTTTCCTGCCAGCCGGGCGGCGTCGTGCCGCCCGCCGCTAGGGGGCCTTCGGCTCTGCGCAATGCCGCTGGCACGACGCCAGTGGTGCAGATGGCGGGGCAAACCAATGTTTTCATCATTGACGGACAAAACATAACCGGCCTTCAGCCAAGTTCTCAGATACCGGCAACGCTTATCGCGCAAGCCGGGCTGGTGCTCTCTCCCGCAGATAAAATTTATTTAAACGGCTTCGAACTGCCCGCAGATTATTCCCTGCCCCCCGGCGGGATGTATACACTCCAGATCCGTCGCGCAGTGGACGTAACGCTGATCACGCCCGACGGGCAGACGAGCTTCCAATCGGCGGCAGCCACCATCGGGCAGGCCATCAGCCAGGCCGGGTTACAGTTATACGCAGCCGATTTCCTCTCCCCGCCCGCCGGAGCCGCATTGAGCGGCGGCCCGGTCACGGTCACCTACCGCCCGGCGCGCGACCTGACTGTCAGCGTGGATGGACAATCCATACCGGTGAAATCCTCGGCGCAGACGGTTGGCAAGGCACTGGCCGAGGCCGGGATTGCGCTGCTCGGGCTGGACTACAGCCGCCCGGCTGAGTCCGAAGCGCTACCGTCCGACGGGCAGATCAAAATCGTTCGCGTCAAGGAGGTCATTACCCTGCTGGAAAAATCCATCCCATACAAAACCGAATATCAGATGTCCGATACGCAGGAATTGGGCACGGAGAGTTTGTTGAAAGCAGGCCAGTCTGGCCTGGCGGTCAGCCGCGTGCGCGTACGCCTGGAAGACGACCGGGAAGTCAGCCGTATTACCGAAGCAGAGACAGTTGTACGCCCGGCAGAGGGACGCATCGTGGGCCTGGGCACAAAAATCGCGCTGCATACCCTGCCCGGGACGGGCGGCCTGCAATACTGGCGCGCAGTGAGTATGTATGCCACCTGGTACTCGCCCTGCCATTCTGGCATAGACGGCTGCTCTTACGGAACAGCCAGCGGCCTGCCAGTCAAAAAAGGGGTTGCGGCCATGATTCCGGCCAATTTCAACGCCCTGCGCGGGCAGCAGATATACGTCCCCGGTTACGGAGTTGCGACGATTGCTGACGTAGGCGGTGGCATTCCCGGAAAACTATGGATCGACCTGGCCTACTCGGACGATGATAACGGCCCGAAGGTGAGCGGCTGGGTGACGGTCTACTTCCTTACCCCCGTCCCGGCCAATCCTACCTATGTGATCCAGTAACTTCATCCCATGTCCCGCTTCGAACGTACCACCCTGGGTGTCCTCATTCTCGCTGCTATCATTTTATGGGCTGCGGTTGGATATAAATTCAAGCAGGCCTGGCAGCAGCCGCTTGGGCCACAGTTGGTCTTGCCAACGTATACCTCTGCGCCAGAATCAACAACGCTAACGGCCACCACCTCCACTCCGCGCCCTACTGTTGGCCCAACGAGCACTTTCCTCCCCGGGCAATCCACGCTGACGCCCTTCATGCTCACACCAGGCAACCAGCCGCTGTGCGGCGGACCGCAGACCATGACAATTCTCCTGATTGGGTCAAGCACCCATAATCCTGGTTATCTCTATGGCTTGGCGGATGTTATCCGGCTAGTACGCGTGGATTTTGCCAGGCCGCGCGTGACGGTGCTTGAATTTCCACGCGACTTGTGGGTGGAAATCCCCGATATCGAGAGCCACTACAATATTACGCATGGAAAGCTTAACCAGCCTTATTTCTATGGCAACAAGGGCATGGGGTATTACCAGGGTCCTGGTGAAGGGCCCGGTTTGCTGGCCCGCACACTCGACCTTAACTTTGGCGCGCGTGCCGATCACTATATCGCCGTCAACATGCTCACCTTTGTTCGCATCGTTGATACCGTCGGCGGCATCGACGTGTACCTGCCCCACAACGTAGACGGGCGCAAAGAAGACCAGGCCAGCCGTTCAGACCTGTTTTTTGGCGCCGGGCCACATCATCTGAACGGAGATCAGGCACTCATGCTGGCTCGTATCCGTCAGAACACCGTTTTCGAACGGGCCGACCAGCAGAACCGCATTTTTTGTGCCGTACGCGCTGCCCTGCTCAGCCCGCAGAACCTGACCAAATTGCCGCAAATTGTCGATACATTTGACGGGGCGGTTCAAACCGATCTCAGCCCGGAACAAATCAGCCAGTTGGCTTGCCTGGCTCCAAAGCTCGATCCCCGAAACATCACCTTTGCAGGTTTCCCACCTGACCTGCTGAAAGGCTCCCGCATCTATGACCGCGAAGAAGGCAAGGAAGTCTTCATCTGGGATGCCGACTTTAACATGCTGCGCCTGTACGTGAACGCTTTCAAAGCCGGCGTCTGGCCTCAATCTGCACCACTGCTCGGCAGGAACAGCGCTTCGCCGACCAATACCTCCGTCGACCAGACCGGCTTTAGCTGCAAATGAATTCTTCTCCGCCACCCTTCAACGCCGCATCCGTTCTGCGCCAACATGGCCTACGTCCTGATAAGAGTCTTGGACAGAATTTTTTGCAAGATCCAAGTGCGCTGGAAAAAATCATTCGGGCGGCAGAAGTTGAGCCAGACGACACGGTCCTGGAGATCGGGCCCGGTCTGGGGAGTTTAACCCGCTACCTGGCCACCTGCGCCAAAACAGTCACGGCGATTGAGCTGGACCATAACCTGATCCCCGTTTTGCAGACCGTTCTGGCCCCGTATGCGAACGTACGCATCATCGAAGGCGACATTCTGAAATTTCCGCCGGCCGAACTGGTCGGTGCGCGCCTGGACGATTACCTGGTGGTTGCGAATGTGCCCTACTACATCACTTCAGCTATTTTCCGTCACTTACTGGCAAAACCTCCCCGTCCGCGGCGGATTGTGCTGACCATCCAGAAAGAAGTTGCCGAGCGAATCTGCGCCCGGCCCGGAGAGTTGAGTCTGCTGGCCTTGAGCATCCAGGTTTACGGACAACCCGGCATTGCAGCCACAATTCCCGCCGAGGCTTTTTACCCGGCGCCTAAAGTGGATTCGGCCGTCATACGTGTGGACCTATATCCTGACCCGATCATTTCCTCGAACCTGCTCGACAGGTTTTTCCGTCTGGCCAAGGCCGGGTTCAGCCAGAAACGCAAAACCCTGCGGAACTCACTATCCGCAGGGTTGGGAATTTCGACGGGTGCAGCCGCTCAAATACTCGAGCAGGCCGGGATCGACCCGCAAAGACGCGCAGAGACCTTAAGCCTGGAAGAATGGGGGAAACTCAGTAATCAGTAGCCAATGGTCAGTGTTCGGCGATCATCTGGACGCGCGCGGCTGTCCCTTTTGCACGCAAATCTCTCAAGACCCATTTGACCTGCCAGACACGTAAAGCCGCTTCCATTTGTATTTTGAGCGACATCTTCGATTTGCCCCAACGCCGGTCGGCAAAATGGATCGGCACCTGGGCAAATCGATACCCCAGGCAGAAGGCCATGTAGGCCATCTCCACCAGGAATACATAGCCGTTTGCCTGAATACGTTCCAATGGCATCCCCAGCAGCGCATCGCGCCGCCACAGGCGAAAACCTGCGGTGGGTTCGCTCAAAGGAAAGTCCAAAATTGTTCGGGCATAGAAATTGGCAAAGCGTGAAAGCGCCTTACGCCAGAGCGGCCAACGTTGGTCTACACTTCCACCGGGGACATACCGCGAACCGAGCACATAATCGGCATTCTCCAGCGCAGCCAGCATCGCCGGTAACCTGCCGGGATCGTGGGAGAAGTCCGCATCCATCTGGCCGACAACCTCGGCTCCATCGGCGAGCGCCTTCGCAAAACCTTCGAGATAGGCGGTGCGGAGTCCCAACTTGCCAGCGCGGTGGATGACGGAAATACGCCCGGGATGGCGGACGGCCAGTTCATCGGCGAGGGCACCGGTGCCATCAGGGCTGTTATCATCCACAACCAGGATTTTTAGATTCGCAAGGGGAAGCGCAAATAAAGCGGAGACCAGCTTGGGCAGGTTCTCCGCTTCATTATAAGTTGGGATGATAACCGTCAGTTGCAAAATAAACTCCTATTTTTTGCGGTTGAGAAGCTCCGCCTTGATCTCATCAACCGACGCAAAACGATGTTCCCCGGCAACCATATAACCGGAATGCACCGCCAGACGAGTCTTGGGCATGGTTGCCTGATCGCGGTCTTTGATCGGGTAGAAATAATCCAAAGACTGTTCGAGGCGGGTGCGTATGCGCTCTTCCATCGTCAAGGCACTGTCTGGGCTGACCGATGCCAGGAAGACCGTGGGGCTCATGTGTCCGAGGAAATCGTCCGCGCCAGCCACATTACCCATGGCATTATGGATCATCAAGCTCACCGCCCGCAATACATCATCTGAAGCGACGAAGCCGTAATGCTCACGGAATGAGTCCAGGTTTTCCAGCGAAACCGCTACCAGGGCCCAACCATCTTTGCCAAGACAATCCTTGAGCTTTTCGTCGACCACGGCACCTTCAGGCAGCCCGGTGATGGGGTTCGTGAGCGTATCCTGGCTGGCACGCTTCAATGCATTACGCACGCGCAGGCGTAACTCCTGCACATCAAAAGGCTTGGTGATGTAATCATCCGCGCCGAGTTCCAATCCACGTAAACGATCGGCGCGGTCACGTTTTTCTGTCAGAAAAATAATCGGGATGGTTTCCGTCTTGCGGTCCGAGCGCACACGTTTGGCAACTTCGTAGCCATCAATATCAGGCAAGCGGATGTCAAGAATGATCAAGTCGGGCCGGGAGGTTACAGCAGCCCGGACGCCGTCTTCACCCCAGTTTACCGTGAAGACTTCATATCCCTGAACGCGGAAATAAGCGTTGAGCATATCCGCCACGTCCAGATCATCTTCCACAATCAAGATTTTCGGTTTTGCGTCTGCCACAGCGCGCCTCGCTAGGCGATCGGTTCTTTCTGAATGATAAATTCACAAACGCTATCGCCGAGGGCAATGCATTTCGATTCGTTTACGCGGAACTCGTTGCCGCCGGAGACCCATTTCAGACCTTCCTGCAGCAGGCCTACGGCCACAAAACAGGCCGGTTTATCCACGCCCGAGCGTCCCCAGCAGACCGGGCACTTGTGAATGGTGTATACAAATTCATTTTCATGCTCTTCCACCGTGCTGTGCTGGTCGCTGACCTGGGTGAAAATCTTTGCCATGGCTGGAATGCCAATGCGCATTTTTGCCTGCAAGGGCAGCACCTTAAAGGCCAGATCGCCTGCGCCGGCCAGTGCGCCGAAGTTCTTCAGCGCATCGGCAAAGGTGGCCCGGCCGGCACGTAGAGCCAGACCGCGGCCGCCGCGCGGACCGTACATTTCTTCCAGCGCAATATTAATGGAGGAAACATCTGCAAAATCAAACGATTTTTCCAGACTGTCCGGTGGATAGTTGTCAACGTAGTTATTCAGGCCAGCCAGGTTAAGAATGGCGTTCAGGCCGTTCTTCCCCATTACATCTTCCAGGGCCTTTATCATGATCAGGCCAAATTTACTCGGATAATACAATCCAGCTTTTGGGATCGGGCTCATAACGGTCTCCGCCTTAGATGAGTTTTTGGAGGTCTTCGGTGGCCCGGCGCATATCCAGGAAAATCAGGCCGAGTTTTGCTTGTTCGCGCGCCAGTGCAGTCAGCACCGCTTCCTCACCCACGGACATCAGGATAACGTAACCTTTTACACCTTTAATGTAAACCTGTTCCAGCGAGCCGCGTCCCAATTCTGTGGCAATACGTTCACCCAGGGAAAGCATCGCGGCAGACATAGCCGAAACGCGGTCTTCTTCAACGCCCTGAGGCAGAGCCGAAGCAATGCTCAGACCGTCAACACTCACGATGGCAGATGCTTCAATATCCGAAGATGAAGCCTGCAACTCACGCAGGCGATCCACCATTTGTTGATTGCGGGACTTGGACAAATCAGCCCTCCTGACGGATAGGATAATAAGGAAAATGCAAACAAAAACAACCGGTGTCGCTACTTTAGCACAGCGACGAACCTGTGTCAAGTTGAAATGACTTTTTTATTATAGCATGAGACTTACAAAGAGTTTGCATTTTCAAAATGGAAATCTGCGCATAAACCCATGTATAATTCGAAAAGAAACCTTCCAACCAGAGAACTCCATGAAAAAGTTAATTTACATATTGGCGACATTTGCTTTGGCCCTTTCCAGCCTGGGTGCGCAGCCTGCCGGCGCGCAGACAGGCTTACAGCCCGAAGACAATGCCGGCGCAGTCGTCTGTGCGCCGGATGTATATCTGCAGCCCCCGGCAGACTGCCTGCCTCTTGGCCCGTCTGAATACCTGACGGAGATGGCGCGCCTGGGAATGACTTTTCCGCTGCAGCCGCTACCTGCAACCACGCTGGATGCCAGCCTGAAGGCGCTACCTTATTCCTATTACAAGATCAACTCGGATACGGGCACCGGATTCTACCCGAGTTTGGGTGCCGCGCAAGACAAACGCGGCGCCGATCGCATCATCCCCCCTGGAAAAATCCTTTACGTCGTTTATAGCACTCGAGATGATACCGACAAAGGTACTTACTTCCAACTTCCTTCAGGCGAGTGGATGCCAGGCGATGGCTCGACGGTTGGGCTGCCAAACATCAAACCGGGACTGGAATTCCATTCCACCCCGCGCAACGGATTTGGGTGGGCATGGTTACCCCAGACTCCCGTCCGCAGTCAGCCCAACCTGCTTCCTGGCAACCGGCCTATCCGCACACTGACCTGTGAAGGAGAAGGTTGTTACCCCGTCGTACAGGTGTATTCAGTACAAAATATTGAAGGTATCGACTGGTATCTGATCGGCCCGAATGAATGGGTGGAAGGCAGCAAAATCGCCGCAGTATTCCCGGACAATACACCGCCGGATGGCGTTACCAATGGCCGCTGGATCGATGTCAACCTTGCCCAACAAACTTTGGCCGTATATGATAACCAGCAGTTGGTGTTTGCCACTGTGATGGCCAGCGGCGCGGAGCCCACCTGGACGCGCCCCGGCCTGTTTCAAATCTACCAGAAAAAAGAACTTGAAACGATGAGCGGGGATCAGGGCAGCCCTGATTATTATTATCTCGAAAATGTGCCCTGGACGATGTACTTCGATAAAGCCCGCGCCCTGCATGGCGCGTACTGGCGCGCAATACTTGGCTATACCCAGTCGCACGGCTGTGTCAACATGGCCATCGGCGACGCGCACTGGTTGTTCAACTGGGCTCACGAGGGAGACTGGGTCTACGTCCATGACCCAAGCGGGCTTACCCCTACCGACCCGGCCAAATATTCAGACGGTGGGGCCTGAACCCTTGGAACCTGGCATACTCAGAACCTCGGTGAAAAACATTTACCGCATTCATACCATCCAGCGCATGTTTGAGCGCGGCATAAGCACTGCAGACGTGCGCGCCGTGCTGGAAAGTGGGCGCACGATCGAGACCTACGCCGATACGTACACCCCGGCCCGCCTGGTGCTCGGACGCTGCGGTAAGCGCGTACTGCACGTGGTGCTGGCCGAGAATTCCGCTGACGGCGAAGCCATTATAGTGACTGTCTACCAGCCCAAACGTGGGCGCTGGGAAGCGGATTTCGAACGGCGCAAAGTATGATTTGCATTTTATGCAAGCAGGCCGCGACAAACCCCGGTCAGACGACGGTGACACTCGAACAGGGAGACCTGCACCTGGTGGTAACGAATGTGCCGGCCTTGATCTGCCCATCCTGCGGCGAAGCCTATACAGATGAAGACACGGCCACCCAATTGCTGGCGCTGGCCGAAGAGATGCAGAGCGCCGGGCTGGAGGCAGATGTGATCGTCTACGGGGGCACCCGCGACAGGTAGGATACACAGGATAAATTTTTACGGGCATAAAAGATCGAGGCTTCCGAAGAAGAATGGGAACGTGGGGAATGCAGCAAAATATCAGTTCATAATCTCGCGGTAAGAATGGGGGTCTAAAGGAGTAGAATGAATGTATAAAGCATTTTCGAGCAGTTGAACTCTGCAATAAAGTAAACACATGAAAAAGGCCGCAAACATCCGCTTTTTGAAATGGAATGCCCTTGCGACTTGGGAACCAGCATATTACGCACTCACGACCGCAGGCGTAAACCGGGATAGCCTATGGAAAGAATCAGGAAGAAGCTCAGCATGAACAAAGATATATTCGAAGGCAAGTGGAAACAAGTCCGGGATAAGTCCAAAGACTGGTGGAGTCTGATCAACGATCACGACCTCGACAGGGTGGCCAAGGCGCCTGTCAAGCTCGATAAATATGTCACAATGCTCCAGGTGAAGTATGGTTACACCCGTGAGCAGGCCAAAAAGGAAATCGGCATACGCGTGGCGGTTTACGATGCTACACACAAGCCAGGCACTCCCCCGACTTCGTAATACTGCACTGGCCCGCGCAGCGCATATCTTTATCCAGATCGGCTTCTATATAAACGTCAAGCCACCCGGCATATTGAACCGGGTGGCTTGACGTTTAAGTTATTCCCATGAAATCGTGCAAGACATGTGCCGGAAAAAACAGTGTGGACAACATAACAACAAAGCTACTCCAAACGTTTATACATTCGAAGGCCCCTATCGTCGCTCTATCCGTTCACATACTGGCAAAGGCTTTCATTTCATTCAGCCCGCATAAGCACTATATGGAGACGCTCTTCAAGGAGGAGGATTCCAATGCTTGAACTGATTATCGTAGTGCTGCTGATTTTATGGTTACTCGGATATTTTGGTGGAAGAGGCATGCGCGGCGGCAACCTGATCCATTTGCTGCTGGTCATCGTGGTCATTCTTATCATTGTAAGGCTGGTGCGCTAGTGCCCGGCCAACATAAGAATGTAGGATAAATATGCCTGCCCTGCCCCGGGCTCTTCATGGGGTCAAGAGTGCTTTATCCTATATCCTTAGAAAGTCCGGGTACTAGCAGCTTGGCTTTCTAAAGGTAAGGGTGTAGGGCCAGGGGACCTTGCATGCGAGCAGGCGCCTGCCCCAGGTGAGACGAAAAGCTGAATTCGATGTAAACCAGAAAGGAGAATTTTATGAAAAGATGCGATGAAGTCATGACAAAAGATCCAATCTGCTGTCTGGCAGATGACGTAGTGGCAAAAGCGGCCCAGATCATGAAAGATAGGGATATCGGCTCGGTGCCGGTCATCGAAAACGAACATAGCAGAAAGCTGGTCGGCATCGTGACTGACCGGGACTTGGCACTGCAGGTCGTAGCATACGGCTACGACCCAAAAACCACGAAAGTGGCATATGTCATGTCACACGGTGTTGTTACCTGTCGCGCGGAAGACAATTTACAAGAGGCGCTGGATCTCATGTCTGACTATCAATTACGCCGCATTCCTGTCGTCGATAACCACGATCAAATTATCGGCATTATCGCCCAGGCAGATGTGGCTCTACGTGGTAACCAGCCGGAAAAAACCGCCATGACGGTAAAGGAAATTTCCCAGTCCAGCATGCTTTTACTGGAGCGCTAATCAAACAGGCTGGAATATTCCGCCATCGCCTGGTGAGCCAATGCCATTCATTCTGAGACTCGACCCTGGCGGAAATACCGGCTTTCCCACCTGAATATCAAAACAAGGAGAAAACAGCATGAAAAACAATAATGAGGAATTTGAGCAGCACGACAGCAAGAATAGCACGGCACCCGTTTTAGCCGGTCTCTTGATCGGTGGGCTGGCCGGCGCCGGCGCGGCGCTCCTGCTCGCGCCCCAATCCGGAAAAGAAACGCGCGCCCAGATCCAGCAGAAAACCATCGAACTGCGTGACCGCACGGCAGAAACCGTGGACGAGGCCATGACACAGGTCAAATCGAAAACTCATCAGATCAAGGCCGATGTACGCGAGAAGGCCGAAGAACTGCAGCAGCAAGGCCAGGAAGTGCTCGTCCAGCAGCTCGACCGTGTGTCCGCAGCTGCCGAAGCCGGCAAGGCCGCCGTCAAAGGTTCCTGAGACCGTACGGCGTATCTTATCCTCAGCGGCAAATATTTTTTTATTTGCCGCTCCATATTCATTTATTATAAGAAAGGACATTCACAATGAATTTTACAAGAAATATAGGCATGTTGTTATTGAGTATCTGGCTCATCCTTACGGGCCTGTCGGCATTTGCCTCGATGGCAGGCCTGGCCCCCGTCCTGGCGATCCTCGCCATCGCGGCCGGTATTTTCATCCTGATCGGCCGTTAGTACCCGGCGAACATAAACATAAAAGACGCAGGATAGAACAGCCCTGACCCCGCGCAGTTCGCGGGGCAGGGCAAACATCCTATCCCTGCGTCTTTAGAAAGTCCGGGCGCTGGGTCAACAACCGCTACCCGGCCTGCAGGCCGGGTAGCGTCTTTTAACAAAGAAGCATTATTGAGCCGAAGAACGGGTGGCTCAAAAGTTCCTTCCATCAGAATCCCATTCCAACAATATGAACACAAAAATCCGACCGGCTATTGCCGACAAAGTGGCCAGCATTACCGGGGCATGCCTGGCGCTGCTTGTCGATATGGCCGAGAAATTATTTGCGACCAATAAATCATTATATGAGCGCGACTGGACGAGGAAAGGATTCATTATGCAAACATCCAGCCTGTTCAACAAGGCTGCTCACCGCCCGCTACGGGCGAAACTGATCTTTAACGCAAACTCCGGCCGGCCGGAAGATTCGCCGCAGCAGCTTGCCAGTATCCTTTCAGAAATGCAGGACCATAATATTTTGCCCGAAGTCCTTACAGTACGTCCCGACACCGAACTTGAGGAGGTGGTGCGTAGCGCTATCAAATCAGGCATCAAGCTGATCGTTGTGGCAGGCGGCGACGGGACGATCGACAACATCATAGGCGCCATGGTTGGGAGCGATGCAACCCTCGGAATCATCCCCACTGGTACGCGCAACAATGTCGCTTTCAACCTGGGCATTACTGGCGATATCGCAACTTCCGTCGCGCTTCTACGCCATGGACGCCGCCTGAAGATCGATGTTGGGCGCATCCACAGTGGCCATACCCGTCGCTGGTTCCTGGAAGCTGCCGCCCTGGGTCTCATCTCGGACCTGTATCCGATGGCCGATGAGTTCCAGCACGGCAACCTGGCGCAGATCGGTGATTTACTTTCCACATTTTTCTCGGCAACCCCCTCGCGCCTGCGCCTGATCTTGGATGGGCGCAAACGTCTCGATACGACCGCGCACATGGTATTGGTCGCCAATATGTCTTTTCTTGGGCCTCATTTCCAGATTTCCCCCAAGGTATCCTTCAAAGACAATCGCCTGGACGTGTTCGTTTTTTCAGAAATGAGCAAGCTGAACCTGATCGCTTATGTGATGAAGGCCATCGCCGGCCCGGTAGAAAACCCCGGCATCAAACACTACCGGGTGAAGCACCTGCAAATCTTTTCGAATCCCAAAATGCCGGTACTGGCAGACGGGGTTCTGCTTGGACAAGGTTCATTATCGCTTGACGTCCACCGCCATACGCTCATGGTCATGGCCGGCGGCAAACTGACCGGAGAGCCGCAAGCAATGGCAGGTATCACGCCAGAAATGGGATTGAATGGATAGGAACCCCGAGCTGGTACCCATCCTTGAACAGGCGGCACACCGGGCTTCCTTTTGGTCCGCCAATAAACGCCGGCCCGCTTTCTTATTGGCTTTGGTCACCGGGCTGGTCCTGTTTCTCATCTGGCTGCCGGGCAGTTCGCGAGCGTCACTAATAACGGCGCTCAGCGCTCAACGCCTGCTGGTCAGTTTTCTGTTCATTTTTGCGTTGGTGACGTTATCATTGATCTGGTCAGCGGGGCAGCGCCTGGACAGCCAGATTTTCCTGTTCTTTAACCTGAGAGGCTATCATTCGGACTGGTTGAATAACTTCATGTTCCTGGCAACACAGCTTGGCAATATGCTGGTTGCATTCATAGCAGCCGAGGTATTTTTATTGCTGGGCTATCGCCGCCTGGGCATCGAAGTCATTCTTGGAACGCTCACCCTCTGGCTGCTGGTGGAAACCATCAAGGCTCTGGCTGACCGGGATCGCCCATTCCTGACCATCAAGGAGACGCGCGTCATCGGTTGGCGCGAAAAAGGCGATTCTTTTCCTAGCGGCCATACTGCGCAGATATTTTTCCTGGTGACGCTCTGCATGCACCGCTTCCAACTGGACCCGGTAGCGAGCCTCGCGCTGTATGTAGTCGCGGTGCTGGTCGGTTTCACACGTATGTATGTTGGGGCGCATTATCCGCGCGATGTGATCGGGGGAGCAATGCTCGGTTCCGTTTGGGCGATTCTGGTAACGCTGGTGGACCCCTATTTGATCGTGCCGCGCTTATAATATTAATTGTATCGGGTTGAAATATGCAACCGGGGAAAGTTAAAGTTGCTTATCGTGTGTATTCCCGATCAAAGGAGAGCGCTGTGAAAAGAGAAGCAGGCTTATGGATCGACCATCGACAGGCTGTGATCGTGATCTTTACAGACAAAGGCCAGGAGATCAAAAGCATCACATCCAACGTGCGGCAGCATATCCGCTATGCCGGCGGCTCCCAGTCCAGGACTTCGGATTGGGTAAAAAAGGCCAGGCCGGCCGATCAGCAGGACGAGCACCTGGCAAAGCATGCCAACCAATACTACGATGAGATCATCGCCTTTATCCGCGAGGCAGAATCAATCCAGATCTTCGGCCCAGGCGAGGCAAAAGATGAGCTCGCAAAACGCCTTGCATTCGAAGGCCTCAAGGAACGCATCGTTGCCCTCGAAACCGTTGACAAGATGACGGACCACCAGCTTGCGGCTAAAGTCCGCGAGCGTTTTCTGGCCTGAGCGCGCCGGCGGATTAGCGGCTGGATGTGTGTTGGCCTTTTTATTGCGAGGAAATTCGTCGCCACGGCTGAAGGCTTAGACCGGCATTTTGCCCGGGCTACAAATCGCGCCTCTGAAAGAAGCGTATGGCGCAAGCCAGCGTGAGCAAAAGATACAGGAACGCGTAGACGACCATCAAGCTGCTGGGCACAGACGTGGTCCCGAAGGGAGACATGTTCAGGACGCCGGCCAGGGGAGATTGCATCTCAAAAGCCGCACGCCGCCAGAGCGATTCGCTCGGGATGATCAGGCTGGTGACGATGCCGACCTTGATGGCAGTCGGGTTACCAAGGATGGAACCGATCTGTTCGATCCATCCGCCGATAAAGGCCAGGCCATATAGACCAAAGACGGTCCCCCCGGTAGCCAGGGCGGAGAACACGCTCGAGAACATCAACGAGATCGTCATCACCAGCAGGGCTTCCAGATAAATCAGTCCCAGGCCAGCCGGCAAATTGTCCGCGAGGTACCCGGATTGAATAAACACACTTGCCACTGTGCCACCGCCCATCAATATGAAATACAACGCCAGCAGTCCGGCAAACCCAACCCATTTGCCAAGCACCACGTCCGAGCGGCGGATCGGCTTGGTCACAATTGTCTGAATCGTCCCCGAGTTGATCTCGCCGGAGAGAGTATCCGCCCCGAGCAGGGCTGCCATGGCGATCGACAGGAATGTGACTGCATACAGCCCGGCCAGCAAGAGCATGTTGATTCCTTCGCGGTCCGCAATACGGTTGACGAACGGGTTGGCCTGGCCTGCTTCCACCGCCGCTGCGCCCACCAGCTTGATCTGCGTGATGATCATATGGAAACCCACTGAAAAAACCAGCAGGAAACAGACCCCCAGCACCAAGCCGGTCAATACGATCCGCCTGCGAATGGCTTCGCGGAAGGTCAGTTGCGCCAGGATCCAGATCGATTTCATAGCCCACCATCCTTCCCGACGGTTTCGATGAAGATTTCCTCGAGTGACATGCGGTTGGGGGTCAGGGCATATACTTCCGCGCCCTGCGCCACCAGGTAACGCGTTATCTCCGGCAAGGCAGATTCGCTCCGGATGTTAAGCGTGATATGTTCGCCATCAGCGCGGATATCGCTGCCCCACCGGGCAAGCCCCGCCAGGGTATCGGCAGACAGCTTTCCGGCTCGCAGAGTCACGCTGGACTGGCTGGTATCGAGCGCAGCCATCTCGAGCACGCGCACCACCTCGCCGTGGCGGATGAAAGCCACCCGGTCACAGGTGACTTCGATCTCACTCAGCAGGTGCGAGTTCAGGAATACACAGGTGCCCTGTTCGCGCAGTTCACGAATGATGTCGCGGACAAGTAGACGGCCGACCGGGTCCAGGCCGGAGGTCGGTTCGTCCAGGATCACCAGCGCCGGGCGGTTTAACAAGGCCTGCGCCAGGCCGATGCGCTGCAGCATACCTTTGGAATAAGTACGCAGTTGCTTGCCGCGGAAATCGGCCAGACCCACCCGTTCGAGCAGTTCCGCGCTGCGCAGTTGCAGGTCGCGCGCTTCCATGTTGAGCAAGCGGCCGTGCAGTTCGAGGAATTCGGCGGCGCTCAACCATTCCTGGAAGCGGAAATGCTCCGGCAGGAAGCCGATGCGCGCAAGGGTGGCACGATCTCCGATGGGTTCACCCAAGAGCATGGCCGTGCCGGAGGTCGGACTGATCAACCCGAGCAGCATTTTGATCGAGGTGGTTTTCCCGGCGCCGTTGGGGCCCAGGAAGCCGAATACCTCACCCCGCTGTACTTGCAGGGTGAGGCTCTTGACGGCCGCGCGCTCGCCGAACTCTTTTCTTAACTGGTTGGTTTCAATAGCAGGTGCAATGGGCATACATATCTCACTTGATATGTCAGCCTGAATGAGCGTTCTTCCCTGGCACCGACCGCGCACCCCGCCTGTCCCGCGTTTTTTGCGGGGCGAAGTGCGGCGGGGCAGGTGACGGTGTGCGAGTGAAGCGTCTCGGTTTTTATACAAAGAGTGAGATGTGTCGCCATGGCGCCATGCGACACTTCGTCGTCCAGAACGCTCCTCACACCGTCCCGCAGCGGCGTCCCTGCGGGAGCATGACAGAGAAAGGGGCTCGCTCTCAAGGCAGGGAATTTGCCATACGGATGGCTGTTTCTGAATTGGTGCCCAGGCCGCTGATGGCATAGATGATCCCATCTTTGACCCAGATCAGGGAGAACTGGGGTACATCGTCCGAGGGGCGCTGGATGAGCGTGCCGGTGACGCCGTCGACGCTGAGCTGCCGGTACGTAGCTGCGTTCTTGGGGATCGGGATCACCAGCGTGGAGCTCCAGTCGACGCTGCTGGTAAAGGCGGCGGCCTGCTCGCTGTCCATACCCGTGAACTCCAGGCCGACACGCGCCAACTGCGAGACGTCCACATTCTCCGGGGCGCTGACGGTTGGGCTGGGGATCTGGGCCAGCAGGATGCAATCTGCATAGCGGCGGCCGGGCGACCCGGCATCAAACTCCCTTTCGGTCTCATCCTCAGTAGGCGCGGGGCAGGTACCATAGGCGGCGCTGACGCCGGCCGGGATGGTCACGGAGATATCCTGCCCGTCGATGGAGTCGGGCAGCAGCAGGTCGCTGCGCCCGGCCTCGTCGAGCAGGGCCTGGGCCTTCGCCCGGTCGATCTTGAACGAGAAGGCCGAAGCGTTCATCACGCTGATGCGCGAGGCCGTCATACCCTGGGGCAAGCGGACGGTAAAGCCTGCCAGCTGGCTGGCCTGGCCGGCATCGACGGCATCCACCGGCTTGCCGGGTTTCTGTGTGATTGTAACTGAATTGGAGAGCAGGCGGCTCATCTCCTGCCCGATCGGTCCCTGGCCGGTGAGCTGCTGCATGCCGGTAAAGTCGATCGGCACCACTGCCACCTGCTGGACGCGGAAGAGGCTGAGTAGCTGGTCCGCCAGCGCACGCGTGGTGGGAACGGTGATGATCAGGGCCAGTAGAAACGCTGCGGCCAATCCATAGCGCAGGGCCGGTGAAGCGAAGAGTTTTTTGAACATGGAAGTCTCCTTTTGGTTAAGTTTTCGGTGCTGGAAACGGCTGAGTGCCGCCCGCGCATCGGGACCTGTGTCTTGCGATAGGGTCGATGGTGGAGCCAGGAAAGCCAGCGGGCTGCCTATGTGCCGTACCTGTGCATGGACCAAGCGCTTGCGTTCGCGGCAGTCGAGACAGACCTCCAGGTGCCGGGATTCCGCCTCGCTCAGCTCTCCATCGAGAGCAGCCCGCAACTGGCCATCGTTTAGATGTTTATTCATGCTTTACCATCCTTCCTCGGGTGACAGCGCGCGGTAGCGTTTTTCAAACTCACGTTCGGCGCGTAGTAATAAGGGGCCAATGGATGCCGGCGAGAGACCCAGGGCAACTGCAATCTCTTTATAAGCAATCCCGGAGTGGCGCATGACCAGCAACTGCGCCTGGCGGGGCCGCATGCGGGCAAGTATCGTGCGCACGATACGCCGCTCTTCTTCTTTGTTGAGGATTTCCGCCGGTCGGTCCTCGGGCGCTTCGTCAAGCGCGCCTTTACCGGCTGCCAGTTCATACTGTTCGCGGCGCTTGAAACTACGGATGGAACGCAGCCCAAGGTTCGTAGCCACACGATACAACCAGCCTCCCAGGTTGAAGCCCTCTGCGGGCAGCGGATAGCGCTGGTGCAGCCGCAGGAAAGTTTCCAGCGCCAGGTCTTCGGCTTCCGCTGGGTCACCGACCAGGCGCAGCAGGACTCCATAAACCGGGCCCCAGTGCTCAAGGAAAATGCTCTCGAACGAGCGGCTGGAAGGATCGGCTTCCCTGGGTTCAGAAGCAGCTTGATTGGTTGCATGCATTTTCATCGGAGAGAAAAAACCTTCTGGCTTGATTTCATCCATGGCACTCGATCATCTTCCTTAATAGGATAACCCCTTTCGAAGGGAAAATGAGACACGGACGTAGGGGCGAGCCGTTTTGATTTACCCGATTCGGATTCGGGGATGGCGCCGCGGCACACCGGACAACGTGATGGGAATCAAGGCTCGCCCCTGCTTGCCCCCGCTGTGACTTGGATCGCAATCTCTATTGTCATACCGCAGTTTCCTTGATAGGATAGGCGCATGAATAAACCAACTTTTTTCCTCACACTTCTCCTGCTCCTGGCCCCGGCCTGCGCACCGTTTGTCGCCGCGCCGACGGCCACTCCAACGCCGATGCCGACACCCACCCCTACACCCGGTCCGCAATGGACGCTGGCCTGGTCGGATGAGTTCGAACAGCCCGACGGCTCCCCGCCCGACCCGCGCAACTGGAATTTTTCCACCGGTGGGAGCGGGTGGGGCAATGGGGAACTGGAATACTACACCAAGGAAATCAAAAATGCCTATATCGAAGATAATATGCTGGTGATCAAGGCCATCAAAGAATACAACATGGGTCTCAACTATACATCCGCACGGCTCAACAGCCAGCGTAAAGCCGAGTTTACCTACGGGCGTATGCAGGTGCGCGCCAAGTTGCCCAACACACCAGGCATCTGGCCGGCAATCTGGATGTTGCCCATCCGGGGCGACTGGCCGAGCGGTGGCGAGATTGACATTATGGAACTGATCGGCAAGGAACCCTCCCGCGCCTATGGCACCCTGCACTATGGCGACCCGCATAAAAGCCAGGGCGGCTGGTTCGACCTGCCCGGCAGCGCCACCTTCGACCAGGGTTTTCATGTCTTCGCGATCGAGTGGGAACCGGAAGAGATTCGCTGGTACGTGGATGGAAAGATGTACTTCAAGACCAGCGAGTGGTTCACATCACAGGCCAACTCGCCTTACCCGGCGCCCTTCGACAAGCCATTCTATTTCATCCTAAACGTAGCGGTAGGCGGCTATTGGCCGGGCAGGCCCGATGAGAGCAGCGTTTTCCCACAGACCATGGTCGTGGATTACGTGCGCGTATATCAGCTCAAGTAGTCGTCTTTCATCGAGGCGCTTATTGTGGAGCGCCTCGATGAGATCAAATCCGCGCAGTCGCTGCTATGCGATCAACCCGGCATGCTTTTCGACATACGCATCATAGCGTTGTATCAGCCGCCAGGTGAGCGGGCCGGGCAGTCCCTGGCCCACCTTAAGGTTGTCGATCTGTACCACCGGCACGATACCGCGCGAACTGCTGGTGATGAACGCCTCGGAAATCCCGGCCAGTTGCTCCATCCGCAGCGCGCGATAGGATACCGGCAGCCCTTCTGCACGCGCCAGCCTCAGCACCAGCCGGCGCGTCACGCCCGGCAGCACGCCCCGCCCGGCCGTCCCCAGTATCCCGGCTCTGATGTAATAAAAGTTACTGGTCAACCCCTCCAGGATGCGTCCATCCCGCAGCATTAGCGCTTCGCTTGCATCGGATACGGCCAGAGCCTTGCGCGCCTGCTCGCTTGCGCCGATAAAGAATGTGGATTTCAGCGTCGGGTTGGTGCGCTCCTGGTGAGAGGTCACTACCCGTATGCCGCGCCGATAGACCTCGTCCGCGAGTGGCCTGAGCGGCTCGATAGCCACAAACACCGCCCCGGGCCGCTCAGGCTCCGTCGAAAGACTGATCCGCACCCGCGCTTCGTCCCACCCGCCCTGGGCGGATGGCCAAACGTTCCCTGCCCCGCGCTTTCCAGCGGCGGTCATAAAGCCCACAGTCGAACGGTCGCGGGGTGGCGCCAGCAGTTCCACCAGCGCGCGGCGCAGCCCAGCCTCATCCACGGCCGGGCGAATGTTCATCTGCGCCGCAGGCCGGTACAGACGTTCGAGGTGGTGGCGCAGGTCGAGAACGCGTGTGCGCTTCGCAAAGGTGCGGAAGGTGCTATACAGACCCTGCGGCAGCAAGCGTGAGAACTCGTCCAGCGAGTCTGCCTGCAAAGCCAACGGCAGCGGCTGTTCATCGCTTTTGATTTCCCAGACATGTATGGATTTGTCCATCGTTGAGCAGGATTATACGGCAAAAGAAAATCGAATCATGTGCAGACAAGGCTAGGCATCGGACCAAATAGATATTCCCAATTTACAATTTTGACAGGCCGCACGCCTCTTTACCGAAATGCCTTGACAGTTTTCAAAAAGCGGTGATAAACTCTAGAAACATTAATAAAAATCTAAGAAAAGGAGGTCGCACTTCATGTCCAACACCATGCTTAAGTTCTTCACCAAGAAACCCGTTCCAGCTGGAATTGAAGCTGTTGTTCGTGCTTGGAGTGCGCCTGTTGATTCCTAGAGTCAACATTCAACCGTTTATTAAGCCACGGTGCGCACCCGCACCGTGGCTTTTTTATTGTCTCGGAGAGACCCCCAAAGGTTTTCTTCGCAAACCAACGGACCGATAAAAGACGCATAGCGCGAAAGAAACCAGCGCGCGCAAAAAAGCGAAACCTTTAGAGTCTTGTACCTTTCACCCTCACCCTTGCCCTCTCCTGGAGCACCCCTTTGGGGCTCCAGGAGAGGGGGAAATGATGAACCATGGCAACCATCGCACCGTCCAAACTATCCACTTACTTCGACTTCCAGAAGGCCCAGGCCGGCAACCGCTTCAAGGGCATCTGGCGCATGATGACGGGCTACCGGCTGGCTTATATCGCCGCCACCATTGCACTGGCCATCTCGGCCCTGGCTAAGACTTGCACCTACCTGCTGCTGCGCTACTTCGCCGATACGGCCTTGGCAGAGGGCAAACTCGCCGGCGACGAGATGCAGCGCACGCTGATCCTGATCGCACTGGGCTTTATCGGCCTGGCGGCGGTCGAAGGCGGTTTCGGCTTCGTCTCCGGGCGGCTGGCGGCCTACACGGCCGAAGGCATCACGCGCCGGCTGCGTAACTACCTGTTCGACCACCTGCAGCGGCTGAGTTTTGCCTACCACGATAAAACGCCCACGGGTGACCAGATCGAGCGTGTCACCTCCGATGTGGACTCGCTGCGGCGCTTCTTCAGCGAGCAGGCCATCGGCGCGGGCAGGATCATCCTGATCTTCACGATCAACTTCATTGCCATCCTGGGGCTGAACGTCAAGCTGGGGCTGCTGTCGGTCATTGCCATGCCTTTCCTGATGGTGGTCTCCATCTGGTTCTTCCGGCGTGTCACCACGGCCTACGAGGTCTACCAAGAACAGGAAGCCGTGCTCTCGACCACCCTGCAGGAGAACCTGACCGGTGTGCGTGTGGTCAAGGCCTTTGCCCGCCAGGACTACGAAAAAGACAAGTTCGACAAGGACAACCTGGAGAAGTTCGCGCGCGGACGCAAGCTGGTGCGCATGCACGCGTTGTTCTGGCCGCTTTCCGATATCCTGTGTTCCGTCCAGCTGCTGGGCGGTTTCTTCTACGCGGCCATCATGACCATCCACGGCGAGATCACCATCGGTATGTATATCGCCTACGTGGGCCTGGTGATCTGGCTGATCTGGCCAATGCGCAACCTGGGCCGCCTGATCGTGGACGCCTCCAGCGGGCTGGTCTCGTACACGCGCCTGATGGAGATCGTCAAGCAGCAACGCGAGCCGCTCACGGACGGCATCCTGCAGCCCGAAAAAACGCTGCGTGGCGAGCTGGTCTTCGACAACATCGGTTTTGCCTACGACGGCGCGGACGGCGAGACGCTCAAGGAAATTTCGTTCCGCTGCGAGCCCGGGCAGGCGATTGCGCTGCTGGGTTCCACCGGCTCGGGCAAGACCTCGCTGGTCAACCTGCTGCCGCGCTTCTACGATTACAACGCCGGTTCGCTGCGCCTGGACGGCGTGGAACTGACCGATTACTCGCGCGAGTATCTGCGCCGGCAGATCGGCATCGTCGAGCAGGAACCCTTCCTGTTCTCACGCAGCATCCGCGAGAACATTACCTACGGCGTCGGCCATGCGGTGACGCAAGACGAGATCGAGCAGGCCGCCCGGGCCGCCGCCGTGCACGAGGTGGTGATGAGCTTCCCAGGCGGGTACGATACCATCGTCGGCGAAAAGGGCGTCACCCTCTCGGGCGGGCAGAAACAGCGCGTGGCCATCGCGCGCACGCTGCTCAAGAACCCACGCATCCTGATCCTGGACGACTCGACCTCCTCGGTGGATATGGAGACCGAAGCCGAGATCCGCGAGGCGCTCAACGGGCTGATGGAGAATCGCAGCACGTTCATCATCGCGCACCGCATCCAGTCCGTGATGAACGCCGACCTGATCCTGGTGCTGGACAAGGGCCGCATCGTGCAGAAGGGCAAACATGCCGACCTGCTCAAAGACAAAGGCTCCATCTACCGCAAGATCTACGATATCCAGACGCGCGTGGATGATGAGTTGGAGCAAGAGATTCTTGAAGGATGAATTAGGAAGTATGAAGGATGAAAAGATCAAGAACAAAGAGCAAAGAGTGAAGAGCAAAGGAGAGCTTATGACGGATGAGAAGGTGCAGGACCTGCGCGTCAGGACAAAAGATTTTGCGCTCAGGATGATCCGCTTATACACAAGCCTGCCAAAATCCACCGAAGCACAGGTACTTGGAAAGCAAGTCCTGCGCTCCGGGACGTCTGTCGGCGCTCATTATCGCGAGGCCCAACGCGCAAAATCCAACGCTGATTTCATCAGCAAGATGGAAGGCGCGCTCCAGGAGCTGGACGAAACCGGCTACTGGCTGGAGCTCCTGGCCGAATCGGGCATCGCCCTTCCCGAAAAACTCGAGACTCTTCGCAAAGAAACCGACGAACTGACCGCGATCTTTGTAACTATCGTAACGAAAGTGAAGAAGCGAATTAAAGGATAAAGTATGAATTATGAAAGATGAAGAAATCAAGAGCAAAGGATGAAAGAGCAAGGCTGAAATATGAAGGTATGAAGGATGAAATGCGAAGGATGAAGAAAAAGCTAGAGCGTAAAAATGAAACCTTATGGTTTTCAGTCTTCCGCCTTAATCCTTCTTCAGCCTTTGGTTTTGCCTTTGGTTTTCCTTCATCCCTCATCCTTCTGCCTTCATCCTTTATTCCTCCGCCTTCATCCTTTATTCCTCCGCCTTCATCCTTCATAATTCAGCCTTCTGCCTTTACACCTGGAGATATATCATGTCCAACGAAGTACTAGAACTCGAAGAAGACGAATATACCAGCGAAATTACCGGCGAGACCTTCAAACGCATCGCCGGGCTGGTGCGGCCGCACTGGCAGGCTGTGATCGGTTTCCTGGTCACGATCCTGCTGACTTCCATGCTGGACGCCTACTTTACCTACATCAACAAACAAATCGTGGACACCGGCATCGTGCCCGGCGACACCTCCGTGCTGATGAACCTGGCGATCACCTACGCTTCGTTCATCCTGCTGCAGGCCGGCTGTGTGTTCACCTTCATCTTCCTGGCCGGCGTGCTGGGCGAGCGCATCCAGTACGACCTGCGCCGCAGCATGTTCAACCGCCTGCAGGACCTGTCGCTCTCCTATTACAGCCAGACCTCCGTCGGGCGGCTGATCGCGCGCGTCACGTCTGATTCCGGCCGCGTGGCCAACCTGATGACCTGGGGCCTGGTGGACAGCAGCTGGGCGGTGATGAACATCACCACCTCGACCATCTTCATGTTCATCATCAACTGGAAGCTCGGCCTGGTGGTCTTCACCATCATCCCGATCCTGATGGCCATCGCCATCCAGTTCCGCAAGAAGATCCTGGTGGAGTTCCGCGGCTCGCGGCGAGCCAACTCCAAGATCACCGGCGCTTATAACGAGAACATCCAGGGCGTGCGCGTGGTCAAGGCGCTCGGGCGCGAGGCCGAGAACCTGCGCGAATTCCAGGTGCTGACCGACAGGATGTACGCCAGCTCCTACCGCGCGGCCTGGCTCTCGGCCCTGTTCCTGCCGACCGTGCAGATCATCGCCTCCATCGCGCTGGGCATCATCGTCTGGTACGGCGGCGTGCAGAGTGTGGCCGGGCAGATGACCATCGGCGGCGTCCAGGCCTTCGTGGCCTACCTGACCTTTATGCTCTGGCCGATCCAGGACCTCGCGCGTGTCTACGCCGAAATGCAGCACTCGATCGCCTCGGCTGAGCGTATTTTCAAACTGCTGGATACCACCCCCGAGGTGCACGACCACCCTGGCGCGCTACAGGCCGAGACCATGCAGGGTGTGATCGAGTTCGACCACGTCAACTTTTACTACAGCGACGAAAAGGAAAAGATGGTGCTGAACGATTTCAGCCTGAAGGTGCAGCTCGGCGAGACGATTGCGCTCGTGGGCCCCACCGGCGGCGGTAAATCGACCATCGTCAACTTGCTATGCCGTTTCTACGAGCCCAAAGAGGGCGTGGTGCGCATCAACGGGCGCGACTATACCGAATATGCGCTGCAAAGCATCCAGTCGCGCCTGGGCATCGTGCTGCAGACCCCGCACCTGTTCTCCGGCACCATCCGCGAGAACATCCGCTACGGCCGGCTGGACGCCACGAATGAGGAGATCGAGGTCTCCGCCAAGCTGGCCGGGGCGCACGAATTCATCATGACCTTCGAAAAAGGCTACGAGCACGAAGTCGGCGAGGGCGGCAACCAGCTCTCCGTCGGGCAGAAGCAGCTCATCAGCCTGGCACGCGCGGTGCTGGCCCGGCCCGAGATCTTCATCATGGACGAGGCCACCTCCAGCGTGGATACGCTCACTGAGGCGCTCATCCAGCAGGGTATGGAAAACCTGATGAGGGGCCGCACGTCCTTCATCATCGCCCATCGCCTGTCCACCATCCGCCGCGCCGACCGCATCGTCGTCATCGAGAACGGGCGCATCGCCGAGATGGGCACACACGCCGAGCTGCTGCACAAGCGCGGGCATTACTACCGCCTGTACACCCAGCAGTTCAAGCAGGAACGCGAAAAGACCTACAGTGCTGCCGCCATGGTGCCGGCGATTAAATAGACTATCGCTCTGAGCGGCAAAGTCCCCGGCACTATCGGGGGAGCTGCCGCTCTCCCTGGCACCACCCGCACACCCCGCATCGGGTACTACGGGGCAGGTGTAGGCAGCGTAGTCGAAGAGCGGTTTCATCCAAACAATTGTATTCATGAATACCCGTCCTTTCAAGACGAAATATAAGGTAGGGCCACGGCGACGCCGTGGCCCTACCCAATTCTGGTGATAGAATTGTTCCAGGAGTCAATCTCATGGACAAGCTGTACAAGATCGAAGGCCACCAGATCATCGCCACACTCAGCGGCGACCCAAACAACCCGCCAATTTTCCTTGTCCATGGCTGGATCTCGCACCGCGGCGTCTGGCAGCAGACCATCCGCGCCCTGGAGGGCAAATATTACTGTGTTGCCCCAGATCTGCTCGGCTTCGGCGCGAGCGACAAACCAATCGATGCTGATTACGGCTTGCCGGCGCAGGCCCAGCGCATCCTCAAGCTGGCCGACCAGCTTGGCTTCTCCCATTTTTCGCTGATCGGCCATTCGATGGGTGCGCAGATCGCCATGTATATCGCCGCCATTCTGGCCCCGCAGCGTGTGGATAAACTGCTCAGCATTGACGGGGTATACACGGGGAGGCTCGCAGAAAAAGTGGAAAAGTTTTCGGTGCCTTTTGTCAAAATCGCACGTCGCGTACCGTGGCTATACAGCCTGTGGCGCCCGTGGTTGAATTTCCGCCCGCTTGCGGGCCTGACCTTCAGCCACTGGTTCTATGACGTAGAGAGCGTTCCGTTCGAGGCCTGGCAGGTGGATCGCAACATGCTTTGCAACCCGGCCGGCGCCGTTCCAAACGACGAGGCCGGGAAATCCATCCATGCAACCAACCTGATCAAATACCTGCATAAAATAAAAGGACCGACGCTGCTGATCCACGGCGAAGAAGACGGAGTCGTCCCGGTGGAACAGGCCACGCTGGCGCGCGACGTCATCCCCAACAATAATCTGGCGCTGTTCAAGAAATGTGGCCACTACCCGATGTATGAAAAGCCGAACCAGTACCTGAAAGCCCTGGCGCTGATCTTTCCATAAGGGATAACCCTTCGTCTTGCCCGCACGATTTCCGCGGGCTGCAGTCGAAGAACATTGTCTTGGATAACAATTGTATTCATGAACACCGCCCTTCGACTGCACCCTTCACTGTCGCTCCGGGCTCCGCTCACAAGGTACCTGCGGCACTTGCGCGGGCAGGACGACAATAAAGACATCCCCGGCAGTTTTCACTGCCGGGGATGTCTGATTACTGGTACAGATCCTTCAAGCGCTGGCGCTCGTAGACCAGCGCCAGCAACACGCTGTTGATCAGCAGCGGCTCGTCCTGCTCGCTGAACTTCCCGCGCGCCTCGAGCACATAGGTATCGGTAAAGAAGGTGCGCTTCTTTTCCATGTACATGACGGTCTCTTCGCCAAGGCGGATACTGTAGCGCGGTGTGATGAAGCGGAAGAAGATCGGTAGCTGGCGCACGATCTGGTATAACGGCAACTGGGCCGCCATGAGGGAGTTTTTATCCGGGGCGATCAGGCCCAGTTTCTTGCCGGCCGTATCCTTGATCCAGTACATCTTGGCGGCCTTTAGGTTGAAGGTGCGGTCGATGGCCATGCCAGCCATGATGTTCACGGCGCGGTTGTCGCTGATTTTGGTGTTATCCAGCACAGACAGGAAATCGTCGTCCACCACGCCCAGGGCCTGGCCATCTGGAGTGGTCACATCCCAGTTGCTGGGGATATCGGTGATGCGGTTCTCCTGGCTCATGATTTTGTACAGCGGCCGGCCGCCGGCGGTGACGTTGATCTCGTCCTTGGAGGAGATCAGTTTCTTGGCAGCCGTCAGGATGGTGTTGCCCGAGGCATCCCTGGCCGTGATCTGGGGCGAAACGGTGAAGGCGGGAAAGCTGAACGTGATGGGGTAGTTATACATGCATATCTCCTGATATTGAATGAGGTGGAATAAATCAGATTGCACAAGTATAGCCAGCCTCATAGGTTCAAGCTATGCGACCTTTTTCCCATGACATCTTTCCTATTTCTTTTTCACCCGCCATTCCCCCCGAACATGGTCAACAAGAAGGGCAGGAGTATGCAAGCAGAAGTGGTGCACACGAACAACAGTGCGATCCCTGCGAATATCCCGGCCATGATCCAGCAGCCGCGGCCGCCCTGTTCAACAGCGGAAGTCGTTGGGGGCGTCTGGGAATAGGCCAGGGTCGGCGAAGTGATGCGCGCCTCCAGGATGGCCGCGGCCCACTCGGGGATGTTATCCGGGATCAAGTATTCCTTGCCGCCGTTATCGAACCCCAGGCGCAGGGCGGAATTGAATGTATTGGAAGAATACCTGCCGGTGCGCTGGCGAATCGTGACCTCCAGTGCTTCAGCCGTGCTGATATGACTGAGCGGGTAGGCTGTGATACTCCCCAGCGCGGAAGAGTGGAAAATAATACGTTGATTGGTCAGCCATAATGTGCCATACACAACATTGTAGCCGATGCCAAGTAAACTATTTTTGACACACAGGGCTTTTCCTTCACTGCGAAGGATCGTTTCGTCTGGGTTTAAGGGGAGCGGAAAATTTGGCATGTCATCTCCTGTGGATGATTAGAGTGTAACATCGATGCGGAGAGAGTCAAATACAAAACCGGAGAGGACGAAATGTCCGCCCTCTCCGAAGAGCAAACTGTGGGCAACCCGTAAGGCGACGTAAATGTCCGCTACGAACCTGACCTTTTCTGCTTCTGCCACAACACACGGTCACGCTCGTCTTCGGCATCCAGCAGGCGCGGATGGACTTCCGGCTGGAGGCGGTGACCGTGCTTGGTCCATAACGTCGCAGCGAGCTTGCCAGGTTCAGCGTGGACACCCTGCTTGTCGAAATACTCGCATACGCGCGTGATATCGCGTTCGAAGATGTCGAAGGCGTTGCGGTTGATATATGGCGAGACGACCTGAGGGAAATCGATCAGCGTGATCTGCCCTTCCCAGTACAGGATATTGTAGGCCGACAGGTCGCCGTGGATGCGCTCGTGCGCCAGCAGGAGATCGATGTTGCCAAGCACGCGCTCGAACAGCTTTTGGGCTTCGGCGCGCTCAAGCGTCACTTCGCTCAAGGCTGGCGCGCAGCCATCCATGTCGCCGATGTACCCCATCAGGATGGCATTATCGGCCATCGCGTAGGGTTCAGGCACATCGGCCCCGGCCGCGTGCAGGACCTGCATACTGGTGAACTCATACGCGATCCAGGATTGGTGCAGCAGTTTCTTGCCGTATTCGCTGCGTTTCTGCATGGCATGCTGCATGCCGTCGTCCACAATCACATGCCCCTGCTCGTCGAGATTGGCACGTCCCTCACGGTAAACGTGGTCATTCTTCAGGTTACGCATCGAGCGCGGGCGGTAGACCTTGGCGGCCACAAAATCCGCCCGGATGGGGCTGCCGGCGCGGCATAGATAGACCGAGGCCTCCTTGCCGCCCTTTACGCGCCGCAGCACGTCCGAGATCCACTGCTGCTCGTAGAAACCACCGAGCGAGTCGAGCAACCAGACTTCTTCGAAGCGGGCAGCTTTGTAGGTAAACCTGAACCGTTTGCGCGAGTCATCCTGTTTGCTGATAAATTCGTAAGCCTCGCCGGGCAGTTTCTTTGGATTGCGCGGCGGGAAGCGCTGGGGGCGTTTGCCCCTCTCGACCAGGGTGTTGGTTAACTCTTCGTCGTCGAGTTCATTGTAAAAATCGGAAGTATCCATTTTGAGATTTCTCTTTTTTAAATTAAAAAGCCACAGGAGTCTGCGGCCAAGCAAAAGCCGCAGGGCGATAACGCACCTGCGGCATGGGAAGTCAGAAACGTCGGAACGAATTAATTCGTTGCCGTGTCAGGAGGCGCGTTTAATGGATGGATGATGGACAACGAGACAGTTTTCATGTAGTTTTCGTGCCTCCTTTCGGATTGGATATTGTAAGCAGAGTTTATCACCCAGACCGGGGAAGGTCAAGGACTTTCGGCCAGCAAATTAGCGCAAAAAAACAGTACCAGGAGAGGATACCCAGGCAAGGGTACTCGATGTATACTCACTGCCAGGTGCCCAAATGAAAGAAGGAGTCAGGCCCTTCTTCCATTTCACATCGCGGAGGAAATCATGATCAACCAGCAATTGATGGAATATTTCAAATTCGACCAGGCCGACCTGATCGCCAACCAGAACGCGCAGTTCACCGAAAAACAAAAGGCGCGCATCATCAACAAGGATACGTCCAACCGGACCTGGAGCCGTATCCTTGGAATTATCCTGTTGTTGATCGCCGCAGGCGGGTTTTTCGGCGCCGTCTTCGCGATCATCATGGACGACGATTGGGGCTTCAGGATTGGTTTTGGGATCGGCTTTGGATGCATCTGGCCGCTGATCTGGGGCGGGCTGGGCTTCGCCCTGCTGTCGAGTTCATTTTCGAAACATCAATTTGCACTGGCAAAAGTTCAGGGACGCGTCAATATCGTTAGGAGCGAATCCTACAGCAGTGAACACCATACCACCAGCGTCCATCATGAACTACACATTGGGGGCCAGGAGTTCAGCGTCGAGGGCGACATTGCGGATGTGCTCATGCAAGGCGACGAGTATATCCTCTATTACATTGCCGACTCGGATGAGATCATGTCGGTGGAACCGGCTTAATTCACTCTCCATGCAATTTAAATAAGCACGCGGACACTTGCACTTGCGGCAAGTGTCCGCGTGCTTTCTTTTTTCTCCCTACCCGCTCACACCCCAAACAATTCCTGCTCTGTATCGCGGAACTGCATGGCGTACAGCCGCGCGTACAAGCCGTTTTTCTCCATCAATTCTTCATGTGTGCCCAGCTCGATGATGCGCCCGCCATCCAGCACGGCGATGCGGTGCGCCACCTTGATCGTGCTCAGACGGTGCGCGATGATGACGGTCGTGCGGCCCTTGGCAAGCATCAGCCGGTTGAGGGCCTCCTGCACCAGTTCCTCCGATTCGTTATCCAGGGCGCTGGTGGCCTCATCCAGCAGCAGGATGCGCGGGTCTTTCAGGATGGCGCGTGCGATGGCGATGCGCTGGCGCTGCCCGCCGCTCAGGTTCATGCCGCGCTCCCCCACCAGAGTCTCGTATTGTTTCGGGAAGCCCATGATGAAATCGTGGGCATTGGCCGCACGGGCCGCGTCGATCAATTCTTCTTCGCTGGCATCCAGCCGCCCGTAGAGGATATTCTCTCGGATGGTGCCACCGAAGAGCATGGTCTCCTGCGGGACGATGGCCAACTGGGCGCGCAGGCTTTCCTGGGTGATGTCGCGCAGATCATGCCCGTCGATACGGATACTGCCGCCGGTAGGGTCGTAGAAACGCGGAATCAGGTTGAAGATGGTGCTCTTGCCCGCTCCGCTCGGGCCGACCAGCGCCAGTATCTCCCCGGCCTGGACTTCCAGCGAAACGTCGTACAGCACGGCGGCTTGGCCGTCATAGCTGAAAGAGACATCCTCGAAGGTGATACGGCCTTCGCTGGGCGAAAGCAGCGCGGCTGCAGGCGCATCTTGCACCGATGGTCTGGTATCCAGGAGTTCGAAGACACGTTGCACCCCGCCGACTGCGGCACTGAGCTGCCCATACAGTCCGCCCAACCCGGCCAGGCTGGCGGCAATGGAAATACCGTAGATCAGGAACCCGGTAATGCTTGCCAGGCTCAACCGCCCGGCAATCACTTCGCCGCCGCCGTACCACATGATCGCGCCGATCGAGCCAAAGCCCAGGAACATCATAACCGAAGTGAACAGGGAGTTGTAGACTGCCATCTTGAGCGAGGCGTGAAAGGTTTTCTCCATGGCAGCATTGTAGCGCTGCGTTTCGTAGGGCTCGCGCCCAAAGCTCTTGACCACGCGAATGCCCTGTAAGCCCTCTTCGGCAACGACAGTCGAATCGGCCAGCTGGTCTTGGATGCGCGTGCTGGCCTTGTGGATGCGGCTGCCAAAGACAAAGGCGACCAGGATTAATACCGGCACCAGCGCCAGGATGAAAAAGGTGAACTGGGCATTGAGGGTCAGCAGGATGGCGATCGACCCGACCAGGGTCAGCACCTGGCTGAGCAGGGTCGTCAGGCTGGTGGTCAACATGCTGCGCATCTGGGTCACGTCGCTCGAGAGCCGCGAGATCAGGTCGCCAACGCGCCGGGCGGCGTAAAAATCGAGCGACAGTTTTTGCAGGTGGGCATAGAGCGAGGTACGCAGGTCATACACAATACGCTCGCCGATATAGGTCAGCAGGTAGGACTGCAGGAAGCTGAATATGGCCTGGAACAGAAAGACCCCCACCAGCACGCCCGCCAGCATGTTGAGCGGGCCAAAATCGTGGGCTTTTGTGACCCCGTCCAGCATCCGGACGATGACCAGCGGGAAAGCCAGGCCAAAACCGCTGGAAACCAGCAGCGCCAGGATGGCCAGCGCCATGCGCCCACGATAGGGTTTCAGATATCCGAACAGGCGGCCCCAATTGACGGCCTTGAACGAAACGGCCGGTTCTTTTTCTTTGGTGGAAGCCGGTCGTTCGCGTCGGCTGTTTGAGCGGTTCATCATGATCAGAACTCTCCTTTGCTACCGTTATGTATGCTGGATGATACGGCAGCCACGTAAACTCAATATAAACGCACTCCGCTTTCAGATGAAGAAGCGGCGCAACTCCTGCGCAACCCGCTCTGGCTGGCCATCGTTATCTGCTGCCAAATGGCCCAGGCCGGGAAACTCAACACGCCCGGCGTGGGATAGGACAGAATTCAAGGCTTCAAGAGCGATTTTCAAATATTCTTGACTCTTACTGCCGCCGAGCAATAACACATTCGCCTGTAGCGCCTTGAAACGCTCCAACTTCCCTTCCGTTTCGAGCACCAGTTGCGGATCAAAATGCATAGTTGGGATGAGCGCTTTAATTGGAACGTCACCCCCCTTGACTTCTCTTTCTTCGGCCTCTATTGCAAACTTCATGAACGGGACCAATAGAAAGCGCGGCAATACAGTCAGAAACGACAAATCTCCGGTTCCTTTCATCACCGTCACCATGGCTGCTGCCAGTTCACCTTTGGCCATTTCCTTCTCGAAGCGCGGCACCCAGGATGTTGGCGTAGAACCATTGACCGAAAACGGCGGTTCATAAAGAGCAACCTTGCAGATCGATCGGGGCAGCATAAGCGCAGACTGCAAGGCAATAATGGCTCCTGAACTCATGCCAAAGATGTTTTGTGCCTTCGTTCTGGTAACCAGCGCCTGGATATCTTCGCATTCCCTGTCCAGGCAGTAGTCATCGCCATGCGGCCCGCTCAAGCCCCGCCCGCGACGGTCGGGCACGCACACGGTAAATTCGTCGGACAGCGCCGCAGCAAGTTTCGTAAAGTTTTGCGAAGCCTGCATTCCACCGTGCACAAGGATGAGGCCCGGCCCACTGCCGACCTGGCGATAGCCAATGGCTGTGCCATCCGCCGAAATGACCTCACCCGTACTGGATGAGGCGGGAGACAAAGCCTCATTCCTTGTATCATTATTGATATTCATTTTCGTTTCCATTCCTGTAAACGGATCATCATTACCTGCTCAGGATAAGGCAACTTTGTAAACCCAGTTTTAACGGATAGGCCCGGAAAGATACAACCACAACCCTGCCTTGATGTTTCAGGGCAGGGTTGTACTTACACTGTGCATGTCGATATTTATGTTCCGATGGGCAGAGAAACGGTAAAGGTGCTGCCCTGCCCCAGTTCGCTCTGCATGTCAATCGTTCCCTGATGCATATCGATAATCTTCTTGACAATCGAAAGCCCCAGACCGCTGCCTTCTTCCTCCGAGCGGGTGCGTGATTTGTCAGCCTTGTAGAAGCGCTCGAAAATGCGCGCCCGGTCCTCTTCCGCAATGCCGGGACCCGTATCCGTAATGCTGAACTCGATCCTGTCTCCCTGGCAGCACAACTTGATGGATATTTTCCCGCCCTGCGGTGTAAATTTGATGCCGTTGTTGATCAGGTTCATCCACACCTGGCTGAGCAGGTCTTCATCCGCCGTAATTTCAAGCTCTTCCAACACAATATCCATGTCAAGCTGTTTGTCGAGCCATTGAGGCTCGCAAACCAGGACCAGGCTGCGGATCTGTTTATCCAGCCGATAGGGCCTGGGCTCGAATTTGGGCCGTTCCGCCTGCAGGGAAGCCAGCTTGAGCAGGTCCTCGGTGATGCGTGAAAGCCGGGTGCTCTCGGCCTCGATAATACCGAGATAGTGGTGACGCTCCTCGGGGCTGAGCCGGTCATTTTCCAGTGCCTGGGCAAAACCTCGGATGGATGTCAGCGGGGACTGGATCTCGTGCGATACGTTGGAGATGAACTCCTGGCGCATATTCTCCATCTGGTCCAGTTCCAAAGCCATCTTGTTGACGCTGTTGGCCAGCTCGCTTACGATTTGGTTATCCCGGAATTCGTTTTCCAGCCGGACGCTAAAATCACCCCTGGCGATTTTTTCCAGGGCCGCAATGATCGGCCTGAATACATTCATTTCCGGTATCCAGCCTTTTGCCCTGGCAAACCTGCCCATAGCGCCGATGAGCAGGCCTGTAAATATCAGGCCCAACAGCGAATTGACGATCTGTACCAGCCAGGCAGGCGGGTTCAGGTTTACGGCATTATAGAGGAAGGCCGTCAGAAAAAAACTGGCTGTAAACATGCCGGTCAAAAAAAACAGCACGAAGATGAACCAGCCAAAACCGATCAGCTTCGGGTTGACCTTCTTCATGAATTCAGCTCCAGCCGGTACCCGAGACCACGGATGGTGGTAATCTTGAACGAGCATTGTTCTTCCGGGAAGCGTTCGCGCAGACGGCTGATGTGTACATCCAGCGTGCGGTCGTTCCCGACGAAATCATAGCCCCAAATATCCTCGATTAACTGCTCACGCGAGAACGTCCGGCCCGGGTAGCTGGCCAGCTTGAATAACAGTTCGAATTCTTTCAAGGGCAGGGTCAAATTTTCGCCGTTTAACGTTACTTCGAAAGATTTGCGGTCCAACAATAATTCCCCGATCTGTACCTTTTGCGACGTGGCAATTCGATAGCGTTTCAACAACGCTTTTACACGTGCCACCATTTCCAGCGGCTCGAAGGGTTTGACCAGGTAATCGTCCGTTCCCAATTGAAAACCCTTGATCTTCTGGCTGGTCTCCCCCTTGGCCGTCAGCATCAAGATCGGCAAATCGTAGGCCTGGCGCAGTTCGCGGCACAGTTCCCAGCCGTCCATCTTCGGCATCATCACGTCGATAATGAACAAATCCACTTTCATGCTGTCGAGCTTCGCGAGCGCTTCCACTCCATCGCAAGCCTCGTAGACTTCGAAGCCGGCTTTCTGTAAAAACAATCGCGACAGTTCACGGATATGCGGGTCATCGTCCACGATCAGTATTTTACTCATCCTGCCTGTCCTTCTTTGTAAAAGCAATCAGAACGAGATTACGATTCTTTTGTAAACTGAATATAAACACCAGTGCCCGGCCAACATAAGAATGTAGGGTAAATATAGCTGCCCTCTTAGAAAGTCCGGGTACTAGCGACCATAGTCCAAATAATCTTCCCGGCTGTTGAACCACACCAGCACCCAGCAGGTGCGCCAGCCTTTTTTGCGCATGGCCTCCAGACGGTGGTTACCATCCCGCACACTGAGCAGGCCGGCGCGGTATTCGATGATCAACGGCGGGACAGCCTGCAAGTCAATCAGCGACTGTGCCAGCTTCGAGGTACGCTCTTCCCAGGAGGCCGAATCCATAATGAATTCCATATCCGCTTCGGGGCCGCAGGCGCGCGCAAGCCTGGAGGTTTCAATCTCAAACGGCCCGGCCCACCAGCGCGCCTGGCGCTTCAGGCCATCGGACAAAGGTTGGTTGGCCCATTCACCGGCCGTCAGGTAAGCGTGGATCCAGTCCTCGAGCCTGCCCTGGGCGGCATATTTTTGTGCGCCGGGGAGATCAAATGTGATGGACATTATTCTCTTCTCGATAGTGAATAAGGCAGGATGACGGGGTCGAGCCGCGAGGGATAATCCGGCAGGCGATAACCGACAATATAACCTGTGATCGACTCGACCGAAAACGGCCAGGGCGCGACTTTGATGTCCGCCTGCTCGATACTGTACTGGATGGGGGTTTCACTGTCGGCGCTGTTGCGCGGAAAAACCGGGACCTGGCCTTCCGCCGGCTGCTCGAAACAAAAACTGAATGAGATGCTGTCACACAGATTGGTGAGACGGTCGATGCGCTCGAACAGGCCCGCGGGGAATCCCTGCGCGCGGAGCTGGGCCTCGATCTCGCGCGCGAACCCAGCGTTCAGCACCTGGACGGCCTGGGATGAACTGTTAGCGGTCAGGCGCTTGAGGTGGTGGCGAGTGATCAGATCGGCAACCGGATCGGAGCCGGACATATCGAACCCGTGCCGGGTAATTTCGATCCACTGCGCTTCGGGCATTTCCATTACGGCGGCATCATCCAGGCTGCCGTAGCCGCGGTCATGTAAAGCCACTCCGGCGACGAGCGAAAACCGCTCGACCTGCGGCAGGTCGAAATCCGCGTTGCCCCACAGGAAGGCCAGCGCACCGACCAGCTTGAGATGTTCGGATTGGGGAATGGCGATCGGCCTGCGTTTCGATTTGAACAAGAAGGCCTCCGTAGTAGGGGCGACCCAATGGGTCGCCCCTATTCCTGGAACCCGGTGCGGTACAGCTCGAAATAATAGCCCTGCTCTTCGAGCAACTCGCGGTGTGTGCCCTGCTCGATGATCCGGCCGCCGGCGATAACGACGATGCGGTCCGCGCTGGTGATGGTCGAGAGACGATGGGCGATCACAAAGGAAGTGCGTCCCTCGAGCAGGCGCGCCAGCGCGCGTTGGATGACCTGCTCGGTCTGGGTATCGACGGACGAGGTGGCCTCGTCCAGTACCAGGATGCGCGGATCGGCCAGCAGGGCGCGCGCAAAAGAAAGCAACTGGCGCTGGCCGACGGATAGTATGGTGCCCCCCTCCTCCACCGAGGTCTCGTAGCCGTGGCGCAGGTTGGTGATAAATTCGTGCGCCCCAACCGCTGTCGCGGCAGCGATGATCTGTTCGTCGCTGGCGTCCAGCCGCCCGAAGCGGATATTTTCCCGGACGGTGCCGTTGAACAGGAAAGGGTCCTGCAGGACGATGCCCATCTGCCTGCGCAGCGAAGCCTGGGTGACCGTGCGCAGGTCGATACCGTCCACCAGCACGCGGCCATCTGTCGGGTCGTGGAAGCGCGAGAGCAGTTTGATGATGGTGGTCTTCCCGGCGCCCGTCTCGCCGACCAGCGCCACGGTGGCGCCGGCAGGGACGGAAAGTTCGATTTGACGGAGCACCGGCGTCGGGTCGTCGGAATAGTGGAAGGAGACGTTGTCGAAGTGCACGTCGCCTTTCACCGGCGGCAGCTCGCGGGCGTCCGGGGCGTCCTGCACATCCAGCGGGGTATCCAGCAGGGTCAGGATGCGCTCGCCACCCGCCATGGTGGACTGCAGCGCGTCGAAACGGCGGCTCAGGTCGCGGATGGGTTCGAAGAAACGGTCGATGTACAGGATAAAAGCTACCAGTACGCCGGCGCTGATCTGCTCACCCAGCACGGCCGTGCCGCCCAGCCAGACGACCAGCGCGGTGGCGATGGCACTCAGTGCATCGACGACAGGATAGTAATACGCCGATACTTTGGCGGCGTTGATGCTCATCATCAGGTGATAGCGGTTGGTGTTGCCACTGAAGCTTTCATAGTTGTTCTGCTGGCGCGAGAAGGCTTGTACGACGCGCACGCCGTTGATATTTTCGGCCAGCACCGAATTGACCCACGAGATGGCGGCACGCACTTTGCGGTAGTTGCGCCGGGCCGCGCGGCGGAAGATGACCGTAGCCAGCGCCATGAGCGGCAGGACGGTGAAGGTGATCAGCGAAAGGCGCACATTCATGGCCAGCATGGCAATGACGATGCCGGCCAGCACAAAGATGCTGCGGGCAATCGCCAGGATACCCCAGGTAAGGAAATCGCGCAGCACTTCGACGTCGTTGATCACGCGCGTAATGACCCGGCCAACGCTGTAGCGCGAGTAGAAGCTCAGCGAGAGCTTTTGCAGGTGGTCGAAGAGCGCCTTGCGCAGGTCGTAAATGACGGCCTGTGCGACGTAGGCCATCTGCCGGACACGGAAGTAGGTGCAGATCCACTGGACTACGGCGGCGGCCAGGTAGAGCAGGACGGTCTGGCGCAGCGAGTCGCTATCTTTGAGCGCCAGTCCGCTGTCAATGGCCACCTTGACGAGGTACGGGCCGGCCACCGAGGCGGCCGAGGCACCGATCATGAAGAACAGGGCGATGAACAGACGTCCGTTGTAAGGGCGCACAAAATCCACGAGCCGCCGGGCAATGCGCGGGTCGAAGGCTTTGTCGTATTGTTCTTCAGACTGGATGACGAAGGCGGGAGGGCTGATAGGTTGGGTCATAGGTGTATTATCGTCCTGAGCGGAGTGGCGCCTTTGGCGCCACGCAGTCGAAGGGCGGCTTTCATGAAGATGATTGTTTCCCAGATAATGTCCTTCGACTGCGGGCCTCACAAAGAACGTTCGACCCTCCGCTCAGGACGAGGATTACCTATTTATTTTCTTTTTCCTGCTTCACGCCGTTTTCTTTCATCATGAACGATTTGATGAATGCCGTCCCAATCTCCGCAGATTAAAGCTTCTTTCTTGGCGCGGCTCCAGCCTTTGATCCGTCTCTCATGAGTAAACGCTTCATGATAGGTCTCGACTTCTTCATTCGATACAAGCTCCACCGGGCGGCGCGAGTGGGTGTAGGCGGTAAGGCTCAAGCCTTCTTGATGTTCCCACAAACGGCGCAACAAGTCATCGGTGCTGCCCGTGTAATACGAGCCATCGGAGCATTTGAGGATATATACAAAATAAGGCATATTATCGTCCTTCGACTACGGACCTTACAGAAGATGTTCGGCCCTCCGCTCAGGACGAAGTATAACCTTCCTCGTCGCGCAGGTCTTTTGGCGAGGGGGCTTCGTCCTGGGCCGGGGGTTCTTCGGCGTCATTCAGGAACTCCGCGGCAGCCTGCAACTGCAGATCGTGGATTTCCCTGTACAGTCCACCCTGCGCGAGCAGCTCAGCGTGCTTTCCACGCTGGACGATGCGGCCTCTATCCATGACCAGGATCAAGTCGGCGCGGCGCACGGTCGAGAGCCTGTGCGCAATTACAAAGGTGGTGCGGCCTTCCATCAGCTTATCCAGCGCTTCCTGGATCAGCTTTTCCGTGTGCGTGTCCACCGACGAAAGCGAGTCGTCCAGGATCAGGATGCGCGGATCCATCAACAACGCGCGCGCAATGGCCACACGCTGGCGCTGCCCACCTGAAAGCGTAATCCCGCGTTCGCCGACCACCGTATTGTAGCCTTCGGGGAAGCCGGCGATGAACTCATGCGCCTGGGCTGCCCGGGCCGCCGCGAGCACTTCAGCTTCGGTTGCCCGCGGGCGGCCATAGGCAATATTGGCATGGATGCTGTCTGAAAACAGCAGCGAGGTCTGCAGGACGATCCCGATCTGGCGCCGCAGGCTGGCCAGGTCCACGCCGCGAACGTCGTGCCCGTCCACCAGGACCACGCCTTCACTGACATCATAGAAACGCGGGATCAGGTTGATCAATGAAGTCTTGCCCGAACCGGTCGCGCCGATCAGGGCCACGATCTGGTTCTTTTCCACCCGGACGTTGACGCCCGCCAGAGATTCTTTTTGCTCGTCCTTGTATCTCAGGCTGACGTCGCGGAATTCGACTTCGCCCGTTAAAGTGGGCAGCACCGGCGCACCCGGGGGCGACTGGATTTCCGGCTGGTGGTCGAGGATTTCCCAGGCACGCTGCGCCCCGGCGCTGGCTTCTCCGGCGGCGTTGACCACCGGCGTCAACTGCTGCACAGGCGTGGCGAGCAACAGCAAATAGGCATTGAAAGCCACGATCTGCCCAACGGTCATCGTCCCGTCGATCACCATCTGCCCGCCAAACCACAGGATCAGGATGGTGCTGAACGTAACCAGGATGGTCGTGGTGGGCATGACCGTGCCGAAACTGCTGACTACTGTGACACGCGCATCAAAATAGGTCTTGTTCATCTCATCGAAGCGCTTGATCTCATACGGCTCGCGCGCAAAGGCGCGCACCACCTGCGCGCCGGTGACGTTTTCCTGCAGCCGCGCCGAAAGATCCCCCAGGGCCATGTCAACCGCATAGAACAGGACGCTCAGCCGGTTGCCGAAGTTTGCCGCCACCCACACAAGCGGGACGATCGGCACCAGCGCGATCAGGGCCAGTTTCCAGTTATCGGCAAACATAATGATAATGATGCCCGCACTAAGCAGGACCAGCTGGATCAGGTCGATCAGGCTGCCACTCAGAAAATCCTGGATGGCGCGCACGTCCTCGATGCAGCGCGAGATCAACTGGCCGGTCTGCGAATGGTCATGAAAGCTGAACGGCATATACTGCATGTGGTCATATAGCCGGTTACGCAAGTCATAGCCAATGTGCGAAGCGACCCATTGCGAGAGATAGCGTTGGAAGAGTGACAGCAGCGCCGAGGTCAACCCGAGCCCGAGTAGAATAAGCGCAGAGCGGGCCAGGAAAGACGTCTGGCCTTTGAGCAGGCCTTCATCGATCACGGAGCGAATCACCCGCGGCATGGCCAGTGACAGGCCGGTCATGCTTAACAAAATAAGCAGGTTAAGCGTAGTCTGCCAGAGATAGGGTTTAAGCAGGATGTGGATGCGCAGGAGATGTTTCATAGAAAGCCACAGGCGAAATTGCAGGATACCACAAGAATCGATTTCAGAGTACCATCTTGCTTCATTGCACACGGTGATCTTAAAGTCATAAAAGGGGGTTGAAAAAGAAGACCTTTCTCGGTTAAGCTTTGGTTTACGAGACACAAATCCAACCGAGGAAGGTCAA